>Ga0138256_10000025_pt1 | contig 194965 bp, 160 predicted proteins | sample KNB2016incub_MG_FD_105486 | JGI IMG/M metagenome (GOLD analysis project Ga0138256, IMG submission 105486) | Active sludge microbial communities from wastewater in Klosterneuburg, Austria - KNB2014incub_MG | ecosystem: Engineered > WWTP > Activated sludge > Unclassified | place: Austria...
ACCGTCCCCTGCGGCGTTCCCGATCCCGGTGCCACCGCCGTAATGGTCGCCGTCGCCGTCAGCGTCGAACCGTAGTTCGGTGCATTGATCAGCGTCTGCACCGTCGTCGCCGTCTGAGCCGGGTCCACCTGATGAGGTGCCGTCGCTGCGGTGCTTCCGTTAAAGTTAGTATCGCCCGAATAAGCCGCTGTCAGAGTCTTCGGCCCGGCCGATGTGCTTGCGAGCTGGCAGCTTGTCGCCGGCAGGATCGCCACACACGTATTCGTGCCGTCCGAGATAGTGATGTTGCCCGTCGGCACGCCCGCTCCAGGTGCCACAGGTGCGACCGCGATCGTAACCGTATAGTTCTGGCCCACAACACTTGGATCCGGCGTGTCGGAGAAGATCGTGGTCGTGGTGCCAGCTCTGTTGACCACCAGCGTGAACGATGAATCCGTCACCGCTCCGCAGTTGTCGGTCGAGCGGACCGTGATCACGTGCGATCCTGTCGGGCCCGCATTATTGATAGTCACCGTTCCGTTGGCCGGATTGACCTTGGGAGTTACTGTCATTGCCGGGACAACGCTCTGCAGCACGTACCCCGTGATAGAACCATTATCCGTCGCCGTCGCTGTCGGTACGCTGAAACCGGACTGGCCGAATACCACGTTCTGAGGGCCGTTAAAGGTGACGGCAGGCGGCGTATTCGCAGTGACTAGCACCGTCAGATTCGTATTGGTCGAAAGCCCGCCGCCGTCCGTGACCGTCAATGTAAAGTTCCCTGGGACCGCGAGGCAGTTGGCTACGATGTCCGCAGTCACAACTCCTGCCGCACTCACAGCGATATTGCTCAAGGTAACGAGGCCGTCGGTCGCCGTCGCTCCGCCGTTCACCGTCACACCGAGGCTTCCAAGCGGTGTCTCGATGTCCCCAACATTCGCGATCACCGAATTCGTCAACGCCGATCCCCGCTGCCGCGTCACACCCGCTGTCGGAGTGATCGTTGGAGGCGTATTCGGCAACTCAAAGGCCCCGATATCGACGTGCGAACCGACCTTTCTTGCAAAACCCGCTCCTCGCTGATCCGTCGTGAGTCCGACGACCGGGTCGTTCGCACCGCAGCCATTTGCCGTCAGCACACAGTCGTTGCCGGCGTTTATCGCAGGTGAGCCATTGAGTAGAGCATGTGTTTGGGTAGTCCCGCCGTTATTTGCCAGCGATGCAAGCTGGGCGTTTATCGGCAATCCAAGCGATCCAACAATATCCCCGTTCGCTCCGTTCACAAAGCCGCTAGTGCCATCGCTGTCAAGGTTGTAGCCGTCAGAGACGATCATTGAATTTGGAAGGGGCACGACGTTTACATCCTGCGTAGTGGTGCTGAAATTCCTGCCTGTGTTGCCGCCCACCAGCGTATTCCGAAGAGAAGTTATTACCGAAGGTGATGCGGCATCTTCATTGACCCAAACCGCTCCGTATATACCGACCGAAGTGTTACCGGTGATGGTCGTGTTGATCAGATTCAACGAATGGACCGTCGCGGTCGAAGAAATATTTGCGATGCCGCCATTGCTGTTTTGACTCACGTTCCCGCTGATGGTGCTATTGGTGATCGTCGCGTTTGCATCCTGAATATTCAAGCCTGCTGCCTGGAACGTCGTTGTATTGCCGCTTACTGTCGACCCTGACATATTCAGGCTCGCGTTTCCCTGGAAAAATCCGCCGGCATTGCCCGCCTGATTTCCCGAGAATGTCGAGTCGGTAATTGTCAACGCTCCAAAACTGAACAGACCGCCGCCGAACCCAGAAGCTGTATTACCGGATACGGTACTGTTTCTAAGTGTCAAAGTGCCGTTACTGCTGATGCCGCCGCCATTTGCTTCGTTTCCGTTGCTGATGGTCAGCCTTCGTAGTTCGACCGTGGTGCCCCCGTTTACCTGGAAGATCCTAAAGTTAGGTGCCACGGCGGAGCGCGTTACGGTCGCCCCTGTTCCACCGTCAATCGTCAGATTCTTATTGATAACGATCTGCCCTGTGGTCAGAGTTACCGGTGAAACTCCGGCTTGGAAGGTGATCGTATTGCCCGGACATGCGTCGATGACTGCCTGACGAAGGCTGCCCGCTCCGCTGTCGGCATTGGTCGTCACAATCGGATTCGTCGTACATGCGGTCGTGAAGGTTAGCGTGAAGTTCGGCCCGGCCGAGCCGTTGCTGTCGCCGTCGAGCTGATTTCCGGCGGGGTCAGCAATACTGGCCGACACTCCCGTCACCGTGCAAAGCACACCTGCGGGGAGTGTATTGCCAGGATCGATGACGATCGACGTGACGCCATTCTGCGGAAGTGTCGGTGAAAATGCTTCTGCACCGCCGCAGTTGACCGTTATGCCGCCGGCCAGGATATTCACCGGTTCGGAGAAGTTAAGCGTGATATTGCCGTTGCGGTCAACGTTTATCGCGCCCTGGAGCGGCGTCGTGCTGGTTACCGTGGGGGGAACGTTGTCCACCGTGAGGACGACATCGTTGCCAGTCCCGCCGGTGTAGCTAATAGTTGCGTTCACTCCCGGAGCCCCGAGGAAATTCGATATGGCCGCTCCCTGAGCAAGGCCATTAAATGTTCCAACGATCAAGTCGCCACCGTCGTTATTGACAATAGTGAATTGCTGCCCCGCGGTTGGGACATGAGTACCGCTCAGCACGAGCGAAACTCCCGTCAGGTTTACCGCACCGACGACGTTGAGCTGAGTGTATTGTGTGTCAACCGTGGTTCCGTTAATAACAATCGCCAGATCGCTGCCGAATGAGAGCGTGCTGGCTGTGACATCGGTCAAGGACTTGGTCGGCTTGACCGCGAAAGGCGAAACGCCCGGATCGAGCAGCAGTGTTCCACCGCCCGTATCTATCTGGCCGCCGCTGATCAGGACATCGCCGGCGGTTACGAGATTCACGTTGGTCGCCGCAGGGCGTGTGATATCCGCACTCGTAGTGATAGTTCCGCTAGATGAGTTGCCTATATTGAGCGTGCCGGCGGTGATGCGGTCGAGTTCGGCGTCGGAGAGTTCTAACGTCGATGGGGTTGTGTCGATGGCCGAGCCGAGGTTGATCGCAACGTCGTTGGTCTTTTGCCTGAGCGAAACCGGCCTGCCGGGAGCCGTGATAGTGCCGAGCGCCGTGTCGATAAAGATCGTATCCGCGTTCACCGTTACACTGCCGCCGGTCGTGGCGAGGGTTCCGGCTGTGCCGAGCAGGCCGCCGAGCTGGAATCCGGCGTTGTTTGTCGTGTTGCCGCCCGTACCGATGACCTCGATGGATCCGGTCGCCGTCGAAACCGTCGCACCGTTGCGTACGATGACGCCGCTGGTCGGGAAAGCCGGAACGGCGGCGGTGGCCGTACCCCCTGTGCCTGTGATCGTGACATTTCCGTCACCTGTTGCGGAGATATTTGCACGTATGTGCGATCCGAAACATCCGTCGACACAGGTGCTGGACGTTCCGGTGATACTAATATCGCCATCGACGGTGCTCAGCGCTCCATCTTGTCTAAATGCCTGCGCGGCGCCGACGTTTGTGTTGCCTGATGTACCTAGGAGAGTCATCGAGCCTGCATTTGCTCCTGTTCCCGATGAGGCGATCGTCCCGGTTCCAAAGATCATGACACCAACGGAAATCAAGTTGCCACTTGTGCCCACGCCCGTCGTATTGCCGCCAACACCGGTCACGCTGATCGGGCCATCGACCGTCGAAATCGAACCGCCGTTAAATAGACCATACGAACCAGCTTGGCTGGACGTCACGTTTCCGCCCGTCGCGGTTATGGTTATCGAGGCCGCGCTCGGTACCACACCCGTCGAAGTGATGCTATTCGTACTACCAGATAAGCCGAGGCCGTACGAAGAAATGACCCCATCTACGCCAATGGTTTCGCCACCGACAGCGTCGAGCGATATATCACCCGAGACCGAAGCGATCGTGGCCTGCCCCGCAATCAAAACTCCAACAGTTCCGGTTGCACCCGTGTTTCCGCCCCTTCCGTCTATGGTAATAAGTCCCGCATCCGCCGCCGAGCTCGTGGAACGTATCGAACCCGTACCATTGACGAAAAGGCCTAAAGAAGAAAACACCCCAGGGGCCGCAACGGTGTCGCTGCCGCCTTTGCCGTTGATCACGATGTTTCCGCGTCCGCTGGTAGTAAGAGTAGCGTTCTGAAGGTCGACGGCGTAGAAGTAGCCTGGGGTCGGTGTCGCCTGCTGATTTGCATTGAGCGTCAGGTTACCGTTGACCGTGGTAATGCTGGAACCGCTAGCCATCGCGATATTGCGGCTGGCCGCGAGGGTTGCGGCACCCGTTCCGGTTAGGATTAAGTTGGCATTTGGGCCGACATTTATCGTGTCGGTTCCAGCAGGATTGGGAGCGTTGTCGTTTTGCAGGTTTACATCCAGGTTATTGCCTGCCGCGAAGTTGATGTCGGCATTCAGGCTAACGGTGTCGTTGCCGGTACCGCCGTTTATTGTCAGCGAAGCTGTAAATCCGCCGCCGCTTGTGCCGAAACCATTGACGTTGATCGTGTCATCGCCCGTATCGCCGCCGTTGATCTGGAGCGAAGTGGTCGGGTTAACGAACGAGACGGATTCGCCGCCTACATTGGAATCGACCAGCGTCTGCGCCGGCGTTCCTGCGTCCTGCGAAACAGTTATCGTTTCCGTAATTGTGCTGTAATTCAAAACTACATTCGCCGCCGTGACGGTCGAGCTCACCGGTTCGAGGCCGGTGTAGTTGATCGTTCCCGAGCGCGCTCCGCCGGCGAGAACTACGCTTCCGTCGTGTTCGTTGGTGAAGTTAAACGTTTGCGTGGTCGTCGAACCGCCGAGGATGATCAGCTTATCTCCGGGCGCAGATGTCGGGTCGCCGCCGTTGAACGTCACGCCGTTCGCCGTAAAGTTGCACCCCGCAAGGTCGAGCGTCAGCGAATCGTTTCCGCCAAGCGTATTAACCGTAATGTTGCCGGTGATCGAGCTGAGCTCGAAACTCTGATTTAGTGAGTTCCCCGGATCGCTGATAACCACCATAGTTGGCGGCGGCGCAGTCGTGCAAGAGATCGTAATGTTATCGTTCGACGTGCCGCCGTTAGCATCCGTGATAACAAGATTGCCGGCATCGACCACGGCCGTCGTTTCAGCCAATACATTGACCGTTTCGTTATCCTGAACCGGAACCACGAGGTTATTACCCGCAAGGTCGCTGATAACTGAGCCCGTCGGAATTCGAAGGATTATTGTGCCGGCCGTGGTCGGCGTGACCTGTACGGAGACGACTCCGGGAGTTCCCTCGATGACGGTTCCGATGGTGACCATTGCAGTTCCCGCATTATTGAAATCACCCGCAGTGACCGTTGCTCCATCAATATCCTCTGAGAACGTTACCGTATACGTCAGCATCGTGTTGATCCCGATACTGTCGTCGGCGTCGCCGTCGTCTATCGAGGTAACGGTGGGCGGCGTCGCATCTTCGAATTCGAACGCACCGATATCCGTCCCGTCGGCGACATTTGCGATCGACGGATCGTTTATGATGCGGGGGAATCCCGTGCCGCGTTGGTCAAAGTCGAGGGGAGTCGGGACCGTGTTCGAGCCGGCGTCGATCGCGGGGCTATTGGCGACGAGTGCGTGGGTCTGCGTCGGTCCGCCATTATTAGCCAATGTCGTATTTAGAATGGAGCTGACCGCGAAGCCGACCTTATTGCCGCCGACGCCGTTTACGATACCGCCCGAGGTCGCTGAGTCGCCGATGAGGCTGTTCGCGGCCGATGTTATTGGGTGCCCTGACAGGTCATTGGGCGTCGTTCCTGTGCCTATCAGGTTGCCCGCCACGATCGTGCTGTTCAATGTTGAGTTGGGAATCGGAAGGGCAGGCTCCGCATAGATCCCGCCTCCATCACCACCTAGATTACCGGTATTCGCCCGGTTACCCGTGATGGTGCTGTTGGTGACTTTAAGTTGGGTGGAACTGTCCACCATGTATATACCGCCCCCTTTGTAGCTGGCACTATTGTTGGAAATGGTGCTGTTGGTGATCGTCACCGGAGAAGCCCAAGTGTTTATTCCGGCACCTGAGCCTGCGGTATTGCCGGAGATGGTGCTGTTAACGATCGATATGGGCACGCTGTTCGATGAGTACCACTTGCTAATGCCGCCGCCGCCTTGACGTGCGGTGTTTCCGGAGATCGTCGTGTCCGTGATCAAAACGCCAGAGCCGCCGTATAACTGAATGCCGCCAGCGTATTCACCGGAATTGCCTGTAATGATGCTCCTCGTGATCGTCAGGAATCCCCCATACAAGCCGATACCGCCGCCGTCGCTTTGAAAATTGGTCGCAGAGTTATTGGAAATGGTGCTGCCCGTGATCGTCATCGTTGCCGTAGTGTAAATTCCCGCTATCCCGTAAGTAGTACTATTTGAGTTTCCGGAAATGGTGCTGTCCGTGATCGTCATTGTCCCAGTGTTAAAAATTCCGACCGTCGTGTTACCCGAGACGATACTGTTAATGAGGTTCAAGGTCCCGAGATTCCAAATACCAATTCGCCCGGTGGCGACCTTAATTCCATCAATCGTGACCGTGCCCGACGCGATCTTGAATACATTTGAGGTGTTGTTCCCGCTCACCGTTACCACGCTGGCTCCGGGACCCTGTATGGTCAGCGAACCGTTATTCGTGATGACCAACTCTCCGTTCGCACCGATATTTATCGTTTGCGGGGTTCCAAACACACCCGCGTCAAACGTGATCGTGTCGTTACCTCCATTCGCGTTGGCGTTACCGATAGCTCCGCGCAGGCTGCAATCACCCAACGTGCCGCCCGTACATGCATTTAGAGCAGCGTTGTCAACCGTCGTGTCGACCGAATAGTTCAAGTTCGCGAAATCGTTGTCCGTGATCGCAATATTCTGAAAAGTAGTCGCACCAAGCGTTATTCCCGCTGACGGATTGCTCTCGGTGATCGTTGCAGTTTCCGGGCCCTCGATATCGGTATCGTTGACCACCGTGAATGTGGCCGTACCGATCGTCTGGCCATTTAGGATAGTGATGGTCGTCGGTGCGAGGGAGTAATCACCGGCAGTAATTCCGGTTCCCGTCACCGCAAGATCCACTGTTTGATTACCCGTAACCGGGCTCGAGGCGGTCGCGGTCACCGTGATCGCGGTCGCCGCCGCCTCTGTCCCGGCGTTCGCACTGACCGACAGGTTAACCGACGGTGGAGGGTCAAGGGCAAAGACCCACGCCGCCCCGTGGACTTCGCCTAGGATTTCGTTGTCAGTGTATCCCCCGATTATCGCCGTATTTCCGTCGGCTGAGATCGATACCGAAAATCCCTGGAGAGCCGTCCCGGCGTTACCCGTTCCGACAAGTTTGCCGCTCTGCTGCGTCCAGACGCCGCCGCTCCGTGTCCAGACCCACGCCGCCCCCTGGCCGCTGTTGTCGTTTGGCCCCCCGACCAACGCCCTATTTCCGTCGGCTGAGAGTGAGACCGAATTGCCTTGAAAAGCCGCCGCGCTGTTATCCGCGACAAGTTTGCCGCCTTGCTGCGTCCAAACTCCGCCGCTCCGTGTCCAGACCCACGCCGCCCCCTGAATGCCGTTGTCAGTGTATCCCCCGACTATTGCGGTATTTCCATCGGCTGAGAGTGAGACCGAATTGCCCTGCTGAGCCGCCCCAGCGTTACCCGTGCCGACAAGTTTGCCGCCCTGCTGCGTCCAGACGCTGCCGCTCCGTGTCCAGACCCACGCCGCCCCCTGGCCGCTGTTGTCGAACTCCCCGCCGACTATCGCCGTATTTCCGTCGGCTGAGAGTGAGACCGAATGGCCTTGCCCAGCCGCCCCGGTGTTACCCGTACCGACAAGTTTGCCGCCCTGCTGCGTCCAAACGCTGCCGCTCCGTGTCCAGACCCACGCCGCCCCCTGGGCGCTGTTGTCAAGGTATCCCCCGACTATCGCCGTATTTCCGTCGGCTGAGAGCGAGACCGAATGGCCTTGCACAGTCCTCGCCCCGATGCTACCCGTGCCCACAAGTTTGCCGCCCTGCTGCATCCAGACACCGCCGCTCCGTGTCCATACCCACGCCGCCCCCTGGGCGCTGTTGTCGTTTACCCCTCCAACCAACGCCGTATTTCCGTCGGCTGAGATCGATACCGAATAGCCCTGCTCAGCCGCCCCGGTGTTACCCGTGCCGACAAGTTTGCCGCCCTGCTGCGTCCAGACACCGCCGCTCCGTGTCCATACCCACGCCGCCCCGTGGCCGCCATTGTCAGCGCGTCCCCCGATAAGAGCCGTATTCCCGTCGGCTGACAGTGAGACCGAATAGCCCTGCTGAGCCGCCCCGGCGTTACCCGTGCCGACAAGTTTGCCGCCCTGCTGCGAAGAGGCAAGTATCGCCATCAGATCCGGTGCGTGCCCTTCGGCTGTCGCCGTCTCATCAGTGAGCGCGATGGTGCCCGTTGGCGTCGTCGTGGACGCCATTCCAAAAAACTCACCCACAGACCGGATAAACCCAAAGCGTGGCGATGCCCCAGCCGTTGCAGTCAGAACAAGCCCGCTAGCGAGGGCGATCAGGACAAAACCATTAACAACGGCAAAACGTGATGGACGGCGGTTTTTCAACATCTTAGATCTCACTCCAACAAAATATTCCCTTTACGTGACTAAACGACTTTTGAATGAAAAGAGGGGCATGAGCGCCGGAAAATAGTTTTTTATTTCGACTTACTGTTTTATACTAGGCGTGTAAATCCGGCGTAAAAGAAAATCGAACGATGGATGATGCCTCGCATCAGATCACAATTCTTCTGACTGACTGGAGCAAGGGCGACGAACTTGCACTTGAGCAGTTGATGCCGCTTGTTTATGACGAGCTGAGGCGGATGGCGAGGAGCTATATGCGAAGCCAGCCGTCCGGGCATACGTTTCAGACAACGGAGCTGATCCACGAAACCTACGTAAAGCTCGCCAAGCAGGACGGACCAAACTGGCAGAACCGAGCGCATTTTTTCGGAGTTGCCGCGCAGGCGATGCGGCATATTCTGGTCGATTACGCGCGCTCGAAGAAACGCCAAAAACGCCGTGGCTGGCGGGATCGAGTGACGCTAGCCGACAGCATGGCAGTTTCAAACTTTAAGTCAGATCAGATCGTCGCTCTGGACGACGCTTTAACGACGCTGACCGCTCTCGATGCACGCAAGGGCCGCGTCGTCGAGCTCAAATTCTTCGGCGGGCTAACGATAGAGGAGATCGCCGAGGTACTGAAGATATCGACCGATTCGGTGAAACGTGACTGGCGTTTTTCGCGGAGGTGGCTGATGCGTGAATTGGCCTTGATTTCTTAAGGGCCGCGATCTCAAATGGCCCCTTCCTTATGAACCCGGAACGCCTAAAACAGATCGAAGAGATCTACCACGCCGCGTCTGAAATGCCGGACGCTGAGCGTGAGGCTTATCTCGTTGAAAAGTGCGGCGATGACAACGATCTTCGGAGTGAAGTCGACTCACTCCTCTCGATTGAAAGCTCTTCTGATGTCTTTATCGACGCCTCGCCGGCTTCGCTGGCCGCCGATATGTTTTCTGTCGAGGAAAAACCGGCCAACCTCGTCGGAAAAGTGGTCGGACATTATAAACTCGTTAAACTCATCGGCACGGGCGGTATGGGCGAGGTGTATCTCGCAGAGGATTCGATGCTTCGGCGTAAGATCGCACTCAAAATATTGCCATCGAGGTTCGAGAACGATCCGGAACGAAAAAAACGTTTTGAAAAGGAAGCCCGGGCCGTTTCAGCACTAAATCATCCAAATATAATCACGATCCACGAGATAGGAACGGTCGAAGACTTCAGCTTCATGGCGACCGAGTATATTGACGGGCAGACACTTCGTAAACTGATCGCCGAAAGGACGTTTTCGTGGCAGGAAGCCGTCAAAATTGCCATTCAGATCGCCGACGCCATGGAGTCGGCGCATTCGGTCGGCATTATCCACCGCGACATCAAACCAGCCAATATTATGATCCGCCGCGATGGGATCGTTAAGGTGCTGGATTTTGGCCTGGCGAAACTGACCTCACCGGATTCGAATGATCTCGAAACCCGCGAACACACCGCCCCGCATCGCGTGATGGGCACGATCAACTATATGTCGCCCGAGCAGGCGATGGGCGAAATAATTGATGAGCGTACCGACATTTTTAGTTTCGGCGTCGTGCTTAATGAAATGCTCACCGGCGTGTCGCCATTCACGGGCGCCAGTGATAGCTTAATTGCTAAATCTGGAGTTCCTAAGACTCTGCCCTCGATCTCAGAATCAAACCCTGACATTCCTTCCCCGCTGGACCAGATCGTCAAACGAGCGCTGAAGAAAGATCGTGACGACCGATATCAGTACTTTTCACAATTGCGCAACGACCTTAAAGGGCTTCTCCGCGATTCACACACCGAGTCGTTCGATTATTCCTTTGACAACAGAACCCTGCTGCAATCGGACCCTGACAAAGACACGCGAGGCGCGAGATCAACGAAGAATATCGCTGCGGTCCGCAGGATTTCCGCCGCCTGGGTTATCGCTCCGGTCTTGCTGATCGCTCTCGCCCTTGCGGCATATTGGGAGTTTTTGTATGCCGCGAGTGACGGTATCAACCCTTTTCAGTCGACAAAGCTGGACATTTTGACCGCTCACGGCCTTGCCCTTGCCGTTGCGATCTCGCCTGACGGCAGATACATTGCCTACGCAAAGAGCGAGGAAGATGGACGCCAGAGCGTTTGGCTGCGCCAAACGGCCAGCGTCGGCGATACGCAAATTTCCCCTCCGGGCCAGACGAAATACGATTTTTTGAAGTTTTCACCCGATGGGAATTCACTGTTTTCGGTCGCGACCGAGGGCGAAGGCCAGCCGCCGTCGCTTTTTCAAATGACGACCCTCGGGCTTAATCGCCGCAAAATGGTCGCCGACGTTAACAGCCAGATCACCTTCTCGCCGGACGGAGCCAACGTTGCGTTCATCCGCGTCACAAAAGCCGATAATTCGATCATCATCGTTGATAATCTGGGAGCGAACGAGCGAATTTTGAAGACCCGAACATTTCCCGAGGTTTTTGGGGATGAGATTTCATGGTCACCGGATGGACGCCTCATCGCTGCTCCAACGCTGACCCGCGGCGCGACGTACGCGGGCGGAATGGCCGTGGTCGACGTTGCTACCGGTACCGAAACCCGAATTCCATTGAAAGAAGTGAACCTGCTGCGCATCAGCCAACTCGCCTGGGTCAACGATGGCCAGGGGCTGATCTATATGCCCTATGCCGCGAATATGGGACAGCGTTACCAGATCCGATATGCGGCTTATCCGACCGGCGAGATCCAAAATGTCACAAATGACCTCACGAGCTACGATGATTTCAGTATGACGGCTGACTCGCAGACTATCGTTGCAGTACAGCGTGAATATTCGATGGGCATTTGGCTAACGGCGGAAAACGATTTTTCGACGGCGGTCGGGATTAACTCAAAAACGGCCGCAGATGATGGCGAACGCGGTGTTACGTGGACGAAGGATGGCAGGATCGTTTTTGTTTCCAGCGAGGGCGGGGCTCAAAATATCTGGCGAATGAATCCCGACGGCAGTGATCCAAAACCCCTGACCACCGACTATAAGGTGGGAAAGGCGTATCCGTCACTTTCGATGGCTGGTGACGCGATAACTTATCATTATCGAGACACTGACCCGGTTACCAAGGAGCCCTTGCCGGGCAACACTTTTTATCAGATGGACTCAGACGGGCAGAACAGCCGTCGTTTAATAGCTCATCATGACGTTGCGTACGCAACAGCCTCTGTAAATGCAGAATGGGTGGTTTACACCAGCCGAGCAGACGGGATATTGCGGATCTGGAAAGCACCGATCACCGGAGGCGAGGCCGTCAGGCTAACGGATGTCGATTCCACCTGGCCGGCACTATCGCGGGACGGCCGAACAATCGCATATTTTATCAATGAAAAAAGCCAACCTTTAAGAATCGGCATCAGCTCGATAGACGGCGGCCCACCGCTTAAGACCATTGAACTCCCCTCGACAACAACCATCGACGCCGGCCTCGCATGGAATAAGGCCGGCAATGGCGTCCTCTTTGTGAATACGCTCGGTACTACTTCAAATATCTGGACCCAGCCGCTCGATGGAACAAAACCGTCTCAACTCACCGCCTTCAAGGAGTTTCAGATCGCCAGTTTCGCCCTTAACGCGGAGGGCAATCGACTGGCCGTCGCCCGCGGTTCGCGAAATCGGAATGTTGTGTTGATAAAGAATATTGAAAAAAAATAAATATTAGACTTTAGGCCATTGAGAACTTTTATCAACTTGGTTCGATCTACACATGTCAGAGACGAAACTATCAGAAACCATCATTTGTTTTTGTTGCATAGCGATTTGGTTTGGTCAAAAAGAAAGCGAATCGCTTCAAATAAGTGTATACAATATTGATTTCTTATATATTGTATTTAATAGGGTTATGGCGTCACTTGGCTCCGACCCTCGGCATACCCCTTCGTTTTTAGTTTCGAGACTTGGAACCTTCATCAACAAAACTATCCGCGTAATAACGGACAGTTTTAGGTCATACACTAATTAGGTCGAAAGGACGGCGAAGCCCTTGCCTGGGTCTATGCGAGAGGAACTCTGTCGGCTCTGGAGCTCGTGCGAGGGCGTGGAAAACGCTCGAAGATGCTGCGCGATTATCACAAACTTTGATAGGTCTAGGAAAGCCCGGGGAAATGATTCTAACTTAGACGCGTATGTGTCCTCGGTACAGATATTAGCCTTAAGCCTTTAAAACACTTCAAAAAAGGCAGATCTTCACGGGGCAAATCAGTCCCAAGCAGCCTCGATAGATGACGAAAAGGCGGGCCCGCGAGCCCGCCTTTAGTTTTTGATCTTTCGATCGTCAATGGTTATTCCAAGCCGACCAGATTTACGTCGCTGAGGTTTTCCGTTAGGCTCACCTTTCGTGTTGCGAATCTGTAGCGGCGGCTGGTGACTACGAGCATGTAGTCTTTGCCCGTTTCCAGTCCTCGAACGTGTAGTTTCCGAAAGAGCTGGTGACCGTGGTGCGTCTGCCTCCCGCCGTGTCGATCAGGGTGACCGGAGATCGAGGCTCCGTCCAGCAGTGTGCTGCCCGTGAAGGAGACCAGGCCGTCTGTCCAGTACATCAAGATAAATCAAGCCGGTGCGATCGCGTTACCGCCCGCAGATATTTCCGGAAGGGTTGTGACGCCAACCGGCTTAGGATTGCGGAACGCTGTCGTCATTCTCACTGACGCAAACGGAAATCGTTGCACCGCGACAACAAGCTCGTTCGGTGTCTACACTTTCACTGGAGTCGCGCCCGGGAGCGGATATATCTTGAGCGTCTCATCCAAACGCTATCGATTTGCGCCAAGAAATCCCGAAATCGTCTTTTCATTAACAGACGTTGACTTTGTAGGTTTGGAATAAAATCAACTTGCCGACCAATGACTATTTAACGAAGGAACTAGGCCGTCGTCGCGTGTTCTTGTTTTTTCAAAATACCGATCACTGACCCACGCGAGATCTTAAGTCGCTTGGAAATTTCAGAGTTGTTCATACCCTGATCGCGAAGTTTTTGGATTTCTTTGAGTTTTAAGGCAGCGGTCTTTGGGCGTCCATGCGGCCTCCCTTTTGCCCGAGCATTAGCTATGCCCGCAATAACCCTTTCGCGAATGATATCTCGCTCGAATTCTGCAAACGTCGACAACATGCCTGCCATTGCCCGACCAAGCGGAGTTGAAAAATCCAGAGACTCAGTCAGCGATATGAACGCGACGCCAAGATCTCTCAGCTCGTTAAGCGAAGTGATTAAATCGGCCAAACTCCGACCAAATCTATCGAGCTTCCATACCAGGACCGCGTCGATCTGTCTTCGTCTGGCCAACTTTAACAGCTCTTCCCTTTTCGGCCTTGTCTTTGCGCCGGAGCCGACTTCTTGAAATTCGGCGGCTAATGTCCATCCACGATTCGCTATGTACTCCTTCATTTGTTCGATTTGCATCGGAAGAGTTTGCTGATCGATCGTCGACACTCTCGCGTATATTCCAACTCTCATAAAAATGAGAATAAACGACTTTCCTCATAGTGTCAAATAACTACAGTTTTTTGACAGCCGTCATCCATCTCTTGAAATCTCGGTAAACACTGAAGTATTTTGGGGCAGAAATGTCGGGGTTTTTTGACACTCAGTAGATGGGATTCTTTGGGTTGTCTCACTCTTTAGCGGGATGTGATTGTCTCCACAGTTCCCATATCGAGCTTTGTTCTTAAAAATCTAGGTAGGACATGCTCGATTGCGCTAAAATGTCGGAAGTTCTCATGCCAAACCAAAATCCAGAACAACTCGCCCGCGATAATATCGATGCGCAATTAGTTGCGTGCGGCTGGGTTGTGCAGAGGAAAAACGAGATCAACCTTGCTGCTAATGACGGCGTTGCGGTACGCGAGTATCAGACTGACGTTGGGCCGGCAGATTACGTCCTGTTCGTCGACAAGAAGCCTGTTGGCGTAATCGAGGCAAAGCCCGAGGACATGGGGTATCAGCTCACAGTGGTCGAAGAGCAGTCGGCCGACTATGCGCAGGCCAAACTGAAGTATCTGAATAACGATCCGCTGCCGTTCGTCTACGAAAGTACTGGCGAATTGACCAGATTCACGGATTATCGCGATGATAAGCCTCGATCCAGAGTAGTTTTTTCGTTTCATCGACCCGAGACGTTTCGCGAGTGGCAAAAGGGCCGAACGTTGCGGAATAGTCTTCAAAGCCTTCCTGAGCTGCCCGAGACCGGCCTGCGTGAGTGTCAAATTGCGGCTATAACCAAACTTGAGCGTTCGTTCAAAGCGAACAAGCCCAAGGCCCTGATTCAGATGGCGACTGGTTCCGGGAAAACATTTACTGCTATCACGTTTATCTATCGGCTGCTGAAATACGCTGGGGCGAAGCGTATCCTATTCCTCGTCGATACCCGCAATCTTGGTGAACAGGCCGAGCAGGAGTTTCGGGCCTTTCTGCCGAATGACGACAACCGCCTATTTACAGAGCTGTACGGAGTCCAGCGGCTCATCTCAAGCCATGTGCCGACAGACAATCAGGTATATATCAGCACGATCCAGCGCCTTTATTCTGTATTGAAAGGCAGGGAACTAGAGGACGCGGCCGAACAGGTAAATCCGCACGAAAACTGGCAGCCAAGGGAACCGCAGCCCGTCGAGTACAGCGAAAAGCTTCCGCTCGAGTTCTTTGATTTTGTAGTGATCGACGAATGCCACCGATCCATTTACAATCTCTGGAAGCAGGTGCTCGAGTATTTCGATGCGTTCCAAATCGGCCTAACGGCGACGCCGGATAACCGCACTTTCGGCTATTTCAATCAGAACGTGGTCAGCGAATACACCCACGAACAGGCGGTTATTGACGGGGTGAATGTAGGCTTCAACAATTATCTGATCGAAACCGAAATCACTCAAAAAGGAGCGGCGATCTGGAAGGGCGAGTACGTCGATCATCGCGAAAAGCTATCGCGTAAGAAACGCTGGGAGCAGCTTGAGGAAGACGTTGCATACACTGCCAAGCAGCTCGACAAGGATGTTGTCAATCCGAATCAGATCCGCACCGTGATCCGCACGTTTCGAGAACACCTGCCGGGGATGTTCCCAGATCGCATCGATGCTGACGGCAATTTCGAGGTGCCCAAGACGCTGATCTTTGCAAAGACGGATAGCCATGCCGACGACATCATCAACATCGTCCGCGAGGAATTTGACGAGGGCAACCGGTTCTGCAAGAAAGTTACGTACAAGACTGAGGAAGACCCGAAATCGATTCTGGCGAGCTTTCGAAACGAATATTACCCGCGTATCGCCGTCACGGTTGATATGATCGCGACGGGCACGGACGTAAAGCCGCTCGAAGTGTTGCTCTTCATGCGTGACGTTCGCAGCCGCAATTACTTCGAGCAGATGAAGGGCCGTGGTACTCGCACTATAGCTCTCGACGACCTCAAGAAGGTGACGCCGACCGCCAAGTTTGCCAAGGACCATTTTGTCATTGTTGATGCTGTCGGCGTGACTAAGAGCATAAAGGCCGACAGCCGCCCACTTGAGCGCAAGCCAAGCGTCGCTCTCAAAGACCTCATGCAGGCAGTCGCGGTCGGTGTACGTGACGAAGACACTTTCTCGACGCTCGCTGGTCGATTGATACGACTCGATAAGCAGATCAGCGACAAGCAGCGTGAGATCTTTAAGGAAAAGACCGGCGGCAAGACGGTTTCTGAGGTCGCGGCGGCACTTGTTCGCGCACACGACCCTGATACCGACGATGTTATTCGAGCACAAGTCACAAGCGAAACACCTGACTTGGCACCCGAGGCGATCGAAAAGGCGGTCGATGAGCGGCGAAATGAGATGATCGAGCAGGCGGCTGAGGTCTTTACGGGTGATCTGAGTGAATACGTTGAGAACGTTCGCAAATCGCTCTACCAGATCATCGACACGATCAACCCGGACAAGGTGTTAAATGCGGGCTGGAACGAGGACGAGGCAGAGCGAGCAAACTCGCTTATCGCGGATTTCGCGGCGTGGATCGAAGAGAATCGCGACGAGATCACGGCGTTGCAGATTTTCTACTCACAGCCGTACCGCCGCCGCGAGCTGACCTACGCGATGATTCGTGACCTGTGCGAGATACTGAAAACCGAGCGGCCGACGATCGCACCTCTCAACGTATGGCAGGCTTACCAGCAGCTTGGCGAAACCGATGGAGCGGCAAAGACCGAACTTACTTCGCTTGTCGCTCTCGTGCGGCGGGTCTCCGGCATCGACGCACGCCTAACCGATTACTCAAAGACGATCGACCGCAATTTTCAGAACTGGGTATTTGGTAAGCAGGCAGGCCCGGTAAAGTTTAACGAGGAACAGATGGCGTGGCTCCGCATGATCAAGGATCACGTCTCAAACTCATTCCATATCTCGCGAGGTGATTTTGAGTTTGAGCCATTCGCTCCCGTAGGCGGCCTCGGGAAGATGTATCAGCTTTTTGGTGAACAGATGGAACCAATCATTGTGGAATTAAACGAGGCTTTGGCAGCGTAATGAATCAAGACACGTTACCGAAAACTTGGGAACTAAGGCCGCTCGAAGAAGTGTGCACAATAATCATGGGCACGTCCCCTCCGTCAAGTACGTATAACTCTGACGGAAACGGTTTGCCATTCTTTCAGGGGAAAGCCGATTTTACTGATTTGCATCCCGTTGCCAGAAAATGGTGTACAAGTCCTGAACGTATCGCAGAGCCGCAGGACATACTTCTTTCAGTCCGTGCCCCCGTAGGGGCTGTGAATGTTGCGGACGAGAAAAGTTGTATAGGTCGAGGACTTGCAGCACTTCGGTATTCTAACCATAAGTTTCTTTTCTACTATCTTTTAGGTATTAAAGAAGAACTTGATCGCAAAGGAACGGGCACAACGTTTAAGGCTATTTCTGCTGGAACGGTCAAAGAAATCCAACTTCCGCTCCCACCTTCGGGGGAGCAGGAGCGGATCGTTGCCAAGATCGAGGAACTCTTTTCAGAATTGGACGCCGGAGTCGAAAGCCTCAAAAAAGCCCAGACCCAACTAAAGACCTACCGCCAAGCTGTCCTCAAACAAGCATTTGAAGGCAAACTATTCGTACCCCAAGATCGACCAAAGTGGCAGTCCGCTGATGTGAGTTCAAATGTGGCAAAAATGAAGAAAGATCGAGAATGCGAATTGGAAAAAGCCGGCATTCGGTCTCGACAATCTTCACCCGTCTCGGTTGCGAGCGAGACATTAGGCGAGTTGGCAGAAGGATGGGTTTGGGTAAGGCCCGATGATATTAGCGCCCCGGAAAAATACGCTTTGGGTATAGGTCCCTTCGGTAGCAACTTAAAAGTAAGCGACTACCGAGAAAGGGGCGTTCCGCTAGTATTCGTAAAAAACGTGACCAGAAATGACTTTAATCGTGATGTTAAATTTATTGATAACGCGAAATTTGAAGAACTCATTGCCCATTCTGTTAAACCTCTTGATCTAGTGATCACTAAGATGGGTGACCCTCCGGGGGACTGCGAAATTTATCCCGAAACCGCCCCACCGGCAGTCATTACATCGGACTGTTTGAAATTCAGGATCTGGGATAAGTATGCTAACAGGAAATTCTACCGGTATTGTATTGAGTCTCAAATGATTCGGAAGCAGCTTGGTGTTATTACGAAAGGAGTAGCTCAGAAAAAGATTAGCCTTGATAGATTTCGTTCAATTTTTCTTCCATTTACAACCAAAGAGGAACAGGATCTGGTGGTCGAAGAAATCGAAAGCCGTCTGAGCGTCTGCGACAAACTCGAAGAAACGATCGCCGCGAGCCTCAAACAATCCGAAGCCCTCCGGCAAAGTATTCTGAAACAGGCATTTGGCGGGAAATTAGTAGATCAAGACGAGAACGACGAACCCGCCTCGGTGTTACTCCAGAGGACTCGATTCGAAAGAGAAGCAGTTGAGGAAGAGCAAAAAAAAAACAAGAAAAAAACTAAGAGGGCAGGAATGACTGAAAAACTCAAGACGATCTTAGAAATCCTACAGGAAAGCCGAGGACCAATACCGACCCGCAGGGTTTGGCAGGCTTCCACCCATAAAGACGACATCGACGCATTCTACGTTGAACTCAAACAGCTTTTCGACCAGAAGAAGATTAAAGAGACAGAACGAGATGGACGGGAGTCGTTTCTTACTCTTGCCGCTTAAAAATGAGAATCGACAAGGTTTACATAAAAAATTTCAAGAACCTCCGAGAGTTCAAGATCGACCTCGATGAGACCGAGATGAAGACCGTTTTGTTAGGACAGAATGCGTCTGGTAAATCGAATTTCATCGAAGCCATAATACTTATCTTCAAGTATCTCGATCTAAGTAACGGGACCACAAGAAAGTATCCCGAGTTCGATTTTGCTATCGACTACAAAGTCAAAAGAAACCACATTAGAGCGATTTGCGAAAACAGTTCGTACAGCATCGAAGTTAATGGTCAAGCCTTAAGCCTGAAATCATTCTTTTCCGATGAGGGGAAATTGAAGTACCAGCCGAAAAACGTCTTTGCGTATTATTCTGGTATCTCAAATAAACTGAAAGAACTTTTCTGGGACCATCAGAATAGGTTTTATGAGGAAATAATAAAGCCCGACTTTGACGCGAAGCGTATAGACGATCTTCGCAAATTGTTCTACGTTCAACTCGTCCATTCCTACTTTGTCCTGCTTGCCTATTTCTCATTCGAGACCGAGGAAAAGGACTCTGTTGCCTTTCTTAAAGGGGTCCTCGAAATCGAAGATTTGGAGTCTGTTCTTTTTGTCCTAAAAAAACCCGATTGGGCCGAATCTCGGGCTAGGAAAAATCCGTCGGATATTTTCTGGACAGCAGAAGGTTTGGTGAGAGATTTCCTTGATTTATTGTGGAAATATTCAACCGCGCCAATTTCTAATTCTGAGTCTATTAGAACTGATTTTCGCTCGCATGTTACCGAGGACCGCCTTTATGTTTTCATAAAGGACAAAAAACAGCTCAAATCCTTGGCACATAACTATCAACAGAATACGGAATTTTTTAAGGCTCTTGAAAGTACGTATATTTCGAAACTGATAGCCGAAGTTAGAATCAAGGTCAAGAAAAAGAACGTCGATTGCAGTATAACGTTCAGGGATCTCAGTGAGGGTGAACAGCAACTTCTGACCGTCCTTGGATTATTGAAATTTACAAAGGACGAAGAGTCATTGATTCTGCTGGACGAACCGGACACACATCTTAATCCGATTTGGAAATGGCAATACCTCGAATTTTTGGAAAATGTGGTTAAGCGACCAGAATCGACGCAAATCATTATAAACACCCACGACCCACTGGTCATTGGAAGTCTCAAGAAAGGGGAAGTGAGGATTTTCAGAACTGATCAATCTGGGAATATTTACACCGAAGAACCCGATATGGACCCGCGCGAACGAAGCGTCGCGGGCATACTAACTAGCAAACTCTTTGGGTTGCCGTCAGTAATGAGTAAAGAGGTCGAGGACAAGTTAAATCGAAAACGCTTCCTCCAGTCCCAAATCGAAAGAGAACAACTGTCGCCCAATGAGATCGTCGAGTTTGAAACCCTTCGAAATGAACTTGATGACATAGGTTTCTATGACACCACGATTGACTCTCGATACAACAAGTTCTTAGAGCTAACAAGCAGGCATCCAGTTTTTCAGAAATCGATTTTAACGAAAGAGGAAGAGGCAGAACTCGAAAGAATATCGCAAGAGGTCGCGAACGAGATTCTTAACCCGGCTTGAAAAGTATGCGATATATTCAGAAAGAAGAATTGGTGAACGAGAAGCTGATCCGAGCGTTTGAACGGCTTGGGAAAATCTACGTGCGTAAAATGGAGGCGATGACTACCGACGAACGCAAACAATTCATTCGCGATCGAACAATTTGGAACAGATTGCAAGAACTAATGTTTCACTTATCTCGCTCAAAATGTTGGTATTCAGAAGCCCCGCCCGGCGCCGGAGATTATGAGATTGATCACTTTCGCCCCAAGAACCGGTCGAAGCAATTTGATGGAAGTGTGCTTAGGGCAGATGGCTACTGGTGGTTAGCTTTCGACTGGACTAATTACCGCTTAAGCGGTGGACTTGTAAATAAGAGGCGTCGGGACCGGCTAGGTGAGAATGAGGAAGTTAAGGGCAAAGGAGATTACTTTCCGTTAGATTTCGAAAATGGTAGCCAAGTGGCCGAATACGGAAGGAACCTGAACATTGAGCTTCCAATTTTGTTAGATCCTACGGTGTTGTACGATACATCGCTGATCTCCTTCGATAAGAACGGACAAGTAATAATACCTTCTGGCATTCCTGCTTCGGATAGATTCCGGGCTGAAAAATCTATTTTCTTTTATCATCTGGATCTCGAACAACTCGACTTGTATCGGGCTCAAGTTTGGAAAGTCTGTGAAGATGAACTCAAGGACTTTCATGAAGCAGTGACCGATGCTCCAAATGAGCACACGAAGCGTGAGGTGCTGAGAAAAGCAGGAAAGCGCTTGATTGAAATAACCGGCAAGGAAGCACCCTTTTCACGCGTCGCTTGGGCATGCATTGAAGCCAACCTTGAGACGTATTCGGCGTGGTTGCGGAATCTTCACCGCGCCCTCGTGTAAAGAAGGTTACAAAGGAGTGAAATTGATGGAATCACAAGGCCTGATTCAAAAGGTTTGGAGTTTTTGCAATGTCCTAAAGGATGATGGCGTCTCTTACGGCGATTACTTGGAACAACTCACATATTTGCTGTTCTTAAAAATGGCGGATGAATACAGCAAGCCACCTCATAATCGACCGTTGGGTATTCCGGCTGAGTACAGTTGGGAAAGTCTGACCGGGCTTCGCGGCGCGCCACTTGAGATTCACTATGTAAACGTCCTTCGAAATCTCGGCAACGAAAAAGGCATCCTCGGACAGATCTTCATTAAGAGCCAGAACAAGATCCAAGACCCCGCAAAGCTCTTCAAGTTAATCGACATGATCGGCAAGGAGACTTGGACGGTGATCGGCGCCGATGTGAAAGGGGAAATCTACGAGGGCCTGCTCGAAAAGAACGCCGAGGACACCAAGAGCGGTGCTGGACAATACTTCACGCCAAGGCGACTTATCGAGGCAATGGTTGAGTGCATTCGCCCTGAACCGATGAAGACGATCGCCGACCCCGCATGCGGCACCGGCGGCTTTTTTCTGAAGGCGTATGACTTTATCGCAGCGAATTATGATCTGGACAAGGAGCAGAAAGAGTTCTTGCGGTTCAAAACGTTCTTCGGCCACGAGATCGTCGCCTCGACGCGGCGCCTGGCGCTGATGAACCTCTTCCTGCACAACATCGGCGATATCGATAGCGATAACTTCATCTCGCCGGCCGATGCCCTTATCGCCGCCGACGGGCAGGGTTTCGATTACGTCTTGGCCAACCCTCCGTTTGGAAAAAAAAGTAGCCAGACCTTCACCAACGACCAGGGAGAACAGGAAAAAGAAGACCTGACTTACAACCGGCAAGATTTCTGGGCGACTACGAGCAACAAGCAGTTAAATTTTGTACAGCACATCAAGACGATGCTCAAGACGACGGGACAGGCGGCAGTCGTCGTGCCCGACAACGTACTATTTGAGGGCGGAGCAGGCGAGACCGTCAGAAAGCGGTTGCTCGAAACTACTGATCTTCACACCATCTTGCGGCTCCCAACCGGCATCTTCTACGCTCAAGGCGTAAAGGCAAATGTGATCTTTTTCGACGCCAAACCCGCCGCCGCAAAGCCGTGGACAAAGGAGGTCTGGTTCTACGACTATCGGACGAATATTCACCACACACTCAAGAAAAATCCGCTAACGGCCAGTAGCCTGAAGGACTTTGTCGAGTGTTACAACCCAACTAATCGCCACAAACGGCAAGAGACTTACACTGACACCAACCCCGACGGCCGCTGGCGGAGCTTCACCTACGACGAGATCACCGCCCGCGATAAAACGAGCTTGGACATAAGTTGGATCAAAGATCAGTCACTCGCCGATCTCGACAATCTTCCAGATCCAGATATTCTTGCCGGCGAGATAGTTGAGAATATTGAAGCCGCCCTTTCTAATTTTAAGGCGATCCAGATCGAACTCGCCCGGTGATCTAGGGGTTGCTTAAAGGTCAGCCAGGACCGGCCCTTCCGAATATTGGATAGCCCGGTGATTCATGCGCAGCAATCCACGGCTAGGCGATTGCGAATCAATTCACGAGCTTTCGGTCGAGGTTGACGACACTGCATTGTTCAATTTAGAGTGCCTGGCTGTTCAAAGGACAGGGGCTCTAGTGCCGTAAATCACAATTTATAAGTTTGCTATATGGCCCAAAAAACAAATAATTTCCTTTTTGGGGCCGGTGCTAGCTACGGTAGTGTAGATTGCCATCCATCGGTTCCGCCGTTAGGAAAGGATCTATTTGCAGAGTTGGAGAAATTAGGAGGCGTTGCAGCTTCGCTATCGGACGCTCGACGGGAGGCATTTAGATCGCGTTTTGAAACCGCAATGTCGGAGTTGTATCTAAATGATTCACGACTTGCGACTGCTCTGCAGCGGGAAATGAGTACGTATTTCTCTTGGTTCGAGCCAAAGGCCAACAATCTTTATATCAAGCTTTTTCGTTACTTGATTGATGAACAGCGAAAATTCCACATTGCTACGACAAATTATGATCTGCTGATAGAGCACGCGCTTAATGTTAACGGACGCAATTTTATCTACAAGCGACCGATGATGTCGAAAACAATTCAAGTTTTGAAAATTCATGGATCATGCAACTTGGTTCCAGATTTACCTGACGGACTATTTTCGTCATGTACTTTCATAGGTCCAGGAACACATGTGCAAACAACAGGTCTGCGTGTCCTCACCCCGCTTCAGATAAGAGATTATTGCGTCAGGAACGACTCAATCTCCCCAGCGATCGCGATGTATACTCTCGGCAAGGAGATTAAAATCTGCCCGGATCAAATCAAAGTCATGCAGCAAGCATGGAAGAATTATGCCCAAGCAGCTAGGGTGAATTTCGTAATTGGATTGGCGGTGGAAGTGAACGACCGCCACATCTGGGATACTTTAGCCCGGTCTACCGGCGAGCTGGTGTATGTGGGTCTAGAAGAAGATATTATGACCTGGGCCGAAAACACAAAGAAAAGAAACGTTACTTGGTTAGGCGAACGATTCGCCGATTGTTTTTCGCGAATCGTCAAAAAGGTTCGATAGCCTTAACCCCGCTTTCTTTATTCCTGTTTGATCGGTTTTATTGCCTTGCTCTACTCAAAGGTTCGGGAAATTCCTCGAAGACTATTCCAAAAATCACTTTGATTAGGGTGATACTAGACGCGGCAGTATATCAGACGGCTTTCTCAACCGATACCCGAATAATAATCCTGAAAATCTCATTAAAAGGAATTAGGAAAAGCAACCGTAACAGGAAGTTGGTAGGTTCAAAACTCTGCAAGATATAAACACGGAAGTGCTCAAAAGGAGGATCGTCTTATATGGAAAAGCTAGAATTTATCGCTCGCCAACTCGCAAAGGCGCAAACCAAACGTTACGAACACTATGTCGTCCAGCGCATTTGGCACCGACTGGACCGCCCGGATCTCAAGATGATAACGCAACAGTTTGTCAGTCGACCTAGCCGCGAACCCCGCCGAGCAATGACCGATATGTATTTTCCACAGCTAGGGATTCACATTGAGATTGACGAGCCGCGTCACCTCAAGCACGTTGCAGCGGACCAGCTACGCGAAGCCGACATTATCAACGCAACGGGACACGAATTCATCCGCGTTCCGGTTTTAAACGATCTACCCGCGTTCAACCGGCTGATTGATGACGCGGTCGATCAAATCCGAGCCGCTGCGGACTTTTCCGATTTTGAAGCATGGAACCCAGAGGTTGAAATGAGTCCCGCCACCCACATTTCAAAAGGATACATTGACGTCGACGAAGATGTCGCGTTTAAAACTATGGCCGACGCTGCGAGTTGCTTCGGTAAAGCCTATGCCGGACTTCAGCAAGCGTTTATTCCGCATCCAACAGAACCGGCAAAGTTTCTTTGGTTTCCGAAGCTATATGAGAACGCTCAATGGCTGAACACTCTCTCACCGGACGAAATGGTTATTACCGAAATCTCAAAAATTCCTGAACGCCGCAATTCACAAGTAGATTTGAACGTCAGGGATTTCGACCGGAATGGACGGAGGCTTGTTTTCGCAAGGGTGAGAAGCCCACTCGGCGATCTTATGTATCGGTTTAAAGGTGAATACCTTTTGGACATTACGGCTAGTAATTATGATCGGGGAACAGTACTAAATCGCGTAGACAAGCGAGCAAAAACTTACGAACAGAGACTAAAGACAAAATAATGAGAATTACAGCAGAATCCATGACGATCGATAGTGTCATAGGTGTCATACAGAGCAAGGAAGCGGACAAAGACAGACATAAACGCTGATGTTCTCGTAGCGGCGATTCAATTTGGGCTCCGAGGTTCAGAGTTAAAGAAAGTAAGCCGGATGAACCACCGCCGAAGTACAAAACAAATGTTAGTTGACACGACCTTTAATGTTCACACCGACGCGCGCGGCGGCGATCCGGACAGTACGAGTCCGACTCTACGCTCATACCATAAATTCCTGTGGAGCAAACCTTTGCCTAGTGGAGCCACATTTGAATTGACTGACCAAAAGAAAGGAGTCTACCTGTATCACAGTTCAGGGCTCGGAGAATATTTCTTTGGAAGTGATGCGATAACGCACTCATATAAGAATCATAAACGAAAAAAGTGGTTTACAGAACACATTCAACACGAGGTAAACGAACTCTTTGACGCAGGTTCAACCATCGGTGCTTTCACATTGTTCCCGAACAACCGAATTGATAGACAGCACACCATAAATCAAGCTCGGGGAGTAAACGGACTAATTGACGATAGATTTGACTTGACGCTAGAGTGCATACGCCGCTTCTATTTGGGACAGGAAAGTCCGCTTTACGGCACATTATTGCGATACAAATCCTTTTTCCATTTGTTTGAAAGTTTTGAGGGTTATTTCAAATACTTTTTACTCGACGACCTAGTTGGCGAGAATCAACAAGTGATTTTTTACCTTCCATTCGACGACTTCAAAACGGCACCCAGATTCTCCAGGATTGAGGAATATTCGATCTACAAAAAAGGGGTCATGAACTTTATTCGATCACGAAACACGAGAATTGAAACCTATGTAAAGCAACGAGCGGTAGAAACGCCAGAATGTTGTTCACGACCGAAGCCATGATCGCCGACGTGCCCGACGACAAGGGCGACCCAATGGTCGGCATGGGCGGCGGGGCATGGGTATGTAAGACTGAAGCGGCAAACATCCCTGTTTGCCGCCTCTTTAACAACTTGGTGTAAATTGAGAGGCTTCGTTTTTTTACCGGCGATAACCAAGCTTCCGGAAGCCTTGGCTCCAGAAAGCCTCCCACCATCGCATTCCATTTTCGAATGCATAAACTACGTCCATTGGCTCATAGCCCTTATTTCTTTGCCTTTCTTTGTCATTTATCCATACAAGCATGGAGCCGACGGACTTTACCACGTGGCTGAATTCAACTCTGGAGTGCACACGGCAATAGAAATCGTCCTTGACTAAGTCGCTCCTTCCTAGTTTAGTCATCAAAGTCGTGAAGAACTTGGATATAACTAATCCTGGATACTCGATGGCTCCCAAATATCCGATCGCCTGAGCTTCGCTTGCCGAATCTAGAAGCCGCATAAATTCCTGCAACATCGCCTCTGACTCGCGATCGGGTTTCAGGGAACCGCCAAGGCTTTCGACCAGCCGTTCCAAGTGCCACCAGTGAGGCTGATGCAACTTTTTCCTGAGACCGGATTCTTCAATCGCATTTGGAAATATCTCTGCCTGATCTTCCTGATCCGGGAAAATAGACATCAGGCGCCAAAGTGTTTGTGGTTGAAATCTTGAAAGCCAGAACCACCAGTTAACGAATTCAAAGAAAAACTCGCGATCGATCTTTTCTTTCTCACCAAGCCAACGAAGATAGGGATTATTATCGTCGGCAATAAACGGGGCTCTATCCGAAAATTGTTGAATATAGCCTTCAGCCTTTTGTCGTTGGGCATGAAGGGTTCTAGGGATCAATGTGAAATTTCGTAATTCTTCTTGACTTAACATTTTAAACTCCTAATCTTAGAATTGCGACGGTCAATGCAGTCGCAATTCGAACTTTATGAATATTGGTGCGATTTTGTATTTAAGCAATCTGAAGAATTCTTAAGGTTTCTTTCGATCGAAAATACGTGGATTCTCAGTCCCAAAAGTACAAATTTGGTGAGTTTGTTCTAGACCCCGCGAAACGCTCGTTATTGTTGAATGGTGCCTCGATTCGGCTTGAACGGAAGGCGTTTAACGTTTTGTGTCTATTGGTCGAGAAGGCTGGAATTTGTCTAAGTGAACAGCAAATTCTTGATGAAGCCTGGGGATCAGATACTTTTGTCGAGGAAGGCAATGTTGCGGTTGCTGTCCGTAAAATTAGAAAAGAACTTGGTGACCTTGTTCGGCCGTATTCCTTTATTGACCACGAAAAAAAGAAAGGTTATACGTTTATTTATCAAGTCGAACCAGTTGGACCTGAAGCCGTTAATGAACATCGGGGTATCGATTCCCTGAATTTTTACAGTCTCAAACAGAAGCAAACGAATTACCGCAGATGGACCAATGAAAGTGGAAGCGAAGAAATAGTCAAAATCGGCTGGTGCTGGCCTGCATTTTTCTTTGGTGGACTTTGGGGCTTAGCCAAGCGAATGGGGTTGATTGGAGCTTGCATGCTCCTTGGAAGTTCCCTAATTGGATATTCAGTTGCGTCTGTAGAATCAGATGATGACCTTAGTCTCTTCGGAATCGCAACCAGCATTGCTGTAGGGTTGTTTTTCGGCGCCTATGGAAACTCTTGGCGTGAATGGCACCTACGCCGACGCGGATTCTCGCCAATAGGGACGTTTACCTACAGCCCCGTTAAGGTTTTTTTGACGGACCTATTCGTGAAATCGAAGGCAGTATGGAACAGAAGTGTTTGGATCAAGGTATTTGCTGGAATGCTTCTGCTTGCTGTCGGGAGCGGAATTTACTATTGGCGTTCGAATCTTCCACGTACACAGGTCGGATGCGGAAGCGCCAGATTGTTCGCGCACATAGAAACCAATGACGTTAAGACTTCGGTATGGTTTGAATGGGGTGATACGCCCGATCTAGGGAGTCTAACGATGAAGCAGTCATTTGCCGAGAACAACTACTACTACCAAGATCTTATAAATCTGGAGAAAGATACAAAATACTTCTATAGAGCCATGGCGTCAAACATGATTGATAAGTCCGTAGGACGAGTTGAATGGTTCGTCCCTAATCGTTGTCCATCCGAATGACTAATCATAACTCCAAAGGCGAAAAACACGGTAAGCTTTTCGATTTTGCGATTCTCAGCCACGGCTACGCCTTGGTCACCGTCGCGGCTCATTTGGAGGGCCGTGCTTCCGCAGTAAACGTCGCCTGGTTCCCCCATTGTTTCCAACTATCGCTGCCGCAGCACCAGTGAAGACCGGGAGTATCGATCATGGCTCTGCTCGCGGGCTCGCCGGGGATCGAAATGACTTCGACCTCGGGCTAGGAAGAGTAACCACTAAATAACACGAAAATACACTAAACTTTCCGCGGGACTGAGGGCTTGGGTCGGGGATTTGAAGGGATGGGTCGCAGGACTGAGGCTCAGAGAAAGGCATAGGCCTGCAACACTTCGTCGCATGGCAACGGCTGATCGAAACGGTGGCAAGACGATTGAAAAACGCCGGCCACTGGAGGCCGGCGTTTTGTGTTTTGAACGTGTTAAGGCTTACTCACATCTGCTGCCTTTTGGGCTGGTGAGGATGCCGGTTGCTTTGAAGCATGGAACGGGGCTGCCGACGAAGTTTGCGGGCAGGTCTTCTTTGTACAGGTCAAACTCCGCGGTTGAGTACAGAATGACCCTGACGCTGATCGGTTTCCCAGCCGACGTGTTTCGCGGGATGTTGACCATTCTCGCCACGCCAAGTGCCGGATTTAGGACCCCGGAATTTACGACTATCGGTACCGATACCTTAGCGGCACCGCTGCCGAAATCCTGCCAGTAGGTGACCACGATCCCGGCGTTAAACGCAGCGTTATTCTCAAACCTGAGCTGCCAGCTGTCGCCAGACGTGTCGCCGATGTTGTCGGCTTTTGACGATATCATATACGGCCCTCCATTAAGGTCGTTGACGAACCTCAGAGCATCGCCGATGTGTATCTGATTCACCTCAATTATGCTGGGGTAAAACGTGTTCTTAGGATTCATGTCCTGCCATTGGGCTTTTGCGGCATTGAGAAAGGAGTACTGGTTGAATGACCGCGAAGTGAGCTCGTCCGTCAGGGCGGACTTGAATGCCCCCATCACCAACAACTTGTTGCCGGTGCGTGCGTCATCGGCTTTGTCCTTTGAATACTCGTTGAGGTTGCCGTACCCAGGGGGAGTTAAGGCCCCATAACTGAGGATCTCCATATACTTGTTATCCACGACCTTATATTTTGGCGTCGCATATTTGCTTTCACCCGTGAGGCCGCGATAGCCCAGAGCGTAGATCTTGTCGTCGCTGACCTGAAGGATAAGTCGCTGGTTCTTTCTTACCAATTCCGACTTGGTCTGCCATTTGTCGTCGTCAGGGTGTCTGTAAATGCCGGTCTGCAAACCGGCCGCCTCGATCTCTGTATCGAGCTGAGCTCCGTTCGCACTGTTGTTCTCCATCAATACGATCACGATCTCGTTGGGATTCGCGATCAACCATTTGTCGATCTCCTTCAGGATCGTGCTAAATCTCATATACGGCGTCGGATGCGTCCATCCCGGCAGTTGGAACGGCCACGAGGTCTGGTTCTCTTTCTTGCTCGCAAATCGATTAAGCTCCTCGTTGCTCAGGCTGTGCGGCGCCGCCCCGCAGTGGCAGACATAGACACCCGTGGCAAATCCAGCTGGCGTGTCCTTAACGGTATCGATCTCAAGCGCCCGTGCCCCGCGATCAAGCTGAGCAGTTACGCTGTCGCGTTGTGAGTTTTGGATAAAAAATCCGTAATACGTGGAGGCAATGGCGTTGTGTGTGCCGAGCCAGGTGATCTCGTTGATCGGCTTCTCGGGCGCCGGACCAATGAAACATTGCTTCAGGACATTTGGCACAGGATCGTAACCGAATGCCGCAACGCCGCAAGTCACGCCGTCTCTAAAGGTCCTACTCGCAAAGATGCCGTTCGCACCGTAATTAACTGTCTTAACGCCGCTGAATTCGCACTTCCCGCCTTCGCCAGCACATTTCTTGGTGGTCAGCTGGCAGGTCTTTAACACGTTCTCTGCCGGATCGCCGCCAAACGCAGCGACACCGCATTGTATCGAGGATGTCGCCACCTTTGTGGCCCAACGATTCCCGGCACCGTATGCGACCTCGGCCGTTCCCGCAAATGCGCAACGTTCACCTTCCTTTGCACACTCACGGCTGGTTACTTGCGCAGGCGATATCTGGTGAAAGATCAGCAGAATAAAAAATGGAAAAACAAATTTGAAGATCCTAAAGCGCGTGTTTTGGTTAAACGGGTTCATGTCATCCACCTGGTCAAATGAATACGAAAAGCCGGCATTTTCTGACGACCGCCAATTTCAAAAACTTTCTGGGTGTTTGGGAAATACTACTCGCATTGATCGGAAACCTCAACCAGAGAGAATCGATGGGCCAGCCTGCAAGAAAGGCGGTGTCAGGCGTGCCCACCAAAAACATGAGACGTCTGGAAACGGCGGTATAATATCCACCCGTTATTTGTCTATGTCACCGCCTCGGGGGGTTCGGACGGATTCCCGGCTCCAAAAGGGCGGCACTGCCGCAGTGCTGTGCGGAATGGCTATGCCTTTCCGGATGGCTCTTTATAAAGATGCGCGAGGCTCCGCCTCCCGCATTTCCGGGTCGGAAAGATCGTGGTCATCTATGAAGTTACCCCTTGGTGTCAAGCGCACGGGTATTGGTACATCGGGTTGGTGTCTGTTAGGTGCGTGTTTTTTTGACAAAAGAACGTAACCGCCGCCTTATTAAAGCGATGCAATCATCTATTCGTGCAGGGACTCGCGTCCCGCTACATGAAACCAAAATTGGCTCATCTCCGACTATTCGAAAATGGCTGGCCGTACCATCAGGCCTTCAGAGACTGAGCTGGGTTTCCCCTTTTCACCTCTCCTGCCCCCTCGTACAAGCCAACTTCGCCCCGACGGGTGAATTCCTCATAACTCAGCGGCTATGCCGCTAGGCTAGGCATGATGGGGGGCTCAGTTAGAGCGGTCAAGGTCGAGCGTCAAGGCTAGGCTGCCGTTATCGAGGCTGAGCTTTCTAGGAACACTAATAGTAGATTCCTACAATACCTAGAAAACCCACGATGAAAGAAAAGGTGCCCTCTTCCTAAACGGCGAAGAACCTCATGTTCTGCTTGTGCAACTCTTGTGCAACAAATCTCCTAAAACTACTCTGCTCAGACGAAACTAAACAAACAGAATCAAAATAAACCCCAGTGTCTTCCGTAGTGAAATAATCCAGGGCAAACAAGATAAAACTGAATTTGAAGACTCTTAATCCGCTGGTCGTTCGTCCAATTCCGGGAAAAGCATCGGTTACCTCCGGTCGCCCTTTGTAGTCCTCGGTTCGATCTCATGATCCACTTGATTGGTCACACTTCCCGATTATCCACTCTGGCACTGACTCACTCGACTCGTTCCCCCCCCTTATAAAGGGGGGGGGCACCAGTCCAGTCACTAGCACTGGCACTGGAAACACTTTTCACCGGAACTAGTCGCCGGAACTAGTGGATATCGGACGGTACTGCCGACACTCCTGCCCGCGTTTTCGTACATTTTCATATTCGACTCGGCCGCTTTGCACGAGTGCCCCAAGAAGTCGACCGATCCTAGCCGGTCCAATTCCAACGCGAGAGGTCAACCCCTTTGCGGTGTCAGGTTCGCGCCTTAGAGCAATGAAGATATCCTCCATACCCTTGTCATCCTCTACCTGCTTCTTCTCCTCGTGCCGTGTCCTGCGGCCTTTTAACGCAGCCGCGTCCAAATCTGCCGCCCGCCTCCATATCGGAAACTCCCAACGCAGCGGAAGAGGCTCCACTGGTTTCCAGGAGCGGACAACCGCCTCGAGGACCGCACACCCCTCTTCCTGGTGCGGGCGCAGGACGATGTGTGTATCGGCGGCACGCGATTGGGCTCCTGCTCCAGCCCCCACGTCGGTGACATCTTTCTCCCCCTGTCCACCTTTCGTAGCATGATGCACTAATATGATCGCGGCACCTGTCATTGCTGCATACTGATCGATTCGGTTATACACCTGGGCAAGCCCGTCGTTTGCGTTCTCGCTAATACCTGCGGGAAGCATACGGTACAGGGCGTCGATAATAATCACCTTGTAGCCATTATTTTTGAGTCCATCAAAGGTTAGGAGCATTTGGTCGATGTTTAATAATCCTCCCCTTAGCGTAATAACGTCGATTCGGTCGCAGTAGTCCTCGAGCCTGATCCCTAACGCCCCAGCAACCTCGGGTATCCTATGGGCGAGGGTTTCGGGATGCAACTCGTTGTCTATCAATAACACCGGTCCCGCATCGCACTGATATTCGCCGAATAGCTTTATCCCGCAGGCGACACAAAGCCCAATGTAGTACGTCAACCAAGACTTCCCTACCTTTGACTTCGCGATCAGATTTGCGACCTCACCTGCTCGTAACAGGCCGTCGATAACGGATAATCTTAGCCGCGGATAGTCCGCAATAAGCGATTCGATCGAGATCGGTTGCAACGCCGCGTGATGACTAGTGTTTATATCTGGAGGATATTGCGTGACGGACTTAACAATTCTCTGGACCTCATCATCCGGAAGCCGCGGAACGCACCTAGCGGCGTTTTCGGCTAATAATGCTGCAAGAATTGAATCTTTGGACATGCCCCGGCGCTGCATGCTCCCAGCAAGGCTGGTTAATGTCGCGTTACGGCTGCCATTATTGATGACATGGGAGTTGGTCTCCGCGGCTTTACCTTGTACGAGAGGCTTTTCCGGAGCCCGAAGCGTCCTCCAGTCAAGTGGAGCGCCGCTGTGGATGCGGAAGTAGTAGGGCAATCCCGTACCTGCTAAGGCGGGCTTATAGTAGATTCTTGAGGGGTCTTTCGCAGCTTCGTCAACGGGAACGCCTAGTGCTTGCTTACCCGCTGCCCAGACAGACGGATACTCGTGGCAAGGAATAGGCTCTTTCAGACTGATAACGATCCGGAACCGCGGTTCCGCACGTCTTCCGTCGATTTGCCGCATATGTGAGTGGGTCGACCCGACAATCGCGGCGCAGCCTAGGCGTTTAAGCGATGAGTTGATCCCCTCGACGTCGGCGTCGTGATCGATGTCATAGATCAGGAGTGATAATGCTTGAACGTTTACTTTCGCTCGTTGGGGCGGACTGAAAGTCGCCGGCGAAAATAGGGGAACATTATCTTTCACAAATTCGACGATTGGCTCTTCAAACATTTTGCAGAGACCCGCCCACGTCAAAGTGCCGACTTTCGCCTGATTGTCAGTCGTGCGATTAAAATACGACACTGCGAATACTGCTTCTACCGCCCCACCCTGCTTCATTGCCGTCCTCCCCGGTCGGTTCCGTCTACGACCCGAGTCTGCTCGCGGACAATATGTTCGGCATGCTGTTGGCAGCGTTGGCAATAGCCGTTGACGGCGAAACGCATATATTCCGAGCGGCAATATTTACATTGAGCAAGAGGCGGAAATTGCGTATACTCATCAGAGATAAACCTCTTTGACTTGCGTGTTAAATGTTTTTCGTCTGAGCGGACCCCGCGAAGGTCCGCTTTTCTATTCCTTCCCATGTTTTTCGTCTCCTTTAGCCATTGCTTGGCCGAATCGTCCAGACAATATGAACGGCCATCATCTGGGCGATCACCTGCCCGGCCCCATAATCACTCTTAAGGTGTGCCGACCTGCGATGGGCTGCGGTTCTACATTGCGCTGCGCGTCTTCAGGCTGGGTTTGGTTAAAGCTCGCGTAATGCTCGGTATGACTTCTGTGCATCAGGGACGCACCGTGGTAGGAGCGGGTTGCGTACACGATCGCATAATTATTATCAACCTGCATCTCGAGCCTCCCCGCCGTTCGTCGAGGCCGCCTTCCAGGATCGAGGTTGGCAAAAATGAGATTCTAGGTCTTCAGGCCGATAGCAGACGTAAGCCCCCAAGCGTGTGAACGGCAAGCCTTTTTTACGCGCACGGATGAGCGTGGCCTTACTTATTCCCCATTGTTTAATTACATCAATCTCACGGATATATTCGGGGAGACTCGGAGGTTGATAACTCGTTCCTACGATTGCAGTACAAATCGTGATACATACCAACAGAAAAACGAACATTGAATTAAACCATCCTTTGATTTGATTTCGACGTTCCCTGCAAAAGCAAAAAATCGTCCAGCCACTTTGTGACATAGGACGATTTAAGAACACTTTTTGACGAGTTAGCGGTTACGTAACCGGTTACGTTTTTATTTTTTTTTCTATTTAAGCCTACTTATCCATTCGGATGCCTCGCGTTGGGTGTCTTTGAAGTTTTCGGCCCTTCGATGGTCGGGGATAATCAATTCGAATCCTTTTTTGCTCCTTCCAGTCAATAAGGCTAGAAATTCCGACTGCTTCGCCACACTCATTTCAGAAAATTTTGGTATCAGTTCTTCTATCAACAAAATTATGACTCTGCGCTTCATTTGGTCAGGTTCTGAATCGTGACTCCCACCGATCGTCACGTCTGGTCGCTCGTCAGGCTCGGTTTGAAGCAACAACAGCCGCTCGTACTTCGCCATTTCAATATCGCATTTTCGACCAAAACTAGTTTCTGAATCTGATGTTTCGCTATGAGAGTTAAATTTCCTTTCCCAAACGGATTTTTCCTCTAAAATCTTGGCCATTTTTGTTCGAATGTCCGGAATAGCCTCAAGTTGTTCCAACAGCACATCAAAATGATCCATGTTCTGAAGAACACGTTCATATTCTTCCAACTTGTCTGAGTCAAAGTTATATAGAGAGCGAAACCTTTGAACATCTTTCAGACGCACTGAAAGACTTAGCCCGCCGTGCTTTCGCTTCAATAGTTCTACACATATCCGATCTCTCCAATCCCACATGATTTTGATCCACCTGAGGTATCTGGCCTCGGCGACGGCCTTAGAAGGAGATTCTAAGGATTCGATATTCCGGATTGTTTGAAGGTCGATGTAATGAAAGACGAGCAGCGGGGCTGAAGGTTTGACGCAATAGAAGTCAAATAACTCATTAAGTTTGGAAAGCAAAGCGAAAAGTCTTGACAGGTTTGCATCTCTACTGCCTGGCATCTCGACAAGAGCTTCTAGAAACTTATCCGAGAAAATTTCTGCGATTTGCCTTTCTGTGGCTAATAGTAGAAATGCTTCCTCTAGCGAATCAGTCTCGGGCCGATCTAGCACCTCAACAATCTTCGCCTGACGCTCATCAGAATATCCTAAAGTTCGAAGGCTCTCGCTCTGATCGCCTTCCGCTTTCTTCTTACTAGATGCCATTAGAACCTCTCTTTACCAGATAGTCTTTCTTTGATGAAATTGTCTCCAGCCCCGCCGGGAAATCGGGCTGTCCGCAAGTACGAACGGGAGCGATAACGGCCCGAAAAGATACTATTCGAGAGTATCTGGCCACTGATTATTCCGTATTTCATTCGCCGCGTTAATCCTCGCCGCCACGTCCAGCACAACCGCCGCGTTATCGGTCGACGTGTAGTGTTTTTGAGTTGTTTCAAGCCGCGAATGCCCAGCAAGCTCTGCGGCAATGCCGATCGATACTCCACCCGCTTGAAGCCGCGTCACGAAAGTACGTCTAAGATCGTGAAAGGTTAGCCCGTCAATTCCGGCAACTCGCAACGCCGTTGCCCAAGAGCGTTTGAAATCATTGAAAGGAAAAACCTTGCCGGAGGAATCAAAGGTTGGAAGTGCAAGCAACTCAGCTATTGTCCGGCTAGTCATGGGAACGGATCGAGTCCGCTGTGTCTTAGTATGCGTTCCAAGGATCTTGATAATCCCAGTGTCGAGATCAATGTCGTTCCAATCAAGTGTTAAAATTTCGCCGCGGCGTAAACCAGAATCCAGCCCCAGCAAAATCAATGCTTTCAAATAGGGGTTGTCCGCCTCGACTGTAGCCTTAACATCCTTCCCTTTCCGTTTGTATTCAACGGTACGGGTTCCGGAACACGACGCGAGCAAGCGCAACTCTTCAGAGTCTGTAAGCGTCCGCGTCCTAGCTGTCTCGGCGTCTGCATCGATGGCCTTTGATCCTTTGGTGACATTCTTAGCAATCAATCCGACATCGTGCGCCTCGATCAGCAAATGTTTTAAGATCGCAAGCCCTCGGTTCACCGTAGCGAGTTTAACCGCCGACCGTTCCTTGGATTCGAGCTTGCCCTTTTCCCCACGTCTATCACCTTGCTCCAAGCGCCATATCTTGTAACGATCGAGATCGTATTTCGTAAACTTAGCAAGTGGCTTATCCCCAAAACACTCAATGAGTTGGTCAATCAGAATATGTGTTGGCCTATGAGCCTTAATGCCCGCAACCTTTCGCCCTTCGGTAATTACGGCTGGTCGGTAAAAGTCCTTTTTTGCATGCTCCGCCCACTGCTTGAATGTTTTAATGTCGCCAAGATCTAATCCCTTGTTTTCGACAAATCTGATTAGCTCCGCTTTACGATTCTCAACGTCGTCCTTCGCATCCTGTTTTGTCGCATACTGCCATGTTTTACTCGTTCTGTTTTCACGTTCATCGATGTGCGTGAGACGTAGCGTCCACGTCTTGTCGATCCTCCCGGTATCCCCGCCCTTCTTACCTCGATTGAAGATCGACTGACTGATTTTCATATATTCCCTTGCTGCCAACATGTTGGACTAAATGTTGGACTAAATGTTGGACTTTGTTGGACTAAATTCCGTGGAATATTGTGACAAACTCTGAAACGACATGCAACAGCGAATCTGCGTTTTCGCCCTTGTTTATTGGGGATTGCGATTTTAGAAGGCCCAGAATTCGGGGCTCATCACGAGTTAGCCTAGTTCATTTGTAATCATCAGGTCGTAAGTTCGAGTCTTATCACCGGCTCCAGATCAAACGTAATAAACACAATGGTGTAGAAAAGCAGAAGGCGGCCGGTCAGGTCGTCTTTTTGTGTATTGGTCACGAGCTGCTGAGAAGGCTGGTTTTTGATGATATGTGTCTTAAGCAGTCCAGCCTGACCCGAGGGTATTGGGCAACCCTCGTAATTTCAACGACCTGCGTGATGAATATTCATTTACAACTTTAAGAAAGTTTTGTATCATCGCAAAAGAATTTGTTTAAGCGCAGGCAAATTTTGCAACTCAGACAATTGAATTTTCATCAATCAACCGGTTCACAAGACCGGTCATTCAACTAAAGCTATCTGGTGTTCGGTTGTGTTTACGCGTATGCGGAGGAAATATGTTGTTTAAGCCCAGTTATTTACGTGTCTTTGCGTCCTCGTTTCTGATCCTCACCCTATCGATGCTCTCATTTGCAGATACGCTGCGTCTTAAGGACGGCAGCATTATCAAGGGCAAGATCACCGGCTTTGGCGGCGGAAAATTCACCGTTGCGATCGGCGAGGGTTCACGCAGAAAGCAGATGACGTTTGCGGCAACCGAGGTCGAATCGATCGCCTTTGACGCTCCGCAGCCGCAGCTTTCGGACAATTCGAACCGCAATGCGACATATCGTGAGCCTGTTTCTGATAAGCCTCTCATGGTGCCGGCCAAGGTAATTACTCCGGATGAACCGGTCCGGCAGACCTCAAATCCAAACCGCTCGTCCGAACCTATGAAGCCGATCGAATGGAGAATAAAGGTTCTTGCCGACAACACCGCCAACGGATGGACAAATTCCGGCTGGGTCGTCCGTAAGGGCCAGCGGATCCGCATCAGTGGCGACGGCAAGGTTAGCCTCGGCCGCGGCAACAGCACTTCAGCATCGGGCCTGCCAACGCTTAACGACGATCAGAAACTTCTGAAAAACGTGGCCACCGGGGCCCTGATCGCGGTAATCGGCGATGACAACAACGATTTCATATACATCGGAGCCGAACGCGAGTTCGTCGCGACTCGCGATGGTGCTCTCTTTCTCGGGATCAACGAAGGCTACCTTGACGACAACTCAGGCTCGTTCAACGTAAAGGTCGAGATCATGCCCGATACCGACCGATAATCTCTACAAGATCAAATTCTAAAGGCTGTCCGGAAATTTATTCCCGACAGCCTTCTTTTTAGTGCAAACCAACAGATCATTTAGACACAGAACGAACTGCAAAACAGCATATGAAGAGAATTTTTCGATGGGTCTGGCCAATTAGTATTCGTTGACTATAGCATCGCGGAAATCCACAGAGCTTACGACCGTATCGTAAAGACCGATCTTCAATCCCTTATGCTTGGAGATTCCCGTATATGAAAGACTTGCGTCTTCGTATCGCTTGAATTTATAGACAGCGTCATTCATTAACGAGCTATTGAAAACGTTTAGGCTTACGAGCAATTCAAAATCCTTCGTATCCAAACCAGTAACCTTCTTAAATAGCCCGGGCTCTAACTGCGTGATCACGTCTTTCAAACTATATTCGCGGAAGTCCGTCAGATACATAAAGACGGGAATTCTCGTCGCAAATTTGATCAGCTTTTCCTGAATCTCCTTTCGCTTGCTCTTAAATTCTTTTTCGTCCGCCGAGAGCTGTTTCTTTTCTTTTTCAGTTAGATCTTCTTCGCTGGCTTTTGTTTTTGCCTTCTTTATCGCATCGGATTTGTTGATGATTGTTTCGATATCCTGATTGAGACTTCGGAAACCCTCGATATTCATCAACGCTCGCATCGCGTCTTCATTCGCCATCAGTTTCGCGAGCGTGCCGTTATCTACATTAACTAATAACGCGCTTTCCCAACGTTTGGCCAGCAAAGTCGCGGACGTTCCGCTCATTGCCCAATCGAGGATCGCGGCGGCATCTATTTCTTTCATTGTGCTGCCGTCGTATGCGAGAACTGGCAGAAACTGAATAAACTCGGAAACCTTTGTTTCCGGGTTTGTTTCTTCTACGTCCAGTTTGCAGCTATAGTCTGCGATCTGTCTCAAGGCTCGATCCGGGGCGAAGTCAAAGACATAACATTCCTGTTTTATGATCTCTTCTTTGTTCGGAGAGTTTCCGTCGGGATTTTTTATTGTCCATGGCGACTGAACTCTGAATGCAGATTGGAAATATGTTTCCGGACTCTTCGTACTGCGGAGCATGAAGATTCCAGTCCACGGTCTGACCGTTACTCCGGTCGTTAATTTTCCGCAGGTAAGAGTTATTGTCTTGCTTTCGAGCGGTTTGTGCATTGATTCGAGAACCGGGCCGAGAGCATTCAGCCCAATTCCCGCCGAGGTGCCGGCGCAAACATTCACTGTGTATTCGTGATAGAAAGCATTGTTCCGTTTCTCCAACAGATTCTTCATCGCCCAGCACGACGCAACGTTTGGAAGGAACCAGAGAGTGTGGGAAAGAACACTTAATAACGGCGCGTGCGAATATGGCATCGGTGGCTTCTTCGCACCGAGTTTTAGATTATCGAGCGAAGTCGCCATATATTGGCCGCGGATCAGGTCGAGCCAACTCTGGACCTCGTTTTCATACTTAAACTTTGCCGTCTGAAACGAACCTTCAGCAGAGAAGAAGGTATTTAGATCAAACTCGTCAAATTCACCGCCTTTGGCGATCTCAATAATCGAATCAGGTAACTGATAAGTCATCAAAACCATTCGCGGCAACGAAAGATAAGGATTATCTGCTCCGGCCCAAGTTGTCTTTGCCCGCTGTTCGTCTGAATACGTCCAATTGTATATCTGTTCCTCTATAAATTCGCCTGTGCCGATGGCCCGGAACGGAGTGCCGGAAAGATAGAGATAATGGCCGGTTGTGATCGGCAGGATTTCTTCGTCAACGAATTCCTGACCGTCTTTATACTCTGCCTCAACCTCGCCTTCTTCTGATTCGTCCGCGGCGAATAAACCTTTCGCTCCTTCACGCCATGCGCCGAAATGGTATTCGTCAAAGATGACGCAATCCCAGTTTATTTCATGAACCCATTCGTTCTTTGGCTTTATCGCACCGATCTTTGTCTTTCCTAGATAATCCTGAAACGACGCGAAACAAACAAATGGTTTCGATCTGTCTGCATCTTCAAACTTCAAACCATCCCGCGAGATAAATTGCCAGCCCTCAAAATCAACGTGCGATTTTATATCTTCTTCCCAGGCACTTTGAACCGCCGGTTTGAATGTCAAAACCAAAACCTTTTTCCAGCCCATCTTCAACGCAAGCTGATAGGCGGCAAATGTCTTGCCGAAGCGCATTTTCGCGTTCCAGAGAAAATGCGGAACCTTGCCTTTCTCATCTTTGTAGCTTTCAAAGTAATCGACGGCTTTCTGAACCGCTTCGCGCTGTTCCGGACGCATCCCAAAGGTTTGCGTTCGGCTTTCTTCGTTTAATTGATTTGTTTGCAGAGCAATGACGGCAGCCTGAATATCTTTAATCGTACAATCAAACCATTCGCCATCAGGATTTCTAAATCCTTTCTTTCTCAAATAGCGGTGAATATCGTGATCGGTGAACGAAGTTCCGTCTTTCCGCATAGCGGATTCTTCGAAATGAATCTTATACGGTGCGCCGCCCGGCCGCTTGGTCGGATATTGTTGAGCAACGCGCTTTTTTGCATCGCCCGTTGTATATCCAACCTTTAGCAACCCGGAATATTTCGGATGGGTATCCTCGTAGGCATAGATCGTTGGGCTCGACTCTGGGCGTTTTGGGAAGAATTTATTCGGCATTGATATCAAACGTCAAGACGTTACGCTCCGTGTTTCCCTTCATCGAAAAGATAACGCTTATCGGGAGGAATAGAATTGCGAATTACCTCGTTATCGTGCCTGTCACCAACTCTGAACCCGATTCGGACAAGCATATACCATAATCCATTGTTATTAACGCGCTTAATACCTTCAGTCTGCCCGGCTCGAACCTCAATCCCAGGACCAAAATCCAAATCTTTCGGGGGATTAGGAAAATAAATTCGAAGCTCAGCTCCATACTTATCAACATCGCCAAGAAGCATAACGCTCGGATGCTCTGTAGTCACCGTTTCACCACTCCAACTCGTATAATGAGAAAGAAAATTAGCAACGACATGATTTGGAAGCTCTGCGTCAAAACGAGCCCGATCCGAAAGATATCCAAGGGTCCAGAAATAATCGTCGGATGTGGAAGGATGGCTTGAGCGATACTCTGCAAGGATATTGTTATGGATTCGCCCCTTTATTTCCAAGGACTGAGCACCGATCTTTTCTTGCTTCCCATCGTCGTATCGGACAACCATACTACCGTCTGAAATGGAGATTACCTCATATCCCTGATTCCGGTCTCGGAACTGGCCACCTACAAAAAATGGATGTTTCATATTTTAATCGAATAGTTTATTTTCCATCGGTCTTATAATTGAATCAATAAAACTGGCTTCCTCGTCGGATATACCGTATCTAAAATTAAGATCGGCATCCGTCCAGTGTTTCGACATATCAAGCACGGGCACAAATTGATATGCGTTCTTAGTCAAATGATGGGAATACATAAACTGCGATACCAAAAACCGGAAAAAAAGAGTCTTCATGTAACTCACCAGATTCTGAGCCTCAACTTCGGTTTCGTAACTGCCCGTTACAATATATGTTTCGTTACAGATTGTGCCCGGCGGTAAAATGCTAATCTTCGACAATACTCGTCGCCTGCCGTCTTTGTCAGGTTGGCCAGCATGGTCAAATCCTGCATATGAGGTAATGACCTTCCATTTGTCGATAAGTTCGACTCCTACTGTTACGTCTTCCCGCCGATATGGTCCTTCTCCATTTAGCCAATGCAGAATGATATCGCCGTTCTTCTGCGGGCGTGCGGACGTGTCTAGCCCGAAGGGTTTTCTAGAAGTGACTTGACGATCCATCTTCGGCTCATCCTTTGCAAGTACTTTCCGAATTATTGGTATCGATCTACCATCTCTAATAAAGACCTGAAATTCGTTCAAAGGACGAATTGAAGTTTCAATCGAACCGTTGCGTGAGTTGATAACCGTACAATCTCCTTCGTAGTCCTTCTCCCAAAGGAAATAACAAATACCACCGGCGATATCTACGCCAGGAAATACCTCCCTTGCGTCTAGGAAATCGACTATTTTTCGAATCCGTCGGTCCGCAAGCATCTCTGCCCGAAAGCTGTCAAGACCTTTTCCGCCGCCAAACCAGCGGGACGGGATTATCATAACGAGGTTCCTAGGATTCAAGGCCTTGGCCTGAGTCACGAATTCTTGATAAAGCGGGGAAGCGCTGGCCTTAAAACCCCCATCACTTAATTGATAGGGCGGATTGCCGATAATTACGTCAAATTTCATATTGAAAATATCCTCCGGCTTATCGGTGTGAATCAGTTGGTAGGCGTGCGTCTCGAGTTCTTCGCCCCTTTTATATTCACTTTTGCTTGCTCCACAGAATTCGCACTTTTCTCCTTTCCATTTGTGCTCGGTTCTTTCAAAAAGGATGTTCCCTTGTTCATTATCAAACGTGGAGATCGAAAACTCTCCATTTGCGGTTTTTGAGCAGTACAATGAACGGCGAGCGAGCAATCCGGTCAATTCCGTTATCGCGATGCCATAGATTTGGTTATGGAAAATGTGATCGATCCGCTTTTGCAGATCGGGAATCTCTTTTTCAAGCCCTTTCAGCAATCGCTTTGAGATCTCGCGAAGAAAAACTCCCGATTTGCACACCGGATCAAGAAACTTTGCGTCCTTATTCGACCAAAGATCCCCCGGCAGCAGATCGAGCATCTCATTCGCCAGACTCGGCGGTGTAAATACTTCGTCACTGCTCAAATTTGCAAGGCAGCTAAGAACATCAGGATTGTAGGAGGTATTCGATAACATTTTTGTCTTTGCCCGCGTAGCGGGTATCAGCATAAAGCCACGGGTGCAAACCCGTGGAAAGCATCCAAAAATTATCGAGCTATCGTAGATAGCGACAGAGCACCGAAATGAACCCGTTACGATCGCGTCGAATGCTGCGTATGCTATTCGTCTGTCGCCCGTTCACACGGGCTTGATCCGCATTGCCATTTATTCCACGGGTTTACACCCGTGGCTATATGCTTTTGCCCGCTACGCGGGCTAGGAATCAATCAATAACATCTGCGATCTTCAAAAAATGGGTTAAAGGAAACTCGCGTGTCGGTTTTGGGATAAATCCCTCTTCCCCCGTATCTTTGAAAAGCGAATCCATCGGGATTCCAGGAGATAAATGTTCGAATGCAAAATCGCGGCGTTGAACAGAACTGCCATTAACAAGCGACCATTCAGAAAATACTATCGGAACATCGCTGCCCTTGGCAATAGTCATCTCCAAAGCATCGCCAACAACGATATTCTTCTCCAGAATAAAGCGAATTGATCGAATACAATCGGCTTTTACATCTGATCTGAAAATCCGCGAATATCGCTCTGTAAAAATACCAAGCAATCTTTCTCTCGCTTCCTTAACGTTGTCGGGCTGTAGATCAATGCCGTAAATACTGCCGACCGCAAGAACCGAATATCTTTCGAACTCAAGCTGACTCTTCTTATATCTTTCCTCGACAACATCCAGCTTTCGCGTGAGTATCGCCGCGAGGAAATTCCCATGACCACAAGCGGGCTCAAGAAACCGCGAATCGATCCGCTCAGTCTCCTGCTTAACAAGATCAAGCATCGCCTCAACTTCACGGGACGAAGTAAAGACCTCACCGTGATCGGATACGCGTTGCCGTGATTTTACCTGACCTTGCATCATCTAACTATAGTTGATTGTCGCCGTAGTAGAGAGTATTCATTCCGGGAAGAACGGTGAAAAATTTATTAGAACATTAGCACAACTATCGGCGTCTGCAAAAAGCGGTGCATTTGGCATGTGACTGCGTTTCAACGAGGACTCAAAAATTGACTCGCGGCAAACACGAACGGATGCGATCTGGTTGGAAAAGTCGGTCATTTAAACGTTCGACCAATCTCGGAAAGTCCTTTGACCAAACTCACTGTTTTGCCGTTGGTAGAGGTCCAATTCCTTTGACCAATCGGGCGGTTTTGTTTGTGGAGTGTCGGAAAACAGGGCGTTTTTGAGAAAGTGTGAATCGATTCACACTTTTTGAGGTCGATCTTCGTGCGCATGTGTTTTTGCACGAAAATTCCACCCCGAGTTTTTGCGTTTGACTACTCTAATCCGACAAAATCGATGTTCGCCAAATTGGCAGTAGGCGTTATCGATCGGGGAGCAAACCGGTAGCGCTTTGAGCTGACGCCGACTACGTATAGAACTCCGGTCGGGACGTTACTGAATGAGTAGATGCCGAACGAACTCGTCGTTGCGGTTCGCCGGACGCCTTGCGGATCTGTCAGTACGACGACGGCGTTTCGAACGCCCAATCCAGTCGGCGTCGTGACCCTTCCACTGATGCTCACCGTTGACGGAGCAGGCTCGGACTGAAGTTCAAACGCCCCGATATCCGCGCCGTCGCCGCCCGTTGCATTAGCCGGCGAGAGGTCAACTAGCCTGAGAAAACCTGATCCCCGCTGATCCGTAGCCGAAGCAAAACTCATCCCGGCATCGATCGCTTGACTCGCCGGCAGCAGAGCGTGCGTCTGCGTCGGGCCGCCGTAATTTGCGAGCGTAGCGAGGCCGGCCTGGGCGTTGAGCCTGTCGGATGGCTGAGTCAGGAAGCCGTTGCCCGTTCCATTCGTGAGGTTAAATCCCTGAGAGGTGATCGATGCAGGCGTATTTTGAGTACGCAGGTTTGGTTCGGTGTTGTTCGCCACGATCGAGCTTCGGATAGCCGCGGCCGCAGTCAATGCTCCTGAAGACGGGCCGGAAACCAGGATGCCGCCGCCTGAATTTGCGGGAGCGGTATTGTTTGCGATCGTACAGCCGGTTACCTGAAGCGAGGCGTTTCCGTCAACCGCGTTGATCAGCAATCCGGCGCCGGCCGCGATGGCGTTATTCGCTGAATTTCCACTGACAGTCGAATTTGAAATGCTAAGGCTCCCGTCCTGAACGAGCAGGCCGCCGCCCTGTGAAACGGCGGTGTTGCCGCTGATCGTCGAACGGCTGATATTGGCTGCAGCATTGAGAAAAAAGATCCCGCCACCCAAGCGGGTCGAGTTTTCACTGATCGTTGAATCATTGATCGTCAACGTGCCGCCGTCACTCAATACGCCGCCGCCATATCCATTGGCACTATTTCCCGAGATCACGCTGCCGGTGATAGTCAGCGGGCCATCGAAATTGTCGATCCCGCCACCGCCGCCGAATGAGCTTGTGCCGGGAACCGTGTTGCCCGAAACAATGCAGTTACTAATGGTTAGGTCGCCGAAATTCTTCTCGATACCGCCACCAAAATCATTATTCGGGGCCCGGCCGTCGCTTATCTTCATTCCGGAGATCGTGACCGTAACTCCAGGCGAAGACCCGCCGATATTGAAGACCCGGACGGCGTTATTGCCAGAAACCGTCAGCAAATTCGGCCCCGGCCCGGTGATTGTAAGATTCTTGAAGATCCGGAGTTCACTCTCCAGAATGATAGTCTGCTGACCAGCAAAAAGCGGCGAGAATCCTACGTTTCCACCCGATACGACATCGTCGATCGCTTGCCGCAAGCTTCCTGCACCGCTGTCGTTTGTGTTTGTGACGAGAACCGTATTCGGCGGCGGTGTCGGGGATGGTGTTGGTGTCGAGGCAGCGATCGTATACGTCGGGCCGGTCGTGAAATTTCCATTCCCCAAGCCAGTTCCGCCGAGCTTGGTTCCAAGGCCGTTGACGATCGTATCGTTATCGATCACATCAAGCCGCAGATTTCCGATTCCCGCACCGGTGTTGACCGACACCGTATAGATCGTCCCGCTGCCCGAGACATTTAGAATGCTCGCTCCCGAAATGCCACTTGATGTTAAAGTAAAATCAGTCGCATCAACGCCCGTGACGGCCGTGTTAAAAAAAACACTGTAACCGACCGTACTTCCAGGAGTTGTGGGATTCGGACTCGTTCGCTGGAGCAGGTCGACCCGAGGGATGGTCGGCTCGAACCTCAACGTGTAATCACCGAGGCCGCCCGGAGCGTTTGAACCGGCAACGATCGTATAATCGCCGTTTGCTGGTATCGCGAAACCCGTGATCCGCCGGCTGCCGTTGCCCGGATCAGTACCGGTCGCGACGACCGTACCGCCCGGATAACTGCCCTGCACGAGCCGCAAACTCGGCACAAAGGCTGCCGAAGCCATGACGATCTCGATCTGCTGTCCGGCGATCCCGGTGAATGTATATCCGTCGTAAAGAGCCGTGTTCGCATCGATACAATCGCCGTTTTCGAGAACCCCGTTAAGGAAATCACCAAACCCGATCGGCACCGCACCGCAAACGAAAGAGCTCCGGGTATCAGGTGAACTGACTCCGGAGCTGTGAATAACATCTCTACCCGAAAACAGGCTCGCCGCCAAGACTGCCACGAACAAAGCTAGGTTAAGAAATTGACGCATGCGGTACTTCTTTTTGTGCTATCAATTCCTATTGTACAACAACCTGCCTTACTCCAAACCTAGCAGATCGAGGCCGGTAATATTGCCGGTTGGCGTAACACTCTGCGGGGCGAACCGGTAGCGCTTGGACGAAACCGTCAGGAAATAAGTCTGGCCTGACGCAACATTCGAGAATGTGTAGATCCCGAATCCGCTGGTCGTAGCGAGGGCAACTCGATTACCTTGGGCATCATTCAGGAAAACACGCGTGTTCGAGATCGCACTTCCCGATGGCCGACGGACCACACCGCTGATCGTCACCGTCGCGGGTGGTGGTTCAGTCTGCAGTTCGAAGGCTCCGATATCAGCACCGTCACCGCCCGGAGCGTTTGGCCCAAGCAGATCGATGACACGCAGGAATCCGGGGCCACGTTGGTCGTTGAACGAACCCGAGCTATTACCACCGTCGATCGCGGGGCTTCCTGCCAGTAGCGAATGTGTCGGCGTCGTGCCGCCGTTGTTTTGCAGCGGAGCAAGGAGTGGATTTGTGTTTACCTGATCGGCAATGCCGTTCAGAAATCCGCCGCCGCTATCGCTCGAAAGGTTGTAGCCTTGCGAGGTATAGACATTCGTTCCACCCAACAAACCCGTCGCGAGGTTGGTTGGCGTGTTGTTCGCAAGTATCGTGTTGCGAAGCCTCGTGGTGGATGTATTTCCCGTCGGCGCGGATGTCAGAATCCCACCGCCGAGATTTGTTGCCGTATTGTTGGCGATCGTACTGTTCGTGATCTCGACAATGCTGTTCGTACCCGATCCCTGATTGAGAATAGCTCCGCCGAAACCACCGCCGTTGTTGCCACTGAACGTGCTATTAATGATCCGCAGGGTTGTTCCGGAGTTAGCTTCGTAATTTATCGCACCCGCCTGAGAATCGGCCGTGTTGTTGCTGAACGTACAACCGCTAAACACACCATTCCTGCTGAACAGAAAAACCGCCCCTCCGCCAAGCCCGGCTCGATTATTGGTAAAATGCACGTCCGTTAAATTGAGTTCGCGCTCGCTATTAATTCCGCCGCCAAAACCAGCCGGATTTCCGCCGATCGCATTACCGCCCGTGATCGTCATGCCACTGATATTCACAACGCCCGGTCCCGAAGTGATGGTGAACACCCTAGTCGCATTGTTTCCGGAAACGGTCAAGAGATTCGCCCCCGTCCCACTGATCGTTACAGCTTTATTGATTACCAATGTTCCGCTCGTTAGCGTGATCGTTTGCGGGGCATCGGGCTCATTTATCTGTTCCGGCCCGCTGAACAAGGACGAAAACGCGATCGTCCCGCCCGAAGCCACATCAGCGATCGCCTGCCGCAAACTGCCTGGGCCGCTGTCATTCGTGTTCGTCACAACGACATTCGTCGGAGCAGGTGTTGGCGTCGGTGTGATCGACGGCGTCGGCGTCGGCGTCGGCGTCGGTGTAGGTGTCGGCGTTGCCGACGGTTCATTCTGCTCTTCGTACGCTCCGATGTCCGAACCGTCGCCGCCGACTGCGTTTCCAATTGCAACCAGATCACGTGGACGAGTCAGCCCTCGCTGATCGGTTGTCACTCCGGAACCTGAATTGCTTCCCTTATCGATCGCCGGACTGCCCGCGAGCAGCGCATGAGTCTGCGTCGGGCCGCCGTTGTTTGCGAGCGGGCCGAGGAGCGGATTGGTATTGAACTGGTCGGTTGACTGGTTGAGAAATGCATTCGTCGGGTCGTTAGTCAGGTTGAAACCCTGCGAGGTTATCGTCGCGGTTCCACCTCCTTCCACGAACGTTCGTAGATTGGGAGAGCTGTTGCCCGCAATAATACTATTTCGGAGCAATATGGTTGCTGGAGCCCCAGGAGTTCCCGAACCAACAAAAACTCCGCCTCCCGTGCTTGCCGTACCCGATATGTTGTTGGCAATCGTAGAATTGGAAATTTGAAGCGTACGGCTGTTGCCGTCGCCCTGAAAATATACACCCGCTCCTGCAAGATTAAGACTATTCGCCGTGTTGCCGCTGATGGTGGAGTTGGTAATCGTGCTGTTTCCCTGCTGAAAATTTACGCCGCCGCCCGAAAAGGTCGCCGTATTTCCCGTGATCGTACTTCCAATAACATTCACGGTACCCGCGCTCGCAATACCGCCGCCGTTCGCGGCTGTATTTCCGGAGATTGTGCAATTGGTCACCGATAGCGACACACTGGTATCGATCCCGCCGCTGAAACCGGTCGCAGTATTGTTAGTGACCGCACAATTCGATAGATTCAGTGTGCCGAAAGCCCGGATTCCGCCCCCGTCGCCGTTTACTGACCCGTTTGTTATTGTCAGACCGCTTATCGACACCGAGGTACCGCCATCTGTCTCAAAAACACGTCTGGCATTGCTGCCGGAGACTGAAATAACACTGAGCCCCGGTCCGTTTATCGTTACGCTGTCCGTTATCGAAAGTTGATCGCTCGTCAGCGTGATCGTGCCAGTTAATCCCGCGTTGAAATTGATCGTATCGGCGGCGGGGCTGTTGGCGTTGGCGTTGAGGATCGCCTGCCGCAGGCTGCCAGGGCCTGAATCGTTAAGAGTGGTCACCGTAAATGTAGTGGGCACAACGAAAGGTGAGGTTTCGATGCTTGTATAGGTCACCGTAGAGCGGTTGGTGAATGTCACTACACCCGCACCGGGAGAACTTGGTGTAAACGATTGCCCGGTTACTCCGGCTAGATTTACGGTCAGTGTGTCGCCCGGTTGTGTTGGCAACACGGGGCTGCCGCCATCAATGTTGATGGCAATGTTCGACTGCGGTGTGACGTTTATCGTGTCGTCAGCCGCTCCACCCGTAATATCAACCGCTTCGATGCCGGAGGTAGCCATCGAACCGCCGATGAAATTCCGATATGTAGTCGTGACGCCATTGATAGTCGCGAGCAGGAAGCCTGAACCGTCGACTGCGAGCGTGATAGTGTCTCCAGCCGCCGTGCCGGGCATCAGTATCCGGTCATCCAGAGAAGTTCCGGCACCGGCTCCAATATTGTCGGCACCGCCATTCCCGATAAATGTGTCGTTTCCGGCCCCGCCGTCGAAGGTATCATTGCCTCCACCACCAACCAATGCGTCGTCGCCGTCGTTTCCATTTATCTCGATCGAACCAAGTCCCGCGACCGTCGCCGCGGCATTGATCTGATCGTTTCCTTCCTGCCCATTGAGGGCCAAGATATACGACCCTGATCTTGCAAGCGCAGTGACGACGTCATTATCCTCGTTACCATTAAAGGTTAAGCCAGACAACGCCGCCGGCGTATTTGTGTAGTTCACGGTAATCGTGTCTACAAGATCACCGCCCGCAGTGCCGTCTCCGCCATTGATAAAGACCTTCGTCTTGTTATCGAAATCGATCGGTTCAAAGGCATCGACCGCAACCCGCAAACGCGGCGACGCGGATGCATTCGTGACCGCGATCGTGTTTGCAGCGTCGGTCGCGTTCACGGTGAAATTATTGACAGCCACAGTGTCAACGATTGGAGCAAGTCCTGTAAACCTAATATCGACCGGATTCGCGCCCGTAAACCGGACCAACCCGTCGCCGTTGTTGCCGGCTCCACCACCGATCGGAGGTGTGGTCGTGCCGACGAAATATGTCTCGTTAAAGCCCGGTCCGCCGCCGCCGAGCAGATTCATGTTATCGCCGGATTGCCCGCCGCCGTTGAAATCAATACCGCCCGATGGAGCAAACAGGCCGCCCGCCTGATTGTTAATGGTAAACGTATCATTCCCTCCAAGACCATTAAGGGTAAGCTGCGTGACGCCCGCCATTGGCACCAGAGAGCCGCCATTGAGTGAATAGCTGCCGGTGTTCGGTCCTGTCGCATTGATCACAAGTGTGTCGTCGCCATTAGTTCCATCCACAACGATCGCAGACGGTGCGGGTTCGCTTTGTTCCTCGTAAGCTCCAATATCACTGCCGTCCGGGCTTGCTCCGTTTGGAACTGCGACCAGATCACGGGGACGCGTCAGTCCACGCTGATCCGTCGTCACACCTGAACTTGCGTTACTCCCTTTATCGATTGCGGGGCTGCCCGCGAGCAAGGCATGAGTCTGCGTCGGGCCGCCGTTGTTTGCGAGCGGGCCGAGGAGGGGGGTGAGCACCGAGGCTCCCGTACCACTTTGGTCACCAGTTCCACTAAAAGTCACACTGCCGCGATTACCAATAAGATTGAAACCATTGGAAGTGATCGCTCCGCCGCCTGCAACGTCAGGTAGTGATGTGTTGTTTTGATTACCTGCGATGATGCTGTTGCGGATCGTTGCCGTGGCCGCGGGCGTTTGTGAGTCGACAAAGACACCGCTCGAGCTGTTTGCTCCTCCCGCAGAGTTGTTAGTAATAGTACTGTTCAAGATGGTGAGGGCCGCGCCGTTGTCCGCTCTGATCCCGCCGCCATTTCGATTATTGTTTGGGGTTGAGTTGCCGCTTATCGTTGAACTCACAACGGAAAGCGATCCGCCGCGCACGGCTACCCCGCCGCTCGAGCTGCCGGAGAAACCCTGCGTACTATTAGACAAAATGGCCGAGTTGATAATAGATATCGTTCCGTCGAGACCAAAGATAGCGCCTCCAGCGAACCCAGCACTATTATTGAACATCGTTGAATTGGTTAATGTCAGCGTTCCGGAAGTATTGATCGTACCAGCCCCGACCGAGGCATTTCCAGTTAGAATTGCTCCGGTAATGTTCAAGTTCCCGTCATTAAAGATCGCTCCGCCAGCACCGCTAATAAGGGCTGCGACTCCATTTCCTGCGGACATTGTGAGGGCACTGATACTAACGGTCGTGCCAGCATTTATCGTAAATATCCGGCTCGCGTTATTGCCGCTTACGTTAATAACACTTGCTCCCGGCCCATTTATGGTCACACTATCAGTGATGACAAATTCACCACTTGCCAGCGTTATCGTCCCCGTCAAACCCGCCTGAAAATTGATCGTGTCAGCTTGCCCGGTATTGGCGTTGGCTGCCGTGATCGCTTCCCGCAACGTGCAGTTAGCACCATTGCAGATTCCGTCGCCGGGATCGGAAAGCGAGTTTACAACGAATGTCTGAGGCGCAGGGATATTCACCGTGAACGTCCCGATCGTTCCCGCTGCCACGAAGTTGCCCGACGTGTCGGCGACCTGATTGGCCTGCATGACGATGTTGTAGTCGCCGTTCTTCGCAGGTGTCCAGCCACCGGGCACGGGAAATGGATAGTTGGCGGTTCGCGGCGTTCCGTTACCGCCAGGGTTAACGTTCTGAAAATCAGTGGGCACATCAAAACCATTCGGCCCCGTGATCCTTATATCGCCGATCCCGACAGTACTCGCATTGATCGCGACGTTGTCTGTGTAAACGACTGTGGCGGTGTGCGAGGTTGCACCGGCAGTTGTGACAGGTGGAGCTGTTCCACTCGCGGTCGGAACCGTCGTGTCGGCCACTTGTTGCGATAGCGTAAGCGTATATGCTCCGGTCTCGCCAACCGCGAAGGAGTTTGCGAGGATCGTGTATGTTCCACTGACCGGGAGGCTGAAAAATCCGGACGTCGCCGGAATTCTAGCGTTCGTACCGCCACCGCCATCATTATCCTGAACCAGCGTCGTTCCGCCGGGATAGTTGCCTTGCACCAAAAACAGAAATGCGTTGAATGCACCTGAGTTCATCGAGATCGCGATCTGCTGACCCGCAGTTCCGGTGAAGGTATAGGCATCGTAATACGAGCCATCCGTGTAATGGCAGTCGCCGATCTGCAGCGTCCCGTTTGCCGTACCTCCAACCGCGATCGGCGTCGCTGACACCGAACAGGATGGAATAGTCGCCGACTCAAATGCCCCGATGTCCGTGCCGTCTCCGCCAGACGCATTCTGGATGCCCAAATCTACTATTCTCGCGAATCCCGCTCCGCGCTGATCGGTCGTCGGAAGCGGGCTGCCCGAGTTACTTCCCCTGTCAATTGCGGGACTGCCGCCGAGCAATGCATGCGTCTGCGTCGGCCCGCCGTTGCTTGCGAGCGCTCCAAGGCCTGGATTGAGCACGGCTGCTTCGGTGCCCGCTTGGTCTCCCGTCTGAATAAAGACCGTTACCGTACCTCGATTGCCGATGAGATTGTACCCACTCGACGCAAAACTGCCGCCGAAGGTGCCTACATCAGGCACGGTCGAATTGTTAACATTTGCAGCCACGATACTGTTGCGGACTGTGGGTTGAGACCCACTCGCAAGAATGCCGCCAGCATTATTTAATCCCGTTGCCGTATTATTGGTAATGGCAGTGTTGACGATCGTCGCGGAAGAAAAACTGTTAAGGCCGCCCGCGGAGGCATTTCCGCTTGCTACATTTCCGCTGATCGTTGAATTTGTAACGGTCAACGTTTGGCTGCTAGCGTAAATTCCTGCCGTTCCGCTAGATGAACTGTTATTGGAAATTGTGCTGCCGATCACCGCCAGCGACGTACCGGGACCGCTACTGGCAAGAATACCGCCTCCATTACTTGCGCTATTGCTGGTGACGTTGCAATTCGTCAAGGTTACTTGTCCCGCAAAACTAAGAAGTCCACCACCGGCTCCGCTGTTCGTTGTCCCGGCTCCATTCCCGCCGGTAATCGTCATTCCGCTCAACGCTGCTGTAACCCCATTTACGAAAAACACCCGGCTAGTACCGCCGCCGGATACTGTCAAGAGATTTGCCCCTGGCCCGCTAATGGTAAGGTTCTTGTTGATCGTAAGTTCGGTCCCGCCAAGCGTGATCGTTTGAGCCGAATTGAACAGCGGCGAAAAAGTGATCGTATCGCCCGATGTCGCGGCGGCGATCGCCTCGCGCAAACTGCAGTCGGCATTGCACACACCGTCGTTCGTGTCGGCGGTCTTGGTGACGGTTAGCGTGCTGACAACTGTAAAGTTCAGCGACCAGCCGCTGCCGATACTGCCAGCGTCGGTTCCGGCGTCGTCGACGACATAGAGTTTCCAAATGCCGTTCGCATTGAGTCCGTTGAAGACATCCAGATTAGCCGGAGCGTTTACCAGTGCTCCGGGCCCCGCCCCCGGAAAGGTATCGGTCGTGCTGTCTGTCGCGTGATTTGTCGGAAGATAGGTGCCGGACGTAATTAAGGCTGCGTCAGGCAATGCTGCTGCAGCCGTCTGGGAAAAGCTCAAGATCAAACCGCTCACATCCACGCCGGCACCGGCGTCGGACATCAGCATCGAGCGAGCTCCCGTCGGCCCCTCGAGAATGATATCGACATCGTCAGGGAACGTATGTGTCAGACCGCCGAGATCGACGGTCACCTTGGTCGGATTAGCCGTGAGCCCGCTGACCGTGATCTGCGAAGGATACGGAGACGCGATCGTCGGCGGCGTCGCGCTGTCATTGATCGTTATAGTGCTGATGTTACCGAATTGAATGATCGCATCCGGCCGTTCCTGCCCTTGATCCTGACCAGAAACCTGAAACGCCGAAACGAGCTCGGATCGCCAAAGTGACGATCCCACAACGATCCCGCTGATAAGCAAAAAGCTAACAGCCAAGCGAATAGTCTTATTTGAAGAAAAGGTGGTATATTTTCTCGACATAGCGACCTCAGGTTTAATGATCAGCACAACATACGTAACAAGCCGGTAATCGGGATTCCGCGAAGCATCGAATCTAATTAAATGAAAATTAAGGGATTATCTCACAAAAACGTCAAACCCGTGAACAAATTTACCTACTCGGTTATTTCATTGATTTTAACCAACTAAAAGCGGACAATCGGTATCTAACATCTCAGGCAATAAAAGATTATGAAAATGTTTTTCTTCCGAAATTCACGCGTCGTCGTCTCGCTTCTAGTTGGCATTGTGCTGCTCGTTCAGGGCACCGGCTCGACCGCCCTTGCTCAATCGAAACCGCAGAAGGGCACGCCGCCGACCGAAAGCGGGAAGAAGAATCAGCGCCCCGTCCCGATGACCGAGGAAGAGAAGAAAAAAGCTGAGGAAGAAAAAAAGCGGCTCGAGGAAGAAAAGAACGCGATCATCGACACGACCGTTGAAAAGATCGAGTCCAACATCGTCAATGTTGATGCTGTTGTCATCAATAAGAAATCCGGCCAGATCATCAGCGGTTTGAAGAAAGAAAACTTTGCGATCTTTGAAAACGGCGTCAAACAGACTCTTTCGAACTTCGCGACGCCGGAAGCCCCGATCACGGTTTCGCTCGTCGTTGAATACAGCAAATGGTCCGAACTTTTCGGTTCGGCTGCCGGCGGTTATTTTGAACCGGGAGCAAACGAGGTCATCAAACCCGTCGCCTATTTTCTCTCACGATTCATCAAGCCGCCCAATGATTACGCTTCGGTCATTGCATTTGACCTGCGGCCGACACCTATCACTGATTTTACAAACGATCCGCGAAGGCTTAGTCAGACGGTTGATCTCCTCTTTAGAAACCGTCCCGCATTTCGCGAGAATAATCTCTTTGACGCCTTGAAATTTGCCTTGATCGGCGGGCTAGGCGATTCTGTCGTTTTGGAAAATTCCGAAAAGGAAAAAGCAATGTACGGCGGTATCACCGAGGTGAAATCAAAACGCCGTGCGATCATTCTCGTCGCCTCCGGCATCGATACGTTCAGCAAGATCAATTACGATCAGGTCCGCCGTATTATCCAGGAAGCAGGAGTGCCGATCTACATCATCAGCACCGGAAATCTCTTTTATAAACGATACGAACAATACCTCGGTGCAACCGACAGCCTCACGGGAATGCCGGGACGCTTGACGTTCCTCCAGGCCCAGAACACGATGAACACTTTCGCCAAGGAATCAGGCGGAATGCATTACCCGATGACCTTCGAAGGCGAAATTCCCGGATACCTCAATTCGATAAACTCATTGCTACGCAGCCAATATTCGCTTTCCTACGACCTACCTGAAAAACACGAACCCGGCAAGAAATACAAACTTGAGGTCAAGGTCGATGTCGACGGCGACGGAACTTTCGATGACAAGGCATTTACTGTCCAGCATCGCCCATTTGTCTTGATGCCCAAAGACAATCCGAAAGACGCAAAGAAAAAGTAATCGAAGAACTTTTGCCCGCAAATAAAGCGAATAAAACGAATAAGAGTAGATCCAATTCGTTTTATTCGCCTTATTTGCGGACGATTCTTTGTTTTCTGTTAAACTAGAAATTTAAGTCAAGTATGAGCAAACGCATTATCGAAAGTTACAAAAAGAAACTCGCCGCGGAAGAAGGCTATATAGTCTCGCAGCGTGCCGGGCTTCGCATCGCGCTTTGCTACCCAAATACGCATTCCATCGGCATGGCCAATCTCGGCCTGCATACAATGTATGAGTTGTTCAACTCGATACCGGACGTCGTCTGCGAGCGGGTTTTCCTGCCCGATAAGGCCGAAATGGCGGAGTACGAAAAGACTGGCACGCCGCTGATGTCCCTCGAAACTCAGTCGCGGGTCAAAAGCTTTGATGTAGTAGCATTTTCGATCTCGTTCGAGACCGATTACCTAAACATGGCAAAAATGCTGCAGCTCGCCGACATCCCCGTTTGGTCAGCGGAACGCGAAGAGCATCATCCTCTCGTCATCATGGGAGGCGCCGCGTCGTTCCTGAATCCTGAACCAATCGCCGATTTCACAGACGTTATAGCGGTCGGAGAAGGTGAGATCCTTGCGTTTCAACTGGTCGATGCGATCGTAGATAACGTTTCGAAGGACGAGATCCTGCTCAGCCTCGCGAGAATCGGACGCGGTTTCTACGTCCCATCGCTCTATGACGTGATCTACAACGACGACGGCACCGTTTTCGACTATCTGCCGAAACAGATCGGCGTTCCCAAACGCGTCGGTCGTGCACTCGCTTCCGTTAACCCCAAAGAAGGAACTCTGCGGCGTGCTCTCAAACGCGGCGAAACCGAGCTAGCCGAATTCCTTCTGAGTCAGGACACATTCTGCCCTTCGACCGCGATATGGTCGCCAGGAGCAGAAATGGGCGACCGTTTGCTCGTCGAGATCTCACGCGGATGCTCACAGGGTTGCCGTTTTTGCTGGGCGGGTTACAACTACTATCCACCGCGCGTCGTTCCGGCAAAAGACATTTTGGAGAAAGCGAGAGAGTGGCGTTCGAAGACGAACAAGATCGGGCTTGTTTCCACCGCAGTTTGCGATCATCCTGAGATCTCGACCATCCTGCGGGAACTACGGGCGATGGATTACCGCATCTCGGTTTCGAGCCTTCGACTTGATCAAATCTCGGACGAATTGCTCGACGCACTCGTCGAATCTCGTGACCAACAGATCGCCGTCGCTCCGGAGACCGGCTCGGACCGGCTGCGCCGCGTGATCAACAAGAATTTGACCAACGACGAGATAGTCGATATCTGCGGAGCGGTTTTTGACCGTGGAATGCTCACCATCAAGCTCTACATGATGGTTGGCCTTCCGACCGAAACCGACGAAGATCTCGACGAAATGTTTGTTCTTGTTGAGAGAATTAAAGACCGCATGCTCGAAGCAGGAAAGAAGTTTGGCCGTGCGGGAAAGATCATTCCGTCGCTTAACGGCTTCGTCCCGAAACCAAATACGCCGTTGCAGTGGGACGCGATCTGCGAGGAACGCGAACTGAAACGGCGGATTAAGTATGTATCGAAAGGTTTGAGTAAGATACCGAATGTCGAGGTCCGATATATGTCGGCCCGCATCGCTCACGAACAGGCTCTGTATTCGTCCGGCGACCGCAATATTTCCAAGGTGATTGATGCCGCAGCTCGTCACGGAGATCTGAACCGGGCTTTACGTGAGACGAATACCGATCCGGCGTTTCACACCTCACGGAACCGCACATACGAAGAATTCCTGCCGTGGACGATCGTTGATTCGGGGTTGTCGTTTGAATTCTTAAAGACCGAGCATGAAAAGGCTCTCGAGTCACTCTCAAGCCTTCCATGCCCGGCCGTTGAAAAATGTACTACGTGTGGTGTCTGTCCTAGCACTTGGCTCGCTGACGCTCCCGAGGGGCTGATCCAGATCCAGCCGCTAAAGATCAGGCAGGCGTTGGGAGTAGCGGCCTTAGCTCGCTAAGCGGCGAAGGAGGCCGCGTTAAGGCGGAACTCCGAGCCTATTTTGCTCCTGTTTTGGCCTCGGTTTTTGTTGCTTCGAGCAGGAATCCGCTCGGCGTCGCCGTGTGGTCAAAAACAAAGATATAATTGTAAATGCCGAACGGAAGAATACCGACTTCCTTTGAATAGGCTACGCGTGCTGTCACGGCAGCACCAGCCTGTTTAACATCTAGGATCGCGTTCTCAGGAACGTGATTTACGATCAGGGCACGCTGTATCCTCGCCTTAACATTGTCCACCGGGCTTAGTTTCCCGGGCGTTGCCAGGCCCTGCAGAACAGCGGTCGACATCTCGCTTTTCACGCTTTCGGCTTCGTAGGCGATGGGTACGTAGTTGTATCCTGCATTTGCAACAAGCAGGATGATGACCATCGTAATGGCGAATTTCGTTCCGGCACTTCCGCGCTCGGACTCACGGTCTCTGATCTTTTCGTTCATTTCTGTAGCTCCTGAAAAAGTAGCGGCCAAATGTCAGGCCCATTTTTGCAGAAGGTTTTTGAGGACTTTTTGCACCGTTGTGCGAGGGATGTCTTTTTCGGTTAAGATCACCGGTTTGCCAATACCCTTTAATAGGATCATTTGCAGCGAACCGGACAAATGTTTCTTGTCGAATTTGAAGGCCTCAAAAACTTCGTCTCCGTCGATATCGCCAAGCGGCGGCAGAGAGCCGACCGATTGCACAACATCGTTCAACAAGTTTACATCTTTTTCGCCACACAAAGCAAGAGATTTTGATAGCTCGGCCGCGAACGAAATTCCATACCCGACAGCCTCGCCATGCTTGAAATACCGATAGTTCGTGAACCTTTCGAGAGCATGCGCGAGCGTGTGGCCGAAGTTCAATATTTTCCGGGACTTACCGTCAACGCGACCCGAAGATTCCCGCTCATCGCCGGCGACAATTTTTGCTTTGAAAGCAACATTCGCCGCAATCAAATTTGAAATTTCAGATCTAAAATTCTCGCTTTCATGGTTGTCCGCAAAGGTTTCAACCGGAAAATTCGCGAGCAATTTCTGAGTTTGCGTGAGCAGCGGCTTTCCCGAGATCGCTCCGTGTTTGACCATCTCGCAAAGTCCGGCGGTGAGTTCTCGCACCGGCAATGTCCGCAAAACGCCCGGATCGATCAACACGCCCGAAGGCTGATGAAATGCCCCGATCAGGTTCTTACCGAACGCCGAATTCACTCCAGTCTTTCCGCCGACCGACGAATCGATCATCGACAGCAGCGTCGTCGGAATCTGTAAAAAGCCTAACCCGCGCAGGTAAATTGCCGACGCAAAACCAGCCATATCGCCGACTACGCCGCCGCCGAGAGCGACGACCGCATCGGTGCGCGTTATTCCGGATTCAGAGATGAATTTTAGAGCTTGTTCGGTAGTTTTTAGGCTTTTGTGCTGCTCTCCGTCCTCCATGAGGAAGTGCGTGACGGTGAAACCAGCTTCAGCGAGACTTTCTGTAACGACTTTTCCGTAGAGCTTGAAAACGGTGGGATTCGAGATAACGACGATATTGCCCGCACCATTGCCGAGGCATTTTCGTGCCCATTTGCCGCTTGTAGCAAGCTTTTCGTGGCCGATGATGATCTCGTAGGCCGTCGGCTGGCCGGAGAGTTCGATCTTTAGCGTCTGCGGTTTCATCCGAGAGCACTCCCGATGACGTCAGCCAAACGCTTGGCCTGAGCCTCGATCGAAGCCTGGTCCTTGCCCTCGATCATAACACGAGCCAGGTTCTCCGTTCCGGAATATCGAAGAAGCATCCGGCCCTCGCCATGAAGTTCGCCTTCGATGATCTTTGCCGCCTCAACGATCTCGGGAACCTGATCAAACGGCCGTTTTTCGCCGACTTTGACATTGATGAGGATCTGCGGATACGCAACAAACCCTTCAGTTGCCTGAGAGAGCGAGAGCCCGCGTTCGCTAATCGCCCTCAGCAATGTGAGAGCCGTCATCATTCCATCGCCGACCAGGCTCGTGCGTGGAAAAATAATATGCCCGGACTGTTCACCGCCAACCTCGGATCCAGTTTCAAGAAGCTGTTCAAGAACGTACTTATCACCGACGCTCGCCCGCAAAAGCTTGATGTCCTTGGACCTCAGGGCAAGCTCAAGGCCGATATTGCTCATTACCGTCGCGACGACCGTCGCATTCGCAAGTTTTCCGTGATCCTGTAGATACTGTGCCATTATCCACAGCGTCGCGTCACCATCGACGATCTTGCCGTTCTCATCGACAAACAAAGCTCTGTCCGCATCACCGTCGAACGCCACCCCGATGTCCGCTTTTTCTTCCAGAACTCTTGCCTGCAGATGTTCAAGATGAAGCGACCCGCAGTTTGCATTGATATTTCGGCCGTCGGGTTGGTTATTTATAACCACAACACCGCCGCCGAATTTGTTGAATACCCGCGGCACAAAATCGGATGCTGCTCCGTTCGCGCAGTCCACGACGATCTTGTAATGATTGATCTTGATGTGATCTGCGGCTTCGCTCAGGTAGTTCGCGTATGCAAGCTGATACTTTGCCTCGGCGTCAGCATCTATATGCGGTGCTGCGGACATTTGGGGAACGCGTTCGTCGTAAATGTCTCGTTCTATCAGCCTTTCCGTCGCTTCGTCGATCTTGCTTCCAGTCGGTAAGAAGATCTTAATACCGTTGTCTTGAAATGGATTGTGCGAGGCACTGATAACGATACCCGCATCAAAATCGAACGCTTTCGTCAGATAGGCGACTCCCGGAGTCGTAATAACACCTGCCGATTTGCAATCAGCATTTTCGGCAGCCGCCCCGGCTCTAAATGCTGTTTCGATCCAGTGTCCCGATTCTCGTGTATCCCGGCCGGAAATAAATTTGGGATCACGGCCGAGTTTTTCGCGAAATTGCCGAGCGAGAGCTGCGCCGATGATCTGAACCGTCTTTTCATCTAACGGAAATTCCCCCGCCAGGCCGCGAATTCCGTCTGTTCCAAAGAGTTGCTTCATAGGGAATTTATGCCATAAATACCAGCAAACACATAGTTATACCTTATGCAGAAGGACTAAACAACCGTTAAACATCCATAAGCAATGATTGTATATGCAATAATTTATCTGAAAACTATTGACAACTGCTTAAGGTTTGCGAGAATCTTATACGTGAGTCAGCCTACAGTCGCTTCGAAATCGGACAATTCCAAGCAGCTCTCCGCGATAGTCATATGAAAAAACGCGTTTTATTCGGCCTCGCCATCACCGTAGTCTCAGTAGTTTCGAGCTTCGCACAGTCGAATACGTCGGTCCGCTCAGATCGTGTCATCGTTACGAACACAATGCCAACTCCCGTGCCGCAGGCTGCGAGAACGCCGCTCCCGACGCCGATGCCGTTCGTGCAGCCACGCGTTTCGACGACACCGATAATCGTCGGGCAGGGTCAGAATTTCGCCAGCAACCTGACGTATAAAGGCCTCAGCTTTTCGCAGATCAAGTCCAAACTGGCCGAGGCAAAACGCTATCTTCAAACAAAGCCGTTGACAACTGCTTCGTCGGAACCGGTTGTTTTCACAAGTATTATTCGAGTAGCTTATTACGATACAAAGGATAAACGTGTCGATTCAGTCGTGATGACTAAAGACCAGTTCCTGATGCCGGACGTGCCGACGATGCTTCTGTCAGCCGCCGGACAACAGGTTACGAGCCGCACGATCCGCGGGAACGGCGTCAACACGCCGGTCGTAATAACCGACATAAACGGCGAAGCGTATCTTCCACTTGTCGTCCAATACCCGAGAGAAAATCGCGGCGTCTATCAGGAAATGGCGTATTACACATCAACGCACCCTGGTCTGGTCACGCCAGAAGTAGTTAGTGCGGGAAGGTTCTACGTTCACAACGTCATCGAGATCGCTCGCGACCAATTGCGAAATAAAGGCTATTTTATCCAGCCCAAGGTCGCCGATATTGCTGAGCGTCTCTCCACCGTTGAGCACGTCGACCACTTGCGTTTCCGCACTGAATTTCATCCGAATATCTACAACGATATCTTCACGCTTTACGCTCTGAATGAGGGGAACACGTATCGATATTCCGTCAGTTCTGCCGGAGCGGGCGGAATGGTGCAAATGATCGGGCCTACATACAGAATGGTACGCGAACGGTTTCCGAATGCGGGATTGATGCCTGATTTTGTAGAAGGAATGCGTAACCACGTAAACGCGACGCAGGCGATGTTGCTCTATATGCAGATGACATGGAACGACCTCTCAGCGAGTCCTGTCGTATCAAACGCCCTACTTACCGGCATTGCCACGCAGGAACATCTGATGGCCGCCGGCTACAATTCAAACCCCGCAAAACTCCCCGGCTATATCAGCCGCGGCGGCGAAAACTGGCGCGAACTTATCCCGCGGGAGACGAAGATCTATCTGCAGATATGGAATTCACTTGAAAGTGCGGTGGCTATGGCACCCAGGAAGCAATAGGACTGGAGCGGCAAGAATCCCTGCTTGCCATACCGCAGCTTCTGCGGTGTTATGAACTCGCGTATTACGTAACTTTGTTAAAAACCTAACTTCTCAATTCCGTAACGCCGGAGGAACCGGCGTGGCAAGCAGGGATCCCCGCCGCTCCAGTCAAAAGCCATAACCTTTTATTGCCCGCTTTGGCCCAGGATCTCAACTTCGTTTTTGATCTCCGCAAAAGTTTTGGTTACCAAATTCTCGCCCGAAAAGAACGGATCATTCGATGCTTCAAAAATAAAGAACGGCGGCGGAATGTAGTTTTCCATCGCCTCTTTTGTTTCGAAATCCACGCGAGCCGTAGTCAATCCCTGCAGAGGCCCGAGGAAGATGTCGAACGCGACCGCTACTAGATCGATCTCGTGAAAATAGCGGTTCTTGCGAATTTCCTGGCTCGCAGATCTCTCGAACGCGCCATATTCGGCTTCATTCAGATATATTTCCGCCAGTTTCGTAACCGTTCCGTGATCCTCGACGACGGGAAATCGCTGCTGCAGAACACGCGTCCACTTGCTTGAATACGGATCGCGTATCTGCCGAAGCCGGATACGCGTATTCTCGATATAATTGTCGAAGATCTGCAGGTGGCTGCTAGCCGGCGTCAAAGGCTCTGGAAGCCCTTCGACCAGGAAAAGGCGGTGCAATTCAACTTGTGCAGTTTTGTTCATTTACGTAAACTTATTATACTCAGGATTCTGAAAAGTTAGGAGACGTTTCTGTTATGACAGCACGAATTATTTTACTTTCTGCACTCGTTCTTATCTCGCTTCTATCGTTTGGATGCGGCGGCGCAGCGAACACGAACACAGGGGCAAACAATTCACCTGCGAATAGCTCCAACGCAAATAAGCCAGCCAAAGACGAGGTGACAAACGCAGCCCCGACACTCACTCCGGTCTTCAAGGCATACTGTGAGGCGTGGGCCAAAAAGGATGAGGCCGGCATTCGAAAAGCTTATTCCGCAGACACGCTGAAGTATTTCGAGGAAGGAATGAAGGATGAGAAGATCAAGTCCCTCATGAAGTACCTCGAGGACGACGCGATCACAGGAAATATCTGTGAGGCACGTAACGAGGTTATAACCGGCGATAAGGCGATCGCTGAGATCCGCGCGGATAAGTTCCCGAACGGTATCAAGATCGAGTTTGTCAAAGAAAATGGCGAGTGGAAAATGACCAATAAGAGCCCCGAAGTCGATGCCGTTAAGGCGGCCGGAAAAGATCCCGTGGCTCCGGCAAATGCTGCGAATAGACCGGCGGCAGACCCGGCGACGAAAAAAGATAAATAAGACAGTCTTCCAATAATAAAAAAGATCAGATCGAGGCTCGAAACTCTTTTCGAGCCTCCTTTGATTTTGGCTTGCATTCGGGTGCAAACCTGCTAATATCTGCAATTTGTTTGTGGGCAAGAAAGATCTCGCAGACAAGATCAAAACAACTTTGGAGAAACTGGAAACAAAATGAGAACAAATACGATTATCACTGCGGGCATCTTGGCCATCTCGGCCGGCCTCGTCGGCTGCGGAGCACCTGCGGCTAACACCAACGCTAATAAACCAGCGAACACTAACGCTAACAAACCGGCTGCTAACGCTCCGGCAAATACAACAGCAGCGAACACTGCCGCAGCTCCGGCAAGCGACGGCCAGGTTATCAAGCTTGACGAAGCAGGCATCATGATGACGGTGCCCAAAGGCTTCAAATTCAGCAAAGACGGCGAAGACACGATCGTCAAGACTGAGGATGAGGGCGTCGACATCCGTTTCACCGTTCCTAAAGACGGCGATTATGAGAAAGCCATGGGCGATGCTGGAACCGAGATCGACGACTATCTGGACGATGTAAAGATCGAAAAGAAGGATGTCAAAACCGTCGTCGACGGCATGGAAGCAACCACTCTGAGCGGAACGGCGAAGAACGCGGGCGAGTCTCTTGTTTGGAACCTGACGATCATAAAGACGCCGAAAAAGCCGGTTATCGTCAATATTTACGCTGAAAAAGCAAGCCTCGACAAAAACGGAGCCGCCGTCAAGGCCTTCTTCGAAAGCATTAAGAAGCAGTAATTAAAGCATCTACCAATAAAAAATAGCCGTTCGAAAGGCAAGTCTTTCGAACGGCTATTTTTATTTGGCTTCCGATCAAATACCAGCAAACTCCGTTAGTTTCACCTTTATCTCATCCCGTACGCGGCGAAAAACGACGAGTTGCTCATCTTCCGTGCCCGAGGCGTCTGCCGGATCATCAAAACTCCAATGAATACGGGTCGCTTTGCCGGGAAAAACGGGACAATTCTCAGCCGCATTGTCGCAAACGGTTATGACGTAATCGAATGGCTCGCCCAGAAACTCGTCAAGGCATTTCGAACGATGCCCTGAGATATCGATCCCGATCTCTGCCATCGCCGCAATTGCCTGCGGCCGCACAAAACTCGCTATCGTACCGGCACTTTCAACTTCGAACCTGTCACCACCGATCTCACGCAACAGCCCCTCAGCCATCTGGCTGCGTGCAGAATTTCCGGTGCACAAGATCAGAACTCTTTTTTTATTCATACTTTACTCGGTGCGGGCAGCCTGCCCGCCTTTAGAACAAATTGTCGACTAATAAAAAACAATTGGGCTGGCAGCATACCCGCGGTCCGATCAGGTTGCAAAATACCGCTTCTGAAAAAACAAAGCGACATTCACGAGCCCGATAAGCACTGGAACCTCGACCAATGGCCCGATCACTGCCGCGAGAGCTGCACCGGAATTGATCCCAAAAACCGCGACCGCGACTGCGATCGCAAGCTCGAAATTATTACTGGCGGCGGTGAATGACAGCGTCGCCGTTTTTGAATAATCCGCACCGACCTTTTTGCCCATATAAAAACTGACAAGGAACATCACGACAAAATAGATAAGCAGAGGTATCGCTATCCGTACGACGTCAAGCGGAAGTTTTACGATCAGATTTCCCTTGAGGCTGAACATCACAAATATCGTAAAAAGCAATGCGATAAGCGTCAGCGGGCTGATCCGCGGGATAAACTCGCCCTCGTACCACTCCTTGCCTTTCGCCTTGATCAGCACGAACCGCGTTAGCATTCCGGCAACGAATGGTATCCCCAGATATATGAAAACACTTTCAGCGATCTGCCAGATGCTGATGTTAACCGCTATGCCCTGCAGCCCGAAATACGGCGGTAGAATAGTGATAAAAAACCAAGCGTACACGCTGTAAAAAAAGACCTGAAAGACGCTGTTGAATGCCACCAACCCGGCTGCATATTCGCTGTCGCCCTTAGCCAGCTCGTTCCACACGATCACCATCGCAATACAGCGTGCGAGGCCGATCATTATGAGGCCGACCATATATTCGGGCTGGTCGCGTAGAAAAATGATCGCGAGTGCGAACATCAAGATCGGCCCCATCACCCAATTCTGAACAAGCGAAAGGCTCAGGATTTTGGTATTGCGAAAGACTTCGCCGAGGTTCTCATATTTGACCTTCGCGAGCGGTGGATACATCATCAATATCAAACCGATCGCGATCGGAATGTTGGTGGTACCCCAATTAAATTGATTGATCACGCCCTCGACCGCCGGATAAAGATATCCCGTCATCACGCCGGCAAACATCGCCGCGAAGATCCACAACGTCAGAAACCTGTCTAAAAATGAGAGCCGCGTCATAGGATTGCAATTATTTGCTGTCATATTCTTAAGTTGCTCGGCCCTAACGACGCAAGGGCGCATCATTCAACTTTTACCTGGGTTTGCCGGTGCGGTAAAACCCGATACTTCGCGATCCGCCCTCGCACATGCCCGGGCTTTTGCACCTTATTCATCAGCAGCAAGATGTCTGGACTTCATTTTTTCCGCCGATGCCGACAAAAGTTGGCGTGCAGCACGTAGCATCGTTGCTTCTTGCCTCGGGGAGATTGTCCTCGAGCACGGTGAAAACTTCCCATTCGTTTCCGTCTGGGTCGTTGACCCAGGCTTTATCCTGCAAGGCATAGCAGCACGTTGTCTGCATCTCTTCGCGAGGCTCGAGGCCGCGTTCTTTCCATTGTTCACGCAGGGCGATCACATCTTCGGTCGCCGCAACCTGAATTCCCAAATGCGACAAAGCCCCGTGTCCGCTGAAAACGTTCTGATTCAGTGTCAGATTCAACGGCGGCTTCTGCACATCAAACTTCGCATAGCCCGTTCGAACCTTGCTCGGCTCGATCCCCAGCATCTTCTTGTAAAACTCAATGCTCGTCTCAACATCCTTAACGTTCAATGCCAAATGTGCTTTTAGTGTATTTATTGCGGTCATTTTATTTCTCCTTTTCTCGTTATGCAGAAGCCCGCACGAAGTAAGGGCTCTCTTATATATATTTCAATCCAGCTTCTTTCCAACAGAGCCCTTAGTACTGCGTGGGGGCTTCTTCACATATCATTTATGTCTATCCATAATTGATATTCAAACAATAATCCGACACGACATTTATGTCAAGCCATAATTGTCATATGTTATAGTTATTTTGTGGACACTGCTGATAAGTTCAAATTAGAAGAGTTTTTCGCCGCCCTAGCCGACCGCACGCGTCTCCGGTTGCTTAACCTGATGCGAGACGGCGAGGTCTGCGTTTGCTTTTTCGCAGAAACCCTCGGCACCAACAACCCAAAGATCTCACGCCATCTCGCCTATCTAAAACGAGTTAACCTCGTAACCGCCCGTCGCGACGGCAAATGGATGCATTACAGCCTTAACCGGCCGACGGAGCCTTCCGCCGTCAAGATGTTCGATTCCCTTCTCGAGACGTTACAGGCTGACCAGGAAATGCGAGCGGACATCGCGAATCTGTCAAATGTTTGCTGTACCCCGAAATTTGTGTCGATCGCTAGCCGATCAGCAACCGCGGTTGAACGGTGACAACATCGCGAGATTTTGGCATATTTTTAGTGGAACTTTTAGTTTTTAGAGTTCGTAAACATTTCTGACAAGGCGAGGCCCGCGTGCTTTGTAGTTTTAATGGCCTAGGGCAAGATGTTTTCTGGAGAGAAACGCGTTGGAAGCATTAAAGGCTGTGACCGAAATTGATGGAGCGGAACTCGTCAGGCGTGCCCGAGCAGGGGACGGCGCGGCTTGGGAGGACATTGTCTCTTCGTTTTCGCGACGAATTTTCAATCTTGCTTACCGTTTTACCTCCAACATCGACGCCGCCGAAGATCTGACGCAGGATGTTTTCATTCGGGTCTATCGCTCGCTCGATCAATACGATCCTAAACAGGGCGATCTGGCGAATTGGCTGATGCGGCTAGCCCGCAATTTGATAATTGACGATTACCGCCATCGGCAGCGTAACCCGCAAAATACGATGGCAGACGCGGTGGACGACCACCAATACCACCTTCGTGCCGCCGGAACATCGGCCCACAAGGACATGGAACGCAAAGAACTCGCGAGCCAGGTCCAGGAAGGAATTGACAAATTACCCGAGGATCTCAAAACGTGCGTGATCCTGCGTGACATCGAGGAGCTGACCTATCAGGAGATCGTCGATGTACTAAGAATTCCCGAGGGAACTGTAAAATCACGCATCAACCGCGGCCGCATTGAGCTGGCGAAGATCTTGAGAAGAATGAGAGTGGTAACGATTTAGACAAGGGGCAGAAGTTTTTATGATTAAGGAGCAGGAAAACATAATTAATTGTTCGACGTTCGAAGAACTGTTGACCGATTATTTGGACAAGACGCTTGAGAGCACGGCTCACAAGTCTGTCGCGGCACACGCCTTAGCGTGCCCGCTGTGTCATTCCCTGCTCAATGACGTTAAGGATTCGCTCGAAGTTTGCCGCAAGATATCCGCACCGGCGATGCCGATGACGCGTCTCGAGGCCCGTGTGCTGTCGATGACGATGCCGGAGACGGCGATGACCTGCGAGAATTTCGAGGATCACCTGACCGATTATCTTGACGGATTTTTACCCGCAGCGGCATTCCACCGCTGGGAACGCCACGCAGCTCTCTGCAACGCCTGCGAAGACCTGCCGGGCATGGTCGTCCGCTCCATCGCTTCGCTCTATACATATAAGATGGACGAACTCGCGGTTCCCGCAGGGCTTCACGAACGGATCATGAACCTCACGCTCGGCACCGCTAAGCCTGAAGAAGTTAAAGCTTCGCTCACGTCACGCGTCGGCGAATGGGTCCGTGGGCTTAGATTCCCGATCGGCGTTCCGCAGCTTGCTCCGGTCGCGATGATGATCATGCTCGCGTTCTTTATGTTCAGCCAGACGGTGTCGGCTGACGGCTCGATCGCCGGTGTTTATCAGGAAAGTGTTCAGCTTGCTAAGCAAACGTACCAGCAAGGTGCAGATGTTTGGAACGGAAAGGCTGCAGCCGAACAGGCGCCGAATCAGGATCCTGTCACCGGAACCGTACCTGTCTCGAACGGGGGCAATAATTAATGAATTGTGCTTATCACAGTCAAAACGCGGCAGTAGTTAGCTGCAACGGTTGCGGAAAGGCACTCTGCCCGGCGTGCGACCACCGGATCAAAGGCTTCCCGTATTGCCAGGACTGTATAGTTTTGGGCGTAGACCTTCTTCGCCAGCAGCAGACTCAGACGAATCATATCCCTTACGTTAAGAAGCGAACTTCGCCCGTCATCGCGACATTGCTCTCAATGTTCTGCCCGGGCCTTGGAGCCGCATATAACGGACAAACCGTTAAGGCTCTCGTCTATTTCGGTATCTTTATAGGCCTGTTCCAAATGGCACTTTTGTCCGGCACGCCGCTGTTCCTGTTTGGAATGATGGGAATGTGGGGCTTTGCTGCACTTGATTCGTTCCGAACGGCTCAGATGATCCGCTCCGGCCTGACGCCGGATGTGGCGGATGATATTCTGGTCAGGCGTTTTTCGGGGAACCCGAAACTTTGGGGTATCGCTTTGCTCGCTCTCGGATTTGCGTTCGTCTTGCAGAATCTGTTCCCGGTTCGAGGGCTTGTTCGCGGGCTTTTACCGCTGATGCTAATTGGTCTTGGTATCTATTTACTGAAAGGCTATATCTTCAAACCGAAGACCGACACGTCAAAATGGAACCAGTCATCTGCATCCACTAGCTTCGCTTTGACGAATCCGCGCTATAATGAGGCTGACTACAGGGTCGCTCAAAACGATTTTTCCGATCGCTCGCGAAGCGGAAGCTGGAGAGATATCTAGTAAGCAGGAGTTTTATTTATGCTAAAAGTCGCATCCGTCGGTGGCAGTATTATCGCGATCCTCGCGCTTGTTATCGTTTTGTTGAAAGCACTGGTAGGCTTTGTCGGGTTCATTTCGGTAGCGATCAAAGTGTTGATCGTCCTGGCATTTATCGCCGTTTTTGCTGGGGTCGGATTCATGATATTTCGCGGAATGCAAAATAGCCGCCGCCGGGATCAGTAGAAAATAGCTCGCATTCGGGCCATGAGCCGCTCCGATAGATCAAGCTTTGAAAGCTTGCCTTTTCGAGCGGCTTATGTTTTTATAATAGTTCCTGTAAGGTTTTTTTAAGGAAGTTTAAAAATTGGTCACCCACGACAGCAAGAGTTTGCCTGGAAAGGTAAACGCTTGTCTAGGTTTCGCGTTAGTCGCTCGCGGCTATTCTTGCGTGATTCCAAGTATCGTAACTGCAATATGTTACGGTGCGCAAGATCATTAAAAGGAGCTTTAAGGCACAATGCAGAAAAACGATAAGTCGTATACTTTTCTTTTAGCGCATTCATCAAAGACGAAGATCTATATTAAGCGAGTAGCTGTTAGAAAAAGCTATTTGCATTTTGGTACCGTAGGCATTTTTCTATTACTTGGTATTTCAGCCCTCTCGATCGGAATGAGCGGCATCGTTAGAAATGCAGCCCTCGCTGAATCGGCAGCTACTACATCGGCAATTACAACTCAGATCGCAGCCCAACCCGTAGAAATTCCCGCAGCCCAGCCAGAAACAACCTACTACACACGCCCTTCTACCCCGACCGATCTCGCTCTCAACAGCGGCGGCCCGGATGATGGTGCTGAGGTAGATGGCGAAGACAACGAGCTCGAGAATCAACTCAAACAGATCCGTGCCACCACGAATCCGGCATTCCTGCCGACCATGTGGGCACACCTCGGCAAGATAAATAACGAATTTGGCTTCCGACGCAATCCGTTCGGCGGACGCTCTTACGAGTTTCACCCGGGCATGGACATCGACGGCGAACGCGGCGACATGGTCATCGCTCCGGGCAACGGAACGGTCATCAAAGCCGGCTTTACCGGCGGTTATGGCAACATGGTCGAGATCGACCACGGCAACGGCCTGACGTCACGCTACGGCCACATGTCGAAGATCGAGACTGAGGTCGGAGCCACCATCACCCGCGGCCAGCTCATCGGCCTGATCGGCTCCACCGGCCGCTCGACCGGCCCGCACCTTCACTACGAACTCCGTCTCAACGACAAATCGATCAACCCACGCCACTTCCTCCCGGCCGAGCCGACGGACCTGACGAAGATCGAGAAGAAGTAGTTTTTCTTAACAAGAACAATGCAGAGAGAGGCCATCCGAAAGGGTAGCCTCTTTTCAATTACGTCGCACTCGAATTGAAAGTTTGGTCGAACGAAATACGCTCTTTATCGAGGACGATCGCTGTGATTGGTAGAGTTATTTTGCAGATCGGTCGAACGTGTTTGGTCGTAAGATCCTGACCATCGCTTGATCTTGCTCAAAATTGGTTCATCGAACGAATCGGCAACTCGAATCGCCGATCTATCTCTCGCGAAAATTTAGTTTTTCGTATTTCGGCTCCGCCTTGAGGTCGTGCCTTTTCAGGAACTCCCAAGCCTTAGAGTTGATCTCGCCCGACTTGCCGTAATAGTCGTGCGTGTGGCCGTTCATCTCGTGATAGTCGACTGTAAACCCTGCGGCGGTCAGAGCATCGCGCGTCGAACGCACCGCAGCCACCGGCACCATCCGGTCGTCGGTTCCGATAAATATCGAGAATGGTACCTTACGCTTAGCCTCGTTGATCATCGAGCTGTTGCTCTTCGGCAAAGCCCCGGCGTGAATCGCCGTCGCCGCAAAATACTCCGACTCCAGCAGAGAAAAATAGATCGCGATCCCCGCACCCGCAGAATGCCCGAACAAATACACCCGCTTTGCGTCGACCGGATACTTCCCTTTCAGACTCTCGACCAGCTCATAAATATAATCGGGCCCGTCCGCCGGTATCGCCCAGCCCTTCAAGTCCGAAGCGTCCGGCCCCGCGATAATAAACCGCTCCTTCTTGGCCAGGTCCTTCCACTTCTCGGCCAGCGACATCCCGTTTCGTCCAGAACCATGAAGCAAAACGACTAAAGGGACTGGCTTCTCAGCATCCAACCTCTCCGGCACAAACAAATAATAGACCCGCTCCTTCCCACCCGACTTGATCAGCGTCTTCTCAATATTCTGAGCGGAAACTGTTATTTGAAGGCCGCCAAGAGCTGCCAGAAATAAGGTGAATGTGAGTGTGAGAGTTTTCATATTCTGATTTTTGTCTTCACATCTTACTCCGTGCCGTTCCGTGTTTTCCGTGGTCGGTCACTTCTAACCACGGGATACCCGGACAAGGAAACTTAAGGCTTAACGGATACCCATCGACGCGGATTTTCCGGATCTTGCATGATCGCCCCGCCCATCCAGCCGGTTTTATCATCGTAGTAGACCGCTTGAAATGTAATATGCAATCGGGCTAACGAATCGAGCGGTTGTCGGCTCTCGATGTATTTTTTTAGACGCGGATACTCGCTCTCATCAAGACCGAATTCAAAAACTCCATCGGGCGGTATCGGTGTTTCGGCTTTATTATGCGCTTGCAAGTTTGTAACTCCCGGCGGAGGGCCGTAAGCGAGATCGTAAATCATACGCCCCCCAGATCCATTCGTCTCACTAAAATCCAAGCTGAAATTCATCCGCGTGATGGTTTTTCCGGAAGTATTCTTGATCTTGATCGCAAGCCCGTTTAGCCAGTCGGGCCGAGCCGAAATGTCCTGGTCAAATGAAACAGGATCTTTACCGATTGAAACGCCAAGTATCTTAACAGGCAGATCAAGCCAACTCGCCCCCATACTGATGCGTTTCGGAGCACCAGGAGCGGAGGTCGCTCCAAGACTTCTTTCCAGATCGGCTATTCGTCCCGGAATGCCCTTTACATCCCCGCGGATCTTCAGGCTTTCACGGAACGAAAACAAACCAACGCCGTATCCGCGCATGAAACCTTCCTGTTTGCGCGTCCAGTTTCGTATGTCTCCTGCGTTTTCAGGAAAATTCGGAGGGCTGTTAATGAACTTGGTCAGCTTCTCATCGTCAGCTTCCGATACAAGGCTTTTCGAATCTGCGATCACGCGTTTCAGTCCGTCGAAGAAATTGACAACAAAATCCGCATCACCCGATGCTCTCGTTCCCCACATCCCGCCGTCCTGGAGCAGAACGAAGTCAATCTTAGCCAGATGCTCACCAGTCAGCGGATAGTCAAGGACTATGAAACTCTTCGTCGTTCCGGGCAACAACGGAGCTTCTAGAGGAACCGCCCTCTGTGTCGTGCCGGGCATACCGTTAACCACAAAACCGATCACATTCGCCGTCCCATTGTTCTTAACTGAGTAGGTCAGCATTTTTCCGTCGTTTGGAAACACCTGCAACTTACCGATCGTGATCTGCAAAGGGCTTTTCGGCTGCTCCACAACCTTCAAATTCTCCGGCGGCGGCAGATAGTTCGGTTGGCCAAACGCGGACAGCGAGAAAAGGGTCAGCAAAAACAATGCACCAAAGCTCGCATTACTAAAATATGATCTTTTCATTCGTCTACTCCTTTGTTAGGGCGGCGACCCATCGTTGTGGATCGTTCGTGTCCTGCTGTTGTAATTGTCCGCCCATCCAGCGCGTGTTGTCGTTGAAATATATCGAGGAGATTCCGACCGATATTCTGGTTATGTCGATCGTCGGGTAATGGCGCCCGAGAAAATCTTTCAGAGCGACGGCCTCTTTGTCGTTCATCATTATTTCAAAGGTTTCGCCCGGGGCTACGAGTGGTTCGGCCTTGTGATATTCTTCCTGCCTTACCCTCGGGCTCGGGTGCGGGCCGTAATACATCTCAAAAAGAAATGGAGCCCCCACACGAATCGTTTCGGGAAACTCCACATCGTAAGAAACGTGCCTGATCGTTTTTCCCGAAGTGTTCTTCGGCCTGATCTTGAACCCACTCGCCCAATCGCTGCTGCCCGCGAAACGTTCATCGATCGAGTAGTTCTTTCCACCGACCAAAAACCCCAACACTTTGACCGGTTCCTTAAAAACATTCCAAAGCGAGACCTGCATTAGGTTGTCGTTGTTAGGCGGAGCAACCCCGAGAGCACGTTCCAGATCGCGAATACGCGCCGGAATACCGCTCAAGTCTTCGCGAGCCTGCATGTCTCCCTGCATTTTCAACCGGGCCGTAAAGAATCCCGCTTTGAATCCCTCTTGCCGCTTCGTCAGCTTCGGAAGATCGCTCATCTCCGGCAGCATTGGCTCGCGGGTGATCAGCGATCTCAGCCCCGCGTCATCTTTGCGGGCAATGAAGCCTTTTAACTCAGCCAACAGCTGTTTTTGCCCGTCGATGAACCCCAGCAGATAATCACGCTGCACTTGAAGATCCGGCCCCCACGTCGTCCCGTCATCGAATAGTACAAGATCCACACTCATCAACCACGAACTCGATCGCGACCTGCCGTCATAAGCCAAAACCGGACATGAAAATGGCTTGCTGGCTCCGACAAGGAAAGGTTTTTCGAAGGCAAGTTGATCGATATTCGACGACGGCAGCCCCAGATAGATCGGATAGATCACGCCTTCCTTTTCACTACGCAATACGATACTGCGAATATCTTTCACTCCCGCGTTGCGAACGGTGTATCGGAACATCTTCATGCTGCCGCCCATCGCGTAAACGCCGTCGATCGTGATCTGAACCGGGCTTTCGGGCTGGTTAACGGCCTTGATATTTTCCGGTACGGGATCGAGTTTTTGCTGGGCTAAGCTTACGCCGACGAAGCAGAGCAATAGGATCGCCGAAATGCGGGCCACGGCCATTTTCATGTAATCGAAATTCTTCATTCTGGTGCTTCGTCAAAGTACTTTATTCGGGTTATTTCGATCGGATATCCTTCGAAGACGTTCGACGCTGGAAAGCGCAGCGTGAAAAAGGCGTCGATCTCGATCAACGGTTTTATTCCCGACGACTGACTTGAACCGCTCACGTCCCGGCCAGTACTACACTGGATCGCGATCTCACGGATCGGCCGTCCCGTTCGGTTTTGGATCTTGATCTCGAATTGATCGAGGGGATCCTCCATCTTGCGGGTGACTTCAATAACGACGATGCCTTCGACCCTTGAAACCACTTCAGGGAGCTTTTTACTTGGTTCCGCTGAAGATTCCTGCCCAAAAGCCTGTTGTGCAGCTCCGGACAGACACACAACTACTAACGCGGCCAGCACGGTTAGGATAGGACGATTTATTTTGAGCATTTACGCCTCCTTCGCTCTCGTAGGAGAGTGGGGAAAAACTGGACAAACGAGCGTGAGAACGGGCATTTGCCGGCGATGAAAACTTATGGGGAATGATAATCCTGATCCGAATCAGTGTCAATAGTCTTTTTGAGCCCATCTTAAGCAGAGCGCGTGTCCCATAGCAACTTCGGTCGGCTATCGGAATGATCGGACACTCATGCCCAGTCGCCAACGGCGACTAACATTAAAGCCTAGGGTGCAGCCGCATCGGCGGAACCCTAGGTATGGTTAGGCAAATTTTCCGCTCGCTGAAGGCGAGCAACGATCGTGAACCCTGTTCGTCGCCTTCAGCGACAAGACTCAATAACGGACTTACCTAGGGTTCCGATCGCTGTCGCTCATTTCACCCCAGGCTTTGATGTTGGTCGCCGTTGGCGTCAGGACCGACGGACACATCCACATCTTCGCGATTTTTCAGGCAACGGAGATTCGGTTTTAGGCACTAAATTACAGAGTTTCGGGTGTTTACGTTATACTTGTATAACAGATATTCCGAAAAATCTTATTTCAACAAAGCCAACTATATGAAACCTATTAAAGATCGCTTTTTGTCGCTCGCGATGATCTTCGCGGTGCTCGTTTCGACCTCGTCGTTCGCCCTCGCCTTTGACGAAGGCATGTTCGCTCCCGGCCAGATCGCCGCACTTCCTCTGAGCAAACGCGGGCTAAAGATCAAGCCAAATGAAATTTATAATCCCGGCGGTGTCGGGCTGACCGATGCGGTTATCCGTTTGTCAGTGGGCTGCACGGCGGAATTCGTCTCGCCCGACGGCCTGATCCTGACCAATCACCACTGCGGATTCGACGCTCTGGTCAAGGCTTCGACGCCGGACAAAGACCTCGTCGAAACCGGTTTTAAGACAGAGAGCCGTGCCGGCGAGATCTCCGCTAAGGACTATTCGATCTTCATCACCAACCGCGAAGAGGACGTCACCGCCCGCGTCAAAGCCGGGACCGAAGGCTTGACCGGAGCTGCACTCGCTGACGCTTACAAGAAAAATTCCGATGCCGTTGCCGCGGCTGAACAGGCGAAGGCAAAGCCCGGTGCGGTCGTCCGTGTACAGATGCTGAACAACGGATTTTTCTTCTATCTCTACGAAACGCAGCAGATCAAAGACGTTCGCGTAGTTTACGCACCGCCGCGTAACATCGGTATCTTTGGCGGCGACCCTGACAACTTTGAATGGACGCGGCACACCGGCGATTTCACGTTTCTCAGAGCCTACACGGCTCCGGACGGATCTTCGGCAGCCTACTCGCCAAACAACGTGCCGTTCAAGCCAAAGAAATTTCTCACAATGAACATCGGCGGCCTGAAAGACAACGATTTCGTTTTTGTGCTTGGTTATCCGGGCGGGACGACGCGTTACCGCGAGAGCTGGTCGATCAAATATGCCCGCGAGGCCAACTTCCCTTTCCTCGAAAAGTATCTCGATGCTCTGAGCACGTCATTGCGAAAGATCGGGGAAACGAACGAGGAAAAACGGATCGCTTTCCAAAGCGACATTGCCAATTATGACAATTCGCGCAAGGTTTACGGCGGCGGCGCTTTCCGGCTTCGTCGTGCGAACGTCGTCGAGCAGCGTCAGGCCGAAGAGGCCAAACTCGCTACATGGATCGCCGCTAATGCCGATCGTCAGAAAAAGTATGGCAATGTGCTCGCAGAGTTAAAGTCGCTGTCAGAAGAAACAAATGCCACGTCAAAGCGTGATGTGATCGTCCGTCGTCTACCCGATCCGCTGTCGATGCCGACATTCGGCCAGATCTATGCAGCCGTCGCCGCAACCAGCGGCCCGAACGCCAAGCCATTCACCGACGAGCAGCGTGCCGCCAAGCTCAAAGAAGTCGAGGAGGCATATAAAGAACGAGAGCCAGCCCACGAACTTGAGTTGCTCAAGGCATTCCTAAAATGGCTCGACGAGCTGCCAGCCGACCAGAAGTTTGCACCCGCCGAGACTCTTTTCGGTTCGCTCAAGGGCAAAGCCCGCCGCGATGCCGAAGCAAAATTCGCCGATACCATCGTGAATGGCGAATATTCGTCGGCACAAAGAGTTGCTGGGCTTTACGGTCCGCGTACGATGGACTTCAACAAGGAGCGCGAGGATATCCTCGGCTTTGCCCGCGGCCTGAACCAGGAGCATCAGGCTCTCGGAGCTCGAACGGCTAACTTTAACGCAAACATCAACCGGCTTCGGGTTGCCTACATGGGTGCTTTGACCGAGATGCAGGGCAAATCGCCGGTCTATCCGGACGCGAATTCTTCGCTCAGATTTTCGTACGGCAACATCAAAGGCTATGCCCCGCGCGAAGCCGAATTCCGTACACCTTTCACCACAATGAAAGGTATGCTGGAGAAGGACACGGGCATTAATCCGTTCGACGCTCCGCAGAAACTCAAAGATCTGCAAGCGGCGAAAGATTTCGGACGATACGGTGAAGGCGACAGCGTCGTCGTCAACTTCCTCTCGACCACGGACATCATCGGCGGCAACTCCGGCTCGCCGATCCTCAACGGCAACGGCGAACAAGTCGGCCTCTGCTTCGATGGCAACTACGAGGGCCTGGGCAACGATTTCTACTACGATCCTGACTACAACCGCACGATCTCAGTAGATATCCGCTACGTTCTCTTCGTCGTAGAAAAATTCGGCGGAGCGAAATGGGTCGTGGACGAAATGAAGGTCGTCGGCAAGAAATAGTGCTTGGTATTTATCGGGCATTTCTGCTTAAGTCGGCGTGGAAAATCTCTGGATATCCACGCCGCTTTTTTGTTCGTAAATAATAGTTATGCAGCCAAAGATCCTCTCAATTCTCAAAACCCTCTCGCTTACCGTCGGAGCGGTCGTATCGACGGTAGTAATGCTGCTCGTCCAGGATGGCGGGTTTGACAGCTCGCTGCTGGTGCTGCTGTTGATGGGTGTTGCCCCCTACGTCATTTTTTTTGTTCTGACGCTGCTGCTGGAACGTTTCACAAAACTCCCCCGAATTCATCTGATCGGCTTTATTATCGCCGACCTGATGCTGATGTTCACTGCCGGCATTTATGCTCTGACCTGGAACGATCGGACCTCGCCTTTTTACGCGTTTCTTTTCTTAGTTGTTCCCATCTATCTATTGATCGGAAGCCTCGTTCTGCTCGCCCTCAGCGTCGGCATCTCATGGTTGATCTCGAGACTAAAAAAATAGTTTCCAACCACGGTCGCGCAATTTGATCTTAAGCCGTGAGTAATTACACACCTATTTTTCCCCCTGAGTATACGTACGCGTGAATAGCCCGTATTTGCGGGCTTTCTTTGTGGTTTGTGAACGGACTGTTTGGCACGGCGTTCGCGTGGTTAAGTGCGGAAAGCGTTATTTGACAACCTATACCCGAATAGCGTGGGAGGTTACTATTATGAAGAACTTGCTACTGATCTCTGGAATCCTTATTTCCATGATCTTATTACCAAATCCGACCCGCGGAGATGTATCGCTCCTAGTCTTAGAGGCCGTCGGCGTTGCCGGCGAATACACAGGCTCTGGTCATACCGCGATCTATCTTTCTAACATCTGTGCAGAGACCCCAGTCAAACTCAGGCCCTGTCGGCAAGGCGAAGCTGGCGTAGTGATCAGCAGCTATCCATCATTTAGCGATGGCAAGTCGTACGAATGGATAGCTATACCACTCAACCCGTTTCTCTATGGAGTTGAGGACGAGGCCGATATTCCGCTTTACGCTAACGGCGAGATCCGGAATTTCATGCGTGAGAATTACCGGCAAAATCATCTTCGTGATCTAGTGCCCGATAGTCCGGACGGCTCGATGCCAAAGGGTGATTGGAAGATAATGCTGACAGCTGTCTTCAACCGCGACGTATACAGTCTGACTGTCCAAACAACCCCTGAAGAGGATGCGAAATTCCTCGAGAAATTTAACAGCCGGCCGAACGATGGAAACTTCAACACCCTCACAAATAACTGTGCCGACTTTGCTCGAAGCACACTAAACACATATTTTCCGGGCGCCACGCGCCGAGACTGGATCAACGATATTGGCATCACGACCCCAAAAGCCGTAGCGAGATCGTTCACCCGGTACGCAAAAAAACGGCCAGAGCGGCTTTTCTACATTACCCGATACCCGCAGACCCAAGGCACGATCTGGAGAAGTTTCGATAACCGCAACTTCACGGAAATGGCCTTTAAGTCAAAGAAATACCTGATCCCGTCGCTGATCTTTGAACCCTCGCTGGTGCCGATCTTTTCGATCGTTTACTACGTGACCGGCAGATTCGATCTGCATAAAGCATATCTCGAATCCCCAAGTCCCGCGATCGCCAAGCTCAACCGCTCCAAAAAGGTCTTGAACGATCCTCGCATCATGTATTTCAACGCCAGCACCCGAACCGAAGATGTTGCGAAGGCGCTAGAACGCGAACGTTTTACTGTCTTTGGCAGTAAAGAATCCTGGAAGGCTCACAAGACCGAATTTGTAGCAATGCTGAACAAGGCGATCCAGCAAAAGGTCTTTCAAGACATCGGCGAAGTCAATTCGTTTTTCAGGGATCTCGAATTTATGGGCGAACCAGCTCTCGACGCGAATGGCCACCTCATTCTCAAGGTAAATTACTACGGCCAGATGCGCCAGGTCGGCCTGACGAGGGAGAATCTGCTCGATCCGAATTCGGACCGCGAACTTGCCCTGAAATTGGTAATGGCGAAAATAAACGTCGACCTGAACGCCAGTGAAAAGAATCGACGATTGTACCCTGATTTCTGGTTTGATTGGCAGTTAATGAATCAAATAATGGGCGAGCAGACGCCTGTTTTCGCAGGAATCGATAAGAATCGTGGGCGTTTCGTTAAGAATCCGCCGAAGATAAACGTCAAACGTGAGATCGAGAAGCTGATGATCGCTATAACGCATTAATGCTGTGAGTTTTCACGGCCGGCCGCGAGTAAATTCACATTACTCGCGGCCGTCTTTGGATTCCCTCGTGTAATCGAACCCATATTAGGCTCTTTTACGGGTCCGGTCTTGGCACGACACTCGCGTATAGATTAAGCGGGAAGCGATATTTGAAAACCCGGGAGGTCCATCATGAGAGTAGTAATATTCACATTGGCCGTCTTATTAAATTGCAATTTGGCACTGACGCAGGAAAGAGAATTTAAGATCAATCTTCCCGTCCGCGACCCGATCAACCAGAATCTGAATACTAACCAGGCTGAAAAGCTTACATCCGTTGCATTCGTTCCCAAACGGCGGATCGATACAGAAAAAGCCGCTACGTTTCGCCCAGTGGATCTCCGATCCACCTTCGTTGCAAACCAACCTGCTCAGCGAAACGCAAAGACCTCCGACTTCGACAAAGCGCTTGAGAACACTGCAAAAGATCCAATAGCCGTTCAGGAAAATGTCGATTTCGAGTTCCACTGGCGGTCCGCGATGATCCAATCCGGATTGTTCCTCGGTATGCAGCATGCGTTTCGCATGACCGAAAAAAAGACCCGCGACGAACTCGACGGACCTTTCTTTCGAGATTGGAAAGAGTCTGTCCAGAACCTTCACGGCTGGGATGACGGCGGTAAAACGTTTACCAGCTACGTTGCCCACCCGATGCAGGGAGCGTTGACGGCTCGCATTTTCGTTAACAACAGCGGCCGCGCAAAACGAGCGGAATTTGGGTTGACAAAGGAGTACTGGCAGAGCCGTGCGAAAGCGGTTGTCTGGGCGGCTGTCTGGAGCACCCAATTTGAGATAGGCCCACTCAGCGAGGCATCTCTCGGCAATGTCGGGCAGAAACTATACAAGGGTCATCACAGCAAGATGACATACGGTGATCTCGTCGTCACCCCAGTTGTCGGCGTCATGTGGAGCGTCGGCGAAGATGTTATCGACAAATACATCCTGACAAAATGGATCGAGAAGAAAGTCGAGAATCGTCTGCTGATGAAGATCTTTCGAAGCGTTCTTACGCCGACAACGAGCTTTGCGAATATTATTCGCGGCCGCGCCCCCTGGCGACGAGATTTTAGACGAAATTAACACCCCGCCAACTTTCCGCAATGCACACAACCACCCACCAAAGGCCTCGCACCCAGCGAGGCCTTGTTCTGGTTCAAAAAGGTCAATACTACGACTCGCAAGAAACGGACATTAACCTCGTTCAATAACTACAAGCACGGCCGTTCTTGCAAATTAAACAATACACGGAGAAAACTATGAGGAAAATAATCTTTGCCCTTGGGCTTGTCTCGCTTTTTGGCATTAACGGCCTCGCGTCGGTCTATATCAAGTATTACAACAAAGACTCGCAGGTTTGGACGTTCAAGGTAAGAATGGACGGACAGAACAAAGAAGTCACGTTTAACGGCTCAACCACGAGCGCAACAACCATACAGGGCAGCGGCATAAAAGCCATCGTCGAAACCAAATGTGGGAATGTCGAGGTCGCCAATGATTCCAAGATCGAGATCAAAGACGGCTGCATCAAGTTTGTAAATTAAACTACATCCTAAAATAAAAAAGGCTTTGCCGCCCAGCAAAGCCTTTTGTTTCGTCTATCTAGAAGCTACGCAGTTTTTTTATGACACGTCGTGCACTGCATATTCGTTGGGCCCTTGGTCAGTTTGTTTGTTTTCGCGATCTCGGTGTGGCAGCCGGCGCAATTCCTGTGAAGTGCCTGCTGATTCGTCAGCGAGATGATCGCCGTGCTTGACTCGTGCTTTATTTCAGGGATGGTGGCGAGGAGTTTTGGCTTCTCGCCGGCACGTGCATGACAGTCGCGGCAGGCCGCAACGCCCGTAAGGGCAGCACCTTTTGCAAACAGATCGGCAGTAAGTGTTGTCGTCCGGTCGGTCGGCCAAGCTGTTTTCAGCGGTGGATGCTTAAGAAGTTCCGCCGCTGGTTGGGCGGTGTGGTGACATTCCACGCAGCCGATCGGCCCGGTTCCGTCAATGCTGTAAGCTCCGCCGTTATGCTTAACATGATTGAAAGTGACCTGGCCAAGCTTTGAATCCTTGCCAAGAACTATCACCTCGGGCATCTTGACGTCATCGGGTGGTTTAACCTGAGCGAGTCCATGATTCGTGGAAAAAGTGACCATAAACGCTACTGCACCAAAGACCACAAGCGCCGCTATACCGAATAGAATTTTCTTTTTCATCGATAGATTCCTCCTCTGTTATGTTGTTGACACTAAAAAATCATCTTAACACTGTTCGGGAGGAAAGGATGTGATGCAACGCACAAAGAAAGCCCGGCAGATCTTGCTCTCCGCCGGGCCGCACATTGTCATCTGTCGCGTTATTTGTCGGAGTAATCGAGTTTGATCGAGTTCATCCCACGCAGGATGACCTTTTGCCGGCGCACCACACGCTTCCGATTCTTTGCCGGGTTAAAGACATTTAGCGGTGACGGGATCATCGCGGAAAGGAACGCGGCTTCTTCTCGCGTCAGGTCCGAGGCGGATTTTTTGAAATAGGTGCGGGCGGCGGCTTCGGCGCCGTAAACGCCGTCGCCCCATTCGATCACATTGAGATAGATCTCGAGAATGCGTTTTTTGGTCAATTCGCGTTCGAGGAAATAGGTGTAAACGGCCTCGCGGCCCTTCCTGAGGAAATTACGATCCTCGGAAAGAAACAGATTTTTTGATAACTGCTGGGTGACAGTGGACGCACCACGTTTGAAACTAGGCATCGGCGGTATCCAGTCGTCATCACTCGGCTTGCAGTCTTTCTTGGGGTTCCCGGCCGCTTTCGCTTCTTCCTCACACTCTTCGCGGGCTTCCTTTTCGCCTTCCTTGACCGCTTCATCCCAAGCAGCCTGGATCGCGTCCCAGTCGAAGCCGTTGTGTTGAAAAAAGCGCGAATCCTCTCCCGCCAACACAGCCCGCTGCAGGTGTGGAGAGATCTGCTCCATCGGCATCCAGATCATGAATTTCTTCGGTTCCCGGCCTTCTGCCCTTGCCTCAGAAAGACGAAATTCGATCATAGAAGATGTCGTGGGATTCTCAGTCCGCAGCCGTGAAATAGCCGGAAATGTGATAAGTTCGTATGCCAGCCATACAGCTATAGCTCCGATAAAAATTAAGGTTAGAACTTTGATCCAGTACCACATTTGTTACCTAGGAATTATCAAATAGGAATAACGTTTTGTAAATCGGAACTGTTCGGTATTTGTTTGGTTTACGGAATCGCAGAGAAAGCTTCCAATGCTTGAAATGTCGTCACAGTTACGGCTATCCTGTTATCTAAGTATAAACCTGACTAATATTGCGAGGGAACATGATGGGACAGCACGATAACGTTGTGGCGGTAATACTCGGTGGCGGTGCAGGTTCGCGGCTCTTTCCGCTGACCGGCGAACGTTCAAAACCTGCGGTTCCACTTGGCGGAACCTATCGTCTCATCGACGTTCCAGTCTCGAATTGCATCAATTCCGAGATCACACAGATCTTTGTTCTAACGCAGTACAACTCGGCTTCACTCAATCGGCACATCTCACGGACATACCGATTCTCTAATTTCTCATCGGGCTTTGTCGAAGTTTTGGCCGCGGAACAGACGAAAGATAACCCTCAATGGTTCCAGGGAACGGCCGACGCGGTCCGCCAAATGCTGCCGCACCTTCGCGATTGGCGTGTCGATACGCTTTTGATCCTGTCGGGTGACCATCTCTACCGGATGGATTACCGCAAGTTCCTCGACCGCCATTTCTCAACGGGCGCGGATCTGACCGTTTCCGTTGTTCCCTGCCGCCCTGACGAAGCTCCGGAATTTGGCCTGCTTAAAGCAGATCCGGATGGCCGTATCGTTGAATTCAAGGAAAAACCGAAGGGTGCAGATCTCGAATCGATGCGTGTTGACACGACGAGTTTTGGGCTGACGGCGGATGAGTCAGCGGGCCGGCCCTTTCTGGCATCGATGGGTATTTACGTTTTTAATTACAACAAGCTCGTTGAGCTCTTAAAAACAGACAACTCCTGGGTCGATTTCGGCCGCGAGATCATCCCTGCCGCGATCGAGAAATATACCGTCCAGGCTCATCTATTCAAGGATTATTGGGAGGATATCGGAACGATTCGAGCATTCTATGAAGCGAATCTGGACCTCGCGGCTCCGCTGCCGAAATTTAACTTCTTCGATGCTTCAGCACCCATCTACACCCGCAGCCGGTATCTGCCGCCGTCAAAGCTGATCGGCTGTGATATCGATAATTCAATGGTCTCCGAGGGCTGCATCCTAAACGGCGTCCGCATTCGAAAATCGATCATAGGCCTTCGAAGCCGTATCGACAGCGGTGCGAACATCGAAGAATCGATCATCATGGGCTCGGACATCTTTGAATCTATCAGTGAGATCCGTTCCAACATTGACAGCAATAAGCCGCACATCGGCATCGGCGAAAACACGGTTATTCGCCGCTGCATCGTCGATAAGAATGTCCGTATCGGAAACAACGTAAAACTGTTGAATCTAAATAATATTGAGTTCTACGATGCTCCGGACAAGTCTGTATATATCCGCGAGGGTATTATCATCGTTCCCAAGAATGCGACGATCCCTGATGGAACGGAGTTATAGCTGGATGCTGGGCGTTTTGTCTTTCGTCAGTGAATTTGTGGTTTTTTTCTGCTGGTATAGGTTTCGCGGGCTCGGACGACGACGCCATCCTTATCGACCTTGACCTTGACGCTGCTCGATTTCCCGGGCATGCGATCCTCGCTCGGATAATAGGCAACACTATAGAATTCACGCAGCTCGCTGGCGATCTTCGAATAGGCATCCGCGAGATTGCCGAGTGATGTCGCATCATATCGGCGGCCGCCCGTGCGAATGGCCAACTGATCCAGGTACTCGGCGGCCTTTTCATATTCTGCTGCGGTGGTTCCCTGCGAACTCGGTGTCATTATCGTTGGAAGCATATTCGGCAGCGGGTTGCCGCCCTGGGTTGGGATCGATATCTTCGGCTGCTGAACGATCGGCCCGTTCTTCATGTTCTGAACATCAGCGAACGTATCGTATCTGATGGTATAGATCAGCGAATCAAGCTCCATCGCATCATGAAGGTTATTGAGGTCATTGGAACGCCGGCTCGTCGTATCCACGCCATCTGTGAACAGAATTATCGCCTTGCGGCCGTCTATCTGCCGAAGCCTATTGTTCATGACCAGGTCAACAGCCTCGTACAAGCTGGTTCCCGTAGCGATGGCCGTAGATTTGATCGCCCGATAGATCTCCTTTCGTTCATTGGTGGCTTCGCAGAGCACATGAACTTCACCGTCAAATGAAACGACCATCACCCTATCATTTGGCCTGAGCTGATCGATGAATGCGATCGCGGCAGATTGGATCTCCGCCAATTTAAACTTGGTCGAGTAGCTCATATCAAGCACCAAAGCGACCGTGAACGGCTCATTCTCGTTTGAAAAAAGGGCGATCTCCTGCTCCTTGCCGTTCTCGAAAACCTTGAAGTCTTCCTTTCCGAGCCCACCTATAAATCGCCCCTTGCGGTCCATCACCCGAACAGGGATCGAAACTAGTAGCGTGTTCACCTTGATGATCTCGCCATCATCCGCCGTCAGGTCGCTTGCGGGCACAAGCGTTTTGGGCGTCGCTAGTGGTGTCGGACTCGGTGTTGGTTCCGTGGAACGTTGATTCTTCTTTCCATCGGTCTTTGTGTCTGTTCGTCCCGATTGAGCGAAGGCCATCGAGGCAAACGCCGCAAAGCATACTAACAGGATCGCTGAGTATCTGAGTTTCATTCGGTCACCAAGTTCCAGCATCTACGATGCTTGTTAGCTCTATTAAAGATGCAAAACAGAAAAAAAGGAAGTCATTATTTCTGACCTCCTTTATTTTATTTATATCCTTGACGACGGTCTTAGCGGCCGGCGACATTCCGGTCGGACTTGCCAACGACATAACTATTTTTTGCCCTGACGACAACATTCGGCCGCATGACACGTATCTTGATCTGCTTCCGGTCGCCGACTTTACCTACAGCTTCGGGATAGTAGCCGAGAGAATACTGACGGCGAAGCTCTTCTGCGATCCCGGCAAAAGCTGCATCGACATTGTAAATTGACTGTGCCTCGAACTGCCGGCCGCCGCTGTTGAGCGCGAGCGTTTCCAGATACTTGCGTCCTTTTTCGTATTCGGCAGAATTGGCGCCGCCGCGGCCGCGGCCGCCCGAGCCAACGCTGACGTTTCCGCCGGTCAAGATCGCACCGAGAATGTCAGCCATAGTAACGCGTCCGCCCCGGCCTGTACGCGGCGTTGGATTATTGTTTCCGCCATACATATCTGTCGAGGTATCGTACCGAATGGTATAAAACAGGGCGTCAACTTCCTCGGTATCCTTTAATGTGCTGTCATAGCTTGCCCGGCGCGAGGTCGTATCGACCCCGTCCGAGAAAAGCACAACCGCTTTTCTCCCCTGGATCGTACGCAGCTGCTGCTGAATGACGTAATCCACTGCCTCATAAAGACTCGTGCCGTCACCGAACTGTGCCTGCTGAATAGCTCCGCGAAGAACGCGCCGGTCATTGGTTGCCGGACACATCACCTGAACGTGCTGATCGAATGCTACGACCATGACTTTGTCAGCCGGACGGAGCTGGTCGACAAATGTGATCGCCGCACTCTGGATCTCATCGATCCGGAATTGTGTCGAAGGGCTGACGTCGATGAGCAGAATAACCGTGAATGGCTGCTCGACCGATTGAAAATAATCCAGCTTTTGCTCGACGCCGTCCTCAAATATCTTAAAATCCTTTTGCTGCAGGCCCGATATGAATCGTCCGTCACGATCGAGCACCGAAACCGGCATCGTTACCAAATTTGTTTCGACCCGAATTACCTCATCATCCTCAGGCGGCGTCGCGGTGGGGTTGGCAGTTGGTTTGTTGCCGTTGATAAGAACCGGCGGGCCCGCATCCTCAGTCGTAACCGGTGGCGCATTAAGGATACGCGGCGGGGCCGCTGTCGGAGCGACACGCGGACGCGTCGAGGTATTCCCCTGCCCAAACGCTCCAAACACAAGCGTCCCCATCGTGATCAAAAGAACTGCTAGCTTTTTCATCGAATCATATACTCCGCACCGATCAGTTACTTTGGGGAAAGCGACGTTTTGATTAGGTTTGGCACCTTTTCGTTGCTATGAAATTTTATCAAGATATTCGATGGCAAGATCATGAAATCTCCTTCGAACCGAGTTTATATTCACAAACGGCAACGCGTGGTTGTGCGTGCGGTTCGTCAGCAAAATAAAAACCCGATCCTTGACCGGATCGATCCATAAACTCGTCCCCGTAAACCCAAGATGCCCAAAGCTCGTCCTAGACATTTTCGTTCCCGCAGTCGATTCCGGCGTCGTTGCAAGCTGGAACGCGAACGAGCGATGTTCGTTCATTCCCGACGTAAAATTATGAGAAAATCTACCGCAATCCTCTCGGTATAAAAGCGACGTGTGGTTTTCTAAGAACTGAAGTGCGATCGCAAGCACCTCAGTCGCAGTCGAAAACAGTCCGGCGTGGCCCGCAACCCCGCCCATAAAATGAGCATTTCCATCGTGAACCTCGCCCCATATGATACCCGTGCGGAAGCTGTTTTTCCGAAGTTCGACCGCAAATCCAAGGTCTTCGCAAGTCTGTCGCTCAAATCCGTTCCCATGTTCGCAAGCCGCGATCCGAGGCCGCAGTTCCGCCGCGGGGTGAAAGCCCGTATCCCATAAACCGAGTTGGTCGGCGATCTCGTCTTCCACGACGCGATCGAGCGGCAGCGAATACAATTTCTCGATGATCCGGCCAAGCAGGATGAAGTTCGCATCGCTGTAAACCACGCGGCTGCCGGTCCGGTAATCGAGCGGCGTCGCCGCAATGTTCGCCACGATCTCGTTTGGCTGATCTACAAGCAAATAGAACGGCTTCCACGCCGCTAAACCCGAAGTGTGTGACAGCAAATGCTTCACCGTGACGCCATCTTTACCCGCTCCGTCGAATTCCGGCAGGTATTTCTTAATCGGCTGCTCGATATCCAGTTCGCCTGAACCCGCCGAATGTGCCGCGAGAAAGCCCGTCATCAGCACCTTTGTCAGACTTGCCAGGTCGTATATCGTTTCCTTAGTCGCGGGGATCAGTTCAGGTTCGACCACAGCGTTCCCGAGAGCCTCGTGCATCACGATCTGACCGCCTTCGGCGACGAGATAGACCGCCGACGGAAAATCACCAGCGTCGATGCGTGTCGATAGAAATCGTGAGATCTGATCTGGCATTATGTAAGTATGAACTCTGCTTTCGACGCGATTGACAACCGCTACGCCTAAAAAATAGACTTAAGCTCTAAATTTTACAACGAGGTAAACAAATACATGAGCAAAGTAGAATCTGCTGACCTAATTCTAAAACTTTATGATCTGAGACGCGAAGAGATGATGAGAAAGGCGAGAAACTGGTTTTTCACTTTTAACCCGACGAGCGCCGAAGACTACATTAAAACCATGATGGACCCGGAAGTCGGCGGCTACCTGAGAATGGTTGTATCGTATTGGGACATGGCGGCGGCCCTCGTCAATCACGGTGCGATCGACGCCGATATGTTCAACGAAACCGCTGGCGAGCACGTGATCGTCTTCGCCAAGGTCCAACCGCTCCTCGCGGAACTGAGAGAAATGTGGCAAAACCCGACCGCATTGCAGCACCTCGAAAAGGTCGTGACCGGGACGCCCGAAGGTGCCGAGAGACTCGCAAAAACTCAGGAATGGCTCATATCAATGGCCGAAAGAGCCGGTGGAGCAGCAGCATAGGTCATTTGGTCCGCATGAATTGCCTCCAGCTTCAGCTGGAGGTGTGATTCTCTTTAATAAAAGGGCTTTAGCCGAAAGATTTATTCGGCTAAAGCCTCTTCATTTTGGCCGCCCACCTCCAGCTAAAGCTGGAGGCAATACATAAGAAAAGTACATTGGGGCTCTAATTTTGCTGCCTTAACCGATTGATATGCTCCTCGATCTTCTCTAAAACCCCGACCGCCAAAGCCAACGCCCGACGCCCGTCCTCCCCGGTGACCGGAGGTTGGGCATCATGCTCGACCGAATCCAAAAACGCCGTGATCTCAGCCCGTAAAGGTTCGACATCATTGATCTCAAGCCTATTGATCGAGATACCAAGCAGCGGATGTGCGGCCTCGGGGTTGAGCGAGGTGACCGATGCAAACTTTGTACCGTAATCAAGAACCACATACGACCCTGTCTGATAAAACCGTGTCTTTCGGATCTTGTCAGTACCGATCCGCGAAGCGGTGATGTTAGCAACGGCTCCGTTTTCAAATTCGATGCGGGCATTCGCGGCATCAACCTTGTCGGAAATGACCGGAATCCCAACCGCGCGGATCTCCGAAACTTTCACATTCTCGCCAACGAGCCATTGGATGGCATCGAGGTCGTGGATCATCACGTCGAGCACCACATCGACGTCTAGCGAGCGGTTAGGGAACGGCGACACGCGGTGGATCTCAAAATACAGCGGTTTCGTGATATGGGGCCGCAGAGCGACCATCGCGGGGTTGAACCGCTCGAGTTGCCCGACCATCAGCTTCGCACCCGACTTTTCAGCCGCCGCGATCATTTTATCGGCCTCGTCGAGCGTCAGAGCGATCGGCTTTTCGACAAGGACGTGAACACCAGATTCGAGAAACGCACATGCGATCTCACAATGCGTTTCCGTCGGCGTCGCGACCGAAACTACATCGACTTTGCCGAGCAGATCGCGCCAATTCGTAAAGCTGTCACATTTATTATCCGCAGCTATCGTCGCAGCGGTTTCGGCGTTAACATCACAAACGCCGAACATCTCGACGCGGCCTTCGGCGGCCAATTCGGCATAGTTTCGCCCATGATGCCGCCCGAGGCTGCCGACACCGATCGCGGCAACGCGTAATTTACGATTTTCGCCCATAATTTGATAACAAACCGCTTTTCAGCAATACTTTACATTCTCGATTATGACACCGGAAATTACAAAGACCGAGTCTACCGCCGTGCCGACATATATGTGGGTGCTGCTGGCCGTTTTGATCGTCTTTGTTTACATGTTCGGCCTCAACCTTCCGCTGCTCGGCCCGGACGAACCGCGTTACGCCCAGGTCGCCCACGAGATGTTCGAGCGCGGCGATTGGGTCACGCCAACCCTTGGCGGTTTTCACTGGTTCGAAAAACCGGCGTTGCTCTATTGGCTGCAGATCACGTTCTACCACTTTTTTGGCGTTAGTGAATTTGCTGCTCGTTTTGGATCGGCGTTGTTCGGTTTGGGCATGATCGCGGCTCTTTGGGTTCTTGGCAGGAAGATGGCCACAGAGGCCACAGAGAAAAATCAAAAATCGCGTACGAGTGAAAAAACTGTCACCCCGACCTCTGTGTCCTCTGTGTCCTCTGTGGCAAATTTCCCAAATTACCTCGCCCTGGTCGCCGCTACGTCGTTAGGGATTCTCGTCTTTTCGCGCGGGGCGAGCTTCGACATTATCGTCACATTTCCAATGACCGCCGCGATGGTCAGCTTTTTTATTTTCGACCGGGCGTCCGACAATACCTGGCGAAAAAAATATTTACCTCTTTTTCTTTTTTACGTTTTTATCGGCGTTTCGCTGATAGCCAAAGGGCTGATCGGCATTCTGTTCCCGTTTGCAATCGTCGCGTTTTATAACGTGCTCGAGTGGCGTCTACCGAGCCGTGCATTCCTAGCGAGCCTGCTCTGGGGAACACTAGTGGCAACGGCGGTTGCCGCTATCTGGTATCTGCCAATGTATCAGCGAAACGGCTGGGAATTCATCGATGAATTCATTATCCAGCACCATTTTCAGCGTTACAGCTCGAATAAATATCAGCACCCGCAGCCTTTCATCTTTTTCTTTTGGGTGCTGCCGTTGATGACTTTCCCGTGGGTCCCGTTTTTCTTCCGTGGTTTTTGGAATTCGGTCAAAGCAGTCTTTGATTGGCGGGCGGATCAGATTCAGCCCACTTCGTCGCTGCTTCGCTTCTCCTTCGCCTGGCTGCTGGTTCCGGTTGTCTTCTTTTCAATGTCAGGTTCGAAACTGCCGGGCTATATCCTGCCTGCGGTTCCGGCGGCGATAATATTAACAGCACTGTTTATTTTCGGGTTGGTCCAGAAAAGCGTGAAATGGCAAAAGATAGTGATGACCACCGCCATGACCACACTTATCAGCATCGTCGCATTATTGATCTTCGTCGTACCGAAATTTGCTGAGGCCGATTCCGTCAGGTCACTGATTGCGGATGCAAATACTCGCGGATTCTCTGAGCAGCGGGTTTTCATGGTGTACACGCTTTCGCACAATGCCGAATTCTATGCACCCGGCCGCCTTCTACGTGACGAAACCGGCAAACAACGAACGTTCTACCACGTCGACGACCTGCTGCCATATCTCGCCCGGGAAAACGGTAAATCGGCGTTAGTTCTTGTTCCCATCGAACACCTTGCGGTTCTCACAAAAGACAGCCGCATCACAACTCGAGTGCTAAAAGACAACACCGAACTCGCCATTGTCGAGATCGCGGTCAATTGATCTTTGTCTTAAGACTTTAGTCTTTGGACTCATGACGCTCACCCTCCGCCGCCCGTCGCAACCGATCCATCAGAGCCGCTCCGATGCCGGACTCAGGGACGATCTCACAATAGATCGTATCGACCGATTCCCGATCGCATTCGCGAAAGAATTCGAAAACAACATGAGCGTAGATCTCCACTGAGGAGCACAGCAAAGCCTTTTTGAATTCGCATTTGGGCCGTCTGAGTCCGAGGTATGCAGAATTTTCAGATCTCAAATTTGGGGACTCAGATCCATGATCGATAAGCACGACCTTTGCCCGCGGAGAATAATGCCTGTGCATTAACCCCGGGCTCCGAACTGCGCGGCCATTGACGACCTTATTCTCAACAGTCTCAGCAACGACTGCTTGTAATTCTGCGAGCGAAACCGCACCTTGCCGCAGCAAAACCGGAACTTTTGACGTGCAATCGACAACCGTCGATTCCAGCCCGATCTCGGTCGCCTCGCCCTGCAAAATGCAGTTGATGCGGCCATCGAGATCTTCGAGAACAGCCTGCCACGTTGTCGGGCTTGGTCGTCCTGATAGGTTTGCTGAAGGAGCAACGACCGGAACGCCACAGGCTTCGAGAAATCGTTGCGCGAGTTCGTGACGCGGCATCCGCACGCCGATAGTATCAAGCCCGGCGGTCGCGATGAGCGGGACTCGGTCGGATTTTGGCAGAACTAACGTAAGTGGGCCGGGAAACAGAGCATCGATAAAATTCCGGGCGTTTTCCTTAACTTCGGACGCAAGTTCACGGATTTGAGCAAGGTTCGCAACGTGCGCGATCAGCGGGTTGTCAGCCGGGCGGCGTTTCGCTTCAAAAATCTTCGCGACCGCTTCAGCGTCAAAGACGTTCGCACCGAGGCCATAGACCGTCTCCGTCGGAAATGCGACAGTGCCGACGTTTTTGATGAATGCCGCGGCTTCGAGCGGGGAATTTGTTACGATGGTCTTCACGTACTGAAAGTTTTACGCGAAAGGCCGTGAGAACGCAAAGCCGCTATTTCGCTTCGTAAATTAAGGTGCGTTTCTTTCTGGGGATCAATGCCCCGGCGAGAGCTCCTAAACCGGCACCAACGGCGATGAAGGGAGCGATCACGCCGCCCGTGTCGTCGCTACCGCCGGTTGCGGCCAGCACTCCGCCGCCGATCGCTGCACCAACTCCTGCCCCGGCGGCCGCTCCTATGGCAATTCCCGGCCCCCGCGAACCGTTTTTGACCTGATGGACCTTTTTGACGTCCGTGAAAGCAACTTCTTCAGTTTTGCCTTTTGAGGAAACACCGATCGTGCTATCCGAAACGGCTTCGATAGTGCCGTCGATCTTCTTACCCGCCTTGGTCTCGACACGAACTTCCGTGCCCCCGGCGAGGGCCTTCACGCTGCGCCAATCATTCGAAGCCTGGGCCAAAAGCACAAATGGCTGAGTAAGGAACGCAAAAATAGTGATGCTAACGACGATCCAACGCATGGTCATAGTGATTAAACCTCTTTTTGGTAAAACGACGGTCGCGAGATTTATAACATTGCTTCTATCTAAACACCAAGCCACGTTCTCCCAGTGGTGAAATCTCGTTGCATCAAGCTAAAATATGAGTGTGACGATCGCCGAAAAACTCAAAACCTTACCAACGGATGCCGGCATTTACATTCATAAGAATGCGGCCGGAAAGATCATCTACGTCGGCAAGGCAAAGAATCTGAAGAACCGCGTGCGGTCTTACTTTCAATCGAGCCGCAATCACGACCCGAAAACTCGCCAGCTCGTAAAAAACATCACGGATTTTGAGTTTATCGTCGTCGATAATGAGGTCGAGGCATTGGTCCTGGAATCGAACCTGATCAAAAAGCACAAGCCGCGATTCAACGTTTTTCTAAAGGACGATAAATCATATCCACATCTCAAGCTCACGAACGAACCATTCCCAAAGGTCGTCGTCACGCGAAAGATCGTGCGTGACGGCTCCAGCTATTACGGCCCTTTTTTGCCTGCGACGATGGCTCGCAACACGCTGAACCTGGTCAATCGTGCCTTTCAGCTCCGAACCTGCGAGATCGAGATCGACGGCAAACTCGCCCGCCCGTGTCTCGAATACCACCTAAAACGCTGCCTCGGCCCGTGTGTCAAAGGGCTTTGTACAAAAAAGGAATATGAGGAAGCCGCCGCCGATGTAAAGATCCTGCTCGAGGGCAAAAACAAGGAACTCGCCAAAACCCTCGAGGCCCGCATGTGGCACTATTCCGAGAACGGCCAATACGAACTCGCCGCCAAATACCGCGACCTCAGCAAGACGGTCTTGGCCCTCAGCGAGCAGCAAAAGATGGCGACGACGGCCGATCTCGACATCGATATCATAGGATTTTATCGCGAAAATCAACGCCTCGCCCTGCAGCTCTTCACCATGCGCGAAGGCCGCATCGTCGGGCGGCGTGAGTTCTTTTGGGAAGATCTCGTTGAGGACGATACGTTCAACCCGGCGGAATTTCTAAGCGTGGTTTTGGCTCAGTATTACTCGACCGATTACGTGCCTTTAGAAATTCACGTTCCGCAGGATTTCGACGACCGCGAGGTGCTGGAGAAAGCCCTGACCGAACGCCGCGGCCGCCGTGTGAAGATCCTCGACCCCAAACGCGGCACCAAACGGAGCCTCGTCGAGCTCGTCGAAACCAACGCCAAGATCGCCTTCGAACAGCGTTTCCGAGTGCTCAAACCCGATTCGCAAAAGGTACTCGAAGAACTTCAGGAACTGCTCGAACTCTCATATTTTCCTGAACGGATCGAGTCGTTCGACATCTCGAATATCTCGGGAGCGGAGAACGTCGCAGGAATCGTCGTCTTTGAGAACGGCAAACCGGCGAAAGGACATTATCGCCGATTCATCATCAAATCGGTCGAGGGTGCGAACGATTTCGCGTCGATGCACGAAGCGGTTTTTCGCCGCTACAAACGCCTGCTGGCCGAGGAAAAGCCTTTGCCCGAGCTGATCTTCATCGACGGCGGCAAAGGCCAGCTTTCGGCCGCTGCTGCCGCGATGCAAGCTCTCGATCTCGAACAAATAATGCTCGTCGGCCTCGTCAAGCCGCAAAAACAGCACAACCAGATCTCGCACCTGCTGATCTACGGCCGCGAGGACCAACCGATCCCATTCGACCGCCACTCGCTCGCCTTCCGCCTGATCCTCCAGATCCGCGAAGAAACGCATAAAACGGCCATCGAATTCCACCGCAAGCGGCGTGAGAAACGAGATTTCTCGTCCGAACTGTCCGAAATTCCTGGCATCGGCGAGAAACGTAAACTGAAACTGTTGAAGAATCTCGGATCGATCGAGCGAATTGCAAAAGCGTCGATCGAGGAACTTCGGCCGTTTATCGGTCAAAAAGCCGCAGGCGAGATCGTCGAACATTTCGCTAATCAAAGAAGCCTCGGCGCGCGCGAACAGTAGGATCGAACCCCAACAGATCAGGCCCGAATTTCCTGTCTGCAAAACAGCGACGTAAATTGCAGACAGGAATTTCGGGCCTGATATTTAGGCCTGAATGACCTAAATTCTAATTACCTTTTCGAACGTATGTCTTGTGAACGACGACCTTCGACTTCTCGTCGACGGCTTCGACCATGACGTTGTATTTGTCTTCGCGGGTGATGACGCGGCCAGTTGGGCCGGCGGAGCGTTCTTTTGAACGGGCTTTTTCGGAATCGTCCATAAAACCCTTGATCGCGTCGGCCTTGACCGGCTCGGCGAGGCGGATGCCACGGGCTTCTGAGACAGCTTCGGTCGCGGTGGCCTTGAGGTTCTTGAGCCAGAGCTTTTTGAACAGTGCGTTTGAGACGTAAACGTCCGCACTGTTGATCTGGCCATTGATGGCAAATGCGTAGCCGATCACATCCGATCTGCCGTCGGCTATCGAGCTGAGATTTCTTATATATTCGTCTATATTCGCGACCACCTTCTTATTCTCGAGGCTGAGCTGCAGGCTCGAACGCGACACGTCGTCCGTCACCGCTCCGCCGACGTTTTTGCTGAGCTTTTCCTGAGCCTTACTGACCTGATTCCAGACCTCCTGCTGCGAACGCGTGGCGTTTGCTGCGATCTTCAGGTCCTTTGAAACAATACGGTCGTTCGAACTTGTAAATTTCGTTGATTCTTCACCGCCGCGTTTTTCCCAGCGGCCTGATTCGACGCAAAAAGCGTCTATCTTCACCCGGCCCGAACGTGCGGGAATTATGATGCTCACCGCCAGCACACGGTCCTGTTTTCCGCCCTTCACAATATCGCCCGACTGGATGAAAACGTCCTGTGTCTTCGACAGATTTTCGACCTCAAGCTCGTTCACCTCAGATGTTTCGTACACGACCAACAGCTTTCGCTCCATGGCTTCCTGCAGTGTCATGACGTTGCCCTTGGTGTTCTGGTCTTTGCCGTGAATCAGGAAGATAGTGAGATTTTTGTGCGTGTAGGGCGACGATATGCGGTATCCATCAGTCTGTGCAAGGGCCGAAAAGGCGGCGGTCAACGTAAATACAGCGACGGCGATCAGCCCTGTGATTCTCTGGTTTTTCATAATTACAAACTCCTTTTGATCTTTTCCATAATGTGGAGAGCGTCGCTGTATATTTTCGGAACGCAGTCTCGCTCGTTTTCTTGCAGAAAAAATGCTGAAAGCCCGCGCGTGAGCAAGGGCGGATCACACAATTGGACATTTTGGGTTGGGCATAAAACTCATTCAAATAGCTTGCGCTGACTGATCCGCCCTTGCTTACGCGTGGGCTTGTGCATATTCTTTCGATATGAAATTCCTTGTATCGCTTTTCTTCCTCGCTCTTTCATTTGTGAGCATCTTCGCCCAAAAGTCCGAAGACGACCGCCGGTCTAATATGCCGGTCGAGCCGTTTCGGATCATTGGGAACGTATATTATGTTGGAGCGTCTGAGGTCACTTCGTTTTTGATCGTAACGCCAAAGGGCCACATTCTGGTTGACGCCGGTTTTCCACAAACTGCTCCGCAGATCATCAAAAATATCCGCACGCTCGGTTTCAAACCCGAGGAGATCAGGCTGATGGTCAACACGCAGGCACATTTTGACCACGCCGGTGGATTTGCCGAGCTTAAGCGCCTGAGCGGTGCAAAAATGATAGCGAGCCCGCTCGACAAGGTTATGATCGAGGACGGCGGGAAAAACGATTTCACCTGGGGCGATGAACTTTCTTATGAACCGATTAAGGTCGATCGCGTCATTCAGAACCGCGAAAAGATCTCGCTCGGTGGAGCCACGCTGACCGCGATCTTCACACCCGGCCACACGAAAGGCTGCACGGCGTGGGAATACACCGTGACCGAAAAAGGCCGTAAGTACAAGGTTCTGTTCTGGGGCAGTGCCTCAAGCCCCGGCTATAAATTCTTCGGCAATAAAAACTATCCGGACATCGTCGCCGATTACGAAAAAACCTTCGCCGTGATGAAAACGCTCAAGCCGGATGTTTTCCTCGCGTCACACGGATCATTTTTCGACCTGTTTGAAAAGGCAGAAAAGATAAGGGCCAGGCGTGAGCCAAATCCATTTATCGATTCAGATGAATTCGGAAAATACGCCGCGGACGCAGAGAAAGCTCATCGGGCCAAACTTGCAGAACAAAAGAAAGCCGTCAGCCCATAATAGTAACGTCGATTGCATTTTTTGCGATTTCCGATAACAATAGGGCAACTTAAACCACTTCGAGGAGAAATTAATATGATGAAATCATTGCTCGCATTCGGCGTCTTATCGTTTGCCCTCACATTCTGCGGCCTGCAGGATAAGCTCAAGGGTTTGTCCGGCGGCCCGGCAAGTAACTCCAACGTCTCCAGCAATAATTCGAACGGCACCGCTCCGCCGAATACAAATGCAGCTCCAACCGCTGAAAAAGCGAAACCGTCAGTGACGCAGCAAGCGGTCATCGACGGCGGTACCGAGACAAAATGGGACGATCAAGGCCTCTCGTGGAAACTGCCTGCCGGCTGGAAGAAGATGTCGGTCACCAAGGACGGCTTTAACTACAGCTCGCCCGATAACGCATTTTTGCTCGTGAATATCTCAACGCTCGGCGACAGCTTCCCGATGGACATCAGCCTCAAGGCATACTATGACCAGGCCATGCAGCAGCTTAAAAACGGCAAGTACGAATCGGTTAAAATGGTCGATATCGATGGGATAGTCGGCGTTGAGTTTGTCGAAGCACCGCCCGAGGGTAAGGACGATCCGAGGCGGCACCAGTGGATCGCCTACCGCAAATACCTCGGCCAGACGCAGCAGCTAAACGTCATGACCTCGACCAAAGGCTCGAACTTCGGAAAGCACACCGACGATTTCCCGGCGATCCTTTATTCGATGAAGGCGGTGAAGTAATCAGCCGGCAAACAAACTTTTGGCTGCCCGAAATTCAATTATTTCGGGCAGCCGATTTTCATTCGCAGGACGAAAAAAATTGGTAGAGTACTTTTTCACGAAAGACCTTCGACCAATCTTCGCTTTACCTCTACCAATCAGGCCATTTCGAGCCGACAAAGCCTGAAACCACCTCGACCAATCGTAGCTTTTACCCGCTAAAACGCACTGTTTGTCGGGTTTTCACGCAAAGTGTGAATCGATTCACACTTTTGTCGCGGCTTTTTCGATCTGCACAAAATTCTTCCCCCAAAAAACGCTTATTCGTGCAGCGTCGGAGCATCAGCATGCGGAACGAAACACTGCCGGCAGCGTGCCTCGTATTTGTCGGCGGCACCGACCTCAACGCGGGCGTCCGATTCGACGGTTCGCTGCGAGTAGTTGGCGGTCGAGCCGCACTTTACACAAATGGCGTGGGTTTTAGTGATAAACTCGGCGATCGAAAGCAGCTGCGGCATCGGCTCGAACGGCCGGCCCGTGTAGTCCTGGTCCAGCCCGGCGATGATCACGCGGATCCCGCTTTCTGCCAAGCCGTTTACAGCTTCAAGGATCGCCATGTCGAAAAACTGGCCTTCGTCGATCCCGATCACCTCGGTGTCTTCTTTTACGTGCGACATCATCTCGGCAGTATTCGCAACCGGGATCGAATCGTGTTTGTGCCCGGAGTGGGAAGCTATCTCCTCGACCGAATAGCGGGCGTCGATCGCCGGCTTGAAAACCTGCACCTTCTGCCGCGCGATCCTCGCCCGCTTCAGACGGCGGATAAGTTCCTCAGACTTGCCTGAGAACATTGAGCCCGCGATCACCTCGATCCAACCGGTCCCGTTTTGACGCACTTTTCGGCGTTCGTCAGCATTGTCGAACGCAAATTCTTCTACCATAATTGCTCGTTTTAGTTAACGTGGAGACACAATTATAGGTAAAAATCCCCGCAACAGAAAAGCGCGAATAGCTGATTCTTTTTTTATCCAGGAACTAAGTTGAGGGGGATCAAAGATCGGCGAATTTTAGGTACATCTGAGGTCTTTGCCCGTCATCTCGGCAGGCTTCTCGATATCGAGAACCCCAAGTATCGTTGGCGCAATATCTGCAAGAGAACCGCCTTCAAAAAGCCGCATATTTCCTGCCTTATCATCGACAAGGTGGAATGGGACCGAATTGGCGGTCGGCAACGGGTTTGGCTCTCCGCTTTCCGCGTGGATCATCTCCTCGCAATTGCCGTGCGTTGAGGTGATCATGACGATGCCACCCGCCTCACGAACCGTATCGCAAATGCCCCCGAGGCACGTATCAATGTATTGGATCGCCGAAACCGTTTTATTGAGATCTCCCGTTTCAGCCATCATATCTGCTGCCGGGATGTTGACCACAAAAAATCCATTCGGCGCAGCCTCAACACCCTCGCGAAATTTGTCGGTTATCTTAAAGCTCTGTGATTCCGGATAAACCTCGGCAGACGGCAGCCTGCTGCTGACGATCAGCTCCTGTTCAGACGCCTGTGCCGCCTCGTTGCCGCCGTCGAAGAAATATGTCAGATGCGGAGCTCTTGAGACCTCGGTGATCTTAATATTCGGTATCTGCGAAGCGGATAGAACGTCGGTCAGCGTATTGACCTCCGGCTCCTGTCTGAACGCCGCCGGAAGGTTGAAACCGCGATCGTATTCGGTCAAGCAAACGGTATCGACGACTGGTTTTGCTCCGCTCGCCCCCTCCGGGATGCAAAGCGAACGCACGAGCTGCCGCATCGTGTCAGGCCGGTGATTGAAAAATACAACGAGATCGCCATTCTTGACGGTCGCCATCGGAACATCCGGAGCGGTTTCGATAACGATCGGCGAGATGAATTCATCAGAGATGCCGCGCAGGAACGAGTTGCGGATAGCGGTTACGGCATCGTGCGAACGCTCGCCTTCGGCGTGGACGAGCATAGTGAAGGCTCGAGCGGTGCGCTCCCATTTCTCGTTCGCGTCCATCGCAAAAAAGCGGCCGCAAAGTGTTGCGATCCGCCCGAGGCCGATGTCAGCAAGTTTAATTTCCAGGGCTTCAACGTAAATGTCGGCAGTTCGCTCAGGAACATCGACGCCGTCGAGAATGCAATGGATAAAAACGTCTTTCAGCCCGTGTTTCTTGGCTAAGCGTACGCACGCAAAAAGATTCTCAGTCGATGAATGAACTCCGCCGTCGCTTAGAAGGCCGATCAGATGGACCGCACAGCCGTTTTCCTTGGCTCTTGCGTAAGCCCGATTCAGGACCGGATTCTCCATGAACTCGCCCGACGTTATAGCCTTCTGAATTCTCGCGATCTCGGTTTGAGCGGCCCGGCCGGTTCCGATGTTGAGATGTCCGACCTCGGCATTGCCAGGTTGGTCGCCAGTTTGGCCGACCTTCTCGCCCGCCGCCGCGAGCGTCGTCATCGGGTAGCTGCTGCAGATCTGGTCGTAATATGGCGTGTGAGCGATCGCGATCGCATTGCCCTCGGTACGCGGAGCGTAGCCCCAGCCATCCAGAATGACGAGTGCGACCGGCCGCCTAATATTCGACTTAGTTGACATGAACTATGCTAGAAAACCCCATGACGCGAAGATAAAATGGGCGAGAATACGAAGCGTGAAACCCTATTCCGCTATAGAAGCGTCAACAACAATTATAACTTGAACGGGTCAGGTAAAAGCAAGACTTTCTTTCGAGGTTCAGTATGCGTCCGGAGCCGTTCGCTCCATCCAGCGGTCGGGGTGAACCAGCGGGTTAAAATCGTACTGAGCATACAGCCCATGAGCATCACGAGTAGCCAAAACCCAGCGCCGCAAACCTTGCAGGTCGGGATGAGAAACAATGACCTCCATCAGCCATTTGCTAAGCCCGCGACCGCGATATTCGTTGATCACAAACACATCGCCGATATATGCAAAAGTCGCGCAGTCGCTAACCACACGGGCAAATCCTATCTGCCTCTCGCCGTCAAAAAGGCCGAAGCAGATGGAGTTGTCGATCGCAGTCCTGGTCTGTTCGATCGTGCGAGTTTGCGCCCAGTAGGAGTCGTTCTGAAGAAAAGACTGGATAACATCGATATTGAGCCGACCTTTTGCGGTTGTGATCAGAAATTCATCTTTGGTCCATTCCATATGACTGATTTTTTATCCGTTCGAAGAAAAGGTCAATTTCAGAGGATGAACGAAGCGTCACAAAACGCTTGTCCGGAAATTCCTTCATCTCGTCAATGATCCTTTTTCGCGCCCGCCCTGGATAGTTCCAAACCCAGCCGATGAACTCGAGGTCGAGCTTTTCGTTACAGCCCTCGGCCATATCAGGACGGTTCGTTCCCCGATATTTTAGTGCCCGCTTGATCGCTCTATACAGACAGATGCGTCTTGGTACATCAAGAAAAATAATTGTATCGGCCGCCCGCATACGCATTTCCCGGGTTCCGCCGAAGTTACCATCCATTATCCACGAATGGCCTTTTACGAGTTCGGCAACAGTCGCTTCCCAATCGGGCTTTGGCATTTTGTCCCAATTCGGCCGCCAATAGAGCTGATCGAGATGTATGACGGGAATGCCGAGAGCATCGCCCAGCCGCCGGGAGAACGTCGATTTTCCTGCCCCGCCAGAGCCGATGACGATGATCTTTTTCATACGCCGATTTCTTAAACGTGGAACAGGGATGAAGAGGATAAAAAGGATCAACTTTTCGTTATCCCATTTATCTATTTCATCCCTGCAAATCCATAAGCGGGGCAAATAGGGCATTACCTCAGCTGATAAAACGCTTTCCGTCCCGGATACCTGGCCGACGAATCGAGGTCTTCTTCGATCCTCAGCAGCTGGTTGTATTTCGCGATACGGTCCGAGCGGCAAAGGCTTCCTGTCTTGATCTGCCCGGCGTTGGTTGCGACCGCAAGGTCGGCGATGAAATTGTCTTCAGTTTCGCCCGAGCGATGCGAGATGACGGCGGTCATGTTGTTTGTGCGGGCAAGCTCGATCGCATCAAGCGTTTCCGTGAGCGTGCCGATCTGATTGACCTTTATCAGGATCGAGTTTGCCGCACCGACTTCGATTCCCTTTTGCAGAAACTTTGTATTGGTCACGAACAGGTCATCGCCCACGATCTGCACGGTTTTGCCGATGCGGCCGCTGAGATTTACCCAACCGTCCCAATCGTTCTCGGCCATTCCGTCTTCGATCGAGATGATCGGGTATTTTATGCACCAATCTTCCCAATACGCGGCCATTTCGTCGGAGGAAAGCTCGCGTTTATCGCTCTTTTTGAAAACGTATTTGCCTTCCTTATAAAACTCGCTCGATGCGGGATCGAGCGCGAGCTTGACGTTTTCGCCCGCTTTGTAACCGGCTTTCTCGATCGCCTCGAGAATGGTCTCGACGGCTTCTTCGTTCGATTTCAGGTTCGGTGCAAAACCGCCTTCGTCGCCCACGCTTGTGGAATAACCGCGTGCTTTAAGAACCGCCTTTAGATTATGAAAGATCTCGGCACCCGTCCGCAAAGCCTCAGAAAAGCTCTCCGCACCGACCGGCATCACCATGAATTCCTGAAAATCTACGTTATTATCCGCATGAGCACCGCCGTTGAGGATGTTCATCATCGGGACGGGCAGCGTTTTGGCGTTCGTGCCGCCGATGTAGCGATAGAGCGGCATTTCCTGGAACGCGGCCGCCGCGCGGGCGTTAGCGAGTGAGACAGCGAGGATCGCGTTCGCACCAAGCTTCGACTTCGTCTCAGTGCCGTCAAAGTCGATCATCGTTTGATCGATAAGCGTTTGATCAAGGCAATCGAGCCCTTCGACCTCGCGGCTGATCTTGTCGTTGACGTTGGCAACCGCGTTGAGAACGCCTTTGCCCATATAACGGTGCATATCGCCGTCACGCAGCTCGACAGCTTCGTTCTCACCGGTCGAAGCGCCGCTCGGAACCGCCGCACGGCCCGTCGTCCCGTCTTCCAAAATAACTTCCGCCTCGATAGTCGGATTACCGCGCGAATCCATTATTTCCCGCGCCCATACCTGTTCAATGATGCTCATTAGTTAAAGACTCCTGTAGATGTATAAAAGCAAATAGTTATCGTACCTTATCGCGGCTGGAGAGGGCTAAAGCAACAACGCCGAAAACCACCAAAACACCGCCGATCGGAGCAAAAAATATCCCGATTCCCGGATCGCTCTCAAAATGCCAGATGCCGCCAAGCAGAAACCCTATCGGCATTACGAGGACTCCGATCCGCAGAAGCAAAACGCCAAGATTCGGCGGTGCGGCCAGGCCTTTCTGTATGTACAGATTAACAACAAGCAGCAAAATGCTCAGCAGGGTTCCATGTGCGTGAGCAAGCCGAAAAACCTCGCGGCGAACCGGATCCTGCAAGTATGCCGGCGAACGAAAGCCGATCAGCCCTTCGACAAGCAACCCAAACGCCATCCAAAACGCCAAGCCGAACCACGCCTGCTTCGCGATCCCGAATGATGCTGCCGGTTTTTCCTCGTTTTCAGCCACTATTCACCGACCTCCAGATCGACATCTTTTCGTTTTTTTCGCAGATCGAGAGCAGTATGTTTAATTTCGGCCATTCGGGCCGCGTCGATCGAATCTATCCACGGTCTGATCTGGCTGGTTCTCGCACTTTCGGTTGCCAGATAGTCGGGCTTTGTGATCGAGCTGTTGCCTGCCGCGATGCCGTTAGCAGCAAAATATCTAACTACTGGATAATTATCACCTGCAAACGCCTCGATCAAAAATCCAGCCGCCCATTTCGGGTCTGCGTGTTTTGTCAACGCATCCGCCATCAAAGCCCGAGTCAAAGCATCGCCTCCGAAAAGCCCCCGAACACCTTCCGGCGTGTCGAACTGGCTGTCCTTCGAAGCCGTTGTCGTATCATATCTAGACGGCCACAGTGCTTTCGCCTGATCGACCGCCCAATTGGCCGAGCGGTCCACGTGGCATTGATTACACGCGTTTGGAACGCTTTTTTCGATGGTCAAGCTCGGGTTCGGCACCGTGATCAAATGCGTTTTGTGGATCGCCTGAACGCCGTAAATAACCTCGGGCATGTGGCAAGAGTAGCAGCTGCTTCCTGCCGAATTGATCTCATGCTTCGTGTGCGTTTTCAGAGCGGTTTCGTCACGCAGCTGCGTGTGACATTGCGTGCAGGCTACGTTCGTGCGTTTTTCTTCGGTGATCTGGCCTTTGATGTCGCCCTCGTGCATCGTGTGGCAGCTGGTGCATGTGATCCGTTTCCCTTTTTCACCCTTGAGAAAACAGGCTGAGCCGGTGACACCTTGATATTCGTATGCGGTGAGCCGCGGAGAGCCATCCGACCAGAAACGATTGGCAAACGACAGCTCTCCGATCGAGGTATCTGCGTGAACGGGACGATAGTATTTCGAGAGATCACCGCCCGCATCGAATGGGTCGCCCTTGCCCAGGATCTCACGAATTCGATCAAATGGCTCAGGAACACGCTGTCCATGGCAATGTCCGCAGACCATCATCGAACGGTCGGAATCGAGCTCGAGCGGATCGACGATCTTCGTGTCAGAATTTGCATTCGCTCGCCACAAAGCCCGTGTCAGTGGCGATCGTGCCGCCTCCGCGTGTTCGGCACCCTGCGCATGACAGGCTCCGCAGGCGATGCCGAGTTCGCTGACCTCGGTTCTGGAAAGTTTCGTATCGAAATTGTAATTCGGCTGGGCCTTTACGTTGTGGCAGAAAACGCAGTTCGTGTCCCATTGTGTGAAATGCTGTTTGTAATTATCGCCGTCCGGATAAAAGAAGGAGCCGTTGAGGCTCATCCAGCGCTTGTTCATCAGGTCGTACGCTACAGGTAGGCGAAAATACTGGCCATTCTGCTTCGCCACGTACTGCTCTATCCGCCGCGAACCGACCGTCCGCTCGATCTTGAACGATTCCGTTTTCCCGTCAGCATATGCAAAATTCATGAAAAAGCCCGTCGGACGCTTTTCCATTTTTGCTTTGACGCCAAGGTAATCGAGCGTGTTCTGCTTTTCGAAATCGCCCTGAACAGTGCCGACGGTGATATCCTGCGTCATTCGGCTGTGATGCGTTTTTCGCCAGGATGCGAAATGGTCTTCGTGACAAGTGCGGCAATCAGTGGACCTAATGTAATTCGCATCGGCCTTACCTTCCCGGATACCGACGTATCGACCGCGAAGAGCATAGACACTCACCGCCACGACAAACAAAATGAATCCCGTGACCACGATCGATTTTGTCAGCAGGTTGTGTTTCACCGTCGTTTTTACTTATTTTGAGATACTAAAGATATCGTCGAGGCTCGCGAAATATACATTCGCTCCGCCAAGGGCGATGGCTCCACTGGTGTAACCTGAATCCAGTATCGCGACTTCGCCTCCGGTTTTTGCGACCTTGCAGAGCGAGTTGTTCGTCAACGAGCCTTCATCAAAAAAATAGACAGCTTTGTCATCTACGGCCAGCGGATAGAGTGAGAATCTTTTCACGAAAGTAGTTGGTTCGCCGCCTTGCTTAGAAACCTTCATCAGTGCCCACGGCGAGTCGCCTTTGGCTCTAAAGCCAAAATACAGATTTTCGGCATCCTGTGACAGTTCATCGAGGCCTGCTCCGTCGGGCGGCGTGTAGACTGCCTGTGGCGTTCCGCCTGATTTCGGCTGTTTCATCAGAGCGGTCGAGGTGTGCCAGTAGATGAATTTTTCGTCGACGACCAGACTGTGCGGGATATTTTGATTGTCGGTAAATATCTCAACCTTTCCGCCCGTTTTCGGGGCAACAAAAACCGGCTTCGGAACTGATTGCTGGCCTGCCGAATAGTATCCGTGATTCATCCAGTAAATTTTCTCATTATCGACCGCCATGTCGATGCCGATCCCGACGTTTTCGCTGACTATCGCCTCGGGCGTTCCGCCGGATTTTGATGCACGCCAGATCTTTCCGGCGGCGTTCCAGTAAATGAACTTATCATCCTGGGCGATTCCGCCATTCTCCGATTGGGGAATGCTCTTGCCATCATCGATCGACGAAACCTCGCCCGTTTGCAGATCCACACGCCGAAGTCCGCTGTGGCCTTCGTTCTGATCGGCGACGGTTCCGCCAATGACGACATAGGCAAATTTTTCGTCAACGACGAGCCCGGACACATGCGACAGGCCTTTGTCCTTGCCTGCGATCCGCTTGCTTTTCGTCCAATCAGGCTCACTCTTCATTCCGCCGCAGCCGAGGGTTGCGGCGATCAAAACCGTACCCGTGATCAAAAAGGTCAGTGCGTGATTTTTCATGGTCTTGAAACGAGATTTTGACGGGATCAGCCGTCGATGTCACTTTCCGAGCCGTTTTTTTGCATCCTGATCTGGATTACGCGATGCTTTTCAACCTTTTCGATCGTAAAAACGTGCCCATTATATGGAACCGTCTGCCCCTCCGATAAGATCTGCCCTGCTTCAGACATTAGAAATCCCGCTATCGTCGTATAGCCTTCCGAGATCGGAATGTTCATATCGAGCCGCCGGTTCAGGTCGCGAACGGCGAGCCCGCCATCGAGCAGGCAGCTGCCGTCGGGCTGTGGATCGATCTGTTCGTTGACCTCTTCGTCATGCTCGTCCGAGATGTCGCCAACGATCTCTTCGAGCAGATCTTCAAGCGTGATTATCCCCTCGATACCGCCGTGCTCATCAACGACGAAGCCAAAATGGAACTTTTCACGCTGCATCTGCCGCAGGACGTCTTCGAGGCGTGCAGTGTCGACTACATAACTAGGCTTGATAATGATCTCTTCGATCTTGAAGGATTTTGGACGATTGACGTAACTGACCAGGTCCTTGCTGTGTATGACGCCCGCTATGTCGTCGAGCGAGCCTCGATATACCGGTAATCGCGAAAAACCGCTCTCGCCAAAAAGCCTGGCTATCTCGGTCAGCGAACTCGATTCCGGAACAGCGATAACCTCGGTTCGCGGTATCATCGCCTCTTTGACGGTCGTTTCTGAAAATTCAAAGACCTTATTGATCAATCGCTGCTCTTCTTCGTTGAGATGGCCGCTTTCCTGGGATAGCTTGATCAGTCCGCGGATCTCGTCCTCGGTATAACTTGAGCCGTGTTCACCCGATGCATTCAGCCCAAAGAGCCGAACTGTTTTGGTGCCGGTCCAGTCGAGAGCTCGTATCGGATAACTGAAGATCACGTAAAACAATCTCAGCGGAGCAGCAACAACAAACGAGACCTTTTCGGATAACTCTAATGCCGCTGTTTTTGGAGCTAACTCGCCAAAAACGATATGCAGAAAAGTGATGATCGAAAATGAGATCGCAAACGAGATCGTATGTAGTACCGCTCCGGAGGTGAGGAACGCAGCTCCGGTCATATTCCCTACGCTGACGAGAACCGGGTCCAGCAAGGCCGCGATCGCCGGTTCACCAACCCAACCTAACCCAAGCGACGAGAGCGTAATGCCCAACTGCGTTGCCGAGATATACGCACTTAAGTTGTTGAGCATCGCCAGCAGCCGAACCGCGGCCGGCTCACCTTCGCTCGCCATTGCCTCGATACGCGATTTACGGACCGCGACAAGCGCAAATTCGCTCGCAACAAAAAAGCCGTTCGCGAGGACCAGAAAGATGACGAGTAGGATCTTAAGAATTGAGGAGAGAAGCGTTGGCATTTCCGCCGCGCTCTCAATATCGGCAGCAAAAAGCAAAAGCAAACTAGCAGGGTCGTCCATTGCGGATCAAAAATTAATACATCTGTCGGTATTGTCCGACAGCAAAACACTCCTTTTCAGGCTGATAATTTCCGGCCTAAGAACGCCGGATCGAATTTGAGAAGTATAGCATAAATTGATCTATGCTCCATCCGTATTGTCGAGCATTTCCTGTATAAGCATTCGGCACGAACCACAGCCGCTGCCGGCATTTGTTGTGTTCGCCACCTGGTCGACCGTTCCGAGTCGACCGGTTTGGATCGCCTCGACGATCGACTCTTCGGTCACGCCGAAGCACGTGCACATAAGAACCTGTTCCCCGCGAAATTCCTCGATCTGCCGCGAACGGAAGTCCGCGAAGGCATTTGCCAGGGCCGCTGTCGCTGCCACAACACAATTGCCTCGCTCGGGGGCGATCTCACCGATCATAGAAACGGTCAGGTCCGTCAGTACGTGACGATCCAAACCGTGGAGGTCGGCCAGTTTTTTGCCGGACACTTCGCGAGCGAGGATCTCGGAAGCTGCGAGCATATATCCGCATCCGTTCGACGAAAAGCTCGCATGAGAGACCGTTTTTTGTGTCTCGTCTATTTGTAAATGAAATCTGACAAAGGATCCGCAGCCGAAATTCGCGTCCGAGCCCACGGCATTTCCCGAAACCGGCTTAGTATAATGCAAATTGCCCAAAATAAAGGATATGCGGGATGGATAGGCCACGAATTGATGGTAATCTCAATATGTCGAAAGGTAAATCGAACAGCTATCGCTTTTACAATTTGAAGCTAACGATTTAGGATTGATTTGCTATGAAGATGGCTGCATTTTGCTCACTTACTATCGCTCTTTTTGCCTTTTCCGGCTGCCGCCCTGCCGCGGCCCCCGTAGCGGTTTCCGACAGGCCTGTTTCGATAAACGACCGCCGGACGACCAACGCTCCGCTGCCGCCCTCGAAACCGTTCTCGGAAATGAGCTGGACGAACTCGGATGAGAAGGTTCAGAAGATGTCTGACCTGACCGGCAAGGCCGTTATCCTCGATTTCTGGGCAACCTATTGCGAACCATGCAAACGCGAGATCCCGCACCTTAATTCCCTGATCGCGAAATACGGCAAGGAAAACCTCCACATTGTCGGCCTTAACGTCGGCGGTGAAGAGGACCGCCCGAAGATCCCTGCATTTATCGCCAACACGAAGGTCGATTACGAGATTGCTTATCCTGAGGATGCTCTTTCCAATTTTATTTTTTCCGAACGCAGCGACATCCCGCAAACCGCGATCTTCGACCGAAAAGGACGGATGGTCACAAAGATCGTGGGCTTCAACGACCAGATCCAAAGAGAACTTGACGCCGCCGTCGATCAAGCCGTAAATTCGAAATAACGCCAGTTAAATGAGAGATATTCCGGTCGGAAACGGCAGTTTGCTGGTGAATTTCGACGATAAATACCAGATCCGCGACATCTACTACCCACACGTCGGCCAGGAGAATCATTCCGAAGGGTTTCCGTTTCGTTTTGGAGTTTGGGCAGACGGTGAATTCTCATGGGTTTACTCGGATGACTGGGACCGAAGCCTGAAATACGTCCCCGACACGCTCGTTACTGACGTGACCCTGGTAAATGAGAAACTCGGCATCAAGATAAGATGTAACGATACAGTCGCCGGCCGCGAAAACATCTACCTAAGACGTGTTCACGTATCTGATACCAGAGGTAGCGGCCGCGATATCCGGATCTTTCTACATCATGATTTTCGCATCTACGAAAACAAGGTCGGCGACACCGCATTTTATGACCCCGACACGCTCGCTCTAGTTCACTACAAAAAACACCGGTATTTTCTGATAAATACTTCTCCGCATTTCGACGAATTTGCCACCGGCCGCAAAGCGTTTCGCAACAACGAAGGCACCTGGCGAGATGCCGAAGACGGGCATTTGTATGGCGGCACTATCACGGAAGGCTCGGTCGATTCCACGGTCGGCGTGCATCATCGGTTGGAGGCGAACGGAACGTTTCAGTTCTACTACTGGATAGCGGCCGGAACTTCACGGCTTGAGGTTGCAGGGCTTAACAATCATGTACTGACCCTTGGAGCGTCGAACTATTTCCTCGAATCCGAAGGATTTTGGCGGCATTGGGTCCGGGATCCACAGATCGACGATCCGGAACTGCCGGAAAGTGTTCTGGACCTTTATAAACGAAGCTTACTGATCATTCGGACCCAAACTGACAACGGTGGAGCTATCATTGCTGCGAACGATCATGACGTAACAGATCGTGCGACCGACCATTACAGCTACCTCTGGCCGCGGGACGGAGCCTATGTCGCGAACGCCTTGGACCTCGCAGGTTACCCTGATCTTTCGGAGAAGTTCTTTGAGTTGTGCGGAAATATTGTCGAAGATCGAGGATATTTCCTCCAAAAATATAATCCTGACGGTAGCGTTGGTTCGGGCTGGCATTCGCACTGGGACCGATATAGGAAACAGCGGCTCGTGCCGATTCAGGAAGATGAAACCGCTCTGATATTATGGGCACTTCGCGAACACCACGAGATATATCCCGACAAGATACTCGTTCGCGATCTCTATGAGAAGTTGGTCGTACGGTGTGCAGATTTCATTGAAGGCTACCGCGATCCGGTAACCAAGCTTCCCAAGCCAAGCTGGAATCTTTGGGAGGACCGCTTCGGCATCCATACCTTCACATGTGCAACGGTCGTTGCGGGATTAAGAGCTGCGGCCAAGTTTGCTAGAGATTTCGGTGATCCTACCCGGACAGCCTCATACGAGCAAGCCTCAAATGAGATCGTAGATGCGATGAGGGAACGCCTGTACAGCACTGACCTTGGACATTTTCTACGGGCTATATCGGCAAACGATGATGGATCGTTCACTCCGGATCCAACACTGGACGCCTCAGTTTACGCGATCTTTTATCTCGGGTGTTTTGAGGCTGATGATCCCATAGTCGTCAGTACAATGGATGCGATTCGAGAAAAACTGCTGAATGACACAGCAATAAGCGGCATCATTCGCTTCGAAAACGACGGCTACATGCGCGGGGCCGAACCGTCTCCGCCAAATTCATGGATCATCACCACGCTGTGGCTGGCTGATTATTACATTGCGGCGGCAAAAGAAATGGGCGACCTTGCCAAAGCTCTAAATATTTTGAAATGGACCGTCGATCGGGCATTGCCGTCCGGTGTTCTGGCGGAACAGATCGACCCTCTAACGGGTGAGCCGCGTTCGGTATCCCCGCTAACCTGGTCACACTCGACGTTCATTGCGACAGTCAATTCATATTTGAGTAAGAAAAAAAGTTTCGAGGCGAAATGACATTTGGTGTTATCCGCTTAACTCCACCTTGCAGGATCGGGACTTTACGATAAAATCAAAGTAATGCGAAAAGCAAAGATACTCGCCACGCTCGGCCCGTCTTCAAATCAGAGAATCACTATCGAGACAATGCTGAACGCCGGCCTTAACGCTGTGCGTATCAATATGTCTCACGGCACGCAGGAGCAGCACGCCGAGACCATCGCCCTGGCCAGAGAAGCAGCGACGGCACTTGGAAAGCCTCTTTCGATCCTCGTAGATCTATCAGGGCCGAAGATCCGCACCCGTACATTAGAGAATGGCGAATCGATCGAATTGATCGAGGGGCAAGCGTTCGTGCTCACTACCCGCGAGGTCATCGGAAACACCCGCGAAGTGGGGACCAACTTTATTGACCTACCCCAGGCGGTTGAGCCAGGCTCCCGAATTCTGCTTGATGACGGGGCAATTGACCTGACGGTGGAATCCAAGACAGATACTGATGTGGTCTGCCGTGTCGTCACGGGAGGAATTCTCGCCGAACGCAAAGGCATAAATTTGCCCAACACGCCTCTGTCTATCCCGTCCATGACCGAAAAGGATCATGCGGATCTCATATGGGCAATGGGACAGAAAGTTGATTACATTGCTCTTTCGTTCGTTCGGACAGCCGATGATTGTATCGAGGTCAAGAAGCTTATCAAGGATCTCAACCAGCGAGAACTCGGCCGGGCTTTGCTTGTCGCAAAGATCGAGAAGGCCGAGGCGATCGAGAATCTGGATGCGATAATTGAGGCGACCGATGGCGTTATGGTCGCTCGCGGTGACCTGGGTGTTGAGACGAGCGTCGAACTTGTTCCCGTTTATCAGAAGCTCATTATTGAAAAAGCGGTTGCCAATGACAGGTTCGTTATAACGGCGACCCAGATGCTGCAATCGATGATCGAGAATCCATTTCCGACCCGCGCCGAAGCTTCGGACGTCGCCAATGCGGTATGGGATGGAACGGACGCAGTCATGCTTTCCGCAGAAACTGCGTCCGGCCGTTACCCGGTCGAAGCCGTGCGAACCATGGTCCGCATAATCGACTCTGCCGAAACCATCAAGGCTGAGCAGCTCGGCCGGCCAGTCAAGTTCTCCCAGGCTCCCTCGGGCCGTACGAGTCAGGCACTTTGTAAAGCTGCGGCATACGCCGCGAAAGAGATGCTAACCGAAAAGGTAGCCGTGTTTACCGAATCAGGCCTGATGGCACGCCGTCTATCGACCGTGCGATCCGGACTGCAAACCTACGCACTTACTCAGTCGGTCGACGCATGGAATCAGCTTTCGCTTATTTGGGGCGTAAAGCCTTTTGTGCATGAAAAAAGTGATTCGACCCACGGAATGCTTGAGACCGGTGAAAAAACCCTGCTGGATGCTGAGGTTGTAGAAGCCGGCGAGACGCTGATCATGATGGCAGGCAGACTTTCCGGGCTGGGACTTTCTAGTTCCGTGATCGTGTTGACCATCGGCGAAAGAGTTCCGCGACGTTAAGCTCGCTAAACTACCGCTCCAAAAAGCTTGCCTACGCCGGCTGTGACAGCCATGGCGATAGCTCCCCAAAACAGTACTCGAAGCGACCCCTTCACCATTCCGGCTCCGCCTGCTTTAGCTGCGACTGCTCCAAGCAATGCCAGAAAGATCAGTGAGCTGACTGCAACCAGCGTGATCATCAAGTTGAACGGCGAAAACCACGTAACAGCCAGCGGCAATGCCGCTCCGACGGAAAACGCCACTGCGGAAAAAATCGCCGCCTGAAGCGGACGAGCCGTTGTGATCTCCGAGATCCCGAGCTCATCTCTCGTATGAGCGCCGAGTGCATCATGTGCCATCAACTGATTGGCGACTTCAGCGGCAAGTTCGGACGTCAACCCACGGCCTTCATAAATTGCTGCAAGTTCGCGAAGCTCAAATTCCGGTTCCGCTTCCAAATGCTTCTTCTCAAGCTCGATATCAGCTTTTTCGGTATCTGCCTGCGAATAGACCGACACATATTCGCCCGCCGCCATCGACAACGCTCCGGCAAAGAGCCCGGCAACGCCGGCCAGCATCACCGCTTCGTGGCCTGAGGCCGCCGCTGCAACACCAATGACGAGCGACGACGTCGAAACAATACCATCATTCGCACCCAAAACAGCCGCCCGGAGCCATCCGACGCGGTGTGAGCGGTGCATTTCGTTATGAACCATACAAGTTGCCTGCCAGGCTCTAGAATAACCTATTGATGGTGCTTTGAGGAAAGGTTCTCGCGGCCCCAGCGCAGCGACGCGGCCATCCAGACGAGTTCGTCGAGAAAACCTTTAACGCGATTATCATAAGCCGGATCCAGAAGGTTGCCGTCGGCGTCGAACTTACTTCTGACTGACGGGAAATTGAGATCCGAGAACGTTACGACGAGCCCCAATTCACGGACCATCGGAACCATTGATTCGATCACGCGGGTTCCTCCCCACGGACCGGCAGAGACTCCTACGATCGCCACGGCTTTGTGAATGTACTCTTTCAACAACAGATCCAGGACGCTCTTTAACGCTCCGGGATAGCCGTGATTGTATTCGGGAGTAACGATCACAAGCCCATCAGCTCGTGCCATCGAATCACGCCATTCGGGGAAATCGCAGCCGATCTCCGTGCCGTAATTGTCTCGGGGCAGATCGAAATCGCGTACGTCAAAAAACTTCGACTCAATTTCGTCGCGATCCTGCATTTTCGAGTAAACCCACTTCGCAACGTTTTCGCTTTCACGATCTTTACGCGGCGTTCCGAGGATGGTCGGAATGAATAGTTTGCTTTCGCTCATGGCGTGTTAATTCCTCGAACAGTTCTATTTATTCCGTTGGGCGTGGGCAGCTAACATCTCCCCCATCTTTTCATGAATGATGTTCACCGCTTTTAATGGACGGATCATTACCTTAAATTCGCTGATCAATCCGGCTTCATCGAAGTTCAGCATATCTACACCATTTACCTGAATGCCGTCGATCTCCACCACAAATTCAAGCACAGCATCGCTCTCGCTTACGATCTCACGAACATACTTAAAGGTTGGATTCAGGAAAACGTGGAATGCGGCGGTCAGATATGGCTGAACACGAGCTTTGCCGACCTGCGGCGTGTGGACTATTGGAGAATGAAATACGGCGTCATCGGCCAAGATCGATCCGAGACCAGATAAGTCGTGGTCTTCAACCATTTTATGCCATTTCTCGAGAGTGTTCGCGATAGTCGTTTCTCCTACCGATCATTTGAACTTTTTTGCTCCACGGATCGCACCGATTATGCCGTCGTGACACGACGAACAAACAAAACCCTTTTCGAGGCCGGTTCGGACATCCGTATTCTCGTACACTTCGACCGATGGAGCGAACGGAATGCGATTCGATATCGCCGCAGTATCAAAAACGACATCAAAGCTAACCCATTCGCGGCAATTTTTCGACCAAGGTTTTCCTCGCGATGTTTCGACGGCTCCGCTGGTGATGAGTTCTTGTTCCAGCCCGGCTAAATGCTCACAAACCATACAGGACCATTAACTAGTCAGAGCCAATAACCTGTGCAACCGTTTCGCTCTTCAAACCGCCGCCTTTCCGTTTGTTGTAGTCGGAAAGCGAGATCTGTTTGTCGCGCCATGCGTCGAGGTGACCAACCTGGTGGACGCATTGGATCGTGCAGGTCGGGGCACACCATTTTTCGGTGATATATTCGCGGTCCATGTCGGCCTGAGTGTATTCGAGAAGCGGAATTCCCGGCGTGCCGCGTTGCTGCGAACACCAATTTACGATGCCGAATTCATCGACATACAGATAACGAGCACCGGCACGGCAACGCCATTCGTACTCTTTGCCTTCGACGAGATCGTCCTGGAACCAGTTCCATCGGGCGTACGAGCTTTGGCCTTTGCTCTTGATCTCTTTGTAAACTTCCTTCTCGCGAACGGTCAACCCTTTGTTCAGGCCATCCCCGTCGTGGATAACCCCGACCGTCGATGAGAACCCAAGCTCGCGGGCACGGTTGGCGATGATAAGAGCTTCCTCAGGATTTGCCACACCGCCGCCGACTACCGAATTGATGTTTACCTTAAATTTCGCGTGCTGCTGCAGATTGACGAGCTTAGCGTCGAGCACCTTCAAACTCTTTTTCGAAACTTCATCCGGCGTTACATTGTCGATCGATATCTGTAGGTAATCGAGCCCCGCTTCGTTCAATTTTTTGACCTTTTCGGGCTGAAAATAATAGCCGTTCGAGATCAGCCCGGCTATCATTCCGTGATGGCGAATTCGATCAATGATCTCGTAGATCTCAGGATGCATCATCGGTTCGCCGCCAGAGATCGTGATCACCGACGAGCCGAACTCCGCCAGTTTATCGATCCTCTGCAACATCACGTCGATCGGCACCGGATCGCTCGTCTTGTCGAATTCGTTACAGTATGTGCAGGCAAGGTTACACCGACGCATCGGCACAATGTGAACCAATACGGGATGCTTCGTGGAAGCAAACGCTTTGATGGTGTGCTTAACACCGCGTGTAAATCTGCTGAAACTACTTGCCTTTGGCATTACTTAAAATCGTTCCGTTCAACTGCTCAACCTTTTAGGCTTTAACAACAGTCGCTCCTTTAACGTTTATATCAAAGATCTTGGGATCGATCTTCTGATTCTTGCGAACATTTGAGAGTGTGACCGTTGTCGTATCGTTGTTCCGTTCAACCACCTTCGCCTGAAGCGGCATTCCGTTGCCGTCCACCCATAGCTCTGCGGTCTTATAGTTACCAGCAGCTTTTGGCGTCAACAAAAGATGCCATGTTGGTATTCCGCCCTCAATATTCTCCTGCGCAATATACTGGACATCGTAATTAGCCTTTAACTGCTCTTTCGACATACTCATGAAAGCAAGTGCGTTGCCGGCTCCGGCTGATGTTTTCGCCTTTTCGACCTTGCCTACGTAGAGCTGGTTAATGCTCTTTTTATAGAGTTTGTATTGGTCGCCAATGATCGCGACCTGTTCCACCGCCGGCTGCTCCCAATCCAGTCGCATATACCGTTTGCCCTTGGCAACCTTCGCTGATTCAGGGATATAGCTGGTCGATCCGATGTATGTGTCGGTCGCGTCCAGCTGCGGATTGTACTTTTTCATCGTTACATTCGCCTGGACGGTGTCAATTGTTTTGTTGTGGCTCTCCATCCGATTGAGGATTTGACCCAAGATCCCTTGGGCAGATGCCTCTCTCGCGGACAGAAAAACCCCAAAAACTAACACCGTCAAAACAAACAGACTATATCGAAAGAGTCTTCTCATAACATTAACCTTGACCACCGACTATCTAGCATTCCCCGTCTCAACTTGGACGGCTTGAGCCTTCGGTCGGGTTGCTCCCGGTTCTTTACTGTTGAACCATTCTTTAGGCGTAAGGAAGATGAAACACATGATGAGCACGCACAACAGATCCCATTGCCACGAGGCACGTTCATAGCTCCAGTTGATCACGTTTTTCATACTTGTGTCAGAATCCCCTGCGTAAGCGGAGGGTACGCCCTCGTTCACGAAACCACTAAAGCCTATCCAAAAATGCTGCTCGAGCCCTATCCGCCCGCTTACGCAGGCGGTTCCTACACAATATGCCCGTCCCGCATTTGTATCGTTCGCGAACAAGCCTCGGCCGCCTCGGGGTTGTGCGTGATCATGATGATGGTCTGGTTGAATTTTTCGTTCAACTCGCGAAACATCTCAAGCACGATCTGCGAATTCTCGGTATCGAGATTTCCGGTTGGTTCGTCCGCCAAAATTATCGCCGGGCCGTTGACGATAGCTCTTGCGAGTGCGACCCGCTGCTGCTCACCGCCGGAAAGCTCAAGCGGCTTATGGTGCATTTTATCCTCTAGCTTGAGCAGCCGCAAAACCTCACGGCGGCGGTCGGAATTCTTACTGCCGCTTCCTGTATGGATCTTTTCCGCCAGCTTCAGATTCCCTTCTGCCGAAAGGGTCGGGAAAAGGTTGAACCGCTGAAAAACAAATCCTATTTTACGCCGCCGAATATCCGTACGCTGAGCGTCCGAGACCTTCGCAAGGTCTTCGCCGTCGATCAGAATGCTGCCGCTCGTCGGGCTTAGCAATCCGCCCAGCAGATGGAGCAGCGTTGATTTGCCGCAGCCGGACGGCCCCATGATCGCGACGAATTCGCCCTCATTCACCTCCATCGACAGGCCCCGAAGTACCGGAACTTCCAGCTTTCCAACCTTATAGGATTTTTTTAGATCGACGGTCTGTAGGATCGGTTTCATCGGGCAGTTTTTATTGATATCGTGTCACGCCCGTTCTGGCGTTGCTGGTCGGCTGATCGACCTTTATCTCACTAAGTTTCTTATCGAGGTCAACCTCCTCGAGATTCCATGAATTCTGAAGCACAAACGCCGTTTCCGGATATTTCTTCCCGATCGTCACCGCTTCCGGCGTCTGATAGGTCAGTTTCATTGAATACTTTTCCTTGGGGCGCGTGACCTGTATCTCAAGCGGCAAATTCAGGTAATCTGATGTTTCGGTCAACTTCCCTTCTTTTCCGTATACAATATCCGAATCGATCTCGCCCTGCCTGTCAAAGATCTGCTGCCTCGCAAGGCGGATGCCGCCGACGCGGTCAAACCAAAAGCGACGCAGGATCATTAAACTACCGTTTTCCTGCTTCGAATATTCGTCCAGAAGATAATATCCGCGCATAACCTTACGGATCGGAGACTTACTATTCACAGTATAGTCATCCTCGATCTCGAATATGCTGCTTTGAGTATATACATTTGCCGCATCGGTCGGGCGAACCAGCATTGCATCAGTAAAGTGCTGCGGCCGAAGATTAGCGAAGGCGTTAACGCTTTCCTTGGCAGCCTTTGCATCTCCATTGCCATTCCCGTCCGCACTCAGATTCTTTTGCAGCTTGGAATAGTCGGCCTCATTTGTTCCTTTGACGAACTTCTTATATTTCCCCGAGCCGCCGTCATTCAGGATCGCGACGCGAAAATTAACACCATCTGAGGTCATCTGAGCAATGTCGGTTCGGATAAACGGAGCTTGAACCTTCAGCAGGATCATACCGGGCCGCTGAACGACAACTTCACCGTCCGCACTTCTATATGCCTCTTTCGATCCGAACTCTGCGAATGAATTATCCTCAAATTTCAGATCCATCTTCGCTCGCATGGAAGCTACACGTGCAAAGCGATTGATCTCTTTAATCAGCTCCGACTGCTGGGCCGTTTCAGTTCGAAGCAGAGTTGGCGTCTTGCTCTCCTTCTTCACGATGTTGCAGCCTGCAATTAAAAAGAGGGCTGCAACTGCAATAGTCCCTCTGAGCCGCAATAAATTACCCGGAAAATACTTCATTCGTGTCTGATGTGCCGACTCCTTTACTACGTTGCCACGTAACGGCACGCCGTAAGGCCAGAACAGGCTTAAACGAAAAATAATAGCATTTCAAAACTGCTTACGCTAGCTAACAAAAGACGCGGAACGAAGTGAAAAACCACTTCATTCCGCGTCTTATTAACCTTAAAACTAACCTATCAACCTGTAAAGACTCCAGAATTACGCGTCAGATAGTCCTGCATCGTATACGCAAACATGATCGCTAGCCAAAAGAAGCTGGCTACGGCGGCGAGCCATATCATCTTCTTACTCCAATATACGTGCATGAAAAACAACATAACAAATGTCATCTTCGTGAACGCGATCAGCAGCGCAACGAGCGTGTTCGCACCCGGAAATATGTGGTCCATATCCACCGTTGCGGCGTAATATGTCAGAACCGTTCCGACAATAAGTATCCCAAAAATACCGAAGTATTTCGGTATATTCATGTGGTCATGATCTTCGTGGTGTTCCGTTGACATAACTTCTCCCTAATGCCCTCCTTAATGCATGAAGTGCCTGCCGAGCAAATAAAGCAGCGGAAACAGGAAAATCCAAACAATATCGACAAAGTGCCAATACAAACCAGACATTTCGACGGGCATGTAGTATTCACGGCTATAAGTGCCGCGAAAAGCCTTGTATCCCAACCACGCCATCAGCCCGAGCCCGATGATCATGTGAAGAGCATGGAGCCCCGTCATTACAAAATAGATCCAGAAAAATATCCGAACCCGGTCGCGAAACTTATTGGCGTCTATCTCGCCGTTCGAGAAATAACCGATCTTTTCTGCGTCGGTAAGGAACTTACCATCCTGGGCCAGCTTTACGAGTGAACAATCTGTCCACTGAAACTCACCGTGCGGATTCACGTAAGTATGTTCCGCGGCCGCAGCACCATGTTCCACTTCCCAACACGGCTTCTCCGCTGTAGCAGCGTGCTCTCCGGCGTGCTCGGCTTTCGCTTTCCGATTCAAACCAGTAACCGGCACAAAACCGTGGTTAAACTTATCAGTGTATTCGATCGCCTTTACGCCCAGGAACGTTGCACCGAACAACATGGTGAGCACGATCATGATCACCTGCATGTTGCGGTTGCCTCTTTGAGCGTAATAAACGGTCAGAGCCATCGTCAGACTGCTGACGATGAGAACGATCGTGTTAAGGCCGCCCCAGAAAGCGTCGAGGTGATTACTGCCGGCGGCAAAGGCCATCGGGTATTTCGAACGGAATACGAGATAAGCCGTGAATAGCCCGCCGAAGAACATGATCTCCTGCACGAGGAACATCCACATCGCAATGGTGACGCTCTCTTCCTGCTGGGCCATGTCCTCGAACTGATGCTGAAGACCCGGCTGGTGATGATGTTCGCTATGTTCTGAGTGTGTCGACATTATTAGTTAATCGTTAGTTCAAACGAGATTCTCGAGAGAGCGGAACGCAGTCCCGCCCTTTTCGACATCCCTAGACTGTTACAGCAGCGTCGCGCCGTCTTGCCTCATCGAGATCTAACCCGCTCTCCTCGCCAAATTCGTAAGCTTCCCACGTGACAACCGGCATCTGCTCAAAATTCTCAGTAGGCGGCGGCGAACTCGTACGCCACTCGAGGCCCGGATGCATCCATGGATTATCTCCTGCCTTCTTTCCGGCGATCAAGGAATGGGTCAGATAGATGACCGGCATTACGAGGCCGATACCAAGAACCGATGCTCCCGCCGTCGAGAAAATATTGAGAACCTGCAATTCCTCCGGATACGAAGCATAGCGACGAGGCATGCCCTGATATCCAAGAATGAACTGCGGAAAGAATGTGAGGTTGAAACCGACGAAAACAAGCATCGCAGAGATCTTGCCCCAAAACTCGGAGTACATTCGGCCTGTCATTTTAGGCCACCAGTAATGGATACCGCCAAGATAAGCAATGACCTGTCCGCCGACCATGACGTAATGGAAATGGGCAACGACAAAATAAGTGTCCGTCAAATGCACCGTCAAACCGACCGATCCGAGAAACAATCCCGTCAAACCGCCGATCAGGAAAAGGCCCATAAAACCCAACGCGTAAAGCATTGGAGTGTCGTACGAGATCGAACCTTTATAAAGCGTCGCGGTCCAGTTAAACATCTTGATCGCCGAAGGAACGGCTACCACCATCGTCAGGAACGAGAACACCAAACCGGCATACATTGACTGGCCACTGACAAAGAGATGATGGCCCCAAACAAGGAAGCCAAAAACTGCGATCGCGATCGATGAAAAGGCAATAAATTCGTAACCGAAAACCTTTTTACGCGAGAAATTAGAGATCAATTCCGATATGACTCCCATGCCCGGCAAGATCATGATGTAAACGGCCGGGTGAGAATAGAACCAGAAAAGATGCTGGAACAGGATCGGGTCGCCCCCGATCGTCGGATCGAAAATTCCGATGCGGCCGAGGCGTTCGAGTGCGAGCATCAGAACGGTGATCGCGACCACAGGAGTTCCAAGGATCATCACCAAACTAGTCGCGTAATGGGCCCAGACGAATAACGGCATGCGGAACCATGTCATTCCCGGAGCACGCATGGTGTGGATCGTTACGATAAAATTCAGCCCTGTGAGGATCGACGAAAAGCCATTGATAAAGATACCGAGTCCGACGAGCATGACGTACGAGTTAGAAAACGTCGTGCTGTACGGTGCGTAAAAGGTCCAGCCAGTATCAACGCCGCCCTGCATCAGAGCAAAAAGCACCAATCCACCGGCGACCCAATAAATATAGAGGCTCAGCAAATTCACTCGCGGCAATGCAAGATCCTTTGCCCCGATCATCAGAGGCAATAGGAAGTTACCCAGAATTGCGGGGATTGACGGTATCAGGAAGAAAAAGATCATCAGGATACCATGCTGAGTGAAGACCTTGTTGTAAGTCGCTGATTCGACGAGATCACTGGCAGGTGTCAGAAGTTCCAGCCGGATCGTGGCGGCGTAAAGTCCACCCGCCAAAAAGAACGCTGAAACTGAGATCAAGTACATGATCGCAATGCGTTTATGATCCTTGGTCAACAGCCACGACTTCAGTGTCGAGCCATTGGTCAAATAGTTCGGCTTCGCTTCTGCTCCGTACCCTGCTGATATTGCTTCTTGCGTTTGCATAGTCTTGTAAAACCTATTTATTACTGTTGCCGGCCGGCTTATTAGCCGCGGGCTTGTTCGCCGCTGGTGCAGAATTTACCGGAGCGGCCGTGTTCGCAGCAGGGCTCGCGTTCATTGACGTCGCAGCCGCCGCGTTCGGTGTCAGAGATTTAATGTAGGCCACGAGCGAATTAAGCTGTTCTTCCGTCACCTGCCCCTTGAATGTCGGCATTATCGGCTGAAATCCTTCTACAACCTGTGCCGACGGATTTAAGATCGAGTTGCGGATATACTGATCGTCGACCTTGACTGTCGAGCCGCCTACCAGTTTCACGTCATGCCCATAGATGCCTTCGAGCTTGGCTCCGCGTTGAGCAGGCCCGCCTGCATGACACGAGGCACAACCGAGCTTGTTTTCAAACAGATCCTTGCCTGCCTCGACCGGGGTCTGGCCTGAAACGTTCCCGCTTAGCCAATTGTCGAAATCACGCTGCTCCATTACATACACCCAGCCCCCCATACCTGAGTGATTGAGTCCGCAGTATTCGGCACAAAAAAGACGGTACTTGCCAGGCTTCGTCGCCTCGAACCACATGTAGGTGTAACGCCCCGGCACCACATCCGCCTTTGTTCGGAAAGCCGGGATGTCAAAATCGTGAATAACGTCTTCGGTCGTCATGGTCAGCTTTACCTTTCTGCCAACCGGAACGTGAAGTTCGTTTATCTCACGCTGGCCAGTTTGGTGCTGTACCTTCCACATCCACTGCTTACCGACAACGTAAACCTCCATCGCATCATCCGGCGGAGTGTACTGCTGAAAAAACACGATCGCGCCGCCGAGGAATATTGTCATCGAAATGACAAACGGAATGATCGACCAAACCGTCTCGAGCACCATCGACCCGTGCATTTCTTCGGGTGTTGCGTACTTTTCGGTTTCGCGGTACTTGACCGCGAAAAAGAATATCGCCACCACGATCGGGATCGTAAAAGCTACGCTCACGGCGATCAGGTAGAAATACAACGCATCAACCTGCCACGCAAAGGTCGAGGCCTGATCCGGAAATAATGGTACCCACGATGTAGTCTGCATAATTCTTTAGTGGTAAGTGGTGATCGGTGAGTGAAACGCAGTTAGACTGCTATCACTCATCACTGATCACTCATCACTATTCACTGTCTTTCGTTTATTCCTTCGCCAAAACACCAAGCCCATCGCTCCCATTCCAAGGAGTGTCGCAATACCGCCCAATCGTACAAGATTGAGGATCGCCAATCCGTATTTGCCGCTTGCGGGGTCGTAGTGAAAACAGTACAAAAGCAATTGATCGGCTGGATTCCCTACCCGACTTTCGGCCGATTCCATGATGCCGAACTTAAGATCCTTCGGCGAATAATCGATCCCGTATAAATATCTGGACAATTTGCCATCGGGCGTTGCGATCATCACGCCCGCCGCATGGGCGAACTGCTGGCTCTTTTCATCCCATTCGAACGTAAAACCCGCAGCGGAGGTAACCTTTTGGATAGAGGCTTCCGTCCCCGTCAAAAAGTGCCACCCGTTCGCCGTTTCCGGCCTGCCGTAGCGTTCGATGTAGCTAGCTTTCTTATTCTTAGCAAGATCCGCTTTATCAAACTCTTTAGCGTCAAAGCTGATCGCTACTACGTCAAATTCCTTACCGGCGTTAAAACTGATGCCTTTGAGCGATCCGGTCAGTCCATTAAGAACCTGGTTGCAGAGCATCGGGCATTCATAATAGACGAACGCAACGATCACCGGCCGGCCTTTCCCGAAATAGCTGCCGAGCGTAACTATATTTCCGGCTTCGTCTTTCAGTTCCGTATCCAGCGGCAGCTGGTCACCTAGCTTCTGCTCGATACCGACCTTTTTCAGGGTGTCCGGCAGTCCGTTAGCGGACGTAACATTCGGGTCATAAGTTCGAGGTGAATATAGAGGTGAGTTGTAATGCTCGGCCTTTTGCGCACCGACGAAAGCAGCAGAGGCCAGCATCACCGCAGCGATACCGAAACTCAGGGATAATAATTTTGCTTTCTGCACTAGACTCACTTTCTATTTACCTTCTTTTTTCCGAAGCCACTCGTCCGGCGCTGGAATCCGAAATGTACATCTTCGAACGATCAAGCATAACTTCTGCGTCCGGGCCCGATTTCGCCTTTACGTTCATAGCCAGGAATTTCTCTTTAGCTTCCTTGATCGGCATCATTGTCACCATGCCGGTCTTAGGATCCTTGTGCCCTTCTTCCCAGGCTTTCGCCCATTGCTTCTGAAGTTCGCGATATTCAGCCTGCGGAGCTCCAAGCTCCAGGTTGACCCAACCTTTTTCAGACTCGACACCGAATCCCGGAGCCGCCTGAAGCCGTGGTTCCGGCGGAAGGCGTTCCTTCTCGCTCATTGCCATCGGATTGGCGACCACGCCTTCTTTTGAGTAGTCTTTGAGAACATTCAAAAATGCCCACATCAGCCCGAAGGTGATCACGATCAACAGGAATAGCCCCACAGCAAAGCCGATGATCCCTTTGAGCTGGATCTCATTTTCTTCGTACGGCTTGTTTAGATCCACCGCCGTATCTGTATGTTTCTTTGACGACATATCTTAAATCTAGTGTCCTTTGCCGTGTTCGATCGCTTCTTCGAAATACGGATCTTTTGCCGGAACGATGGGCCGCTTCATGAGTTCTCCAAAGAACCACCACAGCCAAATACCACCAACCGCTATCGGTGCAACGAAATCCATCCAACTAACGTAAAATGCTCCCTGCTCAATGCCTCCCGGCGAGACGCGATATGTAGGTCCGATCTGGTAGAACATATCGATCAGCCGCATTACCAGAATGAAAATTCCGATCGTCGCGAGCAGGTTTGCCTGACGCTTGAAATCTCGCTTCAAAAGCAGCAGATAAGGAAAGGCAAAATGGAACAGGATCAATCCAACTCCGACATACGCCCATCCGCCTTTCATGCGGGTCAGGAACCATCCCGTTTCCTCAGGCAGGTTGCCTGACCAGATGATCAGGAACTGCGAGAAGTTGAAATATGCCCAAACCATGACAAGGGCGAGCATTAACTTACCGATGTCATGAAAATGCCGCTTGCCGAGCACACCGTTCATCGGCGACTTATCAACCAGGAACGCCAGAACCGCAACCGTGAAGCAGAAACAACTCAGTCCCCACCCGGCGACAAAAAGAAGTCCCCAGATCGTCGAAAACCAGTGCGGATCGAGCGTCATGACCCAGTCGACGACCGCAAAGGTCACGACCAGAGCATAGATCACCATCGTCGGGCCCGAGAAACGCGATGCCTTCTCAAGGACGAGCCTCGATTCCTCGACCGTGTTGGTCTTATCCTGGTCTGCTCCCCACTTGTTCAGCAGGTAAACCATGATGCCCCACAGGAGAAAATAAATGCCCGAACGCAGGATCCAGAACCACGCGGTCATATAGATGCCGCGATGCTCCATTACATGATCGGTCGGCGGCAGATGGGTCCACTCGTAAAACTTGCCAAAATATACTCCAACGGCAAGCGGAATGAACATTAATACAATGACCGGCAGCGTTCTCGAGCCGGCTTCAACGATTCGTCGAATAACGACGCCCCATGCTCCGCCGGTGAGGTACTGCAGCATCAGCACACCAAGTGAACCGATGCCAATACCACCCCAGAATATATATCCCAGGAGCCACGAACGCAGTGCCTGCTCAGTATTGAAATATGCCCCGACCGCCCAGATGATGAGCGCGATGCCGCCAATTCCAAGTGCGAGCGTGCGCAAACGGTTGATTTCGGCCGGTGCTTGATAGTTTTCAGGATTCGCCATTTAAGGTTTTCCTCCGGCAGTTGTCTCACCTGATTTCGGAGGTGCTGAGCCGGGCTCAGTTTTTGAATTCATTTTGAGTGCCTCGTCCGGGTTCTGACTGACCTGCAGCGCCCGAATGTACGCGACGATCGCCCACCGATCTGCGGGTGTAACCTGAGCCGCATAGCTGTTCATCCTGCCCCAGCCATTAGTCATCACGTCAAAGAAGTGACCGACCGGAGCATTCCTCAAACGATCATCATGATAGGTGGGCGGCTTTACAAATCCGCGGCGGACGATCATACCATCGCCATTTCCCATCGGGCCGTGACAAACGATGCAGTAGATGTTGTATCTTTCCTGCCCGCGGTCAACCAGTTCTTTAGTTACCGGGACCGGAAATTCATCGATATCATTCGGAAAGCTCGAAACCAGAGTGTTTCCGGTTGGGCCGATCGTAGATACAACCGGTGCATTCAGATCAGGGTTATCGATCTTCCCGGTGTAAAATGCTTTATTATCGTGCAGCTGGCCGCGTGGGATCGTTCCGTCAACGCGGTCACGGGAAGCCCTCTTGTCGCTAAAGAACTCACTCTTCTTATAGGCCTTGTAACGCGGCTGATCTTGCATATCAGACCGAACGCCGCAGGCTGAAGCAACCAGCCCGAGCACGATCAATAAAAGGAAACGCGGAGACACGGAGAATTTATTCTTCAACATCGAATACCTCCTGAGCCTCCAGGCTTTCCATAAAACTCTTTGTTTCCTCGTAATCATATTTCGGGTCTTTTGACTCGATGATGAGGAAAAACTTTTCCCTCGTGGCGAGTGCAAATCTTGGCACATTAAAGACCGGATGATACGGTGCCGGCAATCCATTCAAAAAGAGCATTCCGAAAACCGCCACGAACGCCGCAAACAGGATCGTCAATTCGTACGCCGGCGGAATAAATGCCGGTAGGCTGAAATGCGGACGTCCGCCAACGATGATCGGCCATTCGATGACGTGAACAAAGACCTGCAGTCCGATACCCGCACAAAGTCCGGTAATGCCGCCGGCAAAGATCAGATACGGCAGAATGCTGCGCTTTATCCCCAGAGCCTCGTCGATCTCGTGCAGCGGGAATGGCGAAAATGCATCGGTTTTGGTGTAACCGGCGTCGCGCACTTTACGTGCGGCGTCGACCAATTCCGTCGCCGTGTCAAATTCAGCTAGTATGCCGTGAAGCTTGTTTCCCATAGCTCTAACTTACAACTCCAAATCTACTGATTGGGTGGATCCGTCCGATCGTATGTGTCCTCGATCTCGTTAACGTTTTCCTCAAAATCCTGATGGTGTCCGTGGACGTTCGCTTCCGGAAGAAGCGTCCTTACCTCGAATATCGAGATGATCGGCACGAATCGAACAAACAGGTACAAAAGTGTAAAGAACAAACCGATCGTTCCGGTGAACATCGAGATGTCGAACATCGTCGGACTGTACATTGCCCACGACGACGGCAGGAAGTCGCGGTGCAGACTCGTTACGATAATAACGAAACGCTCGAGCCACATACCGACGCTGACGATGATCGAGATCGTAAAGAGCCAGAATTCGCTCTCCCTGAACCGCTTGAACCACAAAAGCTGGATCGATAGGCCGTTGCAGAATATCAGCATCCAGTACGACCACCAGTACGGGCCTTCCCAGATACGATTCTTAACCATGAAGATCTCGTACTGCGACGCACTGTACCAGCCGAAGAATGCTTCCATTCCGTAACCGTAGCAAACGATCAGACCGGTCGCGAGCATGACCTTTGCCATATAGACAAGGTGCTGGTGCGTTATAAAATCCTGCATCCTGTACCAGCGCCTGAGCGGAATACAGAGAATAAGAACCATCGCAAATCCGGCGAACACGGCTCCGGCCACAAAGTATGGCGGAAAGATCGTAGCGTGCCAGCCCGGAACCTGTGAAACCGAGAAGTCGAACGAAACGATCGAGTGTACCGAAAGTACGAGCGGTGTCGAAAGGCCGGCGAGGATCAAATATGTGATCTCATAGCGATGCCAGTGCCGAGCCGATCCGCGCCAGCCCCACGAAAGAGCGGCGTAAACGAACTTAAAATATTTATTCTTAGCCCGGTCGCGAAGCGTCGCGAAATCGGGGATCAGGCCGACATACCAGAACAAAGCCGAAACGGTCGCGTACGTAGAAACCGCGAAAACGTCCCAGATAAGCGGGCTGCGGAAATTCGGCCAGATACCCATCGTATTCGGATAGGGGAATAGCCAGTAGGCAGCCAGCCACGGACGGCCTGTATGCAAGAGCGGGAACATCGCGGCGCAGGCCACCGCAAAAAGCGTCATTGCCTCAGCAAAACGGTTGATCGAGGTTCTCCACTTCTGATTCATCAGAAGGAGAATGGCCGAGATCAGCGTTCCGGCGTGACCGATACCGATCCACCAAACAAAGTTGATAATGTCGAAAGCCCAGCCAACCGGCTGGTTATTGCCCCAAACGCCGATACCATTGGCAAGCAGCCAAATGACCGAGAAAAGAAGCAGTTGGGCAACCATAAAGGCTATCCCAAAACCGATGAACCAATGAAACGGCGTGCGCTTCTTCAGCGTAATGTCACTGATCTTGTCAGTAACACTCGCATAGTTATGGTCACCATCGAGCATCGACGGGTGAAGTTTCTCTTTGAGATCTTTTGCTTCCTGCATAAATCTATTGAGTCTTAGGTTGGAACGCCAGCATCTTGCTGGCCGGGGCCGGCAAGATGCCGGCATTCCAAATTAATGCCCTTCGCCCCCCGTTTTGGTTTCAGCCTTAGGTCCCTCTACGTGCTTCTTTGGATCCGGAGCCTTGTAATCAGGCATTTCCTTATTCTGATTCTTGAGGCCGGCAAGATAGGTCGTACGCGGCTGAGTGTTCAGTTCGTTCAACAAAATGTAATCGCGATGATCTTTCTTAGCCTTGGAAACCTTGCTTTCCGGATCATGCAGATCGCCGAAAATGATCGCACCGGTCGGGCAGGCTGACTGACATGCCGTCACAACCTCACCGTCGCGAACCTTTCGTCCATCCTTTTCAGCCTCGATACGAGCGGCGGAGATTCGCTGTGTGCAGTACGTACATTTTTCCATGACACCGCGGCTTCTGATCGAAACCTCCGGATTACGCATGAGTTTGTACTGCGGCGTGTTCCAATCCTGATAAAGCAGGAAGTTGAAACGCCTGACCTTGTAAGGACAGTTGTTAGAACAGTAACGCGTTCCCACGCAGCGGTTATAGACCATGTCGTTCAGGCCCTCGGCACTGTGAACGGTTGCGTGAACCGGGCAAACCACCTCGCAAGGAGCCTGCTCGCACTGCTGGCAAAGTACCGGTTGGAAATGCGGACCATCGATGTCATTGATATCGCCGCTATAGTAAGCATCGACACGCATCCAGTTCATTTCACGGCTGCGGCTCACCTGCTCTTTACCGACAACCGGAATGTTGTTCTCCGATTGACATGCAAGAACGCAGGCGTTGCATCCGACGCACGAATTTAGATCGATCGACATTCCCCACTTGTGGTTTTTGTCGTAAACCGCCTGATGCTGTTCGTACGGGTACATCGACTTCGGATATTCGTCGTGCTGATGCCCCATCATCGGATCTTTTTCGAATTCTTCGACATCCCAAATGCGAAGCAGATCGCGGCCTTCCATGTTGAAGTGGATCTGGGTCGAGGCGACATTCGCCTGCTCATTCCTCTTCTTGATGTCGCCGAAACCGAAATTCATCGCGTCCGAACGCCTCACGTCGAAAGCGTTATAGCCAAGCCCCGTACCGATCTTGCCGGCACGAGTACGGCCATAGCCCATATAGATCGTGATCACATCATCTGGCTGCCCGGGAGCGACCCACATTGGCACACCGTCTTTGATCTCAGCACCTTGATAGGTGATCGTGACGACATCGGAGAATGAGTTACCGCCCTTCGTGTTAATAAAGCTTGTTCCCTGAGCACCGCCGGCGAACTCTCGCGGATCATTCTTGGTATTAACACCAAGCTTGGCCGCTGTTCGCGGGCTAACCAGGGCAACGTTCTCCCAAGTCACCTTGTTAAGCGGGTTTGCAAGTTCCTGCAGCCATCCGTTGTTCGCGAAACGGCCGTCATAAACGCTCGGATCCGGAAGGATCGTGATCTCAACAGTTCCGCTGCCGGCCGGCTTTGATTCCGCCTGCGAAAGGAACGAGGTCGTTGCGGTAACTGACTTCGGAGCGGCCGCAGTGTTCGGAATAACTCCGTCATGCACAGCTTTACGCCAGTTGTCTTCAAAATTCTTCGGAGCACCGGCCGCCGGTACTGCTGCAGGTGTGGCTGCCGCTTTCGGGGCCTCTTTTTTAGCAGGTTCGGCAGGCTTAGTGGTTTCCGAAGCCTTTGCATCGGCCTTTGGTTCCTCTTTGCCTTCGGCCTTCGGCTCGGCTTTTGCTTCCGTCTTTGCAGCGACTGCTGCTGCGGGCTTAATGTCCGTTTTCTGCCAGTATTCTTTTACGATGTCGTGGTCTTTTTTATCGAAATTCTCCTTAAAAAAGAGTTGTACGACCTCGTGAACGTTCTTACCGTCATAGAGCGGAGCGATCAGCGGCTGAACGATCGAAGCAGTACCGTCGTAGGCTCGAGCGTCGCTCCATCCTTCGAGGAAATGCTTTTCGCCGACATGCCAGTAGCATTGCTCGGCGGTTTCATCGAAGTGCTGGCCGAGATGCACAGTCGTTCCGGCCTTTTTCATCCGCTCCGGACTGAGCTTGAGGTCGGAAGGCGTGTTGTAAACCGGATTTCCGCCCAAAATGACGAGCATCTTGACCTTTCCGGCGTCGATGTCGGCGATCAGTTCGCGAAGTTGGTCGAGCTGCGACTTGTCCGAGCCTGGAGCGAGCGGCTCGATGTAAGTCACTGTCTCACCAGCATTTCCGAGTGCCGCGTTCATTGCGTGAGCAAGAGCGTGTACGACCGGCGGCTGATTATCACCGGCAACGACCAGCGATTTGCCCTTGTGAGCAAGCAGGTCTTTCGCCATCGCGGCGATCCACGCGGCATTTTCCGTGTAGGTCGAATTCGCTCCGGCAACACCGAGGGCTTTGGCGATCGCTTTGGCGATCTCGCCGAATTGGCTCGGCTTTACCGCGAGGCGGTGATCTGCCTTAGCTCCGGTGATCGTTATCGTTGTTTCGACCGAATAAAGTCGATTGATCTCCTTTTTCTCCTCAGAAAAAGCACGCCCGGCGGCAAAATCCTTGATGTAGGCGACGTTAAAGCCAGAGAAAATGTCAGCATCCAGCGACAGAATTCTCTCAGCTTTTTCAAACTTGTAAACCGTCTGAACCGGCGAGCCAAAGGCCAGTTTCGCACCCGCAAGGGCGTTATCCTGATTAACCGGCTCGTACTGAACCCACTTTGAATTGGGCAGTTCGGTTTTGACCTTTGCGAACTGATCGATCAGCGTCGGCGAGGTGACCGTTTCGGTCAGGAATCGCACCCCCGAACCACCGTCAGCTCGATTTTGCTCGATCGAAGTACGAAACTCCACCATAAAGGATTCCCAAGTTTTCGGGTTTCCTCTATAGGTGATCTCCTGCGACCGGTCCGGATCGTACATTCCGAGAATAGAAGCCTGAGCGAGAATGTCCGTCGCACCGCGGCTGCCCGGATGATCCGGATTTCCCTCGATCTTTACCGGCCGCCCTTCGTACGATTTTGCCAGAAGGCCCGTTGCAACGCCGCCCAAAGACATGGCAGTTGCGAAGAAATTTGCCTTGCCAGGCAGTTGGCCCTCGACCGGACGAACGTACGGCACGATCTTCTCCGGCGGTTGGATAACGCATCCGCTCAGGCCCGCGAGGGCGAGCGATGCTCCCATCACCTTAACGAAGTTACGCCGGCTCAGGCTGTTGTCCCATTCCTCGATCTCGTGCGGGTACTCTTCAGAAATGAATTTTCTGAATTCAGGCGTATCGGCGTGCTCCTCGAGACTGCGCCAATATTCTTTCCCGTTTTGCGACAGGATCCTGTCGCGTAATGAGGCAAAGTTTGTGTTGCTTGCTGGGCTCGACATTTTCGTTTGCGTTCCTCTACTAACGTCGCTCTACCTGTGACAGGTCGAGCAACTGGTCATCATTTCTTTACTACGGATCTTATATTCGGCTTTCAGGTCGGCTCGCTGTTTTTCATCGAGATCGCCGTCCTGCCACTGCATGTTAAAGATCTCTGACTTCGGCCTGATAAATTTCTCAGGCTGGCGGTGGCATGCGAGACACCACTCCATCTGGAGCGTGTTTTGCTGGAAAACCGCCGGCATGTTGTCGATCTGTCCGTGACAGGTCGAGCAGCCTACGCCCTTCGCGACGTGGATACTGTGGTTGAAATAGGTGTATTCCGGCAGATCGTGAACCTTTTCCCACTCGATCGGCTTGTTATCCTTGTAGCTGTCTCTGACCACTGCCAGGTACGGGCTGTCTGACCAGATCTGGCTGTGACAGTTCATACACGTCTGGGTCGGAGGCATTCCGGCCGAAGCAGTCGTCTCAACCGTCGAGTGGCAATAGCGGCAATCGATGCCGTCGTCCCCGACGTGGTGCTTATGGCTGAACTGCACCGGTTGCTGCTTCTCGACATACTGACCGGTCAGATACGACGAGCGGGCGAACTGCGTGAACGCAAAGCCTCCCAAGGCTGCCAGCACTACGCCTGCAACAATGCTTATTCGGGCGATATTATTCGCGCTTTTATTAAAAAATTGAGCCATCTTCCGATCTCTCGCGATACCTCGTTGAGAAAAACCTGCAACAATGCGGCCTAGACGCACACCTTACAACCTTGGAGGGGAAGTGTTCTCGCCGAAAAGCCGACTCTAATACTTAAGTTTCTAACAGTAAAACTGATTACGATTCTACTAAGATTTAGTAAATCCGCAAATTGCACAAACTAAATTTAGTTCAGAAAGGATTCTGAGTAAATCTGAATGATATTAGTTCTAATAATAAGTCTGATTATTCTTTTCAATTTCGGTTAATCAGTACCGAATCCGCCGATCGAGGCAGCTCCGATCGCGGCGGCGTTCGTCCCCAGCTCGCCCTCGACGATGCGGGTAGCTGCGAAAGACCGCTCGAATGAAAGCTCTCTCGCTCTCTCGATCACGGCCTTCAGTACCAGATGCCGTGCCTGCATGATCGATCCGCCGAGAACGATCAGCTCGACGTTCAAAAGATTTATCACGCTCGCGACCGCCGTTCCAACATAGCTGCCGGTCCTCTCAAGCATCATCTGCGCAAAATCATCCTTGTTCTGCGCGGCGGAAATAATGTCGCTGAGCGTCAGGTCCTCCTCGGTCAATCTCCCGAGCGACGAGGTGCTGTCCTGATGAAAACGCGCCCGTGTGCGGCGAACGATATTAGCCGCCGACGCCACATCCTCGAGTCTCATGCCTTCAGAATTGATCGGGACATAACCGAATTCACCCGCAAAGCCCGATGCTCCGTGCCAGGTTTTGCCGCCGAAAATAAAAGATCCGCCGACGCCCTCGCCGAGTGTGGCGTAGAACATATTTGAGCTGCCGCGTCCGGAGCCGCAGCAATATTCGCCATACGCGGCCGCGTTCGCATCATTCTCGATGATGACCTTGACGCCCGTCGCAGCCTCGATCTGTTTCCCAAGTTCTACATCCGTCTGAGTCGGAACAATAGCCGAAAAGGCAACCCGTCCCGATTCTCTGTCCACCAGGCCAGGGATCGCAACGCCCAGACGTTGGAATTCGCCGAATTCCTTCCTAAATTCGTCGACGATCGTCTTGATCTGGCCCACGACACCCTCATCATCGCTGAAAACGACGGAATGAGCACGCTTGACCTCGTCGCCTACATCGATAGCTACGGCGTTCAGCGAGGTGCTGGAGATCTCTATACCGACACGTATTGCAGACCCGATTGGGGAATTAACCATAATAAATTAAGCGGCTCTTGCAGAAACTATCGCGATTTTAGACACTGCCACTTTTCCTGTCAAACAATGGGCGGCAATACTTCGTGTCGCCGTAACCACATCACTTCTTTTGACTGAATGAGCCTGTAAAGATACTCTCTCAATGGCAGAGCAATCGCTAAGGCGAAGCTGTGGGCTCGTTTCTTGCTATGGATCATCAGCTTCAGGATATTTTAGCTCAGTACGGTATCTACGCAGTCTTTGCCCTGTGTACCGTTGAGGGCGATATCACTTTGCTTGTTTCCGGAACGATGGCTCATGGCGGTTTCTTTGGCGACTGGGGCTTCTTTAAAGTCCTCATTGCGGGAACATTGGGCGGCATGGTCGGTGATTGTGCGGGCTACGCCGTTGGCCGAATATTTCACGAGAACGCAAAAGATTACAGGTTCTACCAGGTGGCTCAGCCCCGCGTCGAGAAGCTGATCGCGAAATTTGGCGGTTCCGCTATCATCATCTCGAAGTATATTTACGGGATCCGCGTCGCGATGTGCGTCTTTTATGGCGTCGGGAAGATGCCGTTCCTAAGATTTTTGGGCCTCAGTGCCCTGAGCTGCACCCTCTGGGTCGTGTTTCTCGCCGGGCTTGGGTATTTCTTCAGCGGAGCAATAACCTCAATGATCGGCGACTTCAAACAGGTCGGCTTTGCTCTTTTCTTCATCGTGATGTTCGGGATCATTGTTTTCTACGTCATCGAGCGTTACTGGCTTTCGGAACGAGTTGAGGACGCCGATCCCGAGACGATACTAAAGATCGAAGAAAAACTCGTGGCCTTTGAAGAGGTCGGTAAAACGACCCTGCAGGATCTGAGCGAACGCCTTCACCTCACACGCGAACCAAACCGCGAAGAACTGAGGGATAAGGCGAGTAAAGCAGAAGAAGAGAAAGAAATGGCCGCCGAACGGCCGGGGCCAGTAGAAAATAGTAAAGAGGCGTGAGTCAGAAGTTGAGACGCCAGAGCCTACATATCAATGCCGGGTTCTAAGATCAAAGCTCAAAGATCAACATTCTTACAACTGATAACTGAAAACGAACTGATGATAATCGAATCCTCCGCCCCGACGCGGGTTGACCTTGCCGGCGGCACAATTGATATTCCGCCCCTTTTTCTGTTCCACGAGGGAGCCTCGACGGTAAATTTTGCCGTCAGCCTGCTCGCGCATTGCCGCATCGAAACGCGGGACGATGACCGCATCATTCTCGAATCCATCGATCAGAAGTCGAGCGTCGAAACCGATCTTGAGAATATCGATTCACTCCGTGACGAGCCGACGCTCCAATTGCTGTCAAAACTCGTCTATTTCTTCCGCCCGGAACAGGGTTTCAAGATGACAACCGAATCGAAAGCTCCTGCCGGAGCCGGACTCGCCGGTTCGTCAACCTTGAACATCGCCTGTATCGGAGCCCTAAACAAACTCGTCGGCGACCGCTACGACGCCGACCGCTTTATCCCGATCGCCGCGGCAGTCGAATGCCAGGTCATCAAAGTTCCGACCGGTTATCAGGATTACTATTCGGCACAATACGGGGGCGTCTCGAATATTCACTTCGGACCCGCCGGAATGTGGCGTGAAGAACTGGACATCGACATCGCCACTCTCGAACGCCGCGTCGCGGTCTGCTACACCGGCGAACCCCGAAACTCGGGCATCAACAACTGGGAGATCACAAAACGCCACATCGACGGCGACAAACGCATTTTCGAGATATTTGACGGCATCCGCGACACCTCGATCGAACTGCGAGCCGCGCTCGTCGCGGGCGAATGGGACAAAGCCGGCGAAATACTCGCCGCAGCCCACATCCAGCGTCAGGATATGTCGCCAAACATAACAACGCCCCAAATGGATCACCTCATCGCCACCGCCCTCGCAAACGGAGCCATCGCCCCAAAGGTCTGCGGAGCCGGCGGCGGAGGCTGCATCGCCTTCTACTGCGAAGACGGACGACGCCAGGACGTCGAAGCCGCTCTCGCCGAACAGGAAGGCTGCGAAGTTCTCGGCTGGAATGTGAATGCGGCGGGACTTACAATGTGCGTCTTATAGACCCATCTTTTGATTGCAACCCGGATATATTGCCGGATATGACGTAGTAAGGCCACCCGATTAATCAATTTAGCTTATTGTCATGCAAAGTGGCGTTAAGGGTGTCCACGATAATGAGCAAATCCTCTCCGATCTGCTCCCCCATTATCCGTCGGGTAGATCCTATGCCGTTCGTTCCAGGCCAAACCCGAATGATGATGCCATCGCTGTTTAAGAGGATATGAGTTGGTGTTTGAAATCGGGTTAGTTCCATTGGCATTTCGCTCCCACCATTCCAAGTCAAGAAATCGTCAAAGCCAAATTTCTCTGCGTATGAAGTTAAGTTGAAGTTGGGCCCTAGAGGAATAAATGAGCACGGATAATAATGAACGTTAATCTTCTGCGCTGACGCCCTTACGGAATTGTACAAGTCGGCAGAGATATCGCATGCCTTACAGCTTGGGTTTAGAACGACGAGTAGAGTTAGGTTGTTTGCGGAGTCTGGATTTTTTTGCAATCCGTCAAGACCTACGAGATTTGATGAGTCAAACCGGAAGCCAATACCCGGAAACTCCGATCCCTTTTCTTCAAGGACTTTTGCAAAGTTAAATCGTTCGCCTACCAAAAGGTTCGGGGGAGGTGGGAAGACGATTGAGTATCCAAAAACCAGCCCAACCGTAGTCGCAAAACCAGCGCAGATAGGAAAGAAATACTTGCGAAATCTCTTCATGATCTAGGAGGTTGATTCTTTGGCAACAATATCAAACATTTTGCTGCAACAACGGACAATACCGATAAATTGAGATTTATGCGGGACCGCGGCTTTGATATCCGTCCGATGTTGTCAAACAGTTTTGCATCTTGGTCAATCAAGATTTTCTCAGAAAACGGATTGCCGATATCGATCGGCCTTATTTCAAAGTCGGCCATAGACTTCTCGGATAAAGAACTGTTAAACGAATTGGCGAGATCTCGCAACATATTAACCGCGATATCTGCGAAGCCTCTTTTGCCGGCCCATTCTATTAAACCAAACCAATAAACCAGTTTCCGTGGCAGAGGCTTTTCGGCCTTGACAATCTCAACAACAGCCGCGTTGAGAACATCTTCAATAAATTGATCCCCAGATGCGACGGCACCAGAGCGTTTCAAAAAACCAAGTCTTGCGAAGGCTCTAATAGAAGCTGGTGTATTTTGGAGAATTCGCGTCGCCTCCAATTCATCACCTCCCTTTCGTAGCGCAAAAGCAAATCGAGATGATACATCTGCACGGAGATCATCCCAAAGATTTTCATCAATATTTCGTTCTTTTTCCGTCATGCCATCCAAAACTTTAATGGCAGTTGCATACTTTTCTTGGTCACGAGCTAGAAGGCCTGCTCGTGTCAAATAAATTGCCCTAAGCGGATGATTCTCCTTCTGTTCATTTGCAAGCTTAAGGAGATCATCAATGGTCAGACCATTTGTCGGATCCAAGCTCCGACTCGAAGGTTCATTTGAAACCCCTAAGCATTTGGCAACCGCACTTTGCACTGTAGCAGCTTCCGAAGGTAGCAGATCAACAAACTGGGAGTGAAGCACGCCTATAAGTCGTGCTTCACCAGAGCAGCCTCTGTCGGGCGACGATAATGCGGCTTGAATAATATACTGTGCAAAAAATCGCAGTGCCGCCAATTTTTCTTTTCGTTCAAGCATTGCCACGTCATGGACTTCACCGACAATAACTTGTGGAAACGCGGCTAACTGAATAGTTTGGAGCCTTACAAAACTTGGGTCGGATCCCGCTTTTCCAACTGCTGCATTGAAAAGCTGGACAGCAAGATCTGGCTGTTGTCGATTCAATTCCCATATGAGCTTGTAAAGAAAACGCGGACTCCCAAGACCAATAGCCGTAGTGCCCAAACTATGCGCGAATCTCGGGTTATCACGTACGTTTTGTAAGCCATACTCTACAAGGGAGTCTGCATTCAACTCCTTTTCCTTTTGCGAAACATCCGAAATTTCCGCAAGGATACCAATCAACCGATCACGTTGCTTGTCAACACGATTCCCAATTATTTGAAGAATTTTTCTTGACGTCTCGAGATAGGCATTTTGAGAAGTGCGACGCTCATTCGAGGACAGAAAGTACAAGCCGTCAACTGCTTTTACGAACCACTCCGTAGATTTGTCGCTATCAATTTTCCACCAAGCATCCCCAAGCTTCGCTAAAACAAGTGATTTATCGACTTCACTTAGCTTTGATGAGTCTCTAAGAATGTTATCGGTAACCGATTCAGCCCGCGACATCCACAATTGAGCGTCCAAACTCGGCGTTTGCGACTGTGCTCGGACATGCGCAGTAACCGCGGCCAAAATCATAAAAACAAAAAGAAATGAGACACACTTTTTCATTTAGTTCTACCGCCTAATCCCCCAAAACAAGCCCCTCAAAAAACTAGTCTCCTTCCGGCGGTGAGCATTCTCCGCCGACGTGACACTGGGCACCGTTCTCAAGAGCAATAAATTTGCATTCAGAAGCTCCTGCTAGCGGTTTATAGCAGGTAAAGAATGCGCAATTTGGCGGAGGTGGGCATTGGGACTCGTCGGCTTCAGCTCTCGCCATCCATGCTCTCGGCAAAAAAATCGACAATGCCAATACAACGCCGAATAGAAAAGCAGCGAATCGTGGCAATAAACTAAGGACTTTATGATTTTTCATCAACTTCAACCTCCGTTAAATTCATTTGATTTATGTTCGTTACTCAATTCAGAGTGCTAACATGTTGACTCGTTGTTCACGACGAGTCAACGATCATTTCTTGTCCAAAACTGTCACCTCTTGTCCAAACCTATCATTCCTGTCCATCGGAATAGTTTTGGGGACGGGATTGGTGGATTTCGGCTTGGTTGGTTTGGTATTGGGTAGGGGTCATCCCAAACTTTTTCTTGAAGTCTGCAGCAAAGTGGCTTTCGTTTATTAGGCCTACCGCATTGCCGATTTCACTGATGCGGAGAACGCACTCGGGATCGCCGAGCATCTCCGCAGCACGATCGAGTCGCAAGTCGTGAAGGAATGCTTTTGGCGTGACCCCACCATTTGTTATTCTGAATAAACGGTGAAAATTGGACAACGACATGTTAGCTGCTACAGCCATATCCTCGGCCGTCCAATCACGGCCTAAATCCTGGGAAAGTCGCTTCTTGAGATGGAAGATGCGTTTGTCCATTGGGAATTTGTATTTGACAAATGACGCTGAGAATATTACCCCCCCCAGTTCAATTGTCAACGAATTTCCGTACCAAGTCTGAAAGGGTGTGCCAAGTGTTTTGAAGTGCGTTGAGATTCGTCGGCAGCCCTGAGTATCAAAAAACCTGTCACAAACCGCAAACCATCGGTGTATTGCTTGTAGAAATCACAATTTCTTATCAAACAATTTCCGGAGGGCTACGCGAAAAATGAATTATCTTTCTAAAAATCTTAGATACCTCGCGACGATGTGCGTCGCAGCCGTGATCGGCATTGCAGCTACAAACGCTATCGGACAGGACACCGCCAAAGCTGTGGCAAAGTCGGACAAGAGCGAATACAAGTCGAGAGGCTTTTGCGAAAACAACAACTGGTCGGGTAACGACCGCGTCTCGGCAAATGATCTGCGTGAGCTGACGGTTTCTTCGAACGGAACATTGAACGTCGATGCCGGAGCAAACGGCGGCATCAGCGTCAAGGGCGAAGACCGCAGCGACGTTTTGGTACGTGCCTGCGTCCAGGCCTGGGGTGCGACCGACGGCGAAGCAAGAGCCGCGATCGCCTCGATCCGCATCAATACCTCAGGCGAGATCAAGGCCGAAGTTCCCTCGGAGCTAAAGAACTGGTCCGTGTCGTACGAGATCCGCGTACCGCGCTCGTCGAACGCAAGCCTCAAAGCCCACAACGGCGGCATCTCGATCAGCAATGTCGAAGGAAACCTCGAGTTTAATACCACCAACGGCGGCGTCAACGTCAGCAACGCAGCCGGAACCGTGAAGGGACGCACCGCTAACGGCGGCGTCAACGTCACCCTTTCGGGCACCTCGTGGAAAGGCACTGGTATCGACGTTCAGACCACGAACGGCGGCGTCAACCTGACCATCCCTGAGAATTTCCAGGCCAACATCGAAACGGGCACCGTCAACGGCGGATTCCGCTCCAACATCCCGAGCCTCAACGTGACGACCGAGGACGTCAAAGGCGACAATTGGACCCGCTCCAGATCAAAACGCCTCAACCTCGCCCTCAACGGCGGCGGAGCACCTGTTCGCGTTGTCACCACTAACGGCGGTGTCACCATTAACACCCCGGATAAGGACAAGTAGGAAGATTAAGGCAGTGAGCATGGAGGTCAATGCCCGCACATCGCCTTAGCGTCTTTGCGATACCTTTGCGGCTTTGCGGGAACAATATCTGTTCCCTCAGAGCCGCTCAGTTTTTTAGCCGAGATGCCGCCGATGATGGTCTAACGACCATCCTCTCACCGCTCGGATCATCGCTAGACCGAACACCTCTAATGATCGATCGATCGCTGCTCCAAATAGGCCGTCAATAATGCCTTCGAAGATAGGCGGGGTAAGCTAAACTCGTTTTGCGAAGACCGAAGTATGCGAGAGGGCTCGATCTTGACCTGAAGCGCGGTTCCCGGACGTTCGACCAATCTCCAATTTACCTCTACCAAACTGCGTAAAACACCCGGCAGAACGTGCAAAGATTGGCGTTTCAAGTATTTTTGTCGGCTTTTGTCGTTTTTCGAGCTACTAAACCGTTGCTTCAACAGCATTTATCGCCTTTGTAAGCGAGCGGAAAATGTCGCGGCCATCGTTAGAGCCAAGCAATTCTTCGCAAGCCCTCTCCGGATGCGGCATCATGCCGAGAACGTTCCGGTCAAGGTTGCAGATGCCCGCTATGTTCGATCTCGCACCATTCGGATTCGAGGCTGCGGTGATCTGCCCATCGGGTTCACAATAGCGAAAAACGATCTGGCCGTTCTCCTCCAACTGGTGAAAAGTCTCGTCGTCACAGGTGTAATTCCCTTCCGCATGGGCGATCGGTATCGACAGAATTTTGTGTGGATCGACCTCGGAAGTAAACGGCGTATTTGGGTTTTCGAGCTTTAGATTCACATGTTTACAGATAAAATGAAGCCCCGCATTCCGCATCAAAGCCCCCGGAAGCAACCCTGCTTCGCACAAGATCTGAAAGCCGTTACAGATACCGAAAACGAACTTCCCATCGGCCGCAAACTGCTTGATCGCTTTCATCACAGGAGAAAACCTCGCGAGTGCCCCGGCCCGCAGGTAATCCCCATAGGAAAATCCCCCCGGAATGATCACAGCGTCATACCCGGAAAGGTCCGTCTGCTGATGCCAAATAAAATCCACGGGCTGCCCAACATGTTTAGATACAACATGATACGCGTCGTGGTCGCAGTTAGAACCGGGAAAAACTACTACGCCAAACTTCACGCTTCTACCTCCACGCGATAATCCTCAATGACCGGATTTGCAAGAACGTCTTTGGCGATCCGTTCTACTGAAACTCGGGCGTCAGCCTCGGACAATGCAGGGTCGAGAGCGATCTCAAAATACTTGCCCTGACGTATGTCGCCGATCTGATCGAACCCGAGGGATGCGACCGAATGGTGAATGGCTTTTCCCTGCGGATCGAGTACGCTGGGCTTGAGTGTTACAAAGACCTTTGCTTTCATTAATATCGCTCCAAAATAAATTGTAGAATCTAGCGTAAATTCTTGTATTTATCAAAGTCTTGTGTTAGATTTCACGTAAATTTCAGTCAAAGCAATACTTAACAAACTAAACCCTCTAAAGGAGATCGTCTAAATATATGGAAAACGGTAAAACCGCTCTAGGTCTGGATAAAAATGTAGGTTCGCTTCTTTGCTACCTGCCGGTCTGTCTCATCAGCTTGATCTACAGCATTATTGTGATCGTCACGGATAAAGAAAACAAAGACGTACGCTTCCACGCGTTTCAATCTCTTCTTCTTTCAGTTCTCTACATTGTCGTTATTGTCGCCGTGCAGATCGTAGCCGGGATCGCAGGAGCCGCAGGCTCTGGAGCCCTTGCAGGGCTGGTCGGTTTGCTGGCCCTCGTCGTTATCGTCGCTTTTTTAGGCGCTATGATCTTCGGCATGATCAAAGGCTATCAGGGCCAGCAGTTCAAATTCCCGATCGTCGGGGACATGGCTGAAAAATGGGCTAACGGATAAAGTTTTCGGCATCTAATGCTGATTTCAAACGAAATTAAGGGCGAGATCGAAACCAGTTTCGATCTCGCCGTTATTTTTCATAGTCAGTTTAGTGCAGTCTTAAACAACTGTCGTTTTTTCGGACGACTAGCTAAACACCCGGTCAAATACCTTCTCAACGTTTCGCAAGTAATGTTTCAGATCAAAAACCCGTGCTATTTCCTCAGTCGAAAGATGAGATGAAATGTCCGTATCTTGCTTGACCAACTCGGGATAGTCGCCGCCTTCGTCCCAAACCTTCATTGCATTTCGCTGAGTCCAGGCGTATGCGTCTTCGCGTGAAACGCCTTTTTGCGTAAGTACAAGCATCAATTGTCCGCTGAAAACCAAACCTTTGGTGAGATCAAGATTCTTCAACATGTTTTCGGGATACACGATGAGCGTGTCGAGCAGACTCGTGGTTTTGGCGAGTATGTAATCAAGCGTGGCTGATGAATCCGGCAAAACTATTCGTTCGGCAGAGGAATGCGAGATATCGCGTTCGTGCCACAGGGCGACGTTCTCGAGGCCGACGATGGAATTTGCCCTGACGGTGCGAGCCATGCCGCAAATGCGTTCAGAGAGGATCGGATTGCGTTTGTGCGGCATCGCCGACGAGCCTTTCTGGCCGGTTTTGAATTTCTCCTGAGCCTCGCGGACCTCCGTCCTCTGCCAGTGGCGGACCTGCAGAGCGATCTTCTCAAGTGTCGACGCGATTATCGCGAGCGTGCAAAGATATTCAGCATATCGATCACGCTGAATGACTTGCGTCGAAACATCCGCGGCTTTCAAGCCAAGCTTCGCACAAACCTTTTCCTCGACCTCGGGAGCAAGATGAGCAAAAGATCCGACCGCGCCGCTGATCTTACCCACAGCGATCATTTCCTTCGCTCTCGAGAGCCGGTCGCGGTTCCTCCTAGTTTCCGAATACCAGAGTGCCCAAACGAGCCCAAACGATGTAGGCTCGGCGTGTATGCCGTGAGTTCGGCCGATCTGGGGCGTGTCTTTGAATTCAAATGCACGACGCTTCAAGACCTCAAGCAACGCATCCGTTTTTGCCAGCAAAATATCGCACGATTCCTTCAGCAGCAAAGCATTCGCCGTATCAACTACATCGCTCGAAGTCAGCCCGTAGTGAACAAAACGCGCAGAATCACCAATATTTTCGGCCAGATTCGTCGTGAACGCGATCACGTCGTGATCCGTTGTTTTTTCGATCTCGTTGATCCGCTCGACGGTAAATGAAGCCTTCGCTTTGATCTCAGCGACCGCATCGGCCGGGATCGTGCCCATTTCGGCGTGAACTTCGCAAACGGCGATCTCGACATCGAGCCATTTTTGGAATTTGTTGTGAAGCGACCAGATGCCGCCCATTTCGGGTAGTGTGTAACGTTCGATCATAATTTCTGACTCCCTCCCAACGAAGAAGGAGTGGCGGCCGCTTCGGCTGACGGGGTGGTTCTTTCTTCCTCTGGTAATTCGTACGAACCTAATTTATCGCCGAGTACGTCCTCAAAATAAACCATCTTCACGATCACGACCATAACTGCAAGGAGCGGCGTCGCCAGCACTAATCCCGCGCCGCCGATCATCGCTCCAAGGGCCAACTGGAAAATTATCGTCAGAGCTGGCGCGAGCTCAACCGTTTCACGCTCAATTATAGGCGTGACGACGTTTGATTCGATCAACTGAACTCCTACATAAAGTCCGAGAACATAGACCGCACTTATGGGGCTGTCAATAAATGCCAAAAGCAAAGCCGGGATCGCTGAAATTATCGGACCAAAGTTCGGAATAAACGAGAGAAGCCCCGCTATCAGTCCCAGCGTCAGAGCGAGCGGAACTCCCAGGATCGACAGCCCGATCCACGTCAAAAGCCCTATAAAGATCATCGAACCGACCTTCCCGATCAACCACCAGCGTAGTGTTTCGTAGATCGTATCGAGTATTTCTCTCGCGCGACCACGTCTTTCGATCGGGAAAAACCGTGTCATCCCCTCGGCGTAGAACCGGGGCTCGCTTGCTAAATAAATAGCCAGCAATACGGTGACGAAGACATTTCCAACCGCTCCAACTGTTGATGAAAAGAACCCGCCAACCCGCGTGAGCATGCTGGCGGCGTCGATCTTTGCCATAACGTCATCGACGCTAGGCATCTGAGCAAGCACCGTTTGGCCCCAGCTGTAGTGTGATAAAAACTCACCTGCTCGCTGTGCCGACCTAGGGATCTCAACGCGCAAAACGCGAACCTGTTCAGCAACGCTAGGAGCCAGCAAGGCTCCGGCTCCGGCAACGATAACCACCAGAAAAGCGGCGACTAGGATGACCAGCCAGCCTTCGCCGATCGGTATCCAGCGTCGCAGTATATCCGCGAGTCCTCGCAAAAATATAGCAAGAAGGGCCGCTGCAAAGATCAGCAGCAAGATGTCAAAGACAAAATAAACTAGCGCGAGTCCAAGAACCACAAGGCACACGACCGCGACAGCGATCAGTACTCGCCGCGTGAAGTTAGTGCCAGACTCGGTCTTCTCGGCCATTGTTTAGATAAGGTTTTTTGCGATCAGCAATTCTGCATTCAAAACCGCCGAACCCGCCGCACCTCGGACCGTGTTGTGACTCAGGGCGACGAAACGGTAGTCAAAGATATTGTCCGGGAAAATGCGGCCGACGGTGATCGTCATTCCCTTCCCGTTATCGCGATCGAGTTTAGGCTGCGGTCGCGAAGGCTCGTCCGTGACCTCGATAAATGTCTCGGGTGACGAATAAAGATCGAGCGACGGAAACGTTTTCATCGCGTCGACAACCTCTTCCAAGGTTGAAGGCTGCCGGAGCTTCACCCGAACCGACGCCGTGTGGCCGTCGATCACATTTACACGAAAACACTGAGCCGACACGGTAAAATCGGCCTTCTGAACGCCGTTCGCTCCTAAAATACCAAGAATTTTTTGAGCTTCTGTCTCAACTTTCGGCTCTTCGCCAGCGATGTACGGGAAGACATTATCTGTGATATCCAACGACGCTACGCCAGGATAGCCGGCACCTGAGATCGCCTGCATTGTCGTGACAAACACAGATTCGACGCCGAATTTGCGGTGCAAAGCGGCAAGAGGCGGGGCAAAGCTGACGACTGCGCAGTTTGGATTCGTGACAATAAAGCCCTTTCCAAACCCGCGATTCTCGCGCTGCTTTTCGATCAAGCCAACATGGTCGCCGTTGATCTCAGCGATCAGAAGCGGCACGTCCTCGTCCATGCGGTAGCTCGACGAATTCGAAATAACCGGATAGCCCGCACGCGCAAAAGCTTCCTCGGTTTCACGGGCGACCGTTGAAGGAAGGCTCGAAAAGACGATGTCGCAATCCAGCGGCGGCTCGATCGGCGTGACGATAATGTCGCGAACCGAAGCCGGAATTTTCCCCGGCAATTTCCACGCACACGCCTCCGAATACGGCTTCCCCGCCGACCGGTCGCTCGCCGCCATCGCCGTTATCTCAAACTGCGGATGATCCTCCAAAAGCTGTGCAAATCGCTGTCCAACGGTGCCCGTGGCACCCAAAATTCCAACTCTATATTTCTTAGGCATAATTAAAAGACTAAAGACAAAACGGTATTGTATTTCATTCGCCGTAAAATGCAGAAACACGGCTTTTTAGAGCCGCGTTTCAATTGCAAATTTGTATCAGTTGCCGCTAGATTCCCAGCCCTGCTTTCATTCGGGCAACACCTTCCGCCATTTTTTCTTCGGTGTTGCAAAATGAGATCCGCAAAAAGCCCTTCGCCTCATCACCAAATGCAACGCCGGGCACGGTGACGACTCGATTCTGCAAGCATTTTTCCGCGATATCGAGATCGTCACCGAGCGAGCGGACGTCGAGCATCGTGTAAAAAGCACCTTCGGGCGAGGTCGCTCGCAGGCCAAGTTCTTTATCGAAAAGATCAACGAGAAATTCGCCGCGTTTTTTGTAAACCTCGCGGGCGTGCTGTTTTGCTTCTTCTGCCTGGTCGTTCCAGCCGAGGAGCGAAGCTTTTTGCGTGATCGTCGATGTGCAAACGGTCGTGAACCCGTGCAAAACCTGAATGGCTTCCATAATCTGAGGATCCTTGCTCGCGGCCCAGCCGAGACGCCAGCCGGTCATCGAAAGTGATTTAGATAAACCGCTGACGATAATGGTCTTATCGTAATATTCCGACGCCGAATGCGGACGTTCGCCGAAATAAAGATCGCTGTAGATCTCATCTGAGATCAGCCAAATACCCGTACCGTCGAGAGCGGCAGCGATCTGTTGCAAATCTTCGGGCCGCATTATTTTGCCCGTCGGGTTTGAGGGTGAAATAACGACCGCAGCTTTGGTTTTCTCGGTAATTTGGGATTTGAAATTTGAAATATGGAATGCAAAATCATCGTCCGCCGGCATCCGGTAATAGACTGGCGTTCCCTGTGCGATCCGGGTACAGGCGTCATAAGCCGGAAAGCTCGGGTTCGGCAGCAAAACCTCATCGCCCTGATCGACGACGCACATAAATGCATCCGTCATCGCTTCCTGCGATCCGCAGGTGACGACAACACCGGTCCTCGGCAGATCGAGATGTGGATATTGCTCAGCGATCTTGTCACGCAGGGCCGGAATGCCGGGATGCGAAGTATACCCATTCTGCTCGTCCCGAGCGATCCTAGCCGCCTCGTCCCGCAAAAACTTTGGCGTCGGCAGATCGGGTTCCCCGAGCCCGAAATTGATCGAATCAGGCAACGCACGCTCAAAAAACTGACGGATCAACGTCGGCTGAAGCCCACGCATACGCTGAGGCAAAACGAATTCTTTTCGCATCGATGCTTCCATTTTCTACCAGCTTCCTCCGGCCGGGCTTTCTCCCTTACCTTTGTCTTCAAGATCTTCTTCGATCTCCTCGCGAATGGTGCCGACCTCGACGTTATATTCGCCTTCAGCTTGAGCCAGCGGGTCGGCGTTGATGACGCCGGCAAGCGTCTCAATTTCACCGATGATCGTCTGGCCAAGACCGCCGATCTTTTCTAGGATGCCGTGTTTTTGTTCGTCGTTTGAGATTTGATCGTTCATTGTGTAAAACTCCTGAATCCTTATTTTAGGCTATTTCGAATGAATAAGAAATGGGCATGGTCGTATCTCGTACAGAGCTCGCGAGCATGCCCCAGTTATGATCCTTAAAACGATGAACGCAGCAATAATTTATCCTCACCAACTCTTTCGAGATAACCCTGCAATAGGTAAGGGCGATCTGGTCTACCTGATCGAAGAACCGCTGCTGTTTACCCAATTCAGGTTTCATCAGCAGAAGCTAGTTTTCCACCGCGCGTCGATGAAGTGGTATGCGGATCGGTTGGAGCAAAGATCCTTCCGCGTGCGGTATATAGATTCATCTGAGATAGAGAAAACGGCAGACATTGCGCAGGTCCTTTCGAAGGATGGCGTATCTAGCGTCAAATTTATCGACCCGGTTGACGATTGGCTTGGGCGGCGTTTGATCGGATCGCTTGATGCGGCAACCATTAGGTACGAGCAGATAGATTCGCCAATGTTCATCAACACGGCTTCGCAGATCGAAGACTATTTCGTTGGACGAAAGTCCTATTCGATGGCTCAGTTCTATAAACGCGAACGTGAACTGAGAAATATTCTGATGGCGAACGACGGGCAGCCTGTCGGCGGAAAATTCTCATTCGACACGGAAAACCGCAAGAAATTGCCAAAGGGTTTGCGTTTGCCAGCTATCGCAAGGCCAAACACGAATACGTTTGTTAATGAAGCGATCACCTACGTTTCTTCAAATTTCCCGGATAATTACGGTTCTGCTGCCGATTTTAACTATCCCGTCACGTTCGACGACGCCGACGCGTGGCTCGACCAGTTCCTTAGCGAGCGGCTGAAACAGTTCGGCGATTACGAAGACGCGATGTCGCCGAATGCCAATTTCGTCTTTCACAGCGTGCTGACGCCGATGTTGAATACCGGTCTGCTTACGCCCCAGGAGGTGATCGACAAAACATTGGCTTTTACTGCCAGAAACGACATTCCACCGAATTCACTTGAAGGATTTATCAGGCAGATCGTCGGCTGGCGCGAATTTATGCGTGGCATCTACGTTTCGCTTGGCCGCAAGCAGCGTACCTCAAATTACTGGAAGCATCATCGGAGGTTACCCGAGAGTTTTTGGAAAGGTAAGACCGGTTTCGAACCAGTCGATGACGTTATCCGCAAAACCCTGCGAAACGCGTACAGCCACCACATTGAGCGGTTGATGATAATGGGAAACTTTATGGTGCTGACCGAGATCAATCCAAACGACGCGTATCGGTGGTTCATGGAAATGTATATCGACGCCTACGATTGGGTGATGGTGCCGAACGTTTATGGCATGAGCCTGCAATCGGACGGAGGCTCGGTCGTTACCAAGCCCTACATTTCCGGCTCAAACTATATTCGCAAAATGTCCGACTATAAACCGGGGCCGTGGTGCGAAATCTGGGACGGATTGTACTGGCGGTTCATCGCCAAGCATGAGGATTTCTTCCGCTCAAACCATCGCCTCTCAATAATGCCAATGCTACTGGCGAAAATGGACATCGAAAAACGCGAGCGACATATGAACACAGCAGAAAACTATCTCGCGGCTTTTAACCGATAGCGGCAAAATCGATAAAGCCCGTTCGTGGGTCAGCCGAAACCAGCCGAACTTTCACCTTCTCACCGACCTGAAGCCCGTGTTCGCCTTGCTCGATGCGGCCATCGACCGGCGGACGAAGGATGCGGGCGAATGTACCACTGGCGGTGACGCCGGTGACGATCGCTTCGAAATTCTCACCAATGTGTCGCTGCATTACCGTCGCGGCGACGACCTTTCGCATCTTTCGCTCGACCTTTCGAGCCGATTTTTCCTGCTCGTTACAGTGTTCGGCTATGGCGTCAAGTTCCTCATTCGAATATGGCTGCGGTTGGTTTGAGATCACCGCCTTGACGAGCCGCTGAACCACGATATCGGTAAATCGCCGATTCGGGGCGGTCGAATGGGCATAATCACGGACCGCGAGGCCAAAATGCCCGCCGGAATCTTCGCCTTGACGTTCGACGACATATTCTCCGCCGCCGATGAGTTTTACGATCGAGAGCGATAGATCGGGGAAATGCTCAGAATCAGCAGCTCGCCTCTTGTTGAGAAATGCGGCCAGAGACGGTTGATCGGGCAGCTCCGGCAAATTCTCGCCATATTCACTCGCAATTCGCCGAATGCCATCCCAACGCTGCGGCTCTTTCACAACACGTCGCAGCGATGCGAAGCCTTTTGCCTCAAGAAATTCCGCCATCTCGACATTAGCCGCTACCATGAAATTTTCGATCAGCTTTTTCGCTGAGTTCGAGCGAACTGAAACCAACCCTTTGATCTCACCGTCTTCAACAACCGCCGAAGACTCGATAGATTCAAATTCGAGTGCTCCCTTTTTCTCACGGTACGCGGCGAGCCGTTTCGCGGCTTCTCGCTGTAGCTCGATCTGAGCCTTTAACTCGGGCAAACGCTGAAGTTCTTCGGGCATCGGGCCATCACCGTCAAGCCATTCGCCGATCTCTTCGTATGAGAATTTTGCGTGATTGCGGATGAATGCTCGAAAAAAGGTGCTCTCGGGAACGTCACCGTTGGCTCTGACGGTCATGTCCGCAACGACCGCGAACCTGTCTTCGTCCTGATTGAGCGAGGTTTTGTCGGTTGAAAGTTCCTCGGGCAACATCGGGAAGATCTTGCTTTCGGTGTACACCGTCACGGTATTCTGAGCCGCGTGAACGTCGATCGGCGTGCCTTTCGCAACGATGGCATCGACGTCCGCGATGCCAACGAGAACTCGAATGTCGTCATTCTCCAACCGCTCAGCCCACTCAACCTGATCGAGATCGCGCGAAGTCCGATTATCGATCGACGACCACAACAAATGCCGCAGGTCCTGAATATCGGCGCCGTGCGAAGGCTCACCGCGATCCGCGATCTGCCGCAGCTGCGAGTAAACCGCGTCCGAAAATTCCGGTTCAAATCCATTGTCGAGCATCGCTTGGTGTGCCCGCTCGGTCAGCCAACTGTTGTTGTGATGGTCATCCATAAATTCATCGTTTCGCGGTTGATGCGTGCCCAGCCATTTTCGGTCTGTTTGTATATCTTATGTTCCGCAGGGCGAAATCCGTCGGCGACCGAGCGGCATTCCAGGCGTTCGATCCGCAGCCAGGGATTATCAAACTGGATCAAATTGAACGAGTGCGGCTCACCGCGAACCCGAGCCGAAGTCGCAGTTCCCGCTTGGATTATCAGTGCGACGCGCCCATTGGGAAGCTTGTACCGATTCGCCGTCGTTTCGATGTTACTCACATGCAGATGGCCTGCCAAAAACACGTCTCCGCCGCAATCCGCGATCATATGTATCGCACGTTCCGCGTGGCCGACGACATCGTCTTCATCGTGTCCGTCGGGCAGATCAAATGGATGATGCGTCACAACGACTTTGAGCATATCGTCGCTAAGATTCCTCAACTGAGACTGTATGTAGTGAGTCTGCTCCTCACTGATCCGTCCGCCTTTGATGGTCAGCGACCGCGCAGTATTCACGCCGACGATGGCGATCTCTTCGTCAATAAAAGTCGGCGTCAGATCATCCGTAATATATTTCTCGAACTTATCAAGCTTTCGCAAAAACCTGTCAAAAACATTATAAAGCGGTACGTCGTGATTGCCGGGCACAACGATCTGCGGCTTTGGCAAACGATCGAGGAAGGCTCTCGCCTGTTTGAATTCTATGCTTTTCGCCCGCTGCGTCAGATCGCCTGAAACTACGACGACATCTGGCGATATTTCATTGATCTTCGAAACAACAAGTTCCGTTACAGCCGGATCTGCCGTTCCAAAATGCACGTCGGAAAGGTGAACGATCTTACGCATCTTCGCTTTCCTCCGTTGCAGGCTTGGGAACAAAAACTCGCACGGCTTTCGGCAGAATGGTATATCTCAGCGGTGTTTTGGCGACCGAGACCTCGCCGTCGAATGCGACATGAATTCGCTTTCGCCTCGTCTGAATAGACACGTCCTCAGCTAAAACCTCTTCGAAATCCTTCCACTGCTTTACGCGGCCAGTAACCGTTCGAAACAAAAGCCGGATTACACCAAAACGACCGCCGCGATGGAGGAAATAAATGCTCAATTTCCCTTGATCGAGAGCCGGGCGACGGCCGATGTTGTAGAGGTCCATTTCGTATTGATTGTTGCCGATGAAGACGAAAGGCGTTTTGCGTAGGAAAAATTTCCCGTCTACAACGATCCCGACCTTGAGAAATGGCGACAGACGAAAGATCTTCAACGCCGCCCAGAACGCCGCACGCCATTTACCGTAACCTAGTCGCTCCTGCTGTTTCTCACGATCTTTTACGATGTGCGGATAGAGCCCAATACTTGAATTGTTAATGAAAATGCGTCCGTTTAGCTCGGCAAGGTCGATCTCGGCGACGTTTCCGTCCGCGATCATACGAACGGCCTCGGTAATGTCCTGCGGGATCTGTAGATCTTTTGAAAAATTATTGAGAGTTCCCAATGGCAGAACGCCAAAGGTTTTGTTGGCTTTCGACACGATCGCGGCGACCGAGCTGATCGTCCCATCACCGCCGCCGGCCACAATTATCTCCGCATCACTTTTCGCAGCGGCTTCGGCAAATTCGCCGATCTGTTCTCCGGTTCTTGCGAGATTGATCTTGGCATCAAGGCCATTCACGGCAAAGGCATCTTTCAGCTTTTGCTCGGTCTCACCCTCGACAAAACTGCCGCCGGCAGCATTTATTATTACTTCGATCGGCGGCATGTTTATAAGTTAGCACACGAGACTGTATGCTTTAGCGCAAATAGTCTTCGAGTTTGGTCGAGGCGTCAGTTTTTTCGTCGCGATATTTGACGATGATCGGGCAATAGATCGACAGGCCGTTCTCTTTGCCAAATCCGCTCGTCACCGCACGCGATCCCTGAACGACCACAGCTCCTGCGGGAATTTCCAACGAACTTCCGCCTTCTGATTTTATGATGCGATTATTTGGCAGATCGAAAACGGGCGTAGAACGCGTCAGAATAACTCCGCTGGCAAGCACCACGCGTTCCCGTACGATCGTTCCCTCATAAACACCGGTGTTTCCGCCAACCAGCACATCGTCCTCAATAATTACTGGCGTCGCATTGACCGGTTCAAGCACTCCGCCGATCTGCGCCGCCGCGGAAAGGTGAACTCGCTTTCCTATCTGTGCGCACGAGCCGACGAGAGCGTGCGAATCGACCATCGTTCCCTCGTCAACATACGCACCGACATTAATATAAGCGGGCGGAACCACAACGACGCTCGGAGCAACGTACGAACCATCGCGAATAGCCGAACCGCCCATCACGATCCTCACACCGTCTTCCAAAGTCATCGGTCGCAGCGGAAATGTGTCTTTGTCAAAAAACTGAAGCGTTTCCGTCGGTTTCGACATCTCGACCATCTTTCCCATCCGAAAACCGAGCAGGATTCCCTGCTTTACCCAGGCGTTTGCGTTCCAATTCCCATTAGAATCTTTCTCAGCCGAACGAATTTCTCCGCGACGGAGGGCGGTTTTGAATGTTTCGTAAATTTCACGATCGTCGGAGGAAAATTCCGACTTGCTGAAAAGTTCTTCAATATGCTGCTTCAAAGATTTCATTTATTTATAATAGTGAACGAATAGTGGCGACGTCCCTGTAACGTACCGATAAGGCCCAATCCATTCTTTCTGAAACTGATTGAAAACCTCACGTTGGCCTTTCCAAGATCGCGAGCCAGCCGTTCCTTGGAGGTCTAGCCTATTTACAAGAAAGCTACTTTCGACTTTTTGTTCAACTTCAGGATAGCTTGCGCGGTCAATTTCAACGGCAGCTCCAGGAACTACAACAGCCTCGATCCAACCTTCCTCTTCGTTAATCCGAAATCGGTCTGATGGAGTGCCCGACGTAAAATGTTCCTTCTTCGCCCATTCTTCAGTTGAATAAAGATATGGCGAGGCCATAGTTGGATACTTGGTGTAGAAACGAACTACAACGTCCGAAGAGGTCGAGTTTGCGACTACGAATCGGGACCACGGCGGCGAATCGCAAGATATTACGGCGAAGAGAAGTACAATGAGTGCGCCGCCCAACATCGGGGAATTTCCTCGTCGGTACCGCACGATTTTTTCCCGAAACAACATCTAGTCCGAATGCTTCATTACCGCCCGTGCGATCAAACCGATCCCGCCAGCAAACAAAACCAACATAATTATCGTGTTAAAAAGGCTCGTGGGTTGGAAATATATCTGTAGATTCATCAAAATGCCCGATGCGATGACGATTATGCTTATCGCGATCAGGATCCAGCCAATAATCGACTTGCCGTTAAAGAAAACAAAAGCGATCCCAAAGATCAGCGGCACGAGCGACAGTCCAAAAGTGTTGTAGCCGCCCCAATTCCAAAACCCGCTGGTCACGATCACGCGGCTGATGAGCATATATCCGCCCGCGATAGTCATGATGAAGCCAATTACAAACTCTGCCAAGCCTCCCGAAGTCCCGCCCGGGTTTTTTAGATCCTCAAATTGCATAAATTTCGTCTATCGGTGATTGATATCCTCGATCGGCAACCAAAAAGAAATATTGACCACGGATGGACACAGATGAACACGGATCTTTTTCTAACTTCTTATCTGTGTCTATCCGTGTTTATCTGTGGTTAATTTTCCTAACTTCAGCTCGTCCATTATGTATCGCAGCGTTTCTTTGGTTCCGGGGCTTACGGGAACCAGCGGCAGCCTCAAATTCTCCTCACACAACCCCATTTCCTTCATCACAAACTTGCACGGGGCTGGCGAAGCCTCGATGAAGTTCGCTTCCATTAGCGGCCGAATCTTGTAATGAATTTTGCGGGCAAAATGGAACGATCCGTTTAGAGCGTGGTCTACCATCTTGACGGTTTCTTTGGGAATTTCGTTTGCGCAGACGGAAACCAAACCATCGCAGCCTAAAGATATCAGCGGCACCGCCGAAGCGTCGTCGCCCGAGAATACTTTGAACCCACGCGGGCGTTTTGCGAGGATTTCCATGATCTGCGAATAATTTCCGGACGCTTCCTTGGTCGCAACGATGTTTTCGAAAGCCGCAGCGAGCCGCAAAGTCGTCTCGGCAGAAATATTCGAAACCGTACGCGACGGAACATTATAAAGCACGATCGGAAAGCCTTTCACCGACTTCGCGATCTCTGCATAATGGGCAAAAAGGCCTTCCTGCGTCGGTTTGTTGTAATAAGGTGCGACGATCAGGGCCGCGTCGGCTCCGGCTTCTCTTGCGGCACGCGTGTTTTCTATCGCGGCCGCCGTATTATTTGTTCCGGTGCCCGCAATTACTTTCGCACCGTGTTTTTTCGCAACCTCAACCGTCAAACGGATCACATGCGACTGCTCTTCCGAAGCCATCGTCACATTTTCACCCGTCGTCCCGCACGGCACGAGCAATTTCACACCACCTTTTATCTGCCGCTCGACGAGTTTGTGAAAACAAACATCATCAACCGATCCGTCCTTCCGAAACGGAGTCACAAGCGCCGTCGCCGTCCCGTGCAGCCAATCTAATTTCATTGTCATAACGAAATTCAGTATATTCTGAGCCGCGTAGAACTTACAAAAATAGATACGAGGAATTTATGGCAAACATAAGGAATAGTTTTGCAGTAATTTAGTTACGAAGAAAATTAACCACAGATGGACACAGATGAACACAGATATTTTAAGGACTTTTCCAAGTCTTATCCGTGTTCATCCGATTTCATCTGTGGATAAATTTCTTCCTAATCGCTACTCACCGGCTTGCCGCAGCAAAAAATCGTTCCAATTTAAACATGTCGAGGTTCCCGTCGGTTCGCACACCCGAACAAATGTCCAAACCGAAGGGCTGAACGACTTCGATCGCTTCGCGGACGTTTTCGGGGTTTAACCCGCCCGCTAAAAATACTGGTTTGCCGCAGGTTTCGACTATTTTGCGGCTCAATTTCCAATCATGCCGCCTGCCCGTGCCGCCTAACTCTTTGACAGCAAGCGTAGGATTCCCGCTATCAAGCAAAATCGCGTCAACAAGCTCCGCCGCCTCGTCAACCGAACTTTCCCCGACAACATGAATAACCTGTACGAGCTTCACGTGCGGCAAAGCGGAACGTATCGCACCGTATTCACGCCCCAACAATTCGTCAACGATCTGAATGGTATTCGTATGCGTCCGCTCATGATGTGCAACGATGTTTTCTGCAGTTTGCTCACTCGTCAACAAAAAAGTAGCCACCGGCGGCGGCACAGAAGCCGCAATTGTCTTAATAAGTTCATCCGCGATCGGCCCCGGCCCACTAGGCATCTTCCCAACCAACCCAATAGCCGACGCACCAAAGGAAATAGCCTGGGCAGCTTCGGCATCGCTTGAAATACAGCATATTTTGATTCGCGGCATCATATAAACCTATCTTACAGCTAAGAAAAAAAGCGTGAAAGTGATCGCTCACCTTCACACTTTGCCCCTTGAACTTTGTAGGAATTCTTAATTCAAAACTTCATCGAAAGCTTTTTCGTAGTCGCTCTTTTTGTCATTGTTTGAGGTCTTGAAAACGACCTTGTGATCTTTCAAAACGGCGACGGTAGAGGTTTTTCCTTTGTATTCGTTAAAGAAATCAGACATTCCGAGTTTCTCTGCTTTTGCTTTTGCAAGCGCGGTGGTTTCTGCATTTGTAACGTCAAACACTACAAAGTTCAACTTTTCCGAGTAACTCGATTTCACTTCGTTTACGACCGGATCGATTCGTTTGCAGTACGGACACCAATCGGCGGCGATGATAGCGACGACGGGACGCTTGTCGTCCATTATCATAGCGTCGTCTTTCATCATGGAATCTTTCTTCATTCCATCATGCTTTTTCATATCGTCATGTTTCATCGGCTCCTGAGCGAAAAGTGCCGACGCAGAAACGAGTGTAAAAACAGCTACGAATAACAGCGAAAGTATGGATCTATTGGATTTCATTTTTGTACTCCTGAATATTTTGTCTAAGAATTCTTTGCCCGCCGAAAATAAAGCGGCACGCTAACAAGATGTTTGCGTGCCGCGAAAATATTCCTTATCGGAGGTTAAAACTTACATTTCATCGATCACATCAGTAAATTCAAAGAACCCTTTCTTCCCAACGATCCATTCTGCGGCTGTAATTGCTCCGGAAGCGAAACCTTCACGCGATCTGGCGGTGTGTTCTAAGAGGATTTGATCCGACGGGCCGTCGAAACCTACTCGGTGAGTTCCGGGAATGTTTCCCGCACGGGTTGCGGCGATGGTCAAGTCTTTTTTGATGTGCTCGGCGACTATTTCTTTTAGTTTTAGGGCCGTGCCGCTCGGGGCGTCGAGTTTGCGGGAATGATGCTGCTCTTCGATAAAGGTTTCGTAATCGGGGAACTTTGCAAAAAGCTCGGCGGCAAACGCCGCGATGCGGTAGAAAAGATTTACGCCTATCGAGAAGTTCGCCCCAAACAAAAACGCCCCGTTTCCGTCCCGAACGATCTTTTCAATAGCCTCGCGGTCCTGATTCCACCCCGTCGTGCCCTCAACCAAAGCAACACCAGCCGCCACGCAGGCAGAAACATTCCGTTTGACCGCCCCGGCGACCGTAAAATCTATCGCGACCTCCGCAGAAACCAATTTCGCCGCGAGCGATTTCGCCGAAGCCTGTGCAAATCTGTCGTCAATCACCACAAAAACCTCATGCCCCTTTTCCTCCGCCAAACGCCGGATCAACCTCCCCATCTCTCCGTATCCGATCAGTGCAATTTTCATATAGTTTTATTTACCACAGATTGAAAGAAAATTAACCGCAGATGAACGCGGATGGACACAGATGTTTTCTCAAAGCAATCTTATCTGTGTTTATCTGCGTCCATCTGCGGTTAATTCGTTTCGCTAGATAACAATCGTTTTGCTAGGTTTACGTACAGTTCGACGGCAAACTCGAGATCTTTTTTCAGAACAAATTCGTCCTTAGTATGAGCAACGAGGATCGAGCCGGGACCCAAAAGCAGTGGTTGGCCCCAGTTTTGGAGGTGTGGAATGTCGGTTGTAAACCGTACGACCTTTTGTTTGAAGCCTTCGACTGCCAGCATTTTTACCGGGAGGCTGTAGGACATCACTTCGAGTTCGCCGCGGTCGCGGATGAGGCTGTTTAGGGCGTTTACGATCGCTTCTTCGGGCGTGGTGAGACGGATCAGGATGCCGGCTTCCGCATTTGGCGGAATTACATTCAATGCGATGCCGCCGTCGAGCGTTGCGATGTTGCAGGTGGTCTCGCCGAAGAATTCGTCGTTTGGAAACTTTGTATGGCGAACGTCTTCGAGAATATCGAGCAGCTTTTCGATCGCGGAATCTCCCTGCTCGGGATACGCGGAGTGCGCGGCTTTGCCTTTAGTCTTGATCTTCGCCCGAAAAGCACCTTTTGAACCGATCGCAAGATCATTATCGGTCGGTTCGCCGTTGATCATGTATTCACACTTTGCTGCGAAAGGGTGATCGTTCGCAATTTTTGCTCCCGTGGACGCACGCTCCTCTTCGACAGTGTAAAGCAGGCCGATATCTTCGATCCCGTCTTTGCGGAGCAGTTCCGCAGCCGTAATTTGAGCCGCGATGATCCCTTTTGCATCGCAAGAACCGCGCCCGTAGATCTTTTCGTCGTCCTCAGTCGGCGCAATAAACGGCGGAACCGTATCCATATGCGTCGAAAGCCAAACTCGCGGCGTTTCGTTCAGATACGCGATCACGTTGCTCTGATTTTCGGAAACCTGTTGCAATTCCACAGTCCAGCCAAGGCTTTCCAGGTGATCACGAAGAAAAAACCCAACCTCCGCCTCGTCACCGGAAGTGGATGGGATGGTCATGAGGGATTTTGTTAGTTCGAAAAGATTCATTTGTTTAAATTTCGGCGACTTCGGATCAACACCAACATCTGTCGGTTGTATTTTACCCGAATCCCTCACCCGGTGTTTCGCTACCTGCCATATTACGAGATAAAAACCTCCGGTTTTGCTCTCTTAGTCGCAAATTCTTTTACTATTCCGGGCTAAGTTCGCTGGCCATACGACTTTTTTCGGATGAAAAATTCTGGTAAGATTCGGAACAAGTGAATTCTATCCTCCGTCTGATCCTGCTTGCAATTGGTTGTTTTGCCGTTACGGTGTTGCTGGTTATAGTCCTCAACACGATCGTAACGGCGACAGCAGACTGCTATCACACCGGAGATTGCTCCCGCACACCAATTCTGGGCACCATCGCCTACTGTTTTGATGCTCTAAAGATCTTTTGTTACTTCGCGGTCTTTCCCGCCGGTATGCTATTTGGCCGCCGTGATTTTCGTAAGGTGTTTAAGAATAGAATGGTTCGTCGTGCAGCCCGCATTGCGTTCGCTCTTATTCCGTTATTTTTACTGCCGTTGAAATATTTTTTTACTATCAGTTTCTTTCAATAATTTGCCCTAAAACAGTTCCTCGTGAAGGCTTTTTATCACCTCGGCGGCGAATTCTTCTTTAATAACGAAGGTCAGGTTGACGCTTGAGGCTCCGTGAGAAACGAGGGCGATATTGACGTCTTTTATAGTTGAGAAAACCCTGGAAGCGAGCCCGGTCGAGGCTCGAAGGCCTTCGCCGACGACACAGACAACAGCGTAACCGCCTTCTACCTCGACATCGCCGAATCGCGAAAGTTCAGTGACGATCTGTTCGAGTGAATCAGTATTATCGAGCGTCAGAGCAACCGAAACCTCAGACGTAGAAACCACATCGATCACCGTCCGATACCTTTCAAACACCTGAAACAGAGCGCTCATGAACCCGTAGCTCCCGAGCATTCGAGCCGAAGTGATCCTCAGGATCGTGATGTTCTTCTTTGAGGCGATCGATTTGATCTTGTTCGGCGTTTCATCCGAATCGGCGAGCACCATCGTGCCAATTTCGTTCGGTTCGAACGTGTTGCAGACTCTGACGGGGATATTCGTATCGACCGCGGGCTTGATCGTTTTCGGATGAAGGACTTTGGCTCCAAAATATGCAAGCTCTGCAGCTTCTTCGTATGAAAGAACTGGAATTGTAACTGCGGAGCTGCAAATTCGCGGATCACATGTCATCACGCCGGTGACGTCGGTCCAGATCTGCAATTCGTTCGCGTGTAATGCGGCCGCGACCAAAGCAGCCGAATAATCAGAACCGCCGCGTCCCAATGTCGTAGTTTCGCCACCGCGACTAGCAGCAATAAATCCACCCATGATCGGAACTTCACCGCCCGCGATCATTGGCTCGATCTCGAGTTTGACCAGTTTCTCGGTGTCTTCCCAGATGGGTTGAGCCGCCCCGTATTCGTCGTCGGTAACGATCAGCCTTCGCGAATCGACTTGTCTTGCATTAATGCCTTTTGTTTTGAGCACCTCAGCTACGAGCCGCGATGAAAGCTGTTCGCCGTACGAAACTACAGCGTCCTTCAGCATCGAAAGCGGCAGGCTGCGGCGGGAAACGCGTTTGAGCAGGTCGGCGAGCTCTTCGCGAGCGTATTCGAGTTCGCCGTGGAACGCACTGGTGTCGGGAATCGAGAATTGCCGCGTCACCTCAACATGGCGTTCAAAATGAGGCTGCAGCGAAGCAACCGCTGTATCGACATCACCTTTTTTGGCCAGTTCAAATGCGGCAAGCAGTGCGTCCGTCACCTTGGTCATCGCCGAAACGACAACGACCGGATGCCGGTCGTACTGCGTCGAGACGATTTGAAAAACACGTTCAAAGGCGGCGACGTCGCCAACCGACGTGCCGCCAAATTTCATTACAATGGGGCTTTGATCACTCAAGTTATTAAACCGTTCCGAAAAAATATTTTACGACAAAACGTGGTGTTTAGCTCAAGCGATCACTAGATTGCCCGCTAAACTCAGATATCCGCAGCCGAGATCGCTCCCGTCCGGCTGATGGATTGATATCCGAAAAGCTCAATGTGCGGCGACAGATATTCCGCCTTCACTGGTTCGTCTCTTACGAGATCCGTACTCAGATACTTCTTGTTGTCATCCGAAAAAACAGTCGCGACGACTGCATCTTTTCCGAGCTTTTCGAGAGCGATCAACGCTCCCAGGAAATTCGCTCCCGACGAGATCCCTACCGCTAGCCCAAGACTTGCGGCAAGTTTTTGCGCCATCAATATCGAATCGCCATCCGAGACGCTTATCACTTCGTCCAGTTTATCGAGATCACAGATCGCGGGAATAAACTCGTCCGAGATGCCCTGAATGCGATGACTGCCGACCTTGTGGCCCGTCGAAAGCGTTGGCGATTCAAGCGGTTCGAGCGGATGGATCTTAATATCAGGATTCTGTTCCCGCAAAAACGCTCCCGTTCCCATGATCGTTCCGCCCGTTCCAACACCTGCAACAAATGCGTCGGGCTCGAAACCGACCTTCTGCAATTGCTCCCAGATCTCAGGTCCGGTCGTCAGGTAATGAGCCTCAGCGTTCGCAAGATTAGAGAACTGATGGGGCAGAAAAACCCGTCGACGCTCGTATTTAAAGGCGTCAGCCAACTCGATACTTCCGACAAATCCGCCCTGTTCATGGCTAACCAGCGTCACATCGGCACCATAACTCTTGATCAGTGCAATGCGCTCCTTGCTCATCCACTCAGGCATGAAAACGTGCACCGGGTTACCAAAGGCATGACCGATGGCCGAGAACGAGATCCCCGTATTCCCGCTCGTCGCCTCAGCGATGATATCGCCTTTGCGGATCATATCGTCGCGATAAGCTGACTTCAGGATATGGAACGCCATCCGGTCTTTGATGCTTCCGGACAGATTCAGATGTTCCGCTTTTGCAAAGATCGTCCGCCGTTCGCCTTTGAAATGAAAATGAACGGCAAGCAAAGGTGTGTTGCCGATCAAATTCTCAACATAGCCTGACTTTACAGGAACGGCACTGAAATGGTTCTGAAACGCTGCGAGGTCGTTGATTTTCATAGAGGTATGCGATCGTCGATCGATGCTTCTTATCGCATACCATGAAAACTGGTCAGTTTTATGTGAGTTTGGTCACAACCCCGCGTTTCATAAGATCTTGTAACAGCCGGCTGCCGACGCAACGTTCCTCTTATGAGCGAAAAAATGCCCGGACACGCTTTCCGCATCGTCTCTCAGTATTCGACGCAAAACCCGCGACGTTTCCGCCGTATCGCTCAAAAACGCATCGTGGCCGTCTTCAGAATCGATCTCAAAATACCCCGCATTAACACCGTGATGTATCAGACGCTGGGTTAATTCCCGGACATCATTCGCTGGAAACAGCCAGTCGCTTGAGATGCCAACGAGTGAGACCTTTGCCTTTATCCTGCGAATGTCGGCGTCCGACATATCGAACAGGTCCATCGCCTTGGTTATCAGTTCGTAACTGTCGATCTCAAAACGATCACGGAACAAGTCGCCCTGATGATCGAGATAGCCGCCGACATCAAACCGATCGCCATAATTCTCGTGCGGATTCTCGCCATTTCGATTCGGATTTCGCCCAAACCTCTCTCCGAACTTTCGCGGTGATTTGTATGAGACGACCGCGATCTTTCGCGCCATTTCAAGATCGTTCTGCTTGATCGCCTGCCGCTGAAGGTGATTAAGGGCTAGGCCCATCGCAGATAGCGGTGTTGCGGCGATCGAAATGCAATGCTCCGCGATATCAGGGAAATCAGCCGCAAACTGCAACGCAAGCATCCCACCCACGCTGCCGCCGACCACGGCGTGAACTTTCGTTATACCCAAATGCTCGAGCAGAATTACATTTGTTCGGGCAATATCGCGCAAAGTGACGATCGGCAGTTCGCTCCTGCCGCTTTTTGCCCGTCGTTTCTTTAATGTGCTGGCACTCGTCGAACCATAGCTCGAACCGAGGTAGTTCACACAGACGAACGCAAATTCTGACGTATCGAGAGCACACCCGTCACACATCAGCCCGTTCCACCAGTCGCCAATTCGCGAGCTGCCGGTCAGAGCATGGAAAACAAGCACGGCATTCGAACGGTCGGCGTTGAGACGGCCGTAAATGGTCGCCCGCAGTTTGACCTCAGGCAAAACCTCGCCTGATTCGAGCGTGAACGGTTCGTTAAATGTGAAATCTACCTCAAACATCTTTGTTACCTCAATACTTTGGAACTGTCGGGTCGACATGGTTCGACCACGCGGTTATACCGCCTCTTAGATTCACCAGCCGGCCTTCAAACCCCGCATCCTGCAGATAGCCGATCGCTTTCGCACTTCGAACACCGCCTTTACACTGGACAACGGTCGTCTTGCCTTTCGGTATCTCACAGATGCGGTTAACGATCTGGCCTAAGGGAATCAGTTGAGCCCCGGGAATGCTCGCAAATTCAAATTCGTGCGGTTCGCGGACATCGATGATCTGAAGTTCAGCCTGAGCTTTTATCCAGCGATCTAGCTCGGTCGCGGTGATCTCTTCGTACGGCAATTCTTCTTCAATCGGATTGTTTAGTCCGCAGAATGCGTCGTAATCGACGAGCTCTGTGATCGTTGGATTGTCGCCGCAGAGTTCGCAGTTTGGATTCTTGCGAAGTTTCAGCTCGCGGAATTTCATCGTCCAGGCATCGAAAAGGAGAAGACGATTGAGCAAGATCCCTTCGGCTCCGAGGATCACTTTCAAAACCTCATTCGCCTGGATCGTTCCAACGATTCCGGGCAAAACACCGAGTACTCCGCCCTCGGCACAGGATGGAACTAATCCCGGCGGCGGCGGTTCGGGATACAGACAGCGATAACAAGCACCTTTCTCGGCCCAGAAAACGCTCGCCTGCCCCTCAAATCTGAAGATCGAGCCATAAACATTCGGCTTTCCGGTCAGAACCGCGGCGTCATTTACTAAATAACGCGTCTGGAAATTGTCCGTGCCATCAACGACCACGTCGTAATCCTTGAATAACTCCAACGCGTTCTCGCTCGTCAACGCCATCTCATAGGCTTCGACGTTTACGTTCGGATTGACGTCCAAAAGGCGTTCTTTCGCCGATTCGATCTTTGGCCGGCCAACATCTTTCGTACCGTGAATGATCTGCCGCTGGAGGTTTGATTGATCGACGACATCAAAATCTACGACGCCGAGCGTTCCAACACCGGCCGCTGCTAGATATAAACCAAGCGGTGAGCCCAAACCGCCGGTTCCTATCGTCAAAACTCGAGCATTCTTGATCTTTCGCTGCCCTTCGAGACCAACCTCGGGCAGGATCAGATGGCGGGAATAGCGTTGATATTCTTCGGTCGAGAGCGTTGGCAATTCTCCCGTCGACCGAGCCGCTGCCGAATTACCACCAGCGATCGACGGCACGATCGTCAGCGTTTCGCCTTCCGCTAGCTTTGTTTCCGGTCCGTCAAGATAGCGGATATCTTCATCGCCGATATACAGATTGATAAAATTTCGCAAGCTGTCCTGCTCGGTAAAAAGATGCTTTCGCAAGCCTGTAAACTCAAACGTGAGTGCATTTAGTGCCTCGTTAACGTTAGCGGCTTCCACCGCGACCTCTGATTTTCCGCCGGTAAATTGTCTGAGCGGCGTTGGTATTAAAATTGTAATTGCCATATTTATTTTCCTATCAGCTTCCAGCTATCAGCTTTCAGCTATTCCGGCACCTCTTCAATAATTTCCACGACTTCCTTTTTAAATTTAGACCGGTCGTTTTCCATCTCCCACGAGTTCCAATCGACCGCTTTTTTGTCCCTAACCGAGACGATAATGTATGACCAAACCGGCAGAGCGTGATCGAGATCGAACTGTGACGGAACCGCTTCGTCATCCGGATGCGAATGGTAATAGCCGATGACATCGAGGCCCTTTTCGCGAGCTTTCCGGTCGGCGAGCATCAAAGCTCGAGGATCGATCAGCACGCGGTCATGCCGCGTTTCTACCTCCGCCGTGTTTTCCATCGGCAGCGTTTCGACGACCGTCTTGTCGTTTTCTGCATCAAGGTGCCCGAGCAGCAGCCCGCCGCATTCGTGCGGATAATCGGCTTCAGCGTGCGCCTTGATCGCCTCTAAATGTCCCTTTTGCAACTCAAGCATTTTTTGCCTTTTTACTTTTCCCTTTTGCCTTCCCTAGTGCCTGCTCGATGTCCGCGAGGATATCTTCCGCCTTCTCGATGCCGACAGAAATTCGAACCAAACCTTCCGTTATCCCGAGGGCCTCACGCCGTTTCTCAGGCAATTCGCGATGTGATGAGGATGCCGCATGCGAAACAGTTGTAAAAACATCGCCGAGCGTCGTCGCCCTCACGACCAGTTCGAGCGAATTCATGAACGCCCACGCCGCGTCGCGTGTGTCATCAGCCAGCACGATCGACAGCAAAGCTCCGTTGTGCGGCTGCGTAAGGACTTGTTCCGCGACGCCGCCGGTTGAGAATTTTGGATAAAAGACTTTCTTGATGCTCTTGTGATTTGAAAGTGCTTCGGCCAGAAACTCGGCGTTCGAACATTGCTTCTCGAGCCTCAATGCCAGTGTTTTCAACCCGCGTGAGATCGAATGAGCTTCCCAGACGCTCAGGATCCCGCCAACCAGTTTCATCGCACTCGTTAGGGCTGGTTCGTCTGCGATGTCTCGGGCGATGACAACGCCCCCCATTGCGTCGGCGTTGCCGCCAAGGTATTTTGTGGCGCTGTGAACTACGAGATCAGCACCAAATTCTAGCGGCCTTGCGAGATATGGCGTGGCGAATGTGCTGTCTACGATCAATCTTGCCCCGACCGAATGAGCGAGGTCGGCAACGGCAGCGATATCGAGCACTTTCAGCAGTGGATTTGAGATCGTCTCGGCAAGTAAAACGCGCGGTTTCAGCTCTTCGACCTTCCGTTTGAGTTCGACGAGATCTGAGAAATCCGCAAGCTGCGTTTTCACTCCAAATGCCCCGAAAACCTTGTAAAGCAGATCAAAACTCGCTCCGTACAGATCCCGCGAAGCGAGCACGACAGAACCATTCGTCAGATCGCTGGCGAGCAATGCCGCATGCAAAGCTGCCATTCCCGACGCGTAGGCTCGGGCGACCGCTCCTGATTCCAGCACACAGATGGCCTCCTGAAACGCATCCACCGTCGGATTGCCGTAGCGCGTGTAGATGTAATCTTTTAGATCACCTGTGAAAACGCGCTCAGCCTCCTCCATCGACTCGTAGCTATAAGTCGAACTGGCGTATATCGGCGTGGCGTTCGGCAGCCCCTGTGGAAGCGGGCGGCGTTCGCCGGCGTGTACAAATTCTGTTTCGATCGATCGTTTCGTCATAAATTTAAAAAATAAAAAAGCCCTCGTGCTAAAGATGCACGAGAGCTTTTCCTAGAAAGTTCTTCGTATTGTCGACGATCAAATCAAGTCTCGTCGAAACGCTTTAGCAGTTTTTATCGTGGAGCAAGTTGCCTTAAATCGCCACGCTTTTGGTTTTCAAAGTCCTGAAATTATCAGGTTCATTCAGAAACCGCAAGCGTGACGCCCATAATCATATGGCGACAACCTGCGTTCATCTGAATGATAATATTTCTCATCAATAACCCCTTCGGGGCACTTTCTAAGCTACAACAGTCTTTTCGGCTGTGTCAACCAAAAACCTTTGCGACGGAAAATCGTCTCACTTACCTGGACAAATGAGACGGGCTTAAACACCTGACAATGCTGCACTTATTCCAATAAATCGTCTCATTTACGAAAACACAATATCACGAAAGTGAGACGATTTTCCTACAATTTTGTCATCCGCACAAAACAGAACCGCCGTTGATATTCAATATCTCGCCCGTGATATGCCGTGACCAATCGGACAAAAGAAAACAGATCGCCACCGCGATATCGTCGGTTGCTGCCATTCTCTGCAATGGAATGGCTTTCAGCACGCTTTGTTTGTAGTCTTCATCGTTAAAAACCTCGCGGACCATAGCCGTCTCGATCCAACCAGGAGCGACCGCATTGACGCGGATCTTCGGACAAAGTTCGCTGGCCAGAGCCTTGGTGAACGAGATCTGCCCGCCCTTCGATGCAGCGTAATTCGAATAATTCGCCTCACCTCGCTGCCCTGCGGTCGAAGAGACCATAACGATCGCCGCCGAAGCCTGCTTTTTCATGGCCGGAACACACGCTTTCGTCATCGCCCACGCCGATTTCAGATTGGTGTTGATGACCTTATTCCAAAGCTCCTCAGACATTTCCTCGATCGGAGCTCCGTCCCAAACACCGGCGTTGCAGACGAGCAGATCGATGCGGCCAAACCGTTCCAAAGTCTGCTTCGCGATCTCCTGAGCACCCGTAAATTCCGAAACGTCCGCCTTGACCGAGATCGCTCCGACGCCTTTGTTCTTGCACATCTCGACCGTCTCAAAAGCCTCGGCGTCGTTGCTCAGATAGTTGACCACAACATTCGCCCCGGCCTCAGCCAGCCGCAACGCCGTCGCCCGCCCAACGCCGCGCGAAGCACCGGTAACGATCGCCGTTTTACCGGCAAAAAGATTATTTGGAAGGCTGATCGGCGACACGTTTTCGCTCATTTTGTTTCCTTGCGTTTCGCGGGTTAAATTTCCCACGCGCTAGCCGCAGAGCTAAGATGACATTTTCAGAAAATAGTTTGTGAAAATAAGATAGCCGGAAACCGATCTAAAAATCAAAACGGCGACGAGAAATGTCTCGCCGCCGTTCGAATTCGAGAATTTGGTCGTCTTATTTCTCTGCAACCCAACTCTGAGTTAATTTGGCTATGATCAGTACTGCTGGAAATAGATAGATCGAATACCAAAAATAAAGATCGGAAAGGTCTCTGCCGGCCATTAATGGAGCGACAAGAACCAGCATCAATGCCAACGCGATCACAATGCCTGGGACAGCCAGATTTTTCAACTTATATACACTTCCAGATCCCGCGTAGGTCAAAAAAACCGCAAACAGATACATTAGGTAGCCCTGAAAACTGAATCCCAGAGTCGGGTAAAAATACGCGATCGTAAGAGTTAGATAAAACAACGAAAAAACTCCCGGCCCGAATAAGAATATTTCGCGCAGGATGCTCGTCCATCTGTCGGCCTTTTCTCCGAACGTTCTCTCACTAACAACGATCGCGGATTCTCCGGTGTAGGTCATCGCGAAACGGCTCTGGTCGGGCGGCGTTTCAAAAAACGCGTTCATAGCGTTTTCCAGTCTTTCATCGAGCTTTGTTTTTTTCATTTTGCGTGGGTCGAGTCGGGATCTCTATATACATTTTACCTTGCGGCGAAATATGGGGGCAACACTTATTTTCCGCCCTCGATCCGTGCTATTTTGGGAGTACGTTCTTGTCTGTAAATGCCTGAAATACCCGATAAAAACCCGGCGGATCTGATATCACCTGCGTGGCCGAAGTATCTGTTTTTGCCCGCCGTCACGGTATTTCTGTATCTATTTCTGTTCAAATTTCCGGCAACACCGTTCTTTACCGACGGCGACCAATCGATCTTTCTTTACGAAGGCGAACGTTTGTTCAATGGCGATGTGATGTATCGCGATTTTTTCGAATTCACGCTACCGGGAACGCAAGCATTGTACGCTGCGATGTTCGCAATATTTGGGCTCAAATATTGGATCATCGGTGCGGTAACGATAGCGATCGGTGTCTCGACCACGTGGATTTTGTTGAAGACCTCGGAAAAGCTGCTCGCTCCGCCGCTTTCGTATTTGCCTGCCGTTGTTTACGTCTTTTTCGGGTTTCGCTGGTTCGGTATCGACGGGTCGCATCGGATGTTTAGCCCGATATTTATTCTTCTGGCGATCTGGATATTGATGCGTGGGAAAAGCTCAATTGAGCTTGTTTTGGCGGGATGCTCGCTTGCGATCGCTTCTTTTTTTACGCAGCAACGGGGATTTGTGGTGCTGACGGCGATCGTCGTTTACTTGTTTCTGGACCGCTACTTTTCACGCGAAAGCTGGGCTTCGTTTTTTAGATCGACAGCGGTCATAACGCTGAGCTTTTTGATTTTACTGATCGCTCTTTGCTCGTATTTTGTGTTCGCGGCTGGAGCCGATAATTTCTTTTACGCGACATTCGCATATCCTTACAAATATTACAGTTACGGCCATCCGAATAATTTTGGCGTTTATTTTATCGATCTGAAAAAGGCCTTCGCGATCGAATCAGTGTCCGACATTCTGGAATTAGCCCCAACGATCTTTTACGCGATCGCGTTGCCGTTTGTGAACGTCGTTTTACTTGCTCTTTTTTTAAAAAACCGCAAGCATCTCGACTGGCAAACCTGGCGATTCCCGATCCTGATCGGCTTGACTGGGTTTTTTCTGACGCTCAGCACGACCGCTCCGAATCAGTTTCGCCTGTTCCAGATCGCCGGACCGTCGCTGATCGTGCTGGTTTGGCTTTTGGACAGGATCGATTTTTCGTGGAACGTGAAGCGGCGATTCGCCCACGCTGCCATTGGCGTCCTGCTGCTTTTGGGAGCCTTTCAGGCGATCAGGATGCAGACGCATTGGGAATTTGTCGATCTCGATTTCCCTGTCGGCAAACTGACGATGGTCGCGTCGCCGCAGGCCCATCGGTATCAATGGCTGTCGAAAAACGTCCAGCCGGGCGACTATTTTTTCGAAGTTTATGAGCCCTTCGTCTATTTCCCGCTGCAGCTCAAAAACCCGACGCGGTACAGCCAGATCTGGTCGAACGGCTACACACGGCCCGAACAGGTCAATGAGGTCATCAGCGATCTGACGGCGAAAAGGCCGCGTTTCATCCTGTTCGACAACGGCTATCTGCCGTCCGCAACGCCGCGAGGGTCGGGCGATCACACCGGCCCTCTCGCCGATTTCATGCTGCAAAATTACACGCCGATCGGCGAAGTTTACGAGATCGACAGCAAACCCGTACAGATCTGGGAGATAAAGCCGCGATAAACGATCCGAAAAAGACATCGCTAGTCCCAAAAGCCGTCGTGCTCGCGGCTGGCGTTTTCGTCTTTCTGCTCGTTTTCAAACTCCCGTTCACGCCGTTTTTGAACGAGGTCGACCACCACATGTTCCTCTACGAAGGCATGCGTCTCTTCGATGGCGATGTAATGTATCGCGATTTTTTCCAGTTCACCTTCCCCGGCAGCCAGGCATGGTACTGGCTGATGTTCAGCATTTTCGGGCTGAAATATTGGATATTGTCCGCCACGATCGTTGCGATCGCGGTCGGTTCGGCGTGGACGTGTCTAAAAGTTTCGAGAGAAGTGATCGGCGGCTACCTTTTCGTCATCCCGACGCTGCTATTCATATTCTTTGGCTTTCGTTGGGACGGCCTCGATGGAACACATCGGATGTTCAGCCCGATATTTCTGATGCTGGCGATATGGATATTACTGCGTCGAAATGATCTCAAAGGCTTCTTGCTCGCCGGAAGTTTTTGCGCGATCGCGTCATTTTTCACGCAGCAGCGGGGCGTTTATGTGGTTGCTGCGATCGTTGTATTTATTGTTGCGGACGGATTGAATTCAGGCAAGAAATTGCGTGAGATCGCTGGCTCGATCGGCGCGGTTTCCGGGTCGTTTCTTGTCGTGCTCACGGTTCTCTGTTTGTACTTTATTAACGCTGCCGGGCCGGAAACTTTCTTTGCGGCGACGCTCGAATATCCTGCAAAATATTACCATTACGCGGTTTATAATAATTTCGGCATCCTAGCCCTCGATCTCAAAAGCACGCTCCAGATCGTGGATCTTTCGACTGCGTTTTCAGCCGCAGCCTCTCTATTTTATTTGTTCGGCCTGCCGTTGAGTTTGCTCGTGTTTTGGATCGTGTTTCTGATCAAACGAAAACATCACGACTGGCAATATTGGCGAGGGATAGTGTTAGTCGCCCTCGTCGGCAGCGTTCTTACTTTTACGATAACCGCGCCGAACACGAGCCGCCTTTTTCAGGTCGCGATGCCGGGGTTGATCGTGTTTGTATGGCTGATCTCGTATGCGAAGGAGCGATTCGGATTTGCAGCGAAGGCACTCTTCGCAGTGACCGTGTGTTTCGTTCTGCTCAGCTCGATCCAGGCGATCCGCGTGCAGACATTTCCGCACCAGATGCTCGAAACTCCGTCGGGCATGCTGGCTTACAACCCTTCGCCGATCATCGACAAGCGCTACAAATGGTTGATGGAGCGGACGAAACCGGGCGACACCGTTTTCGAAGCGTATCAGCCGTACATATATTTTCCGCTGCTGCTTCGCAACCCGACAAAGTATGGCCAGATCTGGGACAGCGACTACACGCGGCCCGAACACGTCGCCGAGACCATCGCCGATTTGGCGGCGAAACGTCCGCGTTATATCCTATGGAATAACGATCATAACAAGGCGCCGGAAGCACGATCCGCCGGCGATCACACGGCCCCGCTCGCCGAATATTTGCAGCAAAACTACCGTCCCGCGAGCGATGTGATTGAAATTCCCGAAGGCCGAATCCAGATCTGGGAACTGAGATAGCTGTCAGCTGTCAGCGATCAGCAAAGTCACTACATGAACGAAACAAATCTCCTCGAAGACCAACCCATCGCCTGGACACCAACGCCGGAAGTCATCGAACGCGCCCGCCTTACCCAATTCATGAAACAAGTCGGCGTCTCGACCTGGGATGAACTGTACGCGTATTCGATAAACGATGTCGAGCAATTTACGGAAGAGGCGTTGAAGTTTCTCGATATCAAATTCGATCCGCCGTATGAGAAATTGCTCGATACGTCGAGCGGGGTTGAATTTCCGGTCTGGTTTTCCTCACCGCAGAGACGCAGAGACGCAGAGGCTGCCGGATCGGAGTCGGACTCTATGTCAGTACCACCTGCGGTAGCGGGTGGGGATCTCGACGCCGAGCAAAATGCCCCACCCGCTACCGCAGGTGGTACTGACATTGGAGACGCGACCGCGTCCGAGTCAGAACCGGGAGCGATAGCGACTGGGTTCCCCGCCCACGCCGGACTCAACATCACCGAAATGTGCCTCGACCGCTGGCAGACGGATAAGATGAAAGATCAGCTGGCGGTGATCTGGGAAGGTGAAGCAGGCAAAACGGTTGAACTCACATGTGCTGAACTCTTGCTCAGAGTCAACATTGTCGCAAGCAACCTAAGACACTTCGGTTTCAATAAGGGTGACGCCATTGGAATCCATTTGCCTATGATGGTGGAAACCGTTGTGGCCCTCCTTGCGATAAATCGGATTGGAGCTATCGCGGTTCCTGTCTTTTCGGGATACGGAGTAGATGCAATAGCAAGTCGGCTTAATGCGGTTGGAGCCAAAGGACTGTTCACCTGTGACGGTTTCACTCGTCGTGGGAAAGCTTTCAATGCTCTTGATGTTGCTCGTGAAGCAGTGCGTCGTTGCCCTTCTATCGATTCGTCTAAAGGCAATAGGGTTTTCATGGTGAGCGGACTCGCTGAACCGAATGAGGCAATAGGCGATGGTTTTGTTTATTACAGTGCGGTTTTTGACTATCTGTCGAACGACAATCTCGCAAAGCCCGAACCAACCTCCGCCGAAGATCCGCTCATCATCCTCTACACCTCCGGTACGACCGGTAAGCCTAAGGGCATTGCACACACGCACGCGAGTTTTCCGATAAAGGCGGCCCAGGACATGGCGTTTGGGACGGATGTGGGCAAAGGCACGCGGATCTCGTGGTACACCGACATCGGCTGGATGATGGGCCCGTGGCTGATCTATGGGGCGTTGATAAACGGTGCGACGATCTGCATCTACGACGGAGCCCCGGACTATCCAACGCCCGACCGCATGTGGGAATTCTGCGCGAAGCATAAGGTCGAGGTGCTCGGGATCTCACCGACGCTTGTCCGGTCGCTCGCCATGTCAGAACCCCCTGCGTCAGCGGGGGGAACGAGCGTTGACGGTAACGATGTGCGGGAGATCAAAGATGCTTCACGCTCAGACAGCGTTCCGCCCGCTCACGCAGGCGGTTCCGACCCGCACGAACGCCATGACCTCTCCGCACTCCGCATCTTCGCCTCGACCGGTGAGCCCTGGAATCCGGCTCCATGGTGGTGGTTGTTTGAGAAGGTGGGCAATTCTAAGCTCCCGATCATCAACTACAGCGGCGGCACCGAGATCGCGGGGGGCATTCTGATGGGCAATCCGCTCCTGCCGATCAAGCCGTGTTCGTTTCCTGCTCCGTGTCCGGGAATGGACGTGGATATTCTCGATGAAGAAGGCAATCCCGTCGGCCCCGGAAAGGTCGGCGAGCTGGTCATCAAACAGCCGTGGATCGGAATGGCACGTGGGTTTTGGCAAGAGAAGGAACGCTATCTCGACACGTATTGGCGGCGATTCAAAGACATTTGGGTTCACGGCGATTTTGCGATGCGGGACAAGGACGGCCACTGGTTCATCCTCGGCCGCAGCGACGACACGCTAAAAGTCGCCGGCAAACGCGTCGGCCCCGCCGAGGTCGAGAGTTTGCTCGTTGCTCATCCGATGGTTACAGAAGCAGCCGTGATCGGCGTTCCGGATGAGGTAAAGGGAACGGCGATGGTAGCGTTTGTGGTTTTGACTGGAGAGCAAGCACCCTTGCTTGCTCGTGAGAGAGGAGATGAAAACGGGCAAGCAAGGGTGCTTGCACTCCAGACAGAGCTCAAAGCTCTCGTCGCCAAAGACATGGGCAAACCGCTTGCTCCGTCGAAGATCCATTTCGTGTCGGCGATCCCTAAAACCCGCAATGCGAAGGTCATGCGCCGCGTGATCCGCTCGGCTTATTTAGGCGAAGATGCCGGCGACCTGTCCGCGCTCGAAGATCCGTCAGCCGTCGCCGAGATTCGAGCGGCAGCTCAAAAATAATGGCAAAGGCGAAACCGATCGAATCTCTCGACTGCGATGCCAATGCGGCGGCGATGGCGGCGGTCGTACTGAAGGCTCGATATGACGAAATGATGGGTTTCCGCGAGGCCGCGACGAAGCTCGACGGTATTGACGGCGTCCACGACATGCGGGTTTCATCGCGTCGGTTCCGCTCGGCATTTCGCGATCTTTCGCATCTATTCAGGAAGAAGCATCAGAAGCGGTTAAAAGAGGACGCCAAAAAACTTGCGAAAACTCTAGGAACGATTCGAGATATCGACGTTGCCATCGACGCTCTCTTGAACACAGCGTCGCGAGCGCCGAATGACTCGATCAGATCGGGAATAGAAACCCTGACCTCCACGCTCCGGGATTCTCGTTCAAAAGAACACCAACTCTTAGCTGCAAAGTTAACTCAGGAAGCAGTATCCGATCTTGATAAGTTAGCGGCTGAGGCATTCGGATCTCTTGGAAAGAAAGAAGCGTCACAAGGCACAAGTTTTCGCGAGGCCAGTACCGAGTTTCTTCACAGATCCCTCGACGAATTTCTCGTGCGTACCAAAGCCTTGTACGAACCGCAGGATGCGAATGGCCTTCACAAATTGCGTATATCCGCAAAACGCCTGCGTTATGGTTTGGAACTGCTCGCCCCATGCCTCGGGGACGAAGCAAGCTCTTTTGTCAGGAAACTAAAAAAGATCCAGTCATGTCTTGGTTCTGTTCACGATTGCGACCATTGGATCGACCAGATCGATTCAGAGTTGAAGAGCGATCGGGAAGCTGCCGAATGGCTGATCGCCGATTTTCACCGCCTTCGCGCCGATGAATATACACAAGCTCTGGAGCTATGGAAAGATTCTAAGTCCTCCGATCTGAAGGCTAAACTCCTGTCGATACTGTCCAGATGAGAATCTTTACCATCGGCCACGGCCGTCATCCTTTCGCATACTTTCTCGAACTGTTGCAAAAACACGAGATCGAATTTGTGTGCGATGTAAGGGCGTTTGCGCGGTCGCGGTGGCCTCAGTTCAATGGGCTGGTTTTGGCGGAATTGCTGCGCGATAACGCCATCGGTTACGAGCATATTCCCGAAACTGGCGGGAAGAATAAGCCAAAGCCCGAAGACGTCGAATGGGGCGTGAGGCGCATCATCGAGATCGCTTCGGATCTGAAAACTGTGATGATGTGTTCGGAATCAAAGCCGCTGTCTGACCACAAGATCCCGCGAGCCAACTGCCACCGCGTCGGAATGCTAGCTCCAATGCTCCGGGCGAAGGGCGTTTCGCAGATCATTCACATCTTGCCGAACGGTGAGTCTATCGAGTTTGACGAATCCGCGGTGCCGTCGATTTGGTAGGAGTAAGCGTTTGCCCGGGAAATACGCGAAACCGCGCGAACAACACGAATAAACAGGTGCTCCTGCTCAGCAGAATATGCTGATTGTCACTACGCGTAAAAACGAGACGGATTTCTTTTTCGCGACCTTTCGCGTATTTCGCGGGTAAACAACTTTCGCGCTGCAAAATCCGAAAAAAACCTTGCTGATAAACATATGCCTGTGTTAAATTTAGTTTTGCGGCTAGTCCGGGACCTTTCGGCCGCTTTGCCAATACAAAACACCAGGATATACACTAACCTTCGTCGGCTTTTTTCGGCACGAGATACCCAAAATGGCAGAAACGCCTTTTATTTTGCAAGAACATCAGTTTGTAAAGCTGAAGACCGTTTTAGAGCGGCTGCGTGTTGAGTGCGCGGCCCGTGTCGTCTTTTTGATCGACCGTGACGGCCAGCCGATTGCCTTTCATGGCGAGATCGGCGATATGGACACGACGAGTTTTGCGAGTCTGGCTGCCGGTAACGTTGCCGCGACCAGCTCGATGGCAAAGCTGATCGGCGAAGACACGTTCCCGAGCGTTTTCCACGAAGGCGAACGAGAGAGTATTTTTATTTCTATCATTGGCCGTGCTTTGCTGGTGGTTGTTTTCGATGAACGCTCGACTCTGAGCCTTGTAAAGATCCGAACGAAACGCGGCAGCTTCGAGGTCGCATCGATCCTCGACGAGGCAACCGTCGACTCGGCAAATTTCCGTGTAAACCAGAATTCGTTCTTTTCTGAGATCACAGACGAAGATATTGACAGCCTATTTAGTTGATTTTAGATCTTAGATTTTGGATTTTTGATTGAAATCCAAAATCGAAAATCCAAAATCCAAAATCACTATGACTTTCATCAATTACGCATCACGCGAGATCAACTGCAAGATCGTTTATTACGGGCCGGGTTTGTGCGGCAAGACAACGAATCTGCAGTACATCTACGATTCGACCGCCCCGCAGGCGAAAGGCAAGCTCATCAGCCTCGCGACCGAGACGGACCGCACGCTGTTTTTCGATTTTATGCCGCTCGAGCTGGGAACAGTTCGCGGATTTAAGACGCGTTTTCACCTTTACACGGTTCCGGGGCAGGTGTATTACGACGCTTCGCGAAAACTGATCCTGAAAGGCGTCGACGGCGTGGTCTTCGTAGCCGACAGCCAGGAAGAGCGCATGGACGCCAACATCGAGTCGCTCTACAACCTCGAAGAAAACCTGTCGACCCAGGGCTACGACCTCAACAATATCCCTTACGTCCTGCAGCTCAACAAACGCGACCTGCCAAACGTCACGCCATTAGACGAACTCTCGCACGAACTATCGCGAAAGGGCGAACCGGTCTTCGAAGCCGTTGCGGTAAACGGAACCGGCGTTTTCGATACGCTAAAAGCGGTCGCGAAACAGGTGCTGACTGAGCTCCGGAAAGGATAAAACGTCTAACATTGTAATTGTGAAAAAGGGTAAGAGCTCAGCTCCTACCCTTTTTCACTATTCACTATTAACTATTCACTGTTAACTATTTAAGGTTTCCTCGTTCCCCACGTTGGTGACGGCGGTTCTTTGTCGGCCCTGACTACCGGTTTTTCTTTAAGCATTCGCAACGCTTCCTGCACCGCTCGTTCGAGTTGCGGGTCGCGGCCGGCAATGACGTCCTTGGGCCAGTTTTCGACGTCAACGTCGGGGCCGACGCCTTCGTTTTCGACCGCCCATTTGTTGTCGCGTGTGAAGAATCCGCCGCGCGGAGCGATCATCGAACCGCCGTCAATAAACCCAGGCGTATCCGCGGTGTGAACCAAACCGCCCCAGGTTCGCTTACCGACAAGCAAACCGATCTTGCGATTCCTGAACATCCACGGCATCAGATCGCCGCCCGAACCAGCCATTTCGTTGATGATCATTACCTTCGGCCCCCAGATCCCGGCTGCGGGGCTCGTGAACGGATATCGATCACCGGCCACGTTGTTAAAGTAGCCGTCAAAATCACGCTGCAGCACGTCGATAATATAATCCGCCGCCGAACCGCCGCCGTTGAAGCGCTCGTCGATGACCGCACCTTTCTTATCCTGCTGCGAAAAATAGTATCGGTTAAAGCTCGTGTAGCCCGGCTGGCCGGTGTTCGGAATATAGACGTAAGCGAGCTGCCCGTCGGAAAGCTTATCCACCGTCCGCCGGTTCGCCTCAACCCATGCACGCGTGCGTAAAGCTTGCTCGTTAGCAACGGGAACGACGGTTACGCTGCGCGATCCGTCCATGGACGGCTTGTCGTTGACAGTGAGCGAGATCTGACGATTCGCGGTGCCATCGAGCAGCCGGTAGATGTTGTCTGGTGCTTTTAGCTCAACACCATTGATCGCGAGGATGTAATCACCGGCGTTCACATTCGCTCCCGGCACGGCGAGCGGCGAACGCAGGTCGGGATTCCAGCTCTCGTTGTCGTAGATGCGTGCGACCTTGTACCGTCCGCTGTCTATGACAAAATCGGCTCCGAGCAACCCGCCCGCGACATTCGGCACTTCGGGCATGTCTCCGCCGCGAACGTAGCTGTGGCCGATCGCGATCTCGGCTCCCATCATGTCCATGAGGTAATTGAGATCCGCACGATGCATTACGTACGGCAGCATCGCTCCGTAGATCTCTCGTTGCTTCGGCCAGTCGCTGCCGTGCATATTCGGCACGTACAGATAATCACGCTGATTGCGCCAGCCTTCGTTAAAGATCTGTTTGAATTCCTCTTTCGGATTGAGGTACATGCGCAGCGAGTAATTCAACCGCCCGGTTCCCGGCTGCGGAGCTGTTTTGTCTGCGTCGACGAGAAATAATGATGGTGCCGGCGGTGTTCCGCCCTGGCCGCCTGCTCCGCCGCCTCCGCCGCCTGCGCGATAAACAAGCTTCTTGCCGTCCGCACTTACGGCAAACGCCGCAACGCCGCTCGCAAACGGAGCCGCCTTGCGGTCGCTCAAGCGGTATCGGTGCAGCGTATTTCCGGCTCCGCCCGGTCCCGAAGCTTCGAGATAAAACACAGTTCCATCGGCTCCGGCCTCGAGGCTCGAATATTGCCGTTCGGGAACGCCCGGGATCGAGATTATCCGCTTCCCGATGCCGTCGAGATCGAGTTGAACTGTAACCGGACCACGCCCGCGTCCTGCACCGTCGCCGCCCGCAGCCGGAGCGGAACTAATTCCCTTATCCTCATCACTCTCGGGAAGCAGCGGGCTCGGCTCACCTTTTTTCAGTACAATAGCGTAAAGCCCGAAATTCTCTTCACGGTCATACGAGGTCATATCGAGCCACTGCGAACGCAGTCCAAAATCGGTCGATGCCAAAAACCAAAGGTATTTGCCGCTCGCATCCCAAACCGGGAACGTCGCATCTGCGAGGCCATCGGTGATCTGTTTCGATTCGCCCGTTTCGACGTTACTGATAAAGATCGCCTTGTACATCGACCTAAGGTGCGACGCATAGGCCACCCATTTCGAGTCGGGGCTCCACGTTGGGTTCATTGTTCGCGCCGGAACCATCGTCGGGTCGCTGCCCACCAGTTTGGCGGCACCGCTCGCGACGTCGAAGACCCACAGTTTTAGATCCGTATCCGTAGCCATGATCTTTTTCGAATCAGGCGACCAAGACACAGTGTAATAATGCTTAGGGTTTTTAATTGCGATCTCGCGAGGCGGCGTGAGCCCGTCGGCGGATTCTATGAAGAGGCTGTATTCGCCCGATCTGTCGCTAAAATACGCGATGGATTTGCCGTCAGCCGACCACGCCGGATCACGTTCAGCAGCACCGCTCGAATTGGTGAGATTTCGCACATCGCCCTTTTCCGCCGGGATCGTGAAAACCTCGCCTCGTGCCTCAACGAGCACACGTTTGCCGGTCGGCGAGAGTGAGATGTTCGTCATTCGCGCCGCAACGTCTTCCCAACGCGGCATCATCCATGGGAAATCGCCGGTTGCCGTGATACTGACCACGCCGTCTTTGCCGCTTTTCGGGTCGAGTTCGTGAATGTAGCCGGCCTGTTCAAAAACGATCGTTCCCGCTCCCGAATCCATCGTCTTGACGTCGAGATCGCGATATTTCGTCACCTGAGCGAGCTTCTTGCTTACCGGATCGAACGACCACACGTTCTGAACTCCGTCGCGGTCGGAGATAAAAAAGACCGTGCCACCGATCCAAACCGGCTCAAGATCCTTCGAATCTGTCCAGGGCGGCGAGACGAGTTCCCAGGTTTTGGTATCGACGATCCAGATCGGACGGTTCTGGCCGCCGCGATAGTTGCGGCGTTCGTCGTCCCAGGAATTATTCATCCGATAAGCGATGTGCGAGCCGTCAGCCGAGATCTTCCCCTGAAAAGCCCGCGGCAGAGCCATCGGCTCTTCCACGCCACCGGTTGCCGGAACGGTCCAGAATTTCGGTGCCCCACTCGGCGACCAGGTCGCCCGTGCCGAAGCAAACATAATGCTCTTCCCATCCGGCGTCCATCCCTGCACCGCATCGCCGCCCGGATGCCACGTCAACCGCTTCGGCTCGCCGCCCTCGGCTGAAACGACGTAAACATCCTGATTCCCTGCGTACTCGCCGCTGAATGCGATCCACTTCCCATCCGGCGAAAAATGCGGATTCGACGTCTGCCCATGAAAGCTCGTTAGACGCCTCGCAGCCCCGCCCGCACGCGGCACCGTCCAGATATTCTGCGCATAAGCAAAAGCGATCTGCGTCTCGCTCACCGTCGGCATCCGCAACATCCGCGTGCCACCCGTTTGGGCCGAAACACAAAAAACGCCCACTGCGATAACCACAGCAGACAAAAACACAGCACGCGCTTTCAAGGTGCGATTAAACATCGATCTTCCTCCGAACAAATTGAATAGAAAAGTTTGAGGAATTTTAACATGAACCGCTCATAACCGTGAGCGATAGAACCCTTCATTCACTCAAAGACGTGCTATACTTCGCGGAATCTAAAAACAAAATGCTCACAATCGGCCAAGAACTGTCGCATTACAAGATCATCTCCGCTATCGGTGCGGGTGGAATGGGCGAGGTGTACAAAGCCCACGATTCCCGGCTAGACCGCGAAGTCGCTATAAAGGTTTTACCACCGGAAATGTCCGCCGACGAAGACCGGCTGCGGCGGTTTGAACAGGAGGCCAAAGCGACCTCAGCGCTCAATCACCCGAACATCCTCACCGTCTACGACATCGGGGAACACGACGGCTCGCCCTTCATCGTCGCCGAGCTGCTCCAGGGCGAAGAGCTTCGTCAGCGTCTGGATGAGGGCACGATACCACTGCGGAAAGTAACGGAATATGCCCAGCAGATCGTCTCTGGCCTGTCGGCAGCTCACGAAAAAGGCATCGTCCATCGCGACCTCAAGCCTGAGAACCTCTTCATCACCAAAAACGACCGAGTAAAGATCCTCGACTTCGGCCTGGCAAAACTGTCAGAACCGCCTGCGTCAGCGGGCGGCCAGACGGGCAACGAAGATGCAACGCGGAAAGCTCTCACCAACCCGGGCGTCGTTATGGGCACCGTCGGCTATATGTCGCCCGAGCAGGTACGCGGCCAACAAACCGATCACCGTTCGGATATCTTTTCGTTTGGGTTGATCCTTTACGAAATGATCACCGGCAGGCGGGCGTTTCAGGAGGAATCGCTGGCTGAGACGATGTCGGCGATCGTCAAAGAAGAGCCGCCGGAGATGACGGAATCGAATCCGAACATCAGCCCGTCGCTTGAGCGGATCGTGCGGCGTTGTTTGGAAAAGAAGCCGGAAAGGCGCTTTCAATCTACGGCTGATCTTGGTTTTGCGCTCGAGTCTCTGTCGGCACCGACGAGTTCGTCGGGAACCAACATGACGACAGCGGTCAGTGCGATCGGTACTGACACGGACAGGTCGCCTTGGAAAGCCCGGATCCCCTGGATCGTGGCTGGCGTGTTGGCCTTGATCCTGATCTCGTTTGGTGCGTGGGCATTGCTCAGGCCGGCACCGGCACCGCCGCCGTTTGTCTCGCTCGATGTGGCGGCTCCGGCGGGGTGGACGACGAATGTGACAAGTTCCCTTTCGCCGGACGGTTCGCGGCTGGCTTTTACGGCCGAACAAGAAAAGGATAAGCCCCATCTATGGCTGCGGATATTGGCGAGCGGCGAGAGTCAGATGGTTGCGGATTCAGAAGGTGCGGTGGCTCCGTTCTGGTCGCCGGATGGGGCCGAGATAGCCTATTTTACGGCCGATCGTCTTCGAGCGATCAACCTCGTTACCGGTCGGTCGCGGGTGATCTGCGATGTCAAAGGAGGCCGCAAGGGAGGCACATGGAATGCCGGCGGCGTGATCGTTTTTGCGACCGAATCGGGTGTGCCGCTCAGACGCGTCAACGCCGATGGCAAATCACTCCCATCGGATCTGCCGCAACAAGGATTCAGGCCGTTCTTTTTACCGGACGGCAGGTATTTCCTGTTTTCGGGACTCGGTGAGTTAGGTGGGAGCGGGCAGGCCATTAAGGTTGGCGATCTTACGACTGATGAGACCAAAGATATCCGGGCTGACGGGTCTGAACCTAAATACGCCGACGGCTATCTCTTTTTCGTTCTCGATGGCGGGATCAAAGCTCAAGTTTTCAACCCCGGCTCTTTCAAGCTTTCGGGCGAGCCCGTACCGGTCGCCGACATCGGCAGACACACCGGCGCTACGGGCACGAATTTCAGCATCGCTGCAAATGGGCTGATAGCATTTCGAAGCGGGTCCGAGGTAGTGCGGGAGATCGCCTGGTACTCGCGCGACGGCACGCGAACGGTTGCCGGTGAACCCGGCGACGCGCGCAACCCGTTATTTTCTCCTGATGATTCAATGATCGCGCTCCAACGGGGCGGAGACATCTGGCTGTTTGACACAGTGCGCGGCACCGGGCGAATGTACGCCTCGGGAAAGCCGACTAATGTGTATAACCCTATGTGGAAATCCGATGGAAGTGCGGTTCTGTTTATCAGGCAGTCGGTGGGCTTGGTTGAGAAGCCTATGGACGGTGGATCCGAAAGAACGGTTATGGAAGCAAAGGGTGGTTTCCCCTTCATGACCCAGATGATCAGTGACGGCCGGGCCCTCGGTTTCCGAATAAGGGATGGAAACCGGGATATCTGGATCCGGTCCTCGACTGGTGAAGATACGTATTTCGCCCAGTCACCGGGGAACGAAACACAGCCCGCACTCTCGCCTGACGAGCGTTGGCTGGCCTACGTTTATTCCGAGAATTCGGAGAGCGACACGATCATCTTCATCGAAGCCTTTCCGAACGGCGGCCAGAAAATACGAATTTCGGGGGACATTGGCGGTGTCCAGCCGCGATGGCGTCGTGACGGCCGCGAGCTATATTTTATCGCTCCGGATGGCAGCATGATGTCGGTCACGGTCGAGGAAACGGGCGGCGTACTTAAGGCCGGGACGCCAAAGGCTCTCTTCAAAACCACGATCGATCCCCGAGGCGGCCTAGGAACCCGGGCGAGTTATGACGCAACACGCGACGGATCGCGTTTCTTCGTGACCGAACGTAAGAAAGACCCCGGAGCCGACACCCAACCCGTAACCGTACTCGTAAACTGGCAAAGCATCGTGACAAAAAGATGACATTAACCGAAGGTACAAAACTAGGAAGATACGAGATCCGCTCGTTCATTGGAGCCTGCTCCCTTCTTTTCATTTTGCTATTTGTCGCGACTGGTGTCACCCAGGACGGAAATCGACGGCTAAAGGCTTGGCAGGATCACGTTCGGCTGCGTGACGGTTCTCCGTTTCGCGGTATGCATTGGCAGCCGCTGGGCCCCTCGATGCAGGGTGCTCGGATCGAAGCGCTGGCAGTTCCGTCGCCCGGATCGAGCACGATCTATGCCGGGCCGGGGGCGGGCAACGTCTGGAAAAGCGTAAATAACGGGATGACGTGGCAGCCGATCTTTGAGCACGAATCGGCATTTGCCATCGGCGACATTGCTATCGCTCCGTCAAATCCTGAGATCGTCTGGGTCGGCACCGGCGAAGTTCAACCACGCCACAGCGGCCCGGCATATGCCGGAACCGGCGTTTTTAAGTCCATCAACGGCGGCCGCTCGTGGGAAAACATGGGGCTTGCCGATACTTTTCATATTGGTAAGGTCGTCATTCATCCGAAAAACCCTGATGTGGTTTACGTGGCGGCGATGGGCCACTTCCGCTCGTCAAATACCGAACGAGGTGTTTTTCGCACGACCAACGGCGGACGCACTTGGGAAAAGGTTCTCTACATCAGCGACCGGACCGGCGTGATCGATCTGGTGATGGACCCATCGGACCCGAAGACGATATATGCGTCGGCCTGGCAATTGACGAGCGGGCCGGAGAGCGGCATTTACCGCACGACCGACGGCGGCAGCACGTGGAAGCGTTTGTCTGCCGGGCTGCCGACCGGGCCGCTGGGCCGCAGCGGCCTCGATATCGCGGCCAGTAATCCGCGTGTCATCTACGCGTTTATCGACAACTGGGCAAGCTGGAAGCCAGCAGCTACGGGTGATCAGCAGCGAAAGATCGCGGGCGGAGAGGTCTATCGTTCGTCAGACCGCGGCGAAACGTGGCAGAAAGTTAACACCGATGATCTTTATCAGGTTTTTGGTATTTACGGCTGGAAGTTTTGCGACGTCCGCGTTTCGCCCGATAACGAGAATGAGATCTACATACTCGGCAATCGGGCCTTTCACTCGACCGATGGCGGGAAAACTTACAAGCGAATCGGCGAAACCATTCGCCGCGTGAACAATACCGAAGGCACGGCGATGCATCTCGATCATCACGAGCTGTGGATCGACCCGGCCAATCCTGACCGATTGCTGCTGGGCAACGACGGCGGCGTACATATGTCTTACGACCGAGGCAGCACGTGGCTGCATCTGAATAACATGCCGATCGGGCAGTTCTATTTTGTCTCGGTCGATATGCAGGACCCGTACACGATCTTTGGCGGGACTCAGGATAATGGTGCTCTTTATGTCGCCTCGGACGAGCGGCCCGATGATCTGCCGGCTGCAAATGAAGCTTGGCGGCACGTTTGGCTGGATATGTGGACCGGCGGAGACGCATTTGTGACGCTGCGCGATCCGACCGATCCGCGCTTTGTATATTACGAACATCAAAACGGCGATATGCGGCGTATGAATCTCGAAGCCGGAATCCCGTTCTCGGGCGGGCCTGCCACCGAGAGCATTCGCCCACGGCCGCCGGTTGGCGAAGCTCCTTGGCGATTTAGCTGGTACACGCCATTCTTCATCTCACGGCACGAGCCGCGAACGCTTTATGCGGGTGCCAATGTCGTCGTCAAATCGACAAATCGCGGTTCGCAATGGCGTGCAATCAGCCCTGACCTAAGCGACCCGGCAGGCGACGAACGCTCCGCGGTTCCGACAGGGTCGATCACGATGCTCGCCGAATCTCGCTTTGCTCCGGGAATCCTATACGCCGGAACCGAGGGCGGCTCTCTACATCTGACGCGGGACGACGGCAAAAACTGGAAAAAGATCAGTGAAGGCTTGCCAAAGAAATGGGTGAGCCGCATTAACGCGTCTGATCACGACCCTGCGACGGTTTATGTCTCGATGACCGGTTATCGGGAAGACGATTTCACCGCCTATTTGTTCCGTTCGACCGATTTTGGAGCGACCTGGAGATCTATCGCGAACAATCTGCCCGCAGAATCGATCAATGTCATTCGCGAAGACCCACAGAATGCCAACCTTCTTTACGTCGGCACGGATGCGGGTGTCTATGTCTCGCTCGATCGCGGAGCCAGTTGGCAATCGCTGTGCGCTGATCTACCCACGACGCCGGTGCAGGACCTGGTCATTCATCCGCGCGAACACGAGCTAACTATCGCAACGCATGGCCGCAGCATGTTTTTGATGGATGTCCGGCCATTACAGGCGTTGACCGATCAGGTGAGAGCCGCCGACCTAACGTTTTTGACGTCCGTCCGGTCACGCTCAAGTGGCGCGTGGCCCGCGAGATCGAACCCTTTCCCCCACGCGGCCGTGCCCGCGTCCATTTCTGGTTGAAGCAGGCGCAGAAAGTTACGATAACCATCGCCAATGCTGAGGGACAAACGATCCGCACGCTGCCGCTGACAGGTTTGGCTGGCCTCAATGACGCGGTTTGGGACGTCCGAGACGACAAGGGCCGGGACGCTACGCCGGGCGTTTACCGAATAACGGTCTCGGCGAGCGGCAGGACGGTTTCGACAAGTGTCAGTTTAAGGCCCGCAATGTGATTCAAGACCGAGATAGATGCGTTTTTGAGAATAGAGTCAGCGGCGGGTCGTTCGGTTTGAGCATGAAACTCAGGCCGGAGGGCGCAGCGTTTGGGCGAGGGCCCGATACCGCGCGAATGGTGACGGAATAAGCACAGCAGATCGTCAGCGGTTTGTCGGCGATACTTTATGAATCGAAGAGGTGAGAGTCTTTATGCCCTCCTCTATTATCGTGTTGCTATACTACTTAGGAACCCACTCGCCTTCGTCCTTGGTTCTTACAAGAGATCACTCAAGCCCGGTCAAATTAACATCAGTCGCATTTGCCACGAGGTTCAACTGGATCGGAGCAAAACGATACCGTTTAGACACGACAGCCACGACATAAGATCCAACCGGTACGCTGGCGAAGGAATAAGCACCAAAGGAACTCGTCGTGGCCAACCGCCTGACGCCCTGAGAGTCAGTCAACACAACGACCACATTCCGGATCCCATTTCCACCCGGCGTCAAGACTCTACCTGAGACCGAGACAGGCAGGACAGAACATGATCCCAATGCTACCTGAATCGACGGTTCCCCCCGAGTCGAGACAATATCCTGGACTCCATCATTGTTGAGGTCAGCCATGGCGACACGGGAAACTCCCGCTGGCGTATCGAAGGAGGCAGCCGGCGTCGTTTGGAAACTTCCGTCACCGTTTCCTCTCACCGCCCAAACCGCGCCGACAAATCCGCTTCTAAGCCCGAGTATCAGGTCGGTTCGTCCATCCCGGTCAAGATCTCCGCTGGCCACGTGATCGGTCCTAAATTGGCCAACGGCAATCGGCGGGAAGGCCGGAAAACTGAATCCACCTAGACCGTCGCCGATACCAAAAAACAGTTCCCCCGTGGTAGAGTTTGCGAAGAAAAGATCTTGATCACCATCGCTGTCAAAGTCCTCCATAAACACTACCCCAGGTCTCACTCCTACCTGGAAACGAAAAACAGGTGTAGCAGCGAAACCTCCAACGCCGTCACCTAGATGAACGACGACGTCAAAGGGCCCCAGCGAGCCTGCGTTGGTGACCGCGAGATCGAAGTATCCATCGCCATTTACGTCACCAATCGCGAGGGATTGAGGTGCCGGCCCTGTCGGCACAGTTGGGACCGGAGGCACAGTGAAACCTCCCTGTCCGTCGCCGAGACGGATCGATACACCGCCCGAGCTTGTCTCGCCGAGCGTGCTGGCGAGATCGGCATAACCATCCCGGTTAAAGTCAACGACTTCGATCTCCACCGGACGATGTCCCGACAGAGAGACCTCAGAAACGGCGGGTAACGTAAATCCGCCGAGGCCATCGCCAAGACGTATCGAAATATTGAAGCCGCCAACGTTGGCGACCGCAAAGTCGTGCTTGCCGTCCGCATTAAAATCGCCGACTTTGATTCCCTGCGGAGCCCTTCCGACGTTAACTTCGGGAACCGACGGAGCGGTAAAGCCCCCGTCCCCATTTCCTAAACGGACTGACACCGTGTCAGCATCGAAGTTTGTCGAGATCATGTCCACGATACCGTCACGGTTAAAGTCACCAAAAGCGATCCTGGAAAAAGTGGAGCCGGAACCGGCTGTTGGTACTGAGTTTGTCTGCACGAGTCCAAAACCGGTGGGGCCATTGCATGCGGGCCCACGGACAATGTTCAAATTAAACCGGCGTTCGGCGGCATTTCCACCTGTTCTCTCCGTGACTACTATCTCGTAAGTGCCAGCAGGGTATGCGTTTGTAATTTGGACGCTCCCGCTAACTCGGTCGACCGCAATAAGCCCTTTGAACCGCAAATCCGTCGAAACCGTAACCGAGCTTCCCGGTAGCGGAGGATTTGTCGGAGGGACGAAGGCACTTCCGCTAAGGCTCACGACAGTAGCTGGGTAATTTCCGATCGCAGGCGTCGGAGCTGGCGTTGGGCTCGGGGTTGGGGTCGGCGTTGGAGTCAGAGTCGGAGTTGGATTCGGCGTTGGAGTCGGATTCGGACTCGGAGTCACCGTTGGCGTTGGGATCGGCGAAGCCGTTGGAGTTGGTGTCGGTGTTGGTGTCGGTGTCGGTGTTGGTGTTGCTAAGGTGCAGGTACCGAGCCGGATCGAGACCGTGCTTGAACCGGTGTTGGCCGCGACAAAATCGTGGATGCCGTCGCCGTTGAAATCGCCAACCACGACCGACTTGGGGTTAGTGCCAACCGTTACTTCGGGCACCACTGGTGATATAAAGCCGCCGCTACCATTTCCCAATCGGATCGAGACAGTGTCTGTAAGGCTATTCGCAGCCACTGCAAGATCCTGCATTCTATCGCCATTAAAATCACCGATCGCAATCGATTCGGGGCCCAATGGAACAGTCACCTCAGGCACGGCAGGTGATACAAAGCCGCCGCTGCCATTTCCCAGTCGGATCGAGACCGTGGTTGAGCCACTGTTCGCCACCGCAACATCCTGAATGTCGTCACCGTTAAAATCGGCAACTGCGACCGAGTTTGGGAAACTACCAACCGTTACTTCGGGCACGGTCGGCAAGGTAAAGCCACCGCTGCCGTTTCCCAGTCTGATCGAGAGGTTGGCTGACCCACCATTCGCCACGGCGAGATCGTAGATGCCATCCCGGTTAAAATCGCCAACCGCTACAGCTGCGGGACCAGAGCCAACCGTTACTTCAGGCACTGCCGGTGATTCGAAGCCGCCGCTGCCATCTCCCAACCGGATCGAGACATTGTTTCCAACTTGGTTAGTTGTTGCAAGATCATGGATGCCGTCGCCGTTAAAATCGCTGATCGCGACCGACGTTGGTAAACTGCCAACCGTCACTTCAGGCACCGCCGGTGATGTGAAACCACCGCCGCCATTTCCCAATCGGATGGAGACGGTGTTTAAACCAAAAGCACTGTTAGCTGTTGCCAAATCCTGGATGCCATCACCGTTAAAATCGCCAACCGCGACGGAGATAGGGAAATTACCAACCGCTACTTCGGGCGGGGCCGGTGATATAAAGCCGCCGCTGCCATTGCCCAACCGTATCGATACGCTGTTTGAAATTAGGTTCGCCACGGCAATGTCCTGAACGCCGTCGGCGTTAAAATCACCTACCGCGACCGAGATAGGGCTATTGCCAACCATCACTTCAGGCACCGGAGGTGACGCGAATCCGGAAGATACCGCGCACGCAGTCGCCGTCACGGTCAAATCGAAAGTTCGCGTCGCCACCCCGCCCGGGCCAACCGCCCTGACAGTGACCGTATACGCCCCCGATCTTGCCGGATGAGCATTTGTAACGCGAATGACGCCCATGGTCCGATCAACTTCAAGTGTCCCCTTAAACCCTGGCGAGGCCCATACGCGGATATCGGTCGCGTTTGCCGGGGAAGCATCAGGTACAACTGTCGTATTTCCACTCAATCCAACGCCCGTTGCCGGATATATTCCCAGCGTGGTAGTCGGCGTCGGTGTCGGCGTCGGCGTCGGGGTGGCTGTCGGCGTCGGATTCGGTGTTGGACTTGGCGTCGGTGTTGGTGTCGCCGTCGGCGTTGGACTTGGCGTCGGTGTCGGCGTCGGCGTTGGACTTGGCGTCGGTGTCGGCGTCGGCGTCAGTGTCGGCTCTGGTGTTGGCGTTGGCGTCGGTGTGGAAGTTGGTGCGGGTGACGGAGTCGAACTTGGCGTTGGCGTAACAAATGGCGTGGGGGTCGGCGTACCTCCCGGAGGAACGCAACTGCCCGAACCCTTTATTTCGTATAGTGTCGGTATCGATCCGTTGAAATTTTTGACGACGACGTGGCCCGATGCAGGAACATTCGGAAAAACAGTCGAACTTGCGGGATCCCCAAAAAGGTCCGGCGACATAATTCCGGCAACGATCGGACTGAGCGGATCAGCGATCTGATCAGCAGCGCTTGGATCATAGACCGCCGTTCCACCGAAGGGCATCGGAATACTGTTTCCGTTATTTCCTTCAAAAGCGGCCTGAATCCACACGACGCCTCCTGCGTTCACATAGGTTTCAAGTTGCCCCAACGCAGCCGAATGCTGTGATTCAAATTCGCCTAGGGAATGGTCTTCCCAGTTTAGAACCACGACCCGATAGGAACTAAGACTCACGCTCGCGAGTTGGCCGGGCGAAAAAACCGTGAATGTGTGTCCCGTACCGGTTATTGCATCTGTAACTCGTGGGCCACCCGCGGGATCATGCGTCTGAAAGATAGCAAAATCATTCGGTGCAGTTTGGCTGTTGGCGTATGTGTAATTAACAATGTTTGCCGTAACCGTAGACTGGTACCGCATGAGAACGCCGGAGCCGATAAACAACCCGCACGCGACCGCAGGCTGTTCAAGGATCGACTGACGGTTGCGTTCAGGACTCCCCTCATCCGTTAAGAGATGGGATAGGACGCGAAGCGGCGTTTCACCGGCCAAAGCCCTCTGTAGAAAGGGTAATGCCGCAGCAGCCGTGGCTCCAAGTAAAATCAGCAAAAGAACTCGTCCCGGGAACCAAGATCTGAAGGTTGCTAACAACCCTAGACCCCGATCGGATCTTCTCAGAGTGCCGTTTCGATTGAACATGACGGTACTATAGGCAGATTGTCCTAAAAAGTCTACAAGTTTTCGCCAAAGAAATTCCCGGATCGTCTCAAAATAGGCTTGGATTCCCGTGACGGGAAAAGAGAAAAGACGTGCGGACGAGAGGATCTACACGTCTTTTTGCCATTCGCGTGGTACCGTCGAAGCAACGCTCAAGACGGCTGAATATGACAAGTTAGATGGTTCGGCTTTGCCGTTTCGTTACCTCGGGCCGGGTTTGCCGGCCGCTATCAAAAACGATCTTGTCCACGCGGGTGGTTCGGGAGCACGACCGAGATTCACCATCTTCTGCCATTTCTCGTCGGTCAGCCGATCTGCGGCCGGATGGATGAATTCGTAATAGCTAAAAACGGCACCGCGGGTGAGAACGAGCTTGCCTTCGACGGGGACGATGACCAAGATCTCGTTTGCGTGGCCGACCGCTTCCTCGAGCACCCGGTCGCCGCCGGTGTGAACGTCAGCGATACACGCCATATCCTTGTCGGTCTCGTTCACGAGTTCCCATGTGTCCGGGTTACCGGTCATCACAGAAAGCGTCAGGTATTCGAGCGTCCCGCCTATAGCCCGGATCGAGTCATATTCGTCCTCGGTCAACTTTTCGTTACGCAACTCTTTCTCAGAGATAGTCTTGAGATTTATCAGCGTTTCCTCGAAAGACTCAAATTTCCCTTCGAGTTCCTCGGGCATCAGCTTGCGCGACGTCAGCCCTTCGCGGGATTTCTTTGTCAATTCGAGCATCTGGCTCCAAAAGCGAACATTCGGTTCGACATAGCCTTTGTACGGAGCCGGTTCGCTGCCGTCGCCCATCTCGGCTCCACTTTGCTTGCCGTAAAGGATCGTGTCGTGACGAAGCTGTGCCCACGAGGCGAGCGAAGAATTAAGCGATTTGTCCTGCCACGCTTCGGTCTTCATGAACGATGGATAGCCGCCTGGAACGGGTTCATTCAGCGTGCGAAGTGCGTTAAGCCAACTCCAATAAAGATTTGACGTCCAGGTTTCTGCCGGGACCTGCGCGAATTGACGGACTAACTTTTCCCGTTCCGGGTTATATTCAGCCCAGTTCTGCGGGTTATAGATCGCGGGATTAGCGTCAAGGATATTCGCTGCACGGCCGCTGCCAAGCACAGCCATGACATCGAGGCTCGCAGGAAAAACGCGTTTCATCGGGATCGATAGCTTCTGCAGGATCTCGCTGTCAGGAATATACCGCTGGCCCATAAAGCGGAACTGGACCTTTGGATCGGGTGCGACAGTCTTTCCGGGCGCGATCAGACGGCGGTACTGGATGCGTGCCGGACGAAGCAGTTGTGCCGCCTCGACGAACGCGTCAAACCTTTGCAGATCAGCAAATTCCGCCATGCGGGCGTTTTCCCCAAACGTCGCGTCCATTGCCGATCTCCAGTCTGCCGGGGTCAGGTCGTCCGCCGTTCCGACGTAAAAAGCGGTCGGCTCGTATATCTTATGCCATTCGTCGATCAACTTGGTTCGATACAGTGAACGGGTCAGTAATATGCTCTGGCGGATCGTCTCGTCCGCACGCTTTTCATTCGAGCGAAGGGCGAACGGCGCGAGGCCGTACCACATCATCACGCGGAAATAACGCTGCAGCGTTTCGGTCCGCGTGTAATGGCCACGCGGAATAAATTGCGAATAATCCACTTCGTAAGGAAAGATCGCTCCGATCTTCATTCCCTCATGACGGTCGATGAGATCGGTCTCGATCCGGATGAGGTTCTCAGCGGCCGACGGCACCGTTGGCTTGAGGCCTAGGTTCCTTGCCGCAACGGCGAAATAAACGACATTTTTAAGTGCAGCGTCCTTTAGTTGAACGTTGTCGGTTTCGTTCCAGGTCTTGACCGAATCGGCAAGCATACCCTCGGTCAATCGGTGAAGGACAGGCGTCAGTGACTGTTCCTCGACCGTGCGGAGAGTAAAATCAAAGAAGATGTGATACAGATGCAGCACCGCGTCGGTCGTCACAAAGGACGGTATGTCCTTATAGTCGTTGTCCTCATAGATCTGGAACAACTGTTTCGTCTTGGTTGGCGATACGGCGAAGAGATTCTTCGCGAGCATAGCGCGCTTTTGTGGACTGATCGGCATCTTTCGATTGAAATGGGCGAGGTTGGAAACCTCTTTCAGTTGGGGCGTTACGCTGTATGGCTTAACCCGGGCGGTCTGTGCTTTCGTAGCTGTTATAGCGATAAGAAGAAGGAGAGTTGCCGATAACCAGGTGATCAAATATTGCTTATATTCATTTCTCATGACGTGCTCCTGTCTTTGCCGAAACAACGAGATGCTCGCCGTCAGCTTCTACTGATATTTGTCCATCTTGCGAGCCGAGGATCTTAGCGGTATGCCAGTCGCCGGTTCGTCTTTCGAGCGTGAATCCAAAACCGTTCCAGCGATAAGCTCCGATGCTCTTCCTTCCATCAAGCGAAGTTTCAACAGCAAACAACTCGGTGCCTGGTTGTTCGTCGAGAGCGGCGAATAAAAAATCTGTGAACGGGCGTGCTAGCGACGATCCGAGCCATTTCGGGTAGGCGTGATCTCCGGCCCAATTGTAGATGAAAAGGCAATTGTGGGGTTGGGGGAAGAATTTTGTCGATTTGAAGACACCGAGGACGATCTCAGGCTTACCGTCGCCATCGACATCAGCTATCTCTAATTTCCAAGGCTTCCAATCGGAGGAAACGCCTGACCATAGCAACTTGCGGTTCCGCCGTATCTCGAGGGCGGACGGTCTTTCGCTGTCAACGTCGATGGTTTCGATCCGGCCGTCGTGGTCGAGGTCAGCGTACTTGATCGCGGAGTATTGAACACCAAATACTATTGACGAGCAAGAAAGAAAGGTGACGATCAGCCCCGGAAAACTCCCGAACCTGCTCCACGCCATGTAAAAACTGCATAGAATGTTGCCAAACTTCCCCATATTAGTTCGGCTTCGCTCCGTTCCAGGTGTCGGTCCGCCAGGGACCGGTCGAACCGTAACGCCAGCGGCCAACAAATTTCTTTCCGTCGGGCGATAGCGTCAGTTCGATGTCGCCGGCATCCTTAGGCGACTGATATGTCGGCGCTTCGGACCACGAACCGATCACCGTATTTCCCTTGACGGTTCCTGTGAACTTTCCGTTGTCATGTTCATATGTTCCGGTTACCGTGTTCCCATTTTGTGTGAATGTAGTCTTGCCCCATGTCGAACGCCATTCTCCCGCAAGGCTGACAGTTGGAGCCTGCGGCGGGGCTTTCGGTGGATTTGAAATAGCAGCACCCTGGACGCTCGAACCCGCAGTTCCCGGGTTCAGCGAACCCGTGACCAACCATCCACGGTCACCATACTGTGTGTTTCGATAATATAGTCCGATAGAGAAACTCCCGGACTGCCCTGGAACGACTGGAATACTCAGCGAGAACGATCTATTCAGTTTTTCCCCGACCTGAGCCCCGTAGCGATATTCTTTTGACTCTTTTCCCGAAGATACGCTCGCGACCAATTCATAGAAATAACCGGAGCCAGGGCCGCCAGGTGAAACATTGTCGCTGATCCCTTTACCCGAAACCGTGAGGGTTCTTCCGGTGATCACGCCTTTATACTGTCTGCCGCCAATAAATCCCCGATCCGAACCAGTTGGCGTGTCGAGCCGCGCCCCGGTGATCGTATAGCTGAGATGGCCCCAAAATCCTGGAACTTCAAGCGTTAGGCTCGTCGAATCCGCCCCTGATGTGACGACCGGTTGTGCAGTTTCAGATCTCTTGGGATCGAATGGAAAGTATGTTAAAGCAAATTCGATACGATCCATTTCGCGCTTCGTCTTAGCGTCCCTGATCTTCTCTTCGGACCAGGTAAGGTCGCCATAGCGCCAGTAGAACTTGCTTCCCCATTTGTCGAGGAGCTCCGCTTGACGCCGCCGTTCCGCGTCTACCGTCTGCCGCAACTGAGTCAGGCGAGCGCGATCTGCGGGGTCCGAACCAAAGACACCGATGGTACTCATGGACGACGACGCTATATCGTTCCTGACCTGCTTGATCGCACTGCTCGCGGCAGCCTCTGCTGCCCGGCTCGCCTTGTATTGCTGGTATATCTGCAATGCTTCCGCCTCGTTCGCATCGCGGGGCGTGATCTGGCCGATCACTCCGGCCGTGGCGAACAAAAGGATAATAATGACGATGTATATGCGTGACATAGTACAACCTGACCTCCCATGATCGCGAATTAATACACTCAGGATCGCGACACATTCTTTCTCTACAATATTTTCTGCAATGTTCGTGCCGAGGCGTGACCTCAGGGGAGGCCGAGAGACCGCGTGAAACTGGCACTTTGGCAGAAATGCGCGGGTTTAGCTCGATGACTAACGTATTTTTTCACGGTAGATATGTATTTTCACGCGGCCCGTAAAACGAGCGCGAAAAAAGACGTGCGGACAGGAGAGTACGCACGTCTTTTCTTTTTGGCACTCTCTTAGAGACGAGTACTATTTTGGCATCAGAACGCTGTCGACGACGTGGATGACGCCGTTTGACTGCATTACGTCGGCGATCGTTACTTTCGATTTGCCGCCTTTTTCATCGGTAAGGATAACGTCCTTGCCTTCGAGAGTTGCGGTCAGTGTGCCGCCGGCGACAGTTTTGAAGGTCGCCTTGCCTTTGCCTTCTTCGATAGCCTTGGCGATCGATGCTGCGTCCTGCTTGCCGGCAACGACGTGGTAGGTCAGGATGCCGCTCAATTTCGCCTTGTTCTCAGGCTTAAGAAGCGTATCGACCGTGCCCTTAGGCAATTTGTCGAACGCAGCGTTGACCGGAGCAAACACGGTGAACGGCCCGGCACCTTTCAGAGTATCGACCAATCCGGCGGCTTTGACCGCAGCGACGAGCGTCGTGTGATCTTTCGAATTAACCGCATTGTCGATGATGTCCTTCGACTTGAGCATCTGCGCTCCGCCGACCGTCGGGCCGGTCTCAGCCGGGGCGGTTGCGGTGTTTGCCGCCGTGTTGGTGTTTGCAGGTTTCATGGCGGAATTGTTCGCCGCCGTATTTGTCGTATTGGTCGCCGCACCGCCGCAGGCAGAGATCGCCGCTACGGTACCAGCCAATGTGATCGTCAGTAATGTTTTATTCATGTAAGTCTCCCAAAAAGTTGTTTCAAAGGTAAACAACACCTTCGCCTTCTGTAGTTCTTTAAGTACTGCAGTCGAAAACCAGATGTTATGTCTCTGGTTTCGCAACGGGAACGAATATGGATTCAAAAGCTGCTATCGGAGGTTGAGGGGCTTATTTCGGATAGCCGCTTCGGTCGACCGATTGGTGTTTGATCTCACTGAGTTGTAAAGATGACGTCGATGATTTAGAGTTCTCAAAAACGCCCGCGACCAATGACTTTATGCTCACTTCTAAAACCAACGGAGAAAACTACATGCGAAAAATTATCGGATCAATGGGCACTATCGCTGCCGCACTGTCACTTACCTTGATCATCGGCGTCGGCCTAGCCGCCGCTCAGGCGAAACCGTCAGTCGCGGTTCTCGAATTTAAGAACAAGTCCAACAATCAATGGTGGTTTCACGGCGGAGCAGAGGCAGCCCAGGACGTTTTTATTACTGAGATTGGTAAGCTCGGCAAATTCAAGGTCATAGATCGTGAGCAGTTCGAAGAGATGATGATGCAGCGAAACCTTACTTTGAGCGGCGAAATCGATGCCAAAACGGCCGTAAAAGTCGGCAAAGCTCTGGGCGTCAACTATCTCCTCGTCGGCTCTGTCACGGAATATGGAAGCACGGGAAGCGGCGGCGGCGGTTTAAATGCAGGTAAACGGACCTTCGTCGCTAGCCTGAACTCGCAGTTGATCGAAACCAAAACCGGCAACCCGGTCTGGTCGGGAGCCGAATCAAACAAGACAGATTCAGTAAAGGTGTCTGTCGGCGGCTTCGGCGGCGGAGTGGACGACAATAAGATGTTCGATAAAGTGTTAAAACCGACCATCGTAAATCTGATCGCCAAACTCAAGGCCGCCGGACCGGTAAAGTGATATTTTTTGGTAAAGGAGATTCGCCGGAAAAGAGGTTCGACCTATCCGGCATTTTGCTTTGACCAATCACATGGTCTTTCGCCGACAGAGTACTACTCTCCTACGACCAAACGACAGGTTTCGCACACTATTCGCGGTTAAATAGGGCATTCTTGCAAAAGTGTGAATCGATTCACATTTAAACGGGAGTTCACCTTTCAGAACACAAAAAAGCTTCCCCTAAAACACAAAAAAGACTGCCTCGAGAGACGGTCTTTTTTAGCTTAACTTTATTTAAGTGGCGGAGCCGACGGGACTCGAACCCGCGACCTCCAACGTGACAGGCTGGCGTTCTAACCAACTGAACTACGACTCCGCAAGAGTGGTGGGCACTAAGGGACTCGAACCCCTAACTTCCTCCT
>Ga0138256_10000026_pt1 | contig 192277 bp, 190 predicted proteins | sample KNB2016incub_MG_FD_105486 | JGI IMG/M metagenome (GOLD analysis project Ga0138256, IMG submission 105486) | Active sludge microbial communities from wastewater in Klosterneuburg, Austria - KNB2014incub_MG | ecosystem: Engineered > WWTP > Activated sludge > Unclassified | place: Austria...
GATTTTTGAAATATTAAAGCGACTTATCAGTGCAGTGAACAATCCCATACAGCCAAAAAAGAACCAACCATTGTATTGAAAGTGCAGATAGAAATATTCAGCCGCCAGGTACCAGGTTTGGTGAATGACCTTGTTGACCATCATAATGGCTAAGGCAAAAGCTCCTATGGAAGACAGGGCATTGAAAAAGACAGCAGCTTTAAACCAGGAATGAGCTGTTGATCTTTCAGGTAGTTTGTTCAGGTCTTTCCAGAATAAAATTCCAAAGGCATAAGAAACAAAAATAGAAAGTGTGGAGAAAATAATTGAATACAGTCCATAGCCTTCGATGGGGAAAGCAATCAGCATGGCGTAAGCAGTGAGCAGGTTTGCCAGCAACAGCCAGTAATATTTTTTGTAAACAGGTTTTTCTGATTGTCTTGCCAGGTAAATAATCATCATCGTCATCAGCGCTTGCGTTATCCAGCCGGCAAATGCAAAATGAGAGTGGCCGTGTAATAAATGTTTTTGATCAACAAAGGGGAGGGGAAACAAAATCTTGTATCTCAGGACAACGCCTAGCGTAGCAACAATCAATAAATTAATGAGTGCAATTTTAAGCCAGCGAAACAGCGAAGAAGCCATATTATCTGTTTAATGCAAAACTAATAGGTTCGGGTAAAAATGGTATGACTTGAATCATAATCAGCAATAAACCTTACCCTTAGTAATAGTCAGTTCGCCTTTATGCTGCATATTTTTCATCGTTCTTATAACCGTTTCAACCCTTAACCCAGTCATATCAGCTATCTGTTGCCGGGTAAGCATAAGTTTATTGCATATTTTACAAATATTTTTCTGATGGTCTTTAAAATATTTAAGTAAGGTGCTGATACTATTTTCAGGATTATGATTGGCAAGTTCTTTCAGAATCAAAAATTTAAAACGTAGCCTTTGTGTAAGCATTTTTGAAAATGCAAAATGCAGCTCAGGATTTTCTTTTAAAATTTCTTTAAAAGAGAATTTATGAAGCCGGATAATCACTGCATCAGTATCAGCTATCGCACCCGCAGCGTAGGGTTCATCATCAAACAATGGGAACTCTCCAAAACATTCTCCGGGCTCAATAAATGTTTGTATAAATTCCTTTCCTTCTTCATTTATATTAACCCATCTCACCTTTCCTTCAACAAGCTGATGATAGAAAGTACAATTAGATCCTTCCATAAAAATAACTTCGCCGGCGGGAACTTTTTTATAAGCAGCTCCCCAGGCAAGTAATGTATCAATATCAATCATGTAGCCAGTGTTTTAGTTACGGGCAAATGTAAACCTGCTCAATTTTTTTCTAAATGATGTTCAGCAGTTATTGATGTGATTATAATCATACTATCTTGATTGGTGAATTATAAATAATTGATAAATAGTTAGTTAGAACAGGGCGGGATTTTAGTTTGTTGAGTTTGATTTAGTCTTATGACTCAACTCATAAAAAAAAGAGACGATAGCAAGTAATCTTGTGCAATCAAATTTAAAATCAAAACTTAATCAACATGAAAAAATTGGCAATCCTTCTGTTTCTGGGCGCATTTATAGCAGCCTGCGGTGGCGGTGGTACTGAAAGTCCAACACCAACATCCGACAATTCAACACCGGCTGAAACTCCAAAAACCGAATCGGGTAATCCTTCATACGATCCTGAAAGAGGCGAAGGAAAATTTACTAAAGTGGAAGTAGGCGAAACATTAGATGCTGCAATGGCAGTAGAAGGTGAAAAAGTTTACGGCGTAAAATGCAGCAGCTGCCACAAATTAACCAGCGAAAAACTTGTTGGCCCGGGCTGGACCGGTGTTACCGAAAGACATACAGCAGAGTGGATTATGAATTTTTCAACCAATACAGATGCGATGCTGGACAAAGATCCCAAGGCACAGGCGCAACTTGAAATCTGTTTGGTGCGTATGCCCAACCAAAACCTGAGTGATGATGATGCCCGCCATCTGTATGAGTTTATGCGTAAGAACGACGGCGTAAAATAAAACCTAACCTTAAAATAAAAATACCAAAATGAAAAATTATAAACTGTTATCAGTAGCTGCCTTTGCATTCAGTCTGCTGTTGGGCTTTAGTGCCTGTAAACCAAAAAATGCAGGCTCGGCAGTAAGTTCCGACGCTGCATCTAAAACCTATGTTGCACCAGGTAAGTACGACGAATACTACAATTTTGTTTCCGGCGGATTCAGCGGGCAATTGGCTACCTACGGATTGCCTTCGGGTCGTTTGCTTCGTGTAATTCCTGTTTTTTCGGTTGATCCCGAAAAAGGCTGGGGTTACAGCGAGGAAACAAAACCGATGCTGAATACTTCACATGGTTTTGTTCCCTGGGATGATTTGCACCATGTACAGAATTCAAAAACAAATGGAGAGTACGACGGTAAATGGGTTTTTGTAAATGCCAACAACACACCACGTGTTGGACGTATTGATTTGAAAACTTTCCGTACTGCCGAGATCATCGAGCTGCCAAATAGTGGTGGTAATCACTCTTCTCCTTTCATTACCGAAAATACAGAGTATGTTGTTGCCGGTACACGTTTCAGCATACCGCCCGATGATAAGAATGGCGATGTGCCCATCAATACGTATAAAGAAAATTTTAAAGGAACCATCAGTTTTATCAGCGTGCAAAAAGATAATGGTGCTATGGAAATTGCATTTCAGTTGCAGTGCCCAGGTGTTAATTTCGATTTAAGCCGTGCCGGTAAAGGTGTTTCCAATGGCTGGTTCTTCTTCTCTACTTATAATACAGAGCAGGCAAATACCTTACTTGAAGTGAATGCTTCTCAAAAAGACAAGGACTTTATCATGGCTGTAAACTGGAAAAAAGCCGAGGAATATATAAAAGCTGGTAAAGGAAGAAAGCAGGCAGTAAAGTATGCACACAATGTGTACAGCGACGAAACGCATTCTGCCACTTCAACTATCAAAACACAGGTAACCGTTTTGGATGTGAAAGATTTTCCTGATGTTGCTTATTTCTTTCCTTGTCCAAAATCACCACATGGTTGCGATGTAAGCCCAACAGGTGAGTATATTGTTGGTAGTGGAAAATTAGCCGCTTTAATTCCCGTATTCAGTTTTGATAAAATGATAAAAGCCATTGCTGCCAAAGATTTTATTGGTGAGTTTGATGGTTTACCCATTATAAAATACGAATCTGTTTTACATGGTGAAGTTAAAAAGCCGGGTCTCGGACCATTACACACCGAGTTTGACGATAAAGGAAATGCGTACACTTCTATGTTCGTTTCTTCTGAAGTAGTTAAGTGGAACGTAAAAGATTTGAAAGTATTAGACAGGGTTCCAACTTACTATTCTGTTGGTCACCTTACAGTTGCCGGAGGCGATACAAAAAAACCATATGGCAAATACATGGTTGCCTATAACAAGATAACAAAAGATAGATTCTTGCCAACCGGGCCAGAATTATCACAGAGTGCGCAGTTGTACGATATCAGCGGCGATAAGATGCAATTGATATTGGATTTTCCAACCATTGGCGAACCGCACTATGCACAGATTGTGCCTGCTGATTTGATTAAAGGCAACTCAACCAAGTTTTTTAAATTGGAAGAAAATAAAAACCCATTCAGATCAAATGGTGAAGCGGAAACGAAAGTAGTAAGAAACGGAAACCGGGTGGATGTATATATGACTGCAATCCGCTCTCACCTTACACCTGATAATATTGAAGGCGTAAAAGTGGGAGATGAAGTGTACTTCCATATTACTAACCTGAAGCAGGATTGGGATGTGCCGCATGGCTTTGCTATTAAGGGTGCCAACAATGGAGAGTTACTGGTTATGCCTGGTGAAACACAAACTTTAAAGTGGATGCCGGATAGAGTTGGTATGTTCCCGATGTATTGTACCGATTTCTGTAGTGCATTGCACCAGGAAATGTCCGGCTATGTAAGGGTTTCACCTACAGGTTCAAATACGCCATTGTTATTCAGTACAGGAAAAAATTATCCTGCATCTGATACGGCAAAAAAGAAATAGCTTTTTATAGAGAAGGAACAGGCTGCTCTATAAGAACAAGCCTGTTCCTTTTTTATTGGATTGTGGACGGTGAGACAGCGTCCACGGCGAGCGGCCCCGGTTGGTGGGACACCAACCGGAATATTTGAGAATTTAAAATTGAAAAGAATGAAAGACGATAAGTTGAAACCCTGGATGAGAATATTGCTGATTGTATGCGGACTGGCATTGGTTGCTGTTTTATTTGTGCCGATGTGGAGGATTGATCTGGTGGCACCGCAATATCCCGAGGGATTATGGCTGCTGATATATCCTGATAAGCTGGCCGGTAATGTAGATATTATAAATGGCCTCAACCATTATATAGGAATGAAAACACTGCATACCGAAGATTTTATTGAGTTTACCGTACTGCCTTATATCATCGGTTTTTTTGCATTGTTTTTTGTAGTGGCCGGAGTTGCTGCCCGCAGAAAACTATTGTATATACTCTTTTTACTTTTCGTAAGCTTTGGCATTTTGGCTATGTATGATTTCTGGAGATGGGAGTATAACTATGGACATAATTTAGATCCAAACGCAGCAATCATTGTACCGGGTATGGCATACCAGCCGCCGTTGATCGGCTTTAAACAATTACTGAATTTCGGCGCTTATTCTTTCCCCGATATTGGCGGATGGATATTCATTTCGGTTGGAGCGGTACTGCTTTTTTTAGTAGTGATAGTATGGCGCTCTGCTAAAAAAAGGAAAATGAAATTTGCAAACGCTGTAATGGCTTTTAGTCTGATTGCGATGATGAGCTCCTGCAATACTGGACCAGAACCGCTTAAGACAGGAGTTGATAATTGTTATTTCTGCAAGATGACCATCAGCGATGTAAGGTTTGGTGCAGAGGTGGTGACAAAGAAGGGAAAGCTTTATAAGTTTGATGATAGCCGCTGTATGATCGATTTCCTTAAAACAAAAGATGTGGAGGCCAGGAATATAAAGAATATGTACCTCACCAATTATTCCGGTGCTCATCAACTGATTGACGTTAATAATGCCCTGCTTTTGAAAGCAGAAGATTTGCGCAGCCCCATGGGAGGCAATGTGGCAGCATTTGATAATAAAGACAGTCTACAAACCATTCAAAAACGTTTTAACGGTAAAGCAATTACCTGGAACGAACTGTATAAGCCTTGAAGAATTTAATTACCATATCAATACTTTTATTTTTTAATTCTGCTGTTTTTGCCAAAACAATTCATGTTGGTAAGCAGCAAAATGTAAAAACAATTCAACAGGCTTTGTTGCTTGCTGTTGATGGCGATACTGTAATGGTTAATACCGGACATTATCATGAGCAGAATATTGTAATCGACAAATCCATTTACCTGATCGGTATTAACCATCCCGTACTTGATGGAGATGATAAATATGAGGTCATTTCAATTAAAGCAGATGGGGTAGTTATTGATGGGTTTAAAGTTATAAATTCTGGAATTTCCAGTATTGAAGATTATGCCGGTATAAAAGTATATAATAGCAGAGATGCGATCATTCGCAACAATATTTTAGATAACACTTTTTTCGGCATTTATATTCAGTTTGGATTTGATTGCCTGATAGAAAACAATACCATCACGGCGCACAGTTTAACTGATCAGGAGAGTGGTAATGGTATTCATTGCTGGAAAAGCGACAGTCTGCGAATTTTAGGAAATACCATCACCGGCCACCGCGATGGAATTTATTTTGAGTTTGTGAAGAATTCAATAATCTGGCGTAATGTGGCCGAAAATAATATTCGATACGGCCTGCATTTTATGTTTTCGAATGATGATGCATACATCTGCAACGTATTTAAAAATAACGGAGCCGGAGTGGCAGTGATGTTTTCAAAAGGTTTAAAAATGATTCATAATTATTTTGAAGAGAACTGGGGCGATGCAGCATTTGGTTTGCTGCTGAAAGAGATCAGCGACGGTTACATAGAGAACAATTTTTTTGAAAAAAATACCGCTGGCATTTTTATGGAAGGTGCAAGCCGCATCCACATGGAAAAAAATGTATTTAAAAGTAATGGCTGGGCCATGAAGATTCAGGCCAGCTGCATGGATGTTACGGTACACAATAACAATTTTGAAGGAAACAGTTTCGACGTAGGAACCAATGGCAACCTGGTGTTGAACGATTTTACAAATAATTACTGGGATAAATACGAAGGCTATGACCTTAACAAGGACAAACTTGGCGATGTGCCTTTCAGGCCGGTGAGTATGTATGCCATGATCATTGAACAGAATCCGCCGGCGATGATATTGTTTCGCAGCCTGATGTCAACTTTACTTGATAAAACCGAAAAAGTTTTACCATCACTCACACCGGAGAATTTAAAAGACGATCATCCATTAATGAAACCATTGGCATTATGATTATAGCAAGCAATGTATCGAAGCAATTTGGGAAATTAAAAGCACTGGACAATGTTTCTGTCAACTGTATCAAAGGCGAATGTATTGCATTGATTGGCCCGAACGGTTGCGGTAAAACAACTTTTATAAAAAGTATTTTAGGTATGGTTGTAAGCGACAGCGGCTTTATAACTTTCAATGGAAAAAATATAAAACACGACTGGAAGTACCGGGAGAATATCGGGTATATGCCGCAGATCGGCCGTTATCCAGAGAATATGACCATTGGTCAGGTACTGGATATGATGAAAGATATTCGTGGGAGGAAAAATGTTAAACTGGATGAAGAGCTGATAAATAAATTTGGACTGAATGAAATGTTGAGCAAGCGTATGAGAACCTTATCAGGCGGTACCCGCCAGAAAGTTAGTGCAGCACTGGCTTTCCTGTTTAACCCAGATGTGTTGATACTGGATGAACCCACAGCAGGGCTAGATCCGGTTGCATCAGAAATACTGAAAGAAAAAATCATTGCAGAAAAAAATAAGGGCAAACTGGTGTTGATTACCTCACATATCTTAAGCGAACTGGACGACCTTATTACACAAGTGATGTATATGCAGGAAGGAAAACTCTGGTTTCATAAATCGATTGATAACCTCAGGGAAGATACCGGCGAAGAAAAATTATCCAGAGCAATCGCTAAAGTAATGACACAATAACAGATATGAAAAAAATAATCAAATACGTAATCATCGATATACTACGCAATAAAATTGTGCTGGCTTATACTGCATTTTTATTGTTAATCTCCATCAGCATTTTCAACCTGGAAGATAATTCGGCAAAAGGATTGTTGAGTCTGCTCAACATCATTCTCATCATTGTACCATTGGTAAGTCTGTTGTTTCCGGCTATCTATGTGTACAACAGTTCTGAGTTTTTAGAACTGCTGGTGAGTCAGCCGCTGAAAAGAAAAACCATCTGGTTAAGTCTTTTTTCCGGTCTTGCAGCTTCTATGGCATTTGCATTTTTTGTTGGCGCAGGTATTCCAATTTTACTATTTGAAGCAACGCCAACCGGCTTTATGATGCTGGGCACCGGGCTGTTATTGTCAGTAATATTTGTAGCCCTTGCCATGCTGGCCGCTGTAAAGGCAAGAGACAAAGCAAAAGGCATTGGTGTGGTGATATTATTATGGCTTTATTTTTCTGTCATTTTTGATGGACTCATTTTATTTGTTCTTTTCCAATTTGCAGACTATCCATTGGAAAAACTAATGGTTGGGGTAACTGCATTTAATCCAATTGACTTAAGCCGGATACTGATCTTATTGAAAATGGATGTTTCTGCATTAATGGGTTATACCGGAGCAATTTTTAAAGATTTCTTTGGAACACAGCTTGGATTGATTATTTCTTTCATGGTATTGGTAACCTGGGTGTTCATTCCTACCTGGCTATCTTTACGAAAATTCAAACATAAAGATTTGTAGCATGAAAAGAATTGAAGCATTAGCGCCATTGTCGAGAGAACATCATGGGTCATTAATATTGGCACAGTTGCTGAAAAAAGATGCGCCTGACTACAAAGGTTTACCTGCGGACTCACAAGGAAAAGCCAAATATGCATTGGAACAGTATGAGGCCAATATTAAAGATCATTTTATAAAAGAAGAAGTGATACTGGAACGAGTGAAAGGTTTGCATCCTGAAATTGCAAGACTTACCGGGGAAATAATAAATGAGCATATAGAATTAAGGGCTTTGTTTAAATCATTATCCGTAACAGAAGATCTTGAAGAAACAATGAATAATTTGGGGAACTTGTTATACGATCATATCAGAAAAGAGGAGCGTGTTTTATTCCCATTGCTTCAGGAACATTGTACCGGCGAATGGCTGGGAGCCATTAACGATCTGCTGCATTAAAAGCAAAAGGATGAAAAAAGATATTACAACAAGAAAAGATATAGAATTACTGGTAGATAAATTCTACGATAAAATAAAAAATGACGATCAGATCGGATTCATTTTTACCGATATAGCCAAAGTTAATTGGGAAAAACATCTGCCAGTCATGTACGATTTTTTTGAGAACATGTTGTTCTATACCGGCTCCTACACCGGCAATCCCATGGAACTACACAAGCATGTAAATCGTCTGTTTCCCTTATCTGATGAGCATTTCAAACAATGGAACCAGTTGTTCAGCACAACGGTAGATGAATTGTTTAAAGGAGATACCGCCAACCTGGTAAAGATGAGGGCCATGAGTATATCAGCTGTTATGCAAATAAAAATTGCGGCTGAGTCTTCTTCTACTTCTGGAAAAATATTTTGAAAAAGTTCAGTAATAAAAAAGCACAAACAAAATGTTTGCGCCTTTTCTTCTGCATTAATCACAATAAACTACTTTGCCGGAGGTAATAAAACAGCATCAATAACATGTACAATACCATTTGATGCTGGCACAGTGGCAATAATTTTTGCGGTACCATTTACATAAATGCCATCCGGTTTTACACTAATGGTGATATTCCCACCGTCAACCTGCCCGATGCTTTGTCCATCCTGAAACATTTCGGGTTTAAATACGCCCAGCGAAACATGGTATTGAAGAATGGTGGTCAGGTCATCTTTCTTTTCAGGTTTAAGCAAACCTTCAACAGTGCCTGCGGGTAATTTAGCAAATGCTTCATTTGTTGGAGCAAAAACAGTAAATGGTCCGGCGTTGCTCAATGCATCAACCAGTTCGGCTGTTTTAACCGCAGTAACCAGTGTTGTATGGTCCTTACTTCCTATAGCAACCTGAACCACATTTTTTTCAGATTCATTATCCTGCACCCCTGATTGTCCGACACCGGATGTATTATCGGCAGCAGTTGCCGTATTGCCGGTTGCCGTTTCGCCATTGTTGCAGGACATAGCAAACAACAACACTGTTGTGGCCAATGTAGTTTTAATTCCGTTTCTCATAATTTTTAAATTTTTTGATGTGATTATTTATGTGGTAAATCTAAAGACACAGCACTGCCCTGCTTATGATTTTGGTCACATTTAGTTAAAATATGACGAAGAACATATTTTATTGCCTTCACTCTATTGTAATCCTGCATTTAGTTTTGTATTTTATGATATCAATCATTTGCCCGAATACCTGTTGTCATTTTAGTAATCAGATTGAACGGGTAGATTTGGTAAAGTAAAAATCAAGATCATGAAAAAGTTAATCATAGCGCTGGATGGTCAGCATTTCCCGCAGGGCGCATTTGAGTTCGCAAAAAATATCAATCAATCCTCCAAACTGTTGCTGGCAGGGGTTTTCCTCAGCCCGGTTGATTATTCAAAAGTATTGGCATTTACGGGCATGGAAGGCGTAACCCTGATGCCAGAATGGCTGATGCGTAATGAAGATGATGTGCTGGTAAATAAAAACATCAACATTTTTAAGGAAGCCTGTACCGGCGAAGGAATTGAATACCGGATTCATAAGGATACCGACCTGATGGCTATTTCTTCCTTAATAGAAGAAACCCGTTTTGCAGATGCATTGCTCATCAGCAGCGAATTGTTTTATGTAAATGTTTCCAAAGAGCAACCCAATTTTTACCTGGAGGAAGTGTTGAAGAAATCGGAGTGTCCAGTTATGCTGGTGCCGGAAAATTATAAAGAACCGCAGCAGATCATCCTGACCTACGACGGCAGCGAATCTTCGGTATTTGCTATTAAACAGTTTGCGTATGTATTTCCCAAATTGGCTAAAAAGGAAACCCTGTTATTGTCAATCATGAATCATGAGGATGAATTGCCGGAATACAGCCTGATATCTGAATTGGTATCCAGGCATTTTTCAAATCTGAAATTGCAATCGCTGCACCTGAAGAATAGAAAAGATTTTACCGACTGGATGTTGAACAAACCAAACAGCTTTATTGTGATGGGCGCATTCTCCCGGTCCATATTTTCGCAGTTATTTAAAAAGAGTTTTGCATCGGATGTGATACATGAAATCAAGATGCCCATTTTTATTTCTCATACATAAATACCATGATCTCGAAAACAGATAAGCACCAGTATTTTTTTGAGGTTGACCTGAAACGGACAACCGGAAGGAAAGGAATGCTTACTGCTAAAGATGTGATTGGAAGCATTGAAATTGCCACTGCACCTGAGTTTAAGGGTGGCATACCGGACATCTGGACACCTGAACATTTATTCCTTGGCGCACTCAGCAGTGGTTATATGACGACCTACCTGGCCATTGCCGATAAACAAAACCTGAAAGTAAAAGACATTAGCTGCGGATCTATCGGCCAGATAAATCTTTACGAAGATCATCTTGAATTTACAACCATCAACCTCTATCCCAAAGTATATATTGGGCATGAGAAAGATCTGGCAAAAGCGAACAAAATTTTATTGAGTGCTTATATGCATTGCATCATTGCCAATTCCGTAAAACCCTTGCTCATCAATCACGGCGAAGTGTTGTTGGCCAATGAACCGGTTGCTGTTTAACTCCCACAAATTTTATTTGCAATTATTTCTAATCAAAAAAAGTTAAGTTTGATCAGAATTGATTCATTATGACAAAACAGGAAATAAAGTTTTTAGAAGGCCCACAAAGCCGCTGGCAGGAATTTAAGTTTACCGTAAGTGTACTTTTCGAATTTATCAAGGGGTTGCGTGCCCTGCATTTTGTTGGTCCCTGCGTAACCGTTTTTGGGTCTGCAAGATTTGAAGAGGGGCATCCCGATTATGAAATGGCCCGTGAAATTTCGGGTAAGATCGCACAGCTTGGATTTACCATCATGACCGGCGGAGGCCCCGGTGTGATGGAAGCGGCCAACCGTGGCGCCAGGGAAGTGGGAGGAAGAAGCGTAGGTTGTAATATTGAACTGCCGCATGAACAATATGCCAATCCATATATGGATAAATGGGTCGACATCAAATATTTCTTCGTTCGTAAAACATTGCTCACAAAATATTCTTACGCTTTTGTGGTTTTGCCCGGCGGATTTGGAACCCTGGATGAATATTTTGAAGCAATCACTTTAATGCAGACCAAAAAGATAAGCGATTTTCCGGTTGTTATCCTCGACAAGGAATTTTATAGAAATATTATTGCTCATATTGAAGTGATGAAAAAAGAGGGAACAATTTCTCCGGAAGACACCAACCTGTTCTTTTTTACTGATTCTATTGATGAAGCGGTAGCCTATATCCAGAACAACACTATCAAAAAATATGACCTGCGGCCAAAAGAAAAAGTAAAGCCATTTAAGTGGTTGTTTGAGAAGGAGTAAATCCTGCACATGATGAACATCATATTTTAGTTTGACTCTCCTCATTTAATTTCTACGGAGTTTTTTCAACATTTGTGTAATAAAATTAATTATTATGACTTGCAATGTTGGAAAAACGGACCGGATGATCAGATACACATTAGCTATTGCGATTGCAGCTGCGGGGCTATACTTTCAAAGCTGGTGGGGTTTGGTTGCTTTGGTTCCTTTGTTAACCGGTGCAAGTTTATTTTGTCCGATTTATAAAATTTTCGGATTGAACACATGTTCTACTAAAAGTGTTCAGTAGTTTCTGTTTAATTTACCCCGCCGCATATTCCTATGTGGCGGCTTTTTTATTTTAAAAAAGAATTTATCAATATAACCAAACCCATATCAGTAACCTGTTACCATTGCGGAGATATTTGTGATGACTTAACTGTTTCCGTTGATGAACACCAATTTTGCTGTGCAGGCTGCAAGCAGGTTTATTTATTGCTGAACGAAAATAATCTCTGCAATTATTACGACCTTGATAAAAACCCCGGCCTGAAGGCTAAAGGAAAATTTATTTCTGAAAGATATGCATACCTTGATGATGAAGCTACTGTTCAAAAGCTGATCCAGTTCAGCAGCGATGAACAGGTTAATATAACTTTCTCTATTCCACAAATGCACTGTTCATCCTGTATTTATTTACTGGAAAACCTGCACCGGATTGAGCCGGGTGTAAAACAGTCGCAGGTTAATTTTCAGCAAAAAGAAGTGTTTATTATTTTTAACCCGAAGGAAACATCACTGCGGAAAGTGGTGGAGCTGCTGGCTTTTATCGGTTACGAACCCTATATCAGTTTAAAAGATTCGGTAACAAAAAAAGCATCTTCGTTCAACCGAAAACAAATTTATAAGATTGGTGTTGCCGGTTTTTGTTTTTCCAATATCATGATGCTGAGTTTTCCCGAATACCTTTCTTCGGGTTTTATTGATGAAGCAGGATTGAAAGAAACATTCAGTTGGATTATTTTTGGTTTATCGCTGCCGGTTTTGTTTTTCAGCTCCGCTGATATTTTTGTTTCTGCCTGGAAAGGGCTGCGGCAAAAGTTTTTAAATATTGATGCGCCAATCGCACTGGCCATCATTGTAACTTTTGTAAGAAGTTATTACGAGATCATCACCGGAACCGGAGCAGGATACCTTGATTCGGGAAGCGGTATCGTTTTCTTCATGCTCATCGGCCGCTGGTTTCAGAACAAAACACACGATTCCTTTTCATTCGACCGGGATTATCTTTCTTATTTCCCATTGGGAGTTACGGTGATCAGGGGTGGAGCAGAAAAAAATATTCCGGTAACGCAGTTGGAAAAATCGGATCGGATCATCATCCGTAATGAAGAGATGATACCTGCAGATGCAGTACTGATGAAGGGTTCAGCAAATATTGATTACAGTTTTGTGAGCGGTGAAAATGCAGCGGTGGAAAGAAAAAAGGGCGAACTGATTTATGCCGGCGGCAAACAGATTGGCAGCGCTATTGAACTGGAAGTGATAAAAGAAGTTTCGCAGAGTTATATAACCCAACTCTGGAACAACGATATTTTCAGCAATAAAAAGAATGAGGAGAAATCTTTTATTCATCCCTGGAGTAAATATTTTACGTATGTTTTGTTTGCGATAGCCATTGCCACAGTTGTCTTCTGGTATTTTACCGATGCTGCAAAAATATTTCCTGCGGTAACTGCAGTGTTGATTGTTGCATGCCCATGTTCCTTATTATTATCGGCAACATTTACCTATGGCAATATGCTGCGGATTTTTGGCCGCAACAAACTCTACCTTAAAAATGCATCAGTAATTGAATCGCTGGCGAAAATAAACAGCATTGTTTTTGATAAGACAGGAACGATTACTCAAAGCCAGGCAACTTCAGTTAATTACGAAGGATTGCCTTTATCTGATCATGAGAACGCAATTATCAGAACAATCAGCAAACAGTCTTCTCATCCTTTAAGCAGAGTGATTGCCGATTCTATTCCAGAGCCGCTGGAGAGATTAATTACGTTAAAGGAGTTTAAAGAGTTTACAGGCAAAGGTCTGCAAGCTCTTGCAGACAATACCTATGTTAAAATGGGTTCATCTTCTTTTGTAAAAGATAATATCCCTGTATTTACGCAGGATACCGGAACCGCTGTTCATGTACTGATGGACAATGTACACATGGGAACCTACCGGGTGCAAAATCAATATAGAACCGGGTTAAAGGAAATGATAAGAAGTCTGGATAGAAAAGGATTCGACTTGTATGTGTTATCAGGCGATAACAATCTGGAAAAGGAAAACCTGGTTAAGATCTTCGGCAGAAATACCAATATTAACTTTCAGCAATCTCCTCAACAAAAACTCAATTTTATAAAAAAATTACAAGGCTATTCAACCTCCCCTTTAGGGGACGGGGGCAAATATGTCTTGATGCTTGGCGACGGGTTAAATGACGCCGGTGCTCTAATGCAATCCAATGTGGGAATTGCGGTTAGTGAAAATTCGGCCCAGTTCTCTCCTGCAAGTGATGCCATACTGGATGGCAGTAAAGTTTCAATGCTGGATAAATTCATCAGTTTTGCCAAATCAGGAAAGACCATTGTCATGGCGAGCTTCATCCTTTCCATCTTATACAACATCGTCGGACTTTCTTTTGCAGTACAGGGCCTGCTATCCCCGATGGTAGCGGCTATCCTCATGCCGGCAAGCAGCATCAGTATCGTGTTGTTTGTGAGCTTATATTCTTCCTTTATCGCCCGGAAAAAAGGCCTTTGATTTGATACATGACCAAAATCATATTTTGGTTTGACAGTCATCACACACAAATTTTTAATGCAATTCTACTTTTGTCGGGAATTAAACATCATCTCTTTTGAGCGCATTTTTCATACTCATCGGTTTCAGTATTTTGGTGGCAGGAGGCTTCCTGGCTGCATTTTTATTGAGCGTAAAAAAAGGGCAGTTCGATGATGATTACACACCTTCTATCAGGATGCTGTTTGATGAACCTGAAAAAACAAAAACCACTTCAACCAAATCTGTAAAAACAATAACCCAAACCAAAAAATAACATGCAGGTAGAAAAATTTTATTACGATAATAAGATAGTACGGAATTTTGCATACGCCACCATCATTTGGGGCGGCGTTGGTATGCTGGCCGGTTTATGGGCGGCATTGCAACTGGTTTTTCCGGTGCTGAATATAACGCAGTACGATACCTTCGGCAGGCTTCGTCCGCTGCACACCAATGCAGTGATTTTTGCATTTGTTGGCAACGGAATTTTTATGGGTGTTTATTATTCGTTGCAACGCCTTTGTAAGGCAAGAATGTTCAGCGATAAACTCAGCTACATTCATTTCTGGGGTTGGCAACTGATAATAGTAGCCGCTGCCATTACTTTACCAATCGGTTTAACGCAGGGCGCCGAGTATGCCGAGTTGATCTGGCCGATTGATGTTGCCATCACCATCATCTGGGTGATTTTTGGCTGGAACATGTTTGGCACCATCATCAAAAGAAGAGAAAGACATTTGTATGTAGCCATCTGGTTTTACATTGCCACGTTTGTTACGGTTGCGGTTTTACATATTGTGCGTTCGGGCCAATTGCCTTACAGCTGGCTGGAAAGTTACAGCTGGTACTCAGGTGTGCAGGATGCGCTGGTACAGTGGTGGTATGGGCACAATGCCGTGGCATTCTTTTTAACAACGCCTTACCTGGGGCTCATGTATTACTTTATGCCTAAGGCGGCCAACCGTCCTGTTTATTCCTACAAACTTTCTATCATTCACTTCTGGTCGTTGATATTTTTATACATCTGGGCCGGTCCTCACCATTTATTATACACCGCATTACCAAACTGGGCACAATCACTCGGCATTGTTTTTTCGGTGATGCTGATATTTCCAAGCTGGGGTGGTATGATAAACGGATTGCTCACTTTACGTGGCGCATGGGACAGGGTACGGGATGATGTAATTCTGAAATTCATGGTGGTGGCTGTTACCGCCTATGGTATGGCAACTTTTGAAGGGCCCATGCTTTCATTAAAAAGTGTAAGTGCGGTTTCGCATTATACAGATTGGATTGTAGCTCACGTTCACGTAGGGGCGCTGGGCTGGAACGGTATGTTAACCTTTGGTGTTTTGTACTGGCTTATTCCAAGATTATTTAAAACTGAATTGCATTCGAAGAAACTGGCCAGTAACCATTTCTGGCTGGCCACACTGGGTATTTTATTTTATGCCATTCCTATGTATTGGGCGGGCATTCAGCAAAGCCTGATGTGGAAAGAGTTTACAGAAGCTGGACAATTGAAGTACACTTTCCTGGAGACCGTTACTTACATGAAGCCTTTCTATTTTATGAGAGCATTGGGTGGTACGATGTACCTGACCGGTGTGTTCATCATGTTCTATAATATTTATAAAACGGTGAAGAAGGGCAAACTGGTAGCTAACGAAGAAGCAGAAGCAGCACCGCTTACAGTTGCTCATGAAAAACATAAAGGCGAACACTGGCATAGGGTGATTGAAAGAAAGCCGGTGCAGTTGATGATACTGAGTTTGGTGGTGATTTTGATTGGTGGCATCATCGAGTTGGTTCCAACATTTATGATAAAATCGAATGTGCCAACCATTGAAGCGGTGAAACCTTATACGCCGCTTGAATTGCAGGGCCGTGATGTTTATGTACGTGAAGGTTGCTATACATGTCACTCACAAATGATACGGCCTTTCCGCAGCGAAACAGAACGTTATGGTGAATATTCCAAAGCAGGTGAATTTGTTTACGACAAACCATTTCAATGGGGCAGTAAACGTACAGGTCCTGACCTGGCCCGTGAAGGAACGGGGAATCTTAAAAAATCGGATGGCTGGCATTTCCGGCATTTCAGGGAACCATCTTCTATGAGTGAAGGTTCTATCATGCCGCCATATGCATTTTTAATTGAGCAAAAAATCGATACATCTAAAACGGCTGCAAAAATAAATGCCATGCGTAAACTGGGTGTGCCTTACGAAAAGGGTTTTGATAAAGTTGCCAACAAAGATCTGATGAGCCAGGCAAACGGCATCCGTATCAATTTAAAAATTGAAGGTATTGAAGTGCCGGCCGACAGGGAAGTAATTGCGTTGATTGCTTATATGCAACGCCTCGGCAAAGACATTACTAAAAATAAAACAGCAACTTTTAATAAATAAGCCATGTTCAAATTCATAAAACAATACGCCGAAACAATCCGGAATGTAGATATCTATCCGTTGATATCGCTGGGTATCTTTTTAATATTTTTTATAGTACTGCTGGTACTGGTAAAAAAAATGAAGAAAGAAAGGGTGGAGGAATTATCGAACCTGCCCTTCGACAAAGAAGAATTAACTAACTCAACATTATAAAATTTATAGTATGCAATTACTGAATTCTGTAAAATATAAATTGATACTGGCTGTGCTGGCACTGCCTTTGAGCCTGGCTGTAATAGCACAGGATGCAAAACCTGCAGTTGCGCCAGCGGCAGAATCGGGCTATAACCAATTAGCTATCTTATTGATGATTCTGATTATCGTACTGGCATTTGTTATCTGGGGTATGGGGCAGGTGTTGTCAGCATTGGGCAGGCAATTGGTTGATAAAAATAAAGGAGCAACAAAAATTTTGTCTGTTGTTCTGCTTGCAGGCTTTTCATTATTATCGCAGGTAACCATGGCGCAGGAAACAGTTACCGAAGCGGTGAAAGCTGCGCCTAACTATGGCGGCCTTACTGCTTCTGCCTATTACATGTTTCTTACGGTGATAGGAATGGAATTGGTAGTGATCTTATTCCTGGCATTTTCTATCCGCAGAATGTACACCGAATTATTGCCGGAAAAAGTAAAACCGGTAAAAGAAGGATCAAAGCTTTCGGAATGGTGGAGCCGGATGGATTCTAAATTATTTACCAAAGCTGTTGCTGTTGAAAAAGAAGAAGATATTTTATTGGATCATGACTACGATGGAATTAAAGAACTTGATAACTCTTTACCACCCTGGTGGAAATGGGGTTTCTACATCACCATCGGTATTTCAGTTATTTATATCTTCAACTTTCATGTTTTGGGTTTGGGCATGAACCCAACCGAAGAATACAATGCCGAAATGGAAAAGGCACGCATTGAAAAAGAAGTTTACGAAGCCAATAATAAAGACCGCATTGATGAAAACAATGTTCCCTTTGCCGATGCCGATGGCCTGAAAGCAGGTGCACGCCTATATGAAGCCAATTGCGTTGCCTGTCATTTAAAAGATGGTGGTGGCAGTGTGGGTCCAAATTTTACGGATGATTATTATTTGCACGGAGGTACATTGAATGATATGTATAATACCATTAAAGTTGGGTATCCCGACAAAGGCATGCAGGCATGGGGTGGACAATTCACTCCAAAAGAAATCAGTTACCTGGCGAGTTATGTAAAATCTTTTGTGGGTACAAAATCTGCAACACCAAAGGAGCAGCAAGGTGTATATTTCGTAGAAAGTGGAGCAGTGCCTGATTCAGCATCGGTTGCAAAGCCGGATTCGGTTACAGCAGCAAAACCTGATTCAGCAACGATCAAATAAAAAATGACAGAGACTAACGAGATATATCAACAGGAAACTTTCAGAGATTCGGTAGCCACCATCAGCAGTGAGGGTAAAAGAAATTTTATACATCCTAAAAAGCCAAAAGGCAGGTTATATAATTTAAGAACCTGGTTCAGTATTGTGTACCTGGTAATTTTTTTTACACTGCCTTTTATAAAAGTGAATGATGCCCCGCTTTTCATGTTCAATACCCTGGAGCGTAAATTTATTTTCTTTGGCATGATTTTCTGGCCGCAGGATTTTTTCATCTTCGCTATCGGCTTTCTCACCTTCATGGTTTTTATCATTCTGTTTACAGTGGTGTTTGGCCGTGTGTTTTGTGGCTGGGCCTGTCCGCAAACCATTTTTATGGAAATGGTTTTCCGTAAAATTGAGTATTGGATTGATGGCGACTCAACCAAACAAAAACAGTTGAGAGCGATGGTCTGGAACGCTGAGAAGATACGGAAACGGGTTATCAAATTCATTGCATTTTATACCATATCATTTCTTATCGCCAATTTTTTTCTGGCCTATATCATCGGCATGGATCAGTTGTTGGGATATATTGAAAATCCCGGCGCACATGTAGGTACCTTGATTTCGCTATTGATTTTTACCACTGTTTTCTTTTTTGTGTATTGGTGGTTCAGGGAGCAGGTTTGTATTGTGGTTTGTCCCTATGGAAGGTTGCAGGGTGTGTTGCTCGATAAGAACTCCATTGTTGTTGCTTACGATCACAAGCGTGGCGAAGAAAGAGGAAAGCTGAAAAAAAAGGAAGAGCATGATTGCACAAACTGCACATCGGGTGGCGCCTGCAACAGTGCTGCTGCAAAATTTGAGCAATACACAAAGCAAGGCGATTGTATTGATTGTTTTGCCTGTGTAAGGGTTTGTCCTACCGGCATTGACATACGAAACGGAACACAACTGGAATGTGTTAACTGTACTGCCTGCATTGACGCCTGCGACGATATTATGGTGAAGGTTGATAAACCCAAAGGCCTTATCCGTTATGCATCAGAAAACAGTATCACCGAAGGGAAGAAATTAAAATTCAATAACCGGATCAAAGCTTATACCGGTGTTTTAACATTGCTCTTATCGTTGCTTGCTTTCCTGTTAATAAGCCGCACCGACCTGGATGTTACGCTGATGCGTACTGCGGGCATGACGTTCACAAAATTGCCTGATGGAAGAATCAGCAACCTCTATAATTTAAAACTGGCAAACAAAACACACAAGGATATTAAGTTTTCTTTAAAGCTGGAAAACCTGTCAGGAGAAATTATGTTGGTAGGCAGTGGCGGGTTAACGGTTGAAAAGGAAGCTTACTCAAACCTGCAGTTTTTTGTAAAACTTAAACCTGAGGACCTGAGCAATTGGAAAACGCTGGTAAAGATTGGAATGTACGAAGGTGATAAAAAAATTAAAACAATAACGGCCAAATTTATAGGGCCCGAAGTGTATAACTAAAACAATCATTTATGAACTGGGGAGCAAAAATAGTAGTGGTGTATGTTGTCTTTATCGCCGGTATTTTATTTATGGTGTTTAAATCCTCCAGTGAAAAAGCCGATTTGGTTACTGACGATTATTACGCCAAAGAATTAAAATACCAGGAAAAGATAGATGAGATGAACAGGGTTTCGGCCTTATCAACCGAAGTTGCTGTTGTAATTAAAGACAATGAACTTATAGTTTTGTTTCCCAAAGATTTTGCAGGAAGGAAGTTAACCGGTGAAGCTGTATTGTATTGCCCGTCGGATGAAAAAAAGGATTTGAAAAATAATTTTACGGTACAGGATGAACCGTTGAAAATAATTATCCCTGCAAAAAACAGGGGATTACACGAATTGCATTTGAGCTGGAAGGACGGAGGCGTGACTTATTATTTTGAAAAGAAAATATTTATTTAAATGTTGCAGTTATTCATTGTTGCTTTTACAATCGGCATACTGGGCAGCTTTCACTGCGTAGGTATGTGTGGGCCGCTGGCGCTGTCGTTGCCGTTAAGCAATAATAGTAATTGGGCAAAGTTTTCCGGAGCACTGTTATACAATATCGGCCGCATTGTTACTTATGGATCTTTAGGCTTATTGTTTGGTTTGATAGGACAAACTGCAGCCGTATTTGATTTTCAACAATGGCTGTCTATAGGTGTTGGAGTTGTGATTCTTTTGTTTATAATCATTCCTGACAAATACAAGATTCAATACAGCGCTTCATCCTATGCAACCGGCTTTTTTACAAAGCTGAGAACAAAACTTGGAAAATTATTTACACAAAAAAATCATTCATCACTTTTTGTAATTGGTTTGCTCAACGGTTTGTTACCCTGCGGACTGGTGTATATGGCCGTGGCAGGTGCCATTGCAACCGGCGACATGGCAAGTTCAGTTTTATTTATGGCTGCATTTGGCCTGGGTACATTGCCCATCATGTGGAGTATTGCGTTTTTTGGAAATTACGTTGGCGTGGGTATCAGGCAAAAAATACGTAAAGCATATCCGTATATGATGGCTTTAATGGCCTGTTTGCTGATATTAAGAGGAATGGGGCTGGGGATACCGTACGTTAGCCCGAAAATGAATGTAGAAAAACAACATGTAGAGGGATGTTGCAGTAAACCTGACGAATCTCAGGTTTTTAAATGATGATAGTCCTGATATAGGTTAGTAAAAAAAAATAAGTTTGAATTGAGTAATTATATGTTTGAACAATTGTATAGTATGACGCCTGTTAAGATAACCAAACCGGATCAGTTTCATCATGAAAATAAAACATGGACAAGGCTGCTTGAATTTTTTAAGCAGGAAAATGCTTTTTTAAAAACCCGCCTTTCGGAAGTAGTGGACCACCGTACCGACAAGGAATTTCTGGCCCTAGCCGAGCAGTTTCAGAACAGGTTTGTTTTAAAAGATGAATTTATAGATGAACTGCGTCATGATATTCACGAACATGATACTAATCTGTTGAATGCAAATGATATTGTTTCAAACAATAAACTGTGCAAACGCCAGGAAAAATTGCGGAACGAAATGGAATTTTTCGAAAAAGATTTTAATACGCTTAAGAACGAATTCAATAAATACCTTTCATCGGTTTTGTAAATTAATTCAGCATCGCTTCAAGCTTCTTTTGGTTGCTGATGATGATGTTGCCGTCTTTTATCTCAACCAGGTTTTCGCTTTTAAAATCGCTGAGTGTACGAATCAATGATTCAGTTGCCGTGCCGGCAATATTAGCCAGGTCTTCTCTTGAAATATGTATGGAGAATTTGTCCTGGTTTTCTTTCTGGTATTTTGCCTGTAAAGTCAACAATGCGTCGGCCACTCTTTTGCGTAAGGAGTTATAGGCAAGTCCCAGTAACTGGTTTTCTTTTTCGGTAACATTTTTGGCCAGTAGTTTGATAAACTTATGCATCACTTCCCGGTTGCTGTTCAGCAAATTTTCAAATTCTTCTTTGGGGATAATTGCCACTTCTGAATCTTCAATGGCTTCGGCGGTTTCCTTATAAATGGTTTCCTCCAATAACGCATTATAACCAAAAAAATCACCTTCGTTAAACAGGCCAACGGTTAATTCTTTGCCGGCATCATTGCTTTTACAGGTTTTTACTTTTCCTTTTGTTATATAATAAAGGCGGTTGGGATGATTGCCTTCGGTATAAATCGGTTGCTTCTTTTTATAATGATTGATATTTCTGTCGGATGCCAGTTGCTGCAACGGATTAGCACCGGTAAAGTCGGTTATCATTTGCTGCATGCCTTCTATATCGGTATTGTAATTCTTCGAAAGTAATTCTGTTTTTTTAAGCCGGCTTTCTACCGCATTCAGTAGTTCTATATCACTGAACGGTTTGGTAATATAATCATCAGCACCCATTTCCATACCTCTTCTAAAGTCGCTGCGTTCAGCTTTTGCGGTTAAAAAAATGAAAGGTATTCCGGTAAGTTCAGGATTCTTATTCAGCAGGTGTAACACGCCGTAACCGTCAAGTACAGGCATCATAATATCGCAGATGATGAGGTCGGGTTTCTCCTGCAAAGCCAGTTCCACACCAACTTTGCCGTTTTCGGCGGTACGTACTTTATAACCTGCCAGTTCTAAAATTTCGGCAGTGTTTTCCCGTATTTCGTTGTTATCTTCTATCAGTAATAAGTGCTTCATACAAGTTGGGGTATTCGCCTAAAGTTACGACGGTCTTTTTAAACTTATGATAAACTCTGTACCTTTTTCAAGCTCGCTTTTAAATTCAATGCGGCCATCCAGCAACTCAATGTATTTGCCCACAATATGCAATCCAAGCCCGGTTCCCTGTATGTTGGTAACATTTGCACCCCTGAAAAAACGTTCAAAGAGATGCACCTGGTCTTCGGCCGAAATACCAATACCGTTATCCTTTATGTGCAGCACAATTTCTGTTTTGGTAACATTAGTCTTTACGTCGATAATACTTCCTTCGGGAGAAAACTTAATGGCATTCGACAGCAGGTTGGTAACTACATTCCGTAGCAGTGAGGGATCCGAAAAAATATTTTCTTCTCCTGAGTGTTTGTAATGGAATTGCTGGTTATGCTTAGCTATGCCTTCCATTTCGCTGCATAATGCTGCAATCATTTCTTTCAGGTTAAAGTCAATATTGTTAGCCTTTATCTTTCCATCTTCAATTTTACCAATGGATAAAAATTCGTTTAGTAAACTGGTAAGATTATTTACCGATGATTTAATACGATGAATGTGTTTGTTACGTTTTTCCTGTTCTTCACTCTCGGTATATTTTGCTACCAACGATGCCGAAGAAAGAATGGTGCTCAGCGGGGTTCTGAATTCATGCGAAGCCATGGAAACAAACCGGCTTTTTAAATCGCTCAGTTCTTTTTCTTTACTCAAAGCTTTTGTCAGTTCATCTTTTGATGTTTCAAGGGCTGCAAGTGCATTTTGCAATTCCATGGTACGGGTTTCAACTTTCTGCTCCAGTTCGTTGTTCAGTTCTTCTATTTGTGTATTGGTTTCGTTTAATTTTTGCTGATGTTGCAGAACGGCATTTTCAAATTCTTTTCTGATGGTTATATCACTTACAAATGCAATCGTATAGCTATCATCGCCCATAACATAACTGCTCAGGCTTATCTCAACCGGAAATTCACTGCCATCTTTCCGTACGGCAAACAGGTCTTTGCCAACACCCATGGGTCGGGGCGCTGGGTTTTTATTATACTTGTCGCGGTGATGTACGTGTTTGCTATGATAGCGTGATGGGATAAGGCTTTCAATCTTTTTTAAAATCAGTTCTTCTTCTTTGGCATAGCCAAACTGTTTCAACAGAAAATGATTGACAAGTAAAATTTCGGCCTTGCTGTTGGCTACCAGAATACCCATAGAAGCATATTGAAACAATGCTTCAAATTTTTCCTTTTCCTGTTGCAGTTTTTCCTTTGCCATGTGCCGGGCTAAAAAGTTTAATATCGGTAAATTTACGATAAACCACCTGATATCAGCGTGTAAAGTGGTGGATTAATAATGTATATTTAAAGGGAAAAGTTAATCATTAAAATTATGGTGCCGGAAGCAGAGACGGAAAACAAACCTGTGTTTAATGGACTTACCAGCGAGGAAGTGACAGCATCGAGAAACAGGTTTGGCAGCAACATACAGGAAGACAAAACAAAGGCTGGTTTTATATCAGCATTTTTGAATGTGGTAAAAGAACCGATGTTTATACTTTTGGTTGTAGCAAGTACGGTTTATTTTATTACTGGCAATATTGGTGATGGCATTATTATGGTGTCGGCCATTGTTTTGGTTTCGGCTATTTCGGTTTACCAGGACTACCGCAGCAACAATGCAATTGCTGCTTTAAAATCCCTTTCGCAACCGCACAGTAAAGTAATCCGCAACGGGCAAACCGTTGAAATCAACAGCGATGAAATTGTTATTGGCGATTACATGATTATTGAAGAAGGTGCGTTGATTCCGGCTGACGGAATTATTGTACAGTCGAATGATTTTTCGGTTAATGAATCAATTTTAACCGGCGAATCGCTCAGCGTTTTTAAATCGGTTGATGAAAAAGAAAACAACGTGTACCAGGGAAGTTCCGTGGCTGGCGGATTAGCCATTTGTACTGTTACTCATATTGGGTTGAACACTAAACTGGGCGAAATTGGAAAAAGCCTGATTGCTATAACTCAGGAACAAACGCCGTTGCAGATTCAGATAAACAATTTTGTAAAAAAGATGGCCATAGTGGGGCTAATCATTTTTTTAATTGTTTGGGGTATCAATTTTTTTCAGTCGAAAGATGTATTCGACAGTTTGCTAAAAGCACTTACGCTGGCCATGAGTATTTTGCCAGAAGAGATTCCGGTTGCATTTACAACCTTTATGGCCCTGGGTTCCTGGCGGTTGATGAAGATGGGAATAATAGTGAAACATACTAAAACCGTGGAGTCGTTGGGCAGCGCAACCGTAATTTGTGTAGATAAAACGGGTACCATCACCGAAAATAAAATGACGCTGGTAAAATTGTTTGTACCGGCATCGGATAAAATATCCGATCCGGGAGGCGATTTATCGCCGGAAGAAAAGAACATGTTAAGGATAGCGATGTTTGCCAGCGAACCTATTCCTTTTGATCCAATGGAAATTGCGTTGCACCAAAAATACAGCGATTTGTTTACTGCAGATGAAAGGCCAGACTATAAAATGATTCACGAATATCCGCTTGGCGGAAAACCGCCGATGATGACGCATATTTTTGAAGATGCGTCCGGAGCCAGGATTATTGCTGCAAAGGGAGCACCCGAAGCCATCATCCATGTTTCAAATTTAAATGCATCGGAAAATGAGAAAATAATTGCAGCCTTACAACAACTTACTGTTTTGGGATACCGGGTTTTGGGTGTTGCAGAAACCCAGCATGATGGAAAATCGTTTCCGAAGGAACAACAGCAATTTAATTTTCAGTTTAAAGGATTGGTTGCATTTTACGATCCGCCAAAGAAAAATATTGCTTCGGTCTTTCATGCTTTTGATGAAGCAAGTATAGCGGTTAAAATTATTACCGGGGATAATGAAGCAACCACCCGTACCATTGCAAAGCAGGTTGCATTTAAAGGAAGCGATAAAAATCTGGATGGTGAAAAAGTAAATGCAATGTCAGATGAAGAATTGCAGCAGCATGTTAAACAGGTAAATATTTTTACCCGGATGTTTCCCGATGCCAAACTGAAAGTGATTGAAGTCCTGAAGAAAAATAACGAAGTGGTTGCCATGACCGGCGATGGCGTGAATGATGGGCCTGCTTTAAAATCGGCACACATTGGTATTGCAATGGGTAAGAAGGGAACTGAAATTGCCAAGCAGGCTTCTTCCATAATTTTAACCGACGACGACCTGGCAAAAATGGTTGACGCTGTGGCGATGGGACGGAAAATATACAGCAATCTAAAAAAAGCAATACAATATATCATCTCCATTCATATCCCCATTATTCTTACTGTTTTTATTCCGCTTGCGCTGGGTTGGGTTTATCCAAACATCTTTACACCGGTGCATGTAATTTTTCTGGAACTCATCATGGGGCCAACCTGCTCCATCATTTACGAAAACGAACCAATAGAAAAAAACCTGATGATTGAAAAACCAAGATTGTTTACCAGTACTTTTTTTAACTGGCGTGAACTGACTACAAGTATTATTCAGGGGCTTGCAATTACAGCCGGCACTTTGTTTATTTATCAGTATGCAGTGGGGCAGGACAGCAGCGAAGATGTTACCAGAACCATGGTTTTTCTTACGCTGATATCGGCAAATATTTTTCTTACGCTGGTTAACCGTTCATTTTATTATTCAGTCTTTACCACCTGGAGGTATAAAAACAACCTGGTACCGCTGATAATTATTATTACTGTAGTCATAACAACCTTGCTGTTGCTGATTGAACCGCTTCGGAATTTATTTCAGTTTGAAAAACTTACCGGTTGGCAGACAGTGGCCGGTATAGGTGCCGGATTTGTATCTGTTACCTGGTTTGAAGTTGTGAAGTATTTTAAAAGAAAAAGATCAGCTGAGGTTTAGCTGCGTTCGTATCTCATCCATATCAATTCCGCTGTGGCTTTCTTCATAAACACATTCCGTGTTTTTTATTAATAGTACCTGGGGTGATTCGTGATTTACAGAAAAATCTTCGGCGATCTTATTGGAAAGGGAACGGTATTTAATCAGGTCGAGATAATGAAAGTCTGCCGCATGAAGCTGCTCACTTCTTTCAAGCCGGCTTTTTGCCATGCTGCTTATACTACATCTGGTACTGTGCTTGAAAATTACCTGGGGCCGGGTTCTGGATAAATCTGTTAGTTGCTCGAGTTGCAATTCATCCTGTAAGTCAATCCACTTCATAGACTGCTGTCGGGTATTAATGGATAATTCCTTCAGTCATCGGACAGGCTGATCTACGGGCAGGGGCGCAACTGCTGATAATTGCTGATGCAGTTATCAATATGAGCATTGCTAAAAATATTTTTTTCATCATTTTTCTTTTGGAGTTAAAAATCCTATTATTGCAAAGATAATTTACCCACAGTAAACGGCGAAATACAAATAATATTACCTTCGGTGTCAATTTTATACAGTATTTATGACAAAACTGCGCTTAAAATCTAATCTTTAACCTATAAACAGTAAAATCCAAAATGCTACAACTTAAACGTCCCATTGTATTTATTGATCTTGAAACTACCGGAGTAAGCCTTTCCAGCGACCGTATTGTGGAAATAGCCATGATCAAGATCATGCCTGACAGTACACGCCAGGTAAAGCGGAAGTTGATAAATCCGGGTATCCCCATTCCAAAAGACAGCAGTGAAATACACGGTATTACCGATGAAATGGTAAAAGACGCCCCTACTTTTAAGCAATCGGGTAACGAGATAAAGATGTTTATTGATAACTGCGATATGGGAGGCTATAACAGTAACCGTTTTGATATTCCGATATTAATGGAAGAGTTTTTGAGGGCTGGTATGGATGTTGATCTGAGTACGCGTAAGATGATCGATGTTCAGCACATATTTTATACAATGGAGCCCCGTACCCTAACTGCGGCTTATAAATTCTTTTGTAATAAGGAACTGGTAGATGCCCATAGTGCTGAAGCAGATGTTGATGCTACCATTGATGTGTTGATGGCGCAATTAAAGCGCTATGAAAACCTTGGCAATTCTGTTGATTCTATATTGAATGTTATTGGTGAGGATAAGATTGTAGATTATGCCAGGCGCTTCAGCTTTGATGATAAGGGTAACGAGGTTTTTAATTTCGGCAAGCATAAAGGGCGCCAGGTTACAGCTGTACTTAAGGCCGAACCGCAGTATTATGACTGGATGATGCGGGGCGATTTTCCACTGCATACCAAGCAAAAATTAACTGAAATACTGAACAGGACGCTGTTAAGGAATAATTAAATAGTTCCTGTAGAAAATATGTTGATAAGGCATTGCCTTATTTTTTGTAAATTTGAAATACAAAATTGTTCAGGCATCTTGGAAAAACTGGTCATCATACCAACATTTAATGAAAAAGAGAACATCGAAAGAATGATCGATGCAGTTTTTGCATTGCAAAATAATTACCATGTACTCATCATTGATGATAACTCCCCGGATGGCACAGCCGCAATTGTCAAATCTTTAATAACTAAATATAACGGTCTGTTATTCCTGGAAGAACGTACCGGAAAACTTGGCCTGGGCACTGCATATATTTATGGCTTTAAATGGGCCATTGAAAAAGACTATCAGTATATATTTGAAATGGATGCTGATTTTTCACATGATCCAAAAGACCTGGAAGCTTTATATGATGCCTGTAAAAACGGTGCTGGCGTTGCCGTTGGTTCAAGATATGTAAAAGGAGGTGCTGTAGCCAACTGGCCAGCAGACCGTATCATACTTTCCAAAGGTGCCTCATTTTATACCCGTATGATAACCTGGATGCCGGTTAAAGACCCGACTGCTGGTTTTGTTTGTTATAAAAAAGAAGTGCTTGAAGCGATAAACCTTGATGAGATTGTTTTTGCAGGTTATGCTTTCCAGATTGAAATGAAATTTGCTGCCTGGAAACTGGGCTTTACCATTACCGAAGTACCTATTACTTTTATTGACCGTGAATTTGGTAGCAGCAAAATGAACAAAGGAATCATTAAAGAAGGCGTGTTAGGTGTGCTTAAATTACGCTGGCAAAGCCTCTTTAAGAATTACCGTAAAAAAGTAACCAACACAGAATATACCAATACAGTAAATTTTCGCCAGCCTGATATCGTGCTTGAAAGTAAGTAAAGCACTCTTCCCAATTATTTTCTTACCGGTTTATGTAATCATTTTTAAAACTGCATCTGTATAACAAACTTATTGTTATGCAGAAACTTCAACTATTCATTCCGGAACCATGCCACGAAAACTGGCAAACCATGACTGCAACTGAACAGGGCCGTTTTTGTAATTCCTGTGCAAAGGAAGTGGTTGATTTCAGCATGATGACCGATACTGAGGTATTGAATTATTTTACTGCTTTAACTCATGAAAAAGTTTGTGGTCGGGCATTACCGACTCAACTTAACAGAAATATTGTCCGCCCAAAAGAACCCAGGAAAAGGTTGTTCTGGTACTGGAATTATATTGTGATGGTTTTTATGTTCTTTTCAAAAAATAATACAGCAAAAGCGCAGGTAGGTATAAAGCCGATTACAGAATTTAGCCCCGCAAAGCAAGTAGATAATGACTATTCGCAGGATCGTATACAAGGCGATACGGTAATAAGCAACAGTGTTGTAAGTGGTAAAGTAACAGATATAGATGGCAACCCCGTTTCTTTTGCAACAATCAAGATTAAAGGATCAGTCTATGGGATTTCTGCTGATGCCAATGGAGGCTACTCAGTTAAAGTGAGACCAAATGATATTCTCCTTGTATCTGCTGCAAGCTTCCAGAAAACAGAAATTGCAATTGGAACACAGAGTATGATTAATATTATTTTAAACAAGGGCTATGCATCTGGATTAATGGAGATAGTTGTAGATGCAGAAATAGGTTTAAAGCATGTTGCAATCTTAACTGTAAAAGACGATGAATCCTTCTTCCCTTTAAGCAATGTTAAAATAATCATTGCAAAAAGAAGCAGTAATTTGATAGATACATCAGTAACTGATAAAAAGGGGATATATAGGCTGAAAGGATTAAAAGAAAATGAAGAATATTTTATTAAAATAGTGGCGGAAGGTTATGGCGTTAGTGTATTTACAATTGATGTGAATGATTTTAGAAGCAGAAAAAAAGAATGGGAAATTTTGTTGAGTAAGCAAAAGCATGAGCCTGTTAAATATGGAGGAGTTACAAATGACAGCAGAAAGTTACGAATTTTAGGTGGTGCAGTATCCATCATTATTCCTAGTGGGCCACCAATTTATATTGTTGATGGGATTATTTTACCTGATGGAATAAAAATTGATTCTGCTGATATTGAGACACGTTCTGTATTTGAAGGGCCAGCAGCATCGGCTATATTTGGTCCACAAGGAGCAAACGGAGCCATTGTAATTACTACTCGTAAAGCAAAAGAAAAAAGCCTGGACACAGTAATAGTGTCTTCTCCTCCAGTTTGCATCAAAAGCAGGGTTACAGGAACAATGTCAGCTAAAAGTATTAGTGAAAGTTACAATGATAAAAAGACTGATGTAATTAAAGGCCTTAATAATAAACTACGGTTCTATCCAAATCCGGCCTTGCGTGGCAATATCATCAACATTACCTTAATGTTAAAACAAACTGGTTTGCTCAATATTAGTATAACAGATGTTTCAGGAAGAATTGTTTTACAAAAACAGGTTAATGCACTATCTAAAGAACAAAACGAACAGATTATGTGTGAGCATAAGTGGAGTGCAGGAATTTATTATATCAGCGTATTTGATAACCAGAACAAATTAATAACCAAAACAAATTTCATCGTTCAGTAGTAGTTATATATGCCGGTCATGATTGTTGCCTGAAAATATTAATAAAAAAGCAGGAGCAACTGACCGGTTTTTTATTTAAAAGCAGGATGAAACCGATGTAGTGTTTCTCTTAAATATTCCCGGTCCAGGTGCGTATAAATTTCGGTAGTGGTAATGCTCTCATGCCCGAGCATTTCCTGTACAGCCCGCAGATCGGCACCACCCTCTACCAGGTGTGTTGCAAAAGAATGCCTTAAAGTATGTGGTGAAATATTTTTGTTAATGCCGGCTTTTGCTGCCAGTTCCTTCAGCATGATAAAGATCATCACCCGGGTAAGTTTACTTCCCCTGCGGTTTAAAAATAAAAAATCTTCCTGCCCCGGCTTTATGTTTACATGCACCCTTATCTGGCTCCGGTAAATATTAATGTATTTAATAGCTTCGCTGCCGATGGGTACTAACCTTTCTTTATCTCCTTTACCAATTACCCTTACAAATCCCACATCTAAAAATAAACAGCTGATACGCAGGTTTACCAGCTCGGTTACCCTTAGGCCACAGCTGTACAGGGTTTCCAGTATGGCTTTATTGCGGCCGCCTTCGGGTTTACTCAGATCAATTTGCGCAATAATACTTTCAACCTCTTCAAAACTCAAGGTATCGGGGAGTATTCTTTTCTGTTTGGGCGTTTCCAGTAAGGCTGTTGGATTAAGTGTTATGATTTGTTCTATGATGCAGTAGGTATAAAAACTTCTTAGTCCCGAAATGATCCTCGACTGCGAACTGACCGTCATTCCTAACTCAGCAATCCATTGTACAAATTTTTCCAGGTCTTTCAGCTCAAGTTCATCCGGTTTTACCAATTTACCGGTAGCCTGTAAATAATCAGTAAGTTTATCAATATCACGCAGGTAGGCTTCCACTGAATTTGCTGCCAGTGATTTTTCCAGTTGAAGCCAGGCTTTATATCCTTTTTTCCAGGGTTCCCACATCTTATTTGAAACAGTTATTATTATAAGAATGTTGCTCAGAGTTAATTATACCCTATTTTCGCAACCTGAAATTCGTTAATAGTTACCAATAAACAATATGCAGACAGTTAATCTTCGTTCGTTCAGGCAAAAAGTAAGGTTCAATAAAAAAAGGCTTAAAAGTTTTTTAACCAGGCTGGAAAAGAAAACCCCGAAAGGCTTAGACAAACTTGCTGCCGCAACAGAAAAGGAAGTCTGGAAAGAAGTAGATTGCCTGAGTTGTGCCAACTGTTGCAAAACGATGAGCCCTACGTTTACTAAAACGGATATCAAAAGAATTTCAAAGCATTTTGACCAGACAGCTGATGAGTTCGCAAAACAATATCTGCGCAAGGACAGGGAAGGGGATATGCTTAACAAAGTTGAGCCCTGCCAGTTTTTAAATCTTACCGATAATAAATGTTCCATTTATGAAATACGGCCGCTTGACTGTTCGGGATTTCCGCACTTATCTAAAAAACGGATGCTGGATTATATGCATGTGCATAAACAGAATATTGAGTACTGCCCGGCTACATATAAGCTGGTGGAGAAAATGCAGGCTTCAATGAATGGTAATTAGGATATGCTTTCTCGGGTTTTAACTTTCTTTATAAATACACATCTTCAATCAAAAAGTACTCCACCGGTTCATCATTTAAAATTGTAATGGACAGAATATTAAATTGTACCCTTTTCCATTGGGGTTGCTGATACAGGTATTCTTCTGCAGCGTTAATGAGGTTTTGAATTTTCTTATTGCTTACAGCTTCTTCGGGGTGCCCGTATTTTTTTGTGCGGCGGGTTTTTACTTCTATAAAATGCAGGATACCATCTTTCTCTGCAATGATATCCACTTCCCAGTGAGAATGCCGCCAGTTTTTATGCATTATATTATAACCTTTGCCAGAAAGGTATTGTACCGCCAAAGCCTCTCCTTTATTTCCCGTAAGGTTGTGCTGTGCCATATTTCAAAGATATAGAATACCGTAATTAACAACCTGAGGACAAAAGCCATTATAAAATAGAGGATAAAAAACTATAATTGCTTATTTTTGCATCAAAGAACAGAAAATGAACAAACAAAGTACTTCTACAATACTTATTGCCGCATTATTAATAATCGTGGCAGCCTTATCAAGGGTAATCATGTATCCCGATAATTTCAGTCCCATTATCGGGATGGCCATTTTTGCCGGAGCTATTATTAAGGATCGCAGGCTGGCATTTGCATTGCCTTTGCTGGCTATGTTCCTGAGTGATGTGTTATTTGAATTGTTTACTACCGCTCCCGGGTTCTGGGGCTGGGGACAACTGGTTGGTTATGGCATTCTTGCTTTAATTACAGTTATTGCTTTCAGCATGAAGAAAGTAAGTGTACTTAAAGTTGCAGGTTATTCAATCGGGTCTTCATTATTGTTTTTCCTGTTGAGTAATTCAGCTTTCTTTGTTTTTGATAACCCGGTTTATCATTTGTATCCGTCAACATTCGGCGGTTATATCGCCAGCCTGGCTGCAGGTATTCCATTCCTTAAAACAGGGCTGATTGCCGACCTGGTTTATAGCGGCGTTTTATTTGGAACTTACTACCTGATTCAGAACTATGCTTTCAATAACAAAAAAACTGTGGCATAAATAAATAAAATATCTTTTTGAGAAACACCTGCCGTTGGCGGGTGTTTTTTATTATGGAGATGCCTGTGCGTCTTCATACCCTTTATCCGCAACCAGGTTCTTTCCATCTGCAGCAGCAGTAGCCAGCTCATCGCAACGGTTGTTGTACGGGTTATCGGCATGACCCTTTACCCATTTTAATTTAACGTTCATAGTTTGCGCAAGATGATAGTATGTTGTCCAGAGGTCTTTGTTTTTTTTGCCGCCTTTAAAATTTGTTTTTATCCAGGTCTTTAGCCAGCCTTCTTCAATGGCACGTACCACGTACTGGCTGTCGGAATACACTATGACCGGCATTTCTTTTTTGGTAATCGCTTCCAGCCCGGTGATGACGGCCAGCAGTTCCATACGGTTGTTTGTGGTATGGCGAAAGCCTTTTGAAATTTCTTTACGATGGTTATTCCACATCATAATAACGCCAAAGCCACCTGGGCCGGGGTTGCCACGTGAAGAGCCATCGGTGTAAATATGTATTGTGTTCAAATTTTATGATTAATTGCCGCTAAGTTAAGTTTTGGAGAGGGAAGAAAAAATAAATTTGAGAATAGCTTCAGGCTTCGGAAAAAAATGCTGGTTTATTGCCTGATTATCTGGTAAAAATGTTCTTTATATGTTTCTGAAACAGGAATGACTGTGTTTTGAATATGTATCCGGTCTTTTTCAACCGTTTCAATTTTACTGATGGCTGCCATGTACGATTTATGAACCCGGCAGATGATATTTGATGGAATTGCTTTTTCAAGCTCGGTAAATGTCTGCAGTGTCATAATCTTTTTCTGTTTGGTATGTATCCGCCTGTAATCCCTCATACCCTCAATGTATAAAACATCATCAAAGAAAATTTTCTCCAGCCGGTTTTCGGTTTTTACAAAAAAGAAAGGTTCTGTCTTTTCAGGTTCCTGCATTGTAAATGATTGTTCAACTTTATCAACAGCCTGCAGAAAACGTTCGAAGCTGAAGGGTTTCAAAAGGTAATCAGTTACATTTAGGTCGTAGCCCTTTAATGCAAAATCGGGATAAGCGGTGGTAATGATGACATCACTTTTAATATTGATGGATTCAAGTAACTGAATACCCGAAAGTTCGCCCAGGTTTATATCCAGGAATATAAGGTCAACAGCATTATTTTTTAAATACCCAAAAGCATCCAGCGCATTATCGAATGTTTCGGTAAGCTGAAGCAACGGTAGTTTATGAATATAGCTTACCGTCCGTTCCATGGCAAGTGGTTCATCTTCTACAACTATACAATTAATCTTTGTTTGCATAAATGGTTAAATACACTTTATAAACATGGTCTTCATTTTCAGTTTTTAGTTCATGCTTGCCGGGATAAAGCAAATTAAGCCGTTTTTTCAATAAGGCATTACCAAGTCCGCCGGGTTCCTCATGAGGCAATGCATTTTCGCCGTATTTATTTTCGCAATAAAAATTCAACATTTTATCTGATGAACTGATCTTGATCACAATACCATTATTTATTTTTTTATTGCCGGCATGTTTAAATGCGTTTTCAATAAAAGGAATAAACAGCATGGGTGCTATTTGCCAGTTGCCGGTCTGTTCATCTGCTGTGTAGTTTACAAAGTAAATATTTGCTGTTCGTATTTTTTGCAGGTCAATATATTTGCCGATATAACTGAGTTCCTGCTGCAAGGGTATTTTTTCGGTCTTGGTCTCGTATAACATAAACCGCATGATATCGGATAATTTATTGAGGTACAGAGAAGCTTTATCGGCATCTTTTTTTATCAGCACATCAATATTATTGATGCTGTTAAAAAGAAAATGCGGACTCAGTTGAGATTTAACCAGCGCCAATTCTGTTTCAAAATTCTTTTGCTGCAGTTGTTCCTTTAATTTAATGTCGGCATACCAGTTTATAAAACCCTTCATCACCAATGCAATGATGCCATGTATCATGGCAAGCATGCTCATAAACAGTATCATGATGAGTGATTGCCTGAGACCGCCCATTTTAACAAGCGTTCCTTCGGTGGAAAGGTTTAATAAAAGAATACTGATAAGGCCGGCTAAAAGTGAAACGGATAATCCTGCAAGAATAAGCGCAGCAATTTTCTTTTTAGAAAGAAACCGGTTGAACAGGAAAAAATAAGCACTGTAGAAACCCAATACGCCCGGTATTATGGTGATGAGTGTTATGATCCTGATAAAACCGAGTATGTGCTGATGGTTCTGCGAAAGTTTGCTCATGCCTCCGGCTTCCATAAACATGATGAAAGTGGCCAGCAATAGCAGATAGAGTAACCAGTAGCCGGTATGTAATGCTATGATAAATGATCGCTTCATTAAACAAAAGATAAACGTTTATCCTTTTTCTTTATTTGAAATATACAACCAAAAACCGGTTAAGCTGAAGAACAGAAAATAACCAACCGACCACAGCAACAGATTGTGTGGAGGAACTGTATTGCTTTTTGCCTGTAAATAATGCAGCCCGGTATATGTAGTGGGGATTGTAAAATTGTATTCCCATGACAGGGCCATCAATCCACCTACAACCAACACCAGCCCGACACCTATAGGAATAAGGAAATTTTTAAACTGCAGACTGATGATGTACTGCATAGCCACCATGGGCAGGCACACAATAAAATATTTTGCATTCTCCGATAATATATATCCGGCATCCATTGCATAAGCAGGGAAAGGAATTTTGCTGTTGAAGAATGATGGAATAACTGCACTCAAATATATGCCGATATTGAAGAGTATGAAAAGCTGCAGCATCATTGTAAGTATTACCAGCAGTTTCGAAAAATAAATATTGGCAAATGATACCGGCGCAGTATGCAGTTGTTTCCAGGTATTGTTTTTAAACTCAAGCTGGGTTATCAGACTAACAGCCAGCACAATGCCCATGGGCAACAACATAAAGGCCATTGATTTCCACGAACTGTCGAATATCATGTTCCAGAAATGCCCCGACTCATGCATACCGGTTATTTGTTGTGGATAGAATAAGTATATAAACATATTAACGAAAGGAATAAAAAACCCTCCGATGATTACCAGCCACGATGCAAAGCTCCGGCGTTTTTTAATCCACTCACCGGCAAAGCAGTTTATAAATGCGTTGTTCATAATTATTGATTAACGAGTTCCATAAATATTGTTTCCAGGTCTTTTTTTACCACGCTCATTTCATACACATCAATGTCTTCCTGTATCAGTTTCCTGTTGAGCTCTGCAATGGTTTCTTTTGATGGAATGGGTAATACAATCTTCTGATTATCGCAACTGCCGTCTAAATCCATCCTGTGTATTATTTCTTTTGAGCGTTCAATATCGCTGGTTTCAATTATCAGCCTTGATGTTTGATATTGTTTGTCGTTTAGTTCATTCAGCGTTCCCTGAAAAACCATATTGCCTTTGCTGATGATGCCCACATGCGTAACCAGTTTTTCAATTTCGGCCAGCAGGTGACTGGATATGATGATGCTGATACCTTGTTCTGCATTTAGTTTTTTAAGCAGGTCTCTTATTTCGATGATACCATTCGGATCGAGGCCGTTGGTGGGTTCATCAAGAATAAGGAGTTTGGGCTGATGCAATAATGCCATAGCAATACTGAGGCGTTGTTTCATACCCAATGAAAACTGGCTGGCCTTTTTTTTGCCGGTGTTGCTTAAACCAACGGTATGCAGTACTTCGCTAATTCTTGCTGCGGGGCATTGATACAGTTTTTGCAGCAACTGCAGATTTTCTGTTGCAGTAAGATGTCCGTACAGTGAAGGGCTCTCTATCAGCGAACCGATATTACTCAACACTTCAATCCGGTGTTTGTGCAATTGTTTATTAAAGATGCGGATATCGCCCTGTTGCTTTTTAAGCAATCCCAGCAAAAGCCGCAGGGTAGTGGTTTTGCCGGCGCCATTCGGCCCCAGGAAACCGTAAATGGAACCCGTTGGAACCTGCAGATTTATATCTTTCAGCACTACATCATTGGCCTGAAAGCTGTAAGAGAGCTGATGTGTTTCTACACAATACATAAGGTTGTTTTTTATGGCTATACTTTATAACCACAAAGAACATCTTTTCGTAAGCGCTTTACTAAACTGTTCTGCAAAACAGGGGAATCGTTCTGCAAAATGGGAATCGGGGAATTTAAAATTTATATCCAATTCTGAATCCAAATGACATATTGGCTGCCGGACCCGATGATTTACTTAAACTGAGGTGATAAAGAAGCGGAACTAAATGGTGTCCACGGTAATAATCTCCGGCATCTTCGTTGTATTCTAACTCTGTATTTTGTACTTTTCTGTTTATATAACCTAATCCGAGATATAATTCCATAGTTATTTTTTTTGAAACTGATCTTTGAAACCCGAGCATACAGTTAATTCCGTAAGAGAAATTTTTTACAGCAAAATAATCCACTATGGAATTGAGCGTATCGTTTTTTGTGTAATAGGCCATACTTGATGTGAACAGGTTCTGCCTGTAAAAGGGCTGAATGCCGATATAAAAGCCTCTCATGCAATGTGCCATGCGGTGCCGGAAGTATTTTGATAAATAGAATCTGAACTCCATATTTATTTTGAACCCCTTTGGATTTAAGAAAACAGTATCGGGATGTATGGTACTATAAAACTGGTAACCTGTTTCCAGGCTCAAACTAAAATCTTCATTTAATTTCTTTTCAGCAGACAGTTGCACGGTTGGAAATGAAAGTTCATCAATAAGCGATGTCGCATTCGCTTTAATAATCCAGCTGTTTACTTTAACAGTATTTTGTGCCGATGCAATATTCGAAATACTTAATAGAAGAATTATGATTGATTGTCTCATGAGAGTAAGAGTTGTTTGATATATGATTCGCTGCCTGTTAAAGGCCAGGCAATTGCAATATGGCTACTCACGGCTGCTGAAGATTTATCTGATTTTTATTGTTCCATTTTTATACAAATCCAATGCATCTTTCAGCAGCAATTTAATGGTATCAATCGGCAGATCTTTGTTCGGGTTAGTTCTGAAGATCTTCATCCGGGAACGGTTGCCTTGTTCTAATCCGGGGTGGTTAAGCTGTTTCCCTTCAACAAAAAGTATATAGGGTTCATCCGTTTTTTTATCAGTCCAGAGGTAGCAAAACATTTTTTTCCTGTAACAAAAACAGGGCATACCATATTTCTGTGTTTCGGTTATATGTGCATCCTGTTTAAGAATAATGCTTCTTAAAGCAAGCAGGCAACTCCTGTTTGGTTCCTGTTTATCCAGATAATATTTTTCTATTTCACGAATCATCTTTTACTTACAATTGCACTTAAAGCAAATGCTGCTGCCGATGCAGCAAAAACAGAATAGTCGAGTGGCGCTTTGATACCTGTAGATAAAGCCATGGCTAAACCAAACAACAATAATAAAAAGCCGCTGCATGTTGCAACCAATGTCGTTTTATAATTTATAAGCAGGCCGATAGCTAAAATTATTTCTAAAACTGTAGCTGTAACCGCAAGTACCGGAATAAATGATTTCGGAAAGATGGGCATCAGTGTTCCGGTATAGGCAACAAAACTTTCCCAGTTACCCCAAACCGAAACTGCTTTTGGCCATAAACCAAACCTGTCGGCCACGGCAGATAAAAATCCGGCACTTAATGCGATGCGTAAAACCCATTCGATGATCTTGTGTTGATTTTGTTTCATGAACTTTTGCTTTTTAGTGTTCGAAATTCAATAACCGACAGACAAAGGATCACGAAAATTTCCGTAATAAAATAGGCCCATCCCCAACTGGTCAATCTATCATAAAAGCTGATGATAAATCCTGCAGTTAAACAGCAATATAGCAGATTAGCAATAAGTATGATTCTTAAAAAGGGCCGCAAATTATCCGGAAAAAAATAAAAACAGCAGAAAGAGTAAATGGCGAATATACCTGCTATTAAAGATAAAAAGTATAGCACACTTACAGGCATTCCAAAGATGCTTTCGAACCTGGCGAGGATGGTAAGCAGAAACAAAGCCGTTAATAATGCTCCTAAGCAATCAATAAGAAAAAGCCTTTTGGGGTTTGATATTAATTTTTGCAGTATCAATTGAAATGCAGTTTACTGAAGTTTCAAGATAACAAATAAAAACAGATAATGTTGATTGCTGTTGTGGCAGATAAAAATCCTGTATTTAATGCGATGCGTAGAAACCATTTGGGGTTTTCGGCAACTGACAAAAGAAGAAGAAAAATAAGAAAATTCCCGTTTCCGTAATTGTTTTAAACAATCTTTTCGCAAGTTTGTAATTCATTCAGCTAAAAAAATATCAAATGAGTAAAGTATGGTTTATAACAGGTTGTTCCACTGGTTTTGGCAGGAACCTGGCACAGGAAGTATTGCATAATGGGGGAAAAGTGGCGGTAACAGCACGTAATACGAATGATGTAAAAGATCTTTCAGATAAATATTCCGAAACAGCTTTTGCCATTGCACTGGATGTAACAAAACCTGAGCAGGTTAAAGATGCAGTACAAAAGGCTGTAGAAAAATTCGGGCAGATAGATGTGCTGGTGAATAATGCAGGCATTGGTTATTTTGCCGCTATTGAAGAAAGTGAGGAAGACCAGGTACGTCGTATGTTTGAAATAAATTTCTTTGGACTGGCAGCAGTAACCAAAGAAGTGTTGCCGGTTTTAAGAAAGCAACACAGTGGGCATATCATTAATATTTCTTCGGTTGGTGGAAGTGTGGCTATGCCTGGCATAGGCATGTACAATGCTACCAAGTTTGCCGTAACGGGTTATTCAGAATCACTGGCAAAAGAACTGGCGCCGCTGGGTATAAAAGTAACCGTTATTGCACCAAGCGGTTTTAGAACAGACTGGGCTGGCCGCTCAGCTAACAATTCGAAAATTGTGATTGACGATTATAAAGAATCTGCACATTCAATCCAGGATACGATAAGAGGCAACAGTGGTAGTCAGCCTGGCGATCCGGTACGGGCAGCACAGGCCATCATTAAAATAGTTGAAACGGAAGATGCACCTGTTCGTTTGTTTTTGGGGGCAGGCGCATTAAAAGGTATCCGTAACAAGATTGCAGAAATGCAAACAGATATAGATGCCTGGGAAGAAACAACGGTGTGGGCTGATAATCCGAAAAGTTAACGGTACGGTGCTGACTGAAACCCAAGTGATAGCGCTTACGGCGACATGCGGTGGTAGAAAATTATAGCTATGGTTTTTTATTACCGTCTTATTGTTTCCAAAACTAAAAATTTGGTTAAATTAATTGCAGCTTTCTATGCCATGTTGTTTTTAATTGTTAGCTTTGCTATAATGTTTACATTCAGTATATATAAAACATCAATGCTTCAGCCAAGCTACACTGTATCGGGGCCATCGGCGTTTATTATATCTTCCTTTACCGAATTTCTTCCTTTTTGTAATAAAGTTTTTTACTTCTCAAGTTATAAAGACTTTAAAACGTTAGCCCTGGCCTGATACATACCTGGCCTGGGATTGACTTTGCTCAATAGATTTCCATTAATTTAAAAATGCGTTGACTAGTGCTGTTTTCAGTAATGAATCAGGCGATGGTTAACATTTATTTGTACCGGTAACTGGCTTCATTTAAGGGGCTGATCAGCGCATATTCATTAAAATAAAATTTTATAAAATGTCAACCATTATAAGTGCAGTAATTATTGTTGCAGTAATTATCCTCATCTTCTGGGTACTAATTGCTGTTCATAAAAATGACCTGAAAAAAAAAGCTGCCGGGCTTATTATCCGGTTTAATGAGGTAGCTTATAATAACAACCTGTCAGTTACCGAAACCGAAACTTTAAATGATATGGTATTTGGTATTGATGAGTTGTATCGCAAACTTTTAATACTGGAGTCAACAGGTAATAATAAATACCAACATCAGATCATTGACCTCGATGACATAATGTACTGCACATTGCAGAAAAATAACCGGCCCGTTTATGAAAAAGGAACATCGGGCCAGATAAGTGAAGTGTTTGTTGAAAAGGTTAACCTGTTGTTTGAATTTACCGACAGGCGGGAACCTTATGAACTTGTTTTCTACAGGCATGTTGTTGATCACATTTTTGAACTGCCTCAACTGGATCAGAAAGCTGGTAAATGGCAGGAACTCATTTCAACAAAAATAAAAAACCCCTTAAGGAGGATTGCATAAAACTTAAAAAATTAAACAAATGAAAATGTCAGGTAATAACAGAACAGTTTCTGTCAGCGGTATAATCTTGCTGTTTATTGTTTTATTAAATGTTGTAATTGCACAACATGCTTTTACGGATAATGCTGCGTGGTATTGGGTACTGCTTTTTACGTTGCCCTTGCTTATGCTGGCTGTTTATGATAAGCACCAGAAAAAACATGCAATCATCCGCAATTACCCGGTTATAGGACATCTGCGTTATTTTATGGAGTCTGTGAGACCCGAAATGCGGCAGTATTTTTTTGAGTCGGACCTGGATGGAAAACCATTTAACAGGCGTCAGCGTTCCATTGTGTATCAGCGGGCTAAAAATGAAAAACAAACCGTGGCTTTTGGTATGCAGGCAGATCCTTACGCACCGGGCTTTGAGTGGGTTGCTCATTCATTGTATCCATTAAAAATAAAGGATGATCAGTTGCGGGTATGGATTGGCAATCATCAATGCAGCCAACCCTACCATGCAAGTATTTATAATATTGGCGCCATGAGTTATGGAGCATTAAGCAAAACAGCTATTGAGTCATTGAATAAAGGAGCCTTGTTGGGAAATTTTGCACATAATACCGGTGAAGGTGGAATAAGTGATTATCATTTAAAAGGAGGGGATCTTATCTGGCAGATAGGTACAGGTTACTTCGGCTGCCGGGGTGAAGATGGAAAATTTGATCCACAGGCATTTCAAAAAAATGCAATGCGGCCCGAAGTTAAAATGATTGAGCTGAAATTATCGCAGGGTGCTAAGCCAAGTCATGGAGGAATTTTACCTGCACAAAAGAATACGCCTGAAATAGCGGCCATTCGTCAGGTATTGCCAGATACAACAGTGCATTCGCCGGCAAGTCATTCATCATTTCATTCACCGATTGGGTTAGTTAATTTTCTTCAATGGCTGCGTGATTTATCTGGTGGTAAACCTGTAGGGTTTAAGATTTGTATTGGAGATAAAACTGAGTTTATTGATATCTGCGAAACCATTAAAGCAAACCGTTGCTATCCTGATTTTATAACAGTTGATGGAGCCGAAGGAGGAACCGGCGCAGCGCCTTTGGAGTTTACCGATAACCTTGGAATGCCTTTGTATGATGCCCTGGCTTTTGTTAAACAAACGCTGGATGAATTCAATTTGTCGAACTATATTAAGATAATAGCATCGGGTAAAATAGTTACAGGTTTTGATATTTTGAAGACACTGGCAATGGGAGCATCAGCCTGTTATTCGTCCCGGGGTATGATGTTTTCGCTTGGTTGCATACAGGCACTTGTATGCGATAGCGGTAAATGCCCGGTTGGTGTGGCAACACAAAATCCAACGCTGTACAAAGGACTTGATCCGGCAGAAAAATCTGTAAGAGTATTTAATTTTCACGCTAATACCATAAAAGCAACACGTGAAATGATGGAAGCCTGCGGTTTTCGTGATGTACACAGTGTTGTGGCCCGCAGGTTTTTCAAAAAAATTGATGAACAATCAACAAAGTCGTTCGAGGAAATTTATTTCAATAATAAATTGCTGCCAGTAAAACAGCAGCACATTCAATCATTTTTAAATTAAATAACATGAAAACAATAAACAACAGCCTGATACTTACAAAAGATGACCACAATCTCCTGCTTTCTTATTTGAAAGGGTGGTGGCATAATAAAACTGTTGACAGACGTTACGCCGAAGCACTACAGGGAGAACTGAAAAGAGCGAAACTGGTAGAAACGGCTGATGCACCGGCAGACGTAGTAAGACTTAATTCAAAAGTAATTATTAAGGCAGCAGGTAAAGCTGAGGCAATGGAATTAACACTGGTTACACCCGAGGAGGCAAATATCAAAGAGAAGAAGATTTCGATAATGGCTCCCATTGGTACAGCGCTGATAGGTTTCCGCAAGGGGCAAAAAGTAAAATGGGATGTACCTGCCGGAAAGAAAACTTTTACCATTTTGGATGTAATCAATAGTTGATGATGACCTCAGAAATTTTGTGCTGATGAAACTCTTTGAACGATAATAAGTAAAATGCAGTTTCAGAAAACGCAATGCTCACCATGAGAAATAATATTAATACTAAAAATAAAAAAGATGAAAATGATAAAAACAACCATGAAAACACTGTCGGCAAAAGTTAACCGATGGATGCAGGCCGGGTACGGTTCTCAAATCATACCGGAAGAATTAAAACTCCTGAACCCAGCCAATTGGCGAATTGACGGAATCTCCAGGTTTGAAGGGATGTCGGACCCGGCAGATAATGCTATACTCTATGCTGTTTCAACAGTTGATGGAAAACGAAAATCGATTATCGTAGATTCTTTTGGAGCAGATAATGATGAACATTTTACAGCATTTATCAAGCAGGTGCCTAAGGCATCGGATATCAGTTACACTTAGTTTTTGGATGTTATGTTTAAATATAAAAACGTTTTAAGAACTTCCATTTTGGTAGTAACAGAAAATTAAAGTATTAGCGTTTTATCTGAGGGAACTTTTGTTGTTGCGACACACAAAGGAAATTACTAAGCCTCATTTGGGCTTTATGTTGAATGTCAAATTAATTCAATTAACTATCATCAGGAATTAAGATACAATATGGTTCCATTTAACACCGTTGCAAACGAAACCCAGGCCAGGTAGGGAAGCATCAGCCATGCCGCAGTTTTGCTGATCTTGTAAAATGAAGCAGTTGTAAACACAATTAAAATAAGCATGATCACTATCTCCGCAAATGCCCAGCCGATAGCATGAAGGGTAAAAAAAATGAATGACCAGGCGATATTAAACACAAACTGAATAATAAAAAATGTAAGTGCCGTTTTTTTATTCTGATGTTGCGTATGCCATACCAGTGCAACAGCAATACCCATCAGGATGTATAATAAAGTCCACATTGGGCCAAATATCCAATTGGGAGGATTCCAGGCTGGTTTGTTTATAAACCGGTACCAGCTATTTATAGAATCGGCAGTACTGAAACCACTTAGCAGGCCCAAAGCAAGACAGATTCCTATACAAACAGATATTTTAGCAAACAGTGATTTCAAATTTTAGTCTCTGGTTTTTATAACTAAAAACATACCAATACTGAACATTAGTGTGATCAGTCCGGCAAGATAAGGAATTAGTTCAATCATTTTTTTGGCGTATTCAGGAGTTTAAAAAATACCGCAAAGCCAAGTATGGAAGGAACCCAAAGGCCAACGAAAATAGCAGCATTTTCTTCACCGGTAAACCATAAGATTTCAGAAAAAATCAGGGAAAGAAAAGCAGCAGCCAATAAAAGAAGATCTGCGGCCGTAAATATTTTTGTCATACAATTTTTTGTTTTAAGAAGTTCTGTACAGCAACGATAAAAAAGAATAACAATCCGGATGTTGTTTTTGTTTTAGCGGTTTTTTTTCGGTGAGGTCACTGCTAAAAATAAAAGAGAACCAGTTAAAACCGATTCCCTTTCCGTTTTACAAATTAAACAAACAAAAATTATTACTTCGGCATTAAAACGCCGTCAATTACATGAACTACACCATTTGTGCCTGACAGATCTGCTGCCGTTACATTGGCACCGTTTATCATTACTTTGCCATCTTTAATGGAAACGGTCAGTTCCTGGCCTTGTAAAGTTTTTACTTTTTGCCCATCGGTTAAGTCGGCAGCTTTTACAGCTCCGGCAACTACATGATAAGTTAATATCCTGGTTAATGCTTCCTTGCTTTCGGGCTTCAATAAGCCATCAACCGTTCCGGCAGGTAATGCTGTGAAAGCTGCATTGGTGGGAGCAAAAACAGTAAACGGACCTGCGCCTTTTAATGTTTCAACCAAACCGGCAGCCGTTACTGCAGCAACTAAAGTAGTATGATCAGGCGAACCAATTGCTACGTCTACAATGTCTTTTGCGGCAGCCACAGGTGCTATTACTTCCTGGTTTTCCGAATCAGCCATTGGTGTTTCTTCTGTTTTTGTTTCGCTGTTGCATGCGGTCAACGAGATTATACTTAATCCGGCAATTGCAATTAACGATAAGAATTTGTTTTGCATAAATTTTATTTTTTTAGATTTTTATTACAACAGGGTAGTTGTTCAAAAGTTCAAAAAAAATAAAAAATAAATCGCTTGTTTAATTTATTAGCGATACCGTCTGTGTACAGGATTAAACAAACTCTCCTGGCTTTGTGAAAATAAAAAACTATCGCAGGCAGGCTTAAATTATTGCAACAAACGTTTTAAAAAAATATAGTAGTAAATCTGTCGTGGATTTTTGTTTTTGTTAAACGAAAATGTGTCTTATATAAATACTTATTCAACAAAAAAATATTTTATTAAAAATTTGCTGTTTCACAAAAACAAAAAGCAAAAAAATATTGTTTAACTATTTAATCAATCACTTAAACAAAAAAAATGTTATGACATCCCAAAAAAAATTATTTAAAGTTTTAATGCTTATATTATTAAGCATTCCGGTTTTAATTACCAGTTGTAAAAAAGATGATGCGGTACCTGTATCAAATACGATTACCGACATCGTTGTTGCTGGTAACAATTTCTCTACGCTTGAAACAGCAGTACTCAAAGCAAATTTGCAAACAACACTAAGTGGCTCAGGTCCGTTTACTGTTTTTGCGCCAGACAACGCGGCATTTACAGCATCTGGTATTACGAGTGCCACGCTTAATTCATTAACAAGTACACAGGTCAGTAACATTTTATTGTACCATACTATTGGTGCAAAAATTATGGCTGCTGATGTTCCTGCAGGTCCAAATGCAAAAGTTGTAACCGCTGGAGGTGATTCGGTTTTTGTTACAAAAAATGCAAATGGAGTTTTTGTAAATGGAACAAAGGTAAACACAGCTGATGTTGCAGCTGACAACGGAGTTATTCATACACTTAGCGCAGTATTAATTCCACCATCAGGTAATATTGTAGAAACAGCAATTGCCAGCGGACTGGATTCTTTAGTTAAGGCTGTATTGCGTGCTACCAATGCTCCCGGAGGTGACCCAACGTTAGCAGCAACACTGGGTAGTGCAAAACTTACTGTATTTGCACCAACCAACGCTGCATTTACCCAATTGCTGGGTGCATTGAGTTTGACAAGAATTGATGATATACCTGTTGCGACTTTACTGGCTGTATTACGCTATCATGTAGTTGGCGGACGTGCATTTTCTTCTGACCTGGCTAATGGAAGTTTAACCATGTTAGCTTCAGGTAATACAACCGTAAGTTTAACAGATGGTGCTAAAATTACCGGTAATGGAAACGGCGGAACAGCATCAAACATTACTGCTGTAAATATTATGTGCCGCAATGGAGTTGTTCATTTGATTGACAGGGTATTGTTACCTTAAAGATTAAATCTGATCTGAAAAACTAAAAGAGTGCCAATGATAATCATTGGCACTCTTTTTTTGTTTTTGCTTTCTTTCATTACACCTGAAAAACACCTGTTTTAAATTCCGCAATATCCGGATTATGATCGGCTGCCGCAATACCTTCCGAAATATATTTACGGGTTTCGCCGGGGTCAATAATTTCATCAACCCAAAGCCGGGCTGCTGCATAAAATGGTGTTGTTTGAGATTCGTAACGGGCTATGAGTTTGTTCAAAAGATTTTTTTCATCTTCTTCGGTAATTTCCTGTCCTTTTCTTTTTAAAGTAGATACTTCAATCTGTAACATGGTTTTGGCAGCCTGCTCTCCACCCATTACTGCAATTTTTGCCGTGGGCCATGCATAAATAAAACGAGGATCGTAGGCCTTGCCGCACATAGCATAATTACCGGCGCCGTAAGAGTTGCCAATTACAATCGTAATTTTTGGAACAACAGAATTAGCAACTGCGTTCACCAATTTAGCACCGTCTTTTATAATGCCGGTATGTTCGCTGCGGCTGCCAACCATAAAGCCTGTAACATCCTGCAAAAAAACAAGCGGTATTCTTTTTTGATTGCAGTTCATAATAAAGCGTGCTGCTTTATCGGCGCTGTCGTTGTAGATAACACCACCCAATTGCATTTCACCTTTTTTGCTTTTTACAATGAGGCGCTGGTTGGCAACAATGCCTACAGCCCATCCATCTACACGGCCATAACCGCAAACAATTGTTTTGCCATAATCTTCTTTAAACTGATCGAAACTGCCTTCGTCGCAAATGCAGTTGATCATTTCCACCATATCGTAAGGCTTGGTATTACCGGCGCTCATGATGCCATAAATTTCGCCTTTGTTATTTTTGGGAGCTTTGCTTTCTACACGATCGAAGCCTGCTTTTTTATGATGACCAAGTTTGTTCATGATCTTTTTCACCTGGTCCAGGCATTCTTCTTCGGTCTTGAATTTATAATCTGCAATGCCACTGATGCTGTTATGTGTGTCGGCGCCGCCGAGTGTTTCACTGTCAATATCTTCACCAATAGCCGCTTTTACCAAATATGGCCCGGCAAGATAAATGGATCCATTGCCTTCCACCATCAAAGTTTCATCGCTCATGATGGGCAGATAGGCACCGCCGGCAACACATGCTCCCATTACTGCCGCAATTTGTGTAATGCCCATGGCGCTCATCTTTGCATTGTTACGGAAGATGCGGCCGAAATGTTCTTTGTCGGGAAAGATCTGATCCTGCATAGGAAGAAAAACTCCGGCACTATCTACAAGGTAGATTATCGGAAGATTATTTTCCATGGATATCTCTTGCATGCGTAAATTCTTTTTGCCGGTGATAGGGAACCAGGCACCTGCTTTTACAGTTTGATCGTTGGCAACAATTACACATTGCCTGCCGCTAACATAACCGATGCCGCTAACAGTACCGGCGGCCGGGCAGCCGCCTTCTTCGGGGTACATATCAAAACCGGCAAAGGCGCCTATTTCCGTAAAGGTTGAATCTTTATCAATTAAATATGCTATCCGCTGCCGGGCGGTTAGTTTGTTGCGTTCTTTTTGTTTGTCGGCCGATTTTTTGCCGCCGCCTTCATATATTTTTTCCAGGTGACGCTTTACGTTGCTCCAGGCCATTTTCATGGCATCTTCATTTTTGTTGAATTCTAAATCCATAATTATTTTTTTGGAGAACCACATAGTACATAGGACCTAATAGGTTGCACATAGGTTAACTATGTGATACTATGTGACTATGTGGTTCAATAAACAGTACATAATAAACTTTGAGTTTTTAACCGTTTGTTGGTAATTTTAATATTCTAAAATAAGCTACAAAAATATGGGTAATGCAATTAACCGCATAGTAAAACAATTTGAAGCGCTACAGCACGGTGATTGCTGGATTGGCAGCAACTTTAAGGAAGTGTTGCATGGTGTTGATCATGCACATGCGATAATGAGACTGAATGCAGATTCAAACAGTATCTGGATGCTGGTTGCCCATATTACTTACTGGCGTACTTCTGTAGTGAACAGACTTACAGGCTCCGATAATCCACCACCATTTTTAGATTTTCATTTACCCAACGAAGCCAATAACGAAACATGGCACCAGGCTTTGCATGATTTTGAAGCGGCTTATCATTTGCTGCGTAATGCCATACATCATTTTAATGAAGATAATTTAGATAAGCCTTCGGTTAAACCGGAACAAACAAACTACGAATTAATTTTAGGCTGCTTACAACATGATGCTTATCACCTGGGGCAGATGATGTTGCTGAAAAAACTGTAAGGATAAATGCTAATTTATATTGTCGAGGTATTTATAGCCCGATCCGGTATTCAGTAATAAGACTTTTTCCTGCGAAGCAATTATTTTTTGATGATATAATTGCTGTAACGCTTTCCAGCAAGCAGCACCTTCGGGACATATAAGTAATCCTTCAGTTTTAGCAATTTCTTTTACGCCGCTTAATATATCTTCTTCACTGATCGCAATGGCAGTGCCGCCTGATTCATCCAGTACATTCAGCATCATGTCCATACCAAAGGGGTAGGGCACGGCCAGCCCGTTTGCAACGGTAGGCTTTGGGGTAAACATGGTCTTCCAGTTCTCCCTGTCTTTTAATGCATGTAAAATGGGTGCACAGTTTTTTGATTGTACGGCAATCATCCTTGGCAATGGTCCGCTAATCCATCCCATAGTTTTCATTTCTTTAAATGCTTTCCAGATACCGATAAGCCCTGTGCCACCACCAGCCGGGTAAATGATTACATCGGGCAATTGCCAGTTGAATTGTTCTGCAATTTCGTAACCCATTGTTTTTTTTCCTTCAATGCGGTAAGGTTCTTTAAGGGTTGAGATATCGAAATACTGATTGTCTTTATTCAGTGCTGCAACTTTTTTTGCGCAGTCGTTGATGAGACCGTCAACTAAAATGAGTTCGGCTCCATATAGTTCACATTCCTGCTTAAATACTTTTGGTGTATGCGATGGCATTATCACCGTACATTTTATTCCTGCTTTGGCACAATATGCAGCCAGTGCCCCGCCTGCATTGCCGGCGGTGGGTACAATGCATTCTGTTATGCCAAGTTCCTTTGCTTTGGAAACAGCCATACTGATACCTCTTGCTTTAAACGAACCGGTTGGATTGAAGGATTCGTCTTTCATCAGCAATTCAGCAAAACCATACCTGTCAGCGAGTTTGTATAAATGCAATATAGGCGTCATGCCTTCGCCGAGGCTTACGATGTTTTGTTTGTTTAACACGGGCAGTAAATCCGCATAGCGCCACATGGTATTTTGTGTGGATGAAAGCGCTGGCTTTTCAGGTGCAGATGACAGGTCGTAATCAACAACTAAGGGTTTATCACAGCAGATTGCATAACTGTTGATCTCAGTTAAACTGTATTCTTTCTTACAATTTGAACAGGAAAGGTTTGTTGCTAAACTGTACGGCTTTGTTAATGTTTTCATGCAGTAAAACTACAAAGGCGTTTATAACAAAAATAATCATTTATATTATGGAGTATAACAAATGGTTATACTGAATTTTTGCAGAAACGGATGAAAGCCTTGCTGAGTTCGTTGTTCTCTGTGCCATGGCGTTGTATAAAAAAGAAGTTACGGATGATCTGGAAATTCTCAATCTTTACTGTAACCAGGTCGCCATCTTTCAATTCTTTTAATACCGATCCTTTAGGTAAAAAGCCGAGGCAGTTGTCTTCACATAAAAAATTCTTGAGCGCTTCGGTGCCTGCCAGGCGAACGTTTACATTCAGTGCAGAAAGTTTAAGCCCGTTCTTTTCAATATTATATTTTAATGCGCTTAAGGTACCCGATCCCTGTTCTCTTAAAACCACCGGGTAGTTTTTTATTTCCTGCACTGTTATTGATCTTTTTTTTGCCAGCGGACTTTTGGCACTGCAAACCGCAATCACTTCATCAGTAGCAAAAGGCTGATAGGAAATGGCTGCATTTTTTTTCTTTCCTTCCACAATGCCGATATCAATATCATGATCGGCCAGCGCTTTTACAATGGTATCGGTATTGCGGTTGAGTAAACTTATTTTTACTTCAGGATATTTTTGATGAAAGGCGGATAATATCTTGGGAATAATATACAATGCCACGGTTGTACTTGCACCTAGTTTCAATTGTCCCTTCGCTTTTAACTGGTCATTCAACACACTCATTTCAAATTCCAGTTCGTTCTGTATCTTCTTTGCCTCTTTTAAACGCTTCAGCAGCAAACCTCCGCCACGGCTTAGTTGTATGGTATTACCTTTTCTTTCAAATAAAGTTGTCTTATAAAATGTTTCCAGTGCTTTTATATGTCTGCTGATAGCGGGCTGACTGATAAACAACACTTCACTTGCCTTAGAAAAGCTGAGCTGAGTGGCAACTTCAATAAATATTTCGTGACGTGTGGAAAGCATTTTTTTTCTTTTATAAAAACGGATTGATTTGTACTTTGCAGATTCAAATTTATAACAATTCTTCAGCCATTCAGATAAATTAGTTTGACACGGTTAGTTCATATATAATAAAACCGATGCTGCGGAATATTCACAGTTGAAAACCAGCCTGATTTTTGTATCTTTATCCGCATCGTATTGTATTTGATATAAGCGTTTGCACAAAAATATTTAAAACAGGTTTTGCAAAACCGGCAAAACCAATTATTAAACTTTTACCTTTTTTTTATGCAAGTTGTTTTGACAGATGAAATATTAAAATACCGCTCATTTGCCCAGCATAATTACAGGCAAATACCTCAGCTCAGCCGCCTTACAAAAGAGCAGATAGAAGATATTGATGTGGTAAGCCATGTGCTGCCTTTCAAGGCGAATAATTATGTTGTGGATGAACTCATCAACTGGGATAATGTACCAGACGATCCCATTTTTACACTTACTTTTCCCCGCAAGGATATGCTGATACCGGAGCATTACAATAAGATGAAGAATGCGATGGACAGCGGCGCTTCAAAAGATGAGTTGAAAAAAGTGGCCAATGAAATCCGGCGAGAGCTGAATCCGCATCCCGACGGCCAACTTGATCACAATGTGCCGGAGATTGACGGTCATAAGCTAACGGGTATGCAGCACAAATACCGGGAAACCGTTTTATTCTTCCCCAGCCAGGGACAAACCTGCCATGCGTATTGCAGTTTCTGTTTCCGTTGGCCGCAGTTTGTGGGCATGGATGAATGGAAATTTGCAATGAAGGAAACAGAACTGCTGATCAGGTATTTGCAGGAACATACCTATGTAACCGATCTTTTGTTTACCGGTGGTGATCCCATGATCATGAAGAATAAAATATTTGCCACGTATATAGATGCAATACTTGAAGCGGATATTCCAAACCTGCAAACCATACGCATCGGTACCAAAGCATTGGGTTACTGGCCTTATAAATTTACAACTGATGATGATGCTGCTGATACACTCAAAACATTTGAGAAGATTGTGAAGAGCGGAAAAAATTTAGCCATCATGGCGCATTTTAATCACCCGGTTGAATTGAGCACACCCGCAGTGCAGGAAGCCATTAAAAGAATAAGAGCAACAGGAGCACAGATAAGAAGCCAGTCGCCGCTGATGCGTAACATAAATGCCGATGCCAATGTGTGGGCGGAGTTATGGCGCAAACTGGTAAACCTGAATTGCATTCCTTATTATATGTTTGTTGCAAGGGATACCGGCGCACAGCATTATTTTAAAGTGCCGCTGGTAGAAGCCTGGCATATTTTTCAGCAGGCTTACCAGCAGGTGAGTGGCGTTTGCCGCACTGTACGTGGACCAAGCATGAGTGCCACACCCGGCAAGGTTCAGGTGCTTGGTATCAGCGAAGTGAATGGTAAAAAAGTGATGACACTTCGTTTTCTGCAGGGCCGTAATCATGATTGGGTTGCAAGGCCTTTCTTTGCGGAGTATGATGAAGAAGCCATTTGGCTGGATGATTTAAAGCCGGCATTTGGTGAAGAAAAATTCTTTTTCGAAAATGAACTAAAAGAAATATTCAATGAGCATATCAACAAATCAACAGTTGACCACTTCGAATAATGGAAACGAAAATGTAACTGAGAAAAAACATCTTTATTTAAACCCGAATGTTGTGGGGTTAAAGGAATCTCCCACATTACGCATCAACCAGCATTGCAAGGAACTGGCTGCAAAAGGCAGGCATATTTATAAACTGGGTTTGGGACAGTCCCCTTTTCCGGTACCGGAATCTGTTGTGAATGCGTTACGTTTATATGCTCCGCATAAAGATTACCTGCATGTACAGGGCCTGCCCGAATTGCGGAAAGCGGTTGCAGAATTCCATCGTAAAAAAGATGGCGTGGATATCCTTCCTTCCAATGTCATCATCGGGCCGGGCTCAAAAGAATTATTGTTTTTACTGCAGATGGTTTTTGAAGGAGAAGTGATCATACCAAGCCCGAGCTGGGTTTCTTATCTGCCACAGGCAAAAATTATCGGCAACACCATTCATGTATTGCATACAAAATCCGAAGAGCAATGGCGGTTAATGCCAGAGCAACTGGAAACATTTTGTAAGGAGAATAATAAATCAGGGAATAAAAATTATTTACTCATCTTAAATTACCCCGGCAATCCGGATGGCATTACCTACAGTAAAGAAAGTATTGAGCAACTGGCCGAAACTGCAAGGCGAAATAATATTTATATCCTGTCGGATGAGATTTACGGTCAGCTTCATCACGAAGGCAACCATGTTTCCATTGCAAAATTTTATCCCGAGGGCACCATCATCAGTTCGGGTTTATCAAAATGGTGTGGGGCAGGTGGCTGGCGGCTGGGCACTTTTTCATTCCCTTCAAACCTGCACTGGTTGCTGGAAGCCATGGCGGCCGTAGCCAGCGAAACTTACACATCGGTAAGCGCTCCTATTCAATATGCTGCTGTAACTGCATTTAACTGCGGTGCCGAAATTGAAGATTATTTATGGCATGTGAGAAAAATACTGACACTGTTAGGTAAGGAGTTTGCTGCTATCATTAAAAAAGGAAACATACTTGTAAATGATCCCACCGGTGGGTTTTATCTGTTCCTCGATTTTTCTCCTTTGAAAGATAAACTGCACAAACGGGGCATTACAAACAGTGCTGTTTTATGCGACAGGCTTTTGGACGAATGTGGCGTTGCCATTTTACCCGGTGTGGATTTTAACCGTCCGGCAGATGAATTGTCAGCCCGTTTATCGTATGTAGATTTTGATGGTGCCAAGGCTCTGAGTGCCAGCTATACAGTTCCCCTTCATGAAAAATTACCAGCAGATTTCTTAGAACATTATTGTGGCAACGTAATTGAAGCTGCAGAAAAAATTGCGGAATGGGCGAACAAAAATGATTAGAATCTACAACCCGATTACATCATTCATTAGGGCAACATTAAATCCGTTTTCAATTACTTGCCGGTATTGTTTACTGTTTTTATTAATGACAGGGTTTGTATGATTGAAATGAATAAAATAAATTTTCTTTTTTTCTGCAGCGGGTAAATCTTTAAAAAGCAACATGCTTTCAATAATAAAAGGGTGGGGGATGGTTGATATGTCCCGGTTGTTGATTTCTTCAGCATCATAAAATGTTGCGTCAATAAATGCATAATCAACTTTACTGAGAGCTTCAATAATACCGGTATTCCATTTCTCCCATTTATCAATATCGGGTATAAACAAAGCTTTTTTATTTGGCCCGGCGATAGTATAACCAACTGTTTCAGAAAACTCATCCCGGTGTGGAACAATAAAAGGAACAATCTTTAAATCTTTTGTTAGCTGAATTTCTTTTCCGCCGTTCATTTCCTGCAAAACGATATTCTTATGCTTCACCAACTGGCTCCAGGGGCCGTTTTGTTCCAGGAAAGATTTCATGCGTGGCATTGCATAAACCGGAACGCTGTCTGCATTCATCGCTTCTTTGCCCAGGTACATCAGTCCACTGTAATGCCCGATATGTGCATGGGTTAAAAAAATACCATCGGGTATTTCATTACTACTGAAAGGAGAATGATTTTTTAAAGATTTTGCCTGCTGTGTAAAATCGGGTGTGGCTTCTATCAAATAATTTTTATTATTGGCTGCATCAACTATTCCCAATGATACAACCATTCTGTTTTTATCAGGATTACGAAATAGATCTTTGCAGCAATCTTTGGTACAGCCAATTTGTGGGGATCCGGCATCCTGTATCGTTCCTAAAACAATTAAGGAAACGCCGCTACTGTTTTTTATTGAATCAGAAACAGCAATACCGGTTTCTGTTTTACCGGAATTGCTTGTGCAGGATATAATGAACAGCGAAATAAAAAAAACCGGGAAGCGCTTCATTTATTTTTTAATAAAGAAACGAAAAATTAAATAAACAGCACACGAACCTTGTGTTTCAGCTTAACCGTATTACTCAAACAATATTTTTTCATTAATGGTTGTACCACTGTAAGAAATATTTAAAATGTACATGGTTTTAACACTGAACAGGTTTGGTACTTTAAAACTGATATACCTGTTACCCCTTGGGTTTACCTGGTTATAATATAATTTTTCACCCCTGGTTCCGTACAATGTTATTTCAACGTTCTCATTTATTTTATTCAGGAACTCAATATTGATTGTAAAATTAGTAACCGGGTTTGGATATACCCTTATTTCCTGGCTGGCACTGTTTGTGAGTTTGACAATATTGGAATAAGAAACTTCTCCCTGTTTTGAAAAAGCTTTTATGCGGTAAAAGACCTGGCTTGCATTAATACGGTCGTCCTTATAAATATATTTCTGTTGTGTGTTTCCCGAAATATTGAGTATTGTTTTTACCTCGCTGAAATTGATGGAATTTACCGAACGCTCCACTACGAAAGAATCATACGTATCATTTGCGTACACTTCAAATTCAAGTTTTGCAAATGAATTTTCCCAGGCTGCTTTAAGTTCAACCCCGTCCAGTGGTAATAGTACTTCATTAAATATGGGCACGGTTGCATAAGTACCATTCAAAATGGTTTGTGATTCAGCAGCAGTCATGCAAAGCCATTTTTGCATCACGGTACTGTACAATTGTCTGAAATCGTATTGCAAAGGAACCTGCGTGCTGGCGGTTGGGTTTAAAGGTAATACCGGCGATGTGCCTGTTACGCCAGCATTCAGCATAGCACCAAAGAAAATTACCGGAGCACCTGATCCATGATCGGTACCGGTACTGGTATTGTTGATTACCCTGCGTCCAAACTCGCTGAAAGTCATTCCGGTTACTTTGGTCTGTTTGCCCATTAAAGTAATATCGTCCTGGAAAGCCGTTATAGCTGCGGATATTTTCGACAGGTTATTTGCGTGCCAGCCTGTAGTTGTGTCTCCGGCAACAACCTGGTCCACATGTGTATCAAAACTATCTGGATGGTTAACAATATAAACCGGGGTTGCAAGGCCACCGCCAATTAAGCGGGCTACAATTTTAAGCTGATCGGCCAGGGTATTGCCAGATGCAGGATATAATGTTGACTGGGTTGCCTGTGCATTATAGGAATTTGTGATCCGGGTTGCATATGCATTACTCTGGTCTTTCATCAGCCTTAAGAAAGTAAGTTCGGTACCATAATCACTTACAGGAGCAGGGCCGGGAGAACCTGTGGCAACATTTACCAATGCTGCAGGGTTTGGTGCATTGTAACCCATATTGATATTGGGCCCCTGTAACGATAAAGGTAATGCCCCGCCGATTTGTATGGCCAGCGGATCCTGGTTGGTGGGATTTGGATAACCTGTTGGATAACCCGGATAGGCAGTATCCAACTGGCGGCCAAGCCATCCCGTATCAGGAGACGGAATGGTTGTTGATCCGGTGAACCAGATATCCTGCGCCTGAAAATGACTGAAATTTGGATTGGGATATGATACACCCTGTACCAGGTTTACTTTTCCGTTATTAAATAAATCACGCAGTCCCGTCATAGCCGGATGCAGACCTGTAGTGGTAGTACCATTCAAAGGCAATACCGAAGCCGATGGAAGCAGGATATTCGGCCGGGCATTATTCAGTTCGGTATACCTGTCTAAAGGCACCACCATATTTAACCCATCATTACCGCCATTCAATTGTATAATTACAAGTATCCTGTCGCAATTGGCAGATGGCATGGCAAGTGCCTGTAAAAAAGGATGCATTAAACCATCACCTGCAAAAACAGGAATGCCCTGCAACATCATCGGCACAGAAAAAAGTGCAGTATTACCTAAAAATTTTCTACGGTTCATAGTTGTATTATTTTATAAGGCTACATTAATTGGTATTCTGCCAGTTGCAGTAATGTGGTTAATAAAGAATTAAGTCTTGTCCGCACAATATTCGCATTGGCAGTAGAGGGGTTGGCAACATAATTATTCCAGGCTGTTGTCCAGTAACTGTTGGTTATCTGCCCCGCAAGCAGTGTTGCCACTTTAGTATCTGTTTTATAATTGGCCGGCAGATCAACAGGCAGTAAATACTGAATAAAAATATCAATAAGCAGATCAGGATCCTGAATAGTAGCTGCCGGAAACTGTTGCACAAAAGCAATGGGATCTACTTTTATCTGTGTGGTGCTGGTTGTAAATCCGCTTACGAATGAAGTTAACAGACTGGCCCTTTTTTGTATAGCATTTGAGTTTATCCAATTTTGATAAAAGGCAGGCTCCTGGTAATATGCTTTCCAGCCCGATACATTGGGTACGAGGCCGTAACCCTGCTCCAGGTTATTATTGGCATAGTTCTGAAAATAATTCCACACATTATACTGATTGGTAAGCTGGGTTGCGCCGGCTGCAGGCGTGGTATTGATATTTAAAGTGCGTAAAGTTCCTGCAATAAAATCCAGTGGACTTTTTATCATCACGCCCTTGTTGGCAACATCAAAGAAATGCTCACTTTTCAGAAGCAGGCTCAGTACGGGGGCCATTTGAAAATTATTAGCCACCATAAATGCGGCCAGCGGTACAATAACATTGGCTTCAATATTGGCATCAATATCATAATAAACAAAAAAGCGGTAAAGCCTGCGGCAGACATACCTGGCAATCGTATCCTGCTGATGGGTAAACAGCATGTCGAAGAAAATATCAAACTCATTGGCACCATTTGCAGCAGCCTGGTTGTTGATGGTGGTATTGCCAAAATTTGAGGAAAACAGTTTATTGGTTTGATTGTGATAGGTTGCGTTAAAGCCCGGCGCAAAGGGATATGGATTGCTGAAATTTGGTACCCTCCAGCCCGATAAGACTTTTGAGGCTGCAATTACATCGGCTTCGGTATAATTTTGTGCAGGTACCTTACCCAGCATAAATAATTCCATCAGTTCCCTTGCAAAATTTTCGTTTGGCACAGTTGCCGTACTGTACTGGTTGCCGAGGTAAACCAGCATGGCGGGCATTTTTGCTATGGCTTTTATTAATGTTTTAAAATCGCCAAGGGCATTGGTACGCAGCAGGTTCAGGTAATCATGACACATGGTGGCCGAGTTTCGCTGCTGGTTTCTTATATCATCAAAATTAACCGGGATGAAATGATACCAGAACAATACCATCTTTTCACGAATGGTTGTGTTTTCATTTAAGCACAATCCCCAGCTCCAGCTGGAGAGGCTTAACTGCCGGTAATAATTATTGGTATCATCGGTACCCAGTACATAGCTGAGGTTATTTGATGTCCAGCTATCACCCAAAAGAATACCGCCACTATCAGCTAAGGTATTCTGATAATAGTTTAACGGGGTGGGTGACGGATTTGCAACAGGGCTTAAAGCCATCAATGCATCTACTGCATTTGACGTTGTCATGGCCAGCAACGTATCCAGTTCATTTTTTTTAACACCAAAACCAACCCTTCGTAACAGGTGGTTTACTTCCCAAACCGTCCATGGGCCTGCATAAGCTGTAAGCCCGCTGGTAACATTGCCTACCCGGTCGGGTTGAGGTGTATTAGGATCAGGTATTTCCATACGCTGGCTGTATTGCCTCGGACCCAGTTTTTTGCGGGCATATTTTAAAAACAACGGGTCGGGGTCACCGGGTGGTTCTTCTAAAACCACATCTGACATATTCTTTTTAAAGGCTGCAATGCTTTTAAAAAAATCTTTTCTTTTCAGGATTTCGTTTCCCATAACAATAGTTTATTAGTATGATCATCAAATCATTACCGGTTCAGGAATGCTTTATCTGGGGTTTGTTTACAAAAAGGAGTTAAAACAGGGTAGTTAATTTGTAAGCACAGGACGGAAAAACAGTTCGTGTTTCAGATTTAAATGGGCTAATAAAGATATGGTTTTAAAACCCAAATTAAAAGATGTTTTTTAAGAAAAATCTGCGATACGGGGCAACGGAGTTTCACGCAGGCTTTTTTGGATTTATAGTGTGGGCTGTGGAAATTCCGGTGCGGCAAAAACAGAATTGGTCTCACTCAATTAAGTAGCATGAAAGGCATACTAATCAGGGTTATGTTGTTGAGCCTGCAAATTTCCAGTTTTTAAAGATCAGGTTGTAAATTAAATAGCTAAATACCCCGGTTAATATTGTCGCTGCTATGTCCCAGATGTCAATTGGTTTTCCTAACAGGGGATGAGCAAGTTCAAAAATAACTACGCTGAAAGTCCCGAGTTTTATTAAAAAATTTCCCTTAATCCTGTCATTTGATAAAATTGCAACCAATAAAAAAATTGTCGGTAATGTCCCGAATGTATTTCCTAATGTATCTGCAATATGAAAATCGTTAATATTATTCGCATAGATGTACGGCCGGTAAATGGGCCGCCCAATAAACTCATAGATCAGCAGTCCTGAAATGGCAATAGCGAAATTGATCGCCTTGTATTTTGTGAGCTTCCAGTTCTTCAGCTCATATTTAATATTGTTTATGGTCATTTCAAATTATTAATATAGGTGTTCACTGCAAATCTGTCTCGCCATGAGATTAGTAGGTCTTTTGCAGGCAGTTTGTATCAGCGGCCTTTGTTCTGCAATATTCTTAATTTCTGCATACGCCGCATTCATTATTTTCAGTTGTGTATTTGATTGTCGCTTTACTAAGCTTTTCCAATATGTCAAGGTTGAGGTCTGCCAGCTTTTTAAAATAAATGCAGGCTTTGCTCATTTTGTATTTTCCCAATTCTTCAAGAAGCTTTTTGTATTCACTACCCGGTGCCCCTGCATATAATGTGAACGCTGCTTTTCGAGGAGAAAAACCAATTATTGGTGCATCTCCCTCATGACCACTGGCATATTTGTAGTGATAATTTCCAAAGCCGATAATGGAAGGCCCCCACATTTCAGGTTCATAACCCGACCATTCCCTCATCAGTTCAATGAGCCTGAAACTGTCTTGCTTCTTTTGTTCATTGTCAACGAATGAATTTATAAAATCAGTAACGCTCACTTTTGTATAGGTTGTCTTATTTTTTGTAGCCATATAATTTAGTTTATGCCGTCATCTGCAGGTTCGTGTTGTGTACAGCTTTCGTTTAATCAGGCTGCAATCACTGATTTCGGTTTCCTGGTTTTCAGGTACAAAAATACGATGCCTAGAATAAGGCTGCCTGCAATAATATAAGGAAGCATTTTTAAGCCTGTTGGGTCTTCAGCAGCAGGATTTACTGAAACCTTATCTGCTGATGTTACCCGTACATCATTGTTATCAGAACCTTCTAAAACCCAAAGTTTGTTTTTATTGTCGAATACGCCGTGCAAAGGCGACCAGTTTCCTTCTGACCTGAACACAGTCGTAACATTTCCGGCAGGATCAATTTTTATTATTGTTTTGTCGCTGAATACAGCTGCATAAACATTTTTAGAATTATCCTGCCATATACCCCATACTGATAGATCGCCTCCGGAATCAGATGATTTGGCGCCTCTTATTTTATCTGTTATAAGTTTTACGTCGCCGTGTTTGTCAACCCGAAAAATTGTATTCTCAGTAAAGTACAATAAACTTCCATTCTCCTGCGGATGAAGCCAGTTTACATTTTTAAAGTTCCCCGTTGCCAGTACTGTTTCTATACCGTTTGCTGTTTTTTTGTAAATATGGTTGGTATCAGTATGCGGAACCAGGAAACGCTTGATGTAATATTCATTGCCGTCCCTGTCTCTTGCCAATGAAAAATCCTGATGAACATATGCTTCTTTCATTCCTATCACAGTATCTATTCGTCCGTTTTGCCGAAGCACCCAGAGATAATGGTAGAACTTTATTGACTTGTCATCGTAGTATCCACCTTCGCCAAAGAGGTTGTCATCCTTGTCTATGTATAATTCATGTGTGTGAACATCAGGAACAACAACAGTCTTTTTGCCATTATTGATTTTCCATACCCGCTGTAAATCTGTAAAGAATATATTGCCTTTACTGTCCTTCACAATACCAACGCCTGGATGCGCATGTCCAGATAATGGCATAAATAAAATCAATAAGCAATATAGTCTTGTCATTGCATATTTAAGTTTAAGAGCGTTAAAAAAAATAGATACAAAGCCCGGCAGAATTGCAAAAGTTGAATGTAACAAATAAAAGTTGAGCGATGCTCGCCCAGCCCTGAACAAATGCCCAGCAAAATTAGCTGGAACTGCAGATGATAGCGAACAAAAAGATGAAGATTTATTCGTCAGCCAGTATAGCAGCAAACCCAATGTAATGTGCTGTACTTCTTCTCTTTAATGATAAAAGACAGTTTTTACTTATTGACAAATTACTGAAGCGTGTCTTGCTATTAGTTGCCACTTTCCATTTTTCTTCATCCAAATATTTGTGAAACGTCTTTTGTATACTTGTCCTGCTTTTGCTGTACGAGTATCGTTTTTAGATACAAGAGTTTCATGTCCCATTGTAATCACAATGTTCTTTTGAAATTGCATTCTTTCAATGACTTTTTCATAAGTACTGTAGTCAATCATACCGGCTTTTTGAATCAGCAAAATAGAATCACGGGTTCCCGTTATTTCATTTCTCGGAGTGTTAACCAAAAACTCTGGTGCCCAATTTTGTTTGAGCGTATTTGTGTCTCCGTTTAAAATTGCTGTTGCCCCAGTTTGTTCTAATTTTCGTATTTCGGCTTCAGCTTTGGAATTGTTTTGGGCATTGGCCGAAAATGTTGAAAAAGTAAATGCGAGTAGAAAAACATACTTTGTCATACTGTAGTGGTTTATTTAACTATATGTTCTAATAAGATTAAGTAATATGTCGTACTACCAGGGGCGTTGACCAAGTCAATCCAAAATGAGAATAGGACTTTTTACTGTCGCCCAGATGTTGATGAAACTGCCGGGTAGTATGGCACATTACATTTGCATTTGCACAACTTCTTGTACAGTTATCCAATGATTGTTAATGCAAAACTATACAGAATCCTGTTGCACCTATGTAATTTAAGAAATGTTAGAATGAAATCAAATAGCAGCTTACAGAATCTACTTAATAAAAGTTTCATTTTGTTTTTTAGTTGCCAACACATATATAAGCAACCCTGATCCAATTACAAGCATTGCTATTAAGGCAAGCTTTAAAGCAAAGATGGGTTCAATACTGAATTGACTATTGAAGAATGCCATTACCATTGCAAAAAGTTTTACCGGAACAAATGATAAACTCATGATAATAGCCAGGTATTTTGGATTGCTGTATTGTGTTAACGTAGAGTATATGACCGGCGATACATGTATTTCGGCGATATTCAACAATAACAGGGAGCATAAATAATAGTAAACATGCTGGTCGGACGGTGCATCCGGAACTAAAAAAAGTATTACGTAAGCCAAAGCGGCAATAAGAAAACCAATTGTTAATTTAATAAATTGACTGTTGTAAACGTATGACCAGATAATGGCTGCAACAATTCCCACAGGCATAAGAAAAACTGAACTGAAGATGTACCACATGCTTGAAGGAATATTTAAAGCCGAACGTTCACTGAACTTCATTTCTAAATCACTTATCCTCTTATAACCCAGTTCATAAATAGTCCAGAATATTCCCAGGAGGATTATAGTGATCAATATTTTCAATCCCCTTGTATTAACGGATACTTTATTATCAGCAGCATCCACAGGAACAGGTTCTTTCAAAAAAAATGGAATACTTACTGCACATAACATCAATATGCCCGAAGTTATAAATCCGTAGGTATAATTCATATATCCAAGGTAGCCGATGAGCAATGGTCCGATAATAACGCCCAGGTTAATGGCAGTATAAAATATCATAAACCCCGAGTCTAATAGTTTTTGTTTATTGCTGTAAAGTTTACCGAAGAGCGACAGGATATTAGGAGAATACAGGCCAGCACCCAGTGATATAAAAACCAATCCTGTATACAGGCCAATTGCTGAAGGAATACATAAACTAAACGCACCAAGCGCCTGTAAAATGCCGCCAATAATTAAACTGCGCTTGTTTCCTAAAACTAAATCCCCAACAATACCTCCCAGTATCTGGCTAAAAATAAAACTACCAATAAACAACCCGTACATATTCCTTGCTTCATCCCTGGTCATATTGATAGTTTCTCCAATCATGTAGAGCAGCAATACAGAACGCAAGCCATAGTATGATGCCCTTTCAAAAGTTCTGGAAAGGGCATACAGGAATGTTTCTTTACCGTGTGTTTGTTTTATTTCTTTATCCATTTGTTTTGCTTCATGATCAGGGCCAATTCATTTCTTTGTGCATTCGCAGTATCTGATATAGTTAATAACTGCCGGTAATACAAACCAGCTTTTTCCATATCACCCGATCTTTCTGCAGCGAGGCCTGCACCATAAAGCCCGTTAAACCTGTTGCGGTGTTTTTGCAAATCTGCTTCATAAGCTTCCAATGCTTTAGCCGGCTCATTCATATGCATCAACATGTCTCCCAACAGCTCCCTGGCAGGGATTACTGCACCGGGTGTTACTGGTGGTTTTTCGGTTTTGTCTTCCATATCTGCTGCCAGCTGCATTAATGTCAACGCATCCTGCCTATACCCGGTTTTAAAAGCAATCCATGCTTCTGATGCTTTAATCTGTATTTGCACCTGGTTGGCTTTGTAAGCATCTTTTTGTGCTGATAATGTATCATACAAAATATGCAGTTGTTTTAATTCGGCCCTGGCTGCATCCATTTTCCCGGTATGCACTGCACCCATCAACCTTGCAAAATGAATAATTCCTTTCTGCCAGGGGAATTTTTGCCATGGAAATTTTTCCGGATAGATCTGAAGATCTGAAGCAGCTGCCCAGTTTTTATTTTCCAGGAAGAAACGTGCAGGTATGGCAGCAAAAGGATAAGCTGCTTTAAAACTCTCTGCTGATACAGCTTTAATTGACCTGAGATAATCCATTTGTTTTTTGGCGTTGATATTATCTCCCCGCTGCAGGTAAGCATAAACCAGGTAATCCAGTCCATGCAATTCTTCATCCCAATGTCCGTTTATACCCGCAGTTTCGGCATAGCACCTGGCCGATGCAACTGAAGCCAGGTTGGATTGTATACATTCATCCCAAAGGCCAAGCATCGTAAAAGTATGTGAGGGCATATGCAATGCATGTGCAGAGGAGGGAGCAATGGATGCATATTTTCTTGCCACCGGCAGCGCCAGCTCAGCAAGTTCAGGATAATCGTAAGTATGAATGATATAATGAGCAATGCCTGGATGGTTGGGTTCACCGGGATATAAAGCATTGAGTATGGCTCCTGCTTTTTTTTGATTTGCAAAAGTTTTATCTGCCTGGTCTGCTGCAGCATCAAGGGATAAAGCATAAAATATGGCAGCTTCTTTATCTTTTGGAAATGCTGCATACAATTTTTCCATTCCCTTTTCAAAATTGCCGCACCGTGTTTTGTGATCCAGTTTGTTCCAGTCTTTATAGAAAGCCGAAATGGCGTCAATATACCCGGTTTCTTTTGTTGTTTTGTGTTTAATGGATCGGGCAATTTCAATGGCTTTGCTTCCTTTTTCAAGTTCCGGTTCCGATGGGGGAGACCATAAGGGATGGTAATTACACATAGCTACTCCCCAGTAAGCCATAGCACAACCGGGATCTGCATCAATCACTTTTGCAAAAACTTTTTCTGCTTCATCATATTCAAATGAATGAAGCAAAGCAATGGCCAGGTCAAAATCTTTTTTTACTTTTTCATTGCCCGAAAATTCAAAAGAAACGGTGCCAAATTGCATGCCTGCCGGACTGCAGGAAATGACAGCACCTCTTTTCAGATTTATTTCATTGATTGCTGTTTTTGATGGGCTTTCGTCTTTACCGGCGCAGGATACAAGTGCCATTGATGCTAAGATCAGCAAGGCAAATTGTGTTTTTAACAAAGCTGTTTTCATCTGTTGAAATTGAAGTTCAAAAAAATAAATACATCATTACCGGTGACAGGGCTGGTTTTCTCAAAGGCATGAGGGATGCCGGTAACCAATAGGGATACTAATCTAAGAATTATTTTTTATAATTTTTAATTTCATTACCCGCAGGAGCCAGGCAGGTATTAAAGGCTTAGCCCGGGTACAGGCTTTTAAGATGTTTGATTGAATTGTCAATCATTTTTCAGGATGTCAGTATCAATATCTTCCAGTTTCTGAATATAAATACAGCCTCCAACAATGTTGTGTTACCCGGATTTTTTGAGCTTTACTGCTTTTGCATTGGAAAGATGCAGCGTTATAGCATTTGGCGTCGGTGAAAGGCCAGCCAGCTGATGAAGCTGAATACAAGCATGGTCAAGCATGAAAATCTACGGAAGTTGTAATTATTTATTTCGGGTAAATACAAGATGCACGCCTGTACTCATTACCGGCATGGTGCCGACACCGATACCTTTTAAGGGAATTTGTATATATGGTTCTACACGGATATTGAGTTTTTTACCGATAGATTGCTGGTAACCTGCACTGAAATTGAGGTCGGTAGCCAGGTAGGCTTTTGTATTGCTGTAAGTGCTTTTTATTTGCTGGTCCTGGCCGCTTACAGTTGCCTGGTAATTATTTTTTTCTTTTGTCATGATATAAGTGGAGACACCTGCAGTTGTATAGAAACCATTTTTATTTTTACCGAAATTGTATTTTACTGTAAGTGGTATTTCAACAAGTGAGCAGCTTCCATCCAGGCTGTTCACTGTCATATTGGATGGCATGCTGCCGGCTTTGGGATTGAAATGTTTACCCTGGCTGTAATATTTTTTTTGCGAAAACTGAACGCCGGTTTCCACTGCTAACTGTTTGCTAACCTGTAATCCTGCAACCAGCCCCCCGTTCAGTCCCGGCCGTGTCATACCCTGGCCCTTTACCTGGCTCAACTCTGCTCCGCCCGTTAAGCCAAAATAAAAAGAAGGCTTGCGTTTCTTCTTATTATCCTTCTTTACAACATTGGCTATTATTTGTTTTTCTTCTTCCTTCTTTAGTTCAGGTTCTGTTTTTGGGATGTTTTTTTTATTTTCTATCTTGATTTCCTGCTTTGATTGTACAGGTAAATCGTTCATCTCTGTAAGCGGTTTGTCTTTTTTAATTCCATCATCAGTTTGAATGTCCGTATCAGGTGAAGTGGCAAGGCCGCCGGATATCTTAATACTCAGCCTGGCCCTGTATGCTGCAACTGTATTTCCGTTCGGATAAAAATTATCATCGGAAGTTGTTGCATTCAGCTTTTCCGGCTCAGCAGCATTGATGCCCGAAACAGTTTCATCCGGCACAGTTGTTTTTGTTTGCAAAACGGAATTTGTTGCTGTCGTAATATTTGTTTTATCAGACTGGGTATTATTAAACAGCAGCAAACCAATTGTTCCTCCTGTAATTAAAAAAGCCAGTAACAGCAGCAGCATTTTGCGTTTTGATTTTGGTTCGGCAGCTGCAGGAGTCCCTGCACCCACTACAGGAACCAGGTCATCCCAGTTACCGGGGGTGGTTTTCAGCGGGTAGTTATCGGCTGCCCTGCGGAATAAATCGTCCATATGGTTGTCTATATCCGACATGCTAATGTATCTTCATTTTTTTTGATCATGTTTTGTAATAATATCCTTGCACGTGATAAAGTTGATTTGGAGGTACCCACCGGAATTTTCAGCATATCTGCTATTTCCATATGGTTGTACCCGTCAATAACAAACAGGTTAAAAACCGACCGGTACTGTGGCGCCAGTTCCTTTATCATAACAATAAGTTCTTTATACAATATTTTCTGTTCTGCATCTTCATCCTTATCTCTTATATCCCACACATGGTCGGGTATACCGCCTATTTCAGGCGTCATCTTTCCCCTGCGTAATTCATCTATGGCCGTGTTTATCATAATCCTTTTCAGGTACGACATCAGTATCTTTTCGGTGTCTGCTTCGGGCCCCGGCTCAAAACGATCAATGGTTTTAAAGAACTTGATAAACCCGTCATTGGTTATATCTGCGGCTTTATCGTACCGGTATATGTACCGGAAAACTGTTTTAAGGGAGAAGCCATAATATCGTTCGTACAACAATTTCTGATATTTATGTTCCTTTCTTAAACAACCATTCAATATAAGGGTTAAACTTTCCAAAAAATATGCAGCTGTTTATTTTTTATAATTCCTGATAGCTATCCTGTATTATATGCAGTTAAGATATTAAAAAGAATTGGCAGGTTATCATTTTTAATATGAAAGCCCTTTTTAAAGTATATATACGCAGGGAGGATTGCAAGGGTTGCACATGATATGAGGAGATTTTTTGTTTTCCTTATATATTTATAAAATTGCTGGCTGGAGAAACGGTTCTTGATGACTAACCGGGGCGGAGGTTATGTTTAGTTACTTAATATTCACCCGGCAAAACAACAATTTTACAGATTTGTATTCCGTCTTTATCAGCATAATTCGCCTGAATTTCAATATTGTTATCCTTAAAATATTTTGCTTTGGTATTTTTTTTCAGCAGGTCAAGCAAAGCTTCTTTACCGATTTTAAGTAACTCTATGGTATCGACTGCTGATTTTTCAACCTGAATAGTATAGTTATATTGCAAGACATTCCCTTTAAGTGCATTAACATTATCAAACCTGGTCAGACTGTCAATAATAATGGGGGCGTGCTTATTTATTTCGTTTGCAGTTTTTACCAATTCATCGTTGATATTCAGTTTAGGCTCCTGCAAAAAAAACTTCAAGGTTTGGGTTATTAAGAATAGAGCTATGATCCCAATTAAAATCCGCAGCCCGATACTTTTCTTTTTTACGAGTTCGTACATCTTGCTTAAATATTTAGGTCTTTAAAAAATATTACCAGCATTTACAACGGCATCCTTCTTTTTATCAAACAGCAAATGAACGAATTCAATTACACGAATGCAAGCTAATGCAATTTATCATTCCAAAGACCATTGGATCTATAACAAATTAAGTGCTGCTAAATTTTTTTTCTTTGCCTTTGTACGCTCCACATGGCATCCAGTTTAACTGCTTCTTTCAGCAGTTTTACAATGGCTTTAATATTGATCTCTTCAACTGAATTAAATATCTTATAGAATATCTGTTTGTTGGTACCGTGCGTTAAATAATTATCAGCATCAGCTAACCTGTTGCCATACCAAAACCCGAGTAAGACGCCTTTTTTAATTCCGCCACGGGGTATGGCAGATGGCAAGATTATGCAGATACCTTTATTGCCATAAAAGAAGGGCACGTTATAAGAAATTTTTTCTTTTCCATTTGCAGGTAAATGTTCTTTGATTATTTCTCTCAGCACATCGGTTATTATCCGTTCATGCTCCGGTATGGTTTCGTAAAGCTGAAGGATGGATTTTATTTTCATGCCATCTTTTTTTTAACATAAAATTAATGTATGAAGGGCATACCTGTTTTTATTTGAGATATTCTTGCGTTAAAATCATTTTTCAGCAGTTATTATTGATAAACGGTATTATTAATTTATAAAGCATCCTGTTATAATTGATTTGCCTTTCTTTAATGATTAACTTTGCAATTCGCATTCACCTTTAAGTTATAATCAGTTTAAAACTTATTTGCGGTTGAATCTTATAACATAACTGTTACAATATTTACCGTGCAGTTAATCATTTTTTCCAAATCATTTACATGAGGTATATCGTATTTTTTCTTATTGGTATTTTTTCAGTTTTTAATTTAACAGCACAGGTGGAAGCTGAGCAGCAGGGTGAGTCTCCCATGCAGCCAAACCTCAGTATGAAATCAAACAGTATTTATGGAAAACTGATAGATAAGCAAACAGGCAAGGCCATTGAAGCTGCCTCGGTACAACTTTATCCGCTTGATAAAAAGAAAACGGCAGCCAACCTGTTAGACGGAATGCTGAGCAGGCCCAACGGTGAATTTAAATTTGAGAAGCTTCCGGATGCAAACAGTTTCCGGCTTGTGATCACTGCTTTGGGATATACCACGCAGGAACAGGTAATTACAATAACCGAAGCCGGCAAGGGGATTTTTGAAAGAGACCTTGGAAATATTGTAATGGAAACAAGCTTTAAACAACTGAGTAATGTTACCGTAAGTTCAGGCAAACCCGCACTGCAAATGGGTATCGACAGAAAAATATTTACGGTTGACAAAAGCCTGGTATCTGCTGGAGGTACAGCCATTGATGTGATGAAAAATATTCCGTCGGTATCGGTAGATATTGAAGGTAATGTAGAACTGCGTAACAGCACCCCACAGATATTTATTGACGGCAGGCCAACCATATTAACGCTTGACCAGATACCTGCCGATCATATTGATAAGATAGAACTGATCACCAACCCCTCTGCAAAATTTGATGCAGCCAGTTCGGGAGGGATCATTAATGTGGTATTGAAAAAGAACAAACGATTTGGTTTACACGGCATAGCTTCGGTGAGCGGCGGAACGCCGGAAGTTTTTGCGGCTAATCTTAATCTAAATCTCCGCCAGGGTAAGTTCAATTTTTTTGTAAGTGCAGGACATAACCAATCGGGTGGTAATGCAAAGGGTGAGACTTTGCGTAAGAATAAAGACAACGGTATAATCACCGATTATTTTAACCAGTATTCGAAAAACGGCAGGAATCGAAATTTTAATTCCATACGCTTTGGTACTGATTTTTTTATAAACAACCGCAATACTATAACCATCAGCCAGAGTATCAACAAGGGCATATTCGGTAACGATGAAACTCAAAACCAGGAATACCTGAACAGTGATAAAATACTGGAGCGTTATGGTATAAGAAGATCTGCAGGCGAATCAGGATTTAACCGAAACAGCACCAGGTTGAATTATAAATATAATTTTCCTAAAGAAGGAAAGGAGATCACAGCCGACATCAGTTATAATAATGGCAGCCGCGATAACAACTCGAATATTGTGAACCTGTTTTATAACCCGGACGGCAGCGAATACCAGCCCCAATCAACAGTGTGGAACAACGGAAGCAGTAATGAAAAGCAATGGACATTTCAAACAGATTACAGCAATCCTTTAACCGAACGTACAAAGATTGAAGCGGGGTTAAGAAGTTATCATAATAATTTCCTGAGTTATTATGATGCTTTTGCAAAGGATAACGGGCAGGATATTAAATTACCATTGAGCAATAATTATGCTTATAAGGAAATGATCAACGCTGCCTATTTTACTTATTCCTATAAGAAAGAGACTTTTTCGTACCAGCTTGGGTTAAGGGCAGAACATTCAAAATTTGATGGCGAACTTGTTGACAGTGCTTATAAATTCGGTTATGAATATCCTGCACAATTAAAAAATATATGGGATGCATTGTTCCCCAGCTTTTTTGTTACTAAAAGAATAACAGAAGATGACGAACTGCAGTTTAATTATACACGCAGGATACGCAGGCCACGATTCTGGCAACTGAATCCTTATATTGATATTAATGACCCATCAAATATCCGGCAGGGAAATCCCCAATTGCAGCCGGAGTATGTAAATTCGTTTGAATTTAATTACAGTAAAAATTATAAGGGCGGAAATTTCCTGGGTGTTTTATATTTCAGGTCTAACCCCAGGGATATCACCCAATACAGTGATACCATTACTGCAGCCCAATACCAGCAGCTGAACAATGCAGCGGTAGATCCCAATGCCATTCTCAATACCTATATCAATGCAAGCACTACTAACCGTTATGGAGCTGAATTTACCCTGCAGCATAAGATCGGCAAGAATTTTGAAATTACACCTACTGTCAACCTCCAGTACAGAACGGTAAATGCAAAAATCAATAACCTTGACCTGAGTAATAAAGGATTTAACTGGGAAGGCAAGCTCATCAGCAATTATAAGATTGAAACACAAAAAAAATCTTTGTTCAACAACATGAGTTTTCAGTTAATTGCTGATTACGAATCAGCTTCGGTTATACCACAGGGGAAAAGTAAGGCCGAATTTGATGTGGACTTTGCCATCCGTAAAGATTTTCTGAAGAATAAAAAAGCTTCGCTGACTTTTGCTGTGAGCGACCTGTTCAATACCCGCCGCTGGGGTACTATTTATGATACCGAACGTTTTTACCAGGATTCGTACCGGAGGTGGAGTGTGCGGAATTTCCGTATCTCTTTCAGCTATAAATTCGGTGATGCCAACTTCTCATTATCAAGAGGAGGAAGAAATGGTGGTAGCAATAATGACGATTAAAATTTTTGGATTACATTCTTTAAATAATACCCGTTTGCATCGACTACAGGAACAGTGCTGCTTTTTATTTTAAACGGCTTACTGTCTGGTAAAAATATTTTCTCCGTACCTGCATCCGTTAAAACATCAATTGGCAATGACATGGGCAGGTTTACAGCTTGAATTGTATATTGGTTAAAGCCTGTCTGCTTTACAGTAATTTGCAGGTCATCAGTTGTACGTAAATAAAAATCAAATAATGGTTTTAAGGTTTTGCCATAGGCCGTGCTGAATAATTTTTCAACATCATCCGTATTAACAAAATTACTGTAGGTGTACTCTGGCGCAGTAGCAAGTTTCCTGAGTGTTGGAAAAAACTTTTCATCACCTAAAACATAGCGGAGGGTATGCATAAAGAAAGCCCCCTTTGTGTAGATGTCGCCGGTATAAGCAACTGCTGTGTTTACTTCATCACCTTGTACAACCGGATTTACATTTCTGATACCCAGTCTTTTTTTAACCATCATGCTGTCATAACCCTTTTCACCAGCGGCTTCCCGGCAAAACAATGCTTCGGCATAGGTAGTAATTCCTTCCTGTATCCACATATGCGCCCAGTCTTTGTTGGTTACTTTATTGGCAAACCACTCGTGGGCAAATTCATGTAACAGGTTACCCTGGTAATCCCAGTTGCCAACTTTTCTCAAGTTAAGTTTTCCGGCCTTTTCTCCAAAGCTGATCATGGTCTGGTGTTCCATCCCGGAATTAGGCACCTGCGCAATGCCTATCTTTTCTTTTACCCAGGGATATTCCCCAAAATATTTTTCCAGTATCCGGGTATCCCGTTCACGTATGTCGAGTATCTTTTGGGCATAGCGCTTATCTTCTTCCAGTACGTAAAATTCCATGGGCACTTTATTGCCTTCAATGGTTGTGTAAGTTCGTTTAACAACTGTATATTTACCGATATTAAAAAGGATGCAGTAATTGCTGATGGTATAATTTGTTTTCCAGTGATATGTCTGTTTATCTTTTTTAGTCTTTACATTTTGCAGCAGCCCGGGTCCGGCAACGGTTAATCCTTTGGGTACCGTAATAAGCATATCAACACCTTCATTGGGTTCATCGCCGGGATGATCTTTACAGGGGAAATAAATTTTACCACCTTCAAACTGGCAGTTAATGGCTACCCAGGGATTTCCGGTACTGTCTGTCTTCCAGCTGAAACCGCCTTTCCATGGCGGATTTAGGGCCACCGGGGGTTTGCCGTTGTATTCAATTTTTATTTTTTGACGGCCGGCTTTAAAACCCGCCTTGTCAACTATATAAATAAGATCCTTATCACGGTAAAATGGTTTTGTTTTTTTATCGCTGCTGATTTTAGATATATTCAAAATATGAAAAAGGTCGAATAGAAGCGTGTCGGAAGCATCAGATAAATTGAATTCAATTTCAGTATAACCATTGATGGCTTGCCTGTTGATATCAACATCTAAGACAATTGTATAATGCCGTATATCCATGATTGCCTGCAGCGGGTTTAATTTACCTCCCGAACTCATATAACTTATATCCATGTCCTGGGCCGCTACGTGTTGGGGTGCAGTAATCAGTATTGCAGATAAGATGCAGGCAATTGTATATTTCATTATAAGTATTTTATGAGTATAAGATAATACAAAACGTTTGAAGAACCTTGTAAGTAAATCAACCAAGTTCTTTTAACAAAGCTTCCAAATCAAGTGCAAGTGTAAACATTTCCAATGAACCATCTTTCTTTTTGGGCCATTGGTCCTGAAGCCTGTCCCAATATAATTCAACACCGTTTTCATCGGGATCGTTTAAATACAAAGCTTCTGAAACGCCATGATCGGCTGCACCGGTAAGCGGGTAACCTGCATCCAGCAGGCGTTTGTAAATAAAAGCAAGATCTTTTCTTGTGGGGTAGAGGATTGCCGTATGAAATAAGCCTGCTGCATTAACTGGTGCAGGAGGCATGTTTTTACTGTGCCATGTATTTAACCCGATATGGTGATGATAACCTCCTGCAGAAATAAATGCTGCGCTGCTGCCATACATGGTAGTTAATTCAAAACCCAGCAGCCCGCAGTAAAATTTCAGTGAACGGTCAATATCTGCCACTTTTAAATGTATATGGCCAATCCTTGTTTGCACGGGAATGATATAATCTGTATTCATCTGCCTGCTTTATTGTTTATCCTGTTCATTTAAGAAATCCGAAATGTTTTTAATATCTGCTTCGGGATTATCGTGCAGTGTCATATGCCCAGCATTTTTTATGACTGTCATTTTTGCATTAGGTGTAAGCGACTGGTAATATTTAACAGTTGCTGGTCTTGCTGCATCATGCTCCCCCGTAATATAAAGGGTTGGTACTTTTATATTTTTAAGATCAGCCGTTCGGTCGAAGTTTTTTAATGTTCCGGTGGAAAAGAATTCATTGTTGCCCCACATATATTCATAAACATTGTTGCCTATCCCCGCCATAGCGCTGTCCAGGTCGGCCGAATGCGTATTTTTTGTCGTATAAAAACTTTTGGAATAAAATTCAACGGCTGAATAAAATTTAAAGGTATCCTCAATAATATTTTTTTTACTTTGATTGAGGACAGTTTGAATACTGTCGGGTAATGACGCAATCAACGTATCAGCATCTTTTACCCATCGCTCTGCACTTAAACAGGGGCTGGCTAAGATCATTGCTTTTATTCCTTCGGGATGTTTGAGATAAAAATCTGTACCCAGCATGGTTCCCCAGCTATGCCCGTACAGGTAAAATTCTTTTATATTGAGTGCTGTTAATAATTGCTTAACCTGTTCAACATAGTTATCAACGGTCATCAATGCAGTATCAGATATTCTGCCGGATCGGCCACAGCCCAATTGATCAAAAAATATAACGGGCCTGTCCTTGCTCAAAGCAGACAATTCATTTAAATAATAACTTGGGTACCCGGGGCCCCCATGCAATAGTAAAACCGGTGTCTTGTTTCCTTCTCCAATAACTTTATACCAGATCTTTCCTCCTGTAACATCAACAAATCCTTCAGAGGTATTAGGTTTATCAGTTGTTTTACATCCGGTAAATAAAAACAGGATTAAAACAATGCTGTAATACTTTATCATATTTTTCATTTTGCAGGAGTTTAGCTGAAAAAATTATTTCCATTTGATATTGCAGCCAATACTTGGCCGCTGCTCTTCAGGCACCGGTTTATCATTAAGCAGGCAATCCAGCGCAAGCCGGATATCATTGCCGGTAACCGGAATGCCATTACCCGGCCTGGAATCGTCTAATTGCCCGCGATAAACCAGTTGCTGTTGATCATTGTATATAAAAAAATCAGGTGTGCATGCTGCATCAAATGCCCTGGCCACTTCCTGCGTTTCATCAAAGCAATAAGGAAAAGGATATTTCATTTTCAATGCTGCAGCCTTCATTTTATCCGGTGCATCATCCGGGTGGGTGACCACATCGTTTGAACTGATGGCGACAAAACTTATTTTTTTGCTTTGGTAATCATTAGCAAGTCTTACCAACTCGTCATTCACATGCAATACAAAAGGGCAGTGGTTACAGATAAACATAATAACAGTAGCTGTTTCGCCTTTTATTTCTTTCAGTGAAAACATATTGCCCGTTACAGAATCCGGAAGTATAAAATCAGGAGCTTTTGTTCCCAAGGTCTTCATTGTGGAAAGCGTTCTTGCCATGCTTTAAAGTTAACTGGTTTTTGCGATCAAGTCATTTCAATTAATAATTACTTTGGTTAAAAGGCCTAAATATTTTTCATCAAACCAGGCACCCAGGCCAGGCTCATCAGGCACTGTTACAATTCCTTTTTCATCGTAAGTAATTCCGCCGCTTACCGGGTCTTCCGTAAACATCAGCGGCGTATCAAAATCATAGTAAAGAACATAGTCGCTTATTAGGGCAAGATGAGCCGAAGCTGTAAAGCCTAACCTGGATTCTAAAAACCCGCCGATCTGCATTTTTATTCCTGCCTTTTCTGCAAGCTCAATTATTTTTTTTGCTTTGAAAATACCTGATGATTTTCCCAGCTTAACATTAAAATGTGTGCAGGCCGAAAGATCAATCAACCGTTTTGCATCATGATGGTCGCAGCAGGACTCATCAGCCATAACCGGAATATTCGATTGCATTTTCACTTTACTCATCTCCATATAATTCCATCGTGGGATTGGTTCTTCGCAGAATTGAATATTACAGGGTTCCAAAGCATTAAGTGTTTCTATTGCTTCTGTTGTATTCCATCCCTGGTTGGCATCAATTCTTATGGGAATGCTTTGCCCCACTGCTTCCCTGATCCGCAAGATACGTTCCACATCTTTTTCTTTTGATTCGCCCAGTTTTACTTTAATAACCTGGAAACCGTTTGCCATTATTTTTTTTGCATCTGCAGCCATCTTATCGGCATCGCCAATGCTTACGGTATAATCGGTCATAATGACTTTATTTTTTTTACCCGAAAGAAATGCATACAAAGGAAGCCCCGCATGTTGTGCAGCAATATCATATAAGGCAATATCAAATGCGCTCTTGATACTGGTATTGGCATAAATAACTTTATCCATCAGTAAAGTGCAGGCTTCAATCTGTAAAGGATCTTTTTCATGAAGAGTTTTTGCCAGGTACTGGCCTACTATAAAACAGGTCTCCATGTTCTCGCCGTTTATAGGCATGTAGGGGCAGCATTCGCCAAAACCGGTAATACCTGCATCTGTGCGTATAACAACAATAATGTTTTCTGCATGGTCGCAGGGGCCCAAGGAGGTAACAAAAGGTTCTTTAAGTTTTACAGGAGATTTATAAATTGCTGTTTGTATGATCTTCATTGCTAAATAAGATGTGAGTTTTTTTTGGCCAAAGATAAATTGTTTTTCAAAGCTGTTTCATCTTTATTATTAAACGTATTTGCAGGCATCATTGCTGCAAAGAGATATTATTGTAACTTACTCTGAACATTTTATTTAGATCCGATGAAAAAAAGCATTTTATTACTGTTGCTGGTTGTGTTTGTTGTTTCTTTAGAGTCAGCACGGTCACAAACTTCTACCGAATACAATAACCAGGGACTGACAAAATTTAAGACAAGGGATTATGCCGGCGCTTTAAAGGACTTTGATAAAGCCATTGAGTTGGATGCAAAAAATGAAAAGGCATTACATAACCGCGGCCTGGTAAAGTATTCGCTTAAAGACTATGAAGGTTCCATAAAAGATCATAGCAAAGCCATTGAATTAAATCCTGCCTACAGCAATGCTTATAATGACAGGGGAATAGTTTATTACCGGTTGAATAATTACAATGCAGCCTTACAGGATTATAATAAAGCGATAGAAATTGATCCTGCTTATTACACAGCCTATAAAAACCGGGCGGTTGTACAATACGCAGCAAAAGATTATGCAGCTGCGGATAATGATTACGCAAAATGTATTGAGCTGAAACCAACGGATGCCGACGGTTATTTAGGCCGTGGCTCAATAAAGAACATACAGCAGGATTATGCAGCTGCCATTAAATTTTATGATAAAGCTATTGAGTATGAACCCGGCCAGGTTATTGCCGTACTTAACCGGGGAAATGCAAAATTTATATTGAAGGATGTGAACGGAGCACTGGCTGATTTTTTAAAAGTTACCGCATTACAACCCAATAATGCCAATGTGTATTTTAACCTGGGCGTCATTTACAGCGGGCAGCAAAAAAGTACGGATGCCATTGCTGCATTTAAAAAATACAATAGCTTTTTACCCGGTGAGTGGAACGGATACAAAGGCACTGCCGATGTGTATTACCTGCAACTTGCAAAGTACGACAGCAGCGAATATTTTTATAACAAGGCCTGGCTGATCAATAAAAATGAAAAAGACATTATTGAAAGACTTGGTTACAGCCTGCTGAATCAGCGAAAAATAACCGAAGCGATTGCCATGTTTAAGAACCAGGTAGCTTACCTGCCAAATGATCCCTGGGGTTATTATAATTTAGGTGCTGCCTATAGTATAGGGAAACAACCTGCTGAAGCCATTAAAAATCTTGATATTGCTTTAGATAAACGCATGGTGGAACTGCCTTACTGGGAGACCGATAAGAACCTGAACAATGTGCGTATGCTGGGAGATTTTAAAAATATGGTTAAGAAATATTTTAATAAAGATATACTGGCAAAATACCCGGCCTTGTTTGGCTTTTAACCTGTTTTGTTTTTTATAGCAGCAATAATTTTTTCTGCATGCTCTCTTGAGTTTTCAATAAATAAACGATGTGTATTCATGCCGCCACAGATAACACCGGCCAGGTAAATGCCCTGTACATTTGTTTCATAAGTTTCTTCGTTGTAAGCCGGTTTGCGTACTTCATCAGCGGATAATTCAATACCCATCCTCTGCAAAAAATCAAGGTTGGGCTGATAACCGGTCATGGCAAGTACCCAGTCATTTTCCACGGTGATTAATCCATCAGGAGTTTGAATGTCAACTTCATGTTGCCTGATGGCAACAACGGTAGAATTAAAATAAGCCTTGATGGAACCTTCTTTGATCCTGTTATCCACATCAGGCTTTGCCCAGTATTTTACCCGGTCGCTCACGGAACCATTTCTTATAACCATGCTAACATCAGCACCCTTGCGCCATGTTTCCAATGCAGCATCAACAGCCGAATTAGCAGCACCCACTACCAATACTTTTTGAAATGCATAAAAATGCGGGTCATCATAATAATGTTTCACTTTATCCAGTTCTTCGCCGGGCACATTCAGTAAATAGGGGATATCATAAAAACCGGTGCAGGCAATTATATTGGCAGCATGGTAGTTTTGTTTTGCAGTGATGACTTTAAAACCTGCTCCTGTTTTCTGCACTTCCATTACTTCTTCAAACAGCCTTATATGCAGGCCTGCAGCAATGGCAACCCTGCGGTAATATTCCATGCCTTCGTTCCTGTTTGGCTTGGGGTTGTTGCAAACGAAAGGAATGCCACCAATTTCAAGCCTTTCGCTGGTGCTGAAGAAGGTCATATTAACCGGGTAATTGTATAATGAATTTACCAGCGTGCCTTTTTCAATGATAAGATAATTCAACCCCGCCTTTTTAGCTTCCAGTCCGCAGGCAAGGCCGATGGGGCCGCCGCCGATGATGATGATGTCGTAAACCGGTTCACTCATGTGGTGAAGGTATTTTATAATTTTTGTTTTTTGAGTCTTTAAACCGGGCCTGGAAAAGTTACAGTCTGAGATATGTATTTTTTCAGCGCAGGCTGCATCTCAGGTTATACCCTTACCGTTAGTATTAAAAGGCTTTTTGTAATAAACGTTCTTTGATCTTATTTGCAATACCAGTTGCAATTGTTTCACAAAATAACTCATTACCTTTTTTGGAAAGGTGAGATGAGTTTGCGTACAAATCAGGGCATTTATTATAATCGGCACACACTTTATCAAAATCAATAAGGACGATGCTGTCTTTTAAGTTTTCACTGGCCAGGGCCTGTTCAAATATTTTCCTGTACGCTTTAATATTATCTGTTTCGCCGTGGTTATTAAAGTATGCACTGATAATATTCCTGTATTTACTGAAAAAATTCAAATCATTTGTTGATTCAATTATTCCAAATTCGGGCAATGAAATAACAACCGGGGTAATATTATAATGCAGCAAGGTCTTAACTATTTGTATGGTATGATATGCATAAAATTTACCCCCGAGCTGTGAGACCGCATCGTTTACACCACCGATTACGATACAATATCCTGGCCTGGTTTCAATAACATATTTTGATGAATTCAGTTTGTCTTTTTCTTTAAATAAGTTTTGATAAATTACTTTACTTGCAGCACCCGGCTGCCCGGCTGATATGATCCTGCTGTTAAAACCTTTTTTCAACATGGCATTGCGAAGCACCGTATCCATTTTTCCCTCAGCCACCCAACTGGCGCCAAGTATTCCGATTGTTAAGCTGCTGTCCGTATCAGCCGCAACAGAATAAAAAGGTAAAATTTTTGAATAAGAAAACCGGTCGATAAGGTAAAGTGAAAATGTAACAACAGCAATTGCTGTTATGCTGATTACAATAATGTTCTTTTTCCTGTTTTTTTTATTGCGCATTGATCAGAAATTATTTGATCATGTTAACTCAAATAAAAAACCTCTTCAGTTCATGAAGAGGTTTTGCCTTGTGCCCAGAACAGGAATCGAACCTGCACATCCTTGCGAACGGCAGATTTTGAGTCTGCTGCGTCTACCAATTCCGCCATCTGGGCTTCTTGTGGTTAGATGGGTTTAAAACCGTAGTGATTTAAGGTTAGGGTATAACCAATAAAATTCTCAAACGATCTAAACGTTTCTAACGAACGGGCTGCAATATTACATTATCCGTCCAATCTGTCCAAAATACGCTGCAGGTATTTTTTCTTGTAATAGTATTCCTTTAGTTTTAATAAGTCAGCAGTGCTGGCTGTGTTATCATCATAGTTTTCCATAATAGGTTGAACCTGGGCGTAAAGCTCCGCCTCCATGTCGTTTATTTGTTTTGCAGAGTCATCGGATAATTCTTCGTTCAGTTCCATCATTTCCATTAAGAATAGTGCCGGCAACTGGTACTTTTCTTCTTCTTCCAAAAGCTCTTTTAACTGCAGTACATATTTGATGGTTTCCGTTTCGTTCTTAAGCACTTTTAATGCCTTATTCAGTTGGGCCGATATTTCCAGCGCCTTGTCCTGTTCGTGTTCTGTAGCCTGTGTAAAAAAATCAGGATGGTATTTCTTTTGTAACTCAAAATACTTAAGCGCAAGTTTGCTCTTGTCGATATTAAATGATACGGGCAGTTCAAACAGTTCAAAATAATTCATGCTGCAAATGTATAGTCTTGTATATAAAATCTAAAATGTAAATTGCCTGCAAAATTAACGATCAATGCTTACAATTGGATTAATAAGGGAAGGGAAAACGCCGCAGGATAACCGGGTGGCACTTACACCGGCACATTGTAAATGGCTGAACAGGAAATTTGATGACCTGGAAGTGGTTGTACAGCATTCCTCAACCCGTTGCTATACTGATGCAGAATATATAAGGGCCGGGGTTGAAGTTAAGGAAGACATCAGCGATTGCGATCTTTTACTGGGTATTAAAGAAGTACCCGTTGATATGTTGCTGGAAGGTAAGTCTTATATGTTCTTTTCTCATACAAAAAAACTGCAGCCTGCCAATCAAAAGCTTTTCAGGGCCATAATAGAAAAAAAAATAACCCTGATCGATTACGAATGCCTGGAACATGATGATGGAACAAGGATCATTGGCTTTGGTTTTTTTGCCGGCATTGTGGGCGCTCATAATGGCATGATGGCATACGGAAACCGAATAGGCGAATTTAAACTGGCGAGGGTAGGCTCGGTTAACAGTTTTCAAAAACTGATACATACCTATTTTGGGTTAAGGCTTCCCAATATTAAAATTGCTGTAACCGGAACGGGCCGTGTGGCGCATGGTGTGCTGGAGATCATGAATCTGCTGGGCATACATGAAGTGGAGACAGATGAATTCCTGGAAACGGAGTTTGCCTACCCGGTTTATGTTCATTTAAAAGGCGCCAATCTTTATGCCCATAAAGAAACCGGGAAATATAACCGGAATGATTTTCATGCGAATCCACAAAATTATGTTTGCAGGTTTACCGATTATATTTCACAGACAGATATCCTGGTAAACGGCATTTACTGGGAAAAAAATATTCCACGTTTATTTGAATTGGAGGATATCAGCAAAGAAAATTTCCGGATAAAGACCATTGCGGATATCACTGATGATAAAAACGGATCGGTGCCCTGTAACCTTGGCGACTCTACCATTGATGCGCCGGTATATGGCGTTGATAAAATAAGTTTTGAAAAAACGGATCCTTATTTACCAGGTTCTGTTGATGTGATGGCAGTTGGAAATCTGCCCAATGAACTGGCAAGAGATGCCAGTCGTTATTTTGGAGAGCAGCTGATCAAATATGTGCTGGATGATATCCGCCTTGGCGGAAGCAAACTGATACAGCATGCTACCATGGTTGATGGCGGAAAGATAAATGAACCTTATTTGTATATGCAGGAATACGCCGGATTATAGGTAGAGATAATAATCTTTTAATGCTGCTGTAAATTTATCAGTATAATTTCCTTCTTCATTTTTGATAATGATCTCCGACTTTACCGCCAGGCTTTTTGTTTTGCTGAAAAATAATATACCCCTGAAAAAATCATGTGTTGGCGTTTGCTTTATTAATACCTGTTGTATAAGATAAAGGTCATTTCCGGCGGCCTGCTCAATAAAATAGTTAACCCTGTGAAAGGGCAGTAATACTGCGAAAATCCCGGCAGAGGTGAGTTGTTCTTTTACAATTTTTGATAGCCCTGTTAAACTAAGTGATGTATTGTGCTTTGCATTATTCTTAAGCATATCCTGCGACTTAAGATCATCTTCAAAAAACGGCGGATTGGAAATGATGCAATCATATTTTTTTTGTACCCCAAATGCTAAAATATCAGCATAAATAATGTTCAATCTCTCAGCCCAGGCTGATGCTGCAAAATTTTGCTCAGCCTGTTCTGCTGCAGCTTTATCAATTTCAACTGCATCAATATTGCAATCAGGATTTTTTTGAGCATACATGAGTGATACTAATCCTGTTCCAGTGCCAATATCCAGGCAGTTGCCGGCCGTTGGATAATTTTTAGCAACGACTGCTCCAAACAGGCATGCATCTGTACAAACCTTCATAGCACATTTATCCTGCTGAACAGTGAATTGTTTAAACTGGAAATAATTGTTTGCCACAGATTACACAGATTTACACAGAAAATAAATGTTACGGTAACAAAATAAACATATGAGGATTCTGATTTTTTTCATTGGAATTTATTCTGACAAAAAGTTACCATTCAGCCCTGGCCGAAGGGCCAATACTCAATTCTGTAAAATCCTTTGCTAAAAATTTATAATAACCGGTGATGGCGATCATGGCTGCATTATCAGTACAATATTCAAATGCAGGAATAAAAGTATTCCAGTTTTCTTTTTCTCCCGTTGCCGTGAAAGCTTTTCTTAAGCCGCTGTTTGCACTAACACCACCGGCAAGACAAATATCTGTTATACCGGTTTGCGCTGCAGCTTTTTTTAGTTTATTTACTAAGATGCTTACGATCCGGTCCTGCACGGAAGCACAGATATCATCCATGTTTTCTTCAATAAATTTCAGGCGTGCTTGTTCGTCTGCTAAAAACTCTTCCTTAAATAAATTACTGGTACCTGCATTTTTTAAGAAATACAATATGGAAGTTTTCAGCCCCGAAAAACTAAAATTCAATCCAGGTATCTGGGGTTCCGGAAATTTAAAACGTTTTGCATTTCCTGCTGCAGCATGTTTATCAATTAATGGTCCGCCAGGATAGGGAAGCCCAAGCATTTTAGCCGTTTTATCAAAGGCTTCGCCAGCCGCATCATCAATGGTTTCACCAATTACTTTTAATTGAGTGGGAGAATCGCACCGCACAATTTGTGTATGCCCGCCACTGACAGTCAAACATAAAAAAGGGAAAGAAGGTTTTTTATCAGGTATCAGGTTGGCCAGTACATGTGCCTGCATATGGTGTACTGCAATCAATGGTTTATCTAAGGCCAGCGAAAGTGATTTTGCAAATTGCGTACCTACCAGCAAAGAACCAATCAGACCGGGAGCCTGTGTGAAAGCAATGGCATCAACAGTTGATAACTGGCAGTCTGCAGTTTTTAATGCCGCATCCACAACCGGTACAATATGCTGCATATGGGCCCTGCTGGCAAGTTCGGGTACTACACCGCCAAACTGTTCATGTACTGTTTGACTGGCAATATGGTTAGACAGAATTTTTCCATCAACACAAACAGCAGCGGAAGTTTCATCGCAGGAAGACTCTATGGCAAGGATAGTAGTTATGAGTTATGAATTATAATTATAAAAATAAACTGAGCACAAAATTAATTGATAATTCACAACTCCTGGTTCATATTATTTAGACCGGATTGCTGCTACAGGATCCATCTTTGCAGCCTGTGATGCCGGAATGATTCCGGCAAGTATGCCTACTGCCAAACAAATGATTATCGTCGTTATCAGCATCGGGATCGAAATATAGACAGGAAAGTTTAAGGGCCCCGAAAGAATAAGGGTGAGTATATACACAAAGAATAATCCGAAAGCACCCCCCATAATGCATAGCACAGTGGCTTCCATTAAAAATTCAAAGAGGATACTGCCTTTTTTTGCACCAATGGCTTTTTTTAATCCTATTACACTGGTTCTTTCTCTTACCGTTACAAACATAATATTGGCAATGCCAAACATCCCTACAATCAAACTGATACCGCCTATTATGGCGCCAACAACATTTACCGTGGCAAAAAAACCGGTAATGGCTTTACTGAATGCTTCCACACTGTTTAGCGAAAAATTGTCCTCCTGTGTAGGACTTAATCTTCTTATCTGGCGCATGATACCTTTCAACTCATCGCTCAATGCAGCTGTGGTTACACTTTCTTTTCCTTTGGCAATTAATATAGGGTTACTGTTCCTTTCATCAAAAAGCTGTTTGCAGAATTTATAAGGCAGCATGATACAGTTATCATAATCCCAGCCAATCATATTCTTTCCTTCTTTTTTTATAACACCAACAATAGTTGCTTTTTTACCTTTTATTTCAATATGTTTCCCCAAAGCCCTTTCTGTACTGCCAAACAGAACTTCAGCATTGGTAAAACCAATCAGGCAGACATTGGTGCCGTTATTAAATTCACTGGCAGAAAAAAAACGTCCCTGGTCAAAACTCAGTGGTTGTATGGTCATTTGTGCTTCAATGATGCCATATACACTTACACTTTGAAGCAGATCATCTTTATAGGAAATACTACTTCCGGTTTGCATTAAAAAAGAAATATCATCAAGCAATACAGCCCGTTTCCTGACCATTTCCGCTTCTTCGTACTTAGCTGATGGCCGGGCCCTGTATTTCCAGATGGGTTGATCAGGTCCTCCACTGTATTCCCATTTATCAATATAAATGGTATTGCTGCCAAGACTGTTAACCTCATTTTGAATATTCCGTTCCAGGCTGTTTACTGTGGCAAGTACACCAATAATACAGAATATACCAAAGGCAACACCGGTAAGACTGAGTGCTGTACGCAGTTTGTTAACCTTCAATTCCTGAAAAGTGAGCCGCAGCGAATTGCGGATAATATTAAGCGATTTACGCATGAATCAAAATTACGGGATGCAAATTGATTTATGTGGTAAAAATGTATGAGTGGCCCCCTCTAAGTCCCCCGAAGGGGGAGAACTATCGAAGTGGAAAGCTATATTGAAAATAAAAAAGGATTGAATTAATAAACTGCCAATTTCGAGTTCCCTCTCATTTTGGAGAGGGGTTGGGGGTGAGGTTTTTATTCATCCGTTTTCAAACCTTACCTTTGCGCCTCAAAATAATCAATTAGTGTAATCGGGTTAATCAGTGAACATGAAATATATAAATGAAATAAACAGGCGTAAAACATTTGCTATCATCTCTCACCCCGATGCCGGTAAAACAACCTTAACTGAAAAATTTCTGTTGTTTGGCGGTGCTATTCAAACTGCCGGAGCGGTAAAAAGCAATAAAATAAAGAAACATGCTACCAGCGATTTTATGGAAATAGAGCGTCAGCGTGGTATCAGTGTGGCAACCAGTGTGATGACATTTGAATATGACGGGCACCTCATTAATTTATTAGATACACCGGGTCACAAGGATTTTGCAGAAGATACTTTCAGAACTTTAACAGCGGTTGACAGTGTAGTTTTGGTAATTGACAGTGTGAACGGGGTGGAGGCGCAAACAAGACGATTGATGGAAGTTATTGCCATGCGTAATACGCCGGTGATTGTTTTTATCAATAAAATGGACAGGGATGGTAAGAACCGTTTTGACCTGCTGGAAGAAATTGAAAATGAACTGAAGATCCAGTTGCATCCTATGACGGTCCCCATCAACAGCGGTAAAGATTTTAAAGGAGTTTATGATATGCATGAAAAAAGCCTGGTATTATTTACTGCAGGCACCAGGGCAAATGATGAAGATGTAGTGGAGATAAAAGATCTGAACGATGATATTTTGAATAAAAAAATAGGAGAGAAGGATGCTGATATTTTAAGAGAAGATGTAGAACTGATTGATGGGGTTTATGGTGCATTAAACTCAGATGATTACCTGAGTGGAAAAACGGCACCTGTCTTTTTTGGAAGTGCCGTTAATAATTTTGGGGTTAAGGAAATGCTGGATACATTTATCCGTATTGCACCAACCCCCAGGCCAAGGCATACAACAACCAGGGATATTAAGCCGGAAGAGGATAAGTTCAGCGGATTTATTTTTAAGATACATGCCAACCTTGATCCCAAACACCGTGACCGGATCGCATTTTTAAGGGTTTGCAGCGGCAGGTTTGAGCGTAACACTTATTATCATCATGTTCGTATGGACAAGGATCTCCGCTTCAGCAACCCCTATAGTTTTTTGGCCCGCCAAAAAGAAGTGATTGATGATGCTTATCCCGGAGATGTGGTGGGCTTATTTGATACCGGCAATTTTAAAATTGGTGATACACTTACCGAAGGAGAAGATTTTTTCTTTACCGGCATCCCCAGTTTTTCGCCGGAGATATTTAAAGAAGTATTGAACAAGGATCCGATGAAAACAAAGCAGCTGGAAAAGGGGTTGTTGCAGCTTACCGATGAAGGTGTTGCCCAGTTGTTCACCCAGTTTGGCGGCAATAAAAAAATCATCGGTTGTGTGGGTGAACTGCAGTTTGAAGTGATACAGTATCGCCTCCTGCAGGAATACGGTGCATCGGTGCAGATGAATAACCTGCCCTTTTTTAAAGCCTGCTGGCTTACCAGTAAAGACCCAAAGAAGTTAGATGATTTTATAAAATACAAGCAGGCAAATATTGCTGAAGATAAGGACGGGCACCTGGTTTACCTGGCGCAAAGTGAATGGTTCTTAAATACCGAGATACAGAATAACCCGGATATTGAATTTCATTTTACAAGTGAGATACATAAGTAGTTAAGAATTTCTGAATGTCATTCACGCAATTTAAAAGAGACCACACCATTACTGGTTTTACTGCTGCTTACATTCAGCTCGTATCTTTTGTTTCCATCGTAAATAACCATCAATGCAGTATTGGGAGGAATACTGCCGAGGTTTTCGGCATACATGACCAGCTCGTTACGGCTCCGGCTCTTATCAATTTTTACAAAGAAGATCACCGGCTTATCAGTAAGCAGATGATGTGTAGTTAATGTCACATCATTATAAATAAGTGTAACACTGTCGCCATCAATAATCCCGTTGTCGTATAGTGTTACAGAAACAGAATCATTTGTAACCGTTATTTCTTTTATCAATTCATTTTTTCTTTCCTCCAGTTCAATTTCAGGGAAGCTGATTAATTGTTTTGATAACTGCATTGCTTTTGCGGAATCATAATTGATCAGCCTTGATAGTTTTACCATTTCAGAAACTGAATCCCTGGCCACCGGATTTTGCCTTAATGTTTCCTTGTTTTTCTCCTTTTTCACTTTTGCTTTTACAAATTCAGGTTTTTTGGGTTCTGGCAATTTTACTTCGGGTTTTTCATTGCACAGCGCAGCTATTTCATCTTTGTTAAGTGCCCGGTTGTAGATTCTTATTTCATCCAGGTCGCCGTTAAGCCAGTAAGGGTATTGAGCGTTGTTCAGATGACCAATAAAGAGGTCGTAAGAATTGGTAAACGTATATGTGGCGGCTGTTGATGCCTGCAAGATACAATTCACGTAGAGTTTTGAAGTTTTTCCATCAAAAGTGAGTACAACATTATACCATTGATTTAATTTAATTACCGGGTTTGTGGCAATAGATATAAACCCATCAAAAAATCTTTCTTTTGTTGTGGTTGGGTTATCGCAACCTGTATATACATCTGAAAACCTTAATGAGTAATTCCCTTTTAAATAATCTGCATCTCCTTTCATGATCATCATGTTGTTATAACATTTTCCCGTATAAAAACCTGTTGGCTTTACCCATAAAGAAATTGACAACCTGGCTGACATATTCAGACTGCGGCTATTCGGAACTTTCATATAAGCATTCCTGCCATTAAAATGATAGGCACTTTTAGGATTACCAAACCTGTCGGCAGTTAAAGCGGCATTATTAAAAACGGGATTGTTATTATTTCCACTTGCATCATTGGCATTGCCGGAAAAAGGATAATAGGCCATTAATCCCTGCTTCAGATTTATCTGTCCGAAACTTATACTGCTGACTAACAGAAAGGGTAGAAATATTTTTTTCATGAAGGTTATTGCTGCACAATATAGAATTTATTCCCGCAATTTAAAAGATACCACACCATTGCTGGTCTTACTGCTGCTTACATTCAGTTCATATCTTTTATCTCCATCGTAAATAACCATCAATGCAGTATTGGGAGGAATACTGCCGAGGTTTTCGGCATACATAACCAGTTCATTCCGGCTATTACCCGGATTGATCTTTATTATATAAGTAAGCGGCTTATCGGTAAGTAACTGATGAGTGGTTATTATCTTATCATTATAGATGAGGGTAATACTGTCACCATCTATCTGGCCATTATCATACAGGGTAACCGAAATGGAATCATGGTCAACAGTAATTTCATTTATCAGTTCATTGTTTCTTTTTTCAAGGGGGATTTCTATCAACGGTTCCGCTTTTGGCTGATCTGTTTTTTTATTTACAGTTGAATCTTTACAAAGTTCAGCAACCTCTTCAGGCCTTAACGCCCTGTTGTATATCCTGATCTCATCCAGGTCGCCGTTTAACCAGTACGGGAACAGATCATCATCAGATTTTCCAAAGAACAGGTCTTCCTTGTTGGTAAAAGTTTCCGGGAAGGGTACCGCATATTTTAACTGGCAATCAACATACAATTTTGCAGTAGTACCGTCATTTGTATACGTAACATGGTACCATTGATCTTTGTTTATAAAATCCTTATACGGCGTTAAAACTGTTCCTGTGCCTCTGAAATTCTGATGCAGTGTATCACAAATAGTTCCGCTGCAGCCGGTGCCCTGGGAGTACAGCGCATCATCAAAGCGGATGGCATAATTGCCGGGATTATAATTTCCGCCCCCTTTGCTTATCAGTTGGCTGGCATGACAGATACCATAGTAAAAACCGGTTGGCCTTACCCAAACTGACAGCGTGATCTGGTTGCCGAAATTCAAAGAGGGTTTGTTGGGGATACGGATGTATTGATATATTCCGTTGAAATGATAAGCGCTGTTTTTGTTTCCAAACCTGTCTGCAGTTATAGTCGCATTATTGATTACAGGATGATTGTTATTGCCACTAACATCATTGGCATTGCCATCAAAAGGGTAATAAGCCTGTAAACCTTTGTTGAGATTTACCTGGGCATAACAACATTGCGTTAATACGAGAAAGCAGCACAATAATCTTTTCATACTTAATAATAACAGTAGTTCAAAGTGTTAAAATTAAGCATCTTCCCGTATTATATCTTTTTATTAAGAGAATCAATTGGCTAAATTACCTGATCAACAGAAAATTACCTTTATGTTCTTCAGTACCGCAGTCTGTTGTTGCTTTTATTACATAAACATAAGAGCCGGCCAATGCCCGTTTACCTTTATAAGTTCCATCCCAGCATTTACCCGGGTTTGCGGTTGCGAATACCTGTTCGCCATAGCGGTTAAAAATATAAAATTGCAGTTGCAGAATTTGTCCCCAGTTTTTTAAGCCATAACAATCGTTTAGCCCATCACCATTCGGCGTAAATGAATTTGGCATAAACTTACCAATGTTTGCTCCGGAATTTACAATAACTGTAACAGAGTCGGTGTTGGTACAACCGGAGGCATCAGCCACCAGTACTATATACTTTTGTGTTGCGGCGGGGCTGGCAACCGGGTTAGAAATCGTTGTACTGCTTAACCCTGTAGATGGCGACCAGGTATATTGATTGCCGCCCGTTGCGTTAAGTGTTGCAGAATGAATAGTACAATCAATATCATTCGATTTCCCTGCACTTACAACCGGGGCTGGTAAAACCGTAACCTGTGTGGTGAATGTGCTGTCATAACCACAGGAATTATCAGTAACTACCAGGGTATAGAGCGTTGTTTGTGGAGGATTTGCAACAGGATTAATGATGGTATTGTTGCTGAGATAAGCAGCTGGGCTCCACAAATAACTAACCCTGGTCCCGTTATTTCCATCCAATTGTACAGATTTTTGCTGACACATCATTTTTGATGGTGGAGCATTAAACGAAGTTGGAGAGCTTACATAAATATTTATCAAGTCTGTGCCTTCACATCCATTTACATCTGTACCTGTCACTGTATAAGTCTGATTTGTTATACCGGAAAAAACAGGATTGGCAATTGCAGGATTACTTAAGCCTCCAGGCGGGGTCCATGCATATGTTTGGGCACCAATTGCTGACAAGGTTATCGTTTGATTTAAACAAATTGTGGTATCAGCTAACGTGCTCACAACTGGTAAGGGATTTACAGTAATATCAATACTGTCGGTTGCAGAACAACCTGCTGCAGAAGTTGCCGTAACATATAATCTATGCGAAACAGTATCAATAAAAGCAGGATTAGCAATTGCAGGGTTACTTACATATATAGCAGGACTCCATTGGAAAACAGTCGCATTTGAAGTAGTACTTAAAACCAATGGAGAAAATTTACAAATGGCTGTATCGGTTAAGGTTTGTACAATGGGTAAGCTATTGATAAATAAAGTAACTGAATCTACAGCCGAACACCCCCCATCTGCACTGGTTATTGTTAAATAAAAAGTGGTGGTAGCGTTAATTGTAGCAGTGGGATTTTGAATGTTAGGATTATTCAGATAAACTGCAGGCGACCAGGAATAAGTACCGTTCCCGTTGCCCTGCAATACATGAGAAGTCGGGGCATTAGAGCAAAAAGAGGTATCATTGCCTGCATTTGCAACAAGGCCCGGATCTGGGGTAAAAGTGCAATTGGGATTTGTATTATTTATTGTTGCCCCTCCATTTATTGTTCCATTATAAGTTGTGTTACCCTGTTTGTTAACCAAGTTATCAAAAGTATAATATCCCAGTAAACCTGTTTGAGTTGCAGGGTTTGGTAAGGAAACATCCATATAAGTTTGCAACTCTGCCTGCGTTCTGGCTATATTCCATATCCGTACTTCATTAATATATCCAAAAAAATTTGTTCCAACCGGATTATTAACTGCATAATCTCCGATTGTAGTCATCCAATTATTAAGTATCAGATTTCCTGTAGCAGCAATCTGGCTGATTATGATTCCATTTCTGTAAAGTTTGAGAATAGTGCCATCATAAACCAATGCCACATGATAAGTTTTATTTAATGATAAATTGAAACAGGGAGAAGGCGATGGCGTTAAATAGTGTCCGGTAGTGGTTGTAATACCCGCTAAATCCATCCTGAGTACATAATTAGCATCAGTTGTATTTGCATGTTTAGAAACAATATCTTCCCATTTATTTGTGCCTGCTAATGGGAATGCAGTACAATTAAAATTTGCTTCAACTGTGACTTGATTACCACTTACATCAAGATCGCCAACTGTTACACTTTGACCGATTGCTTGAGTTCTTAGCCAATTGTTGCAACTCAATGTAAGCATAAGATTATCTAAAGCATTCTCATTAGATTCATCAAAAATCAGTATACTATCATTAAAATCAAAACTGTTACTATTTTTGCTAATATGGGATATGTCATCCGAAAATAGAGTATAAGTTTTTAAAACTGAGCTTGGAGTAACCTGAGCAAAGCAGGTGTTGGAAAAGAATAATAAGAAAAAAAGTATTTTTTTCATAAGCATTAATAAAAATACAAGTAATATCCAAACGAAATTTCATATCCTTTTATTATATTCCTAAATAATTGAAAGGCGTAATAGCTTTCAATTCTTTTTTCAAAGCAGCTGATATTTTTAAAGTTGAAATAAACTGCTGAATCGCTTTTTTATCAATGGCATTCTTACCCCTGGTAAGTTCTTTCAAAGCTTCATATGGTTTTGGGTAATTCTCTCTGCGTAAAATGGTTTGAATGGCTTCAGCAACTACAGCCCAGTTGTTGTCTAAGTCTGCTTTTAGTTTTGCTTCGTTTAAAACCAGTTTACCAATTCCTTTTTCGGTTGATTTTATAGCCAGCAAAGTATGAGCTATTGGTACGCCAATATTTCTTAATACCGTTGAATCTGTCAGGTCTCTTTGTAAACGGCTGACTGGCAATTTAGCTGAAAGATGCTCCAGTAAGGCATTAGCAAGGCCGAAGTTACCTTCGGCATTTTCAAAATCAATGGGATTTACTTTATGCGGCATGGCGCTGCTGCCAATTTCTCCTTTCTTTGTTTTTTGTTTGAAATAATCCATGCTGACGTATGCCCATATATCCCTGCAAAAATCCATCAGGATGGTATTGATGCGTTTGATGGCATCAAAGTGAGCAGCCAATGTATCAAAATGTTCTATCTGTGTGGTGAATTGCTGGCGTTGTAATCCAAGCTTATTTTCGGTAAAATCATCAGCGAATTTTTTCCAGTTGTATTTTGGAAAAGCAACATGATGTGCATTGAAGTTTCCGGTAGCTCCGCCAAACTTAGCCGTAAAAGGAATATAGCTGAATAACTGGATCTGATTTTCCAGCCGCTCTACAAATACCATCATCTCTTTACCCAGTCTTGTAGGACTGGCTGGCTGCCCATGTGTACGGGCCAGCATGGGCACATCTTTCCAGGCAATGGCAAGTTTACCAATTGTATGTTGCAGGTTGATGACAGCAGGTAAATATTCCAGTTCCATACTGTTTTTCCAAAGCAAGGGAATAGCGGTATTGTTAATGTCCTGCGATGTTAAACCAAAATGGACCCATTCTTTTAGTTGGCCTGCATTACATTTATCCAACTCCTTTTTTAAAAAGTATTCAACAGCTTTTACATCATGGTTGGTTATGCTTTCAGTTTGTTTTATTGCAGTTGCATCTTCAATCGAAAATTCATCGGAAATTTTCAGCAAATGCTGTTTTGTTTTAGCATCAACTTTAAAAAACTTTTTTTCGGCCAGGAATAAGAAATATTCAATCTCCACAATAACACGGTATTTGATAAGTGCATATTCACTGAAGTATTCTCCCAGGTGCTGTAATTGTTTGCGGTATCTTCCGTCTACCGGAGATATGGCAGTAAGTTGATTTAAATCCATGATGTTGCTGTAAATTTGCCGCAAAAATACACAATTGGCACAGAAGATACGGGCAGGAGCGGTTAGTTATTTAAATACCAAACCGCTTATTTATGGATTTGAGCAGGGAATGATGAAATATGAGCTGGAACTGATTATTGACTATCCTGCCAATATTGCCCGCTTTTTACAGGAAGATAAGATTGATATTGGCCTGGTGCCGGTTGCCATTATCCCGACATTAAAAGAGCATTATATTATTTCGGATTATTGTATTGGATGTGACGGAGAAGTGGTAACTGTTTGCCTGTTCAGTGATGTGCCATTAGCAGAAATTGAAACAATATTACTGGACTACCAAAGCAGAACTTCGGTTGAGCTTTTAAAAATACTGCTTAAAGAACATTGGAAAATATCTCCGGAGCTAATAGCTGCATCCGAAAATTTTGAAGAAAACATCACCGGAAAAATTGCTGGCCTGGTAATAGGCGACAGGGCTTTTATTCAAAGAAAAAAATCAGCTTATAATTTTGACCTGGGCCTTGCCTGGAAAGAAATGACCGGACTGCCCTTTGTGTTTGCTGCCTGGGTAAGCAATAAAAAATTAAACGCAGATTTTACTATTGCTTTCAATAAGGCGAATGAATATGGACTTGAAAACTTAAACGAAGTTATACGCCAAAATCCGTTTAACGATTTTGATCTGCAAAGCTATTACACAAAGCATGTGAAGTTTAATTTTGATGCTGAAATGCAAAAGGCATTAACGGTTTTTTTTGAAAAACTATAGTGGAACTCTGAACCCATCCTTTAATCCCTGCAGCAGCTTTTGTTTATTCTGTTTATCAAATTTAAGGTAGTAAAAAAAACGGGTAAAAAAAGTATGGAAGAAAGCGTACAGTTTTACAATTCCCTTTAAATTTTTCCGGATAAAATATATTTTGTTTCGGTTACTGTAATAAACATAAAATGCAGGGTTGCTTCCGGTTGATGAAGATACTTTATGCAAAACGGTGAGGGCTGGTTCGTAATACATTTTATAACCGGCATTTATTGCACGGAAAACAAAATCGGTATCATCGTAATAAGCAAAATATTTTGCATCCATCAACCCAATGGTTTTAAAAACACTGCTTTCAACAAACATAAAGCATGTAGGAGCGTAAGTAATATATTTTGCCACATTGTATTCCGGTGCATCAGATTTTCCATCGCCATAATGCACACCCAATGCCCGCCATTTGTTCATAGCACCACCAGCCATCCAGAGCAACCTACTATCGTAATAAAATATTTTGGGGATGATTATCTTTTCGCCGTTTTGGCAAAGCGAAAGCATTTGGCTAAAAACAAAATCCTGTTCCAGTTCAATATCATTGTTAAGGATAAGGATATGGCTGCAATCGTCTGCCAGCGCCTGTCTGATGCCTATATTGTTGCCTTCGGCCACGCCAACATTGCCGCCGCTGTTTATATGTTTATGTTGTGTGATGGAATTTTCTGAAAGGCATGTATTGATAATGGCATCTGATTGTGGGGATGCTGAATTATCTACCAGGTAAAGGATATAATCTTTGTGGGTTTGTTTTGCTACGCTTGCAAAAAAGCCAGGCAAAACATCATTGCTGTTATAAAGTACCGTAACTAATCCAATTTTTGCCATAGTATTTATTTCAACAAACCTTTCGCTTTCATTTCGTTGATGGAGTCTTCGTATTTACTTTGTTGCACCTGTTGACAGTTAACCCATTCAGTAAATTTCTTCAGTCCGGTTTTAAAATCTACTTCAGTTTTAAAACCAAGCAGCTTGTTTATTTTGTTTGTATCGGCGTAATTATGTCTGATATCGCCTAGCCTGTAATTACCCGTAACCTGTAAGGGCACATCAACATCGTATAATTCAAGTAAGAGCTTTGCAACTTCAGCTACTGTAACCGGCACACCGGTTCCTACATTAAATATTTCTCCATTGGCTTCATCTTTTTCTATACCAAGGCAGGTGGCTTTTACAATATCATCAATGAAAACAAAATCACGGCTTTCTTTTCCGTCTTCAAAAATATTGATGGGCTTGTTATTTTTTATCAGGGTAGAAAAAATAGAAAGTATGCCGGTGTAAGGATTGCTTAATGATTGTCCGGGGCCGTACACATTCTGATACCGGAAAGCAACTGCTGCAATTCCAATTGAAGGGCAAACAGTCATCACCATTTGTTCCTGGTTGTATTTGGTAATGCCATAAACAGATGAGGGATGAATTTTTGATTGTTCATCAGTTGGTACAAGTTGCAATGGTTGGGTAGTACCCGGATAGGTGACTTCAAAATTTCCGGCATCCATATTTTCGGGTAAACGGTGATCGGGATAAACAGGTTCTTGTTTTGTTGTGAGATATTTTCCTTCGCCGTAAATGGCACGTGAAGATGCAACTACAATTTTCTTTACTTTGGTATTGTTGTTGGCCAGTATATCCAGCATGATGCCCGTACCTCCAACATTTACATCTGTGTATTTTTTTATCTGGTACATCGATTGCCCGGTGCCGGTTTCAGCAGCAAAATGTACAATGGTTTCATTGTCGCCAATCGCTTTGTTCCAGTCTTCCACAGAACAAACTGTGCCATTGATGAATTTTACTTTACCCTTTATGGATTTGAAAAGGGGAGAAGAATTTTCCGGATCAGCACCATGTATCTGCTCCGACAAGTTATCCAACACAGTTACAGTATATCCTTTTTCTAAAAGAAATAATGCCAGGTTAGAACCAATAAATCCTGCGCCACCGGTTATTAATATTTTTTTACTCATAATTCTTTCGTCAAATAAAATTTCCTTCCTTATCGGTTTTTTGCCACTGTTTTGAATCGAAATTATATCGTTTGATAATAGCAGCTGGCGAACCAATCGCTACACAATAGTCAGGAATATCTTTTGTTACAATAGAGTTGGCGCCAATCACACTGTTCTTGCCAACGGAAGCACCAATCACACAAACATTTTCTCCAAGCCATGCGCCATCATGTATTATAACCGGGTTTGTTTGTTTGATGGGTTGATCTATCACCGGCAGTTCAATATTTTCATAACTGTGCAGGTTGTCACTGATATAAACTTTATCGGCCATCAGCACTTTTTTACCGATCTCAATTTTTGAAGTGGTATAAATATGACAAAACCTCCCGATATAAGTTTCGTCTCCGATGATCAGTTTTGCGCTTGTATCGCCTGTTAAGGGTACGCAGGCCAACCAACCTCTATCGTTTATATAAACTTTAGTGCCGATGAAAATCCTGGCCTGTCCATCAAGTTTAGTGTTAACCAGCCTTGTAGAAGCTCCTATTTTTCCCATTAAAATCCTGTAAACAGAAAATCTGAACAAATAATAGAACAACAAATTTAACTTTCTGAGCATCGGCTGATTATTCCAGATTTAAAGATATTCCAGTGTATTATGAACAAGCATGGCAAAAGGCATTTTTTTTTTGGCGAAGTAAACAAATTTAGCTTAAAAGCTGACAAATTACTTTTTTTCAACAAGGTTCTGTATAAATAAAATAAATCTGATAGCTTTGACGTTAATTAAATTATTCCCATATAAACTTATTTCAATGAAAAAAATCTTAACAACTACGGCACTTGCGATTATTATTCTTGTGTCATGCAAAAAAGATTCACCTACTACACCAACCAAAACCACCGAAGAAATTTTGACTTCAAAAACCTGGAAGGCAGATGAAGTAAGAACCCAGCTTGGGAATAACACCACCAGTTATTATAAACGCGGTGCAGGAGGGAATACAGTAAATTATGATACTGATTCATTAAAATTCAATACAAATAATACCGGGGTTTATTACTTTCAGGGGACTCAATATACCACTACATGGAATTTTGGAAATGCTGAGAAAACAAAAATGACCATAATAATTGACTACTCACCGGCTTTAACTGTAAATCTGGAATATATAGATATTACTGAGAATTCGTTCAAATATACCCAATTCCCTTCGTCAGGTATCAGCTACCTCGCCTCGGCTACAAGGGTGCCCAATTAGCTTTACCGTATTATTTAATTAAATAAATGAAGCAGCCAAATCAAATCTGGCTGCTTCTGTATTAACAAGTATTCACGGAGTTAAAGTCTGAATATGTTTAAATGAGTTTATTACTGAGCTAAAATCTTTTATTTTTGCCAGCAACCTGAGTATCTTTAATGTTTACAATTTTTCAGATGAATATTTTTCAGCGGGTTTACATAGCTATTTTCAAATCGGAACAAAAAAAAATGTATGCCCGTGCGCTGGAAAAAGTAATTCCTCCAACCCTTAACCCTGTATTGGAGAACGATGCTGTTCATTTTAAACACTTTGGCCTGATTGGGGATATCATTTATGCAATACCTGCGATGCAGGTGCTTGCACAGGGCCGAAAAATTCATCTCCACCTGCAGATAAATCAAAAATCTCTTTATAAAAAAGGGATGAAGCATCAAAACAAAGATAAAATCCTTACTGAAAGAAGTGTGGAACTGCTGGCTCCATTGATATTATCTCAGCCAGGGTTTGAGGTTTGTGATATATTGACAGATCAGCGAGTTGATTTTGACCTGGACTATTTCAGAAAATATCCTTTTGATTACAATAAGGGACATATCTGCCGATGGTATTTTCAAACTTATGGTATTACTGCAGATTTGGGGAAGCCATGGATTAGTGCTGCTCCAAACTCCGACTTCAGAAATGAAATTGTAATTGCAAGAAGTTTCAGGTACAGAGCCCCGGGGATTTCTTATAATTTTTTGAGTGCTTATGCAGATATAAGTTTTGTGGGACTGAAAGAAGAGTATGAAGATATGAAAGGACAGATACCTGCTTTAAAATATAAAGCAGTAAATAATTTTAAAGAATTTGCGGAAGCGATTGCAGGTTGTAAATTTTTTATAGGAAACCAGTCATTCCCATTTGCCGTTGCCGAGGCACTCAAAGTACCAAGGGCACTGGAAGTTTATTTTGAATGCCCGAATGTTATTCCTGAAGGAAAAGACGGCTATGAATTCTGTTATCAGCCACAGTTCGAAAAAATTGTGTCAAAACTAAATAGCTGATCTGTTTATCGGAAATAGCTATTTGAGTTTAATCATTAAAGCGTGGCCATTTAAATTGTAAATAACCGAACGGTCTTTTTTATTTTTTTGTTCGTTAACGTACGTGGTAATTCCGGTTGTTGTATGAAAACCATAATCATCAAATACAATTACTCCACCTATTATCATTCTGCCCCATATCCAGTCTACAATATCTTTTCCCGATTGATAAACGTCAACATCAATATGGCAAAGCCCGAATTTTTCTTCAGCGGGAATTAAGTTTGCTGTATCATTAGGAAATATTCCTGTCAGAATTTTGTAATGATCGTAAGTAGTTGTCATTAAAGCCTCAACTGTTTCAATGCTCGTGTCAGCATGTTCGCCGCCATTGTAGAACATATCTTTATCGGTTGCTTTAACTATCCCTGTAAAAGTATCGGCGAGGTACAATGTAGCTTTTGAATTTAATAAAGATAACTTTTTGCCGAGAATGCCTGCGGTGCCACCTTTCCATACACCTACTTCAATAAAGCCTGCAGTATTATCTAAGTGATGTATATCTTCTGCAAGCTGCCATAATTCATAGCAGCGGTAAATATCTACAAGCGTATTGTTTTTTATTGCAGCATATGTTTTCTTAAATTCTTCATCCAGCAACCATGGCGCATAATTTGCGTTGGTTGTTATCAATTCATATTTATAATCGCTAACTGAAAAATTAATCTTCGATTTATTAATTACCTGGTATCCGGCTTTCGACAATAGGTTTATTATCAATTTCTTCATCTGTTTGTTTTGTTTATCAGTTTATAAATAAGTTCTCTCTTCTTTTAAAAATTCTCCGGCCAGTGCTGTATCTGAGCTGTGAAAAATACAGATATCATAATAAGCTAAAAGGTTCTTATCGGAAGAAATATAATTATGCATATAAGTAATTACTTCGGTGTTTTTCATATCCGTTGCCAAAACAAGGCTGCCTTTATGATCAAAAAAGACAATTTTATCATAACCCGATCTTTCAAATGACAGGATTGTAGAAAGCCCTTCTTCATGTATCGCTTTCATATTTTTCCGGTTATATTCAAAAAACAAAACCGGCTTATGTTTCTCAATAATTCCTGCAGCGCCTCTTAATACTATGGTGTCAAATCCTTCAACATCCACTTTTAATAATTTAAGCTGTAGCTCCTGCAAACCTGCTGTATCAATGGCCTCATCCAGTGTGCTGAAAGTAATCTGTTGATTACCTGTTCCTCCGGGAATGATGGTGGTATTCCAACCTGAGTGCTCAATATTAACGTCTGCGATCTGCGATTTATCCCCAAGGAATTTCTTAATAATATTTATATTCTTAAACTGCTTCGTGTTCTTTTCAAGATATTTACAGCAAACTTCATCACCTTCCACAGCTATTACCGGCACATCTATTACGGATTTTAATACAGCAATGGTGTCTCCAACGTTGGCACCAACATCAATCACCGTCATGCCGGGATATTTTTTATAAATGGTTGCAGCCAGGCGGCCAAGCTGACTGTTTAAATCAGGATAAATCTTATAGTTGCCCAACTGAGCATTATTGCCCGGCATCAGGATATGGTATTTGCCCACAATAACTAAGCCTTCGCCCCTTGTCTTTGGTATATAAGGGATTCCTGTTTTAATGATGTCGTATCCAAATCTTTTCAAAAAATCCCTGATCAGTTTTCTCATAATAATAAGTGGTTGAGCGGCCAAAGTTAAGTCTCAGCAAAACAATTACAATTCTTTGGGATAAAATGCTGTGTCTTATCTTCGCAAACAATATTTTAAATTTCCAGCTATGGCATCATCCTTAATAAGTAAACTAAAAAAAGTACTGGTAGGCTCTTTTTTTCCTTATATAAGGCGAAGCTATTCTCAAAGTGGCGAAGATATAATTATTAGTGATTTGTTTCATCGCCTTAAAATATCAAATCCAACTTATCTGGATATTGGTGCAAATGACCCCATATCGCTGAGCAATACCTACAGATTCTATTCCAGGGGCAGCAGGGGAGTATGTGTGGAGCCAAACCCGGTAATGTATAACAGGATTCTTAAAAAAAGGACGAAGGATATTGTCATTAATGCAGGTGTGGCTTTTGATGAAAAAAGAGAAGCTGATTTTTATATTTTTCCGGAGCAATTTCACGGGCTGAATACTTTCTCGAAAGAGGAAGCTGATTTTTGGGAACATACAGGTAATGAAGAAATAGGGAAACACAAACCTGAGAAGATCATTAAAATGAATTTGATTGATATCAACGATATTATGGAAAAACATTTTTCTCCTTATCCAAATTTTGTATCAGTTGATGTGGAAGGACTTGACCTGGAAATTGTGAAAAGGATAGATTTTGACAGGTTTAAGCCTGAAGTTTTTTGTTTAGAGACATTGGGTTTTATTGAAGGAAACAAAGAGATAAAAAAAACCGAGATTATTGATTTTTTTAACGGCAAGGGTTATTTTGTTTATGCTGATACTTACATTAATACCATCTTTTGCCATAAGGACTGTTATAAAAACCTGGCCTAAACTGTTTGTGAGATTGCATCTGCAGCTTTTCTGGCAATATTTCCCCAGTAAAAATGATCATAGAAACCAGGTGCTGTTGTTGGCTCTGTGTTTTGCAAAGTAATTTGTTTTGTGAATGTTGTCCAGTCTCCATCAGAAACGATTCTCATTTTGTTCCCGATAATCTCAGCAGGAATTCCTGTGGCCCCGCTTCTTGTACTGATTACCGACATGTCATACCCAAGTGCCTCTACAATTTTGGTTTTAATTCCACCTCCATCTATTACAGGGTTTATAAAAATATCACATCCTTTAAAGTAAAGATTGATGTCATCAACAAAACCTGCATAGATAATGTTTTTTTCCTTGTATTCAATCAACCCATTGTATGCAGGCGGAAGCTTATTGCCACATATAATGATCTTATAATTAAAAATTTTATCAGTAAGCAACACAGGATTGATCTTTGCAAGAATAGCATCAACGGCATCTAAGTTAGGTTTATAGCCAAGTGTTCCGTTGAAGAGCAGGAGTTTTTCAGCCTGCTGTATTCCGTGTGTATTACAGATTTGTTCTCTTGCTGATTTTTTTTCCGCCGCTGCAGGAGGATTGTTTAATTCAAACCCATAAGTAATGGTAGTACAAAGTTGAGGGTTGAGTTTAAAATTTTCTATTGCATAGTTTCTGTCATCATCCTGTATGAAGAAATTAAGGTAGGCGTTTTTGTGTACTGATTTTTCATAGTTCCATAAAATACCCCACCACCACCTGTTCATACTTTTAAAACGGAGCGATTCAATATTATGAGAATGTACTATAAGTTTTACTTTGCAAAACCATTTTAATAAAATACCCAGCCAGCCATAATATGGATGTTCGATAATGAGGTGAGTTATCTTTTCCCGTTTAATGATACGCTGCAGCGTAAAATAAAGCAAGGGATTAATATACCGGAACTTGTGATTGCTGATTATATTTTTTACAGGATAGCCTTCAGCCTGCGATGTTTGATTATCTTTAATGGTAACACAGGTTAGATTAAGTTCCTTGCTTAAGTAACGGTTAAAAAAGGCAATACCTTTTTGCCCTCCCATATCCGGGGGCAAAAATTTGTACGATACAAGACTTAAAATTTTTAACTCCTTACTCATTATTATTGTTTACAAGCTACAACATTTACAAATGGTGCAAACCAGATTCCGTTTTTGCCTGATACTTTTATCAGCCAATTTAAGAATCGTGTAAATAAGTTTACAGCACTGTTATTATAGTGTGTATCCCAAAAACCTGCAGTGTATGTTGCAGCAAATCCTGAACTCTGTATGATATCGAAATAATTTTGCTTTGTGATTAAATTTTCGGCCCAAACACCGTTTTCGCAGTCGCAGGTGTTGGTTGCCAAAAACTCAACGGAGGGAATAGGCTGGTTTTTAAAATAGCACTCAATTGTATATTTGAAATCGTCAAAAGCTTTTCCTCGTGTATGTTTTACCAGATTTTTAAGACCGGTCTCATCAATACCCGGAACCAAAGTTTTGATCTTTTCTTCCCTTTGCTTTTTATAGGTAGCCTTCTCTATTTTGTTATGATACCAGTGATGTTTCAACCGCATGGCAGGGTTATGAAAATTGGCGGTAGTGGTTGCGTAACAAATAGTGGTTATACCCGATTGAAAAAGCTTTGTATAAAAACTGCGAAGGTTGTAAATATGTTCAACAACATTTCTGGATGCAATGATGTCAATAAACGTATTATGTTCTTTGCAATACTCAATCACTGCATCAATATCACCAGAAATAAAATCATCAACCTTAATATTGAGTTTTTTACAAATTATTTTTGCATAATCTGCCCAATGTGGAAAATAATCATTGAAATAAACTTTCTTAAAACCAGTTAAGCCTGCCAGTAAAAAAAGTGTCCCAAGCCCTGCACCGTAGTCAATAAAACTGATTTCGGAAATTGCTTTATTTGATTTTTTAACTGACTGGTAGATAATGGCTGCACTGCTTTGTATTGAAAAATACAAACGTTTCCCGGCATGATGACTGGTGAAATAATATTTGCCAAAGTCATCAATACCACAGTCGTTAATATCCAGTACAGTTAATTTTTGATATAAATGATTGGCCCGGTCATTTATTATCCGGGCATCATCATCATCAACTGCAATAAAATTATGTTTCTGAACTGTATGCAATAGCTTATACTTCTTTAATTTCTTCTTTTGTTTTCTTCCCGTTTTTCCAAACCATAAAAATGCAAAACAAAACAAATAGAACAGAAAAGATATAGGAGTATCTTGAAATTTTTTCACCCACTCTTGATGATGCCGGGTCAAAAATAAATTCAATACTGTGTTTCCCGGCAGGTATAGCAAGCCCTCTCAGTGCATAATCAGTTTTTACATAAGGCGTTTTCTTACCATCAATGTATGCTTCCCAGCCAAGCGGGTAATATATTTCACTGAATACTGCAAACTGGTTGGTAGCTGCATTAAACTCATATTTTATTTCATCATTGTTGTTTTGTATGAACCTGATATATGCCGAAGAATCATAAACGGGCATGAAGGGAACTGCGCTTTTAAATTTCTCATCAACAAAAGCTGTTTGGGCCGGATCAAATGAATCCAGTGCAACCATTTCTTCATCAGCATTTTTAACAAACTTTACTTCTTTTACCAGCCAGCAATTTCCCATCGCAAATGGATTAAGTATGGCTTGTGTTTGCCTGGGATCTCTCTGATCGGGTACAATGGCATACTTCATGTTGAGCATATTCAATACCGGAAAACTGTCTTTTACCATTGAATTTGCACCCCAGGAACCAATATTTTTATAGATCTGGTGTTCAATCAGGTCCTGGTATAAACCCAGTTTAGCAGGGCTATAGCCACCAATAGTATTGTGCTTATAGGAAGCAATGGCATCATTGAAAGATGAATTTACTGAAACTGTGTATCCACCATTACCACCCGGGTAAGCCAGGTTAATGATTCGGTAATACCCTGTATCCTGTTTTAACTGAAGATCGGCACGGGTATCGGCATAACTGTTTTCGAGGTCGGCTGGTTCAACAAAATTTTCTTCTTTCAAATATCGCTTGCTTACACCAAACAAATCAATGGTACAAAATATTATCAGTGCAGCATAAACAATAGCAGGTTTGATCTTTTGTTTTGCATAAAGGAAAATCACCCCAATCAGAACAAGCATAAAGCCCAGGCTCCTCCACATATCGCTTAAATAGAATGCCTGCCGGTCGGTTTTTAATGCATTGAAATAACTCCTGGTAAAATCGGTACCCTGGCCCTGTAAAGCATCATTTATTCCTTTTCGTAATTCATTGGTAGCATCATTGGTAAAATTTGAGAATAAATAGAACAGTACCAATACAGCCGCAGTAGCTCCGGTTATGTAGAGGCAGTTTTTTAAAAGCTTTTGTAATTTTTCTTTATCAGTTGTTGATACAAATTCATGCAGGAATATTACCCCTAATAATGCTGCAGAAAGCTGCGGTATCACAAGTGACATGGAAGGAGCCCTGAATTTTTTGTAAAAAGGCAAATGGTCAAAAAGAAAATAATTTACGGCTTCAAAATTTTTACCCCAGGCCAGGACGATTCCAAATAGTGTAATGGCTATCAGCCACCACCTGTGTTCACTTTTCGACAGAAAAGCGCCAAATAAAAAGAGCAGGCAAACTATGGTTCCAAGGTAAACAGTACCTTGGGTAGATGGTAATTCGCCCCAATACATAGGCGAAGATTGAGCTATCTGGTTAGCAAATCCCTGTTGCCTGCTTAACTGATCCAGGTTTTGCGCATTTTCCTGCAATACCTGTATCGCTTTTGAATCTTCGCCAAGCCCTTCTGAAGAACTTCCTCCAAAAGCGTTGGGCACCAGCAAAGTCATTGTCTCAGCCTTGCCATAACTCCAGTTAAATGCATAGTCTTTATCAAGGCCACCCTTGGTCTCATTCTTTTTATCCTTTTGTGTTAATTCGCTGCGGCCGCCACGCATGGTTTCTTTGCTGAACTCGTATGCCGGCCAGTAGGTTACAGCCATGCAGCTCAACATAACAACAGCCATGATAATACTCAATGCAGCAGAAAAGACAAGGTGTTTAAGAGTCTTTTCCTTAATACATTTTATTATAAAAGGGATAGTCATAAATACAACCATCAATAATGTATAGTAAACAATTTGCTGGTGATGTTGTCCAAGTAAAAGGACACCTGATGTTAATAATAATGCACTTCCCAGCCAGTATTTTTGTTTAAAGATGAGTTGTATACCGGCAAGAACCGCCGGTGCATAAACCATTGATAACAGTTTTGTATCGTGCCCACCCGCTATTAATACAGGATTGTAGGAGCTATATGCATAGGCAATGCCACCAAGTATGCTGATCCACGGATTGATACCAACGACAATACACAAAAGATAAAAGCAAAGTGCTGCAATAAATAAATAAAAGACGGGTTTTGGAAATCCCAGTGTCAAAATATCCTGTACATATTGCAGGTGAATGTTCATTGGTTCTTTTGGCCCCAAAGCAATCTGGTAGGCTGGCATTCCACCCATCATACTGTTGGTCCATTTAGGAAAATGGCCGTGCTTCTCTTTAAATTCAAAAGATTGTTGTGCCATTGCCCGCCATTGAATAACATCGCCCTGCTGTACCACTTTTCCCTGCAAGGCAGGCTTATTTAAAATAACAGACAGTAATAAAAAAATGATCACTGCAACTAAATGGGGCAGTACCTGCTTAAAATTTATATTCTTCATAAAGGTTATTTGCTTCGGCAAAATAATGCTAAAAAAATTAAATAAGCCCGATAAAAGAGCAAACAGCTTTCGTCAACATAAAAAAGCCGGCTTTTAAAAACCGGCTTTCATTTTAATGCTATTTAAATTTTTATTGCCCCATTCCCTGCTGGGCATTTTGCATACTGTCCATTTCGCCTTTCATACTTTTCTTTTTAAACAGCGATATGTCCAATTTTCCAAAACGGTAATTGAAGTTAAGGCGCAACACCTGGGGGTCTCTGCGGCGCTCATTATCCTGCACAAAAAATTGCGATGATGAATGCGTGGCGTACAATTTTGTACGGAAAATATCATTCATCTGCAGCGTTAATGAAGCTGCTTTGTTCTTCATGAAATCTTTTTTTATGGCGATATCAATGCCATAATTTGGTTTAATGTAACCCTGGGCACCAATCTGCGATCCCCCAAACATACGGCCCATACCACCTCCGCTGCTGGGCGGTATAATGGTTTTAGCCTGGTAATCGCCGGACAACTGGATAGAGAAATTTTCAGGCAGTGTAAATGAGTTATTTATTTTACCAAACATACTGAACTGGTTATTATCAACACCGTTGGTAATTGCACCTGCCTTTAAGGTAGAGTTATACAGGTTGATATTGATGGTAAAATCCCACCATTTTGCAAATTTGGTTTTGCTGGTAAGTTCCAGGCCAATATTATAACTTTTGTTGGCATTGGCGTAGGATGTTATCAAAACAGTATCGGGTGTTTTAGTTGGATCGGGGTTTCTGTCCTTGTACTGGTAGTTAGTGATCAGGTTATTTGTATTTCTGAAATAAGCAGTAGCCAGAAAACTGGTTTTATTGCTTAACTGATTTTGGTATGATATCTCGGCAAGGTTGGTAAACTCCGGAATAAGATTTGGATTGCCAATTGACAGGTTCAAAGGGTCTGATATATCGTAGTTGGGTATCAACTGAAAGAAATTAGGGCGGTTTATTTTTCTTGAATAATTTACCTGCATGTCAGATTTATCGCTGAGTTTATAGGTCATGAACAAACTGGGAAACAGGCTGAACGGATAATCATTCTTGAATTTAACCCCGCTGCTGATCACATTCCCGGTATAGCTTGAACTCTCAAGTCTTAAACCTACCTGGTATGTAAAGTTTTTAATTTTTTGTGAAAAAGTGGCATATGCAGCGTAAACCTGGTCGGTAAATTCGTAGTTATTGCTGAAGCCTGAAATTTTTGAGAACTGCCCCGTGCTGTCTTTAAAAAAGTTGTCAAGTGAGCTGCTGTAATTTCTTGACGCTCCTCTTAATCCCATTTCAATTTTTAAATTATCCGAGATAGGATTTACATAATCAGTTTGCAGTGTAAAATATTTCGTCAGACCACCCCCATCAGTTTTTTCAACAAGGGCTGATGTTTTAGGATTGCTGTTTGGATAAAAATACTGTGTGATATAATCACCGGCATTTGTATTCTTGCTGGCATTATAATTCGCATCCACCGTCCATTCTTTGTTAGGCTTTGCAAAATTATGTTTAAAGCTGACGTTAGCGCCTGTATTGCGAAACATAAACTCTGTACGGGTATCACGCAAGCCAATGTCGGAGACTAACAGGTTGTTTCTGTAAAAAGTATCCCTGTCAATATGAATCAGGTCTTTATTTTTAAATTCACCTGTTACATAAGTGCCTCCAATAGTAAGCGTATTCCTGTTATCAATAAAATAATCAAAACCCCCTCTTACAAAAGCAAAGAAGCCGTTGTTGATGGGTTTATTGTTTTGGCCAAAGAATGAGGTGGTATCATCTCTCAGGAAATTATCACGGGTACTGGTTGCCGTACTGATCGACTTACGGGTATTCAACCTGCCCCTGGCAAAAAAGTTTATTTTATCCTGCCTTACATTAATATCGCCTCCAAGACCGGGTTTACCCCTTGAGTCGATACTAGCATTGATATTGCCATTATAACCGGTCTTACGGTTTTTCTTCATTACAATATTTAAAATACCTGCACCACCACCGCTGGCATCAAATTTGGCCGATGGGTTTGTAATTATCTCAATACTGGCAATTTCGTCTGCCGGTATTTGGTCTAAAGAAAGGGTAGTGGGCCTTCCATCAACAAATATCTGTGGAGTAGCGTTGCGTAAACTCACATTACCATCTATATCAACATTAACAGAGGGAACATTCTTCATTACATCCACTGCCGTACCACCAACACTGGTGAGGTTTTTTTCCACATTAAAAACCTTCCTGTCTATATTCATTGTAAATAACGCCTTGGTACCGGTTACGGTCACGTTTTGCAGTTGCTGGGCATCTGCCTGTAAAGAGAAATTACCCAGGTCTTTGTCAACGGCACTAAGCATACTGCTCATATCGCCTGTTTTGGCTGCACCCATGTTAAGTTCAAAAGCTACTTTTTGCTCATAAGGCTTAAAGCCAATAGCTGTTATTTTGAGTTTATACTGGCCCATAATATTGAGGCTTTCCAGGCTAAACTCTCCTTTCTTATCTGTCAGCATCCCCGCAACAATTACGTCTTTTCTTTTTTTTGTAGCTGAATCAAATTTGTTTTGAATCAGTAATACAGACGCAGCTTCTAACGGCTTATTGGTTATGGAATCCAGCACTTTCCCATAAAAATGACCCAGGTTCATATTTTGTCCACCCATTTGCCCACGGGCACCAGCACCGGGAAACTGAGCGTAGGAAAATAACGAACTCAGGGTTAAAGCAATAGCTAAAAAAGCTTTGAATGTTTTTGTCATTAGTACACTGTTTTTTATCAGTCGGCAAAGTACACGCTTATTTTTCAAATTGCATTCATCTAAGATGATGAACGGTATAAATAACGGGGAAAATTAAAACGGCTTTAATAATTTGTCAGCTATGCAGTTGTATATTAATAAAGATATGTATCAGGCCTATTACGAACCCAATACCTGCACCCAAAATCTGGAGGCGGATCATTTGTTTTTTTGCATATTTATTTAACATTGTTTCAGCCTTAACTAAAGAAAAGCCTGCAACCTTTTCTGCAACTATTTTTTCCAGGTCTAATTCTTTCTCCAGGTTAGTCATATAACTTTTCATTATCACAGGGAATAATTCTTCCAGTTCAATCAGGAAAGCAGATTTCAACTGGTTAATTGTTTTATCGCCGATGAACATGGCAAGCATGGGGAAAGTATCTTTTAATTTATCACGCAGGAAAGTATCAATATGGGTTTCTATCTGGGGTTTTAATTTATTAAAATTTTCAGGATCTGTTACCTTATCCTGTAGTCTGGAAAAAGTAAATAGCTCTTTGCTTACCTGTCGGCCTAAATTCTGTGCAATTAACGGTTGATTTTTGGGAAGTATACCCTGAAACCTGAAACCCAAAAATGATATTGGTTTAACAGGATGAAACAGCAGTTTAATAATGATCCACACTGTTATAAAGCCGGTGAATCCTGAGAAAACTATGGGAAGAATGTAACTTGTCCAATCCATTGCTGATTATTAATGGCTGTAAAGAAAGCAATTTAAGCAGGCTGTTCAAAATGTAATTTTGAAGGAGTATTGTTTTTCTTTATTTTTGCGCTCTGTTAAAACGGTAGTCGTAGCTCAGTTGGTTAGAGCATCAGATTGTGATTCTGAGGGTCGGGGGTTCGAGCCCCCTCGATTACCCTGAATGTTCCCCGGTAATACCGGGGAACATTTTTTTAAGGAAAATCCTGTTTTGTGTGTTCTCAACAGGCAATATCATGATTTTATTGCCGTTTATCCCCGCTGTTTTCCAAAAAAATGCTTTAACAAAACATTATTCAAATAGTTACGTTTAGTATAAGTGGAAACTATTGATTTTCCGTTATTTTTACAGCATGCAAAAAATTGCGCAATTTATGATGAGTAAAAAGTTTATTCCGGTAATACTGGTGCTTACCGCGGCCAGTCTTTTTTTAGCCTTTCAAACCCAGGGAAGATCCGATAATGATAACCCCAAATCAAAATACACAAAAATAATCCGTAATGTAGGATTGTTGCTTGAACAGGGTCACTATAGTCCTAAAACAATTGACGATGATTTCTCTAAAGTGGTTTTAAAAAAATTCATTGAAGACCTTGATAATGACAAAAATATCTTTTTAAAAGGCGATATTGACGATTTTAAAAAATTTGAAAATAAAATTGATGATGAGATACATGGGGCTGAGCTGATATCTTTTTTCAAGATAAACGATGTCTATTTAAAACGATTGAACGAAACTGCGGGCTTGTATGTTGACATCCTGGCTAAACCATTTGATTTTACAAAGGATGAAAGCATAATGCTTGACAGGGAAAAACTGAATAACCCTAAAACAGAAGCTGAAAGAAATGATATCTGGAGAAAGCGGTTGAAATATATGGCCCTGGGCAGGTATTCTGATCTGTTTGATGATCGGGAAAAAAACAAAGGCAAAGAAGACTTTAAATATAAGGCTGATTCTACTTTAGAAAGAGAAGCAAGAGATCTTGTAAAAAAACAGATAGAAAGATATTTTGCTACGAAAAAGACCAGAGAGAACAGCGATGAAAATTTCAGCACATTTGTAAATGCGATTACCGGCACAATGGATCCTCATACCAATTATTTTGCGCCTGTTGACAAACGTTCATTTGATGAGTCAATGAAAGGAAGTTTTTTTGGAATTGGTGCCCAGCTGAAAGAAGATGACGGAAAAATAAAAATTGCTTCATTAATATCCGGCGGACCAGCCTGGAAAGGTGGAGATTTAAAAGTGGAGGATGAAATTATTAAAGTTGCCCAGGGAGATGCTGAGCCTGTGGACGTAACAGGATATAGTGTTACTGATGCGGTTAAAATAATACGTGGTGCACAAAAAGGCTCAGAAGTAAGGTTAACTGTAAGAAGAATGGATGGTTCAGTTACGGTAATTCCTATTTTGAGGGATGAAATAAAACTGGATGATACATTTGCAAAAAGTGCCATTATTAACGGTGATCATAAAGTAGGTTATATTTATTTACCTGAATTTTATATTGATTTTGCTAATCCCAATGGCGCTAAATGTTCCGAAGATGTGGCAAAAGAAATTCAAAAATTAAAAGCTGAAAATGTAGAAGGGATTATTGTTGATCTTCGGGGTAACGGCGGTGGCTCACTGCCAGAAGTAGTAAAGATGGCTGGATTATTTATTGAAGATGGCCCTATATGTGTTGTAAAAGGCCGTGAGGATAAACCATACCAATGGAAAGACAAAGATAAAAACGTTTTGTACAGCGGACCGCTTACTGTAATGGTTGATGAGTTCAGTGCAAGTGCATCTGAAATATTTGCTGCGGCAATCCAGGACTATAAGCGTGGAATTATTATTGGCAGTACTTCTACTTACGGTAAAGGGACTGTACAACGCAGTATTCCCTTAAACCCGGAAAGCGAAAGCGCTATTTTTTCTAATAAGAATGTTGAAGACCTCGGATCTGTAAAATTAACACTGCAGAAATATTACAGGATAAATGGAGGAGCCACACAATTAAAGGGTGTTACACCTGATATTGTAATTCCCGACAGAATGGAATATCTTAAATTCCGTGAAAAAGATAATACCGCAGCCTTACCATGGGATGAGATCGGCAAAGCAGATTATAAGACATGGACCAGTACAATCAGTAATGATGTGGTAGTTAATTACAGCCATCAGCAAATTGCAAAAAGTGAGACTTTTAATAAGATAAAAGAAAGTAACGAATGGATTGAAAAATATAATAAAAAAGAAAATTCATTGAATATTACTAAATACAGGGAAGATCAAAAGCTGTTAAAAGAAAAAGCCAGTGAATTGGATGGTTTGTATAAATTGGCCAAAGAAATGAATGTGAAAAATATTGCTGCCGATACTGTTGCAATTAATGCTGCAAAAGAAAAAATTGATAAGAATAATCAATGGTTAAAAAGGGTGAGTACCGATATTTATATTGACGAAACAGTAAAAGTGATGAATACCATGATCAATCAGAGCATAACTGCAAAGAATAATTGATTTAATTATATAAGAAAATGATACCGTAGTAATTAATTACTGCGGTATTTTTTTGTAACTCATTAACAATAAGGGCAGTAGTTTCTAAAAAAACGTATTTTAATTGTATTGATTTACCGGTTAACAAAAAAAAAGTAACTAAATATTTGGAAATTTGTAAAAACATATTATATCTTTGCCCTACCTCTTAAAAAGTTTTGCTTACCTATCCACGTATCTTTAGAAATCTCCACATCAAAATCTATTCGATTTAATATCTCCTGAAAGGTTGTTCTTGTGATTGTAACTCATCACTGCATATCCTCTTGTAAACCTGTGCAATCAGCATAATTAACTCTAAACCACAAGACAATGAAAAAATTTACCTCATTACGAGTAATCGTATCTATGTGCAGTATGGCAATCATGACCATTTTTGCAACAACCATTTCCTTAAATGCCCAGGTAGTAAGGCCCTATGGCAGCCCGCTTTATTCAGACAATTTACATGGCGGGCACACCATTTTCGGTAATACAATTACCGCCATTTATTCCAGCGGCAGTGGCAGTACCGGCGTTGTAAATACCGCTGCTATGAATGATTTCAGTACCAGCGGTACCGGTAGTTACTCTAACAGCAGAACCAGTGCTTACTCCAATAACAGTTCTAATATTCAATTTGTGGATGTAGATGGAGGCGGCAGCAGTACTTCATTATTAAGTTATGGAGGTATGTGGAGATATTATTCAATGAATAATTATTCTGCTGCTCCGCCTAATGTTTTGGGCATAAACTGGACACAAGACTTATACAGTGATATCTTAAATTGGACAAATACGCCAAATAACAGTAATGCTTTTGGTTACAACGAACCAAATGTAAACACACCTACTCAAAATAATCGTTCAACGTATTATCTCAGAAAAGATATCAGTATTACAAATCCATCACAATATTCCACTATTACTTTGACAGTTAAATACGATGATGGAGCTATTGTATATGTAAACGGTACAGAGGTAGCACGAATGAATATGCCTTCGGGCAGTGCAGCTTATGGTACAAATCCCAGCAGCAGCAGAAATTATGACGATGGTGATTATGTAGTGGATATACCCGCTGCAAGTTTTTCAAATGGAAATAACCAGGTAGCAGTTGCTTTGTATAACAGGAGTAGCGGCACCAATGATTTTTATTATGATATGAAGCTTGATGGAAATATTATTAATGAGACTTTTAATTCTTCTTCAGCGGATCTGATTTTACCTTCAGGATCAAATACCGTTAAATTTGCCCGCCTGTATTGGGGAGGCAGGATTGATGGAGGTACAGGAGGAAGTGGTAATATCAATTTAAGAAAAGTAAAGATCCGTAAAGGCAGTTCAGGTGCGTATACAAATGTTACAGCCCCGGTATCTCAGATTGACAAGAGTTTAATTTCATCTTCAGATTCTGCTTATCAATCTTATGTTGATGTGACCTCATTTGTTAACAATAACGGAGGAGGAACATATACTGTTGCAGACGTTTTCGCAGCAACCGGATCTGCAAGTGCCGGTAATTATGCAGCCTGGTCAATTGTAGTTGTTTATGAAAATCCTTTGGTTTCGTACAATAGTGTGCGGGTATATGATGGTTTTTTACAGGTATATAATGGCGGGCCCCTTACAGTGACGCTTACCGGGTTAAATGTTCCTTCAACACCGCTTGTTTCATCAGATGCTTATATGACAGCGCTTACCTGGGAAGGAGATGCTAACCTGGCTGTTACTACCGGAAACCCTTTGGGTGATTATATTAAAGTAAACGGAACAATTGCATCTGCAGGAGTGAATCTTGCTGCAAATTTCTGGAATGGAACGATATCGAAGAATGGGAATTTTGTTACTACAAAGAATCCTGATTTTAAGAACCAGATGAGTATTGATATTGATGAACTGGAAGTAGGACTTGGTTATGGTATATCAACAAATGCAACTGAGGTTAGTGTGGAATTCGGAAGTGAAGCGGATCAGTATTTCCCCAGCCTCTTTGCTTTCACGATCAAGTCAAAAGATCCGGATATTACTTTAAATAAAACAGTGAGTGATGCACTTGCGCCATTTGGTTTTTTGCAGGTAAATGAAATATTAACTTATACGCTGTCAGGTTCCAATATAGGTTTAGGGAATGCCAATAACTGCACAGTTGTTGATACATTGCCATCTAATGTAATTTACGTTCCCGGTTCGATGATAGTTGTAAACTCACCCGGTTTTGCAAATAACAGCGTGCAAACTGATGCAAATGATGCTGATTTTGCATTCATAGGAACGAATGCAGGGAAAACTTACCTGAAATTTTTTATTGGGTCCGGTGCAACAAATACTTCAGGTGGTATTTTGCAACCCGGCGAAACTTATACGCTCAGATTTAAAGTTGTTACACCGCTTTTGGCCGGATTACTGTCAACGGTAACGAATACAGCCCGGATTACCGGACAAAATAGTTTTGGAGATCAGTTTGTAGATGATGGAACCGCTGCAATGGCTCCAGGCAGTACCCTGGGGGTAAAAATGACTTCGTTTACCGTGAAGAAAGAAAACAATGATGCTGTTTTAAGGTGGACAACGGCATCTGAAACCAAAAACGATCATTTTGAAATAGAACGTAGTACAGATGGAGTTAATTTCACAAAAATGGGGATCGTAACGGGTAGCGGTACAACTGCACTGACTAAGAATTATTCTTATCCCGATGCACTTGTAAATGTATCATCCAGGATTTTATATTACCGGTTACGCATTGTTGATGTAGATGGTAAAAACACTTACAGCCAGATTGCAGCACTGCGGCTTGATGGGGCAGTTGCCATCAGCGGATTAACTGTTTACCCTAATCCGTTTACAAATAATATTAAATTGCAGATACACAGTACTAAAGAGGAGTCAAGCCTTATCCGTTTAGTAAATATGGCCGGGCAACAGGTAATAAAAAGAGAAATAACATTACAGCCTGGCGATAATATTATTGTAGTGAAAGACCTGGAAACCGTGGCCCCGGGATTTTACCTGATGGAGATCAGGACCGGTAGTGATGTAATTACACAGAAAATAGTAAAGAAATAAAGTTCAGGGTTAATTATAAAATCCCCGGGCGATAAAAAGCCCGGGGATTTTTTTTGTATTTTAATTTAGATTAATTGTTATGTTTAAGTAGTTAAGTAACGCTCTTCCATTACTTTTTTATGATGATAAAAATGCCCCAACGTAGTAAAGCCAAGACTGTTTACTGTGGCAGGATTATTATTGGAAACTCCGGAAAATTCAAGTACTTCATCCTGGAAACTTTTAAATAAAATTTCAGTTGCATACCGGACAGCTAAAAATTCTTCCACCAGATCCCGCCATTTTCTGCTGTTGGCATTTGAATTGGCAGCATAATTATTTTCATCAAATCCGGGCAACGAAACTGTTTCTTTCCTGGCAAAGCATACTGTACGGTAATTGAATATCCTTTCTGTATCAATCATATGCTGTAAAACTTCCTTTAAAGTCCATTTCCCTGCATCGTATGCATACAATGATTTTTCTTCTGAAATAGATGATAAAAACTGTTTAATAACGGGCAGTTGGTTCTGAAACGCAGTTAACAGATCATCTTCAGGTACCTGTGTAACATATTTGTGAAAGTAGGCAGGGTAGGAGGATGGGGATGGCTTTGACATAATTTGCAGTTGTTAATGAGTGAAAATTTTTATGTAAAAATACAAAATAATGAAAATGCATATTTGTAAATTAAAAAAACCTTTCAGTACTGAAAGGTTTTTTTAATTATTAGTTTATCCCTTTATCCTTTTTTCCCTTTGGTCATTTTAGGCTTAGGAAGTACTTCTTTTTCATTGTTTAATTCACCTTTTAAAGTAGCAGCCAGTTTAACCGCTTCGTAGGCATTTACTATACCACCTGTTCTGGAAAGATCAGTTAATTCCACTGTTTCATCAGTACCCGGTTTGTTAACTTTCAAGCCGGGTTGTTGGGCAGATTTTTCAATTACATATTTTAATTGTTTTGCCGACAGGGTAGGAAAGTATTCCAGGGTTAATGCAGCTATACCCGCAACCAACGGGCATGCCATACTGGTTCCGCTTAAGTTACCATAGTTTTTGCCGCCAGGTATGGTAGAATAGATATTAACGCCGGGTGAAAATACATCCACTTCTTTTTTACCATAGTTGCTGAAAGCCGCTGTTAAACCACCGCCCTTAGGATCGTTGCTTGCACCCACGGTAATTACATTGCCAGCTCTTCCCTTGCCATTAATGAAAACCGGGTTAGGGAAATTATCTGCAGTATCTACATTTTTTGCATCATTACCGGCAGCATGTATCAATAAAACATTTTTACTCTCGGCATATTGAAAAGCCTCATCAACCCATTGCTTTTGCGGCGAAAAACTTTTTCCAAAACTCATACTGATGATCTGTGCACCATTATCCACAGCATAACGTATGGCCAATGCAATATCCTTATCATGCTCATCACCATCAGGTACGGCACGTAACATCATTATGCGTACATTGTCAGCCATACCATCCATGCCTTTGCCGTTGTTACGTACAGCTGCAATTATACCGGAGCAATGTGTGCCGTGCATTGGCGTAGAGGCCATAATATCATTATTGCCATACCCACGGTCATTGATATCTGTTTCATCATCTCCCACAATATTTTTCCTGTATTCAACCGGCGGATTCTTTTTTGCATCACTCTTTCTTTTTTCGCCTTCCATGTATTCAATATAATCGTTTAAGCCACCCGTAAATTCTTTATTTGTCTGGTCTGTCATTTCATTCGCCTTCATCAGGCCCAAAAAATAATTCTTTGCCCGTCTTTCACCAATTGATTTTGTAACATAGGCATCCAGCTCTTTTCCGGTATATACTTCCTTGCCCATCGCTGCCTGGAGAATACTGTCACTTTCGGTTAAACCTCCATACATTTTTTTTAATGATTCAATGTCAATATCGCCGCCGGTTGATTCTGTATTCTTCCCTACAATTTCGGCTTTGGCTTTTAAAAACATTTTATATTCATCCGCTTCCTGCCTGGTTAAAGAACTTATATTAACCTCCTTATTATCCCATTTGGATTTAAGATTATAATAAACCCTGGCACCTTCATAGCTGTCTTCCTTCACATTCCGGCCATCTTTGCCACCTAAAAAATTCCAGCCGTGTACATCATCTATATATCCGTTATGGTCGTCATCAATGCCATTGCCCGGAATCTCTTTTGAATTAGTCCAGAGAATTGGTTTCAGGTCTTCATGCAGGGTATCAATACCACTGTCTATTACCGCAACAACAACTGTTTTACTTGTAAGATTTTTGCTTTTGATAAAGCTGTAAGCTTTATCGGCACTAACCCCATAATAACCGGTGGACTCTTTATCCATCATGTGCCATCCTTTGGGTACTTCATCTTTTTGTGCTGCAGCAGGTAAACTAACTATTAATAACGCAAGAATAATTTTAGAGATCTTGATCATATGTACATTTTTGTTTAAACCGAAGTTAAAGTGAATGACCAAAATAGCCATACCATTCATGTTTATTTGCAAAATTTTACAAGTTAAACTTAATACCCTGAGCCAACGGCAGTTTATCTGTGTAATTTATTGTATTTGTTTGCCGGCGCATATATACTTTCCAGGCATCGCTTCCGCTTTCACGTCCGCCACCTGTTTCTTTTTCGCCACCAAAAGCACCGCCGATCTCTGCACCCGAAGTTCCGATATTTACATTGGCAATACCACAATCACTGCCCGACTGCGATAAAAACTGTTCTGCCTGCCGCATATTATTCGTCATAATGGCCGAAGATAATCCCTGGGGAACCCCGTTTTGTAATGCAATGGCTTCATCCATTGTTTTATACTTCATAAGGTATAAGATGGGTGCAAATGTTTCGTGTTGTACAATGGCAAAACTGTTTTTTGCTTCGGCTACACATGGCTTAATATAGCATCCGCTTTCAAACCCTTTTCCTTTCAGTACAGCACCTTCCACAATAAATTTTCCACCTGCTGCCTTACATTTTTCTATTGCATCCAGGTACATTTTTACAGCATCCTTATCAATCACCGGGCCCACATGATTTTTTTCATTTAGCGGATTGCCGATCTTTAACTGGCCATATGCCTGCACAAGTTTCTCTTTAAATTTATTGTATATTTTTTCGTGGATGATCAGCCTCCTGGTAGAAGTACATCTTTGCCCGGCTGTACCTACTGCACCAAAGGTAGCGCCAATCAATGCCATATCCAGGTCGGCATTGTCGGTTATGATGATGGCATTGTTACCACCCAGTTCCAGCAGGCTTCTCCCTAAACGTTCTCCCACAGCAGCACCAACAGCTTTACCCATTCTTGTACTGCCTGTTGCAGATATCAAAGGGATCCTGGTATCATTACTCATCCATTCTCCAACCTGCCGGCCGCCAACAATAATATTGGAAACACCCTCGGGTACATTATTCTTTTTAAAAACAGCCTGGATGATATGCTGGCAGGCAATGGCACAAAGCGGTGTTTTTTCGCTGGGTTTCCAGACACAGGTATCTCCACAAACCCATGCTAACGCTGCATTCCAGCTCCATACCGCTACCGGGAAATTAAAGGCGGATATCACGCCGGCAATTCCCAGCGGATGATATTGTTCATACATCCTGTGCCCCGGTCTTTCGCTATGCATGGTGAGGCCATGTAACTGGCGTGAAAGGCCAACCGCAAAATCACAGATGTCGATCATCTCCTGTACTTCGCCCAACCCTTCCTGCAGGCTCTTGCCCATTTCGTAACTTACCAATTGCCCAAGTTCCTGTTTGTTTATTCTTAAAGCATCACCAACCTGGCGCACCACTTCGCCGCGTTTTGGTGCAGGCCAGTTGCGCCATTCTGTAAAAGCAGCCTGCGCTTTTTTGATCACCGCATCATATGTTTTAGCATCAGCACCAGATACAGAAGCAATCAGTTTGCCATCAACTGGAGAGAAAGAATTTATTTTTTCGCCTTTACTTTTTAACCAGGTTAATCCTGTAGAAACACCATCGTTATTTGCCTTTATACCAAACGTCTTTAAAAAATCCATAGTTCACTTTTTTTACAAAGTTAACCAGATTAATTTACACTGAATTGTATACCGGCAGTTATCCAGCGGCCGGGCATCTGGCTGCCCGGCAGATCACTGTAGTTTTTATCGCCGGTATTATTAACCGCAGCAAAAAACTGCCAGTTATGACTGGTGCTGTGTGGCAGCTTTGCATTAATGAGGAAATACTTTTCTCATGCAGGAGGGAGGATATGAACAAAAAACAGCTTACCGAAATAATTACCGGTTTATCACAATCAGTATTGTTCATTTTCATTGGGGAAATCTTTGCTTTTTACATCGCTGATGTATTGCTTAACGGCTCCGTCTATCTCTTCATATAGGTTCAGATATTTTCTTAAGAACCTCGGTTTAAATTCTACATTGATGCCGAGCATATCATGCATCACCAAGACCTGTCCGTCGCAATCGCTGCCGGCACCAATACCAATGGTTGGTATGCTCAAACTGTTGCTTACCTCCTTTGCCAGGACAGCCGGAATTTTTTCCAGTACAATTGCAAATGCACCAGCTTCCTGAAGCAGCAAGGCATCTTTTTTCAGTTTGGCTGCTTCATCGGTCTCTTTTGCCCTTACGGTGTAGGTGCCGAATTTATAAATGCTCTGTGGTGTTAATCCTAAATGCCCCATAACCGGAATACCGGCACTCACAATTTTTGTAACGGAATCAATAGCCTCTTCTCCACCTTCCAGTTTTACAGAATGGCCGCCCGTTTCCTTCATTATTTTAATGGCCGATGCCAAAGCTATTTGTGAATTTGACTGGTAAGAACCAAAAGGCATATCCACCACCACCAGGCAACGGTTAATACCACGTACTACGCTTTGGGCGTGGTAGATCATCTGGTCGAGTGTGATAGGTAAGGTTGTTTCATGCCCGGCCATAACATTGCTGGCGCTGTCACCTACCAGGATGATGTCAATCCCTGCATTATCAAATATTTTGGCAAAGGAAAAATCATATGCCGTTATCATTGATATTTTTTCCCCTGACGACTTCATCAGCTGCAGGGTATGGGTAGTTACTTTTTTTATTTCTTTATTGACTGACATAGAAAGTTTGATTTAATTAACTGTAATGCTGGTGGAGTTGGCTCTGCGTTAGAATAAAACAAATCCGGGGAGCAATTGTTGCTGTAAATGTAGAAAGAAAATTATTTAAATACCAGTTTTAAGACTGGCTCCGGTTTTTTTTCATCTTCTTTAGTGTAACTGTTGATGTATAAATACAGTGCTGTTATTTTATTGAATACAATATTTTTAGTTGCATCGTAGTACCAATCCTGCACCAATGATGCATCTGTGAACTTTTGCAGTTCAAGGTCATTGTTTTCTACCTTGTATGCTGTAACGCTGTTAACGGAATCAAAGAACGGTACAAATACTTGCTGCGTAAATGAGAACCGGCTATCCAGCTCAGCAGGATCTGCAATTTTGTTACTGTCAACCGAAAATACTTCAATCTTGTTCTGCAGTATATATGGCCAAAGCGTTTCTATAAAATTTCTGCCGTACAATACTTTCAACTGATTGTGTGTATCAGCAACGGCAAGTTTTATTTTTTTATTTGTCTGCTTCAGCAATATGATCTTATTCCTTTTATGGCTTTTGTAATTGTATTTAAAATTGTAAGCAGTATTATAATAAAAAGATTCTCCCAGGTAAACACCGGTTGATAAATGTACTGGCAAGGTTGGTGTCACCCAGGGTATATAACTTTTTAATGTACCATTTTCTATATAAAGTATTTGCGTAACTTCTGTTATGATAAATGTTGAAATATCAATTTCCGGAATTTGCCGCTTGTATTCAATTACATTTCCCAGTGAATCTAAAACAGGTACCGGGGGATAAATATCCCTGAAGTGATTTTCAAGTATGCTATCATAGGAAACGTATTTAATTTGATTTGATTCAACAGTCCTGCTTTCAACAGGCAATGAGGCTTTGATCTCTTTTTTTACCAGTCTTTCTGTTAATAAATTATTCAGGCCGGCCTTGCTGAAATTAAAGCTGTCGCTGGCATAAGCTGCCCATTCTATTTTTGGGCGAACGATGAATTCATCAAACCGGGTAGGATAATTTCGGGTTTGTGCAAATGAAACCTGGTTAATCAACAGGAAAATAACGACAAGCTTTTTTTTCATGAGTTGAGCATGTTTGGGCTTTAAAGATATTTTAAAACGCTGTTAAAGAAATCTTTATTTCAACTCTACACAAATATCTTGCATTAATCTGTTAGTCGCTGGTGGTACTTGGACTCCCGGTTTTATCAGGACAGGGATGCCCAGTTTAGCGGACAATGAAGAAGATGGGAGTGAAGATCAACGGTTAAAGATGGGGATTCCATCGTATGTGGTTTCAACTGTTGGCCTGAATGTGTTTTACATAACCGCAACATGAGCGGAGTGCGATGCAAATGTTTAATCTAATATGAATAACTCAGCAGCAATAATAGTGTCTTTGTACAGAAACTGCATTTCGAAAGCACCATACCCGAATTCAGCATAAACTTTTTTCAGGGCAAAACTATCCGACAGTATATTTCCTTCCGGGTCTACGCTGATGATCACAGATTCTAAAAGCTCGTTCCTGTTTTCGAGCAGCCTGTAAAATCTTAAATTAAGTTCTGTAAAAGCAAATTTTTTATGATTTAATAAACAATAAGTAAACATGCTGTCTTTTTTGGTAAACATGGATGAACCCAGCATCTTATTATTTTGGTAGTCGAACGATTGCCCGATCTTTAAATCCGGGGGAGCAGATACAGGTTGGGGTAGTTTGTTCTTAGCAGCTGTAGTGGAGTCATTCTTTTCAGAAATTGTCAGTGAGTCACTGTCCTGATCTGAACCTGAAGTGGAATTTTTACAGGCAATAAAAGCAAAAATGAAAAAGAGCAGTAAAGCAGACTTTGCTGATGCTTTCAGATCGTTTCTCATACGGTAAAATATTTAATTGTTTAAAGTTAGATCAATTTAGCGTTAAATTTATCGTTAGCTGCAGCACGGTTCAAACCCTTCAGGAACTTATACCACGGACTGATTCAGATATTCTGCCGCTCATTTACTGCGTCGCATATCTGCATCTGAAATCGTTTACCTGCGCCAGATGGCAGGAACGTTGCCCCGGAAAGAGGGTAAATATTTCTATAACCAGCGTTTTATTGCTTCGGCGGTATCGTGTGGGTTGGTATTGAATATAATTTTGGCGTCCGGTGCATGTTCGTGAACTGTATTTACTAATTTCTCATACAGAATAAAATTGATAGGAGGAAGCCGCACACCGGCACCAATCACCACGCCTTTAAATAATGTTTCTGTAAGTTGTTTAATAAACCGACTGATATCTAAGTTGCCGGTGTCAATAAAACAAATGTGGAGGTCGTATCCGATTTCTTTTAGTTTCTATTTACCTGCTTCAATGCCTTTTTCCACTATTTCGGGTGTTAAACCGGGTGGAAAACCAGGATCGGTTAAATCTACAGTATGGGGGTTCATGCCTACATTCAGAATCTTTATCATAATGCTACGTTTTTACTAAGATAGTTTATTCCGGTAAAGGATGAGTATAAGGTTTTTCTTGTCTTGGTTTTCAGCATATCCCCTGCTAAATTATTAGTTAGCTGAGCCAGGCAGCTGCGAAACGTACAGCCTACGGGCCGGTTTATATATTTTCGATGAAAAAAATCCTGTTGCCATTTGGATCGGGAAGGCTGAATTCTGAAGTACCCCAATCCGTATTTCTTATCATTCGGCCGGCATCTATTATACCTGCGGTTACAAATTTCTCAAATAAAGGGTCAATGTTTTTAACCTGAAACTTTACAGTTGTACTGCTCATATCTTTTGGGTACTGAAATTGCAGGTGGATGCAGCAGGCTTGCCATTCCAGTACGGCATAGTCAACCGTTCCCTTTTTATAATGTGAGCTGTCGTACATATTTTTAAAACCCAGCTTATTTTCATACCACTCAATATCACGTTCAACATTTGCCGAGTTAAGTACAGGAATCAGAAAAAGAACTGTGGTTTCGTTTGTTGTATTCATGTTAAATTAGTTTTGACGTAAATGTAGGTAACCTGGTACTGTTTTGGTAATTTAGTCTGTTACATCAGTATAAAGCCACGCTTACGTTTCTTATTCATAGAAATCATTGGCGGTCAGCGGGAGTTGGCAGGGAACACAAACGGTGGCGAAGAAAGTTTGGTTGCGGTAAGGAAAAGTATAAGTTTTTTATGGTTGTATATCTATGTATCCGGATGGAATCACTTGCGCTTTTGGGGAATAATAAATTGCTGCACTGGTTGAGTTTTTATTTGTTTTCCTGTTCTATAAATTGCAACAGGTTACCATCTAAATCCTGAATTATAAAGAAAGTTGAATTGAATGCTTTGTCATCCGTAAGCCCTAATACTTCTGTTACATTTTTTTTCTTAAGCCTGCTGTAAAGTTGTTCAATATTATTTACTGTAAATGCTATTTTATAAAAACCCTGTAATGGCTGCTTATTAATATCGTAACCGGGGATATGTTTTTTTATATTAAACGATGTTTTTTTCTCCATCAGTTCTAATTCAAATGACTTCCCTTTCAGAAAGCTTATTTTCAAACTGTCATACTCAGGGAAAGACATTTCTTTATATACTTTAAGTTCAAAAACTTCTTCATACCATTTTGAAGATTCTTCAATGTTACTGACCGTAACGGCAATTCTGAATGGCTCAACAGATTGACCCCGTAAAGAAGTTGATATTAAAATAAAGACTAAAAACAAGATAAAATTAAATTCCCTTTTCATGTTTTCACTTTTTGTATTTAGCGTAATTGCTGTGAACTGTTACCGGACGTATAAATAACCACAGGATAGCACTAAAAATGATAAATTTTGGCTTAACCGAAAAGCCAGGCATAAAACTATTGAATTGATTTGTAACTAATAAAAATTTATATTGAAATTTTGGCCCTTGTTGCTGTTTGTCGACAGATGCGCAAACACTTATTTACCTCACTGCATATCTGCCAGTTTGCGTGAAAGTGTTGAACGTTATGAAAAAATAAATTATTTACCATCCCCAGAATATCATGCCTGCTCCGCAGATAAATATTGCCAGCCCACTGAGGGCATGAATAAAACGTTCCTGCTTTTCTGTTTTTATAAATCTCATGCCGTAATACCCTGACATTATCATGACGAGCATGGTGGCTAAAGTGAAGATTGTGTAAATCGCAATAAGCATTGTTAAACCATACCAGGAATTTTGTACTGCAGGGTAAAATAATAATGGAATCATGGGCTCGCAGGGGCCAAGTAAAAAAATGACAAACATTACCCAGGGCGTCACTTTATTCTTTTTTGCAGTCATTACTGCCTGCCCGTGCTTATGTTCATACACATAAAGATTACCATCTTCATACTCATCAAAATGTTTATGTGGTTTATTTTGATAAGCTCTTATTAATCCCCAGATTCCATAGATTAACCCAAAAAATAGTAAAGCCCATGCAGCAATGCCGCCCCTGATATTTTCAATCCATAAAAATTCAGACATGCTCCAGCCAAGCGCAGCACCGCCCAGGCCCAGTAATACTGAACTCCAAACATGTCCGCAGCCGCATACCACAACCCAAAAAAGTGTTTTACCAAAACTCCAGCCCCTGGTTTTTGATAAAGTGATGAAGGGAAGGTAATGGTCTGGCCCCATAGCGGTATGTAAAACCGCAATGCCCGCAGCCGTTATTATCAATATGCTGAGTTCGTTATTCAACGGTTTCCTGTTTTATGATTTTTTGAATTGAGAGCCGGTGAATGGATTGCAGCAACTTATGCAACTGTTCTGCTTTATTACCCAAAAAGCGTATCAACAAACCAGGAACCGGTAAATTGGTTACACCAAAAGCAATTTCATTTTCAACAGAACATATTGCCGCAATCTGCTCTTTCATTTCTGTAAGTTCCATTTGTCCGTCTATCAAAACCAGGCTTGCCTGGTGTGTATAATTTTCCATTTGCCCGAGTGCAGAAGGGTTGATTAAAGCCGGTTGTATCAGCAGGTTTTCTTTTACAATTAATTTTTTGTTGAAATAGATGTTTGTGCGGTTATGATATTTTGCCAAATGGAATACCTCTCCGTTTCCTTTTCTGCCGCAAGTGAGTATTTCACCCCAAACCAGCCGGCAATGATCTGTTATGTAAATTTTATTGGTTGATGTAAATACAGAACTTTGATGCGGCACTGCAGGATGCGGCAGATAAACGAGTGAAGCGCCTTTCTGTAATATCACTTCCGTGTTTTGCGTTGCGCCTGTTTGCATATTGAACAACCGTTGATAGGATTGTGTATGCAACTGTAATGAACAGCCTGCTTCCAGTTCAATTTTTATGCTGTATTCATCGCCATCTAAAATGCCGGGAGACGAACTCATGAGCACAAGATGCAGCCAAGGCTCATTTTTATCCTGTGCAATTGTTGCCAGTTTGAACGGTGGCGAAAAATAACTCTGCTCCAGGTAAGTGATGCCTTCCCGTAGCGATGCCTGTATATGAAGTACTCCTTTCATCGGCATAGTTCAGGTTCTTTTACATTTTCCAGCAAAGCATATTTTTTTATCCAACCGATGATCTCATCAAGTCCATGCATACTCATTAAATTGGTAAAAATGAATGGCTGTCCATTACGCATTTTTTTTGCATCACGTTCCATGACATTCAAATCAGCATTTACATAAGGTGCAAGGTCAATCTTGTTAATTACCAGCAGATCGCTCCTGGTAATGCCCGGCCCGCCTTTGCGTGGTATCTTGTCGCCTTCGGCCACATCAATTACAAAAATGGTAACATCGGCCAGGTCGGGACTAAAAGTTGCTGACAGATTATCGCCACCGCTTTCAATAAAAATAATTTCAATGTCGCTGAAACGGTTTGCCATTTCTTCAACGGCTTCCAGGTTCATGCTGGCATCTTCACGAATGGCGGTGTGCGGACAGCCACCTGTTTCCACGCCAATGATCCTTTCGGCCGATAACAAACTGTTCTGCGTTAAAAACTCTGCATCTTCTTTGGTGTAGATGTCGTTGGTGATAACGCCGATGCTGTAATCTGCTGTCATGGCTCTTGTCAGCCGTTCAATCAAAGCAGTCTTGCCAGAACCCACCGGGCCGGCAACACCGATTTTTATATAATTTCTTTCCATGTTTTTTATTTAAGACATATACATTCTTGAATACAATCTTTCATGCTGCATAGATTTGATGTCAAATCCGGCACAGCATAAACCAATCAGGTCTTCATCCGGGTTCATGCTTTTTTCAGCAAGACTGTTTATCAATGCATGCAAGGAAAACAAAACTTCCTGTCCGCTTTGCTGGCTTAGCGGAATAAGTTTTACACTGTTGGTTACAAAGCCAACCGCAGCATTGTAATAAAATCCCGTAAGCATTTCCTGTTTTTCTATCTGCATGATGGCGGCAGTAATCCCGAATACAATGCAGTAATGCCCTGCTGCGTTTTTTGATTTTACCGCTTCATTGAATTCGGCAATCAACTCTGCCTCCTGGAGTGGTTGAAATATTTTCAATAGACGCCTTCCCATTTTATAACTCGACTGCCTGATTTCTTCCGGCAGTTTTACAGCATTGCAGATTCCGTCCATTTCAATTATTTTGCTGATGTTATTTTCTTTGGCTGCATCATAAGCCAGTGAAACTAAAGCAGCATCTGTATAATGAATATTTTTTGAAAGCATTTCTGTAACAAAGCTTCTTACTGTTTCAGTATTGTTCACCAGCTGTTGCTGCACATAAGTTTCGAGCCCGGCTGAATGTGAGAAACCACCGATAGGCAGGGTAGGGTCGGAGAGCTGCAGGAGCTTAAGCAGGTTGTTAATCATTGGTTGTTAATTTCATAATCTTAGAAAACAATGTACTGCTTACCTGGGGCGGATGCGGACTGACCGTGGTTTTTAGCGGAGCCAATAATTTCCTTTCCGCTTTTTCTACTTCGTATCCCTGTGCAGTGAGTAAACTGAATAACGGTTTTTCAAACGGTACAAGCACTTCATCATTCTCAAAAAACAGGGGCAGGTGTTTATTGCCGATCTCATAACACACTGAAGCCATGTCAAACATATTCTTTGGTTTAATAACTATGCAGTCGCAGGGCAGTACTTCTACGGCAATAATATTTATTTCATCTTCAAATAAAATATCTCCTTGTGTTAACAAAGGAGCCCGGTCTAAAAACTTAAACGATATTTCTTTACCTGAATTTGTTTTGCGGATGAGGATGCGTTTGTTGGTTTCATACCAATGGAGTTGCAGCCAGTCAATGGTTTTATTACTGCTGTGATTTGTATTTATATTTCCTCTTATTTGCTGTATCAACATGCTGAATAAAATTACTTACGTACAAGAGCACATCTTCGCCAAAGCTTCGATGTGTAAATGCCATCGGGCTCAGAATAAAAAATACCGTTGTGCCAACGGCAATACTTTCATGGGTTCGCAGGTGATTACTTCCCCATCAACTTTCACTTCATAGTTCTCGGGATTCACATCAATCTGTGGAGTAGCATCATTGTGAATCAGATTTTTCTTTGAAATATTCCTGCAGTTCTTTACCGGCAATATCATTTTTTGCAAACCATATTGCTGCACCACTTTTTTCTCCAGCGATAATTTTGAAACAAATGTTATGCAGGTGTTGAACAAAGCTTTTCCGCTTGCACCAAACATGTGACGGTAAATTACAGGCTGCGGTGTTGGGATAGATGCATTCGGATCGCCCATTCTGGCAGCAATGATCATCCCACCTTTGATCATCATTTCGGGCTTGGCGCCAAACATGGATGGCTTCCACAACACAATGTCGGCAAGCTTTCCGGCTTCCATGGAACCAACGTATTCGCTGATGCCATGTGTTATTGCAGGGTTGATCGTGTATTTTGAAACATAACGCTTCACCCGGAAATTATCGTTGCCGTTACCCTCATCCTGTGGCAATGCACCACGCTGCACTTTCATTTTATGCGCTGTTTGCCAGGTACGTGTTATCACTTCGGCCACCCGGCCCATGGCCTGGCTGTCGCTGCTCATCATGCTGAACACACCCATGTCGTGCAGGATATCTTCTGCCGCAATGGTCTCGGGTCTTATCCTTGAATCGGCAAAAGAAATATCTTCTGCAACTTTATTATCCAGGTGATGACAAACCATCAGCATATCCAGATGTTCATCAATGGTATTAACCGTGTATGGCCTTGTTGGATTAGTTGACGAGGGAAGAATATTCGGGTACATAGCTGCTTTGATGATATCCGGTGCATGGCCGCCACCGGCACCTTCGGTATGGAAAGTGTGTATCACTCTTCCGTTAATGGCGTTGATGGTATCTTCCAGAAAGCCGCCTTCATTCAATGTGTCGGTATGTATGGCAACCTGCACATCATGTTTATCGGCCATCTTTAATGATGCATCAATCACCGCAGTGGTGCTTCCCCAATCTTCATGAATTTTTAAACCAAGTGCGCCTGCTTCTATCTGTTCTTCCAACGGTTCAAGTGATGCACAATTTCCTTTTCCAAAAAAACCAAGGTTCATGGGATAACCATCGGCGGCTTCCAGCATTTTCTGAATATTCCATGCACCGGGTGTTACTGTTGTTGCATTGGTTCCATCGGCAGGTCCGGTACCGCCGCCGATCATGGTGGTAATGCCACTGAACAAAGCGTGGTCAATTTGTTGCGGACAGATGAAATGTATATGTGTGTCAATGCCGCCTGCTGTTGCTATCAAACCTGCACCACCATGTACTTCGGTGGAAGCGCCAATCACCATGTTTTTTGTAATGCCATCCATGGTATCGGGATTACCGGCTTTGCCGATACCAACAATTTTTCCATCCTTGATACCGATATCAGCCTTCACAATTCCCCAATGGTCAATAATCATCACGCTGGTGATAACAAAATCCAATACGCCTTCCTTACGGGTAGCAGTGGCCGATTGCGCCATGCCGTCACGGATTGTTTTGCCACCGCCGAATTTGGCCTCATCGCCATAAACCGTATAATCCTTTTCAATTTCAATAAACAGTTCGGTGTCACCTAAACGTACCTTATCGCCTGTGGTTGGGCCATACATGCCTGCATATTTACTTCTTCGGATATTAAAACTCATGCTTTACTGTTTTTAAAACGGTTTAAATAAGCGTTGATGCCGGCTTTCTTTTTAACCAGTGCTGTTGTAACTTTTCCATTGGTGAGGTTGTTGAATCCGGTTATCTTTTTCTTACCGCCAAATTCAACCAGCGTCACATCCATTTCTTCGCCGGGTTCAAACCGAACTGCAGTACCGGCAGCAATATCCAGCCGCATGCCAAAAGTTTTTTCCCTGTCGAAACTCATTTGCCTGTTCACTTCAAAAAAGTGAAAGTGCGAACCGATCTGCACCGGCCGGTCGCCGGTATTTACAACCGTAATCTTTTTTGTTTTGCGGCCGGCATTGCATTTAATGCTGCCTTCCTTAACGATATATTCTCCGGGTATCATAATTTATCTTGTTTAATTACCTGATGGGGTTGTGTACTGTTACCAGTTTTGTTCCATCGGGAAATGTTGCTTCTATCTGTACATCATGTATCATTTCGGGAATGCCTTCCATTACGTCTTTGCGTTTTAAGATGGTTGCGCCGTATTGCATCAACCCGGCAACTGACTTACCATCCCGTGCAGCTTCCTGCAGGCGTGAGCTGATGAGTGCTATCGCTTCGGGATAATTTAATTTAAGGCCTCTTGCCAGACGTTTTTCTGCCAGTTCCCCGGCGAGGAAGAGCAACAACTTTTCAGTTTCTCTTGGTGATAAGTGCATACTATTTCATTTAACCTTAAACAGAACATAGCAGCAATCGCAGAACTATAAATATAGATAAAAATGCTTTAACGGGTGTAACGGGAGCAGTTTATTTCAGGTTGGCCTCCAGATTTTCGGTGTATGAAAAATTATCTGGCAGTTGGGGTTTGGTGGAAGGGATAACTTGCCAGTTGGTGATTGAGATACTTCAACAAGCCCACATGACCCCGGCGGAATTATCATCTATTAAAAACCCAGCTTATTGTTTCTTAACCTCCTGATGCGTTTTTAACCATTCTTCACCTTTCTTATCTAAAAAAAAATCCATCCACATGTAGTACATCTTATCTCCTTTCCCTGCTTCTACAGAATGACTTGAGCCCAATGGGATATGCAGAACAGAATAGGCTGGAAAATCTACTTTAGCCGCATCAGCAAAAACAACAACCTGGTTGTTGGTAAGGCCAAGGAATAATTGTTCCAGCATAGGATGTGCATGGGGATCTACTTTATCGGGACCCATCGTTTCAACTGTTCCCATAGCTATACGGGGTATATATTTATTGGGTAATACGGTACGGCTAATTGTATTAGGACTTTTTATCGGCTCAGTATAAGGTTTACAGTCTATGAATCTGGCAAAATATACTTTTTGGGTATTTTCCTTTGGAAAGGTTTTCAGATCCTGCATATCCTGCTCTGTAAGTTTACTGGAAATTTTAAGAAAATGAAGCGTATCATTTTTTGCCGCACTGATTGAAATGCGTTGAACCGAATTTGGTACTAATATGGTTTCCGGAACAATATCATATTTTTTTTTATTTGCAATTACATTTCCCTGCCCTTTAATAAAAAGATAGATGAATTTAAATCCGTTTTCCATTTTTTCTTCAAGAACAACAGTTCCTGTTATTGCTATATGATCTGCCTTGATTCCGCCAATTTCATTTTGAAGAATGGGTTTACTATAGGTTTGTTTATTGGGTTCTAATTTCATAGCAAGCTGTTCAATCGGAATTTCCTGGGCACTTGCTGTCATAAAAGATAATAAGACAGTTGCAAAAACTGAAAAAGTAATTTTTATTTTCATAAATAGTGATTATTTGGTTCTGTTATTTTTCTATTTAATCAGACTTATGTTGCAGGTACTAATTTAGTTAATTCTACCGAGTGAAGTTTTGGTTTATTCTATAAAGGGTTTTCGCCAGCAACAGCACGTAGTTTTTGTTGCCTGTTCCGCAACATTGCGGGAAACAGCTGACATAGAAGAATAATTACTGCCTTACACTCCAGATTTCATTCAGTGGTTCGCCTTTACTGGAAAATCCGGTATGGTTCCACTTGCCATCAACCAGGCTGTAATTAAATTTTAAACTAACGCCGGCCCGTGAATCATCTCTTGAAAAGAATTCTATATTTTCTGTATATACGCCATCAATAGTAGTGTAAGTGCCACCTCCCGTTCCCGAAAATTGTTTAGTCTCTGTATTATAAGCTATCCACTGAAAACGGGTGCCGGATAAAATTTTCATGGTCTTCCTTGGTAAATTGACATCTCTCTGTTGTGTTTTGCCATCTGTTATTCTGCCAGACATCAACCAGGCGCCTTTTAATTCTCCTGGCTTACCATGATCAATTCTTTTATATTTCTTTTCACGATCAACAATTTCTAAAACAGAATCATTGAGATAAACTTTAAAACTTATTTCTGTACCTACCCGTTCAGGATTATTTGTATCAAATTCTATTTTTTCGGTGATGGTATCGCCTTTTAAACGCCAGGTTCCGCCATTTGTACTTATGAACCTGCCGGTGATAAAATCATAAGTGGTTATTGCCTGGTATCCATCAGAAAAAATTACAACACTTCGCAATTTCTCTCCTTTTTCAGAATTGTGATATCTCTCCCAGGCACCAATACAACTTTGAGCATAAATTCCAACTGATAAGCATGTACAAATCAGTAAAAAGATTATTTTTTTCATGACTGTAATTTTTATGGATTTAAATAGTAAATGAATTCGTAGAGTTATTAATTAAGGTGTTGTAAATAACTGTTTACCTGATAATTTTTTTTGAATAATTTCCATGTGATTGGTATTGGATGATGTTACCATTCTTATCTCTTTCAAAAATAAGGGCCTCACCTAATTCGTCATCAGCTCTTATTCTGCGGAATGTATCACCTGCTACATGTTTGTAAAAAGTCATAGCTTCTCCGGGATTATCAGAGGGCAAACGCAGGCTGACCAAGTTTCCGCCCCATGTGGAAAAATATATTTCTGCCGACCAGGGAATCCAGCTGTAATAACCAACATATTCATTAAGGTCTTTCTTTGGCACCAACGGATTTTCTTTTTCCGGAGCCTTTACTTTATTTAAAATTGCACTAATCCCATCCGTATATTTATCAGGATCTGTACCATTTGCATTAATCATTACTGAATAGGCCCTTTTATTTTTTAAGTCTAGTTGTAAGGTTGTACGATAACCCGGACAGCTTCCACCATGCCCCGCCCAGGTATTTCCATTATCTCCTTTGTAAACAACAAACCCCAGCCCCCAGGTTGTTTTCCAGTCAGGGTCCGTAAAATGTACCTGCTGCATATATTTTAGCGTAGCCGGTTTTAAAATTTCAGTAATTGTTGAATCTCTTAATCTGAATTGCCAGGAAGCAAAACTCCCCAAATCAAAAACGTTTGAAGTGAAACCAGCTGCTGGTGCAATTCCATTTGCAGTAAAGAAATTAACTTTTTCCCGGTTCCCGATTCTTGTCACGGCGCTGTAGCCATTCGCCAGTTCTTTTCCATATAATTTTTCGGGCATAGTAGTTCTGGTGTTTGAAAGACGTAATGGAGTAAGAATATTTTTCTGGATGTATTCATCGAATGAAGTTCCTGTTATTGCTTCAACTATTTCGCCTAACAAAGTGAGGCCAAGATTACTGTATTGAAAATAGGTAGAAGCCGGGTAAAGGGTTTCCTGTTCGCTTAATTTGGAATCTATTTGATCTTTGGAAGGAAATGGAAAGTCAGGGCCTGTCCAGTAGGGATGAGCAGATTCTCTGGGAAGGCCTGATGAATGTGTTAATAATGAACGGATGGTGACAGGGCCACTTTCAGGAAATTTTTGCTCCAGTTTATAGGCTGGCAATAAGTCATTTACTTTGTCATCCAGCCGAAGTTTCCCTTCATCATACAATTTCATTATAGCAACAGACGTAAATAATTTGGATATTGAACAAATACTAAAAAGGGTGGAAGCGTCGGCTTTTATATTTTTCTCTACATTGGACATACCTGTTGCACCTGACCAAAGTACTTTTTGTTCTTCAATAACAATAGCTGTTAAGCCAGGTAATTTGTCAAAATCTTTTTGCGCTTCTAGCCATACCTCCACTAATTTAAAAGCTTCTGTATAATCCTTTTTCTTTTCCTGAGAACAGGCAGTGCTGATTAAAAAAGAAAGAAAAATGCTGAAATAGTATTTTTTCATTTTTAGCGTTTTTAGAATGAACCCCTTTTCAAAATAGCCGCAGCTATTAAATATACGTTAGAAAAAAATGAAAATCATATTTTAAACAGGATTAAAGAGTCTTTTAGTTATGTTATTGCCGGAGATTTTCCGACAGTCTCTGCCGGGGCAGATAAGCAACATGGCTTTATGAGTTTGCATACCCGGGCCTGTGCAAATGCTTTTAAAAACCAAGAGTTGGGTGCTTTATTTTGTAACAGAATTAGTGGGTACAGGGCCGGTAAGTGTATACCAGCGCCAGATGGGTTATTTATACTTATGTTTAATCGCTTCCTCTTTCTCCAGGTAATACATGTCAAATTCCTTCTGACTTTTTACAGCATCATTCCTTTCTGTACTTCCTATTTCTATACCATAAATAAGAAAAAAAGAAACAGCCATAGCAGACAAGAGGATTCCTACATATTGTTTTTTATCTTTTGCAGAATCTTTTGCAAAAAGATAAGTGAGAAAGCCTCCATAAAAAGTAAGTAAGGCCGGTATTACAACATGAACTACCGGAGATAAACTAAACCCGACCAGCAGCCCGATGGCAAAACCTAACAAAGAAAATCCAGCGATCATTAATACTGTCATCCCATCAAAGAAATGCAGTTTTACTTTTGTTTTTTTTATGCGGCTTTCAAACAGTTTAACCAGGTTTAAAATCAGCAGGGCTGCAATAAGAATTAATGCAAGATTAAAAACAGCCTCTCCAAAAAAGAAGAACGATTTGGAAATATTGCCTTCCATAAATATCTTATTTTAATGAGCCGAAATTGTATCTAATGTTGGCGGTATAACTTTGCTTTTAATGCCATCCCTCATAATGCCGTTTTTGTTGCTATCAACAGGCAGAGCTGTATTATCCGTTTCGGGTGTTGGGGAATTGGTAACAGGAGTCGCTGGCGGGTCCTGGCTTTTTTGTTTTGTATTAAATGTACATGAAAAAATTACCAGTGAGGCTATTGAACAAAGAATGAGCTTTTTCATAACCGGCTATATTTATTGTGAAAAGATAATTATGTTTTTAAACTGCCGGATTTAAATCTACAGTAAATTCATTCAAAATGCAATACCACAATGCGGTATTTTGTGCACATGCACAACATTCAACTCAGGTTACCACGAACGACCGAAGTTTGAGCTGTTATGAATTTGTTTTTTGGTCTGATGTCTTTGTTGGTGCTATCGCAGGTACTGATAACACCAGTTGGCAGCGAATGCTGTTGTGTCAGTTGGCTTGCTGCGTTTTAGGTAACACCAACATGGGCGCAGGACAGATGAGATTCGATTGCCCATTTGGCAAGCTTTTAAAATGTATGGCTTGGCTGTTTTATTTTGAAAGAGTAATAGTGGACACAGATACGCCTTCGCTCATTTACTGCGCTGCATATCTGCGCCAGTTGGGAAATATTTGAGTTGCCGTCTGGTCTTATGACCAACGACGATTTTAATTGAAGCGCTTTTATTTTTTACTTGTAAACTATGCTGTGGCTTTTCGCCGTTGGTGATAACACCAAACGGCGGCGAGTGCTGGTGCGCCAGTTGGCTTGCGTGTGAATGTGAGAGCATACCTACTGCGGCAAAGCGGCTGACATATCTGCCTTTAACTTTAAGCCTGCGCCAGTTGAGGACCAGCTAGAACGGGTTCCATTTTGCCTTGAAGAATTCTTATCCCAAAAGGAATGTATCCAACACACATCAATATAGCGCCGATTGAACTAATTAATTCTATATCCGGATTGTTTAAAAGCAAAAGCCCAACCACAATGCAAAAGCCTTGCCACTTACTTATGAACTGCTCTTTCATTAATCCGAAAGCCTGAATTATGGCTCCGATGGGCAACAAGGGCAATAGCCAAACTACCCAAAGCAAACCCTCTTTATTAACAATGACTTTAAGAAATGGAGCGAATTCTTGAAATTGTGCTTCTGGTAATGTATCGAATGCAGATAGTACTAAGCATAAAGCTCCTTTATCCACTGCCAGAATAAATGCGCCAAATACACCGACAATGCCGCCCCAAAATCCTAATAGTTTGCCTTTGCCATTTAATACATTCATAAAACCTGTTAAAGCAACTATGATTACGGGTACAGAAAACATTACAATTAAATGTCCAATATGGTAAAGAGGCTGATTATGAAACCTGCTTAAAAGTTGTTCAACAGTTTGTAATGGTTCGAGTGCCAATAAATCAGGATGCATTAAAAACCCTGTAAGTAACATTAATGGAAACACAATAATTGATATTGCAAATCCTTTTATTCTAATTGTTTCAATTTTCATGATGTTAGCTATTTAGCCATTTTTTTTCTCTTTCACTACTTAAAAATGCTCTGGGCAATTTGATTCGTTTTTTCATCCCTGCATAATTCCAAACTGGTTCTCCATAATCTATCCTGCAATTCCTGATTTAAAACCAATTTATCGTCATCAATTTCAATGAACTTATTTTTTTTCCATGTAAGAAACTTTCCTGATTTATTCTTGATTTCTTCTTTGTTTTCTGTAAGCATAGGGGCCATAATTATTCCAATTTGCTCTATAGTAATAAATGTTCCCAAAAACTTCATAACGGTTGCCATCATTTTCAAAAACGGTGGAATAATATTAATCTGGTTACTCCAAACTGTTTTTGCTATGTGAAACCCAATAAAAGATACTTCAGGTCTTTTTTCCTGCTTATATAAATTATGTAATTTTCTGTAGAACATTCTTTTGGCAACCATTGCCTGATGGATGCCATTTACATAACCCCATTTCTTTTTCATTTGCAGGTCGTCCCAAAATATGGCACCTCCTTTGGTTACATTAAATATTATTCTTCCACCATTCTCAGATTTTTCCAGCAGACTTAATAAGTTCAGGGTTAGCATAAACTGCGATAAATAATTTACTTGAAAATGTGAATCCATGCCATCTTCAGTTTCTATCCGTTTAGCAGCGTACCCCAAGCCGGCATTAATAAATAAGCCGTCCAGATACTCATGCCGGTTGTGAATCTCGATGATTGCATTTCTAACATCACTGAGTTTAGTTAAATCGCATAAAACAATAGAAATCTTGTTATTCCCGGTGACAGCTTTTAGTTCTTCGGTTGTGGCCATGCCGAGCTCCCTGGATCTGCACAATATGATAACTTCATGACTTAGGTTGTCAAGTCCGGCTAAAACTTTAGCTACGCCCTTTCCAATTCCATTTGTACCGCCTGTTATTAATACTTTCATTTTGGTAACTTTTTGTCTGTGAAAATTTTTATTTCTCAGGTTAAAATCACTTTGTAATTTGAGCTCCTGGTGGGTTAGTTTTTTTTTTATGACAACTAGTTAATAATGAAATGGCTTGTAAACATAAGCCGTAGAAAGTTTTAAATATATGATTTGGAGCAGTGTTTGAAATGATTTCTGTAAGTTACGCATCTATTAAAGCTCAATATAGTTCTCCCGTACAAGAGTGCGACGCCAATGAAGCTAAATAGTAGCACACAGCATGGCTCAAAAATAGATTTCTCCTATCGTCGAAATGACAGAGCGGGTTACAACATCAACAACCCCGCCTTCAACAATCCATTCACCGGTTTATTATCCCAAAACAATTCAAAATCTCAACTGGCGCAGATATGCAGCATAACTTTTGTGTGTTTGTGTATCTGTGCCTTTGTAAAAGTTTTTAAAATAAAAGGTTGGCTGGTTTATATGATAACAGAATTAGTTGGCACAGATACGCCAACGTTCTTTTACCGCCCTGCATACCTGCGCCAGATGGGAACCTTAATCCATTAAAACAACTCCTTTTTTCAGGTAAATATCACTGGATAACTGTGTCAGCATAAAATGGGCAACATCAGCCCGGGATATTTCAGGGGTGCCCTTCATTGTAAGCCGTTCTCCAACTTTGTAGTTACCTGTTGCCGGTTTATTATTTAGTTTGGCCGGGTAAACAAGAGTCCAGTCGAGATTGCTGGAACGCAATTGTATCTCTGCTTTGGCTTTGTCTCTGTAAATGCTGTTTAAGAAGGTCTTGAAAATTATTTTCTGTAACAGGTTGGCTTGCCCAAATGTTTCACCAGCGCCAAAACCAGATAGAAAGATCAGGCGTTTTATCTGCATCTCATTCATTGCGGGAATTAATACTTTCACAGCATTGGTGATCAGGTTCGAAGAAATGAGTGATTGCCCTTTTCCGAGAGCGCTGATGACAGCATCTTGTCCGGCAAGCGCTTTTAATACAATATTTTTATCCAGAGCATCTCCCTTAATAATAGTAAGTTTTTGATGAGAGGTGCTAAGTTTTGCAGAATTGCGAACCAATGCAGTCACTTGCTGGTGCTGCTCAAGTGCCTGCTTTAACAGCTGCTGACCGGTGGGGCCGGTTGCACCCAAAATCAGAATTTTCATATTGCCTGTTTTTAGAAATAAAAAGTACAACATATTTTTCGTATTACTGGTCTACACCTTGGTTCGTGTTTTCACGAACCACTTAAACTGGCGCAAATGTTCCCTTTAATAAAGTTTATTTTGTACGAAATGAAAGTGGGATCACTTGTGTCTTTCAATCTTGCCCGGATTGTATCCGGGAATTTAAAAAACTAATGCTGATTATTTACACCGATGCATGGTTCTGATGAAATGTACGGTTACATTTTATGTTTTCGTTTTTTAATTCCGGATACAATCCGGTAGAACTAAGCCGGCGACAAGTGATCCCGTAATCTTACGTTTATTATTTAATGATTTGGGAAGGGAACACTTGCGCCAGTTGGGAAATAATCGGGACGAGCACACGGCGTCAAGTGCTGGTGCGCCAGTTGGCTTGAGGGTAAATGTAGGAGCATACCTACAGATGCAAAAGCAACTTATACATTTTCAAGATGAAGGCTTTCTGCATAAAGATCAACAAGTGCCGGCAATAAGTTTTTTTCAGGTATATAGGGTATGCCAAATGTTTTATCAGCAAGTTTAGTTTCAATGTTTTTAATAACTTCTATTTCAGCAGCAGCACGACCTCTTAACAGCGGGTCGGTAATATGCTGCTGCATACTCAGGCTTTGGTTAATTACCCAGGCATACGGATGAATACCGGCTCTTTCCAGGTCATCCTGTAAAGAAGCTGCTTCCCTCATGGGCGTTGTTTCCGGTAAAGAAATCAGTAAGATCTTAGACAGGTCCCGGTCTTGTAAAGCCATATACGGTGTTTTAATATGACCTGCATCTAAAGAACTGTTTCGCATTATTTCCCGGTGGTAACTTCCGGCAGTATCAAGTAAAAGCAAAGTATGTCCCGTTGGTGCAGTGTCTATCACTACAAATTTGCGTTTGGCATTGTTGATCGCTTTTGAAAAAGCATGAAAAACAGCTACCTCTTCGGTACAGGGCGATTTCAAATCTTCCATCAGCAGCTTTTTACCTTCTTCATCTAACTTTTCACTTTTTTGCAAAAGGATTTTATCGGTGTACCGTTGCGTTTCAACTTTCGGATCAATGCGGTCAATGGTTAGGTTTTTGGGTAACCCTTGTAGTTGATTGATGTAGTCCTGTATATGCGCTGCCGGATCGGTAGTGGTCAGGTCTACTTCAAAACCTTTTTTTGCCAGCAATACGGCAATGGCAGCAGCAGCAATTGTTTTGCCCACACCACCTTTGCCCATTGTCATAATCAAACCATGATTTTGCTGTTCGCATATTTCATTTACTAAATCATTCAGCGTTGCCAGCGCATGATCAAATTCAACCACTTGCCCGAATACCGTTTCCACAACCTGTTTTTGAATATCAGTATGTAAAAGAGAACGCAGTTTTTGAATGCCCAACACATTGTAAGGCAACAACGGAAATGTTTCTAAAGACAGGTTTTGCAGATTTTCCGGAATGGCTTTCAGTTGTTCATCTGCCAGGGCCTGCATTTTTACTGCAAACAGATCTGTATTATCAATTGCTTTGTACACGCCGTTGATATACAGCTTTTGATTGCCCATTCCCAGTTCAATTAATTCCTCTCTGGTACGTGCCGCTTCTTTAAGAGAAGATTGTTCGGCACGGGCAACCAGGTAAAAAGTAGTTTGTTCGGGATCACGTAGCCGGCTGACAACTTTATTGTATCGCTCCTGGCTGCTTTTTAATGCAGAAGAAGGGCCAAGGCAGGAAGCGCCATCTGGATTTTCTTCGCTGAAACCAGCCCAGGCTGCAGGAAGTTCCAGCAACCGTAATGTATGACCTGTTGGTGCTGTGTCAAAAATAATTACATCAAAATGTCCACCTTCGTTTTCGCCGGAAATAAAACGGGAAAACTCATCAAAGGATGCTATCTCGGTTGTGCAGGCTCCCGACAGTTCTTCATTCATCTTTTTTATTTCGGCTTCGGGCAAAATACCTTTTAACGGCCCGGTTGCCCTGTTGCGATATTCTTCTGCCGATACTTCGGGGTTGATGTTGATGGCATACAGGTTTTCAAGCCCTGCTACCGGACTGATTTTTTCATACACGTTACTTTTCAGCACATCCTGAAGATTAGATGCAGGATCAGTACTGACCAACAGCACCTGTTTACCTTCATCAGCAAGTTTTACAGCCGTAGCACAGGAAAGAGATGTTTTACCTACTCCACCTTTACCGGTAAAAAATAAGTAAGCTGTTATTGTATTTGTCATGTTGAGCAATTGATTTTTTTAATAAATAATCAGCAACAGTTGCTGCCCGAACAGCAACTACCGGCAGTTGGCTTTTCTTCTTTAGATGAAACAGGTAACAAATCTGAATTAATATCCACATTGTTTTGAAGGGTCATTTCCCAATCTGCTTTTGTTGGATAATAACCACTTGTCTGCAACCGGTCGTTTATAAAGATGTAGGGGAGTGAGTTTGTACCTTCCTGTTGTAATTTTTTTATGGCTTCGGGGTAATTTTTAAATGCCGCTGCATCATTTGAAATATTATGACGTTGAACATCGTGACCTAACGATTTCAGCCACTTTACATTGGCGGCTGTTTGTACCAGGTTGTCGTCAACTTCTGAGCCACAAACTCCGGTACTGCAACACATAGCCGGATCAAGAATAGTAATTTTCATATCTGTTTGTTTTTTATTAAACATTGATTCATTGTAAAGGAACGACGGATTGAATTGCCTGACTATGACATTCATCAGCAGGTTTACAGATAACAATCACCGTTTTAAAGTTATGGATGAAAAGCAGTTAGCTATATGTAGCGGTTTTGTGTGTTGGCGTAACTGCCTATGTAAATAGTTTTCAAATGTAAGGATTGGGTGTTTTATTTTGTAACAGTAATAGTTGGCACAGATACGCAACGCTGCATTGCTAAGCTGCATATCTGCCAGATAGTATAAATACCTGTTATAACAGGCATTTATACCCTGCACAGGGTATTTTATAAACGCAAAAGAAATATAACTTTATTGTTTAAAATATTTAATGCAAAAAAATGAAATTCCTTTTATTGCTTATCATTTCTATCAGTATCGTATTTTCAGCATCAGCTCAAGACCAGCCAAGAGAGCTCAATAAAGCAGAACGGGATTTTAATCAGGTTTCATCTGATAAAACAAAATGTGTTTGGGGTAATTGCGAAAACGGTGTTGGAAAACTGTTGTTCACCAGGTCGTTCAATCAAAGAAAAACGCTCAAAAATCCAATATATATAAGTGTTCAGGGAAATTTTAAAAATGGCCGCCTCGAAGGATTTGGGCAGCTTTTATGGAGTAAGAATAAGCTGATATTTGAAAATAAAAAAGGAGTACCGTTTGATTCTGTGATGGCAGTAAGTGAGGTGTTAAATGCAGCAAAAAGCACAGAAACCGGAGGTAGCTATGGCTTTTATAAAGACGGTTATTTAATGCAGGGGCGAATGATTTTGGAAGATAACCATGTGTACAACGGACTGTTTAAATTCGGACAGTTTATTTTTGGAACGGTTACTTCGCCCGATTCAAGTGTTACCCACAAAGGATTTTTATGTTATAACGATGTGTTTCCTGCTTTCGACAATGCCAGTATCCGTACCGGGTTAAGATTAGTGATTAAAAAAGATTCAATAGAGCTGATTCCTTATCATCAGGGAAAAAAAACTTCTCAGTTCAGGCCTTTTGCACCATCCGAATATGCAACAACCCGTACAACAGTTGTTGATATGCCATTTGATAACGGCATATATAACGGCGAAGTATTTGCCGGAAAACCCGAAGGCTTTGGGGAATGGATAGGCAACAACCATCTTTATGCCAAAATAGGCTATTTTAAAAATGGATTATTACATGGACTGGCCGCTTTAAATTATAATGGTGAACAAGATGAAAAAAGATACCCTTCTTTCGGTTATGTACTTGCTGAGTTTAAGAACGGTATTGCAAAAAAGGCAGCAACAGGTTATTACAGTGATTTTTATATTGGGGAAATTAACAAAGACTACAGGCCTTATGGTTATGGTACCATGATACATTCAGGTGCTATTTTACAATACGAATCGGGTGAGTTTGCCTATGGAAAATTATGGGGTTACGGCACCCAAAATTTCAGCGATGGCAGCAGCAAAACCGGAAATTTTGTTGATGGTAAACTTAGCAGTGGAACTTATATTGTAACAGTAAATGCGTTGCGTAAAGGAAATGTAGTAAAAGTTAATGGTAAAAAATTTGCAGTAATTGATAACCCATGGTTTGAGCATGACATGACCATGGCGGGCAGGGGCTGGGTTACTTTGTCTGATAAATCAATATTAAAACAAGGTACTCCATTTGAAAAACTGGATGAATCATCCAGTACTTTTTATAAGCAGTGTTCGCAATGTGGTGGAACCGGTAACATAAAAACGTTCAGCAACATAAAAGTACTGATCAGCAATAATGTGTACACTTATGAAGCGGTTAGAGGTATAAATAACCAGCGTGTGGAAGTAACTGTAAGCAATCCGGTTTATGAAACAAAAACAATTGCATCAGGTTCGTATGTTTGCCCGGGTTGCGGCGGCGAAGGGTGGTTATTAAAATAAAATTAATTTTTGTTGATGTATTGAGGGGCAGAAAGCCCAGACGGCTCAACTGGCGCAGATATGCAGCAATGCTTTTGTGTGTTGGCGTATCTGTGCCAATGTAAAAGCTTTTAAAATGTAAGGGTTGGGTGTTTTGTTTTGTAGCAGTATTAGTGGGCACAGATACGCAACGCTGCATCGCTAAGCCGCATATCTACGCCAGTAATCTATCTGCGCCAGTTGGCTTGCGTGTGAATGTGGGAGTATACCTACGGCGGCAAAAGAGAAATCGGCGGCGAATGCTGGTGCGCCAGTTGGCTTGCGTGTGTTTTGAGTAACACCAACGTGGGCGGAGGCAATTGTATAATCAACCCTTGGTAAGTCAGCGGTTGTAAAATCTCCTTCGTAAAAATTTACAGCAGATAAATGTATGAATCGCTGCACAGCTATCTGTAAAATACCGGGTATCTGCTCCACACCACAATAATGCATTGCAGGATAAATATTAATAAGGTATGCAAACAAGTCGGCATGGCCGCAACCTGCATCTAAAACCGTATACCCGTTTAGAGGCCCGATACCAGATAATATTTTAAACCTGGCTTCCTGCCCTGCAGGCTCATTCCATCCCAGGGCAGCGTTAGAACTTACACCAAATTCTTTTATCAGCTGGTTGAGAAAACGAAAAATATTTGCCTGGTCTGACAAGTTCATCTTCAAAACATTTATTAGAATATCAGCAATAAAAATATGTATATTTAAACACTAAAATTACTTTATGGCAGAAACGGGTAAAGAACAATCGAAATCAACTTGGCCGCTGGTTAAATTTCAATTCTCTGTTAAGATAGGAGATAAGGAAGCATTTTTTCAGGAAGTAACCGGCCTGAGTGCAGAGATACAGCAAATTGAATACCGTGCCGGAAACAGTAATGAATTTTCAACCGTAAAAATGCCGGGCATTAAAAAGTTTGGGAACATTACGCTTAAGAAAGGGATATTTAAAGATGATAAAGGCTTCTGGGATCTTTATAAAAAAGTAGTGGAGAACAGCTTTGAGCGCCTTACCATTACCATTTCGCTGCTTGATGAAAAAGACGGGGTTGCCATGTCATGGACACTTGCTAACGCATTTCCCTGTAAAATTACAGTTACCGATATGAAATCGGATGCAAACGAGCCCGCAGTAGAGTCAATGGAAATTGCACATGAAGGTTTGGCATTGGCATAAAAATTTACAACTTAATTTTCCTGGGGTTTCGCCGTTGTTACTTTTTTTACGGATGTTATTGTGGCAAAGCAATCATCAACACACTTGCGCCAAACTTGCACCAGTTGGGGACAAATGCTGTTACTGGCGCAGATATGCCGCATGGATTTGTGTGCAAGCGTATCTGTGCCAATGTGAAAGCTTTTAAAATGTAAGGATTGGGTGTTTTATTTTGTAAGAGTAATAGTGGGCACAGATACGCAACGCTCTTTAGCCACCCTGCATATCTGCGCCAGTGATCTATCTGCGCCAGTTGGGGGGAGCCAGTAATCTATCTGCGCCAGTTGGGGGGCAAAAGTTGGGGCCAGTAATCTATCTGCGCCAGTTGGGGGGGGCGTATACTGGTGCGCCAGTTGACTTGCGGATGAATGTGAGAGCATACCTACGGTAGCAAAGAATTAAAAAAATATCAATCTAATTAATAGAGCAACTAATCCTGTAACAATACCAACTACCAAAAGCATAAAGAGTACATGCCCATTAGCTCTGGTTTGTTGCCTTGACTCTTGATTCATTTTAACTTCCATAGTCTTTTGCGCTATGGCTAAAAAAAGAGCGATCCCTGAAAAAGCTAAAACGATGCTATACATTAGCCATCCTTTAAAAGGATAATTAAGAGCGAAGCACCAAAGCATACCAACCACAAAGCCATATGCAAACCCGAAAAGGGTTGAAGTGAAAATCATTTCTAAAAAGATTATAATTCAAGGTATAACAAAGAGGTGAATAATGGAAATGAGTATCGGCAACAAGGTAATCTATCTGCGCCAGTTGGGGTTGAAAACCAGACGGCGGCAAGTGCTGGTGCGCCAGTTGGCTTGCGTGTGAATGTGTAAGCATACCTACGGCGGCAAAGAGGCGGCGACTGCTGGTGCGCCAGTTGGCTTGCTTTTGTTTTATGTAACACCAACGTGGGCGGAAAGTTATACTTTTATTTATTAACGTTATATTTGATGTTATTTGACTGAGCCATAATAAAACCCTTAACTTAAATAACATCAACAATGTCTTTTTCCGACGCTCAAGTAGAAAAAGAAATGACTCTAATAAAGTTTCATTTCTACAAGATCAAATTCACTCCTTACAATAACCTTAGAAATCAAACTAGCCATACCATACTTCATCAAGTAATAACATTTTTATCCCAGGAGAAGTTAGCCGGAAGAGGTTTATTAATAGATAAACATGAAGGTCGGGGGAAAGATGGCGCAAGACCACTTTTTGTTACTAATGCAGTTTTTATGCATAAAGAAAAGCGAATTAGGGTTTCTATGGCTTTACTAAGAACCGGTAAAATTCCGCTGTTAAAACCTGCTGACAAATTTCTCTTGGTGCCGCTGGATACTAGTAATGGTGAAATTGCAGAGCAGACTCATTTTTTTATTGACTATAATACTGATTCTATCATTTTATGTGCGGAATTTAATTACAATGGCCCCAGAGTTTCGGATATTGAGTATTACTTCAGAGTTGTTGCAAGAGATAAACTGAAATTATCCAAGGCAACTGAAGTTGAAATGTATATGGATACATCAATAGATAAAACTCTTGCGGAGTTAAAAAATGTATTGAACTTTGATATAAAAGTACAGGCACAAAAGCTTCCACAGCTAGATACAGTATTAGTAGGACAATATTTTACTGGGATTACGAATTTGGCTAACCGAATAAAACCTAAATATGTAAAATTGGAAGCAATGTTTCAGACCCCGGGAAAACAATATGATAGTTCAGAGTTGAATAAGGAGGCTAATAACATGGTAACTAATTTTTTGAATGCATTTAAGGCTAAACCAACAAATATGGATGTATTTGAGCAATTTGTTGTTAAATATGAAGATAAGGAAGGTAACGAGGATTTTTTTAATTTGCTGAAGGGTAAAAAGGAACTTCTAAAATATGTTGACATTAAAACATTAAAGGGAAGGCAGTGGTATGAATTAATTGAAACCGACTTCGACGAGTTTGTTCAAACCCAATAAAACTATGATTGACAAATATTTTAAAAGGCCTGTTTTTTGGGATTATTTCTTTGCTATAATTCTCTCGACCTTAGTCACGATATTATGGAAAAATGATGCGCTTGGAGTACCTAAAGAAGAGTATCTGTATTCTACTGTTTCAGACTTATCAACTATTTCCTTGACAATGGCGGGTTTTATTCTAACATTGTTAACGGTACTAATCTCTTTTAAGAGTACTGCTAAGCGAAAAACTGAATTGAGTTTAGAGTCTGATTCGTTATATGAAATTTTCTTTTCGACTAAATTATATTTTGAGACTGTTAAGAATCTTAAAAATGCAATAGTATCATTGACATTAATTGCCATTGTAGGGTATGTGCTTAAATTGAGTTTAAATTCTCATAACTATTATACGCTTTTTAGTTATAATGTTTTTGGTATGACTATTATTTTTTTTACTGTTTTTAGATGTTTAATCATCTTATCAAAAATTATCAAAATTCAAGAGGACAAATAATTCAAAATGGGGGAGCAAAAACTATGTGTTATCTCACAGTATAAGTCATTTCAAAATTCTTAAATTGAACTGTTTTTGTTTTTCTTTTAACTGTATAATGGCTCTACGCCGTTGGTCAAAGCCCAGACCGGCGGCAAGTGCTGGTGCGCCAGTTGGCTTGCGTGTGAATCTGTAAGCATACCTACGGCGGCAAGGAGTTAGGCGCAAAATGCTTACATTGGATACCTGCTCCCATTGGACGTTATACTATGAAGATTGAGACTTGAATTCGCATATTGGTTTAACCAAAAACTCAGTTTAACTCCGGCTTTAAAAGTACATTCTTCTGCATTTCTAATAGAATCAATTTTTTCAAGTGCCTCTTTTCTCAGGCTTTTTATAGAATTTGTTATTGATCTGTTGCTTACTCTTCCTATATTCTTTTTTGGGATTAAATGGGCTAAAAGGCGGCCATCTTTTCTTGCGTCAAAAGCGACATAACCATCGTTATCCGTTATGTCAAAAAGAATTTTAAATTGATTTTTCCCGAAGACCATAAAGCCATTTTTATAAGCTCTTTCGCCAATTGGCATTTGTTGGTCTTCAACGATAAGTAAATAGCCACTTTCCTTCAAAAAGCTAGAAATAATTTCGTTCCAAGAGAATAATTCTGACCAATCAGTCGGATTGATTTCATGAAATACATTGCACATTAAAACAACGTCGAAATATTCGCCGCCACCAAACTGAAATTCAGTTTTATTACTAAAGTATCTTTTCTTTTTTACTTTATCTGCTTTACTATAATATGAATCAATGGCGGCTATACACTCTTTCTTTACATTAATATCAACTTCTGGAATATCGAAAGCAAAATAATCTAGTAATGGAATTTTAGAATCAGTTTCATTTTGCCTTAATTGCTGTAATAATTTAACTAGACGGCCTCTACCAGCTCCAAAATCTAAAACAGATAAACGTCCCACTGAATTCATTTGTTTATTTAGGATTCCATTTATTTGGTTGGTCTGTATGTCATCTATACCAGTATTTATTATATTAGGGGGAGCTAGGCATTCTGACGCAAATTTTACAGAGGCAAAAATTGCTGGGAGATTTAGAAAATTAGTCAATTTTTCTTTTCCTTCGTCACCTACTAGATCATTAAGTATTCTATCTGGATTTCTTCCTGCAAAATGAACTGTATTATTATCCATTAAATAAAGACATGAAGGATCAAAATGTGCGATCAATGGAATAGAGTGTGTCGCAATCCATATTTGTCCATTTGTGTTTACAGTCAATATTTTTTCAAGTATATCAATTAGGATTTTTGGGTGTAAGTGGTTCTCTGGTTCATCCATAATCAGAATTGCGTCCTTTAGTGAAATGCTATTTTCATTGAGTGCTACGCACAACTGAAGTAACACCTTTTGACCTTCGGATAAATTTGCCTCTGCAAAAGATTTCCCAAATATCTGCATATCACCTAATAAATTTCGTCCCAAATCACAAGTTAAAAAACTAGAAATCATTTCGTTTAAAGTCTCATATTTTTCGGTAAATTTTTTTGTTAGATCAAAATCGGACTTAGATAATTTTTGGCTATTAAAATTTTTAACTGATGAAAAATCTTGCAATGCTTGGATAATTCCAAGAGCCTTGTCTGGGAGTTCGTCAATATTTATAAAGTTTGTGGGTGAAAGAAAATCTTTAATTTCCTTTTTTGTTAAGTCATCGGGGTTTTTAAGATCAACTCTTTTGGGAACAAACTCAAATATATTGCTCTTTGAAAGCCCTTCTTCTAATTCCAAAAATGAAATTTTAAGATGCTTTTCTTCTTCAATGATTTCATCTTCAAATTGTTTTTTCTTTTGCCTGCTTAAATTATAATCACTTTTTTCATTTTCTAAAAGATTGTTGAAACCTTTTTCTTCGTATTCTTTTACTGTTCTTGAAACTACATCTAATGCTCTTCTTGTGTTTGAAAGATTTCCTAAACGCCTTTCTCTATCAGCTTTTAGTTTGCTTTCTACTAAAATTTCATTATTTTTTATTAAGCTTAGTAGTCTTGATTTCCCAGATCCATTTTTTCCGGCTATTATAATAATTTTGCCTAAGTCTCTCATTGCAATCTTTGTCAAACCAAACTCTTGCGTTATATGTTCGGGAATTTCAATACGCTTAATTCTCATGGGAGATATTTATTAACTGGTTTATATTTCCTATCCACTAATTCATTCTATTCTTTTCTTTTCATAGATCCTTTTGACTCTACAAATTTAGGGTTAAACAAATTCATTTTTAGTTGCATTTTGCGTAACACTAATAGCCTCGCCTTGATCTGTGTTGTTCGAGATACTCAACATAGATAAAAGCCCAATAGCAGCAATACCGATGAAAGGATTGCGACGCAACGATGCTCCCATAAGGTACTAATGCTGGTATCATAACATCAACAACCCCGCCTTCCACAATCCATTAACCGGTTTATTATCCCAAAACAATTCAAAGTCTTCCAGGCCGGCGGCCTCATAGCTTTCTTTAAGAGCTTGCAGAGTTGAAAGTTGAGAGTTGAGAGTTGAAAGTTGAGAGAGCAGCCAGTTGCCTTGTGCCTCATCTACCTTAATAACAATGGTTTCTTTTTTTGTAGTAAAGCTCAGTTGCAGCATTTGCCACTGGTTGCCTTTTTTGCTTTTAGTAATTATTTCTGTAGTGGGTGTGTTGCCAAGGAAAACAACTTTTGTGTTTGGGCTGTGGGTGGGCAGGGCATCATCTTCCAGGGCTTTAATAATATAATCGGGTGCAATGGTTGTGCGTGGTACTTTATGCTCGAACCATTTTTGCAGTGGATAATCAAAGCAGGCACCGTGCATATAATTGAGCAACGATTTTTTTAAACCAAAGCTAAAGCTTTCATGATCGGCACCGGTGGGGTCGGCATGTTCAATATCGTTATTGGCGAATGTGCCGATAATTTTATTTACTTTATTTACTTTGTACTTCTCCGGTTCTAAACCAACAGGACTGTGGGCCGTCATGGTAAACAAATGCCAGAAAGCCGATTGCAGCACACAGGCTTCAAAAAGCTGGCGCACCATTTCCAGGCTGTCAATGGTTTCCTGTGCGGTTTGCGTGGGGAAGCCATACATGAGGTAGGCATGTACCATAATGCCGGCCTGCGTAAAATGTTTGTTTACTTTGGCAACCTGTGCCACGGTTATTCCTTTATCAATAAGTTTAAGCAGGCGGTCGCTGGCAACTTCCAGTCCGCCGCTGATGGCAATACAGCCGCTGGCTTTTAATAAAATGCAGAGGTCTCTTGTAAAACTTTTTTCGAAACGTACATTGGCCCACCAGCTAACGGTTAATTTGCGGCGGATGATCTCCAGCGCCAGGGCACGCATGAGGGCAGGCGGTGCGGCTTCGTCAACAAAATGAAAACCGTTTTGCCCGGTCTGTGCAATCATTGCTTCCATGCGGTCAACCAGCAGGGAAGCGGTGAGGGGCTCGTAATTTTTTATATAGTCGAGCGATATATCGCAAAAGGTACACTTGCCCCAGTAGCAGCCATGTGCCATAGTGAGTTTGTTCCAGCGGCCATCGCTCCATAAACTGTGCATAGGATTAATCACTTCAATGGCGCTGATGTATTTATCTAAAAAGAAGTCGCTATAGTCGGGCGTGCCTACCTGGCCTTGTTTGTAATCGGCGCAGGCAGTATTGTTGATGTAGGTGAGATTGCCGTTTATTAGGGTGAATGTACGTTTGAGTTCTTCTATCTTTTTTTCTCCTGCAAGATGTTGCAATAAAATTTCCAACGGCGCTTCGCCATCATCCAGTGTAATAAAATCATAAAATTCAAAAACACGTTCATCACTCAAACTGCGTAGTTCGGTATTGGCAAAGCCGCCTCCCATAACTACTTTGCTGTTTGGGTAATGTTGTTTAATATATTGTCCGCAGCGCAGGCTTGTATATAAATTACCTGGAAAAGGAACGGAGAGTGCAACGAGTTGTGGTTGCAGACGATCCATTTTTTCTTTAAGGATATCAATGAGAATATGATCGAGATAAGTAAAAGGTTGTTGCAGCATTGTGTATAGTTCGTCAAAACTGTTGGCGCTGCGGCCCAGGCGTTCGGCATATCGGCTGAAACCAAAATGTTCGTCAACGGTTTCTTTAATGAGATCGCTCAGGTCTTCCAGGTACATGGTGGCAATATGTTTGGCTTTGTCCTGCGTGCCCATGCTGCCGAAAGCCCATTTTAAATCGTCGAGTTGTGCAAAGCGCTCTGCTTCGGGTAAAAAATTTCTACTGCTTATTGAATGCGCCAATGTTGGACTCTTACCCTGCAGGAATAACATGACGGCATCAATGGTATTTATATAATCATCCTGCAAAGCGATGATGCGTTTTATATTTTCACTGTATTCTTTTTGTTGTGCATTAATATCATCAAATAATTTTTGCAGCCCTTTTTTATTGAAGAGGGCACAGGTTACTTCAATGCCCAGATCGGCCTGGTGTGATTTTATTTTTTTTGTATTCAGAAATCCTTTTAAGTATGCGGTGGCCGGGTAGGGCGTGTTAAGCTGGGTGAATGGTGGTGTTATTAAAAGTACAGGAATGCTCAAGTTGTTGCTGTTTGAGCAAAAATATTGATAATTATCTAAGCGGAGGTTTTAACCACAAAGGGCACTAAGCTTAAAATCATCCGCCTTGGTTCGTGTCACACGAACCACTCCACAACTATAAAAGCCCAATAGTAGCAACACTGATGAAAGGATTGCGACGCAACGATGATGCCACAAGGAACCGCAACTGGTATTAAAAAACAGATTTCTCCTATCGTCGAAATGACAAAACCGGTTACAACATCAACAACCCCGCCTTCCACAATCCATTAACCGGTTTGTTATCCCAAAACAATTCAAAGTCTTCGAGGCCGGCGTTTTCATAACTTTCTTTAAGTTCTTGCAGCGTTATAAGTTTGTGGTTTGTGGTTTGTAGTTGGCTCAGCAGCCAGTTGCCCTGTGCTTCATCAACCTTAATAACAATGGTTTCTTTTTTGGTGGTAAAACTAAGTTGCAGCATTTGCCACTGGTTGCCTTTTTTAGTTTTGGTAATGGTTTCGGCGGTGGGTATGTTGCCAAGGAAAACAACTTTTGTGTTGGGGCTGTGGGCGGGTAAAGCATCATCTTCCAGGGCCTTAATAATATAATCGGGTGCAATGGTTGTGCGTGGTACTTTATGCTCAAACCATTTTTGCAAGGGGTAATCAAAGCAGGCGCCGTGCATGTAATTAAGCAACGATTTTTTTAAACCAAAGCTGAAACTTTCATGATCGGCGCCGGTGGGGTCGGTATGTTCAATATCGTTATTGGCAAATGTGCCTATAACTTTATTTAGTTTTTCTACTTTATACTTTTCCGGTTCTAAACCAACAGGACTGTAGGCCGTCATGGTAAACAAATGCCAGAAAGCCGATTGCAGTACGCCGGCTTCAAAAAGCTGGCGCACCATTTCCAGACTGTCGATGGTTTCCTGTGCGGTTTGCGTGGGGAAGCCATACATGAGGTAGGCATGCACCATAATGCCGGCCTGCGTAAAATGTTTGTTTACTTTGGCAACCTGTGCCACGGTTATTCCTTTATCAATAAGTTTCAGCAGGCGGTCGCTGGCAACTTCCAGTCCGCCGCTGATGGCAATGCAGCCGCTGGCTTTTAATAAAATGCAGAGGTCTCTTGTAAAACTTTTTTCGAACCGTACATTGGCCCACCAGCTTACAGTTATTTTGCGGCGGATGATTTCCAGCGCCAATGCACGCATGAGGGCAGGCGGTGCGGCCTCATCCACAAAATGAAAACCGTTTTGCCCGGTTTGTGCAATCATTTCCTCCATGCGGTCAACCAGCAACGAAGCGGTGAGTGGCTCGTAATTTTTTATATAGTCGAGCGATATATCGCAGAACGTACACTTGCCCCAGTAGCAGCCATGTGCCATCGTGAGTTTGTTCCAGCGGCCATCGCTCCAGAGGCTGTGCATGGGGTTTATCACTTCAATGGCGCTGATGTATTTATCTAAAAAGAAATCGCTGTAGTCGGGTGTGCCCACCTGGCCTTGTTTGTAATCGGCGCAGGCGGTATTGTTGATGTAAGTGAGGTTGCCGTTTATTAAAGTGAATGTGCGTTTGAGGTTAGTAACATCAGGGTTCAGGTCGCTGGAGCGCCCCGACCCTTGGAACAGCTTTGAAGCAATGCCTAAATGATTTATGAGAATTTCCAACGGCGCTTCGCCATCATCCAATGTTATAAAATCATAAAATTCAAAAACACGTTCATCACTAAGGCTACGAAGTTCGGTATTGGCAAAGCCGCCACCCATAACAACTTTGCTGTTTGGGTAATGTTGTTTTATGTATTGTCCGCAGCGCAGACTTGTATATAAATTACCGGGAAAAGGAACGGAGAGTGCAACGAGTTGGGGTTGCAGGCGGTCCATTTTTTCATTGAGGATTTCAATGAGAATGTTATCGAGATAAGTGTACCGTTGTTGCAGCGTTGTGTACAGTTCATCAAAACTGTTGGCGCTGCGGCCAAGGCGCTCGGCATAGCGGCTGAAACCAAAATGTTCGTCAACTGTTTCTTTAATAAGGTCGCTGAGGTCTTCCAGGTACATGGTGGCAATATGTTTGGCTTTGTCCTGCGTGCCCATGCTGCCGAAAGCCCATTTTAAATCGTCGAGCTGTGCAAAGCGTTCTGCTTCGGGTAAAAAATTTCTGCTACTGATTGAATGCGCCAGCGTAGGACTTTTGCCCTGCAGGAATAACATGACTGCGTCAATGGTATTGATATAATCATTTTGTAAAGCGATGATACGTTTTATGTTTTCTGAATGGTCTTGCTGTTGTGCATTAATATCATCAAATAATTGCTGTAATCCTTTTTTGTTAAAGAGAGCACAGGTTACTTCAATGCCTAAATCGGCCTGGTGCGATTGTATGTTTTTTGTATTTAGAAATCCTTTTAAATATGCGGTGGCCGGGTAGGGCGTGTTAAGCTGTGTGAAAGGTGGTGTTATTAATAATATGGGAATGCTCAAAAGGAATCTGTTTGAGGCAAAAATATTGATAATTATTTAAGCGGAGGATTTGAACCACGAAGACACAAAGGCACGAAGACACAAAGGCACGAAGAAACACAAAGTAATTTCCTGATGTACTTAGTGGTTCCTTTCTTTGTGGTAAAAAAAATACTTGATCTGCAATCAATAAATGATTCAGAAAAACATACCAGTTACTTTCTTCTTTACTTTATTTAGGAGTTTACCAGCCAGACCGGCTGCAGCAAAAGAAGCCAGGTATTTGAGTAATGTGCTGCCTTCGCCGGGTTCGGGTTTTGTGAACACGGCAGACAAAACCTGACGGGTAATATTTTTTGGTCTCAGACTGTCTTTTATTTCGTACCAATCCTCATCAATTAAATATTCGAGTTCAAGCTGTTGCTCTTTAAGCCTTTGCTGTTCAGCTTTTAACTGGCCGATGTTTTTAATTTTCTTCATCTTCCTCCTTAAATATTTGTTTTATCAAAGAATTCAGAATCGGGACCCGTAATAATTTTCCACGAAGCATCCAGAGAAAGAATCCCAGTAATAAATAAATGCCTGCAACTATCAAAAAGCCCCAGTACAGTTCTCCCGTTAGTTTGCCAAATGCGAAGGCTAACGCAAAACCTGCAAATACAATACATAATCCAAATACCAGCAATGATATAACCAATGTAATTACATTGGCCATCATCTTTGAACCTTTTTCGGCGGCATTTAGTTTTACAGTGTCAATCCGGTTGTTCATATATGCTTTCATATGAACAACCAGTTCGTCAACTTTGGCGAATGTTTTTTCCATTATCCGGTTATTGCTTTTTTAATTTTCAGATTTAGCCAGATCCTGTGCTTTACTTTTCAGACCACCTTTCAGGTCTTCAAATTTGTGCTTTACGTCATCAGCAATTTTTTTGCTTTTGTTTTTGATCTTTTTCCTAGTCTCCGATCCTTTGTCGGGGGCAAAAAGGATTCCTAATACTGCACCCAGTGCTACTCCTGAAGCCAGGCTTACTAATACTTTGCTTGTGTTGTTCATGTTTGTTAGTTTAATGATTAATAATACAGAAAGTTAGTACAGCAATGCCTGATTGCAAATGATATACCTCAGTAATAATAATGATAAATGTCAGGAAGGGTAACTAAACTTATTCGCTGCAGCATCTGTCCACTGATTTTCTTTCCGATTGTTTTTACATCTTAACTTAATATACGAAAAAATAATGACAAGTCGACTTTTAATTTAATCAGCATGACTTGAGTCATTGTTGATTTTGATTTATATCATTGATTGATTTGGTTTGCGGGAATACTTTCATGTTTATTCTGACGGATTTTTCTGCCGGTTCTGTTTTCAATAAACTGTATCTCTAACGGAAAATAGGAGGAAAGGGTGGTGCTATTTTCAGAAATTTATATCGGGACTTATTAAAAGAAAATTACGGTCTGTTGGGCATTGAAGTCATAAATGATGCACATAACGATTTTTCAAAAATAGCACCATTATGGACAAAAGTATCGGAATTAATGAACAAAGTTGGAGAGATGGAAGATATAAAATACATCAATCAAACTTCTGATATTTTAACTGACTTATCAGAACGTGAGAGAAGAGTAATGGAGAAATTATTGACTATTTAAAAGTAGAAATATTATGAAAAAATTAGAAAAAAAAGTATCAATAATAACAGGCGCAGGATCTGGCATGGGCAAAGCAATAGCAGTTTTATTTGCCGCCGAAGGTAGCAAAGTTGTAGCCACAGACATTAACGAAAAAAGACTTGATGCTCTTGCAAAAGAAATTAAAGAAACAGGTGGAGAATTAACCACCTTGGTGGCAAATATGACAAGTGAAGAAGATATTGAAAACATGATTCAACTTGCCGTTACAAAGTATGGCACTTTAGATATTTTGGTCAATAATGCAGGTGTAATGGATAATTTTCAGCCGATAGCCGAAGTAGAAAACGAAATGATGGAGCGTGTTATGAAAATTAATTTTGAAGGTCCTTTTAAAGCCATGCGTAGTGCAATGAAAGTGTTCCTTGAAAAAGACAGCGGCAATATTATAAACATTTGTTCTATTGGTGGCATTAAAGGCGGCGTTGCTGGAGCTGCATACACAGCGAGCAAATTTGCGCTGGTAGGATTGACCAAAAATACCGGCTATATGTATTCAAAATCCGGCATCCGTTGTAATGCCATAGCACCTGGCGCTGTTAATACGGGTATTGCAGAAACTATAGACATGAGCAAAGTTACTCCACTTGTAAATGACCGCATTATGTCCGGTATGGCACTCATGCCAAGAGCGGGCGAACCTGCAGAAGTAGCTAAAGTAGCTTTGTTTTTGGCAAGTGATGATGCAAGTTTTGTAAATGCACAGGTTTGTGTAGTTGATGGCGGATGGAGTGCTTATTAAAAGCAGGAATGTTATATTGACTATGGATATGGCTGAAAAGTTTGTGGAAGAGAAGGCTAAAAAAAATCTGACACTTAATAAATGGAAGCAGCTAAGAAACTTATAATGATCAAAACTATTCACTCATTAATCTGGCTTTTCTTTAATGTGGTGATATTCTATTTGCTGTACGCAGTAATTGCAAACAAAATTGATATCTGGGTTTGGCTGGGCCTCGGCTGTTTTTTAGTTGAAGGAATTGTGTTGTTGCTGTTTAAAAATTTTTGTCCGCTTACAGTAATGGCCCGTAAATATTCCGGATCAACCAAAGCTAATTTTGATATCTACCTGCCGGAGTGGCTGGCAAAATACAATAAGCTTATTTATGCCGGCATCCTTATCATAATAATTATAATTTTGATTTACCGCCTGGTTTAATATCAAAACCTTGGATTCAATAACACATATAGCATTGGGTGCCTGTATTGGCGAAGCTTCTTTTAAAAGAGGCTTTGGAAAAAAAGCCATGCTTTGGGGAGCATTGGCACAAAGCGTTCCTGATATAGATTTTATTGCATCTTTCTGGATGAACACTTCCGAAAACCTGCTGGCTCACCGGGGCTTTACACATTCTATCTTGTTTGCATTGCTTATTATTCCAGTATTAGCTTTACTGGCCGAAAGAATACACCGGCCACACAATATAACATTGAAGAACTGGTTCTTGTTTTTTGCAGTTGAGATATTTGTACACCTGTTGCTTGATGGGTTTAATAATTATGGCACAGGTTGGCTTGAACCTTTCAATCATTACCGTTTTTCATTTAATGCTGTTTATGTAGCCGATCCATTTTTTTCAATCTGGCCGGGTATTGCTTTCGTGATATTACTGCTGTTGAATGCACAAAGTGCGCTGCGTAAATTCTGGTGGCGGTTCGGCATCATCCTGCCTTTTATTTACCTTGGTTATTGCAGTATCAATAAAATAAAAATCAATAATGATGTACTGGAAATATTTAAAGAACAAAAAATACCACTTGAAAAATATTTTACCACGCCGGCACCTTTACAAAACTGGCTTTGGTATGTAGTGGCCGGTAACGATAGTGGTTATTATGTTGGTTTCCGCTCTTTGTTCGACAGTAAGAAACATATTGATTTTCAGTTTTTCCCCCGCAATGATTCTTTATTAAAACCCATTGCCGGTCATGAGGACCTGCAAAAGCTTATCCGGTTTTCGCAGGGGTTTTATACCGTTGAAAAATGGAATGATAGTTTGGTTTTTAATGATCTGCGCTTTGGGCAGATTATCGGCTGGCAAAACCCAAAAGAAAAATTTGTATTTCATTATTACCTGCAGCATCCCAACGATAATGAGCTGGTAGTGCAACGTGGCCGCTTTGCCGGATGGGACATGGAGGTGTTTAAAAATTTTCTGCGGCGAATAAAAGGCAATTAAGGTTGCTGTTTAAAATAGAAAGTAAGTAAATGAAAAACGGCCCGTATGAATCTGTAAGAGAACCAACGGGCAAACTGTTTAAAAATGTTTTTTGTTTTGATGTGATGCGCTGCTGTAATGCGTATACAGTTGTTGGCAATAAGCTCATCCAGCATTTGCCTGGTTTGGGTTACAAAAGCCGGGTCTTTTACATCCAGGTTCAGCTCTATACTGGCATAAGCACTAATGTCATTAATATTGTACGATCCAATGGTCATCCATTCATCATCGCATACCGCAAGCTTACCATGTAAAATATTATCCTGGTATTCATACAGTTCAATTCCTTTTCGCAGCAGCCAGTCGTAAAGCCATTTTTCAGCACGTTTTGCAAGCATCACATCCGAAAAGCCTGCAGCAATAACTTTAATGCTGACGCCACGTTTAATGGCATCGGTCATTTCCCTGCGGATTATTTTACCCGGTAAAAAATAGCTGCATAAAATAATAACTTCCTGTTTTGCATTTCGAAGCATTTCTATGTACGATGCCGAAATTTCTTTCTTTCCCCGTACCCAATCGTTTCGGCGCATTCTGATAAATGGCGGTTGCTGGGTTTCAGGTAAAATCAATATTGGTTTTTCTTCACAGGGTGTTAAGCCCATGTTGGCAGGATATCCTTTCCAGCTTTTCCAGCAAAGCACACAAAGTTGCCTGGCAATTTCACCTTCAGCATATAATGCAAAATCAAGCCAGGCAGGCTTACCGGGTAAATCATTATACCGGTCTGCAATATTTACGCCGCCGGCCAATGCAAATTTTGCATCCACCACAACCAGTTTATGATGCATGCGGCGGCCAAAATAAAAATAGCGGCTTTTAAAAATGGGTTGAAAAAAACGAAAGTGAATACCGCTTTGTTTAAGGTCTTTTATAAAAGTTCGCGACATAACCTGCGAAGCATAGCCATCTGCCAGCAGGTAAACCTGCACATTTCTTTTTACGGCTTCTTTTAATGCTGCCGCAACAGTTTTTCCGGTCTCGTCATCATCAAAAATATAAATCTGAATATGTATGCTTTCAACAGCGTTGTTTATCAACTCCAGTAATAAACTGAAATACGCTGCACCACCCCTTACAAGTTTTATTTTTTTAATACTGGTATATGCTGTTGAAATATTTTTCATAAAACCATAAGTAAGAATTTTAAGTGAGCTGGATGGTAAATTCAGTACAGGGGTGAATGGAATGGGAGGAGCTATTCATATAATATGAAGTAAACCAAAGTTCCGGCGCAATAACAGTCATTAATATCATCTGCCCCAATGATAGTTGTCATTTTTTATTATATGTGGCAGGGATATCTTGTCTGCTCACAATAACAAGTCGTATTATGAAAAAATATCTGGCCGTATTTGATGGGTATAAATTTTCGAAAAGTACCATGAACTATGCCATACAACTGGCTCAGCTCAGCGAAGCACATCTGGTAGGTGTGTTCCTGGATGAATTTATATACCATACGTACAGTTACCGTAAAGTTTTTGATGAATCGGAAACTCCGGATAAACTGATTAAAAAACTTGATAAGGCCGATCAGGAAAAAAGAGACGAAGCTGTATCGGTTTTTCAAAAAGCCTGCGGTAAGGCAAAGATTAATTTTTCTGTTCACCGCGATGAAAGTATTGCCATACAGGAATTGAAACATGAAAGTTTATTTGCCGATCTGATTATAATCAATAAAAAAGAAACCTTTAACAGGTTTAAAGAGAAGCTGCCAACACGGTTTATAAAAAATCTGCTTAGCGATATGCAGTGCCCTGTTTTGGTTGTACCCGGTTCTTTTATTTCGATAGATAAGATTATCCTGCTGTACGACGGCCGGCCATCTTCTTTGTATGCATTGAAAATGTTCAGTTACCTGTTGAGTAGTTTGAAAACATTGCCGGTTGAAATTTTTACGGTAAAAGATGCCTTCCTGGATAGTCTTAGGTTGCCCGACAATAAATTAATGAGGGAATATATCAAGCGCCATTTTCCACATGCAAAGATTACGGTGGTAAAAGGTAATCCGGAGGAAGAAGTTGTTGGACACCTGCGCAATCACAAGGAAAACGAACTGGTTGTTTTGGGTGAATACCGCCGCAGTGAACTATCACGCCTGTTTAAAACCAGCATGGCAGATTTGCTGATGAAAGAACTGGACACCCCTTTATTTATAGCACATAGTTAATCATTCAAAAAAAAGAAATTATGAAACGGATATTAGTACCAACAGATTTTTCACCTACAGCCGAAAGGGCATTGCGTTTTGCACTGGATTTTGCAGAGCGTTCATCAGGCACTGTAATTCTTTATCATGTACATAAACCGGTAACCAACGAGTTTGCAGGAACGGTTGAAGCCCGGGATATGTATAATAAACAAACCGAAGTAAACCTGGTAAAAAAAATGCAGCGGCTTAAAAAGAAAGTGACCGAAGATAACAATGCAGTATCTGTCTCTACTGTTTTAGGCCGTAACCCGGTTATCGATAATATACTGGGTTTTGCCGAAGCCAATCGTATAGACCTGATCATCATGGGTACGCAGGGTGCAACCGGAATAAGGAAAACGATTATTGGAACAGTTGCCGCAAAGATTGCCGAACAGGCAGATATACCTGTAATGCTGATACCCGGCAAATACGATTGGAAGGATCCGAAACACCTTGTTTTTGCAAGTAATTATTCAAAATCCGATAAGGCTGCACTAAGCATACTGCTTTCCATTGCAAAACTGTTTAAATGCAGGACAACCGTTTTACACCTGCGTAATGCTTACTTATCTGCAACTGAGAAAGAAAAAGTACAGGCCGATTTTGATGCCTATGCTTTTGCGTTACAGCGTGACTTTAATGAACACAAAATAAAATTCAGTCTGCTGGATACAGATTCGGTAATTGAAACGATGGAAAACCTCGATAAAAAAATGCCCTACGACATCATTGCCATGGTACGCCGCAAAAAGGGTTTTTATGAAAAATTCTTTATCGGAAGTTTTACAAAAAATATGGCCTATATAACCAAACAGCCTTTGCTGATAATACCGGAGCAAGTGGCAGATAATGGAAAGAATAATAAAAATGGCAAAGAAGAGACGTTGGTTATGCCAAACAAAAGCAAAATTAAAATAGAAAAAATCAGTAAAAAGAAACAATTGTAAACCATAAAATAAATACAATGAAAAAAATATTGGTGCCGGTTGATTTTTCAGAGGCTTCCCGCAATGCATCGGTTTATGCAATTGAATTTGCGAAGGCTTTTAATGCAGAAATTGTTTTGTTGCACGCTTTGTTTATTCCCAACCCGGTTGGGGATTTTCCGGGTTATATTCCTTTATCACTTACTGATATGCTGCAGGATAATGAAGCCTTGCTGCAGGGGGAAATTGAATCGCTTTCGAAAAATACAGACCTGCGCATTGATGGTTATGTGAGAATGGGAACAGCAACTGTTATCATTAACGATATGGTTGATGAGATAAAGCCGGATATTATAATTATGGGCATGAAGGGAGCTGGTAAAACGGGGGGCATTTTCGGAAGTACCGTAACATCCTGTACCCGTAAGGCTCCATTACCGGTTTTAGTGATACCTGAAAATGAAAAATACAGTCCGGTAAAAAGCATCTGCTTTGCTTCAGATTTTGGAAAGTGGCCATCACTCAGCAGTTACAAAACCTTAGCACAGATCGTTAATCAATCTAAGGCAATGTTAAATATAGTTCATGTAGCAAAGGACAACGAGCATATGGGTGCTGAAAAAATATCCGGTAAAATTAAAGCGGACCTTCTTTTTGATAAAATTGATCACAGGTTTCATACGGTTGTAAATGCCGATGTTGCGAAGGGGCTTCATGATTTTGTTTCGGAAAACCCGATTGACATGCTTGTGATGGTGGCACATCAGCATAATCTTTTTGAACGTTTATTTGGAACCGTACATACAAAGGATATGACATACCAGGCCAATAAACCTTTATTAGTTCTTCATGATTAAAGCGGCTTGTTTTTAATGACTAATCTCATAGAATTCAGTGATCGAAATCGTTGTTTTTGCCTGTGTGAATATATTAATTTCAATTAAACTCAAATTTTAAATAACTATAAAAACAAGGAGGTTTATCATGACAACAAAAACATTAGTACAAACAGGTGATTTAATACCATCTGTTTTTGGCGATTTCCTGAAACCATGGAATAATTGGTTTGATGCCAACAACGGCGGCAGTGTATGGAACAATATGCTTACTGTACCTGCGGTTAACATTGTTGAGGAAGAAAAAGAGTATAAAATATCCCTTGCAGTACCGGGCATGAAGAAAAATGATTTTAAGATCGACCTGGAGGGAGACATACTCACCATCAGCGCCGAACGGGAAGAAGAAAAAGATGAGTCTGGCAAAAAGTTTACCCGTAAGGAGTATAGCTATTCTTCATTTTGCCGGAGTTTCACTATTCCTGAAGGCACCAAAGTTGATAAGATTGATGCCCGTTATGAAGACGGAGTTTTAAAACTGATGCTTCCTAAAACCGAAGAAACCAAGAAATTAGCGGCAAAACATATTGCCGTAAAGTAAACGGGTAATAACCCGGTTTATGATCCCTGTCGTAAAAGGCGGCAGGGATTTTTTAGATTGATAATTTAGTTCAACTCTTTTAAAATTAATTTTTATGAAACAATCAATAATAGCCGGCATTGTTTTGTTAATGATATTTAGTGGATGTTCCAGTTCCCGGATAACTTCATCCTGGAATGCGCCTGACAAAACTCCGGAAAAATATAAAAAAATAATAGTGTTGGGGTTAATTGGTGACCAGGACAGACGTATCCGGGAACAGATGGAAATGCATCTGGTGGGAGATTTGAAGAGTCTGGGATATAATGCAGTATCATCATTTACTGAATTTGGCCCCAAGGCATTTGAAAACCTTTGTGAACAGGATGCTGTTGATAAAATTAAAAACAGCGGAGCCGATGCCGTGATTACAGTAGTACTTCTTGATAAGTCAAAAGAACAGTATTATGTTCCGGCACGCCGTACCGGTTTTACTAGGTCAATTTATTATAACCGGTTTGGCGGGTATTTTACTACAATTTACGACCGGATTTATACTCCGGGATATTATGTTTCCGATACAAAATATTTCTGGGAAAGTAATTTATATGAAATGGCTACCAAAAATCTGGTTTATTCAGTACAGACAGAATCTTTTGATCCTGCAAGTTCCGAAAGCCTTGGCCATGAATATGGAAAACTTATTGTGGCAGATATGGTAAGCAAGAAAATACTGGCTAAACAATAATCATATTTATTAGGTGGGGGTGGGATGACAGTATGGACTACATCTTATTAATATGCAGTAATTTTTACCTTAGGTACTTTAACCGGCTTGTCGGATTTAGGAACATGTAATTTTAAAATTCCTGCCAGATATTCTGCAATGATGAATTCTGTGTCTATATTTCCGTCGAGTATAATATGCCTGTCAAAACAGGTGTGTTCTTTTTTTTCTGCCTTTGTCTCCTCGTTTAATAATATGTTGTTGTGAACTACATACACTGACAAAGCATTTCCTTGGGCTTCAATTAAAAACTCTTCCCTTTTTACACCGGGTATTTCCAGTTCAACTACAAAAAAATCTTCATGCTCGGTTACTTTTACCGGCGGATGAATAATGTCTTTTTTCGGGGTTCGCTTTATTTCCTCCTTTACTTCTTTTTCATGCATAAAGGGAACATAAGTACCGGGATAAATGCATTGCTCGGGGTGATATGTATATGTTGTTTTCATGTAGCTTGTTTATTTTGAGGATAAGTAAGGTAACTTGTTTCAGCAGATCATAAAATGATAGAAAAATGTAAATGCAATGATTGTTGTCATACAAGCCGGATGTCAACCTTTGCTATTTTGCCTTTTCGAATAGAAAAGAATTTTTCAATCTCAACGGCAATAAATATAATTGATGATATCAGTCCAACGGCAACAAACTCAACCCATGTTAAAGCTTCCGTTTTAAAAACAGCTTGTAAAAACGGCGTATAGGTTATGGCTATTTGCAGCACCAGCGTTAACAGCACTGAAAATATCAAGGGTTTGTTTGAGAAGAGTCTTGCAGAAAATATTGAACGGCTTTGCGAGCGGATGGCCATTACATGTGCCATCTGGCTTAAGCACAGCACATTAAAAACAATGGTTTGCCAGTGTAAACCGTTACTGATGGAATAAGCTTGTGCGGCAAGTGCCGCACAAGCCATAAGCATGCCTACCCAGATCATATGGAGGCCATTGCCATTTGCAAATACGGTTTCCTGCGGAAGCCTGGGTGGGCGGGTCATTATATTTTTTTCGGCTTTTTCAAATGATAAACTGATGGCAGGTAATCCGTCCGATACCAGGTTTATCCAGAGTATATGTATCGGCAGCAAAGCAATGGGTAAGCCCAATAGCGGGCCAAGCAATAACGTCCATAACTCACCGGAGTTGGTCGTCATCAGGTATTTAATAAACTTAAGGATATTGTCATACACCCGCCTCCCTTCACGAACAGCTTTAACAATAGTTGAAAAATTATCATCAAGCAGTATCATGTCGGCAGCTTCTTTCGATACATCGGTACCGCTGATACCCATGGCAATACCAATATTGGCTCTTTTAAGTGATGGTGCATCATTTACGCCATCGCCTGTCATGGCTACATAATGTCCTTTTTGCTGCAGTGCTTTTACAATTTGTAATTTTTGTTCGGGAGATACCCTTGCATACACTTTTATCTTTTCAACTTTGTCCAGCAGTTCATCATCATCCATAGCTTCCAGTTGCAGGCCGGTTATAACCAAATCCTTTTCGTTGTTTAAAATACCCAGGCGCTCTGCAATTGTTTTGGCCGTAACCGGATGATCGCCGGTTATCATCACCGGCACAATACCAGCCGTTTTGCATTGTACAACGGCATCAAAAACTTCTTCCCGTGGCGGATCAATCATGCCGCATAATCCCAGGAACTGTAAGCCGTTTTCACAAATCTGCGGATTAATTTTTTCGGGTAACGAATCCCAATAGCGATAAGCAAAACCCAGTACACGTTCACCTTTTAAGGCCATATCATCTGTTACGTGCAGCATGTTTTGCAAGTCAACACCGGTACATCTTTGCAACAGAATATCAGGTGCACCTTTTGTGAAAGAAATAAATTTATTTCCTGTAGAATGAAAAGTTGTCATGAGTTTTCTTTCCGCATCAAAAGGAATTTCTGCCAGGCGTTGCCATTTGTCGGCAGGTATTTTTTGCTCCAGCGCAACTTCAAGCAAAGCAATTTCGGTACTGTCACCTTTCAATGTATCTCCATCAACTTGTGCGTCGTTGTTTAACGCAAAGGCCTGATAAAGGAGTGATATATCAGCATCTGTTTGTGCAGCTGGCATATTTTTTCTTTCATACAGGATGCCATTTACATGAATAAATTCAACATGCATTTTATTTTTGGTGAGGGTACCTGTTTTGTCGGTGCAGATATAGGATACCGAACCCAGTGATTCAACTGCAGGCAATTTCCGGATAAGGCTGTTATGCCTGATCATTCTTTTGGCTGCCAATGCCAGTGAAATGGTAATAACAGCCGGCAGGGCCTCGGGTATGGCGGCCACCGCCAGCGAAATACTGGTGATAATCATTTTGTAAACATCTTCGCCACGCAACCAGCCTGCAATAAAAAACAAAATGCAAAGGAATAAAACCAATGCTGAAAGGGTTTTGCCGAATAAAGCCATTCGTTGTTGCAAAACAGTTTGTACTTCATTATCCTGCAGCAACCTGGCAATTTGCCCAAGCTCGGTTTGCATGCCGGTAGCTGTTACAATGCCGGTGCCACGGCCGTAGGTAACAAAGGTTCCCTTAAATGCCATGTTCCGTTTATCGCCAATGGGTAACTTGTCTTCTTCCAGTACCGAAGAAATTTTTTCAATTGCAATTGATTCGCCTGTGAGCGCTGCTTCTTCAATTTTCAGGTTTATGGATTCAATAATGCGGAGGTCGGCAGGTACTGCATCACCTGCTTCCAGTAAAACAATATCGCCGGGTACTAACCCGGTTGCATGCAGCCAGGTACGGGTTCCGTTTCGAAGCAGTTTTGCACGGGTAACAGTCATCTGCTTTAATACTTGTATGGCTTTTTCTGCACGGTATTCCTGAAAAAAACCAAGCACTGCATTTAAAACAACAATCACCAGTATTACAATGGTATCTGTCAGGTCGCCGATAATTGCAGATACGATAGCTGCTGCAATTAAAATCAGGATCATTACGTCTTTAAACTGTGACAAAAAAATCCCGGCAATTGTTTTTTTCTTTCCTTCAATAAGCTGATTAGGCCCTGTTTGCAATAATCTTTCTTCTGCTGCTGACGCATAAAGGCCCTGAGGACTGGAGCCCTGTATTTTAAAAATTTCTTCTACGCTTAATCTATGCCAATTCATAAAAAATTTTTGGAAAACTATCGCTGTGCAATTAAAGCCGAATATATTTTCAACCGTTTAATATGGAAATGACAATAGTCATGCTTTTTGCCAACTATTCTCATTGTAAAAAGAAGGAAAATAAAGTTATTTTAATAATAAAAATTATCAACTTATGGAAAAGCAGGAAAAGAAAATAAAAGAAATTCCGGCGCCAGATAAAAATCCTGAAATACATCCAGATGCGATTCCTGAAATACCGCTTACTGAAGATGATGATCCGGAAATAACTCCGGATGAAGATCCTTATTTAACACCACCATACGAAGTACCCGAACCGGGAGAAGCTCCATAAACAGATTTATGATAACAGGCTCAATATCATAAACCAGGCTGACGGTTATCATAGCTTTTTATTGCAAATCAATTTACTTTTAATACGATAAAAATTATGGAAATGACACTTCAGAATCCGCATATTGAAAAAATGAAATTTACAGCCATGGCAGCATGGTTTGTACTTGTTTTATTGCTGGTTTTGGGGTACCGGTTCGTAATTGATATTGTTGTGTTTGTGCTCACAAAACTTTATGAAATATTCATTCAAAATCAACCTGTAAAAATATGATCATCGAAATACACGATACCAAAACCATTGAAGATATCCGGGATAAATTCAATAGTTTTTTTCCTTTTTTGAAAATTGAATTTTACGAACATCCGCACAAGTGGTACGAGGATTCGCCTGATAAAACTGCGTACTCAACTAACAAAAAGATTGGAGAGATAAGGAAGCAACATCCGCATGGCGATCTGGAAATTCACTCCTGGCAAAAAACAGGAGATCTGGAACAGACATTCCGGAAAAAATTCGGATTACATGTACAGGTGTTCAGAATGGAGGGTAACCACTGGATTCAAACTGCCGGTACCGATAAACTGGACCTTGCAGAACAAAATGAGATTGGAAAAAAGGTAACAGCAGAAAGCAGACGGGGCATGAATTCAAAAACTGAAAAACGAAGTTTGTTTTAAATTATTCAAATTATTTCTTCTTTTTTATTTTATCATTTCGCCTTAGTAATACATTTATCGCTTCCATTTCCGGAACATCATCTGTAATTAATTTTAAAATAGCAACAAACGGAATAAATAAAATCATTCCACTAACTCCCCATAAAATACCGCCGGCAATAACTGCAGCCAGGGTTACCCAGGTACTGATATTGAGTTGTTTGCCCACAATCCTCGGAAAAATTATGTTGGCTTCCAGGTATTGTACAAAAGCAAACAGCGCTATAACCCCCAATGGGTACCAGATACTGTCTTTAGTTATCCAGGCAACAGTAATGGGTAATAATGCACTTATAATTATTCCGAAATAGGGAATGATGGTCATAATGGCGGTTAAGAAGCCAAATAAAATTGCATGCTCTATGCCCAGAGCTAAAAGACCGATGCTGTTTAATATACCTACCATAAAATATACGAGTGTCATTCCTTTAATAAAATCAAAATAAGTATCAATGGTTTTGTGCAACACTCCGTGAAGCTTTATTATATTTTCTTCTCCGGCAAGTTTTTCAAAAAAGAGGACAAGGTCTTTACGGTTGTACAGAAATAAAGCAGCAAATACCGGAATAATAAAAAGCATAAAGACACTTGATATGGTTTTTGTCAGGACTCCTGATAAAAACCCCGGAGCTTTAGCTGCCAGCCCATCAGCTGTTTGCTGCCACCAATCATTTTGTGCTTCAATGGAGATATTTAAATTTGCTGCAAGCCAGTTCTGGGATTCAATTAACGAAGGTGCAAATTTTTCCTTCAGTTCCGGAAGATCCTGCCGCAGCGCATTGAATTGCAAAATAAGTAGCCAGACCAAAAAAGCAAATAAGATCACCACAATTGAAAGGGCCACTGCAATTGCCATGGGTTTTGAAAAACGATGTTTTTCGAGCCAGCGGCAAACCGGGTACATAACCAGGGCGATAAATAATCCGTAAAATAACGGTATGAAAAGTGTTTGTCCGAAATATAAAATGAAAATCAGCAGAACGCTGATAAGAAGATATTTAACAGCAGTATTTAAAAACAGATTGTGATTGGTCATAAGTGTTAAACAGGTATTGTATCCTGAATTACAATATCCGGTTATTTGAATTTGATTACAATGAGCAGTATTTGTTATTACAATGATTCATATCAGCAATACAGATACAATAGTGAATGTGCTGGCAATGGAATTCACTATTTTAAAGTGTTTTATATTTGCAGCCATGACTCCCGAAAGAAGCCAAAGGCTCACAGCTGTATTAAACAAACGTCAGCCCGATTTAACCGTGCTGCTGGAAAATGTTTTTGATCTGCATAATATATCAGCCGTGATGAGAACATGCGATGCGGTAGGCATTCAGGACATATATATATTGAACACAAAAATTCCGCCGCATAAAAAATGGGGAGCTAAGAGTTCATCAAGTGCAGCGAAATGGTTAACCATTCATCAATTTACGAATGCAGAAGAATGCTTTGCAGAAATAAGAAAGCATTTTAAAAAAATATACACAACCCATTTAAGCAGCGATGCCGTTGATTTGCATGAACTGAATTTAACCGAACCTGTTTGTCTTGTTTTTGGTAACGAACATGGCGGCATCAGCGAAGAGATCATTGCCATGGCCGATGGGAATTTTATTATTCCGCAGGTAGGCATCATCAAGTCGCTGAATATTTCGGTGGCCTGTGCGGTTTGTTTGTACGAGGCATACCGGCAAAAGAATGAGGCCGGGCATTATGATACAGTTAAACTTGAGGGTGGGAAACTGGAAAATCTGCGTACGGAGTGGGGGTTTTTGGAAGATTGATTTTTTTTGCCGGGAAGTCTGGAAGCCGTTAAGTAAATAAGTAAAGTCCTGTATTTATATCCCGCCTTCCCGTCCCTGTCTGCCGTCAGGCAGGTTACCGGCAATATTTTTCCCATTTGAGCAAAGATTGATAAACGGCTTCACAATTCTGCCTTCATCCCACTATCTTTAACACTCCAAAACCAATTACATGAAGAAAATATTTCTCCCGGCATTATTATTAGTATGCCTAAGCACTTCGGCGCAAACCCTGCCTGACGGACAGGCAGGAAAAAAACCTTTAGACCATTCAGTTTACGACGGCTGGAAAAGCCTTGCTGAAAGAATGATCAGCAATGATGGCCAGTATATCGTGTACACCGTTAATGCACAGGAGGGTGATGGTGAACTGGTAATTCAGCATGTTGCAACTCAATATAAAAAAGTAATTGAACGGGGTTATAATGCTGTGATAACCGAAGACAGCCGCTATGTCGTATTTAAAATAAAACCAGCTTACCAGGCTACCCGCCAGGAAAAAATAAAGAAGAAGAAAGGCGATGATATGACCAAAGACAGCATTGCCATCATTGAACTGGGTAAGGATGATGTGTTAAAAATTGCAAGAGTTAAAAGTTATAAAACAGCTGAGAAGGGCTCTGGATGGCTGGCATATCAAATGGAAAAACCATTGCCTGATACTTCCAGGTCGAGAAAAGGCAAAACGGCCGTACCGGATTCAGCTAAAATGAATTTCGATATGCTGGTAAAGCTTGCAGATTCGGTGATCCATAAATCCATCGACTCCGTAAAGGGCAATCTTACCAGGGAAGAAGTACTTGCTGCGGCAAAAAAAGCGGCAAAGGAAATTATTAAAAAAGGTAAGGATGAATTATGGTTTGAAGAAGAAGCATTGTATGATGCGGAGGGAGATGACGGACCGGGTGGCGGCGCTGCATCAGACGGAACCGATCTTATTGTAAGAAGGATGACCGATGCAAAGGAAAAGACCTTTAAACTGGTAAGTGAATATTATTTTGATAAGAAGGGGACAAAACTGTTAATTGAAACCACAAAGAACAGTAAAGACAGTAACAGTGTGGCGACGGTATTCATCTATAACCTGGCCTCAGAAAAGATTGATACCGTGATGAAGGCTTTTAACGAAGCAAAAAATTTCAGCTTTGATGAGGATGGAAAACAACTGGCCTTTGTTGCTGAAATAGACAGCAGCAAAAAAGCATTACAGAAATTTTATAAGCTCTGGTATTATACAACCGGGCAGGACAGTGCGAAACTGATTGCTGAAAAAAATACGGTGGGTATGCAGCTGGGTAATACCATCAGCGAAAATGCAACGCCGAATTTCAGTAAGGATGGCAGAAAATTATTTTTTGGCGTGGCCCCCATTACCCCGGCAAAAGATACCACCCTGGTTGATTTTGAACTGGCACGCCTTGATGTTTGGCATTACAATGATGATTATTTACAACCCATGCAGTTGAAACGCCTGAGCAGCGACTTAAGACGCAGTTACCTGGCCGTGATGAACCCTGCTGCGGATAAGATACTGCAGCTGGGTGCTGATGATGCTGAGAACATAACCCTTGTTGATGAAGGAAATGCAGACTGGGTGCTGGCCGAAAGCAATGCCGGACACCGTATTGCATTGCAGTGGGAGGGCCGTACTAAAACTACAGCTTATGCAATCAACTTGACTGATGGAAGCAGGAGACTGATAAAAGCAAATTCGCTGGGTAATTTTTCAGCTTCGCCTGATGGCAGATTTGTTTACTGGTACGAGCCTGATACAAAAAATTATTTTACCTGGAGTGCATCCAGCGGATTGATAAAAAATGTGAGCCAGAAAATAACTGAACCCATTTATGATGTGGAGAATGATGTGCCCGATTATCCACGCCCATCCGGTTTTACCGGCTGGACAGCAAATGATCAGTACATGCTCATCAATGATGTGTATGATATCTGGCAGGTTGATCCCAATGCTGTAGAACAGCCAAAAAATATTACCAATGGTTTTGGAAAGAAAAATAAAACGGAATTCAATTATATAAATCTCGACAGGGAAAAACGTTTTATAAAAGCAGATGAAAATATACTGCTTCGTTCTCAAAACAAAACAAATAAGTTTGGTGGATTTTATACCAAGCAGGTAAATATGGTATCCAACCCGGTTATGGTAACCGAAGGCCCTTACAGTTTCAGCAACCCGGTAAAGGCCGACGCTGCCGGACAGTATATTGTGCAGCGTTCCGATATCAGTAAAAGTGAACTGTATGCATCTGCCGATCTGAAGAACCTTGTACAGTTAACTGATATAGCTGATCAGCAAAAAGATTATAACTGGCTGAATGTGGAGCTGGTAAAATGGAAAATGCTGGATGGTAAAATGAGTGAAGGATTATTGTTCAAGCCGGATAATTTTGATCCGAAGAAGAAATATCCCGTCATCTTTTATTTTTATGAAAAAAACAGTGATGGCCTGTACAATTACAGGGCACCGGCTCCCAGTGCATCCACGGTTAACATTCCATATTTTGTAAGTAACGGCTACCTGGTTTTCGATCCGAATATTTATTACAAAGATGGTGAGCCGGGTAACAGTGCTTACAACAGTGTGGTGAGTGCTGCCAGGCATTTATCCAAAATGCCTTTTGTTGACAGCACCCGTATGGCATTACAGGGACAAAGCTGGGGTGGTTACCAGATCGCTTATTTAGTTACCAAAACAAATATGTTCAGGGCTGCATGGGCCGGAGCACCGGTTGCTAATATGACCAGCGCTTATGGTGGCATTCGCTGGGGAAGTGGTATGAACCGCCAGTTTCAGTATGAACATACACAAAGCCGCATTGGAGCTACCCTTTGGCAACGCCAGGATCTGTATTTAAAAAACTCGCCATTATTTTTTGCAGATAAAGTAAACACACCACTGGTGATGATGCACAATGATGCTGATGGTGCCGTGCCCTGGTACCAGGGAATTGAATTCTTTACAGCACTCCGTCGTTTAAATAAAAAAGTCTGGTTGCTGGAATATAATGATGAAGATCATAACCTGGTACAAAGAAAGAACCGTAAGGATCTTTCCATCAGGCTTGGCCAGTTCTTTGATTATTATTTAAAAGACGGTAAGCCTGCCAAATGGATAAAGGATGGTGTGCCTGCAACAGATAAAGGAAAGGATTGGGGACTGGGAATAGAATAAATAAAAAGATCGCCGGGCAAAATGCCCGGCGATCTTTTTATAGGGATAGTAAGTGCAGTCAGATAACTGAAGGCCTGGTATTTTTTATTTTTTCAAATGCAATAATTATATTTTTTATTCTGCTTTTATTAAAAACAAGGGCTGCCTTTCCTTTATTGCTCAGGCCGTTTATACCCGCTAGGCCCTGAATCATCCATTTTCGGTTCTGCCGGTTCCGCTTATTCCAGTTATTTTGCTCAATTTTTTTTTCTGAAAAAATATACCAATGTGCTTCTTTCACAAAATGATAACTGTGTGCATATTCAGTTATACCGGCTGCCCAGTTATATAAGGTTTGCAAACCTGCTGATGTTGCCGGATCAATGATATAATGAACAGGTTCTCCATTTTCCATTACCTGCAACATGGGGGCAACATGAAAATTCCAGTTTTTTTTCAATCCACCAATATGCTTCTTCAGATAGTTACCGCTGAATACCCATGCTTTGTAACAGGGTATATGCCATTCCTGTAACAATATGCAAATGGCATCAGCCCTGGCTTCGCATCCATTATGGGTATTGGCCCGGTTAAAAAGCGGGTGTGCTGCAAAAAATAACATGATCGCCTCAGCATTTTCTTTTGATACAGTTTTGCCGCTGTCAATATCATCTGAAAGATCGTATTCAAAAAGCGAGGGAATAATTTCCATAACTGTAATTGCTGCCGAAGGTAGGTTAATGTGCTGATTACTGAATGGCGTAATACATATATAAAACCGTATCAGAATACGGCCCGGAGAACATATTCCTGAATATTGTTTATTTTTATCCGGTTATTACTAAAAATTGCTTGTTATGAAACGGAAAAATACCGGCTATACATTTATGTTGCCTGAATTTTCCACATAAAAAAATATCATGACAGCAGAACAGCAGCGATTAGAAGACAACAGTAAAAAACCAACACCCCTGGAACAGTGGGGTCCTTATGTAAGCGAAAGGCAATGGGGAACCGTGAGGGAAGATTATGGTTTGCATGGCGATGCCTGGGGTTACCTGCCATTTTCACAATCACATTACCGGGCATACCGATGGGGAGAGGACGGGCTTGCCGGCATCTCCGACTATTTTCAAAATCTTTGTTTTGCCGTGGCTTTATGGAACGGAAAAGATACCATCTTAAAAGAACGCCTCTTTGGTGTGGGTAATTATGATGGTAATCATGGCGAAGATGTTAAGGAACTCTACTTCTACCAGGATAATATTCCTACGCATTATTACATGGAGTACTTATATAAGTATCCGCAAAATGAATTTCCTTATGAGGACCTGATTACAATCAATAAAAGCAGAACCAAACAAGAGCCTGAGTACGAGATACTGGATACCGGTGTTTTTAATAATGATGAATATTTTGATGTAAATATTTCCTATGCAAAACAAAACAGCACCGACATCTTTATTAAAATTGATATTACCAACCGCAATACAGTAGCCGCACCCATTACAGTATTACCAACGCTCTGGTTTTATAACCGCTGGGTATATAGTCCGGGTAAAATAAAACCTTCCATCAGCTTGCTGAATAAAACATCGGTGGTAACTAATCATGGCCACCTGGGCAATTATTATTTTTATTTTCAAGATGCAGCTGACAGGTTATTCACTGAAAACGAAACCAATTTTAATAAAGTGAATGGCAGCAAAAAAAATCCATTTACAAAAGATGCGTTTCATGATGCCATTATCAATGGTACAAACCGTACAAGGCTACGCACAAAAAAAGAAGGTACCAAGTTTTCGCCGGTGTATGAACTTTTACTGAACGGCGGCGAAACCAAAACAATTTTTTGCAGGCTTACCAGCCAGGAAACTGCAGAGCCTTTTGAATACGGGTTTGAAAATATATTTTCGTTTCGTAAGCAGGAAGCGGATGATTTTTATAATGCCATTTTGCCGGCAAATATTTCTCCCGACAAGCGAAACATACAACGTAAGGCACTGGCGGGTTTACTCTGGAGCAAACAGTTTTATCATTTTGATGTAAAGCGTTGGCTGAGTACCAGTGATGGTATTACTGAAGTAAATGCAGGCAAACAAAATGGCCGGAACAATGAATGGGTACATTTAAAAAACCAGGATGTTATTGCCATGCCTGATAAATGGGAATATCCCTGGTATGCGGCCTGGGACCTGGCCTTTCATTGTATTTCAATGGCGATGGTGGATGTTGTTTTTGCCAAACACCAGTTACTGCTTATCATGCGGGAATGGTATATGAAACCCGATGGGCAGCTGCCTGCATATGAATGGAATTTCAGTGATGTAAATCCGCCGGTACAGGCATGGGCTGCCATGGAAATATACAGGATAGAAAAACAACGATTTGGCAGGGGCGATGTTATCTTTTTAAAAAAAGTATTTCAAAAACTGCTCATCAATTTTACCTGGTGGATAAACCGTAAGGACAGAAAAGGTAATAATATTTTTGAAGGTGGCTTTTTAGGGCTTGATAATATAGGTGTGTTTAACAGGAGCCATCATTTTGATGAGGATATGAACCTGGAGCAGGCAGATGGTACCGCCTGGATGGGAATGTATGCACTCAATATGCTGGACATTGCACTGGAGATTTCACGGCACGATCCGGGTTTTGAAGATATCTCCACAAAATTCTTTGAGCATTTTGTATTCATTGCTGAATCACTCAACAGCCATACTTTATGGAATGAAGAAGATAAGTTCTTTTACGACACATTATGTATTGCCGGTGCCGATCCATTGCCATTGCGTATTCAAAGCGCTGTAGGGTTAACCAGCCTGTATGCAGTAAGTACCTTCAATAAAGATATATTTGATAAACTCCCCGATTTTAAAAAGCGTGTTAACTGGTTCGAAAAATTCCGATTAAAAAATGATCTTTTCTGGCCCAATGAAGAAAGAGGCGATGAAGAAAATATTCTGATTTCCCTGGTAAAAAAAGACAGGCTCATTTTTTTACTCAACCGTTTATTGCATGAAGCGGAGTTTTTGTCTGGTGGCGGTATCAGGGCCTTATCAAAATACCACGAAGACAATCCATATACTGTGAGTATAGACGGTACTGATTATACCATACAATATGATCCCGGCGATTCCACCAGCAATCTTTTCGGCGGCAACAGCAACTGGCGTGGCCCGGTGTGGATGCCCATCAATTATCTTATCATCCGTTCCATAAAAAAATATGGCGAATTTTATGGCGATCATTTAAAAGTGGAATGCCCGGTAGGTTCAGGCAATATGATGAACCTGGTGGATGTGGCAAAACTTTTGAGCGGCAGGATCGTCAGCCTTTTTACCAAAGCCGATAATGGCGACAGAAAACTTTATGGAGACTATAACTGGTTTTATAAACGGCCAGGCAATGAAGAACTGTTGCTGTTCTATGAATATTTTCATGGCGATACCGGTGCAGGTCTTGGCGCAAGCCATCAAACCGGCTGGACATCGCTGGTTGCTGACCTGATTGCAAATAATGGAACGGCAGGTAAAGGGTAGCTATTGATTGTAAGCAGCTACTTCTTTATGTTTCTGATAGTAAAGTACTTACAATGATCAATACGGGCTATGAGGCATGTAATAAATTCAGTTTACTAAAATTGATTTCTTTAAAATGAAATATTATTTGTTAGTCACGGTTATAATTTTTACAGGAACTAAATCATTTTGTCAGCAAGTAAGAACACCGGCTGGCCTGGATATCCGCATTGGCGTAATGAAACCCGGTAAGCTGAATGCCATCACCGATGTGCCGGGTGTAAAAGTTGGTCATACTACGTTAATTGTCGCCGACTCAATCCGAACCGGGGTAACTGCCATTCTTCCGCATGACGGAAATATTTTTCAGCAAAAAGTACCGGCAGCCATTTACCTGGGCAATGGCTTTGGTAAACTGGCTGGTTATTCCCAGGTAAAAGAATTGGGAAATATTGAAACGCCAATCATCTTAACCAATACATTAAGTGTAGCCGCAGGTATTAATGCCAATGTGCATTATTCAATGTTGCAAAAGGGAAATGAAAATCTGCAGTCTGTTAATGCGGTTGTTGGCGAAACCAATGATGGTTACCTGAATGATATCAGGGGACAGCATGTAAAAGAAACGGATATATTGAATGCAATTCAGTCGGCAACATATGGACCGGTGGCTGAAGGTAATGTTGGTGCCGGTACGGGTACAGTTTGTTTTGGATTTAAAGGAGGTATCGGAACAGCTTCAAGAGTATTACCGGCAAAGTCGGGCGGCTATACTGTTGGTGTTTTAGTGCAAACAAATTTTGGTGGAGTTTTAAATATAGATGGTGTACCGGCAGGAGAGGAATTGAATAAATATTATTTAAAAGATGAACTAAATGAGAATCCCGATGGCAGTTGTATGATTGTTGTTGCTACCAATGCCCCGCTGGATGCCCGTAATCTGGAGCGGCTGGCTAAAAGAGCTGTTATGGGTTTAGCAAAGACCGGCGGCATTGCAAGCAACGGCAGCGGTGATTATGTAATAGCGTTTTCAACCGACAGTACTTTAAGAATACCACACAATGCACCGGATGTGTTGCAACAAAAGCTGCTGAGTAATGATGCCATGTCGCCATTATTTATGGCAACCATTGAAGCTACGGAAGAAGCTATCATCAATTCGTTGTTTGCTGCTGAAACCATGAAAGGGAGAAGCGGAAGAACGGTAGAAGCGTTACCTTTAGAGAAAGTAAAAGCGATTTTTCAAAAATACAACCGCATCAAAAAATAATTATGGCAGTTTACCTCAATAATCAATTTGTGGATAATGAAGATGCGGTGTTGCATGTGTCTGATCTTTCCATACAACGTGGCTATGCTGTGTTTGATTTTTTCAGGGCAACGCATGGCATGCCCTTATTTATGCAGGATCATCTCGACAGGTTTTTTGCTTCTTCTGCAGCCATGCACCTGCCGGTAAAACAAAGCCGGGAAGAACTTGCAGACATCATCATGGAGCTGTTGAAACGAACGGCTATTCCGGTGGCCGGTATCAAAATGATGATAACCGGTGGTTATTCTCCCGATCTTTATCAACCCACTGAACCCAATTTATTTATTACCTGCAGCCCCATCAAAGTTTCAACCGAAGCTGATTTTAATAAAGGGATTCATGCCATCACTTATGAATACCAGCGGGATATGCCGCATATTAAAAGCATCAATTACCAGCTGGCATTATGGCTGCAACCTTTGCTTAAAGAAAAGAAAGCTGACGATGTGCTGTATTTTAAAAATAATATTGTTACTGAATTTCCACGCAACAATTTATTTATGCTCACTGCAGATGATAAACTGGTAACACCTGCACATAATATCCTGTTGGGAGTTACCCGTAAAAAAATTATTGCCCTTGCTGCTGATATGATAGCCGTGGAAGAAAGAGATATAACCGTTGACGAATTATTCACTGCCAGAGAATTATTTTTATCCAGCAGCATGAAGAGAATTTTACCGGTGATAAATATTGATGGCAAACCGGTTGCCGATGGCCAGCCCGGCAGTTTTACAAAACGCATCTATCAAAAATTCAGGGACCTGGAAGAGAGGCTTGTACAAGCGGTAAGTTTATAAGCACATGGTAAAAACAGGTGCTTATAAACTTATACAGTATCCTGTAAACAATCTATTTATCAATAATCCTTTTATTTTTTCTCCAGCAACAGCTTCAGGTTTGTAAAATCTGCAGCAGCATTCATTGCTGCAAGTACTTTTGGCCAGTTGGCAGCAGGTTCAAAATTATTATTGTATGTACGGTGTACTGTAATGTTTACCTGGTTGCCATTAAACTTTGCTGTAGAAACAAATGAGGCAACATCAGTTTCCAGCTTTTTGTTCATTTCCTCAATTCCTTTTACAATATAACCATCCGGTATGGCAATACTGATTTCGTAATTAAGCTGACGGGCACTGGGCATATACACATCCAGTGTGCGTACAGTATCTTTTCCTTCAATTTTTTTATAGGTGCCCATTAAACGGCCGGCATCCAGTATAAAATTATTACCAGCCTTTTTTACAAAGTCAGTCATGGTAAATGTTTCGTTATATTCAAATGCAGGACTGTCATATGATAAGCCATTGTTGGTAATTTTAAAGCTGAGCAGTTCCTTTGGCTCCTGGTCGTATTGTCCTTTTATCTCATCCTTAAAATAATCTTTTTGTTTCAGCCTTTCATTGTCCAGTGCTGTCTGAATTTCAGCAGCTCTTTGTTTCTCTTTTTTAAATTCTGCCAGTTTATCTGTTGATGCCTTTTTTTTGATCAGGCCGGCTAGTCCTGCTTCCACATCTTCAGCCAGCATCAGATTTACCTGTGAGCTCAGTTTCATATACCCGGTGTAGCTACTGGTTCTGTCGATATTAAGTAACTGCATGTTCGAACTGTTGAAACTTACTTTTATATTTTCAGCCAGTACATTTTCATCACTTTGCGATACCGGTAATTCAATAGCTGTTTCGCTGCCCGAAAACCTGCTGAAAACTCCACTGCCCTCTTTAGTAAGAATTAAAGCATCTTCTCCCTGGTATATTGCGCCTAATTTACCGGCATCCACAAAAAAGCTGTTAAAGCATATCCATTTAAATTTACTGTTACTGTTAACACGTACAAACAAATGAAAATCTCCTGCACCAAAAACATCCTTTAATCTTTCAGCATAACGGTTGCCTGCAATAACGATATCTGCTTTTATATTATAAAGCCTCAGTATCTCGGTAAAAGAAATAGCAATATTGAACCAGTTCACGGTATTTGCATTACGCCTGTTTGATACATCCATATTGGAAAAACTGCCAAACTGCTGCCAGCGGTAGTAGTTGAACAAATAATTAACAATACTGTCATGAGGCAGGTCTTTCATATTCTTCTTTCCGCCAAAATACTCTTCCATGGTACCCCTTACTGTTTTATCAACCGCACTTAATTTTGAATACAGGTAGAGTTTCAGATCTGATTTGTATTTGGTAGTGAATGGGCCGCGGTTTACCTCGCCGGCTTTAGCGATCATGCCCGGTCCCGGAAATCCATACCGTATTATGTGATAAGGTATCTGTCTCATCAGTGATGTCCACAATGTATTATTGATCCTGGGGAGGTCTTTCTCGGTAAACTCAAGTATGATGTCCTTGTCTTCATTTGAAGTTTCGGCTATTTCTTTTGCACCATTAAGGCTCATCACATCTGCACCGCTTTTTCTGTCCAGAATATATTTTACGTGATAATTTAAAATAGGATAATCGTCTGCCAGGAAATAGGCATGAGGCCCAACGGGATCTTTATCGCCTTCAACCACTTCTTCAATATATATATAATAGTCAAGGATATCTCCAACCTGCAGATCAGGAATGGCGATCTTGCCTTCCTTGTCCTTACTTTTATTTTTAGTCAGCACTTCTTCCTCACTGGGATTGATTTCAATAACCTTACCTGAACTTTTAAAAATTTTGGCACCTATATAAGTTTTAGATGTTTTAAGCAGTTTATACAGGGATATCCTTACCGTATTATCTGATAATTTTTTATAGTTCAGGGTTGAATATTCTTCCAGTGCTGATTTATCTTTTATGAGTATGCGTTCCCTTAAGCTGGTAAAATACTGGTACTGTTTTACGGAGCCGCCAAACATGGTAGTCATCTTGAATTTTCTGCTTGCCGAATTAGATACCTCAACTGACCGGGCAATGATAACCGCACTTTCGTTGTTGTATTTTTCCGGTACAGTGGTTACCTCAAATGCTTTGTCGCCGTTATTCCATATCTCTTCCTGTACTTTTAAAGCTTTCTCTTTATACTTCAGTTCTTCTTTCGACTGTGCAAAAACCAGGTTGCTGGTCAGGAGCAGGCATACAGTGTTAAGTAAATATTTATTCATGTTTACAGGGTTGGTTTATTTTTTTGTAAGTACAATCTGTTCGTTATAAAATGCTTTTAATTTTTCTATGTCGTTGTTCCACTGTTCAAATTTAGCTTTGCTCAGCCTGGGATTTTTTATAATGATGGTTTTGGTATACACGATTTTGGCGGGTAGTTTTTTTATAGTTGCTGTAAATTCATAATCATTATTCTTTACCAGCAGATCGGGAGGGAGCGCTGTTACAGTATAATCTGCCGGCAGGTTTAACTGTATCTCCATTTGGGTATTTGTTTTAAAACTGAACCAGTAATCCTGTGTACGCTCTTTTAAATCAAAAATAAAATCCGTCATATCCTTTCTCGTATCAATATCCACGTACACCTGGTTACCAAAAGCCGAAACCGCATTCTTGTGCTGCATTGTATAGTCAACAGTCAGCGACTTGTCATAATCGTCCAGGTTTGAAGTACTGAAATCGCTAATGCTGAATTTGCTGCCGTTACTCAGGAATTTAATAAAGGCATCATTGGTCTTTTCTTTACGGGTGGCATTGATGTTGCTTAATATAAATTCTTTTTCCTCTCCCTGCCATTTACGGTTCACCGTTCCTTCCAGGCTCGTACCTTTAATCGTCAGTTCCGATTTTTCAGCATCCAGGTTTTGCTTGTAAGTTGTAGCCGGCACTTTTGTATAAATATATTTAACACCATCTTCAATCAATACCTGCCTGTCCTGTATGCGCTCTGCATATTCATTAAAACCAAGGTAGCTTTCAGTGGCATCTAAAAAATAAGTTTTCCCCTGGAAGATCAGTGCGGTTATCATATGATTATCTACTGCTAATGAAGGTGTAGAGTAATCATAAGCAATATGATTGGTACCGATCCAGCAAAGCCTGGCGTCAAATCCCAATGCTTTTAATAATTCTTTGGTAAGATTGGCCATACCTTTACAATCGCCGTATTTTTTTCGCAAAACCTCATCAGCTTTTTCCGGCTTAAAACCGGCTATCCCATCTTCAAATGCTATATAACGTACATTGTCATGCATCCAGTAAAGTATCTTTTTTATCTTATCCATATCGGTGCTGATGCCTGTGGTGATCTCCAAGGCTTTGGCTTTAATGACTTCTGTATTATTATTTACCTCTTTAATTAAAGAATGATACCAGGCATATTGTTCATCCAGTGTATTGAAATAAGTTATTTTGCCTTCAGCTACATCAGCATACTTGCACAGTACCAGCAGGTGTGGCTCAGTATAGGAAGCACCCGGCCCCCGCTGTTCTTTTTTACGGGCAGGCAGGTTGTTCATGCTGTAGGTAATAATGTCGGCGTCTTTTTTACTGTTGTATTCAACTGTTTTTTTTATACCTTTTCCTTCAAAGTTCATTTCTTTAAACTCAACTTTCATCCACCTGGGTACTGTTATGGAAACTGTTTTATTGATAATGTTGTAAACATCGCTGAAATAAATGGTTGTAAAATACCGGGGATCGGTGATGGTCTTTTCAAAATATACTTCGCTGTTGCTTCCTTTTTTTTCCAATGGTAATTTGAAATAACAGATATGAGCATCAGAATAAAAAATATTATCTACAGAGTAGTATTCATATTTTGGCAATACATTTTTTGCTTTGGCCCCGTCAACATAAATCTTTACATCATCAATTGAGGTCTTGTCATCATAAAATTCAGCAACGGGAATAACCGTTCTGAAATTCATACACTGGTACGTGGTTTTCATTTCCTGTTTTATATTTACTGTGTTCCCTTTTTTGATATAATCAAAAATGTACTGGTCACTGGCACCTGAAATAACCACGTTGCTGTCTTTAGCTGCAGCATAGGTCAGTTGCAGAAAAAAAATACCTGCTGAAAGAAGGAAAAGGGTTTTCTTCATATGGTTATATTGTAAGATTAAAAGTAAATGGGTTTGTCCTGCCAGTTGAACGGTAAATTAATGATAATATTATAAGTGGCTGTGGTTTAGGTAACATTCGCTTGATCGGGCCTTTGTACAGGTTCATAGTCAGTTTCAGGGAATAAATGTAGGGCCTTTTTCTTAACACAGCTTATTTTTAATGGTAAATTATTTGCAACCGGTATTGTAATCCTTTTTGTTAAACTGAAGTTTAGTTTCACTGTGCTGTCAAATGCCCTTAACTTTGGATGAGGCCGGCACCATTTATACAATACAAAAAAATAATTATGCAATTCAGATTATTCGAATCATCCGTTTATGCCAACAGGCGTTCAGTATTAAAGAAAAATGTGAAAAGCGGTCTGATCGTTTTGATGGGCAATGAGGAAGCAGGAATGAATTATAAAGACAATTGGTATCCTTACCGGCAGGACAGTTGTTTTTTATATTACTTCGGTATAAGTACAGCCGGGCTTGCCGCCATCATTGATACAGAAAGCGGCGATGAGATCATCTTCGGCAATGAATTAAGTATTGAAGATATTGTATGGACAGGCCCGCTGCCTGCTGTTGCAGCAATGGCGGCGGAAGTTGGTGTGAGCAAAACAGAGCCTTATAAAAATATTGAATCTGTTATTCGTAAGGCAGTAACCGGCGGCAGGCAAATACATTTTACACCGCCTTACCGGCCGGAGAATAAAATCAAGCTGGCGCAATGGCTGAACATTGCTGTAAATGCAGTAAGCGAAACTGCTTCGGTGCCTTTAATAAAAGCCATTGTAAGTCAGCGCTCATATAAAGAAGCTTGTGAAATTGAGGAGATGCACAAAGCAGCAGTCATCAGTGCCGATATGCACCTGGCAGCCATGCGTTATGCAAAGCCGGGCATGAAAGAATATGAAGTGATGGCGAAAGTAAAAGAAACAGCGTACGCTAATTATGCAAGCCTTTCATTTCATCCCATTGTTACCATACATGGAGAAACATTGCACAATGTTTACAGCGGCAATACCATTCAAGAGGGACAAATGATTTTATGCGATGCCGGTGCTGCCAATGATATGAATTATGCAGGCGACCTTACCTGTACATTTCCGGTAGGCAAAAAATTTACCGCAAAACAAAAAGAAGTGTATGAAATTGTTTTGCATTCACATAACAGCTCCGTTGCCATGATGAAGCCGGGTGTATTATTTAAAGACGTGTATTTGAATGCAGCACAAAAAATTGTGGAAGGCATGCAGTCGCTGGGTGTAATGAAAGGCGATGCAGGAGCAGCTGTTGCGGCAGGTGCACATGCTATATTCTTTCAATGCGGGCTGGGGCATATGATCGGGCTGGATGTGCATGATATGGAAGATCTTGGTGAGCCCTATGTTGGTTATACCGATACACTGAAAAAAAGTACGCAGTTTGGTATGAAATCATTGCGCCTGGGCCGTGCACTGGAAGCAGGTTTTACATTAACCGTTGAACCGGGCATGTACCTGATTCCGCAATTGATAGACAGCTGGAAAGAAGAAAATAAATTTGCTGAGTTTATAAATTATGCCGCATTGGAAAATTACCGCGACTTCAGCGGAATACGTGTGGAGGAAGATTATCTTATAACAGAAAACGGCTACCAGTTGTTGGGAAAAAAATTACCGATGACTGTAGATGAAGTGGAAGCAGTACGAGCGGAGGCCCTGTCATCATAAACATGTTTAAAAATTATGCTGGTACTTACTAACGAAGAGATTGCTTCTTTACTCAGCTTTGATGAAATAATTTCCTGCACAGAAGCAGCCATGCTTTCTTACGAAAATAAAACCAGCATGGCTCCGCAGCGTATGCATATTGATTATGCCGATAACAGTATGCTGTGTATGCCCGCCATCGGCACCGCTCATATAAGTACAAAACTGGTAGCAGTAGTACCGGGCAACAGGCAAAAGCAACTGCCTGTTATCAATGCTGTGCTGCTGTTAACAGATAAACATAGCGGTAAGCCGCTGTCACTGATGGCTGCAGGTAAATTAACAGCCCTGCGTACAGGAGCGTTGGGTGCCATTGGCGTAAAATATATGTCCCCGGCAGCAATAGATTCCATTGGTTTAATTGGTTTGGGTGTGCAGGGTTTTCAGCAGGCGGTTTTTGCCTGCAGTGTAAGGCCCGTGAAAACTATTTATGCATTAAAAAGAAATGAAGATGTGTTCCGGGATTTTGTTCAGTTTGTAAACGGACACTTTCCGGATGTAAAAATCATTTCCTGTAAAACTGCTGATGAAATACTCAATAAAACGAATGTTATTATTGCATCCACCACATCCGTCACACCTGTATTGCCTGATAATGAGGCTTTGCTTAACGGAAAACATTTTATCGGCATCGGTTCTTATAAACCTGTTATGCAGGAATTCCCTGATACGGTTTATAAGTTAGCTGCTTGTCTTGCAATAGACTCAGATGGAGCAAGGCATGAGACCGGCGATATCATCAATCCGCTTAAGAAAGGAATTATAAAAACAGAAAATGTTTTTACAATCGGCAAATTGATCACCGGCGAAAGGGAGATCGATATAAATAAAACCACCGTTTACAAATCGGCAGGCATGGCTTTATTTGATCTGTTTCTTGCAGAAGCTTTGTATAAGAAAGCGGTTAAGAAAAATACAGGCACTGAGGTTGACCTATAAAATTACTTCATGGAGCAATTATTAAAAGACTGGAACTGGCAACCGCCTGCCGGCTGGATAAAGATCAGCACGCTGGATATGCATACCGGTGGAGAGCCTTTACGTGTCATCATATCCGGTTTACCTGAAATAAAAGGCAATACCGTTTTAGAAAAACGCCGGTACTTCAAAGAACATTATGACAAGCTGCGTACCGGGCTCATGTGGGAGCCACGCGGCCATGCCGATATGTATGGTGCGGTTATCAGCAGTGCTGCAGATGCCGACCTGGATGTTTTCTTTATTCACAATGAAGGCTACAGCACCATGTGTGGCCATGCAATTATTGCGCTCACAAAAATGATGATCGAAACAGGTATTGTGAAAAAGGAAGGCGATCATCCAAAACTTACTTTCAATGTTCCCTGCGGAAAAATAATTGCAAAAGCTTTTATGCAGGATGGAAAAGTGGGCAGGGTCAGTTTTCAAAATGTACCTTCCTTTTTATATATACAGGATAAAGAGATTGATGTGCCTGGTATTGGTAAGATAAAATTTGATATTGCTTATGGAGGCGCTTTTTATGCTTTTGTAAATGCGGATGAAATAGGGCTGGGGCTGGAAGCAAAAGATTATGACCGCTTGATAGATCATGGGCGACGTATAAAAAAGGCAGTGATGGAATCATATACTGTAACACATCCTTTTGAAGAAGACCTCAGTTTTTTATATGGAACAATTTTTACCGGTAAGCCATTGGACGCAAAAAATCACAGCCGTAACGTTTGCATTTTTGCAGAGGGAGAAGTGGACCGCTCGGCCACAGGCTCGGGTGTTTCTGCAAGGGCGGCCCTGCACTATTTAAAAGGAGAACTGGCAATGGGTGAAAGCATTTCCATTGAAAGTATTACAAACAGTATTATGACAGTTAAAGTAGCAGAGGTGCTTGATTATGGTCCGTATAAAGCCATTGTGCCAGAAGTAGGCGGTACCGCATCTTTTACAGGAAGGCATGAATTTTATTTTGATCCCGGAGATCCTTTTACAGGCGGATTCATTTTCAGGTAATAAAATGTTGTTGAATTCAGCAGTTGATCAACTGCACCTGTAAAATTCAATAAGACAGATTTTCTGTATATTCATCGCTTAAAAAAGATGTGAGGGAGTGCATGTATTTAATTTCCGGATTTAAGCAAGTTGAAAGATGAACAGATTAAGAAGAAAATTACATGTTATTGTTTTTGGTACCAGTACCAGAGCCGGGAGACGTTTTGATGTTTTCCTGCTCTGGATAATTTTATTCAGCGTGTTGGTAGTGATGGTTGAAAGTGTGCCCGAGACCGGCAGTAAATACAGCCGGGAATTTTTTGTGGTTGAATGGATCATGACGGGCATTTTTACCATTGAATATTTGCTGAGGATATGGATAAGCCCAAAACCATTAAAATATATTTTCAGTTTCTGGGGAATTATTGACCTGCTTTCCATAGTACCAACCTACCTGAGTTTATTTATTGGCGGCTATCATTACCTGCTGGTGGTTAGGATATTCCGTTTGCTCCGTGTGTTCAGGATATTTAAGCTCGCCAGGTTCAGTTCCGAAGCAAGGGTCTTACGGGAGGCCCTTAAATTAAGCCTGCATAAAGTAAGTATTTTTTTAATGGCGGTGGTAGCCATTGTTATTATACTGGGAACGGTTATGTATGTGGTGGAGGGAGGAAAGGATGGATTTACCAGCATTCCCCAAAGTATTTACTGGGCTATTGTAACGGTAACCACTGTTGGCTATGGCGACCTGGTGCCGCATACCATCATCGGTAAATTTATTTCTTCCATTGCCATGATAACAGGTTACGCTATTATTGCAGTGCCAACAGGAATTGTTACTGTTGCCATGGCTAAGTCGAGTGAGAAGAAAAAAAAATGTACAGCATGTAATCATGGAAATGAATTAGCTGCCCGTTATTGTAATAAATGCGGCAATGAATTAACAGTAAAAAATAAATAAGACTGACAGAATATTATGAATAAAAAAAATACCCCGCTGCTTTTTTTAATTACCCTTACTGTTTCTTTTTTTTCCTGTAAAGATATAAAGCAGGAGAAAAGCAGCAGGGAAGCATATACCCCTGATTCCTCCGAGCTATATGCTGAGATCGTTAAAATGGACAGTATTTTCTTTCATGCTTACGATATCTGTGATACGGTAACCATGGCATCACTGATATCTGAGGACCTGGAATTCTACCACGATAAAGGAGGCCTGATGACTTCCAAAGACAGTGTGATGGAAGCGATCAAAAAAAATATCTGTGGAAAAGTAACCAGAGAGCTGATTCCGGGAAGTATTGAAGTGTACCCGATAGCCGGTTATGGAGCCGTGGAAATGGGCAGCCATTTTTTTCATAATAACCAGGAACCCGAGCCTGAACATCATGACATCGGTAAATTTGTGCAGCTCTGGAAAAAAGAAGGCGGCAACTGGAAACTTACAAGAATTATCAGTCTTCATTAAAAAAATATTAATTGATGATACAAGCAGATGAATCAATCAGCCTGGAGTTTCTGGAACAGGAACACGCCGAACCGCTTTTAAAACTGGTGCATGATAACCGGATGTATTTAAGGGAATGGCTGCCATGGGTGGACTTTATGCTGACGGCGGAAAATTCAGCCAGCTATATTGCCGATTGCAAAAGGCGTGCAGCAGCAAAAACAGATTTTGCCTATGCCATCATGTTTGAAGGCAAGATGGTGGGCAGGATCGGTATGCATCATGTCAATCAGCAGAACAAGATAGGAGAAATAGGTTACTGGCTGGCAGAGGGTTTACAGGGAAAAGGGATTGTGATCAAATGCTGTGCGGCACTGATCAATTATGGATTTACCGACCTGGGGCTGAACCGCATTGAAATTAAATGCGGAACAAGCAACCACAGAAGCCGGGGCATTGCAGAAAAATTAAAATTTAAAACCGAAGGCATATTGCGGCAGGCTGAACTGCTCAACGGAACCTTTATTGATCTTTATTTGTACAGTATGCTTAAGGAGGAATGGGGTAAGGTGAAGTTTTAGGGGTGGGCTAAATATTATTTTGCGGTTAAGATATATCAGGAGAAGACAGCCCCCACTATTTTGCGATTTGAATTGTCCAATTATATTTTTTCATCCGCAATTGATCAAATTTTCTTTTAGGATCGGCTCTACGCCATTTTGATTCATCTATATATGATTCTATGTCATTAAAATAATCTGTGACCACTGTATCTTGAAAAGTATTTTTTAAGATTTCAAAAAGTGATTTTGAAAAACTATAACCAATACTATCTTCAATTTTAGATGGACTATGAAAATGTATACTAATGGTATCTTTTTTGTAAATATATAAGGAGGATATACCCATACCATCTAATACAACATGATTTTTTCTAAGTATTTTCTGTTTACACATTTTAACTAAAGTTGAATCAAGCTTTGAATATTCATGATTCGTAACATGAATCTTTTTAAACCAGAATGTGTCTTCAGATTTATCAATACGAGAATTATTGTTTAATAAGATTTGAATCATTTGTGAAGAATCGGTCTTTAATAACATAACCTCTGAATTTTCCTCAAAAGCAGGGCTAAACCAAACCCTGAGCATTAAAGTATCATTCTCTTTAATTGTCGATTTTTCATAATTTTTCTGATTGCAAGAACAAAAAATGAAGAAAGCAAGACCCAGTAGTATGAAGTTTTGAATTTTAACCATTCAATTGTAGCTATCACATAAATATACACAACTCCTGGTTGAGTTTATTATTGAAAAATAATTGAAGAGTGTATTGATCAATTCATCCATTAAAAATCCTCTGTCATAATATTTTTCATTTTTTTGCAACCCCAATTTATCAATATCCGTATTGATTAATGCAGGAACTGCCTGCTTAAAAAAATGCCGCATTTTGTTTAACCAGTATCCACTTGAATTTTAATACCCGCTTTCAATTAATTAATCAGTAAAAATTTCCAGGGAAGGGAATATCCGGTAATTATTTTGCCGGGCCTGTGATCTATTGCCCGGAGAACAGTATATAACAGTGCGGATGAAAAAATAATTTTCAATAACAAAAAACTTAAAAATCATGAAACAGTTAAAACAGATCTCAGCTTTTATTTCAACCGTTATCATTATGATGGCCTGTCAGAAGCAGCCGGACCTGATACCGGAAACCGAAAAGGCTAAACTTGATGAAGTATCGGTAAATAAGCTACAGGAAGAGGAGCCTGAATCATTTGCCGGTGGCAATAAGCATGTTTATATTTTGAGCAACGATGTAACCTACAATACAGTACTGGCTTACAGAAGAGCTTCCAACGGCACCCTTACTTACAGTACTTCTTACCTGACTGGTGGCACCGGCACCGGCGGCGGACTGGGCAACCAGGGTGCTTTGTTTGTGGATGAAGGCCGTAAAGTATTGTTAACGGTTAATCCCGGCAGCAACAGTATTTCTTCTTTCAGGATAACAGAGAATGGGGGCGAACTGGACCTGAAATCAACCATCAGTTCCAAGGGTACAACGCCAGTGAGCATTACAATGGAAAATGATATCGTGTATGTTTTAAATGCTGGTGGCAGTGGAAATATTTCGGGTTTCAGGCTGGGTAACAATGCAAAATTAACAGCCATACCAAATTCAACAAGGTCCTTAAGCTCAAATGCAGCTGGGGCAGCACAAATTTCTTTTGTTAACAATGGTAAGGTTGTTGCCATTACAGAAAAAGCTACCAATAAGATCATTACCTATACGATCAATGAATGGGGCCTACCGGGCATGATGCATTCGCTCAACTCATCCACGCCAACGCCTTTTGGTTTTGCTACCGGTAATAATGGAAATATTTTTGTTTCGGAAGCTGCTGGTGGTGCCCCGGCTGCAAGCAAACTTTCATCATACCATATCAGCAACAATGGTTCCATCTCTTTGCTTATGGGTTCGGTTGGTGCCAGTCAAAGTGCAGCTTGCTGGGTTGTTATTACCAATAACGGCAAGTATGCTTACACAACAAATACGGCAAGTAATAATCTTACAAGTTTTGATATTAATAAGAACACGGGGGCCATTGCTGTAAATACGGCAATTGCTGCGACTTCGGGAATGGGGCCTATTGACGCAGACCTGAGCAATAATTCAAAATACCTGTATGTGTTAAATGCCGGAAGCCATAGCATCAGTGTTTATAAAGTGGAAAATGATGGCAGTTTAAATAATATTCAAACTGTTAACGGGGTTCCGGCAGGGGCTACGGGACTTGCTGCAAGATAAAATTGATTATTGTAAATAGCGGCTGTATTTACAGCCGCTATTATAAGATATTTTGAATTAAGTGGTTTAAAGTTTTGTTCCGGCCGGTAGAGCAACGCCCCCGGTTTTTCAACTGGCTCGTTGAGAGAAATTGCTGAAAAAAACTGATAGATTTACTGCTGCCGGGCTTTTATTTTATTAATCGTCTAACCCTTTTCCGCCAAGTATTTTTTGAAGATATTTTTCTATTCTTGCTTCTCTTGTTTTGGCTTGTTTGGCAGATGAAAAGTGGAGCAGGTATCCCCGTTGCCTGCCAGGGGTTAACTTATTAAATGCAGTTTTCAGTTCAGGCATTTCATGCAGCACTGTTTGAAATTCTTCCGGCATTTTATATTCAGCAGTCCGCTTCATTTTTACCGTCAATCCGGCTTTTTCAACTGCAATGGCTTCTTTAATGTATGCTTTTATTACAGACTTCAATTCTATTATTTCAGCGCTGCCGGTAAACCTTATTTGCCTTGCCGCCTGTACATTCTCAGTCTGCTGTACTAATATTTTCTTTGTATCTTTTAAGAGAGCTCCCTTAATAAATAATAAAGCACAATAGTTTTTAAAGCCATGAATTAAAACTACATTGTTTTTATTGTACGTATAGCAGGGGCAGCCCCACTTCAATTCTTCTGATAATTTACAGGCAAGAATTATCTTTCGTAATTCAGCATAGGCTTCCTGCCATTTTGTTTTCTTATTAAAAAACCAGGCGACTTCCGGGTTCATAAATTTAGTTATTGCGTTTTTTGGATTTTTACCTGATGTCTTGAATTGATTGTTTTTTTGCCTTGCAGACAACCTCATGTTCGTTGCAGTGCTTTTTCAGTGCTGCATCAAAAGTTCTTTTAACAGCAACGCCAGTTTAATATCGCAACTGTAGCCATCTGTTTCTGAAACCAAAGACTCTATATAAAAATACGGTTTACCGGTCTTCGAAAACGCTATTCTTTTTATGGTTAATAAATTACCCGGGATTAAAGTAGCCTTTACTTTTTCTTTGTTCTTCTTAGAATCTATATAATTTTCAATTGCATTTTCAAATCTCATGTCCTGGCCCCGGATTGATGGTACTATTGCCGCTTTTTTAGAAATGACAGACCGGTATTGCCCTGCTTCGCCTGAAGCATTTCCTATGATCAATTTTTGGCCAACAAAAAGCTTTAAACCTGTATTGGAAAACAGGGTGTCATTTTTCAATTCAAGCGTCATCCCGCCATTGATCAACGAGTCAGCATTTGTTTGTCCATAAACTGAATTGCGAAACAATACAATGGAAAATGAAATAAGCGTTATAATGATTAGTTTTTTCATATGAAACTAAATGAATCCTGCAGCATTATGAACGGGGCTTTGTACTGGCTGCGGATTCGTATTCGGGCTGATCCACAACTGCTGCTGTTTTAAAATTGAATGTTGAATGTAAGAACTAAAGTTGAATATTATTTACGAGTCTCAAATTCGACGCTGGTCAAAGCCCGGGCACCGGCAATAGATTTGCTGCGGCGAAGACTTGACGCAACGAAAAATTCGGGGAATACTTCTGTCAAGCTCATTTGCGGCAATTCTTTTGTTAGTTGAAGTTTTTATATTCTAATTACTACTGAATTCGCAAGATAATCATGTAATGCCCTTCTTTTCTTATTTGTCAGCATTGTTATTAATTCCAAAAGGAGCCATACTAATTGAGCATTCCCGCTAAAATCAGTATAGGATTCAAATTTATTTGAAAAACTTTCTGATTTTAATACGAAATAAATCACAGCAGCCAATTCAATTAGAATATAAACACCGTCCCGGAATAAAGATTGTTTAAAGCTTATATTTCTGGTTTCACTGATATCAACAACCTTAATGCCAACAGCCCATTTTCCGATCGTTTGTCCATATTTATAGTGAAGAAAAACCGAATAAAAAGTAGAAATTAATGTAACAAATATTGCCCAGAAAATTATTAAACCTTCTGATTTGTTTAAATCAAAAAACCAATTATGTAAAAAAAATAAAGGAGAAAAAACTATTGCATCAATTATTGCTGCCCAAAATCTCTTTATTCCTGTACGATATCTATTCGAATCCACTTTTAGTATAGTATAATCGTTAAAAATTTCAACTGACATTTGCATTACATATCTCCTTAAACATTTTACTAAGGATTACCAACACAAAGCAGTAAATGCAATGTAGTAAAATTAATATAGTTCATTACATTATTCTCTATTCAACTCCTTCCACATATGTTGTACCAAACCATCAACCAATCCAATTTTTGGTACATACATTTCTTTGGCACCGGCCCAGCGCATGGCATTGCTGTAAATTTGTAAGGCAGGTACTATTACATCAGCACGGTCGGTCTTCAGGTTATAAATTTTCATCCTGTCTTCTACACTAATATTGTTTAATTCATTATAATAGTCCTTAAGTAAGTCGTAAGAGATGGGCTTGCCGTCTTTACGTTTGCTCATGGTAAAAACCTTGTTGATATTGCCGCCGCTGCCAATGGCCATCACTTCTTTTTGCCCCCTGGTTACGGTTTTGATGATCTCTTTCATCACTTCCCAGGTCTTATCGTGTACCTGGCCCTGTAATAAGCGTATGGTTCCGATATTAAAAGATTCTTTAAAAATAAGTTCTGCATTACTGAAGAAGGAAAGTTCGGTACTGCCGCCACCCACATCTATATACATATAGCTGTGGTCCTTGTCCAGAGTTTCTGCAATATGGTTTTCAAATATTAACCCGGCTTCCATATCCCCGCTTATCACTTCAATCTTAATGTCAGTTTCCAGTTTTACTTTGCGTATGATGTCATCTGCATTCTTTGCGTCACGCATGGCGCTGGTGGCACAGGCTTTTACCTGCTTTACTTCATAGGCATTCAACAGGTGTTTATATGCTTTCATGGTTTGTAAAAGCATGCCGGTTTTCTGTTTGGATATGAGGCCGGTTTCAAATACTTCAAAACCCAGCCGCAGCGGAACCCTGAATAAATTAAGTTTATTAAAAACGGGATTATTGTTTTCACCGGTGGTTACTTCTGTAATTAACAGCCGGGCAGCGTTACTTCCAATATCAATGGCTCCTAGTTTCAATTGTTTAATTGTTTAATTGCAGGCAGAAAAAACGAATTTACGGATTAACGGATAAACCTGATGACCAATTAAACAGATTTACGATACAGGTAATTATAGGTCTCTACCTGGCTGCGTATTTTTTTTGTATTGCGTGGGTTAACATACTGGTTCGCCAGTTCATTGTCCAGTATCCTTGCCTTGATATTGTCTTTCAGTTGTATCTGCAAAATGTCTTTCAGTTCCTGCTGAATATTTTTTTCAAAAACGGGGCAGGCAACCTCAATGCGGTGATCAATATTACGTACCATCCAGTCGGCAGATGAAATGAATGTTTTTTCTTTTCCGCCATTATGGAATATCATGATCCTGGAATGTTCCAGGAACTCATCAACAATGCTGATGGCCTGAACAGGAATTTTAAATTTTTTATTTTCAGTGAGCATACAAAAGATCCCCCTTACAACCATTTTTATTTCCACACCGGTTTTGGCTGCTTCATACAATTTTGCGATCAGCAGCTCATCACTTAAAGAATTTAATTTGAGGATGATGGAAGCCGGTTTTTTTGATTTTGCTGCTTTTATCTCTTTATTGATCAGCTGCTGTATCTGTTTACGCATGGCA